>ERZ887849.24-NODE-24-length-139753-cov-9.644125_pt1 | contig 139753 bp, 122 predicted proteins | sample MGYA00521267_ERZ887849 | MGnify/ENA primary metagenome ERZ887849 (study PRJEB32303, sample SAMEA104408601) | aquatic metagenome | biome: Brackish water; feature: Pelagic; material: water | place: Baltic Sea | collected 2014-06-06T16:11:00 | depth 2,863 m ...
CCTCAAGTTGCGCAGAGACCGCCGCCAGCAGGCGCTCGCCCACCTCCGCCATATCCAGCACCCGCCCGGGCAAACATTCCACCATGGAGGTGACCCGCAGGCCCTGATGCCCACAGGGATTGATGCGCTGGAAAGGCTCCAGGTCGAGGTCGACGTTCAGCGCCAGGCCATGGTAGCTACAGCCGCGACGCACGCGCAGCCCAAGGGCGGCGATCTTGTCACCTTGTACGTAAACACCTGGAGCGTCAGGCCGCGCTGCAGCGGAGATACTATAGCTTTCCAGCACGTCGACGATACTCTGCTCAATAAGGGTCACCAGCTGCCGCACACCGAGCCCTCGGCGGCGCAAATCGACCAGCAGATACAGCACCCACTGGCCGGGGCCGTGAAAAGTCACTTGCCCACCGCGGTCGACCTGAATCACCGGAATATCGCCCGGCGCTAACACATGCTCTGCTTTGCCCGCCTGGCCTTGAGTAAACACACGGGGGTGCTGCAACAGCCACAGTTCATCGCAAGTTTCAGGGCTACGGCTATCGGTGAACGTGCGCATCGCATCAAGCGTTGCAAGGTAATCGGCGGCGCCAGGCAGGCGCCGGTAGATAATATCCATCCGCTCAGATCACCATTTTCACCTGGCCGGTCGCCATGAGGTCTTTGTGCAGCTCGCGAAGTTGCTCCGGGCCGGTGGCAGTGATGGTGACGGTTAGGGACGTGAAGGTGCCTTTGCTGCTGCCCTTGATAACAATGACTTCCTGATCAAATCCCGGCGCATGGCGCTCGAAAACACTGACGATCAGTGAGAAAAAGTCCTCTGAACTGAGCCCCAATACTTTAATCGGGTAAGTGCAGGGGAACTCTATTTTCGGGGGCTGCGGCTCGGTCATTGCCCCGTCATTCCTCCACACTGAAGAGTTGGCTGAACCAAAGGCGAATACTATCCCAGAAGCGGGCGAAGAAGCCGGCCTGCTCGACCGACTCCAGCGCAACCAGCGGAGCCTCAAAGACGGTCTCGCCGTCCCGCGTAAGGCGCACATTACCGAGCCTGTCGCCACGAGCGATGGGGGCCATCAGATTCGGATTAATCTCAACCAGCGTCTCCATCTGCTCGCTCTGGCCCCGCGGCAATGTCGCCTTGGCCGCTTCCAGCACGCCAACGGCTACCGTGTCCTGCAGCCCCTTCCAAATCCTCGGCTGTTCAAGTACCTGCTCGGTAGCAAACAGATCCACCGTTTCATAGAAGCGGAACCCATAATTCAACAAGCCGCGCGTTTCGTTCTTGCGAGCCGTTGGGCTGCGCGTACCCAGCACCACAGAAATCAGGCGCATACCGTCGCGCTCGGCAGAGGCCACCAAGCCGTACCCTGCCTCCTTGGTGTAACCTGTTTTGATGCCGTCAACCGATGCATCCTCGCCGAGCAGCGAGTTGCGGTTGTACTGGCGAATATCGTTATAGGTGAACTCCCGCTTTTTATACAACCCGTAATGTTCGGGGAAATCGTTGATCATCGCCGCACTGAGCGTGGCCAAATCACGTGCGGTGACCACCTGCCCCTCGGCGTCCAAGCCGTGTGAATTGGCGAAGTGCGAATTGGTCATACCCAAGGCTTTGGCGTAGCTATTCATCATGTCCGCGAAGGCCTCTTCGCTACCGGCCAAGTGCTCCGCAACGGCTACCGTGGCGTCGTTTCCAGAAGAAATGATGATGCCGTGCTCAAGGTCGCGTATCGACACATCCTTGCCCGGCTCGATCCACATCAGTGAGGAGCCGTTGAACACGGGATTCTGAGACCAGGCATTGCGACTCACTGTCACCATGTCGTCAGGTGATACACGACCCGCTTCAATTTCGCCTGCCAGCACATAGGCAGTCATCATCTTGACCAGGCTGGCGGGCGGGCGCAGCTCGTCCGCATGGTTCTCCGCCAGGACAGTGCCGGTGTTCGCATCGATCAGGAAATGCGCCTTGGCAGCAACCTGAGGTGGCGCCGGCACAATCGCTGCCTGCGTGGAACTGGTCGCCAAGGCAACCAGCAGGGGAAATACAAAACGCTTCATCACAAATATGGCCTGAAATGTTGGAACATGAATCGAACAAAAAACCCCGGAACACCGGGGCAACCGGTACAGCTGCCACCATCAGGGCAGCAACTGCGTACCACTGTAACCACTGGCCTCGAGTCGCTGCTGCAAGCGCAGAATGTCTTCGTCTGGAGCGACGGGGCCAATACGCACCCGATACAAACGCCCGCCGCCCATTGCAACTTGGCTAACGGCGATGGGTGATGTCACCAAAGCAGCCAGTTCAACACGCAGGCGCTGAGCGGCGGACTCAGAGCCAAAGGCACCCAGCTGCACAAAACGATAGTGCCCTGCGGGGTTGCTGCGACGGTCATCAATACCCACCAGGTTGATCACCTCAACCTCCACCGGTGCGGTACCCACTTCCATAAAACCCAGTTTTACCGCCGCGCCGTAGGACATATCAATAAGGCGGTCAATGTGAAAGGGCCCGCGATCATTAACACGCACAATGATGCTGCGGCCGTTTTCCAGGTTGGTGACTCGGGCGTAACAGGGAATCGGCAGCGTTTTGTGCGCAGCGGACGCCTCGTACAAATCGAAAATTTCGCCATTGGAGGTTTTTTGCCCATCGAACTTGGTGCCATACCACGAGGCGATGCCGCGCTCACGATAGTTCGCCAGGCTATCGAGCACGTGATAAGTCTCGTCGTTTACCGTATAGGGGCTCATGTTACCCACGATAAGAATTGCATCAGGCCGCGGCACAGCGTCGAGCACGTCCTCGGGACGAATCGTTCGCGGCGGCGCACCGTCCTTCATGAGATCACGCGCCGACACTGACGGCTCCGTAGGGGCTGCTTCAGGTCCAAGGCCGCGCGTTGCGCACCCGGCGACAATGGACAGCATGGCCACCAGCAACAGCGTGCGGTTCAAGTTCATTGCGCTAACCCCGCCGCCAGCTGCTGGCTCAATTGATAAACACTCATAGCGTACATGGCACTGTGGTTATAGCGGGTGATAACGTAGAAATTATGCAGACCCAGCCAGTACTCATACCCTTCCTCCAACTCCAGGCGCACGGGTGTCACCAGGGTTTCTGGTGCCAGTGGAGCTCCTCGAGCACGCAAGCCACCCGCGCCCAGCTCCTGCACACTGCGTTTAGGCACAAGGCCCAGGCCAAACCACTCTTCAGGCACCTGCGGTGACGCAGCGGCAGGCACCACGACGCCTTCACCGCTGCGCCAGCCGTGCCGACGCAGGTAATTGGCCACACTGCCAATTGCATCAGCCGGGTTGTTCCAGATATCAATACGCCCGTCACCGTCAAAATCAATGGCATAGCTGCGGTAGCTGCTGGGCATAAATTGCCCGTAGCCCGTCGCCCCGGCATAAGAACCGAACATCGCCAGCGGGTCGAGCTGCTGCTCACTAGTGAGGATCAGATAGTTTTTCAATTCTTTACTGAAGAAAGCTGAACGCCGGGGATAATCGAACGCCAGCGTCGCCAGCGCATCAAGCACACGGTAATTGCCGGTGATGCGCCCGTAATAGGTTTCGACGCCGAGAATGGACAGCACAATTTCCGGCGCAACACCCAGCTCCGCCTCAACACGATCAAAGGTAGCGCGATTGGCACGATAAAACGCCAACCCCTCAACCAAACGCTGCTCCGTGAGGAAAATTTGACGGTACTCATGCCATGGTTTGGCCCGCTCTGCAGGCCGCGACATCGCTTCCAAAATGCCCTCCTGACGCTCAGCCTGCGCCATCACTTGCAGCAGCCAGTCGCGATCAAGGCCACGCTCTTCTACCAGCTCGTTAACCAGAGCGCGCGCCGCAGCGTTATCGCCGTAACCCGAGGTGGCAGAGACCACCAGCGCCTGGCAACACAACCACAGGGCAAACAGCCGACAGGCCATCGCTTTTGTCATGCACTGATTCTCACACGTTACCTGCCCTATCGGAGCCGACCGGAGTCGGCGGTAGCAACCGCCATAAGCAGGCCGAAACCCGCCATCAAGGTGACCACAGAAGTCCCCCCAGCACTCACCAGCGGAAGGGGTACACCCACCACCGGCAGGAGGCCGGCGACCATGCCCATGTTAACAAAGATGTAGACGAAAAACGTCAGCGTGACACTCCCGGCGACCATGCGGCCGAAATTGCTGTTAGCCCGCACCGTTATCCAGAAGCCACGCAACACAATAAGCAGATAAATACCCATCAAGGCCAGCACACCGCGCATGCCAAACTCCTCGGCGAGCACCGCGATAATAAAATCGGTGTGGCTTTCCGGCAGAAAGTCGAGCTGCGACTGAGTGCCATTGAGCCACCCTTTCCCATCCCAGCCGCCAGAACCGATCGCCGTCTTCGACTGAATGATATTCCAGCCCGCACCCAGCTTGTCGCTCTCCGGGTTAAGCAGGGTGAGAATACGCTGCTTCTGATAACCCTTGAGCACGTACATCCAGACCGGCCACGCGGATAAACAGGCTAGCAAAAAGGCCCCGAGGATATAGCTCCAGCCAATGCCAGCCACGAACAGCACAAACAAGCCACTGGCGGCAATAAGCAGGGCTGTACCGAGGTCCGGCTGCATCAAAATAAGGCCCGAGGGCAAGGCCACCAACAGCAGGCAGGCAATCACATACTTGAAGCGCGGCGGCAGCCCACGCGAGGACAGATACCAGGCCACGGTCAGCGGCATTACCAGCTTGAGGATTTCGGAGGGTTGGAAGCGGAACCCTCCAACCGAAAGCCAGCGCTGCGCGCCCTTGGCGCCAACGCCGAAGAACATAACACCCACCAGCAGCATTACACCCAGAACATAGAACCAGGGTGACCAGCGCTGGTAGCGCTTGAGGTCAATCTGCGCCGCGACAAACATCACGCAAAAGGCAAGCAGAAAGTACTGGCCCTGACGAATCAGCGCGGCCATCTTTTGGCCTGCGGCGCTATACAGCACAACCAGCCCGAAAACCGTCAGCAGTGTCAGCAATAGCAGCAGAGGGAGATCCAGGTGCAAACGCAGCGCCAACGGCGCTCGGCGCGACAGATCGGAACTGTCGCCGGGAATCTGCAACTGGCGAACATAATCACTCATCGACTAGTGCTGCACCCGGTGCTTGACCCGGCACTTCGCCCGATGCGTCACCCGATGCTTCCTCTACGGGGGCTTCATCTACCAGCCAGGCATCTAATACCGCGCGCGCGATGGGGGAAGCGGCAGATGCACCACCCCCGTTCTCCACAATGACTGCAACCGCAATGGTTGGCGCCTCATAGGGTGCGAAGGCGATAAACAGCCCGTGGTTTCGGTGCCGCTCCGCCACCTCAGACTCCACATAGATCGCATTTTGCGCAATGCCGATCACTTGCGAGGTGCCTGTTTTACTGGCCATCTGGTAGCGCATACCTTCGCCTATTTTGCGCGCGGTGCCGCGCGTGCTGTGTACCACGGCCACCATTGATTCGTGTACTGCATCCCAATAGGCGGGAGGGGCGGATATCGTCTCTCGCGGGTCTGACAGCTGCGGTTCGCCGGCGATACTGCGCAGCAAACGCGGCGCGCGGTAAAGCCCACGAGTCGCCAGCACCGAAGTGGCTGCAGCCAACTGCATGGGCGTAGCCAGCATATAGCCCTGGCCGATACCCGCGCTCAGGGTTTCACCTGGATACCATGGCTGGTTCATGGCATCGCGCTTCCAGCGAGTTGAAGGCAACACCCCAGGCCGCTCATTGGTGGTATCAACGCCCGTGCGTTGGCCCAGGCCGTAACCCAGCAAGTAGTCGTGCATGCGATCAATAGTCAAGCGGCGCGCCAAGTCATAGAAATACACATCACAGGATTCCGCGACCGCCATATGCATATCCACCCGTGGTGCGTGGCCTGTGCCACGGATCTTCAGAATCCAATCCCGGTAACGGCGAGAGTCCCCCGGCAGGCTATACCAGCCGGGGTCTGCGACCGTGGTCTCCGGTGTGACCAGGCCAGATTGCAAGCCTGCCATCGCCATCATCGGTTTCACTGTCGAGCCCGGGGGGTACTGGCCCTGAACGGCGCGGTTGAAGAGCGGGACGTCGGGGGAGTTACGCAAGATCTTGTAGTCCGCAGAGCTAATGCCATTAACAAACAGGTTGCTGTCATAGCCCGGCGTAGAGACCAAGGCCAACACACCGCCCGTTAACGGATCGATGGCCACCACCGCACCGCGTTGACCCCCCAGGGCCTCAACCGCTGTCTGCTGCAGATGAAAATCCAGGTGCAGGGTGATATCTGCCCCCGGCACCGGGTCGAAACGCTCCAAGACGCGCAAAACACGACCATGGGCATTGGTCTCTACATTCTGGTAGCCCACTTCCCCGAGCAGCAAGTCTTCGTAGAATTTCTCCACACCTACTTTGCCGACGTGAAAAGTACCGCGGTAGTCTCGCTCGTCCAGCCTTTCTGCCTCCTGCTCATTAATCCGCCCAACGTAGCCCACCGCGTGAGAAAACAAATCGCCGTACGGATAGTGACGCACCAACTGCGCATCTACTGTGACACCGGGCATGCGGTGACGGTTCACTGCGAGCAGTGCACGTTCTTCCTCCGTGAGTCTGAAACGCAGTGGCACCGCCTCGTAGGGTCGCCGCCGCTGCAGCTTTTGCTGAAAATTTTCCAGGTCGGACTCCGATATCGGCAGCAAGGTTTGCAGCTCGCCCAGCGTGGCGTCCAGGTCATCTACTCGCTCACGGATAATCGACAGAATATGGCTGGGCCGGTTGTCGGCGAGCAGCACGCCGTTGCGGTCATAGATCAAGCCGCGCTTGGGTGGCAATGACTGCAATTGCACCCGGTTGCGCTCGGACTGGGTGCGATAGATTTCGTAGTCGTTGATTTGCAGGTCGTAGTAACGCGCTAAAATCATGCCCATCAGCGCCAGCACCAGCAACGCAGAAAACAGCGTACGGGCAATAAATATGCGACTATCGCCGCCGGGATCCTTAAGATGAATAGGCTGTGGCATGTCTTGCAGGGCCCGCGAGGTGGCTGGCTTTCGCTTCAGGCGCGATGATACGGGTGCCCGGCAGTGATTGTCCAAGCTCGGTACAACTGTTCTGCAATAACCACGCGCACCAAGGGGTGCGGCAACGTTAACGCGCTCAACGACCAACGATGCTGAGCACGCTGCAGGCAAGCATCAGACAGTCCATCAGGGCCGCCCACCAGCAGGCTGACATCAGAGCCCGCCATTTTCCAGTCGCTCAACTGCAGCGCCAGCTGCTCGGTGCTCCACGCCGCGCCGCGCACGTCCAACGCGATGACCCGCTCGCTGGCCGGCAGAGCCTTCAGTATCTGCTCACCCTCGCGTATCCGCAGCTGCTCGGGGCTGGTATCCCGGCCACGCCGCGCCAACGGTAACTCGCGCCATTCAAGGCGGATTTCACGCGGTAGCCGGCGCGTGTACTCCGCCACACCCTCGTTTACCCACACCGGCATCTTGCCGCCAACGGTAACGACCGTCAGCCGCATCAGTCGCTGGGCCGGGTGTCTACCCAGAGTCGCTCAAGGTCGTAAAACTCGCGCGTTGCGGGCAGCATCACATGCACGACAACATCGCCAAAATCGACCAACACCCACTCACCGGGATTCTCGCCTTCAACCCCCAAGGGCCGTACGCCTTCTTTTTTCGCCTGCATACAGACATTATCTGCGAGCGATTTGACGTGCCGGTTAGAGGTTCCGCTGGCGATCACCAGGTAATCCATGACATCCGTCAACGCCCTGACATCCAGGGTCACCGCATTCACGCATTTCAACTCATCCAGGGCTTCTGTCACCAGGTCTTTCAGGGTTTCGGCTTGCATCCGGGGCTTTTCTCTCCAGTTAGACAGTCAGTGCCAGCGGTATCGGCATACAGCTGGTGTGTATCAATATAGTCCAGTACTGGCTCGGGGAGCAGATACCGGGGGGAACAACCCGCCACGCACAGGTTACGTATTTCGGTCGACGAAATCGCCAGTGGCCGCAGCTCCTGCATCAGCACCTTGCCAGCAGGCTGCTGGTGCAGCATCGCCACCTGCGCGATGCAGTGCTCGGCAAGCCATCCGGCCAAAACACCTTCTTGCGGCCACTGCCAGCCGGGGCGGGCAATCACCACAATGTGCGCAAAATCCAATAACGACCGCCAGCGGTGCCAGCGCTCCAGGCCCAGCAATGCATCACAGCCCATCACCAAGCTCAGGCTGCGCGCGGGCCCATACTCAGCACGCAATTCCTGCAAGCTGTCGATGGTCCACGAGGGGCCGCTGCGCGCCAGTTCACGACGGTCGCACTGCAAACGTGGCTCGCCCGCAATCGCCAGCTCCACCATGTCGGCGCGGCGTAACGCGGAACACTGCGGCGCATCGCGATGAGGCGGCGTGGCGCAAGGCATGAGGTGCAAACATCCCAGGCTCAAGCGCTCAACCAGCTCCAATGCCGAGCGCAAGTGCCCGTTGTGGATAGGGTTAAACGTTCCACCGAGCACGGCAACCGGGGCAGCGCTAGCCTCAGGGGGCGTCAACAGCGAACCTGCCCCTCGCCGAACACGACATATTTGCGCGATGTCAGCCCTTCCAGGCCAACCGGCCCACGGGCGTGCAGTTTGTCCGTAGAAATACCAATTTCAGCCCCCAGGCCGTACTCAAAGCCGTCGGCAAAGCGCGTAGACGCGTTAATCATTACTGAACTGGAGTCCACTTCGCGCAAGAAACGCATGGCGCGGCTGTGATCCCGGGTCACAATGCTGTCGGTGTGCTGCGAGCCGTAGTGATTGATGTGCTCAATCGCAGCATCAAGGCCGTCGACCAAACGCAAAGCAAGCACTGGCGCCAAGTACTCTTCATACCAGTCCTGTTCGCTGGCAAGCTGTATTGTGGGCAGTATCGCGCAACTTTGTGCACAACCACGCAGCTCTACCCCTTTGCTCGCAAAGGCGCTGGCCAACTGGGGTAACAGCGCCGCTGCCTCTGTGGCATCGACCAACAGGGTTTCCATGGTATTGCAGGTGCCATAGCGGTGGGTTTTCGCGTTCACCGCAATAGCCAGCGCCATGGCGTGATCGGCCCCGGCATCGACATACACATGACACACACCATCGAGATGCTTGATCACTGGTACGCGAGCCTCGCGACTAACCCGCTCAATGAGGCTTTTGCCGCCGCGCGGGATAATAACATCGACATAGTCCGGCATGCTGATTAGCGTACCGACGGCAGCCCGGTCAGCGGTTTCGACCACCTGTACCGCGGCAGCCGGCAAACCCGCCTGCTGCAGCCCGCGAGCAATGCAAGCAGCAATCGCGCGGTTCGAAGCCAGCGACTCCGAGCCACCGCGCAAAATCGTTGCATTAGCCGATTTCAAACACAGACTGGCCGCTTCCACAGTCACATTCGGGCGCGACTCATAAATGATACCGATCACCCCCAACGGAACCCGCATACGGCCTACCTGAATGCCACTGGGCATGCTCTTGAGGTCGCTGATGCTGCCCACCGGGTCCGCCAGCCCGGCAACCTGCCGCAAACCTTCCAACATGGCGTCGATACGGGCGGGAGTCAGTTCCAGCCGATCCAGCAAGGGGGCATCCAAGCCATTCTCGCGGCCGCGCACGAGATCCTCTGCATTGGCAACGCCCAGTTCGTCACGCGCAGCATCCAATGCCTCGCAGATAGCCAGCAACGCGGCATTACGCTGCGCTGTGCTGGAAGCCGCAAGCTGTCGCGATGCGGCGCGCGCCGCTTTACCCAGCTCCTGCATGTACTGCTCGATACTCATTATGCTCCCCAACCCCGCTTCGGCGCTGATTATACCTGAAGCCCGCCGGCGGTGTGATAATCTGACAATCCACCTCCCGGGAGACACTATGAACACTCTGCCAACACTAGAATGCTTCTACGATTGCTCAAGCCCATGGACTTATCTGGCCTTCGAGCGCCTGCAGGCCTTAAGCCAGCGACTGGGGATTGCGGTCGACTGGCGCCCGATACTGGTCGGCGGCGTATTCAATGCCGTTAACCAGAACCTCTATGCTGCGCGCGAGAGCATGTTCAATAACCCCCGTCGCCTGAGCCACTATCAAAAAGACCTGGCTGACTGGGCGGCGTTCTGCGGGTTGACCATTCAACACCCGGACGTGTTCCCCGTAAACTCTGCTGGCGCGATGCGCGGCGCGCTGTTTGCCGCGCAGCAGGGGCTACTGGAACCTTGGTCAAAGGCTGTTTTTACCGCCTATTGGGGTGACAATCAGGATATTTCCCAGCCCGAGGTATTACGTACGCTAGCTGTAGAGGTGGGCCTGAACCCCGAAGCCACGCTAGCCGCCGCCAGCGACCCGCACTACAAAGCACAGCTGCGAGCCAATACAGATGAACTCGTAGAACGAGGAGGCTATGGCTCTCCAACCCTCTTTATCAACGGGCAGGACATGTACTTTGGTAACGACCGCCTGCCTCTGGTAGAGCACCGCCTGCAGCAGTTACTGGCCGGGGAGACCGCCTGAGATTTGAGCATGGGCGGCCAAGAGCCGCCCTACCGATGCGTCAGCTAGCGCTCTGGGCTGCTACAGCTTCCTTGATCAGGGTCTGCAACTCGCCGCTGGCATGCATTTCAGTGACGATATCGCAGCCACCCACAAGCTCGCCACCCACCCACAGCTGAGGGAAAGTGGGCCAGTTCGCATATTTGGGCAAATTCGCCCGCACGTCCGGATTGGTCAGCACATCCACATAGGCAAAGCGTTCGCCACAGGCCATTAATGCCTGCACAGTCTGAGCCGAAAAGCCGCACTGTGGCTGATTGGGAGAGCCTTTCATGTAGAGCAGAATGTTGTTGCTCTGAATTTGTTCCTTGATGGTGTCAATGATATCCATAGCGTTTCGCGCCTGTATTGAGGTTGCTCGTTGGACCAAATGCGGAGGCAGAAGTTTACCCGATCTCACACAAAAACACAGGCTCCGGTTCAGCAACACTGCTGTCAATTGCCAACCCTGAAAAATGCCGCTACTATCTGCCTCCTAACAGGCAGCTAGCGCTGCCTTTTTGCGTTTCTGGGCCGCTTGTCAGGCCTGCCATCAGGAGAAGAACGGTGTCCTCGTTAATGCAAACCTATGGAAGGCTACCCGTGACCTTTAGTCACGGCGAAGGTGCCTATTTATTCGACACCGAAGGCCGACGCTATCTGGATGCACTCTCGGGAATTAGCGTAACCAACCTGGGCCACGCTCATCCCGCTGTCACCGAGGCCATTCAACAACAGGCCGGGCGCCTGCTGCATACCTCGAACCTCTACCATATCGCGGCGCAAGAAGCGCTGGCGGACGCGTTGACCTCCGTTTCGGGCATGGAAACCGCTTTCTTTTGCAACTCAGGCGCAGAGGCAAACGAGGCTGCGATCAAACTTGCACGCCTATACGGCCACCAGCGCGGCGTCGACAAGCCCACGGTGATCGTGTTCGAGAACGCCTTTCACGGCCGCACGCTGGCAACCCTCAGCGCCACCGGCAACCGCAAGATACAGGCAGGTTTCGAGCCGCTGGTCACCGGTTTCACTCGCGCGCCCTTAAATGACCTGGCCGCCGTGCAACAGATTGCGGCCAACAACCCGGATGTGGTGGCTGTGTTGGTAGAGCCCATTCAGGGCGAAGGCGGCATTCGGGTGGCCGAGCAGGCCTTTATGCAGGGTCTACGCGAGCTCTGTGATGCACACGGTTGGCTGCTGATGCTGGACGAAGTTCAGTGCGGCAACGGCCGCGCCGGGCACTATTTTGCCTGCCAGGGGATGGGCGTGGTACCGGACGTCATTACCACCGCCAAGGGCCTTGGCAACGGTGTGCCCATCGGAGCCTGCCTGGCGCATGGCCCCGCTGCCAGAGTGTTCAAGGGCGGCCATCACGGCTCGACATACGGCGGTAACCCGTTGGCCTGCGCAGCGGGGCTGGCAGTGGTGAATACCATTATTAAAGAAGGCCTCGCCGAGCGCGCAACCGCTGCGGGCGCTCATCTTCGGCAGCAGCTGGCCGATGGCCTGCAGGGGTGCCCAAACCTAGTCGAGCTGCGCGGACGCGGCCTGATGATCGGCGTACAGCTGCACCGTGACTGCGGCGAACTGGTAGGCCAGGCACTGGCAGCAGGGCTACTTATCAACGTCACCGCCGGCAATACGATCCGGCTGCTGCCGCCATTGATTTGCAGCGATGCCGAGCTGGATGAACTGGCCGCTGGCCTCATAACCCTGATCCGGGGCTTTGATTAAAGCACCGGCTATACCATTCGCAGGATGTTCTCATGGCGTCACCCCGACATTTTCTTACGCTCCTGGATTTCAGCCCTGCCGAACTGCAGGCGCTGATCTTTCGCGCCACGGAAATGAAACGGGCGCACCGCGCCGGTGCCGATCAGCGCCAGTTTCCCGGCACTGTGCTGGCCATGATTTTCGCCAAATCGTCCACCCGCACCCGTGTGTCGTTTGAAGCCGGGATGGCCCAATTGGGCGGTCACGCCATGTTCCTGTCTCCGCAAGACACCCAGCTGGGCCGCGGTGAGCCGGTAGAAGACAGCGCACGCGTGATTTCCTCCATGGTCGATATCGTGATGATTCGCACTTTTGGCCACGATATCGTTGAGCGCTTTGCTGCCTACTCTTCGGTGCCAGTCATTAACGCGCTGACCGATGATTTCCACCCCTGCCAGTTGCTCGCCGATATGCAAACCTGGCACGAGCACCGCGGTCCAATGGCAGGCAAGACGGCCGCCTGGGTGGGAGACGGCAACAATATGTGCCAATCCTATATCAACGCGGCGCGACAATTTGACTTCCAGCTGCGCATCGCCTGCCCACCCGGTTTTGAGCCGCGTGCAGACCTGCTGGCCGCCAACCGCGACCGGGTGGAACTCAGCCATGACCCCGAGAGCGCTGTGCGTGGCGCCGACCTTGTGGTGACCGATGTCTGGGCTTCTATGGGCCAGGAAAAGGAGCAGCAGACTCGCGCACGCCAGTTCGCGCCCTATCAGGTGAATGAAGCGCTCATGGCTCACGCAGCCAGTGATGCGCTCTACTTGCACTGCCTGCCCGCGCATCGCGGCGAAGAAATCAGCGCCGGCCTGATGGACGCACCCGATACGGTGATCTGGGACGAAGCCGAAAACCGCTTGCACGCGCAGAAAGCCCTGATGGAATTCCTGCTGAACGCACGCTAATAGCCCAAGAGTCTAAGCCTTCAAATCCTTATAAAAAAATAATTTGAAGGTTGGATAGAGCTCGGCAACAACGCCCTCCTCAGGGGAACCTCAAGTTGATCGGGGCCTGCGGGGTAAGTGGGTACAGACCTACTCATTCACCCACATCTTATCCACAAGATAAACCCAGCCTTGCGGCCTTGCATTGACCCCATGAGCGCTTTATCTTGTGGATCATCCTGACAAAAACCCCAAGATGTGGGGATTCCACAACAAAAAAAGGCTGCCTGCCCCGCGCTGGCTGGAGATATTATGCACACCGATATGACCCCCGCCCGCGGCACAGACACACCCACCCATACAGAGCCTGGCACGCTGTCCGGCAACCTTGCAGCCACCGCACCCGGCCAGCTACGCGTCATCAAGCGCAATGGCACCGTGGTGCCCTTTGAAGAGAGCAAAGTGTCGGTGGCCATTACCAAGGCCTTCCTTGCCGTGGAGGGCGGAACGGCAGCCGCCTCCAGCCGGATTCACGAAACAGTGGCAAAACTGACCGACCAGGTCGCCGCCACCTTCCGTCGTCGTATGCCCTCGGGCGGCACCGTCCATATCGAAGATATTCAGGACCAGGTTGAGCTGGCCCTGATGCGCGCCGGCGAACACAAAATCGCGCGAGACTACGTCATTTACCGGGAAGAGCAGGCGCGCAAGCGCGCCGCCCGCAAAGCCTTGTCGCCCGCCGCGCAGGAAGCGGCCGGTAATATCAGCGTGGTGCAGCTCGACGGCAGCCGCGCGCCGCTGGACCTTGAGCGCCTGCACACCGTGGTCACCGAAGCCTGCACCGACCTCAGCGATGTCAGTAGCTCACGCATTATTGATGAGGCTCTGCGCAACCTGTATGACGGTGTCACCGCAGCTGAGCTGGCCACATCGCTGGTGATCACCGCACGCACCATGATTGAGAAAGAACCCAACTACACCTATGTTGCGGCCCGGCTACTCTGCGACAACCTGCGCGCTGAAGCCCTCAACTTTCTCGGCGTGGCGGAATCTGCCACCCAGGGCGAAATGGGGGGACTTTACGCACAGGCCCTGCAAGCCTATATCCAGCGCGGGATCGAACTGGAGTTGCTGAATCCAACCTTGGGCGAGTTTGACCTGGAGCGCCTCGGTCGTGCGCTGCTTCCCGAGCGCGACCTGCAGTTCACCTACCTTGGGCTGCAAACCCTCTACGACCGCTATTTTATTCACAGTAACGATGTGCGCATCGAGCTGCCCCAAGTGTTCTTTATGCGTGTTGCCATGGGCCTGGCCACCGAAGAAGCAGACCGTGAAGCACGCGCCATTGAGTTCTACCAGCTGCTGTCGTCTTTTGACTATATGAGCTCCACCCCTACGCTGTTCAATGCCGGCACGCTGCGGCCACAGCTGTCGTCTTGCTACCTGACCACGGTGCCAGACGACCTGCACGGCATTTTTGGCGCCATTCAGGACAACGCCATGCTGTCTAAATTTGCCGGCGGCCTGGGTAACGACTGGACGCCAGTGCGCGCACTGGGGGCCTACATCAAAGGCACTAATGGCAAAAGCCAGGGCGTGGTACCGTTCCTGAAGGTGGTCAACGATACCGCTGTGGCCGTGAACCAGGGAGGCAAGCGCAAGGGTGCGGTGTGCGCCTACCTCGAAACCTGGCACATGGATATAGAGGAATTCGTAGAGCTGCGTAAAAACACCGGCGACGACCGCCGCCGCACCCACGATATGAACTCCGCTAACTGGGTACCCGACCTGTTTATGAAGCGCGTGTTTGACGACGGTGAGTGGACGCTGTTCTCGCCCAACGACGTGCCAGACCTGCACGACCTTTACGGCCGCGCCTTCGAAGAACGCTACGCCTGGTACGAGGAGCAGGCCCGCGCTGGCAAGCTGAAACTGCATAAAACCCTGCGCGCGCAGAACCTGTGGCGCAAGATGCTGGCCATGCTGTTCGAAACCGGCCACCCCTGGATGACTTTCAAGGATCCCTGCAACCTGCGCTCGCCGCAGCAGCATGTGGGCGTGGTGCACTCATCCAACCTGTGCACGGAAATCACCCTGAACACCAGCAAAGACGAAATTGCCGTGTGCAACCTGGGGTCGATCAACCTGCCGCAACACGTGGGCGAAAACGGCCTCGACCTCGAGAAACTGCGCAAAACGGTCCGTACTGCTGTGCGTATGCTTGATAACGTGATCGACATCAACTACTACTCAGTGCCTCAGGCGGAACGCTCCAATTTCCGCCACCGGCCCGTGGGCCTGGGCCTGATGGGCTTCCAGGATGCACTCTACCGGCAGCACATCGCCTGCGGCTCCGAACAAGCCGTCGCCTTCGCCGACCGCTCCATGGAAGCGATCAGCTACTACGCTATCGATGCCTCCAGCGAGTTGGCGGCCGAACGCGGCGCCTACGCAAGCTACGAAGGCTCACTGTGGAGCCAGGGTATCTTCCCCATCGATTCTCTGGACATCCTCATCGAGCAACGCGGTGCGGACTACATTCAGGTCGACCGCAGCACCTCGCTGGACTGGGACAGCCTGCGCGCCGCCGTCCGCGAGCGCGGCATGCGTAATTCCAACGTAATGGCAATTGCCCCTACAGCGACCATCGCCAACATCACCGGCGTGTCGCAGTCGATTGAGCCGACCTACCAAAACCTTTACGTGAAATCGAACCTGTCCGGGGAGTTCACCGTCGTCAACCCTTATTTGGTCAACGACCTGAAGGCGCGAGGGCTGTGGGACGGAGTCATGGTCAACGATCTCAAATACTACGATGGCAGCGTGCAGGCCATTGACCGCGTGCCCGCGGATCTGAAAGCCATCTACGCCACAGCCTTCGAGGTGGAGCCGCGTTGGCTGGTCGACGCCGCGAGCCGGCGCCAGAAGTGGATCGACCAAGCGCAGTCCCTGAACCTCTACATCAACAATGCCAGTGGCAAGAAGCTGGACGTAACCTACCGTATGGCCTGGTACAGCGGTTTGAAAACCACGTATTACCTGCGCTCTCTGGCGGCCACGGGTACCGAAAAATCGACCATCAGCACCGGCAACCTGAATAAGGTTTCCTCCGGCAGCCAAACCGTGCAGGCGGCGCCGGCTGCGGTGCCGACGGCTTGCTCACTTGACGACCCGGACTGCGAGGCCTGCCAGTAGGGCGGGCCCGCACAGCCGCAAAACAGCCGCGCAAAAATTGCCAAGGAAAAAGGACATCAGCACATGTTGAGTTGGGACGACTACCACAATGAAGACACACTCACCGCGCCACGGCCCGTAAAAGCGCCCCGTCCACCCCCTGCAGAGAAGGTGGAGCCTGCTGCCGAGCTTGCTTACGCAACGGCGAACCTGACGCCACAGGCGGTGGCCCGCACCAACACAGACACGAGTGATAACGCCTGTGCGGCAACCGGCGCTGCCAATAATGTTGCAGCAGCAGCGCGCGCCATGGCGGAACTTAACGTCGCACCTGGCCTGGAGGAGTTGGCGATTGGGGCCGCGCGGGTCTCGGTAGACGAAAAGGCCATGATCAACTGCCGCGCCGACCTCAACCAGCTGGTGCCGTTCAAATATGACTGGGCCTGGCAAAAATACATCGATGGCTGCGCCAACCACTGGATGCCGCAAGAAATCAACATGACCGCCGACGTCGCCACCTGGAAAAGCCCTGACGGCTTGTCGGAAGACGAGCGCCTCATCATCAAGCGCAGCCTCGGCTACTTCTCTACCGCAGACTCGCTGGTTGCCAATAACCTGGTGCTGGGTATTTATCGCCTGATTACCAACCCCGAGTGCCGCCAGTACCTGTTGCGCCAGGCTTTTGAGGAAGCCATTCATACCCACGCCTACCAGTACTGCATTGAATCGCTGGGAATGGACGAGGGCGAAGTCTTCAACATGTACCGCGAAGTGCCCTCAGTAGCCAAGAAAGCGACCTGGAGCCTGAGCCATACACACCATCTTTCCGACCCCAACTTTAAAACCGGGACCGTTGAAAGCGACCAGACCCTGCTCCGCAACCTGGTCGGGTTCTACGCCGTCACTGAAGGTATCTTCTTTTACTGCGGGTTCACCCAGATCCTCTCTATGGGCCGCCGCAACAAAATGACCGGTGTCGCTGAACAGTTTCAGTACATTCTGCGCGATGAGTCCATGCACTTGAACTTCGGCATCGATGTCATTAACCAGATCAAACTCGAGAACCCGCACCTGTGGACCGAAACGTTCCAACAGGAAGTCATTCAGATGATCCTGGAAGGCACACAGCTGGAGATAGACTACGCGCGCGACACGATGCCGAGGGGCGTGCTGGGCATGAACGCTGCGATGATGGAAGAATATCTGCACTTTATTGCCAATCGGCGCCTGTCGCAACTTGGCCTGCCCGAGCAATTCCCTGGAGTACAGAACCCCTTCCCGTGGATGAGCGAAATCATGGATTTACGCAAGGAGAAGAATTTCTTCGAAACACGGGTGATTGAGTACCAGACCGGTGGCGCGCTGAACTGGGATTGAGCACTCGGTAGCGGCATTCAGTGGCCGCTGCCGAACCTGCAGCCGAGGGCACTTATGGACGGGTGGCTGACGACCATGGGCTCATGCTTGCCTGCTGGATCATATGCGTCCGACTGTGCATGCGATGAATAAAACCATCACGCATATGCGCAAAAACATGGAACAGCCTGCGGAACAACGCCAACACGGGGAATTCGCAGAAATACCACCGGAGCGCATAACAAGCCAGTGAGACATTAACGCCCTGCTCGGCGCCGTATCAGCTCCAACTGCTCGTCGTTGTCGCGGAAACACGGCACATGTTCCGGCGGCCTCTCTAGCGTGATGATATCAGCCACCCCACCCAGTACTACTTCGGTGATCAGCGGCAAGTCCAGGCCGCACGCCTGCTCAAGATCAATCCACTGCAGTTGAGACAACTCATCCGAGGCGCGGGAAAAGTCGTCTGGGTCGCCCACAACGGCCGCGGCATCCACCAGAAAAAAACGCGCATCAAATCGTCGCGGCGCGCCCAGCGGCGTGATGGCGCGGAATACATAGCGGAAGTTACGCGTACAGGGGAGGTGATTCCGAGCGCTAAATTCTGCCCAGTCTGTGGGTACCTGCCCACCCCAAGCCCCGGGCGCGCCCAGCAACAACCCCGACTCTTCCCACACCTCGCGCACGGCGGCGGCCTGCAAGGCATGCACCTGCGCAGTCGAGGCTGCTTCTGCCAAGCGGCTCTCACACACAGCGCCCACACAGCCTGCCATGGGCACCAAGGCATCGCCTGCGTCAACTGCACCCCCAGGGAATACAAATTTACTGGGCATAAACGCTGCTCGCGCTCCACGCTTGCCCATCAGTACCTGCGGCTGCGAAAGACGATTGCGGATCATAATCACCGTGGCCGCATCGCGAATCGGCACTGAGAGCGCGCTGCCCTGCTGCTCTGCCGTGTGTTTCATCCTAACCACGCCACACTCCTCCTGCTTTTAGCCGGTGAGTATAAACGGTTAGCTGCGTATCTTTCAGGCGGTGCTCGTTCGCGCGCTACAGCCCACGCAAACGTGGTTAAGTCCCGCTTTCTCCTTACCCGTCACTCTCTTTTTTGCCTATACTGAATCCTCACTATCGCCAAACGAGAACCCGTCATGATGAAAACACGATTGTTTATCTTGCTGCAGATATTTACTCTGGTGATCGCCAGCACGGTGGGCACAGCGCAAGCCGCGGTGATTGGCACGGCGGATCACTTCGCGCAGCAGAGCCGGGCTGATCAGCTCATACACATCAACGCCCTTTTCGCTAAAGACGCCGTGGCGCAACACATGGCAGACATGGGCGTTAACGCTGAAGATGTGTTGGCGCGTATCAACGCATTATCGGATGCGGAACTGCAGCAACTGGCGCAAAACCTGGATGACCTGCCGGCGGGCAGCGGTATCCTGGGTGTTCTCGGCGCTCTGTTTGTAGTTCTGCTGGTGCTTGAACTACTGGGGCTTAGCAACGTATTCAGCAAGCTTTGAGATGGAGCGGGGTGTTGGCGCTGCTCGCTTTGCTGAGCGCCTGCGCCACCCCCACTCCGGCTCCACCCAAGAGCGGGGCCAGCGAACTCGAAGCCGTACCCTTTTTCCCTCAAGCACAATACCAGTGCGGGCCAGCAGCTCTTGCCACCGTACTTGTGCACAGCGGGGTTGCCACAACGCCGGCAGCGCTCGTACCGCAGGTTTATTTGCCTGGCCGGCAGGGCAGCCTGCAACTTGAGCTGATGGCGGCCGCACGCCGGGCTGGACGCATCGCCTATACGCTGGACACCACAGCGCAAGCACTTCTGGCGGAGCTGGAAGCAGGCCATCCTGTTTTGGTCATGCAGAACCTCGGCCTGGAATCAGCGCCTCGCTGGCACTATGCCGTCGTCATTGGTTACCAACCGGAACAGCAACGCGTCGTTTTACGCTCGGGGACTCAATACCGCAAACTGGAAAGCTGGCGTGCGTTCATGGGCAGCTGGGCGCGCGCCGAGTTCTGGGGTTTGGTGATTCCTCCCCCCGGTGAACTGCCCGCTAGCAGCACTGCCGATGCCATAGGGCCCTACCTGGCGGGCCAGGAGGGGCAGCTTGACCCTGCCATCCTGCGGGCCGCTTGGGAAAAGGCTCTGGCACGCTGGCCCCAAGATCCCGACCTGATGTTTGCCACCGCCAATGCCCGACGATCCGCTGCAGAGCCGGAATCCGCCGCGGCCTTGTATCGGCGCTTGTTGTTACAGGCGCCAGAACATATGCCGGCGCGGAACAATTTCGCTGACCTGCTGTTAAGCACCGGGTGTCGCCGAGCGGCTGCTACAATTATCGGGCCTGCAGTCAGCGTTGCGCAGAGGCTGTCACCCGCTGCGAGGGATGCGATAATCAGCACGTCCGCCGCTATCGCCAACCATCTTTCCAGACCATCACCCGACCCGGAATACTGCCGGGCACTGATACAGGGCCTCTCTTGACCATGAGCGACGTATTGCGCACCCCCGATCACCGCTTCGCTAATCTTCCCGACTTCCCCTGGGAACCCAACTACCACAGCGTGTCCGATGCGCAACACGGGCAGCTACGAATGCACTATCTGGATGTGGGCCCGCGGGACGGCGACATCGTGCTAATGCTGCACGGAGAACCCAGCTGGTGCTTCCTGTACCGGCACATGATTCACGCCCTCAGCGCGCGCGGCCTGCGCTGCATAGCACCCGACCTGGTCGGCTTTGGCCGCTCGGACAAACCCGCTGCACGCAGCGCCTATAGCTACGCCGGTCACGTTGCCCAAGTGGGAGAATTACTGCGAGCGCTGGAGGTCAACAAGGTCACATTGGTTTGCCAGGATTGGGGCGGGCCCATTGGCCTTTCGCTGCTGGCGCAGATGCCCGAACGCTTTAGCGCCGTGGTCGCCGCCAACACCCTGCTGCCCGGCTGTGAGCCACCGCCCAACGGTGTTGCACCCTGGCCTGGGGCGATCGTTGAGCAGTGGGTTGCCGCCACCCGCGATGCGGAGGACCTCGATGTATCCGGAGTGATCGCAGCGGTGTCCTGTACGCCTTTGAGCGCGGGCGTTCTCGCCGCCTATGACGCCCCCTTTCCCAGCCCCGCCTATAAAGCGGGAGCGCTGGTATTTCCCAGCTTGATTCCCACCCATGCACAGATGGCGGGCGCGGCGGAAAACCGCCAAACCTGGGAATTCCTGTGCCACTGGGAAAAGCCGTTTGTGACGGCATTCAGTGACAGCGACCCCGCCACTGCCGCATGGGGCCCGGTGTTTCAGCAGCGTATTCCCGGCGCAAGAGGCCGCGAGCACCCCACGATTATGGGTGCCGGGCACTTCCTGCAAGAAGAGCAAGGGGACGCGTTAGCCGCAGTGGTTGCACGTACCGTTGATTCGCTACGCGCAACATCCTCCACCGTCGAAAGCTGAACGGCCAACACTTGTGATGAATGTCGACCAAGGCCTGATTATCCTGATACTGCTCGCCGCAGTGGGCATGTTCCTCTGGGGACGCTGGCGCCACGACATGGTGGCGCTAGGCGCATTGCTGGCCTGTGTGCTCGCCGGCCTGGTCACGCCGGAGGCCGCATTTAACGGCTTTGGGCACCCCGCGGTGATTACTGTAGCCTGTGTGTTGGTACTCAGCCGCGGCCTGCAAGCGTCTGGCGCAGTCGATGTGCTGGCAAGGCGAGCCCTGCCCGCCAATGCCGGGCCCACGGTCAGCCTTGCTGCTCTCGTGGGCCTCGGTGCGCTGCTCTCAGGCTTTATGAACAACGTGGGCGCCATGGCGCTGCTCATGCCCGTTGCACTGCAAATGGCGCGCCGTCACAACCTGCCACCAGGGCGCACACTGATGCCGCTGGCCTTTGGCACCATACTCGGTGGCATGACCACCATGATTGGCACACCGCCCAACCTGATCGTATCAGGCTTCCGTGCCGAAGCGGGCGGCGCGGCATTCGGCATGTTCGACTTCACGCCCGTAGGGCTGGCGGTGGCACTGTGTGGTGTTGCCTTCGTGGTATTACTGGGGTGGCGCCTGGTGCCGGCGCGCAAGCAGGAGGCCGCGGGCGACTTCGATACCGGCGCCTACCTCACCGAAGCGCGGGTGCCGGAGGGCAGCAAGGCCATCGGCATGAGTCTGCGTCAGCTGGAAACAGAGCTGGATGATGAGGGCACTCAAGTGGTCGGGCTGGTGCGTAACGAAGTGCGCCTGCGCACACCTCACAGCGGGCGGCAAATTCTGACCGAGGATATTCTGGTATTGGAAACCCATGCCGACACACTGAGTGAAGTGCTGTCACGCTTCGGCCTCAAGCTTGAAGAAGCCATCAGGCCTGAAGCCGCCGAGCCAGAAGCCGCCGAGGCCACTGGCGCTGCAACAAGCTCCGGGCATGTGCAAGCCCCCACGCCAGAAGAGGCGCAGGAAGCAGATGAACAGCCCCCTCAACGCGAAGAGGTGGTACTTACAGAACTCGCCGTGCTGCCGGGAGCCAGCGTCGCCGGACGCTCCGCCAGCGACATCCAACTGCGCACCCGCTACGGCTTGAACCTGCTGGCTGTCTCCCGCGAGGGGCACCGGTCACGCAGCCGTTTACGCGCGCTTACCTTGTGTGCCGGCGACCTGCTGCTGATCCAGGGTCCAGCGAATGCCACACAGGAATTTGCCAGCGATTTTGGTTGCGTACCGCTGGCACAGCGCGACCTGCGTATCCCAAGCCCGCGTAAAGCCATTATGGCCGCGGTCATTATGACCTTGGCCGTCGGCGGCGCGGCCTTTGGGCTCCTGCCAGCGGCCATTTCCTTCGCCTTCGGGGTGCTTGCTTCCATGGCACTGCGCACCGTGCCACCGCGTTCTGTTTACAGCGCCATCGACTGGCCAGTGATTGTCCTGTTGGCGGCTTTGATGCCTGTAGCAGGCGCCATGGCAGATACCGGCACAGCCGATTTGATCGCACGCTTTTTGCTCACCTCGGTGGCACGGGGCAATGCCGTAGTGGTACTTGGCCTGATTCTGGTCACCACCATGTTTCTCTCGGACTTGATGAATAATGCGGCTACCGCGGCGGTCATGTGCCCCATTGCGTTGGGCGCGGCGGCGGCACTCGGCGTAAATCCCGACAGTTTCCTGATGGCAGTGGCAATCGGCGCCTCCTGCGCCTTTCTTACCCCCATCGGGCACCAGAACAACACACTGATCCTTGGCCCCGGCGGTTTCCACTTTGGTGACTATTGGCGCCTGGGGCTGCCGCTAGAGGCCTTGGTCGTCGCCGTAAGCCTGCCTCTGCTGCTAGTCATTTGGCCGCTGTAAGCGCACGGGCATGCACTCTCGCTATTCAGTGTTATCGGCGCCAACATTGTGGTTCACGCCTGCCTCAATCACCGCTACAATGCGCCCCCGCTCATACCTTGGCCTTGCGGATCAACTACCAAGGCCAGACCCCGTTTATCCCACAGAGGACAGCGACATGATTTATCAGAGTGACGCGCTCACCGTAACCCGCCTTCAGGGCGACATTGCCGAACTGCATTTCGACCTGAAAGGCGAATCTGTCAACAAGTTTGACACCGCCACGGTGAACAGCCTTACCGCCGCACTCGATGCGCTTGATGCAGCAAGCGGCCTGCGCGGGCTGCTGGTCACCAGCGGCAAGCCGGTATTCATCGTAGGCGCCGACATCACCGAATTCACCGGCATTTTTGGCGCCGGCGCCGAGGAAATTCAGGGCTTCACTGCGGCCAACAACGCCAACCTGAACCGGCTGCAGAACCTGCCGTACCCCAGCTGCGCTGCTATTAACGGCTTTGCCTTGGGCGGCGGATTCGAAATTTGCCTGGCCTGCGACTTCCGCGTCATGAGCACCGCAGCCAAAGTAGGCTTGCCCGAAACCAAACTGGGCATTCTGCCCGGCTGGGGTGGCACCGTGCGCCTGCCTCGCATCATTGGCGTTGACGAGGCTGCTACCTGGATTGCCGGGGCCACCGAACAGCGCGCCGACAAAGCCCTGAAAACAGGGGCAGTCGATGCAGTAGCCGGGCCAGAGGAGCTGCGCACAGTAGCCCTGACCACCCTGAATAACGCCATCGCCGGTAAACTCGACTATGCCACTCGCCGCCATGCCAAGAGCAGCCCCCTGCCGCTAAACGACACCGAAGCCATGATGGCGTTTTTCACCATGAAGTCCCTAGTGCAACAGCAGGCCGGAAAAAATTACCCGGCACCGGTAAAAGCCGTTGATGTCATCGAAAAAGCTCGGGGAATGGGCCTGGAAGACGCACTCAAGGTTGAGGCCGAAGGTTTTGCTGAGCTGGCCGTGACACCGGTCGCGTCCGCGCTGGTTGGCGTATTTTTGTCAGATCAGCTGCTGGGCAAAAAAGCCAAAGATTGGGAGAAACAGGCGGACCGTAAGGTCAGCCGTGCAGCGGTACTGGGTGCCGGCATCATGGGGGGCGGCATTGCCTACCAGTCAGCCTATCGCGGAGTGCCCATTTTGATGAAAGATATCAATCAGGCCGGCCTGGACCTGGGCCTGGCCGAGGCTAACAAGCTGCTAGCCAAGCGCGTTGAGCGTGGCCAGATGAGCCCAACCCAGATGGGCGAGGTTCTCAATAGTATTGACCCCACGCTTACCTATGACGGCTTCGATTCGGTGGACATTGTGGTTGAGGCCGTGGTCGAAAACCCCAAGGTGAAGCGTGCCGTGCTGGCAGAAACCGAGCAACACATTAGTGCGGACACCGTACTCGCCTCCAACACATCCACTATCTCGATTACCCACCTGGCCGAAGCGCTGCAGCGCCCAGAGAACTTCTGCGGCATGCACTTCTTTAATCCGGTACACGCCATGCCCTTGGTGGAAGTCATTCGCGGTGAAAAAACCTCCGATAAGGCAGTAGCACGCACCGTTGCCTACGCGAACAAAATGGGCAAAAAAGCCGTAGTGGTGAAGGATTGCCCAGGATTTCTGGTCAACCGCGTGTTATTCCCCTATTTCGATGGTTTCTCCAAGCTGGTGCGCGACGGCGCCGACTTCCAGGCCGTCGATAAGGTCATGGAGCGCTGGGGGTGGCCCATGGGGCCGGCTTACCTGATGGACGTGGTTGGGATAGATACCGGTGTGCACGCTGCTGAGGTCATGGCCGAGGGTTTCCCGGACCGCATGCAGCTGGACTTCAAAACGGCCACCGAAGTCATGTTTGAAAACGAGCGCTTTGGCCAAAAGAACGGCAAAGGATTCTATGATTATGTGACGGACAAACGCGGCAAGCCGAAGAAGACCGTCAGCGAAGAAACCTATCGACTGATTGCCGCCGTAGAAGGCGAGCGAACGGAGTTTTCCAAGGAAGAAATCATCGCCCGCATGATGCTGCCGATGGCAACAGAAATGGCTCGCTGCCTGGAAGAAGGCATTGTCGGCACACCGGCAGAGGCGGATCTAGCCCTGCTCTACGGGCTGGGCTTCCCCCCTTTCCGCGGTGGTGTTTTCCGTTGGATAGATACGGTGGGGCTCAGCTTTATCGCTGAAGCGTCCAAGCAATTTGCCCATTTGGGCAAGTCCAACGAACTGACCGACGGCATGCAAGCCATGCTGGCCGATGGTAAAACCTACTACTGAGCACCGGGTGAACACAGGAGAATTATCGTGAGTCTGAATCCAAGAGACGCCGTTATCGTCGATTTCGCCCGCAGCGCCATGGGCCGCTCCAAGAACGGCTGCTTTCGCAACGTTCGCGCCGACGACTTGTCGGTAGCCGTGATCCACGGCTTGCTGGCGCGTAACCCAAAGCTGGATGCCGCCGAAATTGACGACCTGATCTGGGGTTGTGTGCTGCAGCGCGGCGAGCAGGGTATGAACCTGGCGCGCAACATCGTACTGCGTGCGCAACTGCCTTTCACCATCCCGGCACAAACCGTTAATCGCCTGTGCGGATCCTCCATGTCTGCCCTGCACACTGCCGCGGCCAATATCATGGCCGGCATCGGCGACGTGTACCTGGTTGGCGGTGTTGAGCACTTGGGCCACCTGCCGATGATGGACGACGTGGATATCAATCCCCGCTTGGGCCTGAACGTGGCCAAAGCGGCCGGCATGATGGGGATGACCGCAGAATACCTTGCCATGATGCACGGCATCAGCCGCGAGGCGCAGGACAAGCTAGGCTTGCGCTCACATCAGCTTGCGCACAAAGCCACCGTGGAAGGCAAATTTGCCCGGGAGATTATCCCGGTCGAAGGGCACGACGCGCAGGGTGCCCTCGCCCTGATTGAGCACGACGAGACCATCCGCCCGGAAACCACACTGGAGGGGCTTGCCAGCCTGGCGCCCGCATTCAACCCGCAAGGTGGCACGGTAACAGCGGGCACTTCCTCGCAAATTTCCGACGGGGCCTCAGCCATGCTGATTATGTCAGCAGAGCGCGCGCAGGCACTGGGGCTCACGCCTATTGCGCGTATTCGCGCCATGACTCTGGCCGGGGTAGACCCGTCCATCATGGGCTATGGCCCTGTCCCGTCAACGCAAAAAGCGCTAAAAAAACTCGGCCTGACCATCAAGGATATCGAGATGGTCGAACTGAACGAAGCCTTCGCGGCACAGGCTCTGCCTGTACTGAAAGACCTGGGCCTGCTGGACGATATGGAAGAGAAAGTGAACGTGCACGGCGGCGCGATTGCCCTCGGACACCCCTTCGGCTGCTCCGGCACGCGCATTACCGGCTCTCTGCTTACCGTGATGCAAGACCGAGACCTCACCTTGGGCGTGTCCACCATGTGTATCGGCTTGGGTCAGGGTATTACTACCGTGGTCGAGCGGGTCTAACGTTGATAGCTAAGCCAGGCAGCTGGTGCTGATTTCGGTGCACGGCTGTTATTATGACTAACGATGACTGGTACAGTCAGCGCTAGCGGCTCCCCAGGGGGCCGCTAGCGCATCTGCGCCCCCAACTCCGGCACACCACTCCATGCCCAGCAGTAACAACACATTCCAATCCTCCGATGGCAGTCACCAGCGGATAACCTCTCTTATCCGCTCTATGGGGCCGGGTATTATGGCGGCCAGTGCCGCGGTGGGCGGGTCCCATCTCGTCGCCTCCACCAAGGCCGGCGCCCTGTATGGCTGGCAGCTCGCGGCGTTAATACTGCTGGTGAATGTTTTTAAATATCCCTTTTTTCGTGCAGGCGTTCACTACACGGTGGGCACAGGGCAAAGCTTGGTAGAGGGTTACTCGCAGCTAGGAAAGCAGTATCTGTGGGCGTTTGCCACCCTTGCTGTGGTGTCGGCGGTTATCAACACGGCAGCGCTCACGCTATTCAGTGCCAGCCTCTTGGGTTATTTTCTTCCGTTTGAGCTCACCAACATCACCCTGAGCATCATTGTGATTGCACTCTGTATGGGGTTGTTGATTGGCGGCAAATACAGAGTGTTGGACTCCCTGTCCAAATTCATCATGCTCGCGCTCACCCTCACCACCGTTGTTGCCGCCGTAATCGCTTTCAACAAGCCTGCTGAACAGCTCGCTGACTTCGTTGCGTCATCACCCTGGACCCTGGCAGCCATCGGCTTCATCGTGATTACCATGGGCTGGATGCCTGCGCCCATCGAGATATCCGCACTGAACTCCATGTGGCTGAAAAAGCAAAGCTCATTACAGCCGGTAACCGCACGCAGCGCCCTGTTCGACTTCAACGTCGGCTACGTCACCACCGCCCTGCTGGCACTGGTGTTTCTCTCCCTGGGTGCCTTGATGCTGTTTGGCACCGGAACTCAACTTGCCGAGTCCGGCATGGGGTTCTCCCATCAGCTGGTTAACCTTTACGCCGCCAACATTGGCGACTGGTCGCGCTACCTCATTGCTGTGATTGCTTTCTTGTGCATTTTTGGCAGCACAATCACTGTTATCGATGGCTACGCCCGCGTCATTGCGGAATCGCAACGCTTAATAAGCAGCAACACTGAGCCAAATAGCGAGCGAGCCGCCGTCATGTGGATCGCGTTATTGTGCACACTAGGCTTGGCGATATTGCATTATTACAGCGCGGCACTCATACCCATGCTCAACTTCGCCATGGTCATGGCCTTTATGACCACCCCGTTCTTTGCCCTGCTAAACTACGTGCTACTGATACGTACCCCACTCCCTAAGGAGTTGGCACCCAGCGCCGGGCTCAAGTGGTTGTCGCGCATCGGCCTCGTTTATCTGTTTGGTTTTTTAGGCCTGTTTCTGTGGTGGAGATGGATTCTCTAAGCAATACACGCCCTTTTTCGCCTGGCAACGGCGAACCTAAACTGTGCTAAGCAGCGAATCAATACGCTTCAGCGCTGTAAGCAACTGCTGGGTGGCCAAATTTCCGCCGCGAAAGAACTCCTCCGCCATGGGTGCAATAGCACATCGCTCAGGTAGGGTATCGCCATTCTCCAGCATCTGGTAGAGAGTCGGCAGGAAAATGAATTGCAACCACTGGGGAAGGGTTAGCGTGTCGACGCAAAAAGGCTCGGTAGAGGCCAGCGCCGTGGAGGGCGGCACAATTTTGTCCCACAAGCCGAGCTGGCGCAGCTGCGCCTCAACATCAATCAGTGCTTCTGCAATATCGGTTCGCATGCCGGCGTGCCTGGCGATCGCCCGCGGACGCCGCTAGAACTTCTCCGGGCGCAGCACGTCAACATCACTGGTATACAGGATCATCGCGTAATTGTCGTAATAGTGTTCGCGTAGGCCCTCGGCAATGCGGCCTGCCGTGGTGTCGTCGCACACAATTTCAATACGGAGGTTGCGGTTAGCCTCCCAATTGCCCTCGCGAACGCCACGTGTGCCTTTGCCGCGGGCGTCGGTAATGGTGTAACCGTGCGCGCCCCAGCGCTCCAAATGGCGGATAAGATGCGATTCAATAGCCGACTCAGTCACGATAGTCAGCAGGCGTCGCGGATGTTGTTCCATAGCTCAGGCGGCTCCTGTGATTGCATACAATTGGCCAGCCAACCAATGGTACAGCGGAATGCCGAACAGTACATTAAAGGGAAACGTGACGCCCAGTGAGGCCGCCAGCGACAGTGCAGGGTTGGCCTCAGGTACAGATATACGCATGGCAGCAGGCACCGCAATGTAGGATGCGCTAGCGGCCAGGGTAGCCAAAACCACCGCACCCCCCAACGACAGGCCAAGCACCAGTGCCAGGCCCAGGCCAATAAGCGCAGAGAGCACCGGTGTCAGCACACCGAAAGCGAGCAGAAACACCCCGTAGCGGCGCAAAGTGCCGATTTGGCTCGCGGTCACCAAGCCCATTTCGAGCAGGAACAGCGCCAGCAAGCCCTGAAAAGGGTCGAAAAACAGCGGCGCGAGTTTAGCCAGGCCATCAGCGCCGGCAATCCAACCGATAATCAGGCCGCCAACCAGCAACACGATGCTCTTTCCCAGCAGCACCTCGTGAGCCGATTCGCGCAGCTTGCCCCCGCTGGCCAGACCTTTGGCCAGTACGATGCCCACCAGAATTGCGGGAATTTCCAGCAGGACGACAAACAGCGGCATATAGGCTTCAAAATCGACTTCACGCGAGCCGAGATAAGCCACCACAACAGCGAAGGTTCCCACGCTAACCGAGCCGTAGTGCGCCGCGATGGAGGCAGCGTCAGCCCGCGGCAGGCGGCCAAAAGCCAGCAACACCGGGAAGCTGAGCAGCGGCAGAATAAAGCCCATCACAATCACAGCGAGCATTTGAGGCACAAGCTGCAAAAACGGCTGGCGCGCCAGCTCAATGCCACCCTTCATGCCAATCGCCAGCAGCAGCATAATACTCAGCAGCTCGTAGACTTGCACCGGTAGCCGCAGCTCAGAACGCAGCACACCCGCTGTTACGCCCAGCAGAAAGAACAGTACGACTGGATCCATATCAGCCTTCCCCAGCTACCCCAACCAGCCGACACAGCTCGGCAGCGCCTTGCCGCAAAGCCTCGGCATTGTGGTCGACCAGCGTAATGTGGCCTAGCTTGCGGCCGGGTGCGGGCGACTTGCCATAGTCGTGGAGGTGCGCACCAGGCACTGCAAGAATATCGCGTGCCGACGGCCATTGGCCGATCACATTCACCATAACACTGGGGGCAACGGCCGCCGTGGCGCCCAGCGGCAAACCGGCAATAGCGCGCAGGTGATTTTCGAACTGCGAGGTAACAGCGCCTTCAATCGTCCAGTGGCCGCTGTTGTGCACACGCGGCGCGTACTCGTTAACCAATAGCTCGTCGCCGCACTGGAACAGTTCCAGCGCCAATACACCCACGTAATTCAAGGCTTCCAGCAGACGTTCGCAGTAGCCTTGCGCCAACCCTTCCATAGGATCGTTAGAGAGCGAACGAGAGACGCGCAGAATACCGGCCTCATGCTGGTTTTCGCTCAGCGGCCAAACCCGACACTCGCCATCGCGGCTGCGCACGGCAATCACCGACAACTCGCGCTCAAACGGCACTCGAGCTTCCAGAATACAGGGCACGCGGCCGAGAGACTCCCACGCCGGCAGCAGGTCGGCGACCGCCGCTACCGACGCCTGGCCCTTGCCGTCGTAACCCATGCGCCGGGTTTTCAAAATGGCCGGCGTACCAGCAACATCCAGTGCGCTGTTAAAGTCAGCCTCCGTATCAATGGGGGCATAGCGGGCCGTGGGCAAGCCTAAGCGGGTAAACAGCGATTTCTCCTGCAGCCGCTCCTGCGACAAGAGAATGGCCTCGCTACAGGGGGCAAGCAAACCGCGATCCTCCAGCCCCTCCAAAGCCACCTGCGCAATATGCTCAAACTCTGCAGTCGCCACATCAACGCTGTCGGCAAACGCCGCCAAAGCGGCGCTGTTCTGATAGTCTCCGCGATGATGGCGGCCCAGGGGGGCGGCGCAGGGTGCTTCCTCGGGGGCCAGAAACGTGCAGCGCAACCCCAGAGGATAGCCCGCGAGTGCCAGCATCTGCGCCAACTGCCCAGCGCCCAGGATACCAATATTCACAGGCCTGGCACCCGCGGGTCCGGATGGCCCAGCACTTTATCGGTTTGCCGGGCACGAAACGCGCGCAACCGCTCTCGCAAGGCATCGTCGTGATTGGCTAGCATGGCGGCCGCCAGCAACGCCGCGTTCACGGCACCTGCGGGCCCAATCGCCAGCGTACCCACCGGGATACCCGCGGGCATTTGCGCAATCGATAGCAACGAGTCCATACCGTTAAGCGCGCGCGATTGCACCGGCACACCGAGCACCGGCACCAGCGTTTTCGCCGCTAACATGCCCGGCAAATGCGCAGCGCCGCCGGCGCCGGCAATTATCACCTGCAAGCCCAAGCCTTCTGCGGCCTCGGCATAGCTAAACAGGCGGTCCGGCGTGCGATGAGCAGAGACCACTTCTACCAAGTGCGGCACCTCGAGCTCAGTCAATGTGTCCGCGGCGCCTTGCAGGGTCTCCCAGTCGGACCGGGACCCCATAACAATACCGACAAGTTCTTTCATTGCGTGTCTTTCCCCTTGCGTCCTGCCATTGCGGCTGGTGGGCACAGGAGTGTACCCGGACATGAATCCTTGTGGCGGGACCGGCGGGATAATGAGAGCGCAAATCCTACACAAGACGTTAGCCATGATATATTCGATATTTATAAATAATCAATTCGGCAATTTCTGAAATGACGCCGCTCAACTACAACCACCTCTACTATTTTTTCCACGTGGCCACGGATGGCAGTATTACCCGTGCCAGTCAACGTCTGAACCTGACCCCCCAAACCATCAGCGGCCAGATCGCCGCCTTTGAAGCCCAGCTGGGGGTAAAGCTGTTTCGCCGCGAAGGCCGTCGCCTGCGACTGTCTGAACAGGGCCGGCAAATCTACGCCCACGCCGACGAAATCTTCCAGCTGGGCCGCGAAATCCGCCAGCTCCTGCAAACCGAAAGCGCCAACACCGAGACCTTTCGCGTCTGCATCACCGACTCCATCCCTAAAATTCTTGCCAATAGACTGCTGCAGCCTGCATTAAAAACCGTGAACAAGCTGAGACTGCAGTGTCATGAGGGCGACCAGGACACTTTGCTTGCCGAACTGGCGGTCAGCCGTCTTGACTGCATCATAACCGACCAGCCGCTGCCCTCGGGCAGCCATATCAAGGCCTGGAACTACCGCATACTGGAATCGGGCTTTACCTTCTTTGGCGTGGCGGAGCTGGCTGCGGCCTGCCGCCCCACATTCCCCGCCAGCCTCAGTGGCAAACCCTTCCTCGCTCCCGGGCGCAAAGCCAGCAGTCGTTCGTTTCTCAAAGCATGGTTTGAAAAATGCGGCATCACCCCGGAAATAGTGGCGGAATTCGATGACAGCGCGCTGCTCAAGTCGTTTGGCCAGACCGGGCTCGGCGTGTTCGCCGCGCCCAGTATCATTGAGGAGTATGTCATCTCACAGTACGGCGTAGAGGTCATTGGCCGCACGCGAGAATTTGTTGACGTATTCTACGTCATATCCCCGGAGCGGCGGCTGCAACATCCGGCTACGCTGGAGATCGTCAACACGCAGCTGGCCGAGCACCCTTAAACGCCACGCTGAAGGCTAAAGGCCCAGTTCCCGGGTAAAGGGCGGCAGTGAATCGAGAATGGCCTGACCATAGCGACGGGTCAGCAGCCGCCGGTCCATCAACGTCACCCGCCCACTGTCTTCCTCGGTGCGCAGCAATCGGCCGCTGGCCTGCACCAAACGCAATGCAGCGTCTGGCACACTGATTTCCATGAACGCATTGCGGCCCTGCGCTTCAACCCATTCAGCCAAAGCGGCTTCAATCGGGCTATCGGGCACGGCAAACGGGATTTTTGCGATCACAACGTGCCGGCAGTAGGCACCGGGTAGGTCCACACCCTCAGCAAAACTGGCCAGGCCAAAAATGATACTGCCACGGCCTGCATCCACCGCCTCACGGTGCAGACGCAGAATCTCCTGCTTGCTGCCGTCACCCTGCACCAACACCAGGCTACCGAACGTGGCACTCACTCCTGCATAAACGTCCTGCATTTGGCGGCGCGAGGAAAACAACACCAGGCTGGCTTCGCTGCGGTCGAGCAAGCCAGGCAACTGGTCGATGAGCACCGCGGTGTGCCCTTCGGCATCACCCGGGTCGCAGGGCATGGCGGGCACATGCAGCGTCGCGCGCGAATAGTCGAACGGGCTGGTGACGACCTTGAACACGCCTTCCGGGGGCGCCCCTGAATGCAAGGTAAAACGATCAAAAGAACGCAGAGCAGTGATGGTTGCCGACGTCACTACCACCCCGGCGGCACGCGACCACAGTACGTCCTGCAAAATATCCGCAGCAAGGATCGGGCTACAGCGCAGGTCAAAACCGCTCTGGCTGGCACTGTCGAGCAAGGTGATCCAGCGGGCCATCGGCGGCACTTCACCCTCACCACTCACGGCATAGGCCTGCCACAAAGACAGTGTGGACTCAGCGCGGCTAAGCAAGCCCCCAAGGTTCAGATGCCAGGTTTCCAGGTCACTCTTGGGTAAACCGCTATCGTCCTCTTCCAGCGCCTCCGCAAGCGTGCTCTCGATCTTGGCCAAAGCGGTGCTGATCTGCTGGAACTGGGACGCCAAACCCACCGCCAGTGTCTGCAACACCTCCGGCACGCGCCCGTGAGCAAAGCGCAGCAGCTGTTGATCGCTGCGGCCGCTGGTCGGTACGCGTTCGGCGAACAGCTCCGCCACCGTCTGCTCCGCCACCTGCAGCGCCCCTTGCGCCTCTTCCATCACCGCGGGCAGTGAGGCCAGGGGGCGTTGCAGGTCCGTCAGTGACGCCAACGCCGACGCGGCCTGCAGCACCACCTTGCGATTGTCCTGCAGCCACTGGCCGGTGGTGTGTAACCGGCAAAAACTCGAAAAATGGCTCAACGCCTTGTCAGGTAAATGATGCCCCTCATCAAAAATATAGATGCTGTCTTCCGGTGCTGAAAGAATGGCACCACCGCCCAGAGCGAGGTCAGCGAGCACCAGATCGTGGTTGGCGACCACCACGTCAGCATATTGCAGAGCATCCCGAGCGCGAAAAAAGCTGCACTGGCTGATATTGGGGCAGCGCCGGCCACTGCATTGACTGTGGTCGGTGGTGGCGCCAAACCAAATAGCCTCCGGCACCTGACCGGGCCAGTTATCTCTGTCGCCATCCCACTCACCGCGGCCCAGCGCCTCTAACATGGTGCTGTATACGGGCAGCGCCTCGGCATCATCCGGCGCCTGGAATTCATCCGGATACAACGGCAACACACCACCGCCGGCGCTGCCGGCAAGGTGATGATCCAATTTCGACAAACAGACATAGCGACGGCGGCCTTTGGCCAAGGTATAGCTGAACTCGAGGCCCGTGTGCTGGCGGATATCGGGCAAGTCCTTGTTCACGAACTGCTCCTGCAGAGCCACCGTAGCAGTGGCGACGACCAGGCGCTTACCCAGGGCCTGCGCCAGGGGAATAGCGGTGACCGCATAGGCAATCGTTTTGCCCGTGCCTGTGCCCGCTTCGATCACGCATACGGCGGGCGTGGCAGGGCTCGCACGGCCCGTCTCCGGGTTGATGCGCGCCAGGGTGTTGGCAATTTCCGCAATCATCTGCCGCTGCCCCCAGCGCGGCTTAAGGCCCTTGGCACTGGTAATGGCCGCGTAGGCCTCGCGAATCTGCTCCTTGAGAGCGTCGCTCAGCAAGGGGCTGGCTGCCCTGCGGCCTCTTTCAACGCCAGCTTGGTGGCCACCGCATTGGCATAGCTAGCCAAGGCAAAAGGACGTTCTTCTGCGGGTAGTGCGTCGATACGGGCTTTGAACGCTGCCTCACTGCAACTGCCGGGCTCACGTGTCAGAGTTTGCGGCACCGCCTCGTTGTCGCCGTGCAGCATCTGCCAAGCCTGCATATTAGTAGGATGCAGGCAGTAGAGTGATACAACCTGCCGATCGATTTCTGCTGCAACGGCATCCGCATCTTCAAAATCACCCACCAAGGGCGTGCCAAAGGCCACATGAACGCGCCCCTTCTGGCCAGAAATACCCCGCGCAATAGAGGCCACATCCTCTTGTGCCGACTTGGCATAAGCGCCGGTGGTGCTGCGCAAATGCATTTCGCGCGCCTTGAGCCCATCGCAAGGATCCAGTTCGTAGGCAATGGAAACAGGCACGATGCCCAGCCCATTGATCAATTCACTGAAACTCTCAGCCTGCTTGTCGCGGCTCAGGGCCAGCATCTTGATGACCGCGGGTTCAGTGCGATCGATGCCGTTTTTGGCGCGCCCTTCACGCTGGGCGATCCAAATGGGTGAGCGCTCTTCCTGGAGAGAAAAGCGAATATAGTTCGCAAGCTGGCGCGATGCCGCCAACAGCGCGCGGCCACTGCCCACCGAGCGCTTCACAATAAAGCTCTTATTCAGGCGCATGAGGTCAGACACCCAGGGCTTGGTAAGAAGGTTGTCACCAATAGCGATTCGCACCGTTTGGTGCCCCCCCAGGTGCAGTGCGTAATTGGTAAAGGCGGGGTCCATGACGATGTCACGGTGATTGCTTATGAACAACCACGGGCGTGCAGGGTCGAGCTGCTCCAGGCCCGAGACGGTCAAGCCTGCCGTAGTGTCGGCGATAACCTTCTCCACGTAGTGCTTAATCACCATTTGTACACTGCGAACATCCTGCGCTCCGTCGAGTTGCCGGCGGAGGTACCAACGCACAGCATGCCGCGACAGGCCGAGCCGCGACAGGCCGGGCCGCGACAGGCCGGGCAACCACCGGGCTAGCCGCCCAAGGCCCATGCGGGCAATTGCGTCAAGCAACTCGCTGTCCCGGAACAGACGCTGCAGCACTGCAGGCACTTCGTCGTCACGATAGGGACGGATATCCGCGAAGGGGTCACTCAAAGCAATATCCTCTCAAAAAACAGCGGCACACGATACCCAAATTCACCCAGCACGTCATCCGGCAGATTAAGCCAACGCCTAGCAGAAAGGGCGCTGCTTGCACTGACAGCCTGCCTTGGTTCTGCTAATCTGACGCCCGCTCCACCGGAGCCATGTGCCTAATGGGAGGAACCATGGAAGCCACGCATGCAGTATTAATTACCTTCGGCCTCGCCACGCTGCTGGTCAGCTGGGTGCTGTTACTTATTGAATCCTGGAAAGAAGACTACCTTTGGGGACTCTGCGCACTCATGCTACCCCCCTTGGCCTACGCCTACGGATTGTTTCGTCTCGATAAAGCGGGAGCCTCTGTTGGCTTGGCAGGCATCGGGCTTGTGCTAATCTGGATGAGCTAAGCTTGTTACCTTGGGTGGTGTGTATTAAACATTTGTAACGTTACGCTGCCCGACGTTTCCAGATATTTTATTTTCTTTTAAATCATACGCTTAAATAATAATCTATCGCAGGGATCGTTTCCAACGTTACCTCTCATCCTCGGTAGTTACGAATCCGTAACTTTTCTACACACGTATTTCAGTTCTATACTGGCGCCAGCATGCCAGTGCCGCCCTGCCGAGACAGGCTGGACCCATACTGAAACCGCTCACTGAGGAACTACCATGAAAATTGCCAAAATTGCCGCTGTATCGGCACTGCTTACCATGTCTGCCGTTGCGTTTGCCTCTAAACCCACCAGCATTGTCTTCCAGGGTAACCACGAGTCTGGCGCCGGCGCAGCCTACTCCGAATACCTGGTCAAATGCTCCAATGGCAAAACCGCGACACTAACCGCGTGGGAAAATCGTCGCAAGTGGTGCGCTGGCAGCGAGCTGAACGATAACTGTGAGCGCAAGCAGATCAAAGCCGCCAAGGCCGCCTGCGACGCCCTGTAATCAGCTTTCCAGGTAGCGCCGGCGCAATTCGTTGCGCTCGGCGCCACCAACCCCCAGCACGTCTGCCAAATAACTGTTCACGTCACCATAATCAGCGATAGCCTGCAGCGCCCGCTGCAAATAGGCCTCATGCACTTCCAGCATCGGCATAATCGCCTCATCTTCTTCTGAATCAAATCCATATTTGACCCGCAAGCGGTCGATTTCCTGGCGCGGGTCAAAGAAGCGACGCGTTAACAGGTAATCGGCCATGACTTGCTCAACGGAAACACCCAACGCCAGCAAAATAATCGCCGCCGCAAACCCTGTGCGGTCTTTGCCCGCGGCGCAATGCACCAGAAACCGTGCATCATCCTGAGCAAAAATCTCCTGGAACATCTGCTTGTACATGGGCCCTTGAGCCTCGACGAAGTCACGGTTGATGTCCACCATGAAGTCAAACATCGGCTGACGCCCACCGCCGTCCAGCCGCCCACCTGCAAAGGCCGCATTGTTGCTGCCCGGCGTAATGGGCAGGCTGGCGATGCGGGGGCGGCGCACATCGGGAAGCCGATTGGGGCTATTATCCTGCTCCTCCTCGCGCCGAAAATCGCACACCAAATCGAGGTTCAAACTGGAAAGCAGGCTCAGGTCCTGTTCTGTAAGGCCCGACAATTGCCCCGACCGGTATAAATACCCCCAACGAACATGGCGCCCGTCCGTTGTGCGGTAACCACCAAAGTCACGAAAGTTCGGCGTACCCTGCATACCCAACCGCCGCTCCATGGCAACCACCTCGTTACCGTGCTGGTCACGCAGACGAAACTGATGGCGGCGGCCCACCGGCAAGCCCGTCATTCGCATACGCGGGGCGCAATCTTCATAGTGGGCTTGCAGGGCACCCAGATCGCCCAGGGGATCAACACTGACGCGAGTCTCCGGGTGGCTAGCCGCCCACTCCACATGGTAGTCACCCTCCGGCGCACGCCAGATATGCACCGCGTCCTTTATAAGAGCCATGAATTCTCCAAATCAGATCTCCGCAGAAGCGGCAGGGGTCGCGATCACAGCGCGCAGCAGGGTTTTCACCAGTGTCAGCTGACGCTCCAGCGCCTCTTCGCTAAACGGATCCTGACCGAGCAAGTCGCGATACATCGGCGCCATGGTGACGTAGGACATGACGAGGTTGTTAAACGCCATCACCGCCCACGGGCGCAGCCCGGCATCACCCAGAGCCCGCAGCCCCGGTTGTGCCAAGCCATCGTCATCATGAAACATGGGGCGGAAGAAACGCTCGATAAGGTCATTGGTGCCCGGGCCGCCGGACAGTGCAGCATGTTGCAGCAAGCGCGCCAAATTCGGATTAGCGTGGTGCTTGCGCACGATAGCTTCCAGCCATTGTTGCAGCCGCTCATCGGTAATGGGCGCCTCGTTCAACTCATCCATGGGGGCGGCAAACTCATCGAGCAGGCGGCTTAGCACGGCGCGATATAGCGCTTCCTTGTTGCGAAAATGATTGTACAAACTGGGAGAGCGAATCCCGACCCGCTCTGCCACCTCGCCCAATGAAGCGCCTTTATAGCCCTTCTTGGCGAACAGATCTTCCGCGGCATCGAGGATGCGCTCGAAGGTGCTGACCGAAGGCTCGGTTGTGTGTACCTGGGTGGCGACCATGAGGTGGTGTTCCGGCGCTGATTAAGTCAAACGAGAGAGTATAGCGCAGCTTCCGGGGCTGGCGCAGCCGCGGGCTTTGCAGTTGACAATTGACGGGCTTATGTGAATAATCTCGCCTCCTGAAAATCGCCAACTCACGAGGACACTACTGTGGCCAATTCTCCACAAGCCAAAAAGCGCGCTCGCCAGACCGAAAAGCGTCGCGCGCACAATGCCAGCCTCCGTTCACTGGTACGCACCAACATCAAAAAAGTGCTCGCCGCTATCGCCACCGGTGATGCAGGGCAAGCCAAAACCGCCTATGACAGCGCCATGCCCGTCATTGATCGCATGGCTGACAAGGGCATCATCCACAAGAACAAGGCCTCACGCCACAAGAGCCGCCTTAACGCTCAAGTCAAGGCGCTCGCGACTGCCTGACTCACAGCTCTCGTTTCCACAAAAAAGCCGGCGTGAAGCCGGCTTTTTTGTTCATGATAGTTACCTCAGCTCGCTTTGCGCGTTGCCTCAGGCACCTCCTGCACTTTGTTAAACTCTGCCAACATACTTTGCTCGTAACCCTGAGCTTCGTTGGTATCCAAAGGGCGCTCCAGTAAGGTCCAGTCGATATCACCATCAGTCGCCAGGTTTTCAAATTCCAGAATACCCAAGGCTTCGAACTTCGGCCGAATTTTGTCGGTGAGTAAACCGATACGCTTCAGATTCGGAATGACGCGTTGAAACAGTAGATTGCGGAAGGTGGACATAACAAACCCTTCCAGCACCTGCAGGCGTGCCTCTTCAACGTCCCAACCGAAGTGTGCAAAAACATCCGTCGCCACCAAGCGCTCGCGGCTCACTACACATGCCTCGTAAGCGAACAGAGCACGCTCTTCCCGCTCTTCGTCGGACAAGGTTTTCACAAACTCCTCAAGGTAATTGACCCCAAAAGTGACATGCCGAGCCTCATCGCGCGTGACCAGATACACGACATCTTTAAGTACGGGGTCCGGCGTGGTTTCACGCGTAGTATTGAAAGCAGAGAGGGCAAGCCCCTCAATCACCAGCTGCATGCCGATGAACTTCATGTCCCAGCGAGCGTCGGTCAGTATCTTGTCGATAATCGCTTTCAAATGGGTGTTAATCGGGTACATGAGTCCGATACGCTTTTGCAGGTATTTGTTGAACACCTCTACATGGCGCGCTTCGTCAAAGGTCTGCGAAGCAGCATAGAGCTTGGCATTCAAAGTGGGGGCACAGGAGCACAGCTGGGAAGCCACCAACAGTGCGCCCTGTTCGCCGTGCAAAAACTGCGACAGGCTCCAGGCGTTCATGTGCAGCCAGAACTCCTTGCGGGTTGGCTCATCCATGTCGAGGTAAGGCTGATAGGTGTGCAGGTTCATCAGCTCGGGCATGCGCTGCTCATCCGGCCATGGACGGTCCCAGTCAATATCCATTTCGGGATCCCAGTTGAGCTGCTTACCCAGGTCATATAGCTTCTTGATGCGGTCGTCCTGAACCTTGTAATCCCAGTTGTAGGAGCCGGTGAGCGGCGTGCTGAAAATTTCCGCAATGTGGTCCACATCGCCAGCCGTCAGCAGATCTTCAAGGTCCGGGTTCTCATGCGGGAAATCCGCATGAGCAAAGCGCTGAATCTTGCGCGGGGTCGAACTCCACTCTACTTTCATAGCCGATCTCCTGAAGGGACTTGTTAGATTGACACTCACTATGTTCGAGGCGCCGGCAGCCCGCAAGGTGAAGTCTTGTCAAAATAAGGTTATTTGTGGCCAAATAGGGGTATGCCCAGAGTCAGCGCTCCCGCGCAGTACATTCTTATCCTCATCGACATGGTCGAGAGCTGGGGATTTCAGCGTGAGGCGGTGCTCGTCGGCACCTCTCTCGCCGACACCGGCCTGGCCGGAATCGGCGCTAGAGTGAGTGAGGATGATTTTTCACGCCTGGTGGCAAATGCCCTCGCTCTGACCGGCAAAACCTCGCTCGGCCTGCACCTGGGCCTGCGCCTGAACCTGAGTGCGCACGCCATCCTTGGCCAGGCATTCATGACCTGTCGCGACCTGCGGCAAGTGATGGATTTGTTTATGCGCTATTACCACTTGCTGTCGTCACCCACGCTGCAGCTGGAATTAACCGAACGGGATGGCCGCTGCGTACTCACCACCGTGACCGCGCCCAACGACAATCCACCAGAATTTGGCACCGAACTCATGTACGCCGCGATGCTCAATACGCTACGCGGCCTGCTCAACCGACAAGACCTGGTGGTAAGGGTAGAGTTGCAGTACGCCGCACCCGTGCACGCGGCAACCTATCGCGAGGTCTTTGGCCAGGACGTTCACTTCGACTCTCCGCGAGGGCGCATCTCGTTCGACGCCGAGCTGCTTGACGCTGAACTACCCCTGTCCAACCCCGCATTACGCTCGCTCTACGAAGATGAATGCGCCCGGCTTCTCGCCGATATGGAAGAAGATGACTCCGTATCGGAACAAACACTGCGTCTGTTACGCAAACTGGAAGGCCAATACCCACAGATGCCACAGGTTGCCAACATGCTCAATCTGAGCCCGCGCACCTACCGTCGACGGCTGGAGCGGGAAAACGCTGCCTACCAGCAACTGCTGGACAGGGTGCGAGCAGAGCATGCTACGCGTTACCTGACAAACAGCCGATTGCCGCTGTCCACTATCGCCTACCTGGTCGGCTTCAATGATGCCTCCAATTTTCGGCGCGCCTATCAGAAGTGGACCGGACGCACGCCAAGAGAGGCGCGCAGTGAGCGCTAGCCCTAAGCTGTCCGTTTACTTAGGTCGCCGCGCTGCGCGCATATTACGCGAAGAAGGATGGCACCCGGATCGGTTTAGTCTTTTGCTGGGAGCCTCCGGCGGGCCCAAGTGGCTGGCACTGGGACAACTTGATCGTGTGTTGTTCGGTGATTTTCTGCAACGTGGTGAGCGCCCGCTGTCGTTGCTGGGCTCATCCATCGGCGCCTGGCGCCATGCCTGCCTGGCGCAACCGGACCCGGTAGCGGCGCTGGATCGCTTTGAGCAGGCATACCTGGATCAAACCTATAGCGCACGGCCCTCTGCACAAGAAATTAGTGCGGCGAGCGCACAGATACTGTCAGCACTATTGGGGGCAGAGGGTGCAACAGCACTGGTCGAGCACCCTCGCTGGCGCACGCACATCGTCACTGCCCGTGGCCGCGGACCTGCCGGCGCCCGGCAGCCCGCCTTGTTAGGGGCAGCAATGGGCGCTGCCGCGCTGGGCAACAGCATACACCGCAGTCTACTGAGCGCGAGCTTTCAACGTGTGGTGTTCCACAGCGGCACCCAGCCGGCACCACAACTCCACCTGCAGGGCTTCAATTCCGTCTATACACCGTTGCGCACCACCACCGTTGCCCTCGCGCTGCAGGCTAGCGGTTCAATTCCCTTCGTGCTCGCCGGTGAACGCGATATAGCCGGCGCGCCCCGGGGCCAATATTGGGACGGCGGCATCATCGACTACCACTTTGACCTGCGCCACTATGCTGGCGAGGGGCTAATTCTCTACCCTCACTTTCGGGCCGATCTCACCCCGGGATGGTTCGACAAGTTTCTGCCCTGGCGCAAAGCAGGGCTAAATACGCTCGACGATCTGGTGCTGCTGTGCCCCAGCCCGCGCTTTGTCGCCTCGCTGCCAGGCGGGAAAATTCCCGATCGCAACGACTTCACACGCCTTGGTACGGCACAGCGAGCACAGCGCTGGCGACAGTGCATTGAACAAAGCCGGGTACTTGCAGAAGAGTTTACTGCGCTAATAAACGGGCCAGATCCACTGGCGGGGGCTACGCTACTTAACTGATCATCTCATCCAGATAGCGCTGTACTTCAGCGCGCAGCGGGACTTTAAACGCCGAAGCCAACAAGCCCAGAGTGACTGACACATCGACTAAACCATCGTGAAAGGACAGCTTGCCGTCAAAACCGCTGCCCTTCAGGCGCACGCTATCGCCTTCCCAGCGCGAACGCACACCGTGCTCCCGCTCCAACTGATCAGCGAGACGCTGGGCGGCCTGCCGCAGGTCTTCCTTGGGCATGCTATACGGTTTGGTCAGCCGGAATCCCGCCATGTTCATCTGCCTTTCTTTTTTTCCTAGCTTACGCCGAGCCCCGGCGCATGACCAGCCAGTTGCCCGCGAGCACCAGCCCAAAACCCGCAAGCCCCAACAAAGTCCAGTGATAGTCCTCAAATACCGTCGAGATCAGTAGCGCAACGACCGGGAACAGCAGCGAACTGTAGGCCGCTCGGTCAGGGCCTATATTGCCGATCAGCGTGACGTAGGCCCAGAACGCTACGACCGAACCAAACACTGCAAGGTAAAATAAGGAGCTCAAATAGGCGAATTGCCAATCCACAGTAATCGGGGTGCCCAGCACCAGCGCAGCAGCGTAGAGGGCAACCGCGCCGTAGAGCATGCCCCATGCGTTACACACCAACACGGGCAGCCCCTCACGCGCGTTGCGCGCCGCAAAAATGTTTCCGAACGATGCACAGCAAGTACCGGCAAAACACAGCAGCAGGGCACGGAATCCGTCGTCGTTTAAGCTGAAACTCTCCAGTTCGGGCATAAACACGCCAACCATGCCCAGCAGGCCGATAGCACCGCCCAGGGCAACCATGCCGTTGATCGGCAAGCGCAGGAATAAGGCACCATTAAGCATGTTCAGGATGACCATGGTAGAAAAAACCACGGCGACCAGGCCACTGGCAAGGTGTTCCGTGGCCGGATAGATAAACAGATAATTGCCGCTAAACAAGCACAACCCCTGCAAGCACACCATGACATGATTGCGACGTGACAGCGGCAGCAGGCGGCGCCGGAGAGTGAGATAGAAAAAAATCAGTAGCGCGGCCAACATGGAACGATGCGCGATAGAAACTACCGGTGCCACCGTGCCGAGTTGAAACTTGATCGCAATCCAGGTCGACCCCCAAATCACCACCGTGATCACGTACAGCAACAGGTTGTTCATAAGGGGGCCTGCACAAAGCGCGCACTTTACCGCATTCGCAGGGCTGATCCTATGGGCGCGCAAGCGCGCCCATAGGATCCGATCACTTCTTGATAAACTCGCCGGCGTACCAGTTCAACATGGCGATTTTTTCGTCCAGCGGCTTGTCTTCTTCCATTTCATAAACATTACGGAAGCCAATGATCACATCGGTCACACCGATACTCTCCAGCTTGGCAATGCCTTCCTGGGTGAAGGCATCCTGCCCCGTAGTGAAGATACGGAAAGGGGTGTCGCTGGTGCCAAGCTCTGCACGGAGTTCGTTCAAGCGACGAATATAACCCTCTAACTGCTGCATGTCGGCGCCTGCACACATCCAGCCATCTGATTTGGCTGCACGGCGCAGGGCAGGCTCAGCATGGCCACCCACCAGAATTGGTGTCGGCGCAGTAGGCTTGGGGGTCATTTTAACCGCCGGCATGTTGTGCACTTCACCCTTGTAGCCAAAAAACTCCCCGCTTTCCAAGCCGCGAATGATGTCGATCTGCTCGTCCAGGCGCAAACCACGCTTCTCCCACGGCACATCACAGACTGCAAAGTCTTCTTCCCATGGGCTGATACCGACGCCGAAGTCAAAGCGATTGTTCGACAACGCCTGAATGCTCTGAACCTGCTTCGCAACCACGGCTGCCTGACGCACAGCCACTTTATAAACAAATGTTGCAAAGCGGATTTTCTCGGTCACGGTCGCCATGCCGGCCACTGCAATCAGGCTTTCGAGGAAGGGGACGCTCTCCAGAAACTCGCGGCTGCCATCTTTGTTGTATGGATATTTAGAGCTGGCTTCCTGGGGATAACAAATGCTGTCGGGAATGGTCAGGCCATCATAGCCGGCTTTCTCCGCGGCCTGAGCCAAGGGGACGTAGTGATCCGACTCGCACATACCAATCTGGTAACTGAATCTCATTATAATGCTCCTATCTGCTAAAAAGGTGACCGCTTACGCTGTCATTGAAAATTACGACTACTCTACTGCGCTAGATGACCCCGGTCACCAGAGGCTTTAAAATAGCCCGCAGTAGCCTCAAATACTGAACCTGAGCACGACCACCACTGCATACGCCGCAATGAACCTAAGGGATCAGCTGGCAGGCCCTAAGGATACAATCCACCTCATGACTGACGACCTACGCCCCTCTGAGCAAGACGCTGACCAAAGCCGCCGCTTCCTGTTTGACGACGCCGATATCCGCGGCGAATTCGTGCAGCTACATCGTAGCCTGCAGGACCTGCTGGCGGTGCATGCCTACGCTCCCGGCGTGCGCAAGCTACTCGGCGAATTTCTGGCAGCAGCCACGCTGCTCAGCACCACACTGAAGTTCGAGGGCCGTCTGATTCTGCAGGCTCGCAGCGAAGGGCAAATCCCCCTGCTGATGGCCGAATGTAGCAATGAACTGCAGGTACGCGCGATTGCGCGCGGTGCTGAACACGCCACCTCAGAGGATTTTGCGCAATTACTCGCCGCCGGCGTTCTGGCAATCACTATCGAACCCGTTCAGGGCAAGCCCTACCAGGGCATCGTCCCGCTATCAGAGCACTCATTGGCAGACAGCCTGGATGCCTACTTCCTGCAGTCCGAGCAGCTGCAAACCCGTCTCTGGCTGGCCAGCGATGGACAACAGGCCGCGGGGCTTCTGCTGCAGCAGCTGCCGCCCCAACTGCATTGCGATGTTGAAGTGCGTGCGCAGCAATGGGAGCACGTCAGCGCGCTGGCTGCCACACTCACAGCGGATGAATTGCTGCAGTTGTCACCAGAGTCACTGCTCTATCGACTGTATCACGAAGATCCGGTGCGCCTGTTCAACCCACGCCACGTGCACTTTCAATGCAGCTGCTCATTGCAGCGCAGCCGCAATGCGCTGGCTGCGATTGCGGCACACGAACTCGAGGAAATTCTCGCAGAAAGGGGCCATATCGAGGTTGACTGCGAGTTTTGTAACCAGCAGTACCGGTTTGAGCGCGACGAGCTGCAAGATCTACTGCTCGCCGGCCCCGACCCCACGGTCCACTGAGGCTCGCCGACGATCGCCGAATTTTTATATAATGCGGTTCGCATACACCGGGGATTCTGACATAATAGCGCCCCCTGAAAGACCCCTAGAGGTACCTCCGCCATCCGCGGCGGGCCGCTGTAAGCAGCAGGAAAACAGGACACGCCATGACCCTTGAAAGCAACACTCCCCGAGAGTTCACTGACCTCGGTACGGCACAGCTGGTTGAAGAAGCACTGAAACGTGGAGAAGGCACTCTGGCCGACACCGGGGCTCTGCTGGTCACCACGGGCAAGCGCACTGGCCGCTCCCCCGCTGACCGCTTCATCGTGCGCGAACCCAGCACGGAAGACAGCATCGACTGGGGCCCGGTCAACCGCCCCTTCGAAACCGAGCGTTTCGACGCGCTGTGGGAGGAGGTTGAAGTCTACCTTGATGAGCGCGACCGCTTTGCCTCAAACCTGCATGTGGGCGAGCACAGCGACTACTATCTGCCGGTTAAAGTAATCACGGAAACGGCTTGGCAGAACCTGTTCGGGCGCAACATGTTTATCCGCCCCAAGCAGTACAACATCGGCCGTAAGCCCGAGTGGACCGTGATGAACGCGCCCGGCTTTGTCTGCGACCCGGCTCGCCACGGTAGCAATTCTGACGGTATCGTGATTCTCAACTTTGCCCAACGCAAAATCCTGCTGGCGGGCATGCGTTACGCCGGCGAAATGAAAAAAGCCATGTTCTCGGTGCAGAACTTTCTGCTGCCCGAGAAAGACGTCATGTCCATGCATTGCTCGGCAAACGTGGGCGAAGAGGGCGATACCACGCTATTTTTCGGCCTGTCCGGCACCGGTAAAACCACCCTCTCCGCAGACCCGGACCGCTACCTGATTGGCGATGATGAGCACGGCTGGGCCAAAGGCTCGGTGTTCAATATCGAAGGTGGCTGCTATGCCAAAACGATCGACCTCAGCCAAAAGAACGAACCGGTCATTTGGGACGCTATCAGCTTCGGCGCCATTATTGAGAACGTGGTTCTGGATGAACAGCGCCATGCCGACTACACCGACACCAGCCTGACCGAAAATGGCCGCTGCTGTTACCCGCTGGAGCACGTCGCCAAGCGCACGGAGGCCAATGCCGGCGGTGAACCTAAATGCGTCATCTTCCTCACCTGCGACGTGTCAGGCGTACTGCCGCCCGTCTCCATTTTGTCTAAAGAAGCCGCTGCGTTTCACTTCTTAAGCGGCTATACCGCACGCGTGGGCTCTACTGAATTGGGCGCTGAAGCGGGCATTCACCCCACTTTTTCTACCTGCTTTGGCGCACCGTTCATGCCGCGCCCAGCCAGCGACTATGCCGAGCTGCTGATGAAGCGCATTGACGATTTTGACAGCCAGGTTTACCTGATCAACACCGGTTGGACCGGCGGCTCAGGCGCACCGGGCGGCACAGGCTCACGCTTCCCCATCCCCGTCACGCGGGCGATTGTGGCGGCAGCGCAAAGCGGAGTGTTACTGACCGCGCCGCGTGAGCACCTGGACATCCTGAACCTCGACTTCCCCACCGCCATTCCAGGCGTGGATGCCCAGTACAGCAACCCGCGCAACAGCTGGGGGGATACCACTGCCTACGACGAGCAGGCGCGCAAGCTGGCAACGTTGTTCCAGCAAAATATCACCAAGTTCGACGTCTCCGCTGCCATCGTGGCGGCAGGGCCACAAGCGAACTAAGCTGCAGGCTGGTGTGGCGCTTCGGCCCTACGGCCGCGCCCACCAGCCTCTACTTCCTGTTAAAGCTCTTTCCGCGGCTTCACACCGCACTATCTATCATGTCCTGCAGCCACTGCCGACGGTGCAGCACGCTCTTGCCCACCTGCTCGCCCACCAGATACAAACACGGTACCAACAGTAGCGTCACCCCGGTCGCAAACAACACGCCAAACGCCAATGAGGTGACCATCGGAATCAGGAACTGCGCCTGCACGCTGGTTTCAGCCATAATCGGCAAAAGGCCTACGAAGGTGGTAAGTGAAGTGAGAATAATCGGCCGGAAACGGTCTTCTCCGGCTTGCAACAAGGCCCTCAGCACGGGGTGCCCCGCGGCCCGCAACTGATTAATTCGGTCGATCAAGACAAGGTTGTCGTTCACCACAACGCCAGCGCAGGCAATAACGCCCAAGAAAGAGAACATGCTGACTTCCCAGTTGAGTATCAGGTGACCAAAGATGGCCCCCATCACCCCGAAAGGCACTGCGGTCAGCACCAGCAGCGGCTGGAAGTACGAGCGAAACGGCACCGCCATCAGCGCGTAAATAACCAACATGGCCAGCACAAGGTACTTGAGCATGGCATCCATAAAAGCTGACTCTTCCTGCAGTTCGCCGTCCAGCGACAGCACCAGGCCCGGGTACTGGCGGCTCCACTCGGGAGCATGATCACGCAAGATGGTATTGACCACAGCGCGCGGCGCAACGGTACCGGGCACCACTTCTGCAGAGACTTCCAGTGTCCGTTTACGATTCAGTCGGTCGATAGTGAGGTAACCAGGCTCATAGTCAATCTCGGCAACCGTTGCAAAAGGTACTTCGCCGCCCGCCGGTGTGCGCACGCGCATCTCATTCAAGTTGTCGACCGACAGCCGCTCCGACTCCGGGTAGCGAACCATCACACGTACGTCTTCCCGGGTGCGCGGAATGCGTTGCACTTCGGCGCCGTAAAACCCCTCGCGCACCTGCCGGGCCAAGTCTGCCAAGGTGATACCCAGGTTCTCTGCAGCGGGTTTAAGGCCCAGCACAATCTCCTGCTGCGGGTCCTGCAGCGTATCGTTAATGTTGTACACACCCTCGTAAGATTGCAGCACTTCACGCAACGCTGCCGATACTGCCTTGAGGTCGTCCAAGGACGTCGCCGTTGCTACCAGGCGAATGGGTTTGCCGGTCTCGTTAATGGTGTAATCCAGGCGAAAATCCTGAACCGGGCCCAGCTCTCCAATGGCCTCACGCCAACGCTCTGACAGCTCACCAGTATCCACATCGTCTGATACGGTTTCGATAATGACTTCGATCGTGTTCGCGCTGCCGGTGGAGTCGATATGGCCAATCGCAGGCCCAAGCACGTTATAGCGCGGATCCTGATTGTACTCACGCTTCATCTGCAGCGCCGCCGATTCCACCTGCCGCAGCACCTTCAGCGTATCCTCAAATGCGCCTCCTTCTGGCAGCGTCACTTCGGCCACAACGTAGTCGGAATTGATCGACGGGAAGAACGCAGAGCGCAGCCAACCGCCTCCGTAAAATGCCAAGCTGATAATCAGCAGGCTGCCAAACAGCGCAATAATCATCAGGTTGTGGCGCAGACACAGCGCCAGGAACGGCCGATAGCGCTCGCGCGCCACCCGCGTCATGCCGTCAGCGAAACGCAGCCGATGCACTTCAAGGCGGCGCAAAAACGAAAATCGGCTGGGGCGTACAGGGGGCATATGTGCCAGGTGCGCGGGCAAAATAAACAGGCAGTCGACCAATGATAATGCCAATGCCAGCAGCACCACCGACGGTATGGCAATAGCAGCCTGAGCCATATCCCCCGGCATAAAGAACATGGGAACAAAAAAGATCATGGTGCTGATGACGGCAAACATCACCGGTTTAATCACCGCCTGCGTGCCGTTTATGGCCCCGGCAATGCCTCGTTCACCCGCTTCCTGACGGGCGTGCACCGACTCCCCGACAATAATGGCGTCATCTACCACAATCCCCAGAATCAGTAAAAAGGCAAACAACGAAATCATATTCAGGCTGGTGTTCGTGTACTGCAGCAAAAACAGCGTGCCAATAAAGGCTACCCCAATGCCTATACACACCCACATCGCCAGCCGCGGACGCAGGAACAGCACCAACACCAGAAACACCAGGATCAACCCACCGATACCATTTTTCAGCAAGGTGTCCACGCGGCCTTTGAAGGGCACCGAGGAGTCACGCCAGACAGAAAGTTCAACACCCGGCGGCAACCGCAGGCGCGTATCTTCCACCCACTGATGCACCGTGGCACTGGTCGCCAACGTGTCCGGGTTGGAGGTAACAAACACTTGCAGGGTATGCGACGGTTTGTCGTTGAACCGGGTGCGCACGTCGACGTCTTCAAAACCATCCACCACCGTGGCGACATCGCGCAACAGCACCTGCGTGCCGTCGCTTGCAGTCAGCACCGGTATCCGCTCGAACTCGAAACGGTCGTAGGCCTGGCCCCGGGTTTGCAGGCGAATGTCGCCACCGGCATCTTTAATCGACCCGGCCGGTAAATTGAGCGATGAACCACGGATGGCGGCCACCACATCGCTGAAGGTCAGCCCGTAGCGACGCAGCGTATACTCAGATACCTCCACCGACACTTCATAAGGACGCGGCGTATCAAGTTCGACCACCGAAACGTTGGGCTGCGCGGCGAGGTCGTCACGCAATTTTTCGCCAAGCTGTTTAAGATCACGTTCGCCGAGGTCGCCCGCTAAAGACACCGCGGCCATGAAGTGTCGGAAAGCCAGCTCAGTGACAATGGGCCGCTCGGCTTCTGCCGGGAAGGTGTTGATAGCGTCAACCCGGGTTTTAATCTCCGCAGACAAGCGTTGCATGTCGTAGTCGGGCTCGGCCTCGACCAGCACGGTACCCAGGCCTTCACGTGCGGTGCAGCGAATCTCGCGCACTCCGCTCAGATCGTGCACGGCTTCCTCCACACGCACACAGACTTGCTCCTCCACTTCGCGTGGCCCCGCCCCGGGGTAGACCATGGCAATGCTGACCCGGTTGAGCTCAAACTGCGGAAAAAACTGTTTATCCAGCGACGGGATACTGAGCAGGCCGCCAATAACCAGAAAGATCATCAGCAAATTGGCCGCGATAGGATTGTGCACAAACCAGCGTACTGGGCCGCCCACGATCAGTTCCCCGCACCGGCTATGCGAGCCACTTCGTTGACGTCGACGCGCATACCGGCAATGGTGGCCGTGGGCTCACGAACAATGACCCGGTCACCGCGTTTGAGGCCCTGCACCCACACTTGGCCACCCTCACTCTGTAACACCGATACCGGCCGACCCTCTACTTGCTGGCCGCTGTCCACCACCATCACTCTATCGCTATCGCGCAAAGCGGAGCGCGGCAGGCTAACCACGGAAGGCAACACCCGCCCGGCGATGGTCGCATGCACAAAAAGGCCAGGGATGAGCGGCGGGCGTTCTCCCTGCGGGCCCGGCGCAAATGGATCCATCACCTCGGCGACCGCATACACGACGCGCGTTGTTTCATCGATGCTGGCGTCGGTGCGCACAATACGCCCCTGCCATGACCATTCACGGCCACCGAAGGTTGCGCGCAAAGTGACCTCGGGAAAGGCGACCGGCGCATCACTGGCTTGGTAATACAGTGGTAAATCAATGAGTGCGACTTGGCGGTCGGTCAGCGGCAGCCGCACTTCTACCGCTTGTGTGGAGTAAACGCGCGCTATTCGCGCGCCTGGCGTGACGTATTGCCCAGCATCAACAAATTTTTCACTAATGCGTCCGTCGAAAGGTGCGGTCACACGGGTGCGCTCAAGATCCAGCTGAGCGGCGGAAAGCTCTGCCTCAGCTGCGCGCAGTGCCGCGGATGCTGAAGCTAGCTGCGGTTCACGTAAAAACAAGGCGTTAGCTTGGCTGGTACCGAGGTCACGCCACTCACGTTTAGCCTGCAGCGAACGCCCTTCCTCTTCCGCCACTCGCTGCTGCGCGGCCGCCACTTGGGACTCCATACGGGCAATCATCAAGCGGTAGTCGACGTCTTCTATGCTCGCCAGCAACACACCTTCACGAAAAAAAGTGCCCGCCGCAAAATTAGTCGCCACCGCTTCAATGCGGCCTGCCACGCGGCTCACCAGGTCAATTTCTCGCAGGGGCCGCACTGTGCCCTGCGTACTAACGGCCAGTGAGACCGGCGCAGGCTCTACTGTCACCACGTCCACCATGGTCAGCGATACGGCAGGTATATCCTGCGGCTCAGGTGCTGGCTTGCCATTGAGCAGCACCCAGGACAGGGTGAGGCCAATACCAAAAACACCGCCGGCCGCGAGGAGTGGCCGTGCATTCTTCCACTTCATTAATCACCTGATACGTAAACAGTGCGCCGCTAAGGACGCTAGGGCAAAGAAACTACAGACAGCGCAATGCTACTCCTGTTGGCCTGTTTACGCTCGCGAAGATAGTCCGGATGCCGAAAGCGGGAATTTGTCGCTTCTAGTAGGAACATTCTAATTTCATTCGGTAGCTTACGCGTCCTACGGTGTGGAACCACACCGCGCTCATCCCACAAGGAGTCGAGACATGGCTGACGAAATCACCAACACCACTGTAACCACCGAAGCCGCTGCACCCAAGCGTGCCGCTGCAAAGCGCAAGGCTGCGCCGAAGAAAGCTGCTGCGGCAAGCACCACTGCTGCGCGCAAGGCGCCGGCCAAACGCGCCACTGCGAACAAGAGCGCTGTCGACCAGGCAGAAGCCAAAGTGCGCACTTACAAGCGCCGTGCAACCAAAGCCAGCAAAGAGGCAGAGAAATCTGCGGCTCGCCTCAGCGAGCGAGCACGCACCGTGGGCCGCAACGCGTTCCTCGCTAGCCTCGGCTTCTACGGCAAGGCGTTCGACGAGATGCAGGTGCGTTTAGACAAACTGCAAACTCGCCTGGACGCTCGTGGCAAAGCGGCTGAAGTAGCCTATGCAGAGCTGGTGAAGCGCGGCACAAAAGTTGAGAAAGACGCAAAAAGCCGTATCAGCGACATCGAGCTGCCCAAGTTGGAGCTGGACGCGCTGAAAGACCGCAAGAAGCTGGAAGCCCGCCTGGAACAGGCACGGACCCGCTTCACTGAGCTGCGCGAGTCTGTGAGCTTCCGCTCAGCCGCTTAAAGCTTGTTCCCTGCTCCCTGCCTGCCAGGGAGTTTTTGGGGCCACACTGTGGCCCCTTTTTTTTGCCCGCTGATAAGCAACTACCAGTTGTAGGCCGCACTGAACATATACGTGCGTGGCTCCTGCCAGGCTCCGTTCAGGAACATACTGAAATCGATGCCTTGTATCTGCCTGTCCTCATCCGTCAGGTTGCGTACGAAAAACGAGAAGTCCATCGTGCCATCGCCCACAGCCACATCGGCAAGCTGCAAACGCGCATTCAGGTTCTGCGTGCTCGGCACCTCATCAATTCCACGCACATAGCTGCCACCGGCATTCGGCGCTGAGAGACTCTTGTTAGCCGCATAAAGATACATCATGTCAGTGTACGTGTAGTCCAGCAGGAAGCGCAGCTCACCTACCCCTAAACGCGCGAGCGTCCCTTCAAGCTGCAGTGCGGCGGTATTCTCAGGAGCGTAGGGCGCAAGTCGATTCGAAGCGGTATCGATAATAGGCCGACCAGGGGCAAACGAGTTATCCAGATATTTATCAAACCCCGCATCCAGATAGCCGTAGTTACCGGAAATACGCCAGTCATCCGTTACCTGGTAGGCGAATTCCATTTCAAAACCTTGGTAGGTTGCCTCACCCGCGTTGGTTAACAATGACTGGGTTGTACCCGGCAACAGTTGAGTAATATGCAGGTCGTCTATCGAGTTATGGAACAGCGCCACGTTCAAACGCAGTGCGCCATCCAGCCACATGGACTTCATACCGACTTCTGTCGACAAGGATGTTTGCGGCTGAAACGGCGTGCTCACCGCTGGGTCTGCCACTTCGGAGCTGAATCCACCGCTCTTGAAACCGTTGGCAAGACGCAGGTAGAAATTCAGGTCAGGTGACAGCTCGTAGGCCAGGGCCGCCATAGGCGAAGTGTCGTCGAATGTTTCACTGTAGCTGATAAACGGCAACAGCCCGGGGCCAACATCGGTGATAAATTCACCACCGAAACCATCCGTCGAATAACGATGCGAAAAGCCTGAGCGTTTTTCTTCTGTGTAGCGCGCGCCTACAGTCGCCGTCCAACGGTCGGTAAACTGCCAATCCACCTGCCCAAATACGGCCCAAGCTTCGGTATCCGCGCCATAATTGACCTGCTGGGGAGCGTTGCCAAACAAAGTGAACAGCTGGCTTCCCAGCGTCTCCCCTTCGTCGTCAAACAAGTAGGCTCCCATTACCCAGTGCACATTGTCGCGATCCGCAATCCACTGAAACTCATGCGAGGTTTGCTCGTAATCGGTCAAACGGTTGAAGTTGGCCGACATACCCCAGGACAACGCTCCGGGGATCACCTCAATGGAGTCCAGTGACATGCCATCAATATCCTGACTGTCGTTATAATCCATAGTGCGATAAGCGCCAATATACTTGAGTTGATCATCCGCAGTCAGGTCGTACTCGAGGGTCAGCGCGTGTGAGCGTGTGCGGCTGCGCTCAAAGATTCCGGGCTGCCCGGGCACCGCGTTGGTGGACACTGTATCAGGGCGGCCGCTAACCACAAACGGCTGTGCTGCGCGCTCGATGGCGCTGCCCAAAAACTCGCCGAATACCGAGGGGAAAGTCCCCGCCCAACCCTCCAAAGACACCAGCGAGGACGGCGTGGGGGTTTGATCGGTGAATGAGTAGTCGAAGTCATAGACTGCCACCAGCTTATCGCTGGGCTCGAGCATAATGGAGGTGCGGAACGCCTCGTTGTCTACCGAGCCAAGGTCCGGGCCCGTCAGGTTGTCCGCCCATCCATCGGCGCGTTCCTTACGCATGCCGATCGTGGCCGACGCAATCCCCATTTGCGGCAGGTCCAGCTGCAGGCGGCCCACACGTCGGTCAAAGTTCCCTGCTTCAACTCGGGCCGAACCACCGAACTCCCCCGATGGCCTGCGCGTCACGAAGTTAATAGCACCCCCTTCGGTATTGCGGCCAAACAGTGTGCCTTGCGGGCCGCGCAACACCTCAACCCGCTCAATGTCGACGACATCGAACACGGAGCCCTGCGTTTTACCCAGGTAAATGCCATTCAGGTACAAGCCTACCGGCGCGTCGATCCAAATAGCCGGCTGGCCGGTCACGCTGCCGCGGATTGACACCGTCGACACCAGCCTGGCGCCCGGGTTCTGTCGAAACATTACGTTGGGCGCCACTGCGTTCAAGTCCGCGAGGCTTTCCATCCCGCGCATGTCCAACTCGGCGGCCGACAAAGCCGAAATTGCCAGGGGCACGGTTTGCAGGTTTTCCTCTCGCTTTTGCGCAGTGACAATAACTTCTTCAAGCACCGCGCGTTCTGCGGCATATAGACCACCCGCGGCGGTAGTGCTGAGCGCCAGGCACAGGGCACTGGCAAGGGTTCTTTGCTGGGTCATAAGGCGAATCCTCATTATATTCTTGTTCATAGCGTACGCATCGCATCAACTACGCCCGCAGTTGACCTCCAATACATTACCTCGGTTAAGGCTTATCGGCCATACGTATTTTTCCACACAAAATCTGGACACATCGCAGGCCAATGCAGCACTTCTATTGCACTATCGATTTCCTGCCAACCGACATCAGGCAGGCGCGGCTAGTACACGCTGCGCTGTTTCTGCTTAAATGGCCTCCGGATAAACCTGCGCGCCCAGCGCAGCGGAGGACAGCATGAGCGACGATAAAAACGACAAGAGCAAAGTGACCGACAAAGCCGGCGAAATCGCCCGCAATATTTGGCTAGCCGGAGTAGGCGCCTACGGGCGCGCTGTGGATGAAGCTCAAGGACGCATGGAGAAAGCAGGGGTGGAAACCCCCAAACTGTTCCGCGACCTGGTAAAGGCAGGAGCCGCATTGGAAGACGAAGCGCGCAAAGGCCTCGACACGGGCAGGAATGCGCGCAACTCAGTCGAGGAACGTATTCACCGTGTGCGCGAGAGCTTCCAGCTACAGTTGCCGGCGCGCGGTGAGGACCTCCTCGCACTGCACGAAAAAATTGATCGACTGACGCGCAAGGTCGATGACCTGAGCGAGGCACTGGCAGCGCAAGGTAAGCCTGCTCGCAAACCCGCCGCGCGCAACAAAGCCGCTACGCGGCGCGTGACGGCGAAGAGCAAATCACCCGCCGGCCGGGGCGGCAGCGGCCGCAAGCCGGCCTGAGCCAGTGGCTGAGTCACTGGCTGAGCCGGGCGCGACGTGAAAACCCGCGACCGCATACTGGTCACCAGCCTCGCACTGTTCAATGAGGAAGGTGAGGCGCACACCACGACCATCGACATCGCCAATGAACTGGACATCAGCCCCGGCAACCTCTACTACCACTTCAAGGGCAAGGACGAGATCATTGGCGAGCTGTTTCAGCAGTACGAAATCGCCCTCAGCGACACCTTGGGCGCCGCGCTGCAAGGGCCGCTGAGCCCCGTCCCCGGGCGCGTCGAAAACAACTGGTATTACCTCTACGTGGTGCTGGAGGAAATGTGGCAATACCGTTTTTTGTACCACAACCTGGACGATCTACAACAACGTTACTCTGCCATTCGCAAGGGCTTTAGGCGCTTGCTGCAGCTGCAGCGTTCGGCGCTACTGGCCATTTGCCACAATGTGCTGGAACAGGCTGCCATTGATACCGACGAAGACCAGCTGCTGAGCCTGGTCGACAACATGACACTTGTCCTGACCTTCTGGTTCAGCTACGACCAGCTGCTGCATACGCCCCGCCCTCCCCGCACCATTATTCATCAGGGGGTTTTGCAACTGCTGACCATGGTGGCACCTTACCTCGGTGACGCACAGCTAGACTTCTACAAAGATTGCCAAGTGATTTTTGAAGCCATGATTACCCAGCCCGAACGCGGCTAAGGTCTCAGCCTGTGGGCTTGCGGAAAATAATCACATCAGCCGCAGGAAATTCGGGCACAACACCGCGCTCTGCACCCCACCATTGCCAGGTGGCGCGGCTGAAAAAGCACACATGCGTGGGATCGTTTTTGTAATGCCAGCGCGAGAAGGCCGAGCGATCGGTCACCAGCTTGGTCATTAAGCCCAAACGACCACCGGGCAACAACAGATTCCAGAGCCGGCTTAGCTCAACGCCGGGGGCATGCAGGTGCTCCGCCACTTCGGTCGCGGTGATAAAGTCGTAATGCGCTGTCAGAGCTGCGGAGTCCGGGCAGTAGAAGGGGTCATACAGCGCCACCTGATGGCCCGCGGCGCGGAGCATTGCAGCCAATGCAGGCCCAGGCCCACAGCCAAAATCCAGCCCTCTGGATGCAGGTTCCAGCTGCGCCATCATAGGCTCCGCCAAGCGGCCGAGAAAGGCGCGATAACCCGCATCGTCCACTCGGTTTTCATGCAGATCGTACTCGGCTTTTTCCGCATCCGGTGGCAGATAATAAGCCGGTGGCACGAAGACCAGAAGACAACGTTCACAGCGGTAATAGGGGCGCCTGCGATCCTCATCAAACAGCGCACTGCCCGCGCTACAGAGGGGGCAGTGCAAGTCCCGGTTCATCTGGTATGATCCTCGCTCTACGAAAACCTCATTAAGTTCAAGGAGAGTAACATGACCATTAAAGTTGGCGACAAAATCCCCGCAGTAACCCTTAAGACCATGGGCGCTGAAGGCCCGGTTAACATTAGCACCGACGATATTTTTGCCGGTAAAAAAGTCGTTTTGTTTGCGGTTCCAGGCGCGTTCACCCCGGGCTGCTCACTCACCCACCTCCCCGGGTATGTGGTCAATGCAGATAAAATCAAAGCCAAGGGCGTTGATACCATTGCCTGTATGGCGGTTAACGATGCTTTTGTGATGGATGCCTGGGGCAAGGCACAAAACGCCGAAGAATTGCTGATGCTGGGCGACGGCAACGGCGAATTCACCACCGCATTAGGCCTGGAACTGGATGGCACAGGTTTTGGCCTGGGTAAGCGCAGCCAGCGTTTCGCCATGGTTGTGGACAACGGCACTGTTACCCAGCTAAACGTAGAACCTGGCGCCGGCGTTGACGTGAGCTCTGCAGACAGCATGATGGCGCTGCTCTAAACGGCTTAAGCCTGCGGCAGTGCGACACTGCTGCAGGCGCTACCCGATCAAAAAATAACACAGGGTGCTGATGATCAGCGCACCCGCGATATTCAACAAAAAACCTTCCCTCGCCATTTGCGCGGTGGTGATCAGGCCACTGCCATAGACCACAGAATTCGGTGCAGTCGCCACGGGCAGCATAAACGCACAGCTCGCACTCATCGCTGCCGGCACCATAATCAGTTCCAGCGGCAAGCCCGCGGCCAGCGCGGCAGCAGCCAGCACCGGCATGAGCAAAGTGGTACTCGCAGTATTGGAGGTCGTCTCGGTCATGAACGTGACCGCGAGACAAATCAGCAATAACAGTAGCCACAGTGGCATACCGGTCAGGCCGGCGAGCGCCTTGCCCATCACATCGCTTAAGCCTGACGCCACGAAGCCACTGGCCAGGCAGATACCGCCGGAAAACAGCAGCAGCACGCCCCAGGGAATAGTGCTGGCTCGCTCCCAGTCGAGCAGACGCCCACCCTTGCCATTCGGCAACACAAACATCAAGACCACCGCCAACAGCGCCACAGAGGCATCATTAGCCTGCGGCAAGCCCAACAATGCCTGCCACCCACCGAAGGGCTCACCCCGTGTGATCCAAGCCAGTGCAGTGAGGCCGAACACGAACAGCACACGCTTTTCCTCGGTGCGCCACACACCGCTTGTGGGCATCTCTACAACAATAGGCCCCGACAGCCTGCGCGTAAGGATAAAGGCCATCAGCGGAACCATGACCACCACCACCGGCACCGCCCAGCTCATCCAGCGGGTGAAGCTGATGGACTCACCGGTCGTTTGCTCATAAACCTGCATGAAAATCAGGTTGGGCGGCGTACCGATCGGGGTACCGATGCCACCGACACTGGCCGCATAGGCCACACCCAGTAGCAAAGGCACCGCCAGCTCGCGCCGCCGGTCAGTCGCCTCCAGCACGGCTAGCGCCACCGGCAACAACATCAACGTTGTCGCCGTGTTGGAAATCCACATGCTGAGGCTGGCGGCGGCAATCATAAAACCGAGCACCAGACGCCGGCCGCTGTCAGCGCCGACGACACGCACCAAACCCAACGCGATGCGCCGATGAGCCCCGGAATGCTCCATCGCCTTAGAGAGCAAAAAACCCCCAAGCAACAACAAAATCAGTGGCGAACCGTAGGCCTGGCCGACCTGCGCCGGTGTCAAAACACCGAGTAAAGGCAGCAGCGCAATAGGCAGCAGCGAAGTGACCGGAATCGGTACCGGCTCAAAGACCCACCAGAGCACGCACCACAGCGCAACCATCGACACCACCGCAATGTCGTAGCTGAAACCCGCTTGCTGCAAGCACAGCGCCAGCAACACAGCCAGCGGTGGCGTGCCCCACAACAACAAGCTGCGAAAAGCGCTCACTGACCGCGGCTCGTGGGCAGCGGCAGCCGGATAATACGATCCCCAACGTAGGAACCTATGTATAAAGCGTCACCGCGCTGCAACGCCACGGTACCTGCGCCCATCGGCGGCCCCGCACGCCGCAGTAAAGGCCGCGCCGCAAGCGTCACCGGGTCTACCGATATAATACTGAAAGGTAGCTCGCTAGGGCGCTCCTGCCCTTGCGAGAGGCTGCGGAAAACCTGCCACAACGAACCCTCGTGAGACGCTATCAGCAACTGCCCATCGTCCGACCAGCTGGCATTGTCGGGCTTGGCTATCGCAACCGAGCCGAGTAATTCCCCATCAGGCAGGGCTCGGTGCTGTAGCTCATCGCCGAGGTACACATTGAGAAAGAAGCTCTGCTCATCTGCCGACAATATGATGCCATTGGGATGCGCCGCGCGAGTCGCAGGCAGGGGCACGAACCCGGCCTCCGGCGTCCAGCGGTAAACGAATCCCGTGTTACGCCCCAAGGCGGCCAACAACGCGGTGGTCAACGGCCAGCGGCGATGGGCCATATGCGTCACCAACAGGCTGCCATCAGCAAGGCCGGCAACATCGTTGAAATTTCCTCGAGCGGGAGCTTCAGCGCAGCCACGCCAGAGTGCACGGGGACGGTCGCTGACCGGATCCTCCAACTCATAGAATTCGACGGATTCACGCTCTGCATGGTTAACCACCAGCAGCTGCCACCGTCCGTCTGCGCGCTGCCGCAGGTCAAGCCCATGCGCCTCCAGCCACGAGGTGGGCTGGCTGCAAGCGGGGTCGCCCCAACCCGCCTCGGGCGCAGCTAGCCGCTCCGCAGACAACAGCGGATGTACTGAGTCATCCCGGGTATCCAGTAGATAGAGTCCGCCCGGCTCGGCCATTTGGCCGAAAATCAGGTCGCGCCCGTTGGGCGCAGACACCAGGTCTTCCGGGGCCGCGAGGCCGCAAATTGACTGAACACCCTCAACCGGAGCGCAGTTATCGGCGCTCGCCGCCCACGGCAACAGGCAGAAGCCCAGCAGTGTTAACGCGAGGGCAAGACATTGTGTTGTTCGCATGGTCGCTCCCCAGAATCGCAGTTCGCATCCTGCCCAGAGCAAAGGGCTGTGTAAAGCCTGCCCTGGAGCAACGTGGCGACTAGAGTGAACCCTCAGCAAACTGTACACTACCGGCATGAGCCCTGAACTACCCACCGATCTGATCGACCCCTTTCAACGGCGGATAAATTATTTGCGGTTATCCGTGACTGACCGCTGCGACTTCCGCTGCGTGTATTGCATGGCTGAGGATATGCAGTTCGTACCGCGCTCCGAGGTACTCTCCCTAGAGGAGTTATACCGCGTTGCTGAAGCCGCCGTGGGTTTGGGTATCAGTAAAATACGGTTGACCGGTGGGGAACCCTTAATTCGCCGCAACATGCTATCCCTGGTCGAGCGCCTGGGGGCGCTGCCGGGGCTCAAGACTCTCGCCCTGACGACCAACGGTTCGCGGTTGGCGACCATGGCTCAGCCACTGCAGAGAGCGGGTGTCAGCAAGCTCAATATCAGCTTGGACAGCCTGCAACCTGCACGTTTTCGCGAACTCACCCGCACCGGCGACCTGCATCAGGTGCTCGCCGGCATCGATACCGCAGTGGCCAGTGGCTTCGAGCGCATCAAACTCAACGCAGTCATTCTCAGCGGGCGCAACGACGACGAGGTACTCGACCTCGTCGAGTTTGTTCGTGAGCGCGGCATTGACCTCGCTTTCATCGAAGAAATGCCGCTGGGTCGTATCGACGAACACAGCAGGCCACTGAGCTTTTGCAGTAGCGAGCAACTGCGCCGGCGTATAGAGCAACGCTATCCGCTCACGGCTCTGGGTGAACCCGGCGGCAGTGCGGGCCCGGCGCGCTACTTCAGCATGCCCGACAGCCCGTCGCAAATTGGCTTTATTTCACCTCACAGCAACAATTTTTGCCACCTGTGCAACCGGGTGAGGCTGACCGTGGAAGGGCGGCTTTTGCTATGCTTGGGCAATGAGCATTCCACCGACCTGCGTGAGCTGCTGCGCGAACCTGCTACGACACAAGCCACACTGGCCAATGCGCTGATTGCCGCACTAGCGCTGAAACCCGAGCAACACCACTTTACCCACAGCGATGAACCGGACATTCTGCGCTTCATGAACACCACTGGCGGTTAACCGCCTTCACGAGGATTCTACGTGCACACCCAGGATTTCCCGCAACTGGCTTCCATCGAAGCTATAGAGCAGGGCTTTGAGTCGTTTGGCTATATCTGTAGCCCAAAAATTGCCACAGCTGTGTTTCTCGCCTTCCAACTGCGTAAACCCATTCTTGTTGAAGGGCCGCCCGGTGTGGGCAAAACAGAGCTGGCAAAAACGACCGCCTTGATGCTCGACCTGCCGCTCATACGCCTGCAGTGCTATGAAGGGCTGGATGAAGCGAAAGCGCTCTATGAGTGGAAATACGGCAAGCAATTGCTCTACACCCAAATATTGAAGGAAAAGCTGGGTGATCTGCTACAGGGCGCGGATGGGCTCGCTGCATCTGTGGAGCGGCTACATCAGTTTGGCGATACATTCTACTCAGAGGAGTTCCTTGAACCTAGGCCTTTGCTGAAAGCCATGCAGCAAGAACGCGGAGCAATATTGCTGATTGATGAAGTGGACAAGTCCGACTACGAATTCGAGTCTTTGCTGTTGGAGATATTGTCCGACTACCAGGTTTCCATTCCGGAAATTGGGACAATTAAGGCCCGTGTTTCACCCATGGTGTTTCTGACCAGCAACAACACTCGGGATATCAGCGACGCTCTCAAACGACGCTGCCTGCACCTCTACATCCCGTTTCCCAGTGTTCGACTGGAGGAGCGCATTGTGCTCAGCAGAGTCCCCGACATCGACCAGCAGCTGCGTCATCAGCTGGTGCAGTTCGTACATTCGCTGCGCGATCTGGATCTCAAGAAATCACCCGCCATTTCGGAAACGATCGACTGGGCACGCAGCCTTTTGCTGCTGCATGCACGAGAGCTGGATGCCGACATCATTCACAGCACGCTAAACGTGTTGCTGAAGTTTGAAGACGACATCAATACCGTGGAAAGCGGCCTTCGCGAACTGCTGCCACGGCCAGCACAGAGCTAAGCGGGCCAATCACCCCAATATGCAAAGCCATCTGGTCAGTTTTATCCGCCTGCTACGCAGCCATGATGTGCGTGTATCGCCCGCTGAAACGCTGGACGCCATGGCGGTTGCCGCTACTTTGGGCTACGCCCAGCGCGAGCGCCTGCGCGATGGCCTCGCCGCTGCACTGGCAAAAACACCGCAAGAGGAGGCTGTGTTTCAGCATTGCTTTAACCGTTTTTTTGACCGATCGCTGTCGGACTTTGCCAGCACCCGCGAAGAGCGCGACACCGCCGCCAACGAACAAGATGCCCCTGCAGGCACACCAGTGGCAAGCGCTGAGGGAGGCACTGAGGAGTTTGGCGGAGCGGGTGCTGAGAGCCTGCTGGACGCCACCGCCGCAAGCGATGCCGCACTCAGCGAGCTGCTCGCAAGCCCTCTTCTGCAGCAGCTGCGCAACAACGACAGCACCGCACTCAACCTTGCGCTGGGCGAAGCCGCGGCAGGGGTTGGCCTGAGCCAAATCCGCATGTTCACACAAAAAGGACAGTTCACGCGGCGTATGCTCGACGCCATGGGCGAAGAGCAACTACGGCGCACGCTGGCGGCACTGGAGCAAAGCCAGAGCCCGGCACTGGAGCCTCTGCGGCGCTATCGCGATATCCTGCGCGAACAGGTTCGCGACTATGTAGAGCGCCAGTACTTGCTGCAGGCTGAAGGCCAGAACGCACGCTTTATGGACAACCTGCTGAGCCACACGCGTCTCAGCAACCTGGAACATCGCTATCTGCACCGGGTTCACGAACTGGTGCGGCAAATGGCCCGCAAGCTGGCCGAGCGTCACGCTCGCAAGCAGCGTAGCTACCGCCGCGGCCGCCTCGACATGGGGCGAACGCTGCGTCGGGGTATCGCCAACGACGGCATCCTGTTCCATACTCACTGGAAGCGGGTGCGCAAGCAAAAGCCCCAGCTGCTGGCGATCTGTGATGTCAGCGGCTCCGTGGCGGCCTATGCGAAATTTTTGCTGCTGTTTCTCTACAGCCTGCAGGATGTGCTGCCCAAGGTTCGCAGCTTCGCGTTCTCCAGCCATTTGGGCGAAGTGAGCGAGCTGTTTGACCAGTACCCGGTGGACAAAGCCATCGAATTGGTTAACTGGCGGTATGGGGGTGCCACGGATTACGGCAAAAGCCTGCAGGATTTCGCGCGACTGGCACTAGATGACATCAACAGCAACACAACAGTCATTATTCTCGGCGATGCGAGGAATAACAACAGCGATCCGCAGTTGGACATTATGCGCAGTATTTACCAGCGCAGCCGCCGGGTGATTTGGCTAAACCCGGAATCACGGAGAGCCTGGGGGACGGGCGACTCCGAAATGTTGCGGTACCTCAGCGCTTGCCATTTCGCGGCCGAATGCAACAACCTGACGCAGCTGGAACGCGTCGTGGATCAACTGCTAAAAATCAATCGGTAAGGTGCACATGTTCTATCAATGCAGGCAATGCAGCTACCGGGGGCAAAAGTGTGACGAGCGCGGATATTGCCCCGCCTGTGGATCTCCAGACATTCACCTCATGCGTAAACCCCTCCCACAAACATTGTCCAAACCACGCAAACGGCAGCTGGTGCTTGCGCTTGTGCTATGGGTGATATTCGCCTTACTACTGGCGTCCAAGCTCATGTCTATATCCTGACGCCGGCCGCACCTAAAATATCGGGGGTGGATCGTTTTGGTCGTCGAACCCTTCGACGCTCAGCTTGAACGAGCCCTCTGGGCCGCGCAAATCACCCTCTTTGGCAAACTTGATTTTCAGGCGCACGTTGTTCGGCGAGTCGGCGTTGCGCAGCGCCTCGTCTTCAGAGATCAAACCCTCCTTGAACAACTCCAACAGCGCGCTATCGAAGGTCTTCATACCCTGATTTTCCGACTTTGCCATCACCTCTTTGATCGACTCGATCTCACCTTTGAGAATCAAATCCGCCACCATCGGCGTACCCAACAGGATTTCGATCGCAGCGCAGCGCTTGCCGTCCACGGTTGGGATCAACCGCTGCGACACGAAGGCTTGTAGGTTCAAAGAGAGATCCATCAGCAACTGGTGGCGCTTGGCCTCAGGAAAGAAGTTGATGATACGGTCCAGCGCCTGGTTGGCGTTATTCGCGTGCAGGGTAGAGATACACAGGTGACCTGTTTCGGCAAAGGCGATGGCATGCTCCATAGTCTCACGGTCGCGAATCTCACCAATCAAAAATCACATCCGGAGCCTGCCGCAGCGTGTTTTTCAGTGCGTTGTGCCAGTTGCGCGTATCGACACCCACTTCACGCTGATTGATGATCGACTTCTTGTGGTTATGCACATACTCCACAGGATCTTCGATGGTAACGATATGGCCGGCGCTATGAGTGTTGCGATAGTCAATGAGAGCCGCCAACGACGTGGACTTACCGGACCCCGTGGCACCGACAAATAGCACCAATCCGCGCTTGCGCATCACTACTTCGGTAAGGCTTTCCGGCAATCGCAGATCTTTCCAGTGCGGAATTTCCGCAACAATGTTCCGCGCGACGATGCTCACTTCGTTGCGCTGCATAAAAATGTTGATGCGAAACCGACCAAACCCAGACAGCGACAACGCCAGATTCATCTCAAGCTCTTGCGCAAATTCAGCCTGCTGCGTGGCATCCATGATTTCACACGCAATCTCACGTATCTCGCCAGGCTTGAGAGTTTCACGCGCGATAGGGCGCAATTTACCCTGAAACTTGGCACACGGAGGTGCCCCGGTACTCAGATAGAGGTCAGAACCCTGCTCTGTCGCTAACGTTTTGAGCCAATCAGCAATACGCACGCTGTCGTATCCCCTAACAATACTGCCCCGTGGACGGCAGTTTTATACGCTTCAACCGCGCCCTCCGCGCAAGACGCACCGCCACTCTAGCACCCCGTGCACAATCGACAAGAGTGTTGTCATAACTAAAGGCTCATCCGTGAGTTTTTATCGACCACACCGTCGCACATCACAAAGCGTACCGATTCCTGTACTCACTCCCCGTTGGCAGCTACACTTTCACAGCCGTGGCGGCGGGACAAGGTTCCCGACGTGTCCAAAGCCACACTAAGGAGCTCCTTTTGACCCCTCACTTGCACAGCCAACTGCAGACGCTGGCCGGCCCCGGTTATGCCGATCTTCTGCAGCGTATCCAGCGCGGCCTCGAGAAAGAGAGCCTGCGCATCACTCCTGAGGGCCGTCTTGCACAGACCCGTCATCCGGCAGGGCTGGGCTCGGCCCTGACACACTCGTCTATCACCACCGACTACTCGGAAGCGCTGCTGGAGTTCATCACGCCGGTGGACACCAGCATTGAACAAAGCCTCGACACGCTGGCCGACATTCACCGCTTCACCTACAGCAAAATTGGCGATGAAATGCTCTGGGCCACCAGCATGCCCTGCGTAGTCAACGGCGATGACAGCATTCCAGTAGCCGAGTACGGCAACGCCAATGTTGCGCGCATGAAAAAAGTGTACCGCTATGGCTTGGGCCATCGCTATGGCCGGCTAATGCAAACGATTGCGGGCATTCACTACAATTTCTCGTTACCCGCAGACTATTGGCAGCGAGCCTGGGACGATGCCGGCAACCCCAGCACCCTGCAAGATTACGTGACCGATCGTTACCTGGGCCTCATCCGCAACTTTCACCGGCATTCCTGGCTGCTAATCTATTTGTTCGGCGCCTCGCCCGCTGTGTGTGCCAGTTTCCTGCGCGGCCTCGACAATCAAGGGCTAGAGCCGTTCGACGACACGGGCCGCACCCTGCATCGGCCCTGGGGCACAGCGCTACGCATGGGTGATCTCGGGTATAACAGCAAGGCACAAAAGGGGCTCACGGTTTGCTACAACTCGCTGGACAACTATGTGCTGGCACTGCGCGATGCCATCATGCATCCGCACCCACCCTACCAGGCTTTTCCGGCAGGGCAGCAGGGCGATTATCAACAGCTGAACGACAGCTTGTTGCAAATAGAAAATGAGTTCTACAGCACCATTCGCCCCAAGCGGGTGACGCAGCCGGGCGAAGCTCCCCTCGCGGCCCTGCGCCGTGCGGGCATCGAGTATGTCGAGGTGCGTTGTATCGACGTCAGCCCATTCTCACCCGTGGGAATCAATGCCAGCCAGATGCGCTTTCTCGACACCTTCCTGATGTACTGCCTGCTGGAAAACAGCCCTGCCTGTGGTGATGCTGAGCGCGCATTGCAAACAGACAATTTCAATGCGGTGGTGAACCGTGGGCGGAAGCCCGGGCTGCGTCTGCGCACGGCCCGGGGCGATGCTCCGATGAGCACGTTGGCCACAGACTTGCTGGACGACATGTCCGGCATTGCGAGCCTGCTCGATGCAGCTCACAGCAGCACACTCTACGAAGCTGCACGAGCCGAACAGCAGGCGAAAGTCAGCGACAGCAATTTGACCCCCTCCGCGCGCGTGTTGCAAGAGATGCGCGACCAGGACCTGCCCTTTTTCCGCCTGGCTATGGCCTATAGCGAGCACTGGGCGCGGCACTTCCGCGAGCAACCGCTGTCAGAAACCAGCCGCCAGCGCTTCGAAGATGAAACGCGGCAGTCGCTGGAGGCCCAGCACCGCTTGGAAGCCCAGGAAGATATCGATTTTGACGAGTATCTTGCCCGCTTTTTTGGCCAATACCGGACACTCTTTTAAACGCAGGCCTCAGCCGCACAAGGATTCAAACCATGCTGCAAACGCTAACCCCTCGCCTCGTCTACTTCGGGCTCGCCGGCCTGGCACTGCTGGCGATGTTATTTGCCTGGTTCCTGCAATATCAGGTAGGGCTCAACCCCTGTCCGCTGTGCATGACCCAGCGCGTTTTTGTTATTGCTGGTGGCCTGATTGCACTGTTTGCGGCACTGTACAACCCGCTCGCCTGGGGCCGTCGGGTTTACGGCGTGCTCTGCGCCGCCACTGCTGTGGGGGGTGGCGCGGTCGCTGCGCGTCACGTATGGCTACAGCACCTGCCACCCGATCAGGTACCGGCCTGCGGCCCAAGCCTTGAATACATGCTGGAAACACTGCCGTTCAAAGATACGCTGAGCATGGTGTTGATGGGCGATGGCAACTGTGCTGAAACACACTGGACACTGCTGGGGCTGAGCATTCCCGAGCAAACACTGCTGCTGTTTTTAGCGCTCACTGTCATCAGCGTTTGGCAGACCCTGCGCCGCGGCTAATGTTCTCGAGCTGTGCTTGCGGCACGCAGTAGCCTGTCGCTATAGTGGCTACACAGCCTTTGCTCAAGAGCACACCCTATGCCACACCAAAGTCACAGCCCTGCAGACCAGTTTCTGGCTGTTGAAAACCTCCTGACCGCCTGGCTCAGTGAGCGCCGGTCGGTGCTTGCCCGGTATACCGCACTGGTTGTGGTCAGCGACGACATGGACGGCTCTGCAGCCATCAGTCGACGTCAGCGTGAACTCTGTGAGCTACTGGTCGATTACGTATCTGCGGGGCACTTCGAAGTCTACAAGGAACTGCTGAATGAGGCCGAGGCGTTTGGCGATGGCGGCACTTCACTCGCCACAGCACTGATACCGGAGATTGCCGATACCACGGACGTTATTCTGGCTTACGAGGAAAAGTACGGTTCAGGTACGCCCTATCCCGAGACCCTACTCAGGGATTTATCTGCACTGGGAGAACTGCTGGAATCAAGGTTCGTGTTAGAGGACCGGCTCATTGCCGGCCTCCACACTAACCACCGGCGCCAGTTACAAACGGCGCCGGAGGGAACGAACTAACGCAGGTCAGCCTTCGGCGGCAGCAGCTTCCGGCGCTTGCTCGGCGGCGGCTGTCACGGCAACCAGCTCAACTTCAAACACCAATGCTGCGTTGGGTCCAATCAGGTTGCCCGCGCCGGCTGGGCCGTAGGCCAGGTCCGACGGAATGAACAACTTCCACTTGGCGCCGGGTGACATCAGCTGCAACGCCTCAGTCCAGCCCGCGATCACCTGGCTCACGCCAAAGCTCACCGTCTCGCCGCGCTTGTAGGATGAATCGAACTCGGTGCCATCCACCAACGTACCGCGGTAGTGAACTTCAACAGTGTCATCTGCGCCGGGGCTTGCGCCTTCACCAGCTTCCAGCACCTCGTACTGCAGGCCAGATTCGGTCGTAACAACACCTTCACGAGCGCCGTTTTCCGCCAAAAAAGCGGCTGATGTCGCCTCATTTGCTTCACCAGCTGCAGTAATAGCCGCCTGCTGCTCAGCCATCGCCCGCTCTTGGTATGCCTGCATCTCGGCCTGAATTTCTTCTTGAGTCATGCGCGGCTCAGAGCCTTCCATCGCGTCGCGAAGGCCTGCGCTGAAAGCATCCACGTCCATTGGTACACCGTCGGCTGCCATGCGCTGGCCAAGGCCAAAGGCGATGCCATAGCTCAAACGCTGGTTGCTGTCTTCCAGTGTCACGGCGGCTGCGCTGTCGACAGTCTCTGGAGCAGGCTGTTGGTTACAGGCTTGCAGGGTCAGAGTCGCGACCAGAGCAAGCGGCAATGCGTATTTCTTCATAATGGGTTCCATAGGTCAGATAAATGAACATGCGGCAAAACCGTCAGGCAGCAGATAATACTACCGCGAGCCACCACTACGCCACCCCCGGCCCACCGAACAACGCTGAAAGCCGCTCCAACAGTGCCTTGCGCTGTACACTGCCTATCCCGTCAGGCGGCATCAAATAGTCCAGTGCCGCTAACAAACCGGCCTCCCATTCAGTGGCAGGCGCTAGCTGCGCAGAGCGCTCATGCCAAGCCCATATTGACGCCTGCTGCGACTCCTCGGCAGCGAGCTCCAGTGCCTGCAGCTCGCGGCGGAGGCTCTGCGCCCCGGGTAAATCTCGCCAGTCGCGGCGCAGTGTGCGCAGCGGCTCCACCACGCGCTGCCGCCAGGGTGCCACCAGTGCCGCCAGCTGCGGCCACTGAGCCAGCGTCAGTGCCTGCTGCTGGCTGGCCAGCCAAGCCGCGTAGAACAGCAGGTTTACATCAGCTCCACAGTAATCCTGCGCCTCTAGGCAGGCCTCTGCCACGCCCGGTTGTTGATAGCGATACACAGAGAATGTCCACAGCGGATTATTCATTGCAGCTCCAGCTGGTTAGAGAGAATCGCTGCGCGTAGAATGCGCGGCCAAATGATCATACTACGCGACATAGAATTGCGCCGGGGCAGCAAGCTGTTGCTCCAGGGCGCCAATGTTACGCTGCAACCGGGGCAAAAACTGGCCTTGATCGGCGCCAATGGCAGTGGCAAGTCGAGCCTGTTCTCCATGCTAATGGGCAGGTTGCAGGCGGACGCCGGCGCCATTGAGGGTATGAACAATCTGCGCTTGGCGCATATGGCGCAAGAAGTGGCGACCACTGAAGAAACAGCTGGACGCTACGTTCTCCAGGGTGACGCCCGCCTCGCAAGCCTTTGCGCTGAGCTCGAAGCCGCGGAAGGCAGCGGTGACTTTCAACGTGCTGCGGCCCTGCACAGCAAGATGGAAGAAGCCGACGGCTACAGCATCGAAAACCGCGTACAGCGTTTACTGCAAGGCCTAGGCTTTGCACCCGATGCCGCAACCCGGCCCGTAAGCGACTTCTCAGGCGGCTGGCGCATTCGCCTGAACCTGGCCCGCGCTTTAATGACCCCTTCGGACATGCTGTTGCTGGACGAGCCGACCAACCACCTGGATCTGGACGCCACACTGTGGTTGGAGCAGTGGCTACAGGCCTACCCGGGAACCCTGCTGATGATTTCCCATGACCGGGATTTTATCGATGCAACCTGCGAACGCATTCTCAGCATAGAGAGCGAACAGCTGCAGTCCTGGAAGGGCAACTACTCCGACTACGAACGCTTGCGCGCGGAAATGCTCGCCAATCAGCAAGCGAGCTTCGAAAAACAACAGCAGCGCATCGCCCATGTTGAAGATTTTGTACGCCGCTTTCGCTACAAAGCGACCAAAGCACGCCAGGCGCAAAGCCGGTTGAAAGAGCTCGAGCGTATGCAGCAGCTGGCACCCGCGCACATCGACTCGCCCTTTAATTTTGTGTTCCCGCCGGCAGGGAAAAGCAGCGACCCGCTAATGCGCCTGGATGAGGCGGGCCTGGGGTACGCTGGCAAGCCCATCTTGCAAAACGTCACCCTGATGCTCCGCCCGGGCTCACGCATTGGCCTGTTGGGCAAAAATGGCGCGGGCAAGTCGACCCTGTTAAAAAGCCTCATTGGCCGCCTGCCGCTGCTGGCAGGAACGCGCCAGGCGGGCGAGCACTGCCGCATCGGCTATTTCGACCAACAACAGCTGGAGGCGCTCGACCTGCAGGCCAGTGCCGCCCTGCACGTGCAGCGGCTCAGCCCGGAAGCGCGCGACCAGGATATTCTCAACTTCCTCGGCGGCTTCAACTTTCGCGGCGACACAGCCACACAACCGATTGCACCTTTTTCAGGCGGTGAAAAGGCCAGGCTGGCGCTGGCGCTGGTGGTGTGGCAAAAGCCCAACCTGCTGGTGCTGGACGAACCCACCAACCACCTTGATCTGGATATGCGCAATGCTATGGAAATGGCGCTGCAAGGCTACGAGGGCGCGTTGATTCTGGTCAGCCACGACCGCCATTTACTGCGCAACACGGCTGACGAGCTGCTGCTGGTGCACGATGGCGTGGTTGAAGAGTACGAAGACGACCTGCGAGCCTACGAAAAGTGGATTCTTGGCAGTTACCGAACCAGCGATACCGCAGCCAGTCCGGCACCAGGCGGGCCGGAGTTATCCGCTAAGGTGCGCCGGCAACAAGCGGCTGCAGAGCGCGAGCGCTTACGCCCCTTGCAACGCGAAATCGTGCAAACGGAAAAGGCTCTGGCGCAAGCGGAACAGGCCTTGGCAGTGCTGCAAGCACGCCTGGCAGACCCCGCGGTCTATACCGAAAGCAGCACCCGCGAACTGGCTGACCTGGTGCGGGAAGAAGGCGCATTGAAGGCGCAGCAGGCGCTGCTTGAGGAGCAATGGCTGGCACAGCAAGAAGAGCTGGAGACGCTCACCCCGGCAGGCTGAGTGCCACACCCATGGACAGCGCCAATTTAGCCTTCCGCGGCCAGCGCTTGATCTCGGCCTCGCGACGCTGCGCCTCCGAGCGGTCAATCGCCGGCTCTGCCCAGATCAGCGCGACAGGACGACGCCCCCGGGTATAACGCGGCCCACCTGCGCGCTCGCCGTTGTGCTGCGCCAGCCGCCGCTGCAGATCAACGGTCACTCCGGTATACAGGCTGCCATCAGCACAACGTAGTAAGTACACCGTCCAGCTCGGTACCACTGTCATCACCTGAGCATCAGGTATAAGGTCATAACGAAAAACTCCCGAACGACGGTTGTACGCGCAAAACCCAATGGTATCATTGCGCCTCACCGTTAGGCGGTGAACCGCAGCAACTGCGCTGCCGTCACAACGCCACAGCAACTGGAGAGCACCATGAGCGAACACATCGTACACGTCAGCGACGCAAGTTTTGATGCCGACGTCTTAAGCGCCGACCTGCCGGTACTCGTCGATTTCTGGGCAGAGTGGTGCGGCCCGTGCAAAATGATCGCGCCGGTCCTGGACGAGATCGCCAGTGAATACGCCGGCAAACTCAAAGTGTGCAAAGTAGACGTGGATGCCAACCCGGACATTCCACCCAAGTTCGGCATTCGCGGAATACCCACGCTGATCCTGTTCAAAGGCGGCAGTGCAGAAGCCACCAAAGTCGGTGCACTGTCCAAGAGCCAACTCATCGAATTCATAAAAGAGGTCGTCTGAGCTGCAGCAATGCGGCTTTCCTGCCTGTTCTTGCACGCTATGGCACGGCTGGCAGCAAGCCGCAAAAACGCTAGACGCCCCCAACCCAGCGTGCTACATTCTCTCTTGTTGCACGGCCCCGTGTCGCAATAATAACTCTGCCACCCAACGATTTAACGCTGCATCCTCGACGCTTCTAGCCGGTTTCCCGGCGGTTCGTCTGTTTGCATTGAACGTCTTCCCTGAACAACAACTCAGCGCTCCTCTATGAATCTAACCGACCTTAAAACCAAATCCACGCAGGAACTGATCGATATTGCCAAGGAGATCGGCCTCGAAAACATGGCCAGGTCCCGTAAGCAAGACATCATCTTTGCGGTCCTCAAACGCCATGCAAAATGTGGCGAGGATATCTACGGCGATGGTGTCCTGGAAATCCTGCAAGATGGCTTTGGTTTTCTAAGATCCTCAGACAGCTCTTACCTCGCCGGGCCCGACGACATTTACGTCTCGCCCAGCCAGATCCGCCGCTTCAACTTGCGTACGGGCGACAGTATCTCCGGAAAAATACGTCCCCCGAAGGACAGCGAGCGTTACTTCGCTCTGCTCAAAGTGGACGAGATCAATTTCAACCGGCCAGAAAACGCCAAACACAAAATTCTCTTCGAAAACCTCACTCCGCTGTTTGCCGACAAGCGTCTGACGCTGGAAAAAGGCAACGGTAGCACCGAGGATCTGATTGGCCGCGTCATCGACCTGGTTGCACCGATTGGCAAGGGCCAGCGCGGTTTGCTGGTAGCACCGCCCAAAGCGGGTAAAACCGTCATTATGCAGAGCATCGCGCAGGCGATTCTGACCAACAATCCCGAGTGCTACATCATCGTCTTGTTAATAGACGAACGTCCGGAAGAAGTCACCGACATGCAGCGCACCGTGGGTATACGCGGCGCGGAAGTGGTGGCATCTACCTTCGACGAGCCACCCTCGCGACACGTGCAGGTGGCCGATATGGTCATCGAGAAGGCCAAGCGCCTGGTCGAGCACAAACGTGACGTGGTGATTCTGCTCGACTCCATCACTCGCCTCGCCCGCGCCTACAACACCGTAGTACCCAGTTCCGGCAAAGTACTGACAGGTGGTGTTGATGCCCACGCGCTAGAGCGTCCCAAACGTTTCTTTGGTGCGGCACGCAACATTGAAGAGGGCGGCAGCCTGTCAATTATCGCTACCGCCTTGGTCGACACCGGTTCAAAGATGGACGAGGTCATCTACGAGGAGTTCAAGGGCACCGGTAATATGGAGCTGCACCTCGACCGCAAAATTGCTGAGAAGCGCGTCTACCCCGCCATCAACATCCGCCGCTCCGGCACTCGCAGGGAAGAACTGCTCACCGGCGAAGAAGAGCTGCAGCGCATGTGGATTCTACGCAAGCTGCTGCACAGCATGGAAGACGGCCCTGCCATTGAATTCTTGCTCGACAAGCTCAGGGACACCAAGACTAACGACGAGTTCTTCATGTCCATGAAGCGCAAATAAAAGTTAATCCGGGGCCGGCGTAGGCCGGCCCCAGAGCACGCTATACTGTCCTCTCGCCAAAGCCGCCAGCCAGGACAGCCCGTGACTACTGCCTATAAAGACCTCCGCGAATTCATTACCGCACTGGAACAGCGCGGGGAACTGGTGCGCATTCACCAGGAAGTTGACCCCTATCTGGAAATGACTGAAATTGCCGACCGCACCCTGCGTGCTGGCGGCCCCGCCCTGCTCTTCGAGAACCCCAAAGGCAGCAACATTCCCGTTCTGGTCAACCTGTTTGGCACGCAAACCCGCGTGGCCCTGGGCATGGGCGCGGAAAACGTCAAGGCACTGCGTGAGATTGGCGAGATTCTCGCCTACCTGCGTCAGCCTGATCCGCCCAAGGGGCTGCGCGATGCCTGGGAAAAAGCACCGTTGCTCAAGCAAGTCATGAATATGGGGCCCAAGCTGGTCCGCAACGCGCCCTGCCAATTCCACGCCAAGAGCGGCGACGACGTCGACTTGTACCAATTGCCCATTCAAACCTGCTGGCCAGGGGATGCCGGCCCACTGGTCACCTGGCCGCTGGTGATCACTCGCGGCCCAAACAAAACCCGGCAAAATCTTGGCATCTACCGCATGCAGTTGATCGCTCGCAACAAGCTGATTCTGCGCTGGTTGTCGCACCGCGGCGGTGCATTGGACTTTCGCGACTGGCAACTACAGCACCCGGGGCAGCGTTACCCCGTGGCGATTGCCTTGGGCGCCGACCCCGCAACGACACTGGGCGCGGTTACACCCGTTCCGGACAGCCTGTCCGAATATGCATTCGCGGGCCTGTTACGGGGCGCCAAGACCGAACTGACCGAATGTTATACCGACGGCTGCCGGCAACACGGGCTGCAGGTACCGGCCAGCGCCGAATTTATTCTTGAAGGCTACCTTGAGCCTGGGGAAATGGCCGATGAGGGCCCCTTTGGCGACCATACGGGCTACTACAACGAAGTCGAACGCTTTCCGGTGTTTACGGTGGAAGCAATTACCCATCGTGAAAACCCTATCTATCACAGCACCTATACCGGGCGGCCCCCAGACGAGCCGGCGATTCTGGGGCTGGCACTGAACGAAGTGTTTGTGCCCATTCTACAAAAACAGTTTCCCGAGATTGTGGATTTTTACTTGCCACCCGAAGGCTGCTCCTACCGTATGGCTATTGTCACCATACGCAAGGAATATCCCGGCCACGCCAAGCGCGTCATGTTGGGCGTCTGGTCGTTTTTGCGCCAGTTTATGTACACCAAATTTGTGATTGTCACCGACGACGACGTCAATGCGCGAAATTGGCAGGATGTAATCTGGGCTATGACGACCCGTATGGACCCCCAGCGCGATAGCGTATTCATCGACAACACGCCGATAGACTATCTCGACTTTGCTTCACCTGTAGCAGGCCTGGGATCCAAGGTCGGTTTCGACGCCACCAACAAGTGGCCCGGCGAAACCACCCGTGAATGGGGCAGCCCCATCGCCATGAGCAGCGAGGTAAAAGCGCGCATAGACACGTTGTGGAGCGAATTGGGAATCAATCTACCTGGTGGTGACCGCGAGCTCTAGTCGGACTTTTGCGGCGCCGGCAGCACAGGCAGGGTCTTTTCCCGTAACAACAGCCCCTCGCGAAAATACAGAGCGCTGTCTTTGTCTTCACCAAGCGCTGCCAGCAGACGGCCCAGCTCCGCGCACGTCTCGGACGTATGCCGCTGACGATAGCTGCCTTCAAAATAATCCCGCGCCTTGCCCCACAGCTGATGACGGCACGCCAGCCTGCCCAGCGTAAGCAGTAACTGATGATCACGTGGATGATCGGTCAACCACGCCTCTGCCTGAGCGAGTTGGCGGCCTGCATCGGGCAACTCTACGTAACCGAACAAGCGCACCAAATCTCCGTCCCACTCCTGCTTCAATGCCCGCTGGACAAGCTTCGCCGCTGCCATAAAATCCTTGGCGCGAATAAGGTGGCCGACGTAATTGCGCAGGATGGCCTTGTTTTGGCGCAGCGATGCCGGCATCGCCTCCCAGCATTGCTGGAGCGCTGCGGCCGCACCATCGCCGTCAGCAGTCGCGCAGCGCTCAAGCAAACGCGTGTGAGCGCTGCGCTCAAGCTCCAGTAGTGAATCATCTGGCAGAACACCATGCTTGCGCAGCTCGGGCAGTAATTTCAGCAACGCATCCCAGTCTTCAAGGCCGCGATAGGCGCTGTGCAGCAGCTTCAAAACATGAGGATGGCGGCCGGCATTGCGGCGCGCACGCTCCAAGGTTGCCACCGCCTGCTCAAAGTGCCCCCCTTGCAGCTTCAATTCTGCCTGAGTCAACGCTACAGCAATTCCGGCATCGGCATTCGCCTGTTCCGCAATGCCCAGGTACTCGCGCATTTTATCCGGCTCATCCAGCTGGAAACTGGCCCGGGCGGCCGTCAGATAATTCAGTAACGGCACTTCACTGTGAGCAGCGCCGCTAAGCAGCTGGCTACGCGCTCGCACCCAATTGCCCTCAATGAAACTGATCAAGCCTCGGTGGGTCAGCCGTGCGGCGCGGCGCGCCTTGCGTTGGCCGAGCCAACCCGCAACAGAACGCTGCCCGCTGAACACCTTGCGCAGTAAACCGATTAGCAGATAGAGCAGTGTCACGAACACGGCTAGCAACACCAGCCCCACCCAGAGGCTGGTTTCCACCGTGTATTGACCGTACGCCACCAGGACATAACCCGGGTGGTTTTCGATCAGCGCAACTATCCCCACTCCCAGCAACAGAGCCAACAGTGCCAATATCAACAGGCCACGCATAGCTTACGGTGTCCCGTTGCGCTGCAGGCGCGGTTCGGTATACGTCTTCAGCGCTACTAAAGAAGCTGAAATATCAGGCAAGGGTACGGCGATCACCTCGTCGGTGAGATCATCCAACTCCCTTACCGCAGCCGTTGCGGCCGCCTCATCGGCGAGAAAAAACTCCATCAACCAACCCCGGGCGCGCTGCAAGCTGGCCTCATACAACGGTTGATTGCCCGACAACAGCGCAACTTGGGCTTGCTGCAACAACATCACCAGATTCTGCCGCAACAGGCCTTCCCATTGTGGGTCGACCAGGGCCTCCACAGGCGCCTCACGGCGCCGCACCACGATATAACTGGATAAGGTTGCCAGCGCTTGCTGGTAGCCCTGCTGCAAACGTTGTTGCCAACTGTCAGCCGGTGTTGCTTCGAGCTCACCCACACGTTCCGGCAGCTCAAAAATTACCAGCGCCGCCACTTGATCCACCAGTGCGCCCAAACGCAGATACACACCTTCTACGTCCAACTGCGGCAATGCGCGCAACATCGCGAGTTCATCGGCCACTGCAGCGCGCACCGGATACAAACCCACACTGTCGAGTTGGCGCAAAATACCATCTGCACTGTGTAACAGACGCTGAGCCGACTCGACATCGCCGGCCATAATGAGCCGCTGGTTGGCCAAACGCAGCAAATATTCCACTTCAGCCAAGAGCCAGCTATCGCGGTCACCGCCACGCAGCTGCGCCAGCTCGGCGCGCTGCTCAGCCAACTGCGTCTCCAACGCCTGTAGCCGCGAGCCCTGCTCCTGCAGCGAACCCAACTGGCTTTGCAGACGCGGTTGCAAAACCGCAACACGTTGGTCAATAGACTGCTGCAGACTACTTTCCAAGGCACCCAACTCAGCACGGATGGCGGAGTCATCCACCATCACGGCTGAGCTTGCGGAACCAGCCCGCTCAAGATCTGCCAAGCGCTCGAGCAGCGCGACTTCCCTGGCTTGCGCCTGCAGCAAAAACCAAGCCGCAGCTACACCCAGAGCAACCACTAGCAGCAGGGACAACCAGGCAATGCCGCCACCGGAACGTTTAGAAGAACGTGACTCGGGCGCAGCTTTTTGTGCTGCCTCTGCCGCCGGTTTCGGCGCTCGCTCGGACTTTTGGTCAGGCTTTTGGTCAGACTTTTGCTCGGGCTTTTGCTCGGGCTGTTGTTCAAGTTTTTGCTCTGAGCTTTCGATGCGCTCATGCGCTGGCTCTGCCGAGCCAGCATCAGGAGCTCGCGTCGAGGGCGACTCCGCCGGTTTTTTGTCTTCACTCACTTAATCTTCTCCCGTAGCCGGCTTCCAGCGCTCCAGCGCCCGCAACATGGCGCCATCGGAGGCATTGTCCGCTATCAGGCAATGCCGAAATCCCGCTGCACGCGCCGCATCCGCAACACGCTGCGACGGCAACAGCAAACTTATCATTTGTAACTTAGAGGTTTCTGCAGGGCTAAGCAACGCCAACATATTCGCCAAGCCTTCACCGCTGCTGATACAAACCAGATTAATTTTCCAGTGTGCAAGCTTCGCAGCCATTTCGCCCGAGGCCATTCGCGGCGCAACACGCCGATAACACGCCAGAGTTTCTACACGGGCACCCCGCAGCGTTAGCTCGCGCAGCAACGCGTCGCGCCCTCCCTCGCCCTTAACGATCAGCACTCGTTCGTTCGCGCAGTCACGCAAGCCCGCCAGGCTCAACAACCCCTCGCTGGTCATATCATCGCCAGGTGTCTGCGCCACAACATCAAAAGCCGCGAGTGCGCGGGCTGTGCCGTCACCTACGGCATACCACTGCAGGCCCACCGGCAACTGGGGCCAGTAACGCTCGATAACAGACATGCCAAAATGCACCGCATTGGCGCTCACAAAAATAATATGCTGCACCTGGTCAAGAGCCAAAACACGATTACGTTCGCTGGCCGGCAGCGGCAGCACAGACTCCAGCGCCAAAAGAGGCAGGTGATGAACCGCAAAACCCCGCGCCGCCAGCGCAGCGCAGAGACCGTCACCCTGGCCGGCAGGGCGGGTGACCAGAACCGCGTTAGCGGCCATAGACCTCGGCCAAAATCGCAGACGCACCCTGCGCGAGCAAATCCTCCGCCACCGCAACACCCAGCGCTTCGGCTTCCGCAACCGGTGCACGGGCTTCCGCGCGCAGCAGCAGGCCCCCATCGGGACGGCCTACAAGCCCACGCAACCATAAAGTTTCGCCGCCCGACTCAAGCTCCGCATAACAGGCAATCGGCACCTGACAGCCACCCTCAAGCCTGCGGTTCAGCGCCCGCTCTGCTGCCACTCGCAACGCCGTCTGCCCATGATGCAGCGGTTGTAGCAAGGCCAGCATCTCGCGGTCGCTGCTGCGCAACTCAATACCCACCGCACCTTGCCCCCCAGCCGGCAGAGAATCCGTCACCGCTATGCGCTGGCGAATACGCCCATCCATTTCAAGGCGCAACAGCCCGGCAGTGGCGAGCAGAATCGCGTCATACTCCCCGGCATCCAGCTTGCGCAAACGCGTTTGAACATTCCCGCGCAGGAAGCGCACTTCGAGGTCCGGGCGTGCTGCACGCAACTGGCACTCCCGACGCAGGCTGGAAGTACCCACAACGCTGCCAGCGGGCATTGCACTGACACACTCATAGCGATTACTGACAAAGGCATCGCGAGGGTCTTCACGTTCACAAATGACCCCCAAAGCCAAACCCTCGGGAAACTCCATTGGCACATCTTTCATCGAATGCACGGCAATATCCGCGCTGCCGTCAAGCAGAGCAGTCTCGAGTTCTTTGACGAAAAGGCCTTTGCCACCCACTTTCGACAAAGGTACCTCCAGCAGCTGGTCACCACGTGAGGTCATGCCCAGAATCTGCACGTCCAGACCGGGGTGCGCGCGCTGCAGCTCGTCGCGCACAAATTCGGCCTGCCACAGGGCTAAGGGGCTTTCGCGGGTGGCAATGGTTACGGTACGGGGCATTAGCGGCTTCCAAAAGATGATAGTGCGATGATACCAGCCACATCGGGGTGCTGCGACTTTCGCGCTGCTGGGGGCGAGCCGCTGGGCGGCTGCTTCGCTTCGCGCAGTGGCTTACTTCCTGCTCCATTGCGGAGGCATGCGGCTTACGGTGGGCCAGACTTGTGGGGGGCTGGTGGCTTTGCTTGGTCGGCGGCCCGTTGGGCCGCTGCGTCGCTGGCGATGCAGGCCCAAGCACAGCATCAGAGCCGCGCTGGGTGTTAAACGCTTCGCAGCCGATGCAACCACACCGCGTTGATTCGGGGTTTGGAGGTCTTTTTGCGGACTCGGAGGGCGTCGGCTCGAACTCCCCACCACCTTAGGCCCTGCCAACCCGCAGCCCACACAGTAGGAACGAGCCAACGCAAGAACACAGCAGCACTGGCAGACACCAAACCTGCCAAGAACTCAGCCGCCAGACCGTAGCGCAAGAAGCACACAGGTTAGCGAGTCGCATGCGCCCGTAGTGGAGCAAAAAGAACCTCCGGGCCCCGGAGCGACGCAGCGGCCCAACGGGCCGCCCTCCGGAAGACAGCCACTCACATCGTCGAACCGTCGAACCGTCGAACCGTCGAACCGTCGAACCGTCGAACCGTCGATGAGACTCCCAGACCTGAAAACAGAAAAAACCCAAACTCTATGCCTGCTGCAGCCTCGCCTTCACCTCAGCCAAATGCCGCCGGCTAACCTGGGGCTGCAAGGCAATGCCATCGAGCTCAACCGACCAGCTGCCGTCAGCATCACGCCGCAAGCGACGGATATGGCGCAAGGCCACCAGTGCGTTGCGGTGCACCCGTAAAAAATCTGCCGCAAACTCCTGCTCCAGATCTTTCAACGGATCCTGAATCAGAAGCTCACGCTGCGGAGCAAATGCCGTAACGTATTTTTGTTCAGCAACGAAGCAGCGAACATCTGCTATCGGCAGCGTTTCCAGGCCGCGATGGCCCTGACTGCTCACCTGCGAGCGGCCCGGCAGTTCGCCGTCTGACAGCGCCGCCAGTTGTACCCGGTTGACTCGACCCGCTGTTGCCAGCGCACGCGCCAACTCCACTTCCCGCACCGGTTTCAAGAGGTAGGCAACCGCCTGATGTCGCAGCGCTTCGAGTGCGTATTCATCGTACGCCGTACAAAAAATCACGGCAGGCGGCGCTGGCAGGCAGTCGAGCGCCGCCGCCACTTCAATGCCATCCATACCCGGCATACGGACATCGAGCAGCACCAGCGCGGGGTCGTCTTGCGCCATGACTGCAAGCGCAGCCTTCCCGGAATCGGCTTCGATCACCACCGCCTCGGGCCGCAGCCTGTGCAGCAAACGACGCAAGCGCTCACGCGCCAGTGGCTCATCGTCGACCAGTAAAATCTTCATGCCGCGCGCTCGGCAGGATAATGCATCGCAACGCGAAAGTAGCCGCTGACTGCTTGATGAACGAGGCTGGCCTCTTCACCGTATAGGGCTTGCAAACGCTGTTTGATATTCATCAGCGCCATCCGTTCACCGCTGCTGGGATCCGGTGGCTCGGGACGCGGATTCTCAACCATTGCATGTATCACATTGCCCTGCAGGGTCAGGCGAATACGCACCACACCACCGGCGGGCAACAATGAGACACCGTGATATACGGCATTTTCAATCAGCGGTTGTAAAATCAGGCTGGGCATTGACAGGCCGCCAACCGCTTCCGCGATTTGCCAATCTACCTGCAAGCGATCACCCAGGCGCAAACGCTCAATGCCCAGGTAAAGCTCACAGCGATGCACCTCTTCAGCTACGGTGTCAGCGCGGCCAGCCTGCCGCAGGCTAGCCCGAAACAGATCCGCAAGGTCTTCTACTGCGGCTTCAGCGCGCTCAGGGTGACTGGCAATCAGGCTGGCGATGCTGTTGAGTGTGTTGAAGAGAAAGTGCGGGCGGATACGCGCCGTTAACGCATCTATCCGTGCCTGCAATTCGGAGCGCTCACGCAGGGTCAACTGCTGCTGCAAGTAGAAATAGCGCAGCGCGATGCCAGTGATGAGCGCCGCAACAAGCAGATTGCGCAGTAGCCACCAGCGGTCATCTGCAAGCCCCATCAGTGGTGGATAAAACCGTACCACCAGCTCACTGGAAAAACCTGTTACCAACAACACGACGAAAATACTTCCTGACGCGGCCAGCAACAAGCTGTGGCGCGAAAACCAGTCGCGAAGCAGGCACAGAGCCACCGCGCTGGCCAGCACCAGCCACTGTACGAGGATGGAGGCGGTGGCCAGAATATGCCAGTCGAAGCGCGGCAAGTTGCTGGCGGTCAGGGTGTAGATCAGCACCATAAGCTCTGCGAGCAAGACCAGGAACAAGAGCGGACGTGGCGCGCACAGATCGGGAATAAAGAATGCGCCAGAGGCATGCTCCCCACTGCTACCTTGCTGCTCCATTGCGTCTTGCATCTGCACAAACCTTTGCTTCCCCAATGGTATACTTGCACCCTTGCGCAACAGGAACAAGCGCCACAGCGCCAGCCAGCCATGGCCCAATCGTGGGCCCTCAACTTCGCGTGGATGAACATGAGCAAGCACAAAGATTCTAATACCCTCTGGGGCGGACGCTTCGCTGAACCTACTGACCAGTTCGTTCAACGCTTCACTGCTTCGGTGCAGTTCGACCAGCGCATGGCGCAGGATGATATTCAGGGGTCGCGCGCGCACGCCGACATGCTCTGTGCAGTCGGGGTTCTCACTGAGGATGAGCGCACACAAATTCAGGGCGGACTGGATCGTGTGTTGACTGAAATCGAAGACGGCCAGTTCCAGTGGTCTATCGAGCGCGAAGACGTGCACATGAATATTGAGGCGCGCCTGACAGAGCTGATAGGCAACACCGGGAAAAAGCTGCACACCGGGCGCTCACGCAATGATCAGGTGGCCACCGATATTCGCCTGCACCTGCGCGCCGCCATCGACGTCATTGGCCTTGAGCTCACGCGCCTGCAGCGCGGCACCATTGAACTCGCCGCCAACCATTGCGATACCATCATGCCGGGCTTTACCCACCTGCAAACGGCGCAGCCGGTGGTGTTCGGCCACCATCTGCTGGCCTGGAACGAGATGCTTGAGCGCGACTACGGGCGGCTGATTGACTGCCGCGCTCGGCTCAATCAATCGCCTCTCGGGGCTGCTGCTCTGGCCGGCACTACTTATCCCATTGACCGCGAGATGACAGCACACGCACTGGGCTTTGACCGCCCCACCGTTAACTCGCTCGATTCTGTCTCGGATCGCGACTTTGCGATCGAATTCTGCAGCTTCGCAGCGCTGTTAATGACCCACCTGTCGAGGATGTCGGAAGAACTCGTCCTATGGACTTCTGCTCAGTTCAACTTCATCGCCTTGCCCGATCGCTTCTGCACTGGTTCTTCCATCATGCCGCAGAAGAAAAACCCCGACGTGCCGGAACTGGTGCGCGGCAAGGTAGGCCGAGTGAATGGACATTTGGTATCGCTGTTAACCTTGATGAAGAGCCAGCCGCTGGCCTATAACAAAGACAATCAGGAAGACAAAGAACCCATCTTCGACACCATTGACACAGTGCTTGGCAGCTTGCGAGCATTCGCCGATATGATTCCCGCTGTTGTGCCCCGCAAGGAGCAGATGCGAGAAGCAGCGCGCCGCGGCTTTTCCACCGCGACCGATCTCGCTGATTATCTGGTCCGCAAGGGCTTACCGTTCCGCGATGCGCACGAAGTCGTGGGTATGGCGGTGGGCCATGGCGTGGAGACAGATACCGACCTCGCAGATATGTCGCTGGCCACGCTACAGCAGTTCAGTGCCGACATTGAGGCCGATGTATTCGACGTGCTTACCCTTGAGGGCTCTGTTGCAGCGCGCGATCATCTGGGCGGCACGGCACCCCGACAAGTGCGCGCCGCAGCAAAAACAGCGTTGCAACGGCTCGAAGAGCGCACGCCATAAGTGGTGATGCAGCACTCCAATCCGGCTCTTGGCGCAGAGATTGTGCTCGCGCGGGCATGACCATACCCTCATCAACCTGCGCCGTCACTCGCGCTACGGGGTGAAGCGTACACTCGCCTGGAACGTAATGTCCGGCGCCGTTGCCACACGGATATCTTCGATAAAACCCGCCTCCAGCGCCCAACGCGAGTTCAGCTCCCAGCGCGCGCCTACATTGAGCAGCAACGAACTGGCACCGAGCGCCGTCAAGCCGCTATCCAGTGGCGCACCGTGGCTGTCCATCTGGGCCAGCAACGTGATACTTTCATACAATGCCCAACTCACACCCAACCCGGCAAACCACAGGTCACGCGCTTGCTCCGCGCCCAATATGGGCGAGTTACCGGCTCGCAGGTAGCCTGCCTGACCCTGAACGTGCAGGCGGCTGTTGGCGGGCGCCCAACCGCTGCGCAGTACCAGGAACGCATCTTCGGCACCGCTGCCCAAAAACTCACGCTCATCGCCGCTGGCCAGCTTGTAGCCAACGCCAGCACTGACACGCCAAGCGCCCTGCGCGACCAGGGCCCGATTCAGTGCCACGGTGATGTCACCTAATCCAGAAGCACTGTCACGCAGGTCGATCGCATCGATAGGCGACTCGTAGCGAAAGCGCAGCTGGTCACGCGGCACCGCATCACGCCCTCCGTCAGGCATGCCCCACAGCTCATGCCAGCCATCAATCAGGCTATCCAGTGAACCGCCGGCATGGCTCAGCCAAGGCACTTCCACCTGCACATCCCACGCCGGAGATAAGCCGTAACGCCACTCCAAAGCCAGCCGGTGGGTTTCGCCATCCAGGCGCAACGCCTCGCCGGTGTCCGACTCAAACACCGAGTGGCTGGCCAGCGCCCCGTGTGCAGCAAACGCCATGCTGGCTACCGGTGTGAGCGCTGCGCTGCGTGCGGATGGCAGGCCCAGCAAACCAGCGATGGGGGAAAGGTTCTTGCCATACAGAGGCTCTGCGGCGCCAGCCCCTGGCACTATGAATACCGCCAGAAGCATAACCGCCGTGGCAAAAAATACGGAGCGCAGAAAAGCAGTCGGTCGCAATACAGTCAAATGCACGAATTAAGTCTCTTTAACAATTCACAAGAAACCAGCACAGCAACACCGGCACAAACACATTTTGGCTGCGATCCTGCCATGATCGCAAGCGCAATTCAGGTATACTGGCCGCTTTTAACGCCGGAACCTTGGACATGTTCAATATTCGCGCTACTGCGCTATTCGCGCTGCCAGTGACGATCTTATTATTGACTGGCTGCGGCCAAACTGGCCCGTTGCAGTTGCCTCCGCAGGGTAGCCCTTCGCCTGTGGCCCCGCCCGCAGCAGCAGTGCCGGTGTCACCGGCTGAACGGCCCGCCACACAACCGTCCACGCCCTCCCCCGCCAACGACTGAGCACGCAGAGCAGCCATGAGTTTTTTCCAATACCACGACGGTGTCTTGCACGCCGAAAACATCCCCGTTGACGACATCGCGCAGCAGCACGGCACGCCTTGCTACGTGTACTCGAGGGCTGCTCTCGAGGCGTCTCTGCACGCCTATCAGGACGCTCTCGCTGACTGGCCGCACCTGATTTGCTACGCGGTCAAAGCCAACTCCAACCTGGCAGTGCTGGACGTATTGGCGCGCATGGGGGCCGGCTTCGATATCGTTTCAGTCGGCGAATTGGAACGCGTGATTGCCGCAGGCGGCGACCCGGCAAAAACCGTATTTTCAGGTGTAGCGAAGACAGCAACAGAAATGACGCGTGCGCTGGAACTTGGCATACACTGCTTCAATGTGGAATCCGCCGCAGAGCTGGATGTGCTGAACCGTGTAGCCGGGCAGCTGGGTATGCAAGCGCCGGTCTCAATTCGCGTCAATCCCGATGTCGATGCGCGCACTCATCCTTACATTTCCACAGGCCTGCGGGAAAACAAGTTTGGCCTTGGAGTGGATGAAGCACTGCCGCTTTACCGCCGCGCGGTCGCCCTGCCGCACATCAATGTGCAAGGCCTCGACTGCCACATTGGCTCGCAGCTCACTGAACTGAGCCCTTTTATTGCCGCCCTGCGCCGCCTGCTGCTGCTCGTTGACACCTTGGCCGCCGAGGGTATTGAAATTCGCCATCTGGACCTCGGCGGTGGGCTCGGCGTGCGCTACCGTGATGAAGAGCCACCCGCGATTGCAGACTACATCGCCGCTATCCGCAACGAACTGGGTGAACGGCGCATGCCGCTGGTGTTCGAGCCCGGGCGCTCCATTGCAGCCAATGCGGGCATTTTGCTCACGCGGGTTGAATACCTGAAGCAAACCCCCGAACACAATTTTGCCCTTGTTGACGCCGGTATGAACGACATGATCCGCCCGGCTCTCTATCAAGCCTGGCTAGACATCCAACCCAGCCGCCCGGCGGCCAACGGCATTCATGCCACCTGGGATATCGTCGGCCCGGTCTGCGAAACCGGTGACTTCCTGGGCAAGCAACGCACCCTGGCCCTTGAAGAAGGTAGCCTGCTCGCCATGTTCGGTGCAGGCGCCTATGGCTTCAGCATGAGTTCCAACTACAACACCCGCCCGCGCGCGGCTGAAATCATGGTCGATGGCAACGCAATGCATATTGCCGGTGCCCGTGAAACACTCGACGATTTGCTGCGGCGTGAACGCCGCCTGCCGGACTGAGGCGCTCACTGCAATGCTGCTCAAGTTCACTAAAATGCACGGCGCCGGCAACGACTTTGTGGTGATCGACCTGATCTCGCAGCGCTATCGGCCGCGTGAGCAGGACATCCAGTTCTTGGCCGACCGGCATTTTGGCATTGGCTGCGACCAGGTGTTGCTGGTTGAGCCACCGGACAGCCCCGAAGTCGATTTTCGCTATCGAATCTTCAACGCCGACGGCAGTGAAGTTGAGAACTGCGGTAACGGAGCACGCTGCTTCGCCCGTTTTGTGCGCGACAAAAATCTGACCGGCAAACGCGTCATACGCGTACAAACTGCCGGAGGCATATTGGAGCTGCGGCTGCGCGATAAACACCAGGTTGAGGTCGACATGGGTGAGCCCGCCTTTGAGCCGGCCCGCATACCCCTGCAGGCTGCGGTCACTGCACCAAGCTATCGTTTGCAAGTGGGCGGGGAGTCGCTCGACATTGGCGCGCTCTCCATGGGAAATCCGCACGCGGTGTTGCGCGTCGAAGATGTCGACTCCGCGCCGGTAGCAACTCTGGGCCCAGCCATTGGGCACCATCCAGACTTCCCACAGCGAGTCAACGCCGGGTTTATGCAGGTGCTGTCCGAACATGAAATACGCTTGCGGGTTTACGAACGTGGCGCCGGAGAAACGCTGGCCTGCGGCACGGGCGCCTGCGCTGCCGCCGTCTACGGTATGACGCGAGGCTGGCTGCAGGATACCGTGACAGTTCACCTGCCCGGCGGTAAGCTTGAAATCCACTGGCCCGGGCCGGGCAGTTCAGTCACCATGACCGGGCCGACAGCCGTCGTGTTCGAGGGCAGTATCAGAATATGACGCCGGTGCATGAGCACCGGGATGAGGGAGACCAGACCATGCCACCCAGGAACGAACCGGCGACCACTGCGGGCAACGCAGCACTGGACGATGACGGTGTCCGTGAATACCTGAAGAACCACAGTGATTTTCTCCAGCGTCACCCGGATATGCTGGATTTCCTCCATGTGAATCACGCCTCGGGCAGTGCGGTATCACTGGTGGAGAAGCAAGTCAGCGTGCTGCGCGAGCGCAATACTGAGATGCGCCAACGACTCAACGCACTGACGGCAAACGCACGCAGCAACGATAAACTCTACGAACAGACTCGTCACCTCGTTCTTGCCTTATTGGACGCATCTTCGACAACTGAGCTCTGCGCCGCCTACCAACACGCCATGCACACCGAATTTGGCGTTGAGCACGTCAGCATGATCCTGTTTGGCGCACCGGATGCCGCACCAGCCGGTGTGCGTATGGCAGGGGCCGACAGCGCCAAAGCAGCGATCGGGGCTCTGCTGCGCGGACGCAAGGCGGTTTGCGGGCCTCTGCGCCAAGAGGAGCTCGACTTTCTCTTCGAAGGCGCTGGCAGCGTCGGTTCAGCTGCAGTCATGCCGCTGTTGGTGGGGGACGAAGACATCGGCGTGCTCGCCGTCGGCAGTTCCGACGCACACCACTATACCAGCACCATGGGCACACTGTTTCTGCAACATATCGCGGAAGTCATGGTTCGCGTACTGCCCCGGCTGGACGCACCCATCGCGGCATGATGCCCGACAGCATACCGCTCACCACCGCCAGTGAAGCCTTTATTGCTTATCTGCGAAACGTTCGGCAGCTATCGCCCCATACGGTCAGCAACTACGAGCGTGACCTGCACACTTTGCTGAGTTTTTGCAGCGAACGTGGGCACGACGACCCTGCGCAGCTTCAAGAAGCCCACATTCGGGCCTGGGTGAGCCTGCTGCATCGCCGCGGCCTCGCCGGCAGCAGCATCCAGCGAGCCCTGTCTGCCGTGCGTTCATTTTTTCACTATCTGGGCCGCCAGCAGGGCCACAGCCGCAACCCTGCCGCTGCCGTGCAGGCCCCGAGGCAACCGCGACGCCTGCCTAAAACACTGGATGCGGACCAGGTGAATCGCTACCTGCAGTTCAAAGAAGACAACCCCATAGCGCGGCGCGACAGCGCTATCGCAGAACTGTTCTACTCATCCGGATTGCGCCTGGCAGAACTGGCTGCGATAAATCTTGGCGATGTTGATCAGCAGGCTCAGCTATTGACCGTAACTGGCAAGGGCCGCAAGACGCGCACCGTGCCGGTTGGCTCTGTGGCCATTGGCGCACTGCGGCGCTGGTTGGACGTGCGCCCTGAAAGCACCGACCTGGCACTGTTTCTAAGCCAACGCGGCCAGCGCATCAGTGTACGCGCCATACAAGATCGCCTGCGCCTGCAGGGAAGGCGCGCAGGCATGTATCAGGACGTGCACCCCCACATGCTACGTCATTCTTTTGCCAGCCACATGCTGGAGTCCAGTGGTGACTTGCGGGCCGTCCAAGAACTTCTGGGGCACGCCAATATCGCCACCACGCAGATCTATACGCATCTCGACTTCCAGCATCTGGCCAAGGTTTACGATGCCGCGCATCCACGCGCTCGCCGCCGCAAGCCAGAAACGGATTAAGTTCATGAACATCCGCGTTATCACTTTCGACCTGGACAATACCCTGTGGGATGTTGAACCCGCGATACTGCGCGCCGAACAGGCACAGCGAAGCTGGTTACTGCAGCATCGACCGGGATGTATCGAGCAATACGATCACGATGCTCTGTGGGAATTCAAAAAGCGGGTCTGGAAGCAGTATCCAGAGCTGGCACACCACGTTAGCCAGATGCGTATACGCATGCTGTTCGAGTTGCAGAAAGCGGCTGGTTTCAGCACGCAGGACAGTGAGGCCGGCGCGCGCGAGGCATTTGCCGCCTTCTTGCGGGAGCGTCATAAAGTCGAATTGTATGCCGAGGCACTCGATGTGTTACAGCAGCTGTCCAGACGCTACAGGCTGGGAGCGCTAACCAATGGCAACGCTGATATCTACAAAACAGATGCTGCAGAGTACTTTGATTTTGCTTTTCTGGCCGAGGAAGTCGGAGCAAGCAAACCGGCCCCCGACATGTTCCACGCAGCGCTGGCCAAAACCGGCGTGGCCCCGCAGCAGATGGTGCACGTCGGTGACAACCCGGACCATGATATTTTCGGAGCCCAGCAAGTGGGGCTGCGTACCGTATGGGTGAATTTGGGTGGTTCACCCTGGGAACCGACACAATACCAGGCCGATGCCGAGATCACGGCGCTGCGCGACCTGCCAGCGACGATTGCCTCACTGGGATAACGCGCAACGTAGCCCGCCACCCCGAAGCAGCAGCGACCTCAGATGGCGTCTTCCCCGGTTTCTCCGGTGCGAATGCGAATAACCTGTTCCATCGCTGTAACGAAGATTTTTCCGTCACCGATCTTGCCCGTATTAGCCGCCTGAATAATGGCATCAACTGTCGACGCCACCTGACTTTCACCGACGGCAATTTCCAATTTTACCTTCGGCAGGAAATCGACTACGTACTCTGCCCCACGATACAACTCGGTATGCCCGCGCTGGCGCCCGAAACCTTTGACCTCGGTAACCGTGATTCCCTGCACGCCAATTTCAGCGAGGGCAGCGCGAACATCATCCATCTTAAAAGGCTTGATTATGGCAGTAACCAGTTTCATGTGTGTAACTCCGAACAGCGACAAAGCTTAAAGTATACGCCATACCGCTACGCGTGGTCACCGATCACCCGCAATAGTCCTCTCCAGCCAACTACGCCAACCACTAAAGCCCGTGATTTCCTCCTTCGCCCCCACTATGCCATGAGCTTCACAGATGAACCCACTGACCCAGCGACCATCCGCCAGCTCCACTTTGCCGATACCTAAGGGCGCCGGAATAGCGGCGACAAAACTGCCCAGCTCGTGCGTAGGAATCGACCAGACCTCTACCTCAATGGCCCGCCCCCCACCTTCATCACGCACCATGCCCGGTCGCATTGGGGGGCCACCGGCCAGTACGTAAAGACGGTAGCAAGCCGCGCTTGTCGTGCGCTCACTCAGCTGCGCACCGCGCTCCACAAGCTGCCAGTTCAGCGGCAGGCCCTCAAGGTGCGCGCCACACACCACCAGATCGGTGCGCTCGGGATCGCCCACCGGCACCCCTGCCGTTACAGACGCTGGCACTCCCAGCGCCCCCAAGGGCAGTGGAAGCAGCGCGCGCAGCCGATTGGCGATCGACAGCAAGGCGCGGTCGCTGAACGCAGCGCCCGCCAACGTGACGCCGAAAGGCAAGCCCTGTTGGGTAAACGCAGTCGGCACGGCCACCGCTGCCATGTCCAGCAGATTCATAAAATTGGTGTAATAGCCCAGCTGTGCGTTGTAGAGCACCGGTTCGGCCAACATGTCCTCCACACTGAACAAGCGACCAGCCGTGGGCGTCAACAAACAATCAAGCCCCGTCATCGCGGCGGCGCATTGCTGCTGCAGCGCCGCCAACTGATACTGTGCGTGGAACAGGTCGGTGGCCAAGGGTGTCTTGCCCTGCGCCACAATCTGCCGCACCACAGGGTGAATAACCTCGGGGTCATCTTCCAACAAGGGCTGACAGGCAATATAGCGTTCCGCCACCCACGGGCCGTCGTAAAGCAACCGCGCCGCCTGATCAAAGGGCGCGTAATCTACGGTCACTAACTCTACTCCGGCGGCACTGAGCGAGTCCAAAGTCTGCCAGTACGCAGCTTCGTAGGCAGTATCACCGAAAAACTGCAGCTGCTCAGCCGCCAGTACGCCAATCCTCAAGGAGCCGGCTCGCAAACCGTAGGCGCGTGCTGTGTTGGCAAATGCATTGTGACGGCTATAGCCGTCGCGTGCATCGAAGCCCTCTGCGCAAGCCAGCACGCGGTTGGCGTCGTCCGTATCGAGAGCAAACAGGCTGATGCAATCGAGGCTGCGACAGGCGGGCACCAGACCGCTGGATGAGAGCAAGCCTCGGGTTGGCTTCACGCCGACCAGATTATTGAAACAGGCCGGCACGCGGCCGGAACCCGCAGTATCGGTTCCCAAGCTGAAACTGGCCAAACCAAGGGCCACCGCGACGGATGAACCCGAGCTGGACCCGCCCGAAATATAGTCAGCCGCAAACGCATTGCGGCATGGCCCGTAAGGCGAGCGCGTGCCATTGAGCCCAGTCGCGAACTGGTCCAGGTTGGCTTTACCCACCGGAATAGCACCGGCGTCAATAAGCTGCTGCACCACCTGTGCTGACCCCGATGGGGTGTAAGCAAACTGCGGGCACCCCGCAGTGGTGGTAACACCCGCCAGGTCGATATTGTCCTTGATTGCAAACGGTATCCCCCACAAGGGATGCGTTGCGCGGTCACGCTGTGCAAGCCCCTGCAGCCAGCCTGCTTGCTCCTCCGCGCTCAGCAGCGTCACCCAAATATTATGCGCAGCATACTCTGCCGCCCGCTGGCGGATGTCTTCCATGAGAGCGGCTGGCGTGAGCTCACCGCTACTGTAGGCCGCCTGCAAAGCGGAAATTGTCATATCGCGGTTCATCGCTGAACGCCCCCCTCTTGCACTGTTTCCGTCTCCGCGTCCTCAAGCACCACCAGTGCTTGCCCCGGGGCAACGCGCGCCCCGGGTGCCAACAACAGCTGGGTGACGGTGGCATCACAGGGGGCCTGCACCGCAATTTCCATCTTCATCGACTCAAGAATGACCAAGGTGTCACCACGGCGCACTGCATCACCTGCTTGCACCTGCATCTGCCAGATGCTGCCTGAAACCGGGCTATCCACCACCGTTGCCGTATCGGGCCAACTCTGCTGAGAGACACTGGGCGGCACTTCTTGCTCGGCAAAGTTAAACTGGCCGTTGGCATGCCAACGTTCCAGCTCTGCCCCGAACGCTCGCTGGCGGTGTTCACGAAACCGGGCAATATCGGCAGTGTTGTTAGCCACAAACTGTTCGTAGTCCGCCAGTGAGAATTGGCTCTGCTCAACGGTGAGCGGATAGCGGCCTTGGGGGAAATCGCGGCGTATCTGCTGCAGCTCGTCGTGGCTCACTTCGTAAAACCGGATCTGGTCGAAGAACCGCAGCAGCCATGGCTGCTCGAATTCTACCGTACGCCGATAGCGGTTCCACATTTGCAAGGTACGCCCTACAAACTGATAACCCCCCGGGCCCTCCATGCCGTAGACACACAGGTAGGAACCGCCGATGCCCACGGAGTTTTCTGCAGTCCAGGTGCGCGCCGGGTTGTACTTGGTGGTGACCAGCCGGTGACGCGGATCCACAGGGGTTGCCACCGGTGCGCCGAGATAGACGTCTCCCAGCCCCATCACCAAATAAGAGGCTTCAAAGACGATACGCTTGACCGCCTCAATATCATCAAGCCCGTTGATGCGCCGAATAAATTCCAGATTGCTCGGGCACCAGGGGGCATCCTTGCGTACAGACTGCGCATACTTCTCAACTGCCAGTTGGCATGCCTCGTCGTCCCAGGAAAGTGGAATGTGCACAATGCGTGATGGCACGCTCAGCTGGGCAAGCTGCGTGGCCAGCGCACGCTCACCACTCTCCAGGTGCTGCAGCAATTCTGCGTGGCTAAGCACCTGGCTATCAAAATGAATCTGCAGGGATCGAATACCCGGAATCAGCTCACGCAAGCCCGGCAGCGGATGCTGCTCCAGCCATTGCATCAAGGCGTGGGCACGGAAGCGCAAACGGATATCCAACACCTGTTCGCCATATTCAACCAGTAAAAAGTGGTCGCCGGCGCTGCGGCAGACAATTTCATCACCGAACACCGATGCCGGGAAGCGCGCCAGAATCGGCGACTCAGGCACAATGGGCTGCCACGCGCAGGGCACAACCGCGAGCGACTCTATCGCCTGCTCTTGCGCAGACTCCAGTGCTACGGCCTGCTCCAGGCTAACCGCAACAAATTTGACCCGATCACCTGCACGCAACTGCCCCAGTTTCCACAAATCCGCGCTGATCACCGTGGCGGGGCAAACGAAGCCACCCAGTGACGGCCCATCGGGCCCCAGAATTACCGGCATATCGCCGGTGAAATCGACCGTACCGAAGGCATAACCGTTGTCGTGAATATTGGACGGATGCAGGCCCGCCTCGCCACCATCAGCGCGGGCCCACTGTGGTTTAGGGCCAATCAAACGCACCCCTGTGCGACTGGAGTTATAGTGAATCTCCCAGTCTGCGGCAAAGAACGCTTCTATATCATTTGCGGTAAAAAAGTCCGGGGCGCCGTGAGGCCCGTAAATCACCCGCAGCTGCCACTGCTGGCTAATCGTCGGCAACAGCTCGGGCGGGAGTGTGCGCTCTGGCGCTGATTTTGGAACAGGAATTGCGGTCTCGGCTAGCCGCAACACATCACCGGTACGCAGCGCCCGTCCGTTGTGTCCGCCGAACAGGCCTAGCGTAAACGTTGACCGTGAGCCGAGGTACTGAGGGCACTGAATGCCCCCGCACACGGCGAGATAGGCACGCGCGCCTGCATCCCGCACGCGCCCCAGCTGCAGTGTCTGGCCGGCCTGTACCGAAAACAGCTGCCACATGGGAACCGTCTGGCCATCTATAGTGGCCTCAATAACTGCTCCGGTGATGACCAACTGCGTCGCCACTGCAAAGCGTAGCGTCGGGCCTTGCAAGGTGATTTCCAGCGCTGTTGCGTCTGCTGCATTACCCAAGAGACGATTGGCAAGCCGAAACGAGTAGCTATCGAATGGCCCCGAGGGCGGCACACCCACGTCCCAATGCCCTTGGCGGCCCGGGTAATCCTGCAGGGTCGTTTGTGTGCCGCCGTGAAGAACGTCCACACGTGCGGGGCGGTAGCTGAAGCGATTCAGGTAGCGCGTGGTCACTTCACCTTGCGCCAGGGTGTTATCGCGGCTCAAGGCGCGTAAATAATCTAGATTGGTCTCGCTACCATAAAGCTCCACTGCATCCAGTATATGCTGCAGTTTGGCCAACGCAGCGGCCCGGTCCTGCGCATGGACAATCACTTTCGCCAGCATCGGGTCGAAGAACGACGGCACTTCAATACCCGATTCAATCCAGTGATCAATACGTATTCCCTCTCCGGCAGGGAAACTCACCCAGCTCAGTAAACCGGCACTAGGCTGAAAATCGAGCCAGGGATCCTCGGCGTATACACGTACTTGAATGGCATGCCCGCAGGGTGCCAGCGCCGCCCGCTCCGCATTGAGATCCGGAGCTTGGCCCGCGGCTATGCGCAACATCCATTCCACCAGGTCGACGCCGTAGACTTCCTCAGTTACACCGTGCTCAACCTGCAAACGGGTGTTCACTTCAAGAAAGTAAAAGTCGGCACTGTCGGCGTCGTAAATGAATTCCACTGTGCCCGCATTGCGGTAATCGATACTGGCAAGCAAGCGCTCAGCGGTGGCGTGCAACGCCTCCCGAATCGTCGCCGACAAATTCGGGGCCGGGCACTCCTCCACCACTTTTTGATTACGGCGCTGGCTGGAGCAATCGCGCTCACCCAAGGCCAGCGCAGTGCCCTGGCCGTCACCCACAATCTGCACCTCGATGTGTCGGGCACAGGCAATAAATTTTTCCAGGAACACACTGTCATCGGCAAAATTGTTGGCGCCCAGGCGCCGCACGGAATCAAATGCGCTGGCCAGCTCCTGCGCGTCGTGGCATAGCTGCATACCAATCCCGCCACCACCCGCAGTACTCTTGAGCATCACCGGGTAACCAATGCGCGCGGCTTCACTACTCGCGTCAGACAAGCTTGCTAGCAACCCGGAGCCGGGCAGCAAGGGCACACCGGCAGCCTCGGCGAGCTCACGCGCGCGATGCTTCAAACCAAAGGCCCGCATCTGCTCTGCGGTAGGGCCAATAAACGCGATGCCCGCCGCCTCGCAGCGCTCTACGAAGGCCGCGTTCTCGCTGAGAAACCCGTAGCCGGGATGAATCGCCTGGGCACCCGACTCCTGCGCCACTTGCAGAATACGCTCCATATTAAGATAGGTATCGGCAGCGCCGCCCTCACCCAAGCAGAAGGCTTCATCCGCATGGCGGACATGCAGGCTGTCGGCATCGCAATCGGCGTAAACCGCCACTGAGCGAACACCCAGCCGCTTGAGCGTACGCATGATGCGGGTCGCAATCGCCCCGCGGTTAGCTACAAGTACTGTGTCAAACATGGAGAAACCTGATGCGGGCCGTCCCGTCCTGTCGTTGCCTGTTGTGGCCGTCCACACAGGGATTAAGTGATTCAGTTATCCCAAACCAACACTTCAATCGGCGTAGGGTTGAAGCCATTGCAGGGGTTATTCAACTGCGGGCAGTTCGAAACCAGCACGAACACGTCCATCAGGGCCGTCAGCTCCACATATTTTCCGGGTGCTGAAATGCCATCTTCAAAGGTCAAACCACCCGCCTCGGTAACCGGTACGTTCATGAAAAAGTTGATGTTGTGGCCAATGTCACGCTTGCCAATGCCGTATTCCGGGTGCTCGGTAATAGCCAGCATCCAGCTATCCCGGCAGGAGTGCATACAGCGCTTTTCCAGGTCGTAACGCACGGTATTACTTTCGCTGGCACAGGCACCGCCCAGGGTGTCGTGACGGCCACAGGTATCCGCAACAATTTCCAGCATCGGGGTGTTGCGCAGAGAGCGCAGTACAGAACCCGTTGTTAAGTAGACATTACCCTGCTCACGGATGGTGTCGGTCACGCTGTAACGTTCAGCGGGATCTTGCGCAGAGTAAAATAGCGTATCGGCTGCTTGGTTGCCTTCAATATCCAGAATGCGCAGCGTCTGGCCAGACTGCACTGAGCCCAGATAGTAATCACCCGCGGCAACAATGGTGCGACTGCTGGCCTGCTCGGGCTGACGGTCACTTTCAATTAACATGGCAGGCTCCTCAGCGTCCCAGGTGGTAGAGCATTGTGTTGCGAAAACCCCGGCGATTTTCCTCGCAGTGATTCAGGCAGGCGTCGTCATCGGCTACTGGCGGAGACACACCCAAGCTGATATGCACTGGCTTACGCGGATACAGCGCCGCCTCACTCAGCGGATGAGGGCAAGCGTGGAGTAGGACCAGGGTGTCCATTTCAAAACGCAGGGTGACTTGGCTACCCGGCGTGCTGTGGCCATCCACCAGCAGCAACTTACCGGCCTCATTAGTGGCCACACGGCTAAACCAATTGATGTTGGCAGCCATATCCGCTTCGCCCAAACCGTATTTCGCTAACTCCACCAGGAACGCATCGTGGCCGTTCTGATGCCAGTCATTGCGGTCGTGCTGGTAGTTGCGCACGCCATATCGTTCGGCAGTCTGTTGCGCCCGTAAATTGCCACAGACCGTTTCGTGCCAACCCAAAGAATCCTCAACAATCGAGGCAAAAATCCGACCCATATCCGAATACAGGCAATGACCGCGCGTCAACTTGAAGGTGTGCTGACACTTTAATGTGTCGGGCGCGTTGTAGCGTTCGAGCAGATTCTCGGGGTTGTAAAACAACATGCCCAGGTTGGCGTTACCGGCGGTATCCGTGATCTGCATGCGCGTGCCCTTGCGCAGGCGCACCGACCAATGCCCGCCCGGGGCGATCTCAGTTGAATATTCAAAGGGCTTCATGGTCTCGTTCCATCTGGTTTGCGGTACGCGCTAGATCGCGGTCAATTTCGGTCAGGGTTTCCCGATCAACCTTGCCTACCGGCAGATCGTAAGTAATGGTGGCACCGTAAGCATCCGGCGCCTGGGGGTCGTGTCGCGTCTTGTCGAACACCCACAGCCGAGTGCCCAGATAAAAGCCTTCCTTTAAGTCATGGGTAACTAAAAAAACCGTGAGCCGATATTGCCGCCACAGGCGCAACACCAGCTCATGCATGTCGGCCCGAATGCCGGGGTCTAGCGCACCGAAGGGCTCGTCGAGCAAAAGAATGCCTGGGCGCCCCAACAGCGCCTGAGCAATGGCCAGGCGTTGCCGCATGCCTCCCGACAGCTCTGCGGGATAGAGCGCTTGCGCATGCGCCAGGCCAACTTCCTCCAACAGCGCGAGTGCCTCTTGGTAGGCCTCGCGTCGCGCACGGCCAAACAGTAATCCGGTCATATTGCGGCCCGCAAACCCGCGCGCCGCCATCACATTCTGCAGTACGCTAAGGTGTGGAAACACCGAGTACTGCTGAAATACGATGCCGCGATCCGGGCCAGGCTCACCCGGTACCGGCTTGCCGTGCAGCAGCAATTCTCCGCTGCTAGCCGACTCTGTGCCCAAAAGCATTTTGAGGAAGGTGCTCTTGCCACAACCGGAGGTACCCACCAGAGTGACAAACTCGCCCTCTTTGACCTGCAGATTGATTCTTTCCAACACGACTTTGTCGCCGTATTTTTTCCATACATTGCGCGCCTCAATCATCAGTGGCCTCCTTGGCCGTGCCAGGGAAACAGGCGACGGCTGAGCGCTGCCAAAGAGGCATCGATCACAAACGCAAGCAGCGTAATCCAGGCGACATAAGGCAGAATCACGTCCATAGCCATATAACGACGTACCAGAAAGATGCGATAGCCCAAGCCTTCGGTGGCAGCGATGGCCTCTGCCGCGATGAGAAACAACCAACCCGCACCCAAGGACAGACGCACCGCGTCCAGCAACCGCGGCATCAGCTGGGGCAGCAGCACACGACAAATAATCTGGCTGGTATTCGCACCCAGAGTTTGCGCCTTGACCAACTGCTCATAGGGAATTTCCTGCGTGCGCCGCTGAATGTCGCGGGCAATGAAAGGTGTAATGCCAATCGCAATCAGCGCCACCTTCGATAACTCACCCAAACCAAAAACAATAAACAGCACGGGCAAAATGGCCAGCGGTGGAATCAGGGAAATGACTGTCAACAAGGGGCTGGCAGAAGCCGACACCAGCGGCAGAGCGCCAGTAAACAAGCCCAAGGCAAGGCCCAGAGTCGCGGCGATTAACACCCCCAAACCTAGTCGGGTCAGGCTGGCCAGTGTATCTTCCCAAACCAAATAGTCGCCGCTGCGCTTGCTCGGCTCAAAGGCCATACGCTGAATCGCGTCACCGATCTGGCCAAAGCTTGGCAACAGCTTGTCTGCCGGGTTTTCCGCCAGCCGGGCATCCGAAGCATAGGTGTAAAGCACGACCAACAGCACAAAGGGCAGCAGGCCAAGCACCACACGCAACACTGGGGAAGGTGTCTGGTTGATCAAGCGTTTCATGGGCCGTCCTTAGAGGGAAAAAACGTCGGGAGTGTGCCACCCCCGGGTTCAGTCCTTGGGTTAGAGTTCGCCGTCCAACGCCATCTGCATAAAGGTCGGATCAAAGCGCAACTTGATATTGTTGCTGTCTCCGAACACACCTGCCGGCGTTTGCACACCGATGAACGTGGCATCAGGCGCGCCCTCACCCAGCAAACCATGCTGGTAAGAGAACTCCGCTACCGTTTGCATGGTGGCTTTTAGTTGCTCACTGTTGGCGAGCGCCATGGCGGCAGCAGGGGTGTAAAACATTTCCGTGCTCGCCAGCTGCGACTCAAAGCCCACCAGATCTGTACCGGAAAGCTCAGCCAGGAAGGTCTTGGCGGCCTCGGCTTGCGCATCACCGCCGTTCATGTGCGCCATGATTTCGTACCAGGCGCCAGTCAGTGCTTTGCCCAACGCCGGGTTCTCAGCCAACGTTTCAGTGTTGATGATCAACAGGTCAATGACTTCGCCTGGTATCTGCGAAGAGTCAAAGACAAGGTGGCTGTCAGGCATACCGGCCACTTCACTTAACAAAGGATTCCAGGTGGCGACGGCGGTCACGCCCGGCGTGGCATACACAGCGACCATGTCGGCATCGGAGGTATTGACTACCTGCACGTCACGCTCAGTTAAACCCACACTCTCCAGCCCGCGTGCAAGCAGGTAATGCGACACACTCAGCTCCACCAGATTCACACTCTGGCCCTTAATGTCTTCCAGCGACTCCTTACCCTTGAGCACGATGCCATCATTACCGTTGGAAAAATCACCAACAATCAGTGCAGTGCTGTCAACGCCACCCGCTGCGGGAATGGTCAACGCATCCATATTGGTCATGGTGCAGGCGTCGAATTCGCCCATGGTGTATTGGTTGATGGACTCGATGTAATCGTTGATTTGCACAACCTCGATGTCGATGTCGTACTTGTCAGCCCACTTTTTTACAATGCCCTGATCGGCACCGTAGGCCCAGGGAACCCAGCCAACATAAATCGACCAGCAGATTTTAAAACTGTCACGAGCCGACGCTGTCGATGACAGCATCAAGAAGAGTACAAAAATGGAAAGACGTTTCATGGCGGACCTCTCAGTTGCGTTTCTTCGGTTAATCACGTTGACGAATCACAGAGTACCCCCGGCATTTCGCCTTCAGTTCTCCCGGGCTTTTATCCCGCCGTGTAACCCTTCACTGAAAGGTCGAGTGCTCTCGGACCAGACACCGCGTTCAATGCGGCCGGAACCCTAGCGCTCTATTGGTATTCTTGTGTCGCGTCATGTCAGGAGTACGGACACAAGTTGTATAAGCATGAACCATGCCAGCAACCTAATACCAGAGCCTAAGGGCTGTATTAGCACGCTCAAGACAAACCGTGCACCACAGAATGCACCATTTCCAGTCATCGACCCACTTTGGTGCACAGGGGCCAAACCTGCATCACGCCGCGCCACGGTAAGCCTGGAATCGCACTGGCCCGCTGTTCAGTGAAGCAGCTACCGGCCGGCCCACCAACACATCGTCGTGACGGGTCAAGCCACACACCATGCACCAAAAAGAGTCCCACAAGCACACGTTACGGTGCATCCATCTCCCTACTGCCAATCACTCCACCCTCGCTATATCAAATTTTTTCTTTTATATCAGTATCTTATATTTATACATACATTCTGGCATGGAAGTTGCTCCTTCGTAACAGGCAAGCCAATCTCAGGACAACATCATGCAATTACGCACCTTCAAAACCCTGTGGGGTCACACCGGTAGCATCGAAGAAGCCGCACAGCTCGCCATCGCGGCCGGCTTCTCAGGGTTAGAGGCGCCCGCGAAACACCCCGACCCGGCGCACTACTCTGCATTGGCGGCAGCACTCCAAGCCCATGCATTGGACTGGGTGCAGGAAATCTGTACCGCAGGCTCCTACGTGCCTCGTCGACGAGCGACCGTCCGTGAACACCTCGAAGATCTGGAAGCACAAATCGTGCTGGGAAAGCCGCTGGGGCCTCGCTTTGTCAACGTAATGGGCGGCTGCGACGCCTGGCCAATTCAAACCAGCGTGGATTTTTTCAAAGCCGCCATGGACATCGCGGCAAGTCACGATGTTTTGTGCTCCTTTGAAACGCACCGCGGGCGCAGCTTCTACTGCCCGTGGAATACCGTGGCAATACTGGACCAGTTGCCCGACATCAAAATTACCTGTGACTTCAGCCACTGGGTGGTGGTGTCCGAACGCCTGATGGATAGCGAGTGGGACGCGATCACGCTGGCGGCACAGCACGCGCATCACGTGCACTCACGTGTCGGTTACGACCAGGGGCCCCAAGTGCCGCACCCCGGTGCTCCAGAATACGCTGAGGCATTGGCCAGCCACCAACGCTGCTGGGAGGCAGTTTGGTCGGCACAGCAAGCACGCGGATATCAAGAAACCACCATGACGCCCGAGTTTGGGCCAGACGGCTACCTGCACCACCTCCCCTTTACCAACGCACCTATAGCCGACCTCTGGGAACTCAACCGCTGGATTGGCGCACGGGAACAAGAACATTTCGCGCACTGGTCACAATCACCTGCCCACAAGGAGGCTACTCATGCGTGATTTCTTTAAACTACGCGACCCCGCTGGGGCACACTACACCGTGTTGGTCCTCGCCTACATCACTATCGCCTACATCGGCGGCTGGCTGGCACTGTTTCAGAGCAACGCAGCACTCAACGCAGTGGGCGTTATCGCCGTTGCGCACAGCATGGTCATCGCCGCGTACCTATTGCATGACTGTGGCCACAACGCTGTGCTTATGTCAGCAAAGGCCAATGCCGCGTTGGGCAAAGTCCTGAACTGGGTTATCGGCAGCTGCTATGGGCGCTTTGAAGACATCCGCTACAAGCACATGCGTCACCACGTCGACAACTACGACCCGGTGGTTTGGGATTACCGCAGCTACCTGCGCAGCCGCCCGACAATCGCTAAAGTAGTTAAAGCAGCGGAATGGGCCTACATACCTGCCGTTGAAATCATGATGCATACCATGTTGGTTATCGCGCCCTGGGTGATGGAGTCGAAGCGCGAGCAACGTGGGCGAGTTCTGCGCGTACTGATGGTGCGCGGCGCTCTGCTAGCCCTGATTTTGGTCATTAGTCCAGCGACAATTCTGCTCTACGCACTGGCCCAGCTGCTGCTGCTAACGGCACTGCGTTTCATGGATTGCTACCAGCACAACTACGAAGTGATCTTCAACCTCGATGAAAAGGACACCGTGTTTCCACACCGCGGTGACGCCGAATACGAACAGCGCAACACCTACAGCAATTTACTATCCGGCCGATTCCCTGCCATCAACCTGCTGGTGCTGAACTTCTGCTACCACAATGCACACCACGAAAAACCCACTCTTGGCTGGTACCGCCTGCCCGAGCTGCACCAGACAATGTACCCCGGAGTTGAGCAACAGACACTCGGCTTTCTAATGCAGGCCAAGGCCTTTCACAAACACCGTGTGTCACGCATCTACGCCGAGGAGTACGGCGCCGATGAAGTAAAAACGTCACTCAAAGAGGGCCGCGCCGTGGGCGTAGACGCACTCAGTTTTCTGACTGCGTTTTAACCGGCCATGGCTGAAGCGATCAACAAAGGTGATGCCCCCTCGATGAGTGCTGAGGGCAATGCCGCTGGCAATGTCTCTGGCAACGTTGCCGCCATCCTCGGCTCTCGCACTGTGCTGGGCGCCTTGGGCTGGTTTTTGTTTCTGGGTGGCTGGTACCTGGCAGCACACGCTGAACTTGCGCCGCCACGCCTGTTCCCCGGGCCAGAAAAAGTCTTTCTTAGCCTGTACGAGCTGCTCACCGAAAAAGATTTCGCCAGTGACATCTGGGCCAGTGTAAAGCGCATTCTCATCAGTTTTTCTATCGCCGTGACCATCGCCCTGCCGCTGGGGCTGCTGATGGGCGCCTACCGCCCCATAGAACGCGTCCTCGGGCCTGTCGCGGGGGCTTTCCGCTACCTGCCAGCACCAGCTTTTATTCCACTGTTACTCATGTGGCTGGGCACTGGCGATGAGCAAAAAATCGCACTACTGGTGCTAGGCGTGTTGTTCTTCTTAATCATCATGTTGGCTGATGTGACCCGCCAAGTGCCCAAGGTGTACACGGAAACGGCGCGCACGCTGGGCCTGCGTGCGCCGCAAATACTCATATCCGTAACCCTGCGCTCAAGCCTGCCTGGATATCTGGACGTGCTTCGCCAGATGCTGGCGGTGAGCTGGACCTACCTGGTGATTGCGGAAATTGTCGCCGCCACCGATGGTATTGGCGCCATGATGATGCGCGCCAGGCGCTTCGTACACATCGACGACATCATGGCCGGCATTTTGGTCATCGGCCTCCTTGGCCTGTTTTTCGACGCATTGTTCAAACTGCTGCACCGCACTGCGTTTCGTTACCTCGAGTCCCACTAGCAGCACTCACTGTAAAAGGAGCACTACCATGCGCTACATTCGATCTGGCATTGCTATTCTGGCCCTCGCGCTAGGGTCAGCCACACACGCGGCCGAACCCGTGAAACTGTCACTGTTTTCCTGGCCGGGTTACGGCTTCTGGTTTATCGCTAAAGAGAAAGGACTCGCCGAAGGCCTGGAACTGGATATCAGCATTATCGAAGACCCGTATCAAAGCTTTGCACTGATGACTGCCGGAGAATTACACGCCTCTTCAAGCACGGCGGAATACGGCCCCATCGCCGCTGACAAAGACGTCGGCATCAAACTGGTGACTTATACCAACCCGTCTTATGGTACCGACAAGATCATTCTGGCGCCGGGTATCAGCAGCGCCGAGCAACTCAAAGGCAAGACGGTCGCCGTGCTCGAAGGTGGGCTTACCCAAATCTTCATGGCGGAATGGCTGACCGACAACGGTGTGGGGATTGAAGAAGTCACCTTCACCAACCTGATCATGGACGATGCAGTAGGTGCCATGGTGGGTGGCACTGCAGCCGCGGCAGAGTTCTGGGAGCCCTATGGCTCGCAGGTACTTGAAGCCATGCCCGGTGCAACCGTCGCAGCCGATTCTACGGAAGAAAAATACATCACCACCGCCATGCTCGGTGATGCGCTGTACATGAGCACCGCCTTTTTGGAACAGCGGCCTGAGGACGCGGCAAAACTGACGCGCGCCTACTTTAACGCCGTCGAGTTCTGGAAAACAAATACCACCGAAGCCAACCAGATTATCGCCGATGGCCTGCAATTTGAGGTGGCTGATGTCGAGCAGGTGCTGGGCAGCACCGGCGAAATTCTCAAGGGTGGCATCTTCGTCTTTGACCGCGAGCAAGCCGCTGTCTTTATGGGTCTGATACCGGGTGAACTGCCCTTGGGCATTATCGCTGACGGCATGCAAAACCACTGGGACGTCACCACCGACTGGTGGCTGAAGTTCGGCTTCATCGACAAAGCGATGCCCATGTCAGCCGGTGTAGACACCACCCCCCTGGCCGCGGCGCTGAAAAAATGACCACAACCGCCACTAGCGGGCTTACCGTCTCGGGCGTCAGCAAGCAGTTTTTGCTGCGCTCGGGGCAGTCTTTAAAAGCCCTGGACGACATCAGTTTCGAACTGCAAAAAACCAGCGTGGGCATACTGCTGGGGCCTTCAGGCTGCGGCAAGTCCACTTTGCTGCGGATCATCGCGGGGCTGGAAACTCATGATCAAGGCAGCATTGCTGTCGATGGCATGCAGGTTTTTGGCCCAGGCGTAGACCGGGGCATGGTATTCCAAAACTACAGCTCATTTCCCTGGTTGACGGTTGAGGAAAACGTTGCCTTCGGGCTGAAAGCCCGCGGGGAAGCGTTAAGCTTGCGCGAGGGTGTCGTTCCCTATTTTATCAAAGCCGTGAAACTCAACGGCTTCGAGCGCGCCTATCCTCACCAGCTGTCTGGGGGGATGCAGCAGCGCGTTGCCATCGCCCGCAGCTTGGCAAGCAATCCTTCCTTGTTGCTGATGGACGAACCATTCGGAGCGCTAGACCCCGAAACTCGATGGCAGATGCAGAGCCTGCTGCTGGAGATTGTTCACCAGGAGCGCACCACAGTGCTCATGGTGTCACACGACATTGAGGAGGCGCTCTATCTCGGTGATGTGGTGTTTTTTATGGGCACTCAACCAGGACGAATTCTCGAAACCATACGTCCAGGGCTGGAAAAAAGCAGCGCTGACCGCGACGCTATTCTCGACTTTGAAGAGTACCGTTACCTGGAGCGAAAGATTCGCCAGATGATGCGCGCACAGTCACTCGACTGTGCGTAGCAGACGCAAAAACTCCCCCACAAAGAAATCAAGATTATTATCGAGGTCGACAATGCCCGGGTCGAACAACCAGCTCTGCGTAATACCCATCAAATAGGCATAGAGCGACAAGGCGGCCGTGCGACTGTTTACTCCGCCCTGCAAACCCTGCGCAAGACGATAGCGATCAACCCAGGCTGAGAACGTGGCCAGCAACGATGCCGTCAAAGCTCGCTCTCGGGCCAAGGTTTTCGACACCGCCTCGGTGAACTCTGTTTTATTCAGGAAGATCTCGAAAGACTGGCGAAAGTAGCTGTCGTCAAGCAGCATCCGAAGCCATTGTCGGGAGAAATCTGCAGCCGCCGCCTCGGGGTCGCTGGCCTCATGGTGCAGAGCGACCAAACGCTCCAGAGGCAGCTGCGAGTACGCCAAAATCTCTTCAAAGAGCTCTTCTTTGCTAGCGAAATGCCAATAGATTGGCCCCCGCGAGCACCCTGCCTCCTCTGCAATCAAACGCAGCGTGGTGCCGCTGTAACCGCGTTGGCCAAAGAGTTTCAGCGCAGCATCCACCAAACTCTGGCGGGTTTTCGCTGCATCCTCCTTGGTTCGCCTCATGTTGTGCCCCGGTCACTTCGATGCCCCAGTGTATAATTACGCACAGCAAAGGCAAGCGCGCGGTTGTAGCAGCGTGCGTAAAAAAGGCGCTCTGCAGAGCGCCGCCGCAATCCTCCTTTAACCAAACAGTCGCAGATAACGTGCCACTTCCCATTCAGACACGGTGTTGTGATAGCTATCCCACTCAGCGCGCTTGAAGTCGATGAAGGCCTTGTGCATTTCGGCGCCCAATACCTCATGCGCCAGCTCATCAGAGGCAATCGCATCGGTGGCTTCTGATAACGTTTTCGGCAAGCATTCGATACCGGCCTTGGCGATATCCGCATCGCTATAGCGATACATGTTTTCCCGATGCGGCAGGCCCGGGTCAATGCCCTGCTCAATGCCTTGCAGGCCAGCGGCCAGCATCAGCGCAGCACCCAGATACGGGTTACAGGCGATATCAGGCGCGCGACATTCAACACGAGCACCGGCACTGGGAATGCGCAGCATGTTGGTACGATTGTTGTTGCCGTAGCAACAGAATACCGGTGCCCATGTGGAACCTGACATGCTGCCTTGGCGCACCAGGCGTTTGTAGCTATTGACCGTAGGCGCAACCACGGCGCTAATCGCCTTCGCGTGGCGCAGCACACCGCCAATAAACTGATACGCGAGTTCGGACACGCCGCAACCGTAGCGGTCATCATCAGGCGCTACAGCGAACAGGTTCTGCCCTGAATCCAGGCTTGCCAGGGACATATTGTAGTGCGCACCACTGCCCGTTCTATCGGCAAAGGGCTTGGGCATGAAGCTGGCGAAAGCGCCGTGCTTACGCGCAATCTCATTGGCCAGCAGCCGGAAATAGACCAGGCGGTCGGACATTGTGAGAGCATCGGTATAGTTGAAGTCGATTTCAAACTGGCCGTTGGCATCTTCGTGGTCAAAGGAATAAACCCCCCAGCCCATATCAGTCAGCGCCTGCACCAGTTCATCAATAATCCCGATATTGTCCATCATGGTCGGGATGTCATAACAGGGCTTACCCTGCGTATCGCGCTCACTAAACGGTACCGGCTTGCCGTCAGCCCCTTTTTTCAGAATAAAAAATTCGGTCTCAATTCCCAGGTTAAAGGTGAACCCCATCGCCTCGGCCTTGGCTAACTGCCGCTTGAGGATATTGCGTGAACAGGCCGCAAAGGGTTGCCCCTTGAGATACAGGTCGCTGGCAAACCACGCCAGCTCCGGATTCCACTGGCATTGCTGCATAGAGGCCATATCCGGCATCGCAGCAACCTCGTCATCGGAAATATCTTGTGGCACACCGTCTAGAGCGGCGCCGGTAAACAGCTCCGAACCTGCGAACATCTGCTTGAAATGGCCGACGGGTACAAACTTGCCCTTGCTTGCGCCGTGAATATCCACATAGCTGGCAATACCGTATTTTATGCCCTGCTCCAGGCACCGTTGCTTTAACTGCTCAATTTCCATAGGAATCTCCATGTGCGGGAATGTTTCTTGCTACACAGAAGCATCCAAGAAACATGCCAGAATGTATGTTTAATATCGCTCACCGAAAAAAAGGAACAAGTCATTGAAAAATAACGAAAATTGGCAGGAGCTTGCGTTCCACTTAGGGGATTTTGTACTGGGCAGCGGCCACGTGCTGCGCGGCGCAATACTGCGTTACCACCAATTTGGTGCACTCAATGCACCAAAAGATAACCTGGTGCTGCTACCCACCTACTACGGCGGCGTTGGGGCCAGCAATCGCGCGTGGGTTGATGCCCCCAACAGCCCGCTGGGCGCGGGTGACTACTGCGTGATCATTCCTTGCCTGTTGGGTGCTGGAGAGTCCAGCTCACCGAGCAATACACGCGGCGCACAGGCCGGGCCACATTTTCCCTTGGTGAGCATCGCCGACAACGTGCGTGCGCAGCATCAGCTGCTCGCCGCGCGCTTTGCCGCTGCCCACCCGCGTTTGGTGATGGGCTGGTCGATGGGCGGCATCCAGTCACTACAGTGGGCCTATGACTACCCGCGCGAGGTGGGTAGCGTGCTGGCGATTTGCGCGACAGCCAACTGCCATCCACACAATCAGGTATTTTTGCAAGGCGTTGCCAGCGCACTCACAGCCGATGCAGCGTTTGCCGGCGGCCACTACCGTGAACCCCCTATTCGAGGCCTAAGCGCGTTCGCTACCGTGTATGCCGGCTGGGCCTACAGTCAGGCCTTTTTTCGCAATGGCCTTTATCGACAACTCGGTTTTACTTCAGTCGAGGCACTATTGCAGTTCTGGATAGAAGATCACCTCAACCAGGACGCGAATAACCTGCTGGCTCAGCTGCGCACATGGCAAAGTGCAAACCTGCTGGACCCCGACAGCAAGGGGGCTGCTGCGGATCGCACCTCACACCGCGTGCAGTGCCCTGGCATTCTCATGCCCAGTAGCACAGACCTGTATTTCACGGCAGTGGATGCTGCACGCGATGCGGCAGCACTGGGGCTGGAGTGTCGTGTGCTGAATTCTGATTTTGGGCATGTTGCGGGTGGGCCAGGGCGCCTACCCGGAGAAACTGCGACCATTTTGGCGGCTGCTGCCGAGCTGCTAGAAGCCACGGCTTAATCGGCAGGCACAAAAAAGGGGGCCCGAAGGCCCCCAAACACGCATTGGATCAATGCGCCCGCAAGTTGTAACTCACTTCTGTGCGACGAACTCCGGGTACGCTTCCATACCACATTCGGAGATATCCACACCTTCGTACTCTTCCTCTTCGCTGACGCGCACACCCATGACGGCTTTGATAATCCCCCAGGTGATCAAGCTCGCACCGAAGACCCAGCCAAAGATGACCAATGTGCCGACAAGCTGGCCCATAAAGGTGGCATCGGGGTCAGACAGCAGTACTGCGAAGATGCCCCAGATACCGACCACGCCGTGGACCGAGATGGCGCCGACAGGATCGTCAATTTTGATCTTGTCCATGGCCACGATGCTGAACACAACAATCGCACCACCGATGGCACCAATCATCATCGCCAACATCGGCGAGGGATCGGCAGGCTCTGCGGTAATCGCCACCAGGCCAGCCAATGCACCGTTAAGCGCCATGGTCAGGTCGGCTTTGCCGAAGATCAAGCGTGACAGCAGCAGTGCCGCGATCAAACCACCTGCAGCGGCAGCGTTGGTGTTCAAAAACACGTTAGCCACTTCGTTGGCGACTGAAATGCCACCCAACTTCAGGGTGGAGCCGCCGTTAAAGCCAAACCAACCCATCCACAAGATGAAGGTACCCAGCGTTGCGAGTGGCATATTCGCACCCGGTATGGCCTTTACAGAACCGTCGGCTGCATACTTGCCCTTACGTGGCCCGAGCAGCAAAACCCCTGCAAGCGCTGCGGCAGCACCGGCCAGGTGTACAATGCCTGAACCTGCGTAGTCGCTATAAGACAGTTCGCCAATAAACGGAACCGGCTTACCACCCCAAGTCCAGCCACCCTCAATCGGGTAGATCACGCCAGTCATGACTACGGCAAACGCCAGGAAGGCCCACAACTTCATCCGCTCAGCCACCGCGCCTGACACGATCGACATAGCAGTGGCAACAAACACCACCTGGAAGAAGAAGTCCGAGGCACCGGAGTACACCGAATCGCCGCCGAAGCCAGCCTCTGCTGAATCCGCCAGCACAGCGGCAACCGCCGCATCATCCATTTGCGCCACGGTCGTAACGCCCGACAAGAAGAAGCCACCGTCGTACATAAACTGGTAACCGCATATCAGGTACATGGTGCAAGCAATCGCATACAAGGCGACGTTTTTGGTTAAGATTTCTGTCGTGTTCTTGGCGCGCACGAGGCCCGCCTCCAGCATCGCGAAGCCGGCTGCCATCCACATCACGAGGGCGCCGCACACCAAAAAGTAAAAGGTGTCCATCGCGTACTGTAATTCAAATATCTGATTTTCCATGGGAATCACTCTCGTCGTTAGTATCGGTGGATTTAGATGGCGTCTTCGCCGGTCTCGCCGGTACGAATCCGAATCACCTGCTCCAGTGTGGACACGAACACCTTGCCATCACCGATCTTGCCGGTATTGGCCGCCCGGGTGATGGCCTCAATTGTCTTGTCTGCCAGCGCTTCCGTGACTGCCACTTCAATCTTCACCTTGGGCAGGAAATCCACAACATACTCCGCACCCCGATACAGCTCGGTGTGCCCCTTTTGGCGTCCAAAACCTTTCACTTCAGTAACGGTGATGCCCTGCACACCCATTTCGGAAAGTGCCTCGCGCACGTCGTCCAGTTTGAATGGCTTGACGATAGCCGTGATTAATTTCATGTCAGTCTCCAGGTATCAACAGGGCGCCCCAGGGGGCGCCGTAAGGTTCAGTCCCGAATCGCTTAAAGGCTCTTCGAGATGGAGAACACAATGCGATCGTCCGCGGCATCAACGTCGTCGAGATCGGTGCCAATCAGCGCCAGCGCGAAGTCGAGCTCCATGGCGCTATAGCCAAAGGTCACACCGTAGTCTGTGTAGCTGTCGGCACCGTCTTCCCAGTAGTCGTCCTGGTCGGTATCAGTAAAGCCGACGTTGAAGTCAACGCTGATATCCTCAGTCAGGCCCAGGGAATAACCGGCCGAGTAGTACATGTACTCGGGGCCGCCATCACCGAACTCATCTGAGTACACAAAGCCAACACTGAAGTCGGCGTAGCTCAGGCCCAGGGCGTATTCGATGTAGTCGAGGGAAGGCTCACCTTCGTAATCAAAGTAGAAGAAACCCACGTCGTAACCGAAGCCGCCATCGGTTTCGCCGGCGTAGCCGAAGTAGTAATCCATTTCGGTAGTAGCACCGCCGAAGGCGACGTTGGAGGCCCAGATGCCGGCATACAGACCAGTCTCGCCGGACCAGTCGAAGCCGCCCTGAATGGCGCCCTTCTCGTCGGTTTGCGAAATACCCCGGAACACATAGTCTGTGGCCAGTGTCACGTTAGCGCTGACTTCTGCCTGAGCAGCAGTCGCGCCTGCGAACAGGGCGATGGCGAGGGAAGCGGGAAGCATTTTTTTGTTCAGCATGGGTCATTCTCCTGGGTTTGAAAGTCAAAAAAGCGTGTGCGAGGAACGAAACTTTTCTACTGTGCTGCGTTCGCGTTAGCACCAAGGGGTTTGCAGGCACCGTGCCAAATATTTATATAATTAACAGAATCAACACGTTAAATGATTTTTATCGTTCTTTTACAACCCTTTGAGGTCGGACAACCACGCGTAGCACGCACCATAATAGAGCCTCGCACGATATTGGTGCACCAAGATGATCTGTGCCCCCTCCCACAATTCCACTACACTGATATCTCGTTTTTGCACTGCAGGAATTATGAGTCATGGCACTAAAACCACCCCCTTTAGGCGATGTCCTGCAGCAGATGTCTGCCCTGGCTGGCAGTTCAGGTTTGCGTTCCGAAGTGGACAAAGGCCTGCGTGCGCTCGCCCAATCGGCTCTGGGGAAACTCGAGGTGGTGAGCCGAGAAGAGTTCGACGCACAGGCGGCCATATTGGCCAGAACCCGCGCTAGAGTTGCCGCATTGGAAGCAGAACTGGAAGGGCTGACCAAAGAATTTGAGGCGTCGCAGCTTAATAACTGACCCGCAAAGCACAGTAATTGCCATGCGGGCCTGCTCAAGGATGAGCCATGGAACTGTCTGTTGTGTACAGCCGTGCTGCGGCCGGCATTGAAGCACCGCTGGTGCAGGTGGAAACTCACCTCGGCAACGGGCTACCCAGCTTCCAAATTGTCGGCTTGCCAGAAACCGCCGTGCGTGAGAGCCGCGACAGGGTGCGCTGCGCCCTGCAGCAGGCGCACTTCCAGTTTCCGGACCGCCGTATCACCGTTAACCTGGCCCCCGCCGACCTACCCAAAGAGGGCGGCCGCTTCGACCTGCCAATAGCACTGGGCATTCTCGCCGCCTCCGGCCAGCTGCCACACGAAGCACTCGCGCAGCACGAATTTATCGGGGAACTGGCGCTCAGTGGCGATGTGCGCGCAGTCCCAGGCATTATCCCCGCCGCTTTAGCCTGCACCGCCGCCGGGCGCGCTTTGGTCACCCCCGCGGCGAGCGCTACACTGGCCGCGGCCGTGCCCGGCAGCCGTATTGTTGCGGCTGAGGATCTGCTCACCCTGTGCGCGCACCTTAATGGCCGCCATCCACTGGCCGTACAAGATCACCAGCCGCGGCCAGCAGACCCCGCCCAATACCCGGACCTTGTCGATGTTGCCGGGCAGAGCCTGGCACGGCGTGCGCTGGAGATCGCTGCCTCCGGTGGTCACAACCTGCTGCTAAGCGGCCCTCCCGGCACCGGGAAAACTCTGCTCGCGAGCCGGCTGCCCGGACTGCTGCCCGAGCCCGATACGCATGAGGCGCTAACCTGTGCCGCACTGCACAGCTTCCACGACAGTACCGGCCTTCAGCATTTGTGGCGGCGGCCCTTTCGCAACCCCCATCACAGTGCCAGCGCGGCGGCTTTGATCGGTGGTGGCGCGAAGCCAAGGCCCGGTGAAATCAGCCTCGCGCACGGTGGCGTACTATTTCTGGATGAACTACCGGAATTCAGCCGTCAGGCATTAGAGATGCTGCGCGAGCCGCTGGAAGCCGGGGCTATTACCCTCTCGCGAGCCGCGCACAAGTTCACTTACCCGGCGCGCTTTCAGCTGGTCGCCGCCATGAACCCCTGCCCTTGCGGCTTCTTCGGTGACACGGAGCACAGCTGCCGTTGCACAAGTGACCAGATCCAGCGCTATCGGCAACGCTTATCGGGGCCACTGCTCGACCGTATTGACCTGCACGTAAGTATGCATAGGCTCAAGGCACGCTTACTGTTGGGTACACAAGCGAAAGGGGAATCATCGGCACAGGTGCGCGCGCGCGTGCTTGCGGCTCGCCAACGGCAGATGGATCGTCAGAACTGCACCAACGCTATTCTGCCGGAAAGCCAACTGGCAAAGCTTTGGGCACTGCAACCCGAAGCGCGGCAACAACTGGAGGAGGCAGCAGACGCACTGCAGTTGTCGGGCCGCAGCCTGCATCGCAGCCTGCGCGTAGCGCAAACACTCGCTGACATGGGCGGCTGCACCAGTATCGGTGTGCCTCAGATAGCCGAGGCATTGGCATTCCGCGAGAATACACATGGCCCGTGATACCTCAGCGCATTAACTCGGCCGTGCCCATACTCTAACGCTCGTTATCGAACACTCAGGCGTTGGCGGGTGCCAGGCCCATGAACTTGGTTTGCACAATGCGGAAGCGATTGCTGACAAACGCGAGGTCCGCAAGGCAGGCATTACCCGCAGGGTTCAACCCGGTGACGTGGAAATCTGAATAGGCTGCAGCGAAGTTGATGGGCATGCCCGTCAAATTGCACGCCACCGAAGCACCCGCCGCGTGGTAGGCATCCACCGCGCGTGCCAGAAAAACAGGATCTGTCGAGTACACGTGCGACGTAATGGCGCCACAATCACGGGCGTTGCCGGTGGCATCGCGTAAACAGGCGTCTGCATCTGCGTTGGCGATAATGAAAGACACCGGGCCAAAGACTTCTTCTCGATACCAGGCACGATCCGCTTCACTGGCCGCGATAACCAGCGGAGTAGCCGTGCGCGCAAGCGGAAAGCCCGGGTTTTCGTAGGGCGCTGAATCGCGCAGGATGCGCCCATCGGCTGCGGCCAGCGTACGGTAGCGGTCGACATTAGCCTGCACCGTGGGGTCAAACAGCGTACCGCAGAGCGTCGCCGCGGCGCGCGGGTCGGCGAGCCAATGGTCTACCGCGACACAAATCGCCGCGGCCACGGCGGCCTGCGGTACCACCTCACCGGCCACTCTCACCCCCGCGGCGGGTATATGTATGTTCTGCACGCTGGTGCACATTTGCGCCGACGCCTGACACAAGGAATGGGCAATGGCGCGGGCCGTAGCGAGCAAGTCATCGGTGGACTCCAGCACCACGGAATTACAGCCTGCGGTTTCTGTGTAGACCTGCTTGCCCGGGCAATTCTGCTCCAGCCAGCTGCCGAAGCGCGGGCTGCCGGTGAAGTCAATAATCGCCGTGTCGGGGTGTTGAATAAGAGGTAGCGTCGCCGGCGCAGCACGGGTATCGGCCGCCAAAGTCACGAGATTGGGATCAAAGCCGGCTTCGGCCAGCACTTCTCGACAGGCGCGCGCCACCATTGCCACCGGCAGCGTTGCCGCCGGATGTGGCTTTAACACTACCGGATTGCCGGTTGCCAGCGAGGCACACAGCGCCGGATAGGTGTTCCACAGCGGGAAGGTAGCGCAGCAAATCACCACCCCGATGCCGCGTGGCACCAAACGGTAGCGCTTGTCGAGGCTGGCCACGCCGTCGCGGCCAAACTGGCGCTCCCAGCGCGCGGTGGCAGGCACATCCTGCATGGCCTTGTGCGCGTAAGCCAGGGCTTCAAGCCCACGGTCCAGGGCGTTGGCCCCGCTACCGGCAAAGGCCATAACGTAGGATTGACCGGAGGTATGCATCGTCGCGTGTGCGTTTTCGAAGAGCTGCTCACCGCAGCGCTGCAAAATTTCCAGACACACGCCAACACGCGCTTCAGGGCTGGCCGCCGCCCAACTGGGACGGGCCTCATTAATCGCTGTAAATAAGGCTTCAGGGTCGACCTTGGGATAGCGTACACCGAGCGGCTCCCCGGTATAGGGCGACACCTCTTCACCTACCCGGCCCACTTCTGCCGGCTGCGCCAGCGGGAAGTCCTGCCCTAATAATGATTCAAACTGCGCCTGGCCCGCTGCCGGCTTCTCTTCCCCGTGAATTTTACTACTGGGACTTTCCGGCCAGCCACTCCAGGCATAGCGCTGGGCACAAGCGTCCAACGCTTTGTTGAGTAGATCCTGGTGTTTGGCAAACAGGGCGCTCATCGGGCTCTCCATGGGCGGTGGCAGTTATTTTGAATAGGGGCCCGTACAGTGCCACAGCAAAGTCTGTTTATGCAATCAATGCCGACAGGCAGACTACAGCCGCGGTTCGGGCCCTATCGTAAAGTCAACGTGGTGAGCATCCAGCTCTTCGCCGCAGTGATTGCATACCACCTCACCGTGCAAGTTTTCACCGCAGAGTGTGTGCGTTAAACACATAGGCCGGCCCGCCCCGTTCGGGTCGCACCATTTGTCGCCCCACTGCAGCAAGGTCAGGAAGTAGGGAAACAGGTCCCAACCCAACTCCGTGAGCTCATAGCCGTGGCGAAGGGGGCGCTGCTGGTAAGGACGGGTGACAAAAACTCCACGCTGCACCAGGAAACGCATGCGGTCAGACAGAATATTCGTCGCCACCGGTAACTCGTGGTGAAAGTCATCAAAACGCTGCAAGCCATGGAAAGCCAGTGCAATGACATTCGCGGTCCAGCGATCACCGACAAGATCAACCAGGTTGCGGTATACGCTGTGCTCACCGGGAACATCCGTCGCCGGTAACGATGAGCGCCGCCGGACTTTTTTACTGCGCACATCGCGAGTGGCACCCGGGCCCGGGTGATAGCTTACGTCTCGTCCATCCACGTCCTGCCGACAGCTGCTGCAGCGCAACCGCGGTTGCAGAGTGTTGCCGCAGGTGCGGTGACGCAGATGGACCTTGCCCTCGGCGGGGGGTGGGAAATAGCGTTCCTCCCACGTAACAGCCATCAGGGACATCTGGTACATGTCCACCGATTTACGCGTGAGGTGATAAACAGGGTGACGGGAACTGCCGCCGGCAACGCGCTTGCGCAGGCAATCCTGCTCTTGCAGCCATGTCAGACGGTTGGACAAAACACCGCGGGACACGCCCGTGGCAGCCAGCATGCCACCAAAGGTATTAATGCCCCAGAAAACTTCCTGAATAATCAGCAGGCACCACTTGTCGCCAATTTGGTCCAGCGCACGGTTGATAGAGCTGGCGCGGGTTCTTAGCTTATCCATACGCGTGCGAGACAACCTGGGAGGGTTCAATCTTCATTGGCAAATATAGTAAGCGATATAGACGCGAGCCTCCACTCGCGTCATCAATGCTGACATCTGTCAATTGCACCGCAGCTGCCTGAGCCGAAAACCCAGAGCAGCCCAGGTTCAGCTCAGAAGCTCTTGGTGAGCGTTACGCCCGCTGTGCGCGGTGGCATGTAGTACTCGGAAGTGACACCGGTTGGGTCAACGATGCGGCTGCTGACCTGTAGTTCATCGTTCAGGTTCTTACCCCACACATCCACTGCAAGAGAACCATCGGCGCTGGTCCAGCTCACACTGGCATCCAACAGCTCAATCGCCGCCTGCCGCTCCACGGGCCGGTTTTGCGGGCCAGTGAAGTAATCATCCTTCCAGCTATAGCTGACACCGAAGTCCAGTGCGCTGCCATTGGCCAGGTTAACCCGATAGTTGGCAGAGGTCGTTAAAGCAGCATCCGGCGCAAAGGGCAGGTCACGGCCTGCAAGGTCGAGCCCATTGGAGTTGGTGAACTCCTTGAAGGAGGCGTCGCTCCAGTTATAGCTGGTGTTCAATGTGAGGTTTTCAATGGGCACCAAGTCAATAGAGGCTTCTACCCCTTTGGATTCGGCCTGCGCGTTGAGCAATACCAACAGGAACCGACTATTGAGCTCGAACACCTGCAGGTCCTCATAGTCCATATCGTAGTAAGAGAGGTTAAACTGCAGGCGGCGATCCCACCATGAAGACTTCATACCCACTTCAACGTTCTGCACCACTTCCGGGTCGACCGCTTCCGTTGCTACGCTCGCCAAGTTGGTTTGCGACTGGAACGCACCACTCTTGAAGCCCTCGGAATACGTGGCATACAACATCATGTCGTCGGTGGGGCGATAAGCCAGCGACAGCTTATGCGTAACCTCTGACCATGAGTCATCCGCCGACACGGGTGCAGCAAAGGAAGGCAGGATCAGCGGCACACCGGAGGGTGTGGTGTCCAACAAGTCGATAGAATTTTGAGTGATCTCCTTTTCGTCCTCGGCCCAGCGCACCCCGTAAGTGAGCGTGAGCTGGTCGGTGAGTGACCAATCGGCCTGCCCATAGACCGCATAGCTGGTGGTAGTGTTGTCCTGAGTAAACAACACATCACCGATGCCCGCCAAACCCAAGCCCTGCAGAGGCGTGCTGTATTGCGTGTAGAACTCTTCAGCGCGCTCCACATCCTCTTCCATGAAGAACACGCCTGCCAGCCAGTTCACCCGATCGGTGTTGCCAGCGAGGCGGAACTCTTGAGAGAACTGCGAAGCCTCTTCCTCGGCGCCGTCAATCACGTTGCCTGGGGTGGTAAGAAGCCGGGGGGCAGAGGCACACCCGGAGGTGATGGTGCCGTGAGGTTGTTCAGCGGCAGGCTGGTGAGGTCGTCTACCCAGTTGTAGTCACTGGAACGCCAGGCGGTGATAGAGGTTAAGCTACCCCAGTCGAGATCCGCCTCGAAGCGAGCCATCAGGCCGTTCACTTCACGCTTCTGCGAGGTATCGAACTGGCTGGCGCAGTGACGCTCGTCTGCCATGTACTCATCCGACATCGCCAGCTCCCAGAAGGGCCCCAGGCCTGCAATGGCATTATCGACGTTCTGAATATGGCGGCATGGGCCTGCCGTTTCATCGCGCGCGTAGTCGGCGCTGAGCAGTAAATCAACCCGCTCTGTAAGATCGAACATCAACTGGCCACGCACGTTTACTGAGCGCGCATCATCAAGGCGTTCACCCGCACCGGCGGCACCAATGCTCGGGCCGATAATAGGGCTTTGCGACAGATTCCCAAGCGTACTGATGTCACCCGGGGTGATCACGTTACGCCCGTAGCCGTCGCGATCGCGGTAGGAGTAAACAAGCTTACCCGCGACACGATCGGTTAACCCGCCGCTGGCCAAACCTTGAAAATGCCGCAGTTGGTCGGTACCGGTAGACACGCGAACACGCATTTCAGTTTCTTGGCTAGGCCGCGAGGTGACGATATTGATGGCACCGCCGTTGGTATTCTTGCCATACAGCGTGCCCTGTGGGCCGCGGAGAATTTCAATGCGCTCCAGATCAAACAAGTCAAAGCCCACACCGCCGGTACGGCCAATGTACACCTCATCAAGGAAGACACCCACCGCGGGGTCGCTGCCGGCTGAGTCCGAGCTGTTACCAATACCGCGAATATAAATGCGCGGCTCGCCGATGCTGAACTGATTGTACGTTAGCCCGGGCGTACGGAATGCGATGTCGTTCAGGCCGCTGATTTTGCCCACTTCAATATCGTTGCCGGCGAGGGCGGCGACGGAAAGGGGCACGTCCTGGATACTCTGTTCCCGCTTTTCAGCGGTGACCAAAACCTCTTCAAGCTGTTGCTGTGCGTTGGCCAGCAACGGCAACGCGAAAGGCACAATGGCCAGAGTGTGGATCGCTAAGCGGAGATTGGAATGTCTCATGGGAGCCTCTTACACTATTATGATTTTTGAAAACGGGGGCCCGTCTTGTTACTTGCATTAACGAACCAAGTGTATCTCAACTTTTCTGAAATACAAGGCCGCGGTTAGGGCTGCTGCGACATCAGGCGCGCCACAAATCTTCACCGCGCGCCCAAGTAGCATGGAATCCGTAAGGAATGCGGTGCGGCATGCGCACTCGGGCCACCGGCCCCTGCTCGATATCTTGCGCCTCAAACACCAGGCAATCCGACTGCCAGGTTGTGCTGTCCGTTACCAGGGTGATCACGTAGCCATCATCTTCCCCCGCCGCTGCGGCAGCGCCACGGCGCGGCGCAAACACCGCCTCACTGCCGAACACGCCCTTCCCGTAATTCCACTGCCAGCGTTTCCCGCTTTCGTTGTCGTACTTCACCAACCCGGTAAAACGCAGCGTATAGCCACCTTCGTGGTGCAGAGGGATGTGCTGATGGTAGGCAAACCGGCTCTCGCGGCCGTGATACAGCGGGTTGGTCTTGTTAAACTCGGTATTGAGGTCGTCGAGCGGCCCTTCACGCACCTCCCCGGTTCGCAGGTTAAAGCGCCAGCGGTAGTTGTTCGCCTCCAGGCGCATGTAGGCCAGCATCGACGCCAAATCGCCCTCGCCAGGTTTGCTTTGAGGCATGGGGTTGGTTGAACGGCAGCCATCCATGATGACCCAGTCTCCAGCCTCCCACGCATTACTGGTGTGCAAAATGTAGCAGGGCTCGCACTCAAACCAGCGTACATCACTCCCCGCACCGTGGCGCGGAATCAAACCGAAGCGCGCAGGAATGTCCTTGTGAAACGTCAGCACCCGGTAACCGTGCTGGCGCAGCACATTCATGTCATGAAAAAACGGCAGGTCGTGGAGGATCGTATAGTTCGTGGTAAAACCAATGTCGTGCGGCAGTCGCGGCCCGGGCAAATCGATCGCCACTTCGTGCAGCACTTTGCCACTCGGGTCCGCCACACCATACGTCATGTAAGGCGGCTCATCGCCATAATCAAAGAACAGCAATTCGCCGGTCGCCCAGTCGACTTTGGAGTGCGCGGACATACGCCGTTGCGCGCGGCCCTGCAAATCGTAATAGCCCTTGGTGCCAAGGGTATGCGCATCCAGACGATAGGGGTGCCCGGCGTTGTACCACAGGCTCATCAGGTCGCCATTGAAAAACACCACATCGGTGTTGGACGTGTCCTTAATTCCAAACGACGACACAGAATAATCGAACGGCCCCATCACACCCGGTGATGTTGACCGGTGCTCTGCACGCTCGCCCTGCATAGCCACCGTATCAACGTACCGATTACGGTAAGCGGCCTGGCCGTCGCGGAAATACACGCCGTGCACCATGCCATCACCGTCGAACGGGTGATAGCGGTTCTTCGGCTCGAACACAGGGTTGGGCCCGTTGCGGAAGTAAGCGCCTTCGAGGTCGGCAGGCAATTCGCCCTGCACCTCAAGCCCGGACACATCGAGCTCATCGGTGGTTGGCGCATACACTCCGTGCAGGTAAGGGTTGTCTAATGTATAGATCCATGACGGGGCATCCGCAAACTCGGTCACGCCTCCAATGCACAGCTCTACAGACGGGTATTCGGTAAATTGGCTAAGGCTCTGCACAGTAATCTCCCAGGCGTCGGGCGTGCGGGGTCGGGCGACGGGGAAAGCCCCGCTGCGCGTGGATTTTTTCTGATTATAGATATGAAGTATTTTTATGCAAGTTTAAATTCATCGGCGCTTGCGGGCTCGGAAAGGCTTGGCTAGACTGCAAGTCTCTTTATAAAAGCCACAGGTTGCCGTGACCCTCCCAATCGACCTGCTCTTCCTGTTCATTACCACGGTGCCGGTGGCGTTTGGCTGCGCCATTGGGCTGTGGCTGGCCAGCATCCCGCTGCGCGATGTGAGCATTATCGATATGTTCTTCGCGTTGATTATTGTTGCCATTACCCTGGCCGCTTTTGCGCTGGCTCCGTCACGTGGATCATTGCAGTGGCTGTTACTGGCGATGGTGCTGGTTTGGGCGCTGCGTATCACGGCACACCTGATCGGGCGCAACTGGGGACACGGTGAAGACCCGCGCTATACCAAACTGCGCAGCTGGGTGCCCACCGAACGGGCCTTTATCTGGTTTAGCCTGCGGCAAGTGTTTTTGCTGCAAGCCGTGGTGCTGTGGCTGGCCTCGCTCCCCATACAGCTGGGCATGCAGGGCGGCGACGGCCAACTCGGGTGGTTTGCCATCGCGGGAAGCCTGCTGTGGCTGCTGGGCCTGGTCACCGAAACCGTCGCCGATGCCCAGCTACGGCGTTTTCGCGCCAACCCGGAAAATCGCGGCACAGTGCTGTGCAGCGGCCTTTGGCGCTACTCCCGGCACCCCAACTATTTTGGCGAACTGTGCGTGTGGTGGGGAATCTGGCTGGTGGCCTGTGAGGTGCCGCTGGGCTGGTTGACCGTCATCGGGCCCCTCGCGTACAGCTACCTGATCATTAACGTCACCGGGCAGAAAACGCTGGATAAAAAGCTGGCTCGGGAGAAACCGGGTTACGCCGAGTATATGGCGCGCACCAGCGGCTTGTTGCCACTACCGCCCAAGCTCACACGCCCCTAACCCAAGCCGCTACTAACTCAAGCCACTACTAACTCAAGCTACTACGAATCGCTGGATACTACTATGTCTCGCTCTCTCGACACTCTGCGCATACCTGTGTTCCAGGCACCCATGTTCCTGCAATCAGGCCCGGAAATGGTCATCGCCAGCTGCCGCGCCGGCATCGTGGGCACCTTTCCTTCGGTTAACGCACGCAGCCTCGAAGAGTTGGAGCGCTGGCTACAACAGATCACCGAGGCAACAGGCGGCGAAAGTGACGGCCCCTGGGCCATCAACCTGATGATGCACCGCTCCAACACGCGCCGCTTTGAGGACCTGGAACTCGCCGTTAAATATCAGGCGCCGCTGGTGATTTCCGCACTCGGTAGCCCGCGAGAAGCCATTGAGGCCGTGCACGGCTACGGCGGCAGAGTCTTCGCCGACGTCATTGATACACGCTTCGCCGCCAAAGCTATCGAAGCCGGCGTGGACGGGCTCGTGCTGGTGGCTGCAGGTGCGGGTGGCCACACGGGCCAGCAATCCGGCTTCGCCTTTGTGGAGGAGGTTCGACAGTTCTGGGATGGCGACATCGTGCTCGGGGGCGGTATTTCCAGCGGCCGCGGGGTGCGCGCCGCGCAGGTGTTAGGCGCCAACTATGCCTATATGGGCACACGCTTCATCGCCACGGAAGAAAGCATGGCGGAGCAGGCCTACAAGCAGATGGTGGTCGAAGCCAACAGTGCGGACATCGTCTGTTCTGATGCTTTAACGGGCGTCAAAGCCAACTGGCTACGCGCAAGCCTGGTGAATGCAGGCTATGACCCTGCCAACATGCCCGATGGCGCCAAAATCGACATCGCCGCGTCCACCAGCGATGCCAAACGCTGGCGCGACGTGTGGTCGGCGGGCCAAGGGGTGGGAGCCATCCATGATATTCTGCCGATTGCCGACTTGATCAATCGCCTGGAAATCGAATATCGGGCAGCCTGCGAGGGATAAGCCATGCAAACCAGTTCAGCAGCACGCATCAAGGCATTCACCGAGGCCGGTTACTGGGGCGAGGAAACTCTGCACGATACTCTTGCGCGGCAAGCGGCGGATTGTCCTGAACGCACGGCACTGATTGACCAGCCAAACAAAGCAGAGCTCACGGGCCTCACCGGCCAACGCATCACGTTTGCGGAACTGGACGCACTCAGCGACCAGCTGGCGGCACAGCTACTCGACCTCGGGCTGCGCCATAATGACCGGCTACTGGTTCAGTTGCCGAATATCTCTGAACTGGTGATTACCTACTACGCCGCGAGCAAGCTAGGGGTGGTTATATCTCCCCTACCCATCCAGTACGGCGGCCATGAGCTCGCAGAATTTGCGCGCACTCTGCAGCCCGCAGCGATACTCACACTCGGGCAATTTCGGGATGAAGACCTGGCCTCCCGCGCCCGGGCTGCACTGCCCGAACTGCCTGTGTGGTGCTTTGGTGCCGAGCTGGACCTCGGCCGCGCTGCCGGGAAAGCCCAGCTCGACACACTGCACGCACACCGCAAGCAACATCCAGCCAGTGCCAACGACATCCTGACGGTAGTCTGGACCTCCGGCACCACCGGCACTCCCAAGGGCGTGCCACGCTCGCACAACATGTGGCGCGCTATTGCGCACAACACCATGGTCGCCGGTGACTACCAGCCGGGGGAAACACTACTGGTACCTTTTCCCTTGGTGAACATGGCCGCAGTGGGCGGGTTTCTTTTTCCCGCCATCATCAATGCCTGCCCGCTGGTACTGCATCATCCTATGGATCCGCCCATGTTCCTGCGCCAGGTAAAGGAGGAGGCCGTTAACTTCACCATTGCACCACCCGCCCTGCTCAACCGGCTGGCGCAGCAACCGGCCCTGTGGGCGCAGTGTGATTTCAGCGCGATCCGCGCATTCGGTTCCGGCTCTGTGCCGCTGTCGCCCGGCATGATTCACGTCATCGAAGGCGAATACGGCAAAAAAATTATCAACTTCTACGGGTCCAATGAGGGCATCAGTCTTTTTTCAACGCCCGAAGTTGCGGCCACACCGGAATACCGCGCCAGCCTGTTCCCTCGTTTCGGTGCGCCCGACATGCCTTGGCAGGGTCACGCACATGAATCCATTACCACGCAAGTTGTGGACCCGGAGTCCGGCATTGAGATCACCGAAGCGGGCGTACCGGGCGAACTCTGCATCGGCGGCCCTGCGGTATTCGACGGCTACCTGGACCACAGCGGTGAGGGCGTCTTTACCTCCGACGGATTGTTCCGCACCGGTGACCTTGTGGAGATTTGCGGCGAGCCGCCAAATTACTACCGCATTGTTGGCCGCTGCAAAGACATCATCAATCGCGGTGGCATGAAGATATCGCCCGCCGAGCTGGATACGCTGCTGGAAGGTTTCCCCGGCTTGGCCGAGGCTGCCGTCTGCGCCTACCCGGACCCGGACCTGGAAGAAAAAATCTGCGCCTGCGTGGTGCCGCTGGAGGGTGACACAGCTCCAGAGCTACCGACGCTGTGCCAATGGCTGTTGGACAAAGGCATCGCCAAATTCAAACTGCCCGAGCGCCTGGAAGTGTTCAGCGCGCTGCCCCGCAACCCTATCGGCAAAGTCGTCCGCGGTGAACTGCAGGCGCTGGTCGCACAACGAGGAACCCAGCCATGAACAACGTCTACATACTAGGCGGCACGCAAAGCGACTTCAGCCGAAACTGGGCACGCGAAGGCCTGGAAATCTACGACATGTTCAGCGAAGCGCTCGACGGCGCCATCAAGGATGCCGGCATTGAACCTGCGCAAATCGAGGTAGGCCATGTCGGCAACTTCGTTGGTGAACTGTTCACCGGCCAAGGGCTTATTAACGGTTTTTTCGGCCAGCGCTACCCAGAGCTCTCCGCTATCCCCACCTCACGCCATGAAGCCGCCTGCGCCTCAGGTTCCATTGCCATGCTCAGCGCCATGCGCGACATCGAAGCCGGGCATTACGACGTCGCCTGCGTTCTCGGCCTGGAGCTCATGCGTAACGTGAACGGTAAAACGGGTGCCGAATATCTTGGCGCGGCGGCCTGGCAGGGGCATGAAGCCACCGACTGCGACTACCCCTGGCCACACCTGTTCGACCGCATCACCCAGGAATACCAGCAGCGCCACGGCATACGCGGCGAGCACTTGGCACGCATCGCGGAAATCAACTTCGGTAATGCGCGCAACAACCCCAACGCACAAACGCGCGACTGGCAGTTTCCGCCCGGCTGTTTCAGCCAGGATGATGCACTTAACCCGGTGATAGAGGGCCGCGTGCGCAAAATGGACTGCGGGCAAATCACCGATGGGGCGGCCTGCGTCGTTCTCGCGAGCGAACAGGCAGCGCGCGAGCACGCCGCCAAGCACGGGCTAAAGCTTGCGGACATTCCACGCATCAAGGGTTGGGGGCACCGTTCAGCGCCCATCTTGCTGGAGCGTAAGCTGCAACTCAGCGCCGGCATGCCACTGCTCTTCCCGCATGTACAAACCATGATGAACGATGCCCTGCGCCGCGGTGGATTTGCGCATATTTCCGACCTCGACGCGCTGGAAACCCACGACTGCTTTTCGGTTACCGAATACATGGCGATTGACCACAGTGGGTTAACCGCACCCGGCGAGAGCTGGAAAGCGGTAGAAGATGGCCGTATCACCCGGGATGGGGATTTCCCCATCAACCCCAGCGGCGGGCTTATCGGCCTGGGCCACCCGGTGGGCGCCACCGGCGTGCGCATGGCGCTGGACTGCGCACGGCAGGTGAGTGGGCGCGCCGGTGCCTGCCAATTGCCCAAGGCGGAAAATATGGCCACTTTCAACCTCGGCGGCAGTGCCACCACCTGTGTCAGCCTGATTGTAGGAGTGGGTGCATGAAAACTGCGTATATCTATGACGCACTGCGCAGCCCCCGCGGCCGCGCCAAAGAAGGTGCCAGCCTTAACTCGCTCACCCCGCAGGCGCTGTTAAAACAGCTCTACGCCGCACTCGTGAAACGCACCGGGCTGGCGCCTGAGGAAGTAGATGACGTGATTCTTGGCTGCGTCACCCAGGCCGGTGAACAGGCGGGCAATATCGCCAAGAGCTCAACACTGTATGCCGGCTGGCCCGGCTGCGTGCCGGGCTTAACGGTGAACCGCTACTGCTCTTCAGGCATCGATGCCATGGCGCTGGCCGCGCTCAAAGTCGCCGCAGGGCAAGCAGATGTCACCATCGCGGGCGGTGTGGAAATGATGTCACGAGTACCCATGTTGGCAGACCAGGCCCGTGTGTTCATCGACCCGCAGTTCGCCGCACAGTGCCGCATGTTGATGATGGGCAACGGTGCTGACCTGATCGCCAGCCTGCACAGCGTTAGCCGAGAAGAGGCAGACGCCGTGGCGCTCGCCAGCCAGCAACGCGCCGCGCACGCACGTGAGCAAGGCTGGTTTACGTCTATCATACCCATCCGGCTTGAGGACGACAGCGAGGTGAGTGCCGACGAATGCATTCGCGCCACCACCACCGCCGAGCAGTTGGCGGAGATGCCCGCCGTGTTCGCCAAAGCCGGCGCCACCGGTATCGACGCCTTCCAACTGGCAGGGCACCCGCAGCTCAGCGCCGTTGAGCATATCCACACGCCGGGTAATTCGCCTGCTATGGCTGATGGCGCCGCATTAGTGCTGATTGCAGATGATGCGTGGGGCACGCGCAACAGCGTGAAGCCACGCGCGCGCATCGTGGCTTCGACTACCGTCACAGCCGATCCCCTGCAGGTGCTGAGCGGCTGTGTCGAGGCCGTACGGAAGCTGCTGGCAGACCAGGACCTGACTTCGGCCGATATCGACCTGTTTGAAATCCACGAAGCCTTCGCTGCAGTGAGCGTAGTCGCGATGCGCGAACTCGGCATCCCCGAAGACAAGCTGAATGTGAACGGCGGCGTGATTGCGCTCGGCCACCCCATGGGTGCTACCGGCGCCATCATGGCAGGCACTCTGCTGGACGAGTTGGAGCGGCGCGACCTGCAGTGGGGTGTTGTGTCGGCTGCCGGTGCTGCCGGCACCGGGAGTGCGTTGCTGCTGGAACGTTTGCGCTAAGTCAGGAACACGGATGGTCCTCGCGCAGCATTTTCAGCAGCGATGTAGCCATCAGATACCCGACTGCGAGCAGAGGCAGGGAGACGATAATAGTGGTGGACAGTATGACCTTGAGTCCACCATCGATAAACATCAGCACCAGGGGCAGAACGCCCAGTGCACAGGCCCAGAAAACGCGCAACCAACGGGCCGGATTCTCACCCGCATGCATGGCATAGGTCGACACAGATGCGAGAGTAAAAGATGCGGAGTCGTAGGTGGTGGCAAGAAACACCACCGCGACCACCAGGAATGCCGCCAGCGCAACCTGCCCCAGCGGCAAGGACTGGAACACCTGAGCGATGGCCGCGGACTCGCTTTGTTCCGCCATAATCCGCGTAACCTGCAGCACGTCATTAAGTTCAAGATGTAGCGCATAGTTGCCGAACACAATAAAAAACACCGCTGCGCCGAGGCTGCCGTAAACCAGCATCCCGAAGATGACCTCCCGGATGGTGCGACCGTAGGAAATCCGGGTGACGAAAATACCGACAAACGGCCCATAGGCAGTCCACCAGGCCCAGTAGAATATGGTCCAGTCTTCAACGAACCGTGAATTGGTGATCGGGTCGGTCCAGGTATTGATCCGGATAAAATTCTGCAACACTAGCCCTATGCTGTTAGTACCTGTCTTCAAAATAAACAAGGTAGGGCCAACTGCGAGAACGAAAAACAGCAGGGTCAATGCCAGCCACATATTGAAGTCGGCAAGCTTGCGAAAACCCCTCTCCAGACCTAACCAGGCGCTGGTACCAAAAATTCCGACACAGAACACCACCACCAGTACCTCCAGCAGAAAATCGTGAGGTACGCCGGAGAGCTCGGAAAAACTTGCCGCGATCATGGGTGTTGACAGGCCCAGCGAGGTGCCAGTCCCGCCGATCAAATTGATCATATAGAGGAAATCGATCAAACGGCCCCGAGCAGAGTTGCAGCCGCCAGGAAGGTAGGCCAGGCACCCGGTGCTGAGCCGCAGGTGCGGCTCCTTGCGCACGTAGAATGGGTAGGCAATTGCGAGGGCAGGCAAGCAGTAGAACGCCCAGGCGGTGATACCCCAGTGGAACAGGCCGTAACTGGCAGCCCACTCAGTGGCAGCCGCCGAGCGAGGCTCCAGCCCGAAGGGTGGAGCCTCAATATAATAGGCCCATTCAATGACAGCCCAGTAGAGCAATCCTGCACCGATTCCTGCGCAAAACAGCATGGCGACCCAGCTGGGTGTAGAGAACTCGGGCTCGCTGTCAGCAGGACCAAGCCGCACATTCCTGAATCGACCAAACGCCAGATACAGAAGAAAGCCGAGCGCGGCAATACCGTACCAAAGGTACAGGATGCCGAAGTTGCTCGTCATCGAATCGTATACGGCTTGCACCAGGGCGCCCGCCCGGTCATGCGCGAGTACCAGCGGTATAGAAACCCCGAGAATAGCAAACACCGCGGCGGAAAATGTCCACCAATCGACCGATCCTTTGCCTTGCGCCGAGTCAGTCGTCGACATGAGTCGCTCCAGAGGTATCTTGCAGCAAGATGCAGAGCTCGCGACTCGGGTGTTCAATACCCGTGATCTCGCGATCTAGGCGGAGCACGCGCGAGTTCTTCGTAGTATACGCTGGCCATGCGGGGAGGCCTGCACCGTTGGGGTTGCCGTTGCGGGCGAAATTGACCCAGTACACCATCATGGCACGAGTCAGTGCCTCATCATCTGTCGAGGTCGGTAACCAGTCATCGTGGGTAGCGAAGACGTAGGGAAGCTCCGCACCGTGGTAAGCCCCCATGGACGCCGCCTTGTCACCTTCACGCTGGCGGGAAAAATAGTAGCCCCAGCTCCTGCCACCAGCGGCAGCCACCACTTTTGCAAGATACAGCGAGGGGCAGACAAATCGGTCTGCAGTAATGAGCCTGTCGAGAGCTCGCAGCGAATCGGGTTCCTGCCCTGCGTAGGCTAGAATGGGTGCTACAAGCTGCGCCGGCAGGTTCTCCCGGGTCCACGCCTCCAGGCTGGCATCTTCTTCCAGATACATTAACCACTCATCGGCATTGGTGCCAATAAGAAGATCCACCGGTTGAAAATTATCGGCAGCCAGACTGTCAGCGACAGACTCAGTGAGGGTAACTCCATCAACTACCGGGTCATAAAAAGAGCCCTCGAAGACCCGGTCCGCCGCTGCCAGCAGTTGTCCCGCAGGCACGTTGCGCAGATCGTCCAGTGTGCCCGCAGTGCCGGCCAGTTCATGCTGCAGCTCCAGCCCCTTGGCCAGTTGCTGCTCCCGAGACATTCGATCCGAGATCGCCCAGCCTGCACTCTGGTGGATAACTCGCCGGAACAGGCCTCTTGCTCTCGGTGCCACCATAAGGTGCGCGATATTACTGGCACCGGCGGATTCGCCCACCAGGGTAACATTCCCGGGGTCACCGCCCGCAGCGCCAATGTGTTCCTGCACCCACTCAAGTGCGGCGATCAGGTCCAGCAGGGCGAAATTGGACTCGGCCAAGTCAGGGTGGGAAAAAAAACCAAAGGCCCCCAGCCTGTAGGCGACGGTGACCACGAGCACTTTCTCGCGCGCTAGGTTTTCGCCAATATAGTTCGGCTCGTAGGACCAGCCACCACGGTTGCTGCCGCCGTGAACATACACTATCACTGGTAGCGGCGATGTACCTCGTACTTGCGGACGCCAGATATTCAGGTAAAGGCAATCTTCGCTCACCGGCGGCGGACTGATACTGGCGGGATCACCCCCAAAAGACGCTATCAGGTCCCGATACCAGACGGTGATATGGTCCCCCTGGTAGCAGGCGGGGCCAAACTCTCGGACCTCGGTAACCGGGGCGCTGTAGCGCACGGCTTGCGGGGCACGCCAGCGCAAATCTGCCACGGGCGCTGCCGCGAATTTCACCCCGAGAAAAGCCTCTACACCGCCGTCAGCGCTGAGCAAGCCCTCCAGTCTGGTGTCCTGCAACTGAATGGATGGGCCAGCAGCGTTAACCGGGGAGCAGGCGGCCAGCAGCAATGCCAGCCAGAGCGGCGCCCACGACACCCATCTAGGCATTAACGTTGACCACGATGCAGCCGCCGAAACCGCCCTGCTCAATCAATTCGTGGGCGCGAACCATATCACCCAAGGGAACACTGTGGGCAATCCGGTGTTGCAGGCGGCGGCCCTGCAAGGCGCCGCGGGTATCCTCCACTGCCTGGGTCTTAGCCTCTTCGGGCATGGCGTAGACAATGACCATGCGCACAGTGATATCCATAAACATCATGTCGCGAAACGGCAATTTGGGTTCAGCGACAGACGATGAGTAGGTGGCAATGGTGCCGCCGATGCGAAGGCACTGCAGCACTTCACTCAGGTTGACGCCGAAATCCACCTCTACCACACGATCAATTTTCTTACCTTCATTGCAGGCAACCGCAGCCAATCCCCAGCCCGACTTCCGGTGATTGACAACCTCGTCTGCACCCACTGCTCGGCAGACCGCGGCGTCGTTGTCGTTACTCGCCGTTGCAATCACCCTGGCGCCCGCAAGCTTTGCCCACTGTATGGCGTAGTAACCCACGCGCCCCGCCCCACCAGTAACGAGCACGGTTTGACCGTCCACCGCGCCATCGGCGAACACGCAGCGGTGCGCAGTCATCATCGGAATGCCGATGCAGGCACCCACCTCGAAACTGGCTTCATCTGGCAGGCGCGGCGCACGGACCGCCTCCAGCGCGACGTACTCCGCTGCAGTGCCAAAACGACGACCATACTGGGCCTGGTAGACGAATACCCGCTCACCGATACGCGCCGGATCAACACCCTTGCCCACGGCGGCAATTACACCGGCGCCGTCGCTGTGGGGGATCACCAAACCGTTGTCCAGCAGCTTGGGGAAAGCACCCGCGCGCTTCTTTACGTCCGACGGATTCACACCTGATGTGTAAAGCTGAACCAGCACCTCACCGGGAGCGGGTTCCGGACAGGGCAGTTCGCCAAAGACCAGCGTGTCGGCGGCAGCGCCAAATGATTCAAACCAGACAGCTTGCATTATTTCTCCCAGTCTTTTCAGTGTTCAGAGCAACCAGTTGGACAAACCCTCGGTGTGTCCGTCGATAGCCAGTGCCTGGCCGGATATATGTTTGCCCGCGCTGGAGCAGAGAAACTTCACGGTTTCCGCAATGTCTTCCGCGTTGACAAAAGCGCGCATGGAACTCTGCCGGCGGTAGACGTCGCGGATCGCATCGGGCTCGAAGCCTCGCTCCTCCGCCTCCTTTGCGATGACTCGGTCAATTCTCGGGCCGCTGACGGAGCCAGGGCACAGGGCGTTCACACGCACCCCTTGAGGCCCCAGCTCCATCGCCCAGGTCTTGGTCAGCCCCACCAGTGCCCACTTCGCCGCGGTGTAGGGCGAACGCAAGGGAAAGCCAAACATGGCTGCGTTTGAGGACATATTGATCATGCAACCGCGACTCTTCCTGAGCATGGGGACGGCCAGACGGGTGACATAGAAAATACTATTGAGATTGACCGCGATAGTGCGGTCCCAGGCTTCAGGCTCCACTTCCTCAACAGGCGCGGTCGGTCCCGCGATACCGACGTTGTTGACCAGGATATCAAGCCGCCCGTAACTACTGTGCAAATCCCGGAACAGCGTCTCCACATCGTCGACCCGGGACATATCACCCAACGTTGCAGTTATCCCCGGATTGGCCGACAGACAACGCTCTATCGCCAGTGGGTCGACGTCGCTGACATGCACACTGACGCCGTCCGCGAGCAGGCATTCGGCAATGGCCTTGCCGATACCAGACGCACCAGCGGTTATCAATGCTACGCGGTTTTGAGCCATCATTTCACTCTCATACATTGTTATTGTCGGGCTCACAGCCAGACATCGGCGACTATTGCTTAGGGTGTCATGCTCGCCGCGTCAGGCCCCACGCGCAAATGAAAAATATAGACACACAGATGAGATTGATTCACCCTTAACCCGATAACATGTTGTAAAAACTTCGATAACCTAGAATTACAGTTATATTTTTCTAAATTGGAGATCTCAGGTGACCGGAATGTATCAACGCCGCCGTCTGCCGCCACTTAATGCACTCAGGGCCTTCGAAGCCGCCGCCAGGCACCTGAGCTTCAAGGAAGCTGCAAATGAACTCAACGTGTCCCAGTCGGCGGTCAGTCACCAGGTCAAAACACTCGAGGATGTGCTGGGTACCAGCCTGTTCATGCGCAAAGTTCGCGCGGTCGAACTGACGCGCAAAGGCCGGCTCTACTACCCGATCCTGCGCGCGGCATTCGAGAGTATCGCCGAGGGCACCCAGATCATTCTCGAGGAAGCGTCAATCGCGGTGTTCACGCTGCACGTCTACTCGACGTTCACGATTCGCTGGCTGCTGCCACGGCTGGCGCGATTCCAGGAAGCCCATCCGGACATACAGGTTCGACTGCACACCTCCCAGGATGATGTCAATTTCGACCAGGATGACATTGACGCAGCGATTATGATCGGACAGCCAGTCAATCCGAACCTGCATTATGACTACCTGTTCGACTGCGAGTTATTTCCGGTGTGCAGCCCACTGTACCTTGAACGGCATGGCCCGCTGCATAACCCGATTGAACTCGCCAAACATCCACTTCTACAGGTCTATCCCTCGGCCGGCGACTGGCATGTCTGGCTGGAAGCCAACGATGTCAGGGGGGTGCAACCCGACTCGGGCCTGCAATTTGAAAGCTACGATGTCGCGCTCAGCAGCGCCGTCCAGGGAATGGGCATCGCGTTGGGCCAGCAGCCGTACGTCGAGCGGGAGTTCGCCAGCGGCACGCTGGTTGAGGTGTTCCCCTATTTGCGAATCCCCAACCCTAACCGATGGTTCCTTGCCTGCCGCAGCGAGAAACGGCATGCGACCAAACTGGAAGCCTTCCGGCGTTGGCTGCTGGACGAGGCCCTGGCAGACCAGGCATTAAAATTCGAGGGGGCGCGGCACCTCCGATCGATGATTCGGGGCTAGCGATCCAGCACTGGGCCCAGCGCTCTCTTGAGCGGCATCAGCCAGTCCTCATAGTGCTGCCACTGATCCATGCCACTGCGATAGATTGGCTGCCTGACCTGTTCTGAACTCGCGGTCCTGACCGTGCGTTCGTTCTGGTGAAAGGCCAGGCATTGCTCTTCGAAGGGAAGCCCGCAGTAGTCGAGCATGCGCCGCACCTGAGCCTCGGTATCCTCCACCATATCTTCGTACTGCACGCGCAGCACACGACCGGGAAGCACCTTGTCCCAGTGATCCATAATGTCGACGTAGTCTCGATAGTAGTTGCCAATCTTGGACAAGCCATAGGTGAAGCCCTGGCCGGAGGCGAACAGCTGCTTGTAGCCGCTAAAGCAGCAATCCAGCGGGTGGCGGCGGGCATCTATGATTTTTGCATTGGGCAATATCGCGTGAATGAGCCCGATATGGCTGAAATTATTCGGCATCTTGTCGATGAAACAAGGCTTGCTGGTGCGCCGCTGCTTGGCGGTACTGGCCAGGTAACCCTTGCCCATCTCTTCCAGGGCGGCTGCACCGACTTCCGCCAGTACGCCGGGGTAACGGGAGATATCCTCGCGCAGCTGCTTTCCCGACAACCGCCGCGCCAGCGCAATAATGTCAGCCAACTCCGCGGTGCCTTCGACCTGCGAATGGCTAGCCAGGATCTGCTCCAGCAGGGTTGAGCCGGCCCGGGGCAGGCCGACAATGAAAACTGGCGCTAAGGAATCACAACCCTGGCCAACCACCGAGGCGAAAAAATCAGGCGTGAAGAATGCCTTTAGTTCGGCTGTATTGCGACTGAACTCCCGGCTGTCCCAGGGCACGCTGCGGCCCCTGACCTGGTTACCTTTGGCGTAGGCGGCCATGGCGTGGCGGTACTCGCCCCGGTCTGCGCGGGCCTTGCCCAGAGCAAACAGCAGATGGTAGTAGTCCCGGAACGCACAGGACTTGTCCTGCAGCAGGCCTTCCATGGCCGCGATCTGCGCATCGGTGAAGCGGTAGGTCTTGAGATTGGCAAGACTCCAATAGGCTTCACCTTGGCCGCTGCCCAACTCAATACACTTTTCGTAGGCGGCGATAGCCTCGTCCACAGAGCCAACCGCCCGCAGGGCGTGCCCATAGCTCAGGTAAGCCTGCCTGTGGGCAGGGTTTTGCGCTATGACACCCGCAAGTAGGGGAATCGCGCTGGCATGGTCATTGACATCGACAAGGGTTGCCGCCTTGAGCGTCAGCCATGCTGCATTACCGGGATCACCGTCCAGCAGCATGCCCAACTGCGCCAGAGCTTCGTCATAGCGATGACGCTTGTAGAACACATTGGCCAGCGCAAACCGGGCTACGCTGTAATCGGGCGCGAGCTCCACGCAGCGCGCCAACAGGTTCTGGGCGTCAGCCAGTGCACCCAGAGACAACCCCAGCTCGCCGAGCATGCGAATGCCATTCACATCGCCTGGATGATCGCGAACATACTGACGAAGAATAGGCTCTGCGAGCGCCAGCTCTCCCGCGCTAACGTGGCCGGCAGCCGCGACCAGTTCCGGCGCAAACTTGCCCGACCCGGCCAGCATTGAGCCATGGCCTTCGAGCGACACACCCATTTGCCGTGGACTCATGATCGAGGCCCCCTCTCGCAACTGAACCATACCTCAGCATACGCATGACACTAAAAAAAGGCACGGAAGGAATGACCTGACGGTGCCGGCGATCACGACGCGAAGCGCCTAGTCGAAGCTCATGCCGAAGCTGATACCGATCGTACGCGGCTTGTTGACCGTGACCAAGCGCTGTATATCAACAGAGTTGATATACAGCTCCGCCACCTTGTCGGTCAGGTTTTCCGCAAACAGGCTGGCGTGCCAACCGTCCCCGTCGACCCGGAGACTCGCATTGAGGAGACCGTAGCTGTCCATTTTTTCTCGATTGGCGATAAAAATATCGTTCCACATGGCGTCTGTGTAGCCATAGTTGAGCTGCGCGGAGGATTGCAGGCCCATCAGTTCGAAGCCATAGCGTGCGGTTATCGTGTACTTGTTGTCCGGAGTAAACGGAAGATCCTGGCCATCTGTCGCGGACGCAGCCTCTCCCGGACGCCGAAAATAGTCCTCCGTCAGCTCTGCCTTGTTGTAGGCATAGGACAACACGACCTCAAGCTTCTCTGTCACCAGGAAGGTACTGTCAATTTCGAGACCCCGGCTCTCCGCCTGGCCCACGTTGTCGACCAGGCCAAGCAGTGAAATGTCGGGGTTGAAGAAGCCGATCTGGATATCGTCCCACTCCATGAAGTAGAGCGCGCCATTCAGGCGCCAGCGTCCATCCAGCAGGGTGCTCTTTACACCCAGCTCATAGCTTGTAAGGAAGTCCGGCTCGTAGGTCTGGCCGACGCCTGGGGCACGATTGGTGCCACCCGGCCGATAGCCCTCCGCAAACGTGGCATACATCATCACATCGTCGCTGAAGTTGTAGGCAAGACTCAGTTTGAGTGTACCGTCATCACCGGAAAACTTACTGTCAACATTGTCCGGCGGGCGCGTATCCGAGAATGTGAAACAGCAGTTAGGCCAGAAAACTGTGCCGACAAAACCCTGCAGGGTCGTTTCGCCGTCGAACCAGCGGTAGCCTATCGTGCCCTTCAGCTTGTCGGTAAAGCGATAGCCGAACTCGCCAAAGACCGAGATCTCGCTGTCCTCGCGCCGCTGGTCGGTCTGGAAGTACAGGTCATCTTCAACTGCAGCACCAGGATTAATAGGGGGAATGGACCAACGGCTGTCGAACGCGGTTTTCTGGTTTGAATAGAATGTGCCGAGAACCCAGTCCACACGCTCGCCCTGAGACATGAGCCGCAGCTCGTGGGTCTGGTACTTCATGTCCGAGTGATTCGAGTACTGGATACTCGGATCGACACAGGGGCCGAAATAAGACACGTAGCAGGTGTAGTAAGGCTCGACGGCACCATCGATGGAGTAGTGCGAGTAATCGCTGTAGGTGTCAAACTGGCGGTCGAGGTAAGAACCCGCATAGGTCAGATCAGCAAAGCCGAGATCCCCCTGTACCGTCAACGAGAACTGGGTCCACTCGTCTTCCTGCCTGTCCTCGAAGAAGCGCCCGACCTTGAATTCGCCGAGACCCTCCGGATCGTGATCCCAAACGCCATCGGCTTCGAGACTCTGGTACATGACGCTGGCGGTTGTCGTCCAGCTGTCCGACAGGTCGACACTCAGCGCAGCACGCATGCCCTGCTTTTCTGACTCGTTGAAATCATCCTTGACGAAACCTTCATTGCCGCGCGTGATGCCACTGAGAGGGAAGCTGATCGTGGAGGGAACAGCGTCAATGTAACCGCCGTCATCGTCCCACCAGCCAGTGAGGCGCAAAGCCGCGCTGTCGCCGAGGGGAATATTGACAAAACCTTCCGTCATCCAGCCATCGCCCCCGCCGGAGATGGTTTCTGCAGAGACATCAAATCCGGCCTCGAAGGCGCTGGGATCGGGCTTATTGGTTATGATTCTGAGGTTCCCGGCCTGAGAGGCGGCCCCGTACAGCGTACCCTGGGGCCCCATTAGGACCTCGATACGCTCCACGTCGTAAATGTGGACATCCAGGTTGAAACCAATCGCCGTAACCGGCTGCTCATTCAGGTAAATCGCCACCGAGGGACCCTGCAGGGACTGGTTGGAGTTACCCCCCTCGGAAATGCCCCGCATGAACAACGAAGCCTGGCCCGGCCTGCGCTGGTTATACGATATGGACGGCAGCTGCGCGACGTAGTCTTGGAAATTGGTGATGTTCAGATCGTCCAGATCACTCTGGTTGAGCGCCGAGATGCTGATCGGGACATCCTGCAGGCTCTCCGCCCGCTTCTGCGCAGTCACCACCACTTCTTCCAACCTGAAGCTGTCCTGCGCATAGACCATGGAACTTGCGGTCAATGCCGCCAGTAACGTCGCGTTCCTTACCTGCAGAGCTATTGGCTTGCGCGGTGAACGCCCGGGAAATGGGGAGGCGACCGGTCGGATCTGTCTCATGCTACTTCTCCACTAATTATAATTATGAGTACAAAGCGCTTTCTGTGCATGGAGAATACTTCCCGCAGAGAAACACCGGCAAACGAGCATTTCTCTAGCACACATGAATAAAATAGATTTATAAAGATTATCGAAACCGTAATTTGTCTGCTCCTTTGCAGAGCATAATGAAAGCAGCTAACGTATCAGCTAGCGCCGCAACACCCTCGGACGCAGGTTCAATGCGGCGGGCAGGACTCCCCGCTGCTCCTCATCCACATCAACGAGGGCGGACGCCGCTGCGGTCAGGAGTACCGAAACGTGACGCGCTGCGGACACCGGCAGTCGGGTTGACAACAACTGAGGTCACGTAAATTGGGCGTTTCAACAGAGGGAGCCAAACTCATCCTTTCGTTAAACAGTCAGCAGGCAGCAACTAGCAGTGAACTTACGTAACTTTCAAGCGCCAATCTTGCCGCCGTCGTCCCGGGTAATCACCACCGTTGCCGAGCGCGGCACGGTGGATGGCGGCCCCGGCCATTGGCTATCCAGCCGCCCGGCTGCAAAAGCATCTGCAGCAGTGCTTGCACCCGGATGCTGGATATTCACAAACAGCGTTGTTTGATCGGGGGTACCGACGCAGCCGGTGATCTCGGCACCACGGGGGCCGGTGAGGAAGCGCCGCACTGCGCCGGTTTCGGGGTCGGCCGCCAGCAAAGCGTTATTGCCCAGCGCACTCCAGCCCTTGGTGTTGAGGTTCCCATCCGGGATGTCGGTTTGAATCCACAGCCTGCGATCGGCATCGAACCACAGCCCATCGGGGTTAGCCAGTATGCTATCAGCCGTTAACGGCTTGCCCTGCAGACCCCGCCCGTTGGGTTCGTCGCCCGCCAGCAGAAACAACTCCCAAGTGAACGTGCTGGCGCTGTGGTCACCGCCCGTTTCCTGCCAGCGCACAATCTGACCGAACTCGTTCGCCGCGCGAGGATTGGGGCCCTGCGCCTGTTCGCCCGTGCGTCGCTCGTTCTTGGTCAAGCTGAAATAGACCTGCCCATCGCCGGGGTCCACTGCACCCCATTCGGGGCGATCCATGGGTGTAGCGCCGGCAAGGTCCGCCGCCCCGCGGCTATTGAGCAACACATCGGGAACCGACCCAAAGCCATTCGCAGCGCTCAGCCCATTCTGGCCGGGCACCAGCGCCAGCCACTCGCCTTGGCCGTTATTGTCGAAGCGCGCTGCGTACAAAGTCCCCTCATCCAGAAGCGCACCGTCCGCCGTAGCTGCGTGGAAAGGGCGCGCGGAGACGAACTTGTAAATATATTCAAAGCGCGAGTCGTCCCCGGAGTACAGCACGACTGGGCGCCCTTCCACCGCCGGCGCGAAGATCACGCCCTCGTGCGCAAAGCGGCCCAGGTGCGTACGCTTGACCGGCACACTGTTTGGATCAAAGGGGTCGATTTCGACCACCCAACCAAAGGCATGCGGTTCGTTGCGGAAATCCTCCCCGGCAGAAGCACCGCGCGAGCTGGCGTCAAAACGCGCAAACTGATCAGCGTCAGGCCCTGCGTTGGCAGCCGCCAAGTGCCAGCGCCAGCCACTGAGTGGCTCTACGCCATATCGGGTCAGCGATGCAGGCGCCGGGCCTGCATCGCGCACGAAGTAGTAACGCCAGTTTTCCTCGCAAGCCAGATAAGTACCCCAGGGCGTAACCCCGTGCGCACAATTATTGAGAGTACCGCGGCCATGTGTGCCCTCGGGGCTCCATGCGGTGCGCAGCCGCGGGTCACCGCGCAGGGGCCCACTGAAACGCATCGGCGTAGCCGCCGTAATACGCCGGTTGCGCGCGCCGCGTACCAGCTGCCAGGCGCCCCGCTCATCCCGACGGACGTGTGCAACGCTCACGCCGTGGGCATGAATCTCCTTAAGCACCTGTTCCGGGTCACGGCTGCCGTCCGCCCGCAATGGAACGTCAAAGACATTGAGCTTGAGGCCTGCGGCCGCGGCGTGTAGAAAGCGCGACTCGGCATATTCGTGGTTCATCACCAGCAGCCCGTCTGTAGAGCTGCCTTGCAGGGGAAAGAAATGCATGCCGTCGTGGTGGGAGCCCATCTGCTGCGCTTGCTCGGCAGCGGTGTTGTTTATGGCGAATGCCGGGTAATCGCCGCAGATGGGCTCCCCCCAAGGCAGCAGCACTTGCGCCCGATAACCCGCCGGCACGGTAATGCCGTCTGCGTTACTGGCGGGCACCGCTCCAAACCCCAACCTTGACGTTGGTACATCAAGGGCTGCATTGGGAGCTGCAGCAGGGGCAACTCCGTCAGCCGCAATAGCGCCCGACGCGAGCGTCGGTTCCGAGCGTGACAAACCGCCGAAAACTGCAGCCAGCGCAACGCCCATACTTCTCAGCAGCACTTCTCTACGCTGATAGCGAGTGCTTACAACCTGCTGAAAAGCCGGTTGCGGTACCGGCGCATACAATGGCTCCTCGTTGGCAGCAAAGGCGGCATCGGCAGTGCCTGGCAGCATACGCTCGGGCATGAATCCTCCAAAATCCCCCACAGGGGAATGATTGCTTAAAAGGTTCGGCGCGCACCCTGCTAAAGGCCATGGTGCCCCACCGACGATATGACCATACAGAGTATCGACAAAGTGTGACGTTTATACTGATGATAAATCAAAGACGCCCCAAGAAGATTGAAAAAGACTGCTACACTGCGTGGCCAATTTGGCGACCTCAGCAGCTCTCACGTGACTCAGCTCAACCCCCGCCAGCGCGAAGCTGTGCGCTACATCGATGGCCCTCTCTTGGTCCTCGCCGGTGCCGGCAGCGGCAAAACCAGCGTGATCACCCGCAAAGTTGCCTACCTGGTACAGGAGTGCGGCATCCGCGCCGAGCGCATCGCCGCGGTCACCTTCACCAACAAAGCGGCCCGTGAAATGAAGGACCGCGTTCACGCCCTGCTCGGCGCGCAGGCGGCCGAGGGCCTCACCGTCAGCACGTTTCACCAACTCGGCCTGAAGATCATCCGCGAGGAGCGTAAAGCCCTGGAGATGAAGTCGGGCTTCTCCATTTTTGATGGAGAAGACAGCCGCAAGTTGATTCACGATCTGCTCATTCAGGAGCACGGCGCCGAAGGTGACAAAGCCGGCCTGATACAGCAGCGCATCTCCAACTGGAAAAATGACCGAATCCTGCCCGAAGCCGCCCTCGCCGCCGCCCAATCACCCTCGGACATTCTGTTTGCTCAGGCTTATCAGCGCTACCGGCGCGCGTTAAAGGCGTTTAATGCACTCGACTTTGACGACCTCATTCTGCTACCGACCATCCTCTTCGAGCACCAACCGGAGGTTTTAGAGAAGTGGCAGAATCGCCTGCACTACCTGCTGGTCGATGAGTATCAGGACACCAACGCCAGCCAGTACCTGCTGGTGCGACAGCTGGTGGGGCTGCGCGGCGCTCTCACCGTGGTCGGCGATGACGACCAATCGATTTACGCCTGGCGCGGTGCCCGTCCAGAAAATCTGGCGCAGCTGCAAGAAGATTTTCGTGGCCTCAAACTGGTCAAACTGGAGCAGAACTACCGGTCTACGGCACGTATTCTCAAGGCCGCCAACACCTTGATCGCCAATAACGAGCACGTGTTTCAAAAGCAGCTGTGGTGCGACCTAGGTGCCGGCGAACCGCTGCGGGTGCTGCGCTGTGCGGATGAGCAACAGGAAGTGGACCAGGTGGTGGCGGAGATCCTCGACCACAAGCTGCGCAAGCGCACCCGCTTTGGCGACTACGCCATACTCTACCGTGGCAACCATCAGTCACGGTTGCTGGAGCTGGCCTTGCAGCAACAGCAGGTGCCCTACCATTTAAGCGGCGGCACCTCGTTCTTTGCCCGCAATGAAGTGAAGGACATCATGGCCTACTTGCGCCTGCTGGTGAACGAAAACGACGACAATGCTTTCCTGCGCATCGCTAACGTGCCACGGCGCAAGCTCGGCCCCTCAACATTGGAAGCACTGGGCACCTGCGCCACGCACCGTCACTGCAGCCTGAGCCAGGCCCTGCAGCACATTGACGCCAGCGCGTTGCCAGAAGTCGGCCTCAAGCGGCTGCGGGAATTCAACCAATGGCTGGGCGTACTGCGCAGGCGCAGCGAGGGCGGTGACGGCCTAGGCGCTATCCGCCAGCTGGTGCGCGACATCGACTACGCCGACTGGCTGCTGCAAATCAGCTCCAGCGAAGACGTGGCGGAACGCCGCATGGGCAATGTCACCTTCCTCATCGACAGCCTGGAGCGGGTAACGCGCGACGAAAATATCGGTCTGGATGAAGCGGTAAGCCGCCTGCTATTGCGCGACCTGCTGGAACAACAGGAAGAGGAAAAGGCGGGGCCAGACAGCGTGCAGTTAATGACTTTGCACGCCTCCAAAGGGCTGGAATTTCCTCATGTGTTTATCATCGGCATGGAAGAGAACCTGTTGCCACACCGCGTGAGCATTGAAGAAGACAACATTGCCGAAGAGCGGCGCTTGGCCTACGTGGGTATCACCCGCGCCCGCGAAACACTCACCATGACGATGGCGCTTAAGCGACGCCAATACGGCGAGCTGATTCGCTGCGAAGCCAGCCGCTTTTTGGATGAGCTGCCGCCGGAAGATTTGCAGTGGCAAGGCGGCGATGCCGACACGGCAGAGGCCAATGAACAGCGCGCCACCGAAACGCTAAGCAGCCTGAAGTCACTGTTTGCCTGAGTGCTAAACCTCTGCGCCCAGCACCCGACCCAGCATCGTGTTGCCTTCAATCGTCGTGCGATTAATCACACGACAGATACCCGGCTTGGTGCCGG
>ERZ887849.25-NODE-25-length-137848-cov-12.337368_pt1 | contig 137848 bp, 135 predicted proteins | sample MGYA00521267_ERZ887849 | MGnify/ENA primary metagenome ERZ887849 (study PRJEB32303, sample SAMEA104408601) | aquatic metagenome | biome: Brackish water; feature: Pelagic; material: water | place: Baltic Sea | collected 2014-06-06T16:11:00 | depth 2,863 m ...
AAAAATACCGATGCAGGTTATTTAGAATACCAAGTACCGCATTTAGTTAACGAAGCTTCTGGTTTTGGAACCGGTCAATTACCCGATAAAGAAGGACAAATGTACCACGTAGGCGCAGATGATTTATATTTAATTCCAACCGCTGAAGTTCCGGTAACAAATATTTTTAGAGATGTTTTACTGAACGAAAATGAGTTACCTGTTCTATGTACGGGCTATACACCATGTTTTCGTCGTGAAGCAGGATCGTATGGTGCGCACGTTCGCGGATTAAATCGTTTACACCAATTTGACAAAGTTGAAATTGTTCGCATTGAACATCCTGATAATTCTTACAAAGCTTTAGACGGAATGGTGGATCACGTAAAAGAAATTTTACAAGAATTAAAATTACCTTATCGTATTCTTCGATTATGTGGTGGCGATATGAGTTTTGCTTCGGCTTTAACTTATGATTTCGAAGTGTATTCAACCGCACAAGAGCGTTGGTTAGAAATTAGTTCGGTTTCTAACTTTGAAACGTTCCAGGCTAACCGATTAAAATTACGTTTCAAGGATAAAGACGGTAAAAATCAATTAGCACACACCTTAAACGGAAGTTCATTAGCTTTACCTAGGGTTTTAGCTGGAATTTTAGAAAACTACCAAACCCCTGAAGGCATTGTGGTTCCTGAAGTTTTAAAAAAATACACCGGATTTGATATTATTAACTAAACGTTAATCTTTATAACATAATGTACTAATTCAACGCTAAAAAGTGTTACATTAGTACATTATTTGTTTTATTTATGTTGCAAAAAATCGCTTTTTTCCTATTCTTATTGTCATCGATTTGGGTTTCGGCACAAAACGAGCAACTGGCATTGCAATATTTTGACGATGGCGAATTTGAAAAGGCACTCACTATTTTTGAAGAAAGTTCGCAAAAGCAACCTTCTAATTTTTTCTTTTTCCAAAAAATTATTGAATGCCAACAACAATTAAAACAATACGATAAAGCGGAAGAGGTTATTTTAAAAAGAAAAGACAAAAACAATCAACCTCTTTTGCTGATTGAACTGGGCTATAATTACCAATTGCAAAAAAACACAGATAAAGCCGAAAAAAATTATGATTTGGCTATTCAAGAAGTTGAAAAAGAACCCAATTATGCCTATCAAGTTGCTAATTCTTTTGAAAAGAAAGTTCTATTAGAATGGGCATTAAAAGCCTATGAAACGGCACAAAAGAAAAATCCAAAACTAAATTTTGATTATCAATCAGCCTTACTTCAAGGGCAATTAGGCAAACTAGACCTAATGCTCCAAAAATTACTCGATTATAGTTATTCAAATCAAGAAAATACCGCGTTAGTTCAAAATCAATTGAGCCGATTTTTACTAGATGATGTTAATGGTGCTTTTGCTAACGAAATTAAAAAAGGCCTATTGCTAAAAACACAAAAATCACAAGATGTCTATTGGAACCAATTTTTGAGTTGGTACTTTGTGCAACAAAAAGAATACGGAAAAGCATTTGTTCAAGAAAAAGCGGTTTATAAACGAAATCCTGATAGTTTTTACAATATTGTAACGCTCGCCAAATTGGCTATTGATGAAAAGCAAAATGAAGAGGCAACTTCTATCCTAACATTTGTATTAGAAAATACCGATAACTTAGATTTACAAATGCAAGCGCATCATTTTTTAGTGTCTATGGAAATTGAATTGGCATTAGAAAAGGATTATTTAGCCTTAGATCTAAAATTGCAAGGTTTATTGAAAAAATATGGAATCACTCCTTTTTCTTTGGAACTTCAAATACTTACTGCCCATTTTGAGGCATTTTACTTAAAACAAACTGATTTAGGAAAACAACTTCTGCAAAACGCCCTTCAATTACCATTGAACATCAGAGAAGAATCTAGAGTTAAAATGGAATTAGCCGATATTATGGTGTATGATGAAAAATTCAATCAGGCTATTTTATATTATGCGCAAGTAGAAGAAAATTTAAAAAATGATGTAATTGCCCACGAAGCAAGTTTTAAATTAGCTAAAGCAAACTTCTATAAAAGAGATTTCGATTGGACATTACAGCAAGTAAAAAATTTAAAACAATCGCCCAGTTTATTAATAGCAAATGATGCAGTTGAGTTGTTTTTATTAATCGAAGATAATTCGGTAGAAGATAGTTTACGAATTGCACTCAAAGATTATGCAAAAGCTGATTTCCAATTGTACCAAAAGAAAAATGATGAAGCCTTGCAATCGTTTTTAACTATTTTACAAAAGCACAAAGGCAAAAGCATCGAAGAAAGTACGCTGTTTAAAGTTGGTAAACTCTACGAAGAAAAGAACGATTATGCAAAAGCAATTCAATTTTATCAAAGCATATTAGAACAGCACAAAGACGGAATTTATAAAGATGAAGCCTTATTTTTTTCGGCAGAAATTTATCGCAAGCATCTTTTAGATAACGAAAAAGCAAAACTATTATATGAGAAAATAGTCTTGGAACATCCCGATAGTTTGTATTTTACCGAAAGTAGAAAACAATATCGAACGTTGAGAGGAGATTCGACGATTTGATATTTGATTGATGATTAACGATTTTTGAAAGATGAATTTTGTACTTGAACTAAAGATTTATTAAAAATGATAATATACAACGTAACTATAAATGTAGACGAAAGCATTCACCACGATTGGTTAAAATGGATGCAAAACAAACATATTAATGAGGTGTTAGCAACAGGTTTGTTTACCCATGCTAAAATGGTGAAGGTTTTGGTGGAAGAAGAAATGGGTGGTACTACCTATGCCGTTCAATATTTCACCGATTCTAAAACAAAATTAGAAAGCTATTACCAAAATCATGCGCCAAAATTACGCCAAGAAGGATTGCAATTATTTGGTGACAAAATGTTGGCTTTTAGAACTGAATTGGAAGTGATGGAGGAATTCTACAGCGCAGAAAATTAACAATTCTTGTCCTTTCCGTGAAAACGGAAAACTCATATATGAAAGCTCATATCTATTATGTTTATATATTAGCAAACAAAAATAACTCAGTACTTTATGTTGGAGTTACAAATAACATTATTAGAAGAGTTTCAGAACATAAAGGTAGAATAAATAAAGGATTTACATACCGATACAATGTAGATAAATTGGTTTACTTTGAAGTTCATGGTTACATTGAAGATGCAATTTTAAGGGAAAAACGTTTGAAAAAATGGAACCGACAATGGAAAATCGATTTAATTGAAAAAGAAAATAAAGATTGGGAAGATTTATCAATTGAGTGGTATAATTCTGATCAAAATATTCCCGATTTCTCGGGAATGAAAAAAAAGGAAGATAATGGATAAAGTAAGCGCAAAAAAACACTTAGGACAACATTTCCTAAAAGACGAAAGTATTGCAAAGGATATTGCCGATACACTTTCGTTGGAAGGCTATTCAAAAATTTTGGAAATTGGTCCGGGAATGGGTGTTTTGACTAAATATTTATTGGATAAACCCACTGAAACTTTTGTCATTGAAATCGATAAAGAATCGGTTGAATATTTGGGCGTTCATTTTTCAAAATTAGACAATCACATTATTTCTAAAGATTTTTTAAAATATGATTTGAACGAAGTTTTTAATGGTGAACCTTTTGCTATCATTGGGAATTTTCCATATAATATTTCGACTCAAATTGTGTTCAAAACACTAGAAATGCGCGATCAAATTCCAGAATTTGCTGGGATGTTTCAAAAAGAAGTTGCCCAACGCATTTGCGAGAAAAAAGGAAGTAAAGTATACGGAATTTTATCGGTTTTAACCCAAGCTTTTTACGATGCCGAGTACTTATTCACGGTTCCGCCAGAAGTTTTTAATCCGCCACCAAAAGTAGATTCGGGTGTGTTGCGATTAAGACGAAAAGCAGATTTTTCATTGCCTTGTGACGAAAAATTATTTTTCCGAGTAGTAAAAACGGCCTTTCAACAACGAAGAAAAACATTACGAAATAGTTTAAAATCGTTCAATTTCTCTGATAATTTAAAAGAAGATAGTATCTTTGACCTTCGTCCGGAGCAATTAACGGTAGAGCAGTTTATCGAAATTACCCAAAAAATAACAGCCGATGGAGTTTAAAATCAGCAGAGAGTTTCTATCTGAAATAGAACAACTTATAAGTGAAAACAAGGCGCAAGAGTTACTTTTGCTTCTTGAAGATATTCACTTTGCTGATATTGCCGAAATCATGGAAGAACTCGATGATTATGGTGCGGCTTTTATATTTAACACTTTAGATTCGGAAAAAACAGCCGAAATCTTATTAGAATTAGACGATGAAGTTCGGGAAAAAATCTTACGAAACTTATCGCCAAAAGAAATCGCCGAAGAGTTAGACGAACTTAGTACAGACGACGCGGCAGATATTATTGCCGAATTACCTCAACACAAAAAAGAACAGGTAATTTCGGAACTTGAAGACGTTGAACATGCCAAAGATATTGTAGATTTATTACGTTATGATGAAGATACTGCTGGTGGTTTAATGGGAAAAGAGCTTGTAAAAGTAAACGAAAACTGGAACGTATTAACCTGCGTAAAAGAAATGCGTTTGCAAGCCGAAAATGTTTCTAGAGTTCATTCTATATATGTTATTGACGACGAAGAACGATTAAAAGGTCGTTTGTCGCTAAAAGATCTATTAACTACCTCAACAAAAACACCTATTAGCCAGGTTTATATCAAAAAAGTGGACTATGTAAAAGTAGATACCAAAGATGTAGAAGTGGCGCGCATCATGCAAAAATATGACTTGGAAGCCATTCCGGTTGTGGATGAATTAGGCCGATTAGTTGGTCGTATTACTATTGATGATATTATTGATGTAATCAAAGAAGAAGCCGACAAAGATTACCAGTTAGCAGCGGGTATCTCACAAGACGTTGAGGCCGATGACAGTGTATTAGAATTGACAAAAGCACGTTTACCATGGTTGGTTTTAGCATTATTTGGCGGATTTATTTCGGTGCATGTTTTAGGGATTTTTGAACCCATCATGAAACTTCATCCCGAATTATTTTTCTTTACACCTCTTATTGCGGCAATGGCCGGAAATGTAGGGGTGCAATCTTCGGCAATTATTGTTCAAGGTTTAGCTAATAATACCATTATTGGACCCGTAATAGAACGTTTATTAAAAGAATTGTCGTTAAGTTTATTAAACGGAGTCATTCTTTCGGTCATCTTATTAGCAGGTAGTTATTTCTTATTAGGGTATGAAATTCATGTAGGTTATACGGTGGCAATTGCACTACTTACAGTAATTATTATTGCTTCATTAATTGGAACTTTTATTCCTATCATCCTAAATAAATATGGAATTGACCCCGCATTAGCAACAGGTCCGTTCATTACTACAAGTAACGACATCTTAGGAATTCTAACCTATTTTACGATTGCAAAGATTATTTTAGGGATTTGACCTATTTTAATTTGCGTTAGGATAATTAAATTATAAAAAGTAAATTTGAAATTCTAATATCTTGTCAATGAAAACATTACTACTATTTTTTTTTATTTTATTATCTTTTTTTGGACATTCTCAGACTATCGCTTTGCAATCGTTTGGCACTGGTTTTTCTAGTCCTGTTGAAATTACAAATGCAGGAGATTCTAGATTATTTGTAGTGCAAAAAGGCGGATTAATTAGAATATTAAATGCAAACGGCACAGTTAATTCTACTCCATTTTTAAATTTATCTACCATAATTAGTTCTGGAGGAGAACGTGGATTATTGGGTCTAGCTTTTCATCCAAACTATGCTACAAATGGCTATTTTTTTGTAAATTATACCAATACTGCTGGGGATACGGTCATAGCAAGATATTCTGTAAATTCAGGAAACCCTGATATTGCCAATGCCACAGGAACAATTTTAATGACAATATCTCAACCTTATTCTAATCACAATGGCGGAAGTATAAAATTTGGCCCAGATGGCTTTTTGTATATAGGAATGGGAGATGGTGGAAGTGGCGGTGATCCTCAAGGTTATTCTCAAAATTTAAGTTTAACCAATTCAAATGTTGCGTCAAATCCGTCTAGAATTTATTTAGGGAAAATGCTTCGTATTGATGTTAATACGACAGCGCCTGGATTAAATTATGGATTTCCTTCTACAAATCCGTATGTTAATGAAGCTGGAAAACAAGAAATATGGGCAATTGGTTTAAGAAATCCATGGAAATTTTCATTTAATAGATTAAATGGTGATTTATGGATTGCTGATGTAGGACAAAATGCTTTTGAAGAACTTAATAAAATAGCAAGTCCTTTACCCAATACTGGGATAAATTTTGGTTGGAAATGTTATGAAGGAAATGCAACATACAATGCAACTGGATGTAACCCTGCTAACACGATGACCTTCCCAATATACCAATATCCTTTATATAGTAATAATACTTGCTCTATAACTGGAGGATATTTTTATACAGGATCAACTTATCCAAATTTTCAAAACAAATATATTTTTAGTGATTATTGTGATAATAGAATTAGAATCATTGATAATAATGGAGTAGTATCAAATTCAGCTACTTTTCCAAATAATGCTTTTGCCACTTTTGGTGAAGATATGAATGGCGAATTATATGTAGCCGGAATTACTTCAGGAACGATTTTTAAAATAATCGATTCATCATTAAGTACTTCAGAATTTGAAAACAATGGCTTTTCGCTTTATCCAAATCCGACTAAAGGTTCCTTCAATATTAAAAGCAATACTTCAAATTTAGCGACCAAAATTGATGTATTTGACTTAACTGGAAAGTTGCTTTTTTCAAAAAAATTAGATGCAAATCCAGAAAACTCAATTGATACAAATTTATTATCAAAAGGAATGTACTTCGTTTCTATAGAAACTACCGATGGAACTAATTTCTCAACAAAATTAGTTGTTGAATAATAACCTTGAATTACTTTTTTAAGGCGCCGGATTCGGAATTAATTCCTGAATTTTCTCAATTTCAGCGACTAATTCATCCGATAAAACAACATCAAAAGCTTGAATGTTTTCTTGTAATTGTTCCATGCTTGTAGCGCCAATTATTGTTGCCGTTACAAATTTTTGACGATGCACAAATGCAATAGCCATTTGCGTCAATGTTAATCCATTTGCTTCTGCTAATTCCTTATATAATTTAGTGGCTTTGAAACAATTTTCATTGGTATAACGAGTGAAATTTCTAAACAAATCCAATCTCGAATTTTTTTCAATACCGCTCAAATGTTTTCCTGTTAAATAACCAAACCCTAACGGAGAATAGGCTAACAACCCAACGTTTTCTCGCATGCCTATTTCTGATAAGCCCACTTCATACAATCTATTTAACAATGAAAACGGATTTTGTATTGTGGCAATTCTTGGCAATCCGTGCTTTTCACTTTCCATTAAAAAACGCATCACACCCCACGGATTTTCATTAGAAACCCCAATGTGTTTGATTTTTCCTTCTTTAATCAATCCATCATAAACCGTTAAAACCTCAAAAATATTATCTTGCCATTTTGGGTCCAATTCTTGAACACCTCGTTTTTGAAACATGTTCATCACGCGCTCTGGCCAATGCATTTGATATAAATCGATATAATCGGTTTGAAGGTATTTTAAACTCAATTCTACCGCTTCATGAATGCTTTTCTTAGAAAAATCTAACGGCTGACGAATGTACTCCAAACCTCTGTTTGGACCCGCAATTTTAGTCGCGATTACTACTTTTTCTCGTTCCGAAGCGCCAATTTTTTGAATCCAAGTGCCAATGAACCGTTCAGTACTTCCAAAAATTTGGGCGTTGCCACCAATAGGATACATTTCGGCTGAATCAATAAAATTAATTCCCTTTTCAAGTGCATAATCCAATTGAGAATGGGCTTCACTTTCAGTATTTTGATTACCAAAAGTCATCGTTCCTAAACAGATTTTACTGACTTTTAAATTGGTATTGGGTAGTGTTGTGTAGTTCATGTTATGTTTCAAAGTAGCAAAGATACAAAGTAGTATAGGTTATTAAAAAGAAAAAAGTCCAAAGAAATTCTTTGAACTTTTTTGAAAAATAGTATTATGTAATTTCTCCTTCGTTGAAATGACAAGCATTAAGGATTACAACTCGTTCAACATTTTTGAAATTTCATCTAACTTAGGCGTTAAAATAATTTCAATTCTTCTGTTTTTAGCTTTTCCTTCTGCAGTATCATTGGATAACAATGGAGCATATTCACCGCGACCAGCAGCTGTTAAATTTTCTTTTTTAACTTTGGCATTAGCCGATAAAATATTCACAATTGCAGTAGCACGTTTGGTAGATAAATCCCAGTTGTTCTCTACGCCACCGCCAATAGTTCCGGTAATTTTATCATTATCAGTATGTCCTTCAATTAATACAGAAATTTCAGGATTATCTCCTAATACCTTTCCTACTAAATCTACTGCTTTTTTTCCTTCGGCACCAACGGTCCAGCTTCCTGATTCAAACAATAATTTGTTTTCCATAGAAACATATACTTTCCCATCTTTTTCTGTTACGGTTAATCCTTTCCCTTCAAAAGCTTTCAATGATTTTGTTAGTGTTTCTTTTAATTTTTTCATCGTTGCATCTTTATCAGCCATCATTTTTTCCAATTCGGCCAATCGCTTAGACGATGTTTCTAAGTCTTTTTTCAATTTATTCAATCGATCTTGTTCTGCCGTTAATGCTTTTTGTTTTGCTTCTAATTCGGCTAGCAATTGACGGTTTTTATTGATATTTGATTCTAATGCTTCATTGCTGTCTTTTTCTAAAGCAGCGTAAGAATCCTTTAAATTGTCTAAACTTTTCTTAGTGGCAGCATAATCTGAGGCAAGTTTGTCTCGTTCAGCTTTTGTTTTATCCAATTCGGTTTGTAAATTGGTTTTGTCTATTTCCAATTGGTTCTTACTGGCTTTCAAAACGCCATTTTCATCTGAAAGTGCGTTATGCTCTTTCTTCAAATCGGCATATTTGTTTTCTAAATCTTGATAGATTTTTTTTGAAACACACGAAGTAGTTAAACTAAGTACTACAATGGCTAAGGCAATTTTTCTAATCATTTGTATTTTCATTTTTGATTAATTGATTTATTTTATTTCTACTAAAACAGGGCAATGATCTGAATGTTTAGCTTCGGGTAAAATTAAAGCTCTTTGAATTTTTTCTTTCAAAGATTCGGCCGCCAAGCAATAATCGATTCTCCATCCTTTATTATTATTTCGAGCATTTGCTCTGTAACTCCACCAACTATAATTGTGTGGTTCTTTGTTCAAATGCCGAAAGGTATCTACAAAACCACTTTTCATAAACCCATCTAACCAAGCACGTTCTTCGGGTAAAAACCCGGAAATTTTTGCATTTCTAATTGGATCATGAATATCAATAGCTTCATGACAAATGTTATAATCGCCACAAATCACCAAATTAGGAATTTCCTTCTTCAATTGATTAACATAATTTTGAAAATCATCCATATACATAAACTTATGGTCTAATCTATCAATATTCGTACCAGAAGGCAAATACAAACTCATAACCGAAAGCGAATCAAAATCTAATCGTAAATTTCGCCCTTCAAAATCCATATGCGGAATTCCAGTTCCAAAAACTACATTATTAGGCGCAATTTTTGACAATATCGCTACGCCACTATAGCCTTTTTTTTCTGCTGGAAAATAATATTGGTAGGGATATCCGGCGGCTTCAATTTCAATTTTAGGGATTTGATCTTCTGTAGCCTTTATTTCTTGCAAACAAATTACATCTGGATTAGCTTGTTGTAACCATTCTAAAAATCCTTTTGTGATGGCTGCACGAATTCCATTTACATTGTAAGAGATGATTTTCATATCTTGTCTTAGCTTTTGACCAAAAGTAGTAAAAAGGATTCTAATATTAAAGATTCAGGTGAACGTTTTTTAAAAAAGTAGTATTCAAAAATATCACAAATTTCTTGTTTTAATTATAAATTCTTTGAGCCATCAATTCAATAGAATTGTTATCTTTGTTTCTTGCTCAATAAACAAAAATAAATGGGGTTAGTTACTGCTAAAGAAGTTGCAAAGGCTATTAACGCCGATAAATATGGAGTTTTCGGTACCTTAACGGGCTGGGTCTTAATGAAAGTGCTTAAAATTTCTGCACTTAATAAACTATATGACCGAAACAAACACTTAAAAGATGTTGCTTTTTTAAATGCTATTTTAGACGATTTACAAATAAAATTTGAAATTCCAGAAGAAGATCTAAAACGTTTACCAAAAGACGGAGCTTATATAACCATATCTAACCATCCGCTTGGAGGTGTAGACGGTATATTATTGTTAAAATTAATGCTTGAGCGGGTACCCAATTTTAAAATAATTGCTAATTTTCTATTGCACCGCATTGCCCCTTTGAAACCGTTTATTATGCCGGTAAATCCGTTTGAAAACCACAAAGATGTTAAATCGAGTGTGGTGGGCATCAAAGAAACGTTGCGTCATTTAAGCGATGGAAAACCATTAGGTATGTTTCCTGCGGGAGAAGTTTCTACTTACAAAGACGGCAAATTAGTAGTCGATAAACCTTGGGAAGAAGGGGCAATAAAAGTAATTAGAAAAGCACAAGTTCCTGTGGTACCAATTTATTTTCATGCTAAAAATAGTCGTTTGTTTTATTTCTTGTCAAAAATTAATGACACATTTAGAACGGCCAAATTACCAAGTGAATTGCACACCCAAAAAGACCGCGTAATTAAGGTTAGAATTGGAAAGCCGATTTCGGTAGCAGAACAAAATGAATACCAAGATATTGAAGCATATGGCGAGTTTTTAAGAAAAAAAACCTACATGCTTTCTAATGCTTTTGAAAACGATGATTCTAAATTACAATTGCCTAAATTATCTTCTACTAAACCTCCAAAACAAATTGTTAAACCAGCAAATCACGGCGAAATAATTGAGGAAATAAATGCGTTAAAAGAAGGAGATTTTAGATTGTTACAAAGTAAAAATTATCAGGTTTTTTTAACAACCGCCGAAAAAATTCCGAACATATTACACGAAATTGGACGTCTTCGCGAAATTACGTTTAGAGAAGTGGGCGAAGGAACAAATGAAGCAATTGACTTAGATAAATATGACCAATACTACCACCACATGTTTTTGTGGGACGACGATGCCCAAATGATTGCTGGAGCCTACCGAATGGGACTTGGTGATGTAATTTATAAAAAATATGGTATTGAAGGTTTTTATTTGCATGAATTGTTCCGATTTGAATCAGAATTGCACAGCATGATGAGTCAATCCATTGAAATGGGCAGGGCTTTCATTATTTCGGAATACCAGCAAAAACCAATGCCGCTTTTTCTATTGTGGAAAGGTATTGTGCATACCACATTACGTTATCCAGAACATAAATATTTAATGGGAGGCGTAAGTATTAGTAACCAATTTTCTGATTTTTCAAAATCGCTGATGATTGAATTTATGAAATCGCACTATTACGACCCTTATATTGCGCAATATGTGCATCCAAAAAAAGAATATAAGGTAAAACTTAAAGATGCCGATAAAGATTTTGTCTTCAATGAAACCGAAGCAGATTTGAATAAGTTTGATAAAATTATTGATGAAGTTGAACCAGGAAGTCTTCGTTTGCCGGTGTTAATTAAAAAGTACATTAAGCAAAATGCGCGCGTTGTTGCATTTAATGTAGATCCTTTGTTTAATAATTCAGTCGACGGCTTAATGTATATCAAAATTGCCGATTTACCCGAAAGTACGGTGAAACCGGTTATGGAAGAATTTCAAGCAGAACTAGAACGTAAAGAAAAAGGCTAATCAAATTGATTAGCCTTTTTTATCTCCAAATACTTTGTTTTACTATTTCATTCCATGAATGTTCTTGAACAAAAAAGAACAATCTAATGATATGATAGCCTATTAAAAAAAAGGCTAAATAGTAAGCTAGTTTTCTATTAAAAAACCATTTTCTAAAATATACTTTCTTGGTTTTTAATTCGATAGCAAAAAGAACAATTATAAATAAGCAAAAACCAACTACTAAAGGTCCGAAAAGATGGTAACCCAAACTCTTCACTAAATTACCGTCATAAAAATAAACCATTGATTTTGTAATTCCACAAGACGGACATGGAAAACCTGTAGTTGCTTTTAATGGACAAAATGATTGTTCGTGTTCTAGTTTATTACCCGTATTGTTTAACCCTAAAATAAAAGGTATTACAAGTGTTATCAATGCACCTGTAATCCCTAAAATTCTATTTTGTTTAAAATTTTTTATTTGTACAATCTATTAATATCGCCCTGAACAATCATTGCTGCGGCAAATGGGAAAAACAAACCTAAAATAATCAACAATGTAGATTGATCTTTAGTTAATTCACCCGTCATTTTATAAACATTAGGTAAACCTTCTTTACCTAATACATAATAAAAATATAAATTAACCGGAAGACAACAACCAGAAAAGACGGCTATAGGTGTTGAAATTATTTCTTTATTGGAAACGGCATTTACCACTTCAGCAATTTTAATATTCCAATAAATTAGATACAATCCACAAGTAATAAAACTCAATAACAATACCACTATTGGATCTACTTTAAATACTGGAATATTATTATTTGGTTGATTCCAATTTTCGTTTGGGTTAGTTACTTCCATAATTTTTATTTTTTAATTTAGAATACGAATATAATAAATAATTTTACTAATCAGTAAAAAATTAAGAGCATATTGATTTTAATACAAAGCAATAATTTTATTTACTATTGTTTGAGCTAATTTTTGATGACTTTCTACTGTCCAGCCTGCAATATGAGGTGTTAAAAGTACATTATCGGCTTGAAGTAAATAAGCAAAAGCTGCTGGTTTTTCCCCTTCAAACAAGGTTTCAAATGATCCTTTTTCATATTCTAAAACGTCTAAACCTGCGCCTAAAATTTTTCCAGCTTTCAACGCTTCGACTAAATCTTCGGTTACTACCGAGTTCCCTCGAGCCGTATTAATAAACCAAAATGATTTTTTAAATTGATTAATAAAATCTGAATTTATCATTTTATCAGTCTCCGTTGTCCAAGGCGTGTGCAAACTTACCACATCTGATTTTTCTTTAAGTTCGGCTAATGAAACTTGTGTAGCATTTTCATCGCCTAAATTGGGTAAAATATCATAACAAAGAACCGTAACATCAAAACCGCGCAATTTTTTGGCAAACGATTTTCCCATATTTCCATAACCTATAATTCCAATGATTTTTCCTTCCAACTCATGTCCGCGATTGCCTTCACGAATCCATTGCCCTGATTTCACTTCATTATTTGCTTTATTCAGATGATTAAAAAGCGATAACAACATTCCCAAGGCTTGTTCGCCTACTGCATTTGCATTGCCTTCTGGAGCCGCAATTAAGTGAATTCCTCGTTGCATTGCATACTCACAATCAATACTTTCTAATCCAGCACCCACTCGAGCAATAAATTGCAAATTTGTGGCTTTGTCTAAAAATGATTGGTCAATTTTAAAACGACTTCTTATAACAATACCCTGATAGTTTCCAATTTTAGCTTCAATTTCTTCTTTAGACGAAGTGAAATCGGCTTCGTTTTGAAAACCCGCTTGTTCAAGTTGTTCCCAAAGTAACGGATGATTACTATCGATGTGAAGAATTTTAATTTGAGCTACATTCATGATATACGATTGAAATGTAAAAGTACAAGAAATTATGATTCAAAAAAAAGAGGTCAAAAGACCTCATTTTTTGTTACATATTTAACCAAGATGTCGGGTTTAGCGTAGTCGTGTTTTGTAACACTAAAAACTTAATTACTGCTTTGCCTGATGAATCGGTATGAATTCTTCCAATATTCTGTTTAATACTCACTTTTTGACCTTTACTCACGCTTACCGAAGATAAATTTAGATAAACTGTGATAAAATCTCCATGCTGAATATAAACCGCTTTGTTGTTTGCTGAAATTACTTGTACTTGCAACACTTCTCCAGCAAAAACTGCTCGAGCTGAGGCTCCTGGTTCAGTTGTGATTTCAATACCACTATTATGAACGGTTAAATTTTTATGGACGGGATGCGGTTGGTCGCCATAACGCTGGGAAATACTTCCATTAACAACAGGCCAAGGTAAATTACCTTTATTAGCTTTAAAATTATCGGATGATACTTTCCCTTCGGCAGAAAGTACAAATTTTGTAGCTTCTTTGGTCCCTGCTTTTGGTGCTGTAGTTCCGGTTTTAGCAGCATTTCTTTTATTTGCTGCCGCAATTTCATCGGCAATAATTTTCTTAATTTGACGGTCTATTTGTTTGGCTTCTTTTTGCTTTTTATCAATTTCTGCCGCAATTTGTTTTTTATCTTTTTGGATTGATTTTACAAGGCGCTCTTGCTCTTGCTTTTCTTTTTCCAACTCTTTTTTCTCTTGTTCCGTTTCAACTAAAACCTTTTCTTTTTCTTTTTTATTGTTTTGCAGGTTTTGTTCCGCTTGTTTTAATTTTTGTTGCTTGGTTCTAATTTCTTCCCCTTGCATTTTTCTAAAATCGGCATATTGCTTCATGTACTGAATGCGTTTATAGGCTTGTAAAAAATCTTGGGATGAAAGCACAAACATGACCCTACTTTGATCGTTTCTGCTTTTATAGGATTTCACAATCATTTTTTCATAATCTTCTTTCAACACCGTTAACTCTCTATTTAATTTATTCATTTCGAGTTGGGTCAAATAGATATTATCCGATAGTATTCGAGTTTGTTTTGCGGTAGTGCTCAATAATTTTTGGCGCAAAGCGATCAGTCCTTTCTGTTGATCAATTTGCTTTAAAACCGATTTTTCCTTTTTCTTTTTCGAATTTAATCGCGCTTTTTTTTCTGCAATTTCTTTCAAAATTTGCTCTTTTTTTTGCTCTAATTTTTGTTGCTCAGAAGGTTGAGCAAACGCCAAAGAGGTGATAAAAAAGAAAAGTAGTATTTTTAAAAATTGGTTCATGCACTTTGGTTTTTTACAAAGGTAGTTTTGTTTTACTAAAATAAAAAATTAATCGATTTGAATTGCCTTGTAATCACTAGGAATTGCATAGGAATAACTTAAATCTTCATTAAATGTTGTGTTTTTATAAGCTATATCAATTGCAATTTTATCTTTTTGGGCGGCCTTGATGTTAATTTCATTGGGCAAAAACATACGTTCAACTTCTTTATAGGAAGGATATTGAATTTCCAAAACCCTATTTTGACTCGCTTGTGTTATGGTTTCTTTTTTTAGTAAAAAATTAGCGGCTTCAAAATAAAAATCTTTTGATATATCTGCCGTTGAGGTTTTAGATAGTTTGAATAGTTTTTCATTAATTTCTGAAATCCATTTTCCCTTTGACAAGTCGTCTATAGCTTTGCCTAAGAATAAATTTTGCACTTTTGTAAAATCTAAATCGGTGCCAAGCCAATTACTTAGCATGGTAAAATCGCCTTCAAAATAAGTATTATTTATTTTTTCATAATAACTCACTTTAGTAGGCGTAATCAACGCCTTTGCTACTGGAAATCCGATCATTTTAATATTGATCCAAATGATTTCGTTTTTTTTAATTCGGATATCTGCATTAAGCGAATGCGATTGTTTATCATCTTCATACTTTGCATTTGCTTTGATATTCAGTGTTTTAAAATCGGTTTCATTTGCATAATGGCCGTTAATTATTTTGGATACTTCTGTGGCATCACTTGCTGCAGCTGTGGCAACCATTTGTTTTGATTTACATCCGATTAGTAATAACACAAAAAAGGCAGATACAATATATTTCATTACTTGATTTGTTTTAATTTAGAAGCATACAATTGCTTAGCTTTGAGATCATTTAAAAATTCGCAACTAATTACTAACTGTTCATAAAAATCAGCTTCGAGCTTTAGATCTTCTACTACAAAATCTAGGCCGTTCTCTAAATTCTCTTTAGCTTTTTTATAATTTTTCAATTGATTATACCCCAATCCTGCATAATAGTAATAATTAGGTTGGGTAGGAAATAATTCAATGCATTCTGTTGCTTTAACAACTAAACGCTGATAATCTTGTTTTTGTTGCAGCACTTCTAAAAAATAATTGAGGCTTTCAATATCATCTGGACTTTTCTTGATGGCTTTTTCAAAATAATAAATTGCCTTATCTAAATCGCTTTTTTTCCAAAAGAATTTTGCCACTTCTTTAGCAACTTCAATTTCAGGATCGTTATCAAAATAAGGAATTGCAGCATCTACATCGGTAAAAAAAGTGGTGTTTTTAACTGCAAAAATTAAGAATTCATTAAATACGCGATGTTTAATTTTTAAATCGATTTTACTATTCATCAATACCTTAAACATCGATTTTGAAGCGTTGATTCCGTCATTACTAGCCAAGTAAAACTTAACTAAACTCACGTTTGCCCAATCTGAATTGGGAATTTCTTTTTCCAATACTCTAGCAACTTCAAATGCTTTTTCTTCTTGGTTAAAACTTAAATAGAGCGAAATTAAATCGATATAATTTTGTTCGTATTTTGGATATTCTTTAATGCCTTTTTCTAATGTTTCCTTTTTGGGTGAGGCAAATTCTTTTGAGCTTTCCAATTTCAATTTATAAAATTCCATGGTCTTGGTCAAATGAGAACTTGCTTCCATTTCTTTTAATAAATAGAGTGCTTTTTCTTTTTGATCGGTATTCATGTATAAAGACACCAAATCTTCGCGCATATTTGGGTCAAATTCAATTAGTTTTTGCACCACCCCAATCGCTTTTTCATAATTTTTTGTTTGATAATAAACATCATACAAACCGTTCCAATACCAGCGCTGTTTATTGTCGATTTCAACAGCGCTTTTAAAAGCTATTTCGGCAGCGACATAATCTTTTGCATCCAATTGATTTTTACCTAATTCATATAAAAAAGCAGGATTTTTAGGTTCTTTTTCTAAACATTTTTGAATAGCCACAATAGCTTTATCATAATTTTCAATACCCCGTTGTGCGAGCGCTTCAAAAAAATAATCTTCTGTTTTATTTTCTACTAACGCAATGTCTTCTGGATTTTGTTGTGCAAACAACTGATTCCCAAAACTAAAAAGCAGGAAAACAAAAAAAGCTATGTGTTTTTTATTTAGCATCTATTCTAACACCGAATAATCTCCGATACTAATACTCGTAAAATTACCATCAAAACTCGCGTGATTTCCAATCATGGCGTTGTCTAATTTGGCATTTTTAATATGTGAATGCGTTTGTACCAAACTATTTTTTATAGTAGAATCAATAACATGACAGCCTTTGCCTAAGGAAACATTTGGACCCACCGTAGCGTTAATTAAAACCACATCTTCTCCAATGTAACAAGGCAGAATAATAGTCGAATTTTCTTGTTTTACACCATAATCAATCAAATGTTCGCCATCGTTATGTAAAAACCCAAGCATTCTTGTGTTGGTTTCCACCGTAACGTCTTTATTCCCGCAATCCATCCATTCGTCTACTTTTCCGGGAACAAATTTCATGCCTTTTGCCATCATTTGTTTAATCCCATCATTAATTTGGTATTCGCCACCGTGAATAATGTTATTGTCTAACACCGATTGTAATTCGTTTTTCAACACGGCAACATCTTTAAAATAGTAAATTCCAATAACGGCCAAATCAGAAACAAATTCTTTTGGTTTTTCTACTAATTCGATGATTTCACCAGCAGCATTTAAGTTTACCACGCCAAAAGCTTCCGGCTGATCTACTTGTTTTACCCAAATTACACTATCGGCCGAAGTATCTAAGTCAAAATCGGCACGGATTAACGTATCAGCATAGGCAATAACCGCTGGACCGTCTAAAGAATCTTTGGCACACATAATGGCATGACCTGTTCCTAAAGCTTCATTTTGGTAATAGATAGTTCCTTTTGCGCCTAATTTTTGAGCAATTGCAATTAAATCGGCTTCGACTTTTGCACCAAAACTTTCATGAATAATAAAGGCTACTTCATCAATTTTCTGATTTAAAACGCCAGCAATATCTTCTACTAATCGATGAACGATTGGTTTTCCTGCCACCGGAATTAATGGTTTTGGAATGGTTAACGTGTGGGGGCGAAGACGAGAACCACGTCCTGCCATTGGTACTATTATTTTCATATAGAATATGTTTTAAACTTCAAAATTCGTTTTTCAATATTGAATATTCAATATTTTTCAACTTGGAACATTCAACTTGGAATTTTGAAAATTGATTTATTATTTACTTATTTTATTTCTTGATGTTTCAATACTTTTTACAAAAATTGATATTAATTCATCGTTTTCTTTTATTGCTTTATCTATTTCAATTTCTTGTCCTAAAAATAATTTTGCTCTAAAAATAATCTTTAAATTAGAATGTGTTTCTCTGAGTTCCTTCAAAACAACAGACATTTTGTGAATAAAATCATTTCTTGATTCAGCACTTTGTGCTTCGCTATAATTCAAAGATGGTGCAGTTCCAGATCTAACAATTTGTCCCGACAAATGATTGCCTGCTTTTGTTGTTTTTACGTTATCTGTAATATTGATGATATGTACTGCAAAATCAATTAGCCTTTCGTGTAAATCAAATTTTTTCATGGCTTATATAATTATTTATGTTACTGTTTACTATTTCAAAATTCGTTAATCATAATTGAATGTTCAACATTTTTAACAACGAATATTCAACTTGGAATTTTGAATATTGAAAGATCTTAAACTTCAAAATTCGTTAATCATAATTGAATGTTCAATATTTTTAACAACGAATATTCAACTTGGAATTTTGAATATTGAAGATTTACTTCACCCCTGTACTACCAAAACCGCCTTCACCTCTTGAGGTTTCAGATAATTCGGTTACTTCAAGCCATTCGGCGCGTTCGTGTTTGGCGATGATTAATTGAGCGATGCGTTCTCCGTTTTCAATTACGAAATCTTCATGGGATAAATTTACTAAAATCACACCAATTTCTCCTCGATAATCCGCATCAACTGTGCCTGGCGAATTTAAAACGGTGATTCCTTTTTTGGCTGCTAAACCACTTCTTGGTCGCACTTGCGCTTCATAACCAATGGGTAACTCAATAAAAAGTCCGGTTTTAACTATGGTTCTTTCTAATGATTTTAAAGTGATGGGTTCTGAAATATTTGCACGTAAATCCATTCCTGCCGAAGCAATGGTTTCATAATTGGGCAACTCGTGACTCGATTTGTTGATGATTTTAATTTGCATATTATTTTCTTCTGATGATCTTTAAAATAGTTTCTTTTTCGTTTCGGTAGACAAAGTACGCAAAAAAGAATATTGAGGCAATACCGAATAGATATGTTTCGCGTAAAATAGGCACATAAAATGAAATTCCAGAAAGCACAATGGCTAATCCTAAATACGTGAAAATCGATTTTTTATCATAGGGAATTGGATATTTCTTTTGTCCCATATAATAGGAAATAAACATCATGGTTCCATAAGCGAAAATAGTGGCAATTGCCGATCCCATGTAACTAATTATTGGAATTAAAAGTACGTTTAAAGCTAAGGTTACTATTGCCCCTACGATTGATATATAAGCTCCAATCTTCGTTTTATCGATTAGTTTGTACCATACGGATAAATTGGTGTAAATGCCTAAGAAGAAATTAGCCAATACAATTAAAGGCACAATCTCCATTGCAGTCCAATAGCTTTCTTTAGGTACTAAAAATAATTTTAATACATCGGCAAAAACGATGACTCCTAAACAAATGAATGATCCAAAAATGACAAAATATTTCGTAATTGTAGCATACGTTTGTGGCGCGTTTTCATTGCTGGCATGACTAAAGAAAAAAGGTTCGATTCCTAAGGTATAGGCCGTTCTGAACAACACCATAAACATCCCAATTTTATAACAAGCAGAATAGGCTCCAATATCGGCCATATCCACATGCATCCAATCCAAAAGAATTTTGTCGAAATGCTCGTTAATGGCAAAGGCAATTCCGGCAATTAATATCGGCAAACCATAGTGCATCATTTTTTTCCAAAGCGCCACATCAAACTGCCATTTGATTTTGAAATAATCGGGTAAAACGAATAGTAATGTGACCAAACTGGCTATTAAATTTGAAACAAAAATGTATCCGATTTGAAAATCTTCATAATAAATTGATTGTAAAAAAATATTATCTGAATTGGCCGCTAATTTTGGTAAAAATGCCAAGAAAAAAATGTTCAGTGATAAATTTATTACAACATTTGAAATCTTAATTACGGCATATTTTATAGGACGACCTTCAGCTCTAATTTTAGAAAACGGAATAATCGCTAACGCATCAAGTGCCAAAATCCAAATGGTGAAAACGATGTATTCAACCTTAAATTCAGACCAAAACGCCAAGTCTTTTCTGAAAAGTAATAATAAAGCAAAAAATATAATCGTAGACCAAAACATAGAAATGGTCGCCGTTGAAATGACTTTATGTTTATTGGATTCTGAATTATAAAAACGGAAAAAAGACGTTTCCATTCCATAAGACATCACGACATTGAAAAAAACCAAATAGGAAAAAATTACAGATACTTCTCCCATTTCGCTATTATCGGTTAGATAATAAACAAGAATTGGATTCAGAATAAAACTTATAATTCTTGGCAAAACTGTTGCTAAGCCATAAATTGCTGTTTGTTTAAAAAGACTTTTATAAAGACTCATTCCTAATTTTTAGATAAACAAATGTAATTAAAACTTTGGTTTCGCCGAAGGATATTCGAGCATTGGTTTTTCGGTAACCTGTTTAATTTTAACATTAAATTCTTTGGCCTTTTCTGAAAATAGTAAAATAGCCTCGTTTTCACCTAATGTTAACGCATTTTTAGTGCTGGTGTAAATTTGAGAATTGTCACCGTCAAATTTTTGCTGATTGCCTTCGGTTTTTATTCTTGCGATAAAATGCAGGTCATCTATTTTCTCAAAAGGAACCTCATATCCTCTGAAAATTACTTTTTTTAATTCGACTTCTTTACTTAAAGGTGTTTTTAAATCCACATAAAAGTTGATGCCGCTTCCGCCACCTCGCACGCCTGCCACCCAAGTTTCATAGGAAGTTTGTAGGGTTTCTTGAATCGCTTTTTTCTGACTTGAACAGCTTGCTATCGTTATCGAAAATAGTAGTAAAAGTAATTGCTTCATGTTCTTTAATTTAAAAATTTGATGAAATGAAATCCTTTCGGCACAAAACCATGATTCATATAAAATTTATGTGCGCCAAAATTTGTAGAAAAAGCATCTAAAACAATCATCTTACAATCTTCATCAATGGCTTTCTGATTCAAATAATTGGTCATGATGCTTCCAATGCCTTTCGAACGAAAATCTTCATGCACCACCACATTATCCAATTCTAAATATTTTCCACTCCATAACTTAGTACCTATCCAAAATCCTGCCAAAGCTATCGTAATTCCGTTTTCTACGACAATTAACTGTTTGTAATTATTCGGAAGCATGGCGCTCAATAAATCATGGTACTTTTCGGTCGAATAATCGGGGTAGAGTTGTTGAATTAGGGAAAATTGTTCCATCATTTCATCAATTGTAGTCAATTCAATTAACTGTTGCATCTTATTTTTGAAGTAAATTTTCGTTGAATAAATTTAAAATTCTTTGGTACTCGTCTACCCAAGAATAGGTTCTTTTAAATCCGTGCGCTTCTACTGGAAACACAGCTAAATCCCAATCTTTTTTACCCAGTTCAATGAAGCGTTGTGTCAATCGAACAATGTCTTGAAATTGCACGTTATCGTCTACCATTCCGTGAAGCATTACTAACTTGTCTTGTAAATTATCCGCAAAATAAATGGGTGAACTTTTTTTATAAGCATCTGGATCGGTTTCTGGGAAATTCAAAATGTTTGACGTATACCCGTGATTATAATGCGCCCAATCGGTTACCGAACGTAAGGCTGCTCCTGCTTTGAATTCGCCTGGTTTGGTCAACAACGCCATCAAGGTGATGAATCCGCCATACGATCCGCCATACATTCCCACTCGATTGGTGTCAATGCCTAAATTTTGCACCAAATAATTCTTTCCATCCAATTGATCCGATAAATCTTTTCCACCCATGTGACGGTAAATTCCGGTTCTAAAATCGCGACCATAACCATCACTCGCTCTATAATCGATATCTAAAACGGTGTAACCCAAATCGGTTAACAAATTATGAAACATGTATTCTCGGTGGTAAGTGCTCCAATAATTGTGTGCGTTTTGCAAATAACCCGCACCGTGTACAAAAATAACGGCGGCTTTGTTCTTGTTTTCTACTTTTGGTTGGTACAAACGAGCATAAACTGTCGTTCCGTCTTCAGCTTTAAACGTAATTACTTCTGGTGTTTTCCAATTGTATTTTTTGAATTCAGCAGTTGTCGAAAACGTAATTTGTTTTAAATCGGCATTTGGTTTATTCGCTCCCACATACAATTCCCACGGTTTGTTTTTATATGAATAGCGTACCAAAAGCGTTTTTTCATCGGGAGATACTTCCACTTCATAATTGCCATCGTTCGTTACAATACCCGTCATTTTTTTGGAAGCGATGTCCAATTTATAAAAACTTCTGTTGCCGGGATGCGTGGTGGTAGTGGTGATGTAAAATGATTTTTTATCGTTGGATAATGTTACTTCACGAATTTCCCAATTACCTTTTGTTAACGCTTCTTTTTGCTTGGTTTTCAAATTATACGTGTACAAATGCGAAAACCCTGTTGCTTCCGATTGAAAATAAAAAGTCGAATTATCAATGAAACCCAATGTTCCTCCACTAAAACTATAGCCCGGAATTCCAGGACCGCCAATCCAAGCGTCGTCGTGTTGATGCTCTAATTCGGTAATGGTTCCTGAAGCTACATCCAATTGCACGATCCAGCGGTGTTTGTTGTCTTGACTTCTGATTTCTAAAACCGCATTTTTTCCGTCTTGGCTGTACACCGGACTCATCATGACAATTGCGGTTTCATAATCTGATTTGTCTTTTAGATTTTCGTAATCTTGATAATATTTTGGTGCATCTTTGATTCCAGTTAAATTGGCAAACGAAACGTAATACGTAGTGTCTTTTGCTACATTGAAAATTCCGAATTTGTGTTTACTGAAATTAGCTGTCGAAACTTTTGCACGTGCTTTATCACTTTGGGTAAACCCGTCATCGGTAATAAAATTTTCAACATTAGTTGCAGTTTCAGTAGGATAATCAGAAAGTCGAAACGTTACAAATGTTCCATCGGGTGATGCTTTTACTTGTTCTACTGCTGATTTATCATAGAAAATTTCTTTCGGAAACTTCTCTTTTTTGGATTTGGATTGCGCTGCATACCAATCGTCTGCTTTTGCTTCATCGCGCACAAATTGAAACAACTCCATTTGTTGGTCTTTCAAAAACGAATCTTCTGCTTTTGATTTATTTTCTTTTCCCGATTTAAAATTGGTCAACATCACCAACGAAAAATCTTTGGTATTGAATTGGTATAGATTTCTGTTTTGCTGAAAAAATAGAATATCCGGATGGCTACTTCGTTGCACGGCGCTAATTCGGTCAGCAGATTGGATGATTTTCTTAGTCTTTTTTGTGGATTGGGTATACGCATACAAAACCCCTTGATTGGTATAATACACCACGTCATAGTCTTTTTGCGTGGGCATGAAATCAACATCATAAACAGGATTTGAGGTGGTTACTTTTTGAGGTGTTTTTAACGAAGTATTCCAGAAATAAGTATTATTTCCTATTTCATTATTTGGATTCCAATCGAATAAAACGGTTTGCCCATCGATAGACCAACGGTGATTTGAAGGTTGGTGCCCGATGAATTCGTCGCCTTTCATGATGTCTTCTAAACGAAGTTGTTGCGCCTGACCAAAAATGGTGAAAAGTAAGAGGAAGAAACCGCAGTATTTTTTCATTGGAAAATAGTTTGATTCTTACAAATATACCAAAAAAAAGAAGTCTCGAATTACTCGAGACTTCCAAATATAATTTAAACTAAAATTAATTATTCAAAGCTTCTGCTCCACCAACGATCTCAAGGATTTCGTTTGTAATAGCTGCTTGACGCGCTTTGTTGTAGGTTAATTTTAATTGGTCTCTTAATTCTGTAGCATTATCGGTTGCTTTGTGCATTGCGGTCATACGCGCTCCGTGTTCTGCTGCAAATGAATCTCTAATTGATTTGTACAATTGTGTTTTTAATGATTTTGGAATCAAAGTCAACACAATTTCTTCTTTAGATGGTTCAAAAATATAATCTGAAGCAACCACTTCGCCGCCCACAATAGGCGCTAAAGGCAAAAACTGTTGTGTTCTTACAATTTGAGTTGCCGCATTTTTAAATTCGTTATACACGATTTCGATTTTATCATAATCGCCCGCTACAAATTTATCCATTAACTGTTGTGCAATGTCTGAAGCATTTTCAAACGTTAATTGGTCAAAAATAGTGTTTTGAACCTCAATTACGTTGTTTGTTTTACGCAACACATCGTTTCCTTTTTTACCGATAGCAAAAATATCTACTTGTTTTCCGGCATACGAATCTGCAACTAATTTAGCTTGTTTAATTACATTGGTATTGAACGCCCCACACAAACCTCTGTTTGAAGTAATTGCCACGATAAGTACTTTTTTTACTTCTCTTTGAGCTGTAAAAGCACCACCTACTTCTCCTTCAAGGGTTGCACTTAAGTTTTGTAATAGTTCGGTTAGTTTTTCTGCATAAGGGCGCATTGCTGTAATAGCATCTTGAGCCTTTTTTAACTTTGCAGCAGAAACCATTTTCATCGCCGATGTAATTTGCATCGTAGATGAAACAGAAGTAATCCTATTACGTATTTCCTTTAAGTTTGCCATTTTGTTAATTGTATATTGTAAAAATTGTATAATGTATATTGTAATTTGCTTTTGGCATTATACAATATACATCATACATTATACCTTTTAATTATATTTTGCTGAAATTTCTTTCGCTGCTTTTTCTAAAACGTCAGTGATCTTGTCATCAAATTTACCTGCTTTAAGTGCATCTAATGTATCTCTATGTTTTGCGTTTAAGTATTCTAAGAAATCTTTTTCAAATTCTTTAACTTTTACAACGGGTACATTACGTAACAAGTTTTTAGAACCTGCATAAATAATAGCTACCTGATCTTCAACTGTGAAAGGAGAGTTTAAACCTTGTTTTAAGATTTCAACGTTTCTTTTTCCTTTTTCAATTACGTTTAAAGTAACGGCATCTAAGTCAGAACCAAATTTTGCAAACGCTTCTAATTCACGGAATTGCGCTTGGTCTAATTTTAAAGTACCTGCTACTTTTTTCATGGATTTAATTTGTGCATTACCTCCAACACGAGATACCGAAATACCTACGTTAATTGCAGGACGAACTCCCGAGTTGAATAAATCACCATCTAAGAAAATTTGTCCGTCTGTAATCGAAATTACGTTGGTTGGGATATAAGCAGAAACGTCACCCGCTTGAGTTTCGATAATTGGTAACGCTGTTAACGAACCCCCACCTTTAACGATTCCTTTGATAGAATCTGGTAAGTCGTTCATGTTTTTAGCGATTTCGTCGTTGTTAATTACTTTACAAGCTCTTTCTAATAAACGAGAGTGTAAGTAGAAAACGTCTCCAGGATATGCCTCACGTCCTGGTGGTCTTCTTAATAATAAAGAAACCTCACGGTACGCAACAGCTTGTTTAGATAAATCATCATAAACAATTAACGCTGGACGACCAGAATCTCTAAAATATTCCCCGATTGCAGCACCTGCCATAGGAGCATATACTTGCATTGGAGCTGGATCAGAAGCATTTGCAGCAACAATAACCGTATAAGCCATTGCGCCTTTTTCTTCTAACATTTTTGCGATTCCTGCTACAGTTGAAGCTTTTTGCCCAATTGCAACATATATACAGAATACAGGTTGGCCTGCATCATAAAATTCTTTTTGATTTAAGATGGTATCAATACAAACGGTTGATTTACCCGTTTGACGGTCACCAATAACCAACTCACGTTGTCCACGACCTACAGGAATCATTGCATCTACTGCTTTTACTCCGGTTTGTAATGGTTCAGTTACGGGTTGACGGAAGATTACTCCAGGTGCTTTTCTTTCTAATGGCATCTCAAATAATTCGCCACCGATTGGCCCTTTACCATCAATTGGTTCTCCTAGTGTGTTTACAACACGACCTACTACTTGTTCTCCTACTTTAAGAGAGGCAATACGTTGTGTTCTTTTTACTGTTGAACCTTCTTTGATTCCTGTTGAAGGTCCTAAAAGTACCACCCCAACATTGTCTTCTTCTAAGTTCAATACGATAGCCTCTAATCCGTTTTCAAATTGTACTAACTCTCCATATTGAGCGTTAGATAATCCGTAAACACGAGCGATACCGTCTCCAACTTGAAGTACAGTTCCAACTTCTTCTAACGATGCACCAGATTCAAAACCTGATAATTGTTGTTTTAATATTGCTGATATTTCAGCAGGTTTAATTTCAGCCATTGTGATATATCTTTAATGGGATATTAATTACTAAATTCTCTTTTTAAATTTTGCAATCTGTTTGCCACAGATGCATTGTATTGTTTGTCACCCATTCGTAAAATAAATCCTCCGATGATGGCTGGATCTACAATATTTTGGATGGTAATATTTTTAGTTGAAAAGGTTGCAATTTTTGCTAATACTTTTGTTTCTAACTCTGTTGTGATAGGAAATGCAGTAGTTACTACCGCCGTTTCAATTCCGTTAAGTTCATCATGCAAAGCATTATATTGAATGGCAACATCTTGCAACAACTCAAATCTTTTATTCACTAAAAGCAATTGAAACAAGCTTTTTGTTTCTTTTTGAGCAGAAGCAAAAATTTCAGTTACAGAAGAAAATTTAATTTCTCCTTTCACTACCGGACTGTGCAAAAATTCTTTCAATTCGGCACTGCATTTAATTGCGTTTACAATTGAAGTCATATCTGCATATACAGCAGCTGCGTTATTGTTGTCTTTTGCAACGTCTAAAATAGCTTTAGCGTATCGTATTGCTGCTCTAGTTCCTGCCATGATTTTAGTTTAATTTTGCATCACCTAACATTTTCTCAACTAATTTAGTTTGAACTTCTTTGTTAGATAATTCGTCTTGTAACAATTTCTCAGCAATTTCTAATGACAAAGAAGAAACTTGATTTTTCAATTCTGCCATAGCTGCATTTTTTTCACTTTCAATAGCTGCTTTAGCTTGAGAGATCATTTTCTCTCCAGCTGCTTGAGCTTCAGATTTAGCATCGTTAATCATTTTATCTTTGATTTCACGTGCTTCTTTCATTAAACTATCGCGTTCAGCTCTAGCTTCGGCTAATAATTTTTCATTATCAGATTTAAGGTTTTGCATTTCTCTTTTTGCATTTTCAGCAGAAAGTATAGCATTTTTAATTCCTTCTTCTCTTTCATTTACTGCATCAAGAATTGGTTTCCATGCAAATTTTTTCAAAAGCAAAACTAATCCAATGAAAATTAAAGATGCCCAAATGAACAATCCAAAACCAAAATCATTTATTAATTTATCCATAGTATTTTAAATTATAATATGTAATGAGATCTTTTAAATTTAGAAACAAAAGCTACAACCAACCGTTATAGCTTTTGAATTTTTCTACTAGTTTTCTGCAACAGCAAATAAAGCTGCGAAACCAATACCTTCAATAAGTGCAGCTGCAATAAGCATAGCTGTTTGGATTTTTCCAGATGCTTCTGGTTGACGAGCAATTGCGTCCATTGCAGAACCACCGATTCTACCAATACCAATACCAGCTCCAATAACAACTAAACCTGCTCCAACAATTCTTGGGATGTCCATAATATATGTATTAAAAATTAAACATTCTTTTTAAAAGACCAAAGTTACAAAGTCTAATGTCATAAAGTTAAACTAACTTTTAAACTTTCGACGTTTGAATTTCGGCTTAATGGTGAGCTTCTTCATGATGATGCTCTTCTACTGCTGCTCCAAAGAACAAGGCAGATAGCATTGTAAAAATATAGGCTTGTAGCAAAGCTACTAAAATTTCTATTGCTGAAATTGCAAATGATAGTAAAAAAGACAAACTACTTCCTAACCAACTTTTGAAAATAAACATTAAGGCAATCAAACTCATTAATACAATGTGTCCTGCAAAAATGTTTGCATAAAGACGTATCATTAATGAAAAAGGCTTGATAATTACCCCTAATAATTCGATTGGAGCTAAAATAAATTTCATTAGTGTTGGAACTCCTGGCATCCAAAAAATGTGCCCCCAATAATTTTTATTTGCTGTAAGATTTGTAATAATAAATACAATAATTGCTAAACATGCTGTTACTGTAATATTTCCTGTTGCGTTGATTCCAAGTGGTGTTAACCCAATAATATTTAAGAACCATATAAAGAAAAATACAGTCAATAAGAAACTCATGTATTTTTTATAGTTTTTTTCTCCAATGTTTGGAATTGCAATATCATCTCGTACATATAATACGATTGGTTCAAAAAATCTTCCTATACCTGAAGCTATTCCACCATTTTTAACATACGAATTAGCTAAACCTTTAAACAAGAAAAACATTAAAAGAGCCACTAACAACATCGAAAAAACCGCTTTCGTAATTGATAAATCAAGTGGTTTTACATTTTCTGGATGATGCTCATCGCCTGTTAATGTTCCTAAAGCATCTGTTTTGTATATTTTTTCGTCGTGTCCTAATTTGTAATAACTGCCATTAGATTGAGCAACATCATGACCGTGATTAAATTTAGATGAAGAAAAAACATGTAATCCGCTTTCATTATCCCAAAGAATTATTGGAAGTGGAAATCCATAATGTACTCCTGTAGCTTCGTCTTCAAACAATGAAAATTCATGAGCATCTAAAACGTGATGATTGATATATGCGTTGATTTTTGATTTTAAATCTTTTGGTTCGCTGTGTCCATGCTCTTCTTTATTTGAAGCTTCTGTAGTTTTTGTTGCTGCATGAGCTTCAACTTTAATTGAATCTTTTGAAGAATTTGCATGATTTACAAACGGCATTAAAGCCATTGCAATTGCAAGTATAATCTGGAGTGGTTTTTTTGAAATCACCATATCTTTTGTAATCTTAAACTATGAGGTTCATAAAATTTGGTGCAAAGGTACATTTTTTCTTTATATTCCAAATTAATTTATTGCGTTTTTTTGACTATTTTTTATTCAAAATTTTTGCCGCAATAATTGTTTCGAGTAGAAGAAATAATATAAAAACCGCAAAAAAGTTAATTTTCTCAATTTTATTGTCTTCACGATATAGAATTGGGCGTACTAAAAAAAACGCAACAACCATTTTTATACTTGTAGCAACCATAAAAATCATTCCTGTGTTGTCAAAGTTTTTTTCAGAAATTTTAGTTACAATAATCAATATTAAAAATGAAAAGACAAAAAACAGCAAATAAAGAATTGGGATGTTATAATAAAATTCTGTTTCTTTCTCTTTTAAAAAAGGAAGCTTAAAAAGTAAGATATGAATAATTAAAAAAAACAAAGCCACAGGAGTTAGTTTTTTTAGGATTCCAAAACTATTTGTCATTTTTATTCATTTGATTTACTTGTCTAATAACATTGTAAAGCGCTAGAAAAACGCCTATTAACGTTACTATTTTTGTGAAGGTATTACTTGAATCTCCATATTGCTTGTCCAACCATTTACCAAAATAAGAAAACACAAAAATTACAATTCCCATTTGGATAGGAATATTAATTAAGACTAGCCATTTATTGAATTGGTTTTTGTTGTTAGCCATTAATTTTGGTTCTTAAATCGATTTCATCTAACTCGATATGCATTTTTATGAATTCGTTGAATTCGAAATTATAAATTTCTCATTTCGCAGCTGGCTTCAAATTTTGCGCCAGGTTCCACTGCTAATTTTCCTACAATTACTTCACCTGTGATATGGGCTTTAGACTTGATGTTTAACATTCCTTCTGATTGAAGTTTCCCTGAGAATTTTCCTTCTATGTCGATGCTTTTGCAAATAATATCGCCTTTAACTTCACCTGTGGGACCAATAACGATTTTTCCTTCAGACGTGAAATTTCCAGTTAATGTTCCGTCTAATCTAAAATCAGCTTTGGTACTAATATCTCCTGTGATTGAAGTTCCTTCAACAATTCTATTAGTCTTTCCTAATAAATGATCTTGGTTTTTAACTTTATCAAACATTTTGAGGCTTTTTTAGGGGTTTATTTATTCAATAAAATCCATTCTTCAAAGATTTTTTTCATTTGAACAATTTTATAATCTTCTGTCGAAATAGCGAAGACTTTATCATTTATTTTGTAATTCTTGTACTCTTTTAATAAAGACAAAACTGAGTTTGCCGCTTCTTTTGAAGCAAAGCCATGAATAACAATAAAATTATCCGTCAACGTATAAATATCATTTGAATACTTTAATAATTCTGTTTTCGAATCTTTAAGGTAATTCTCAATTTTATCGGTCAAATTTTTCACTTCTTTATCTAACGGGAATTTCTTCGGAAAGATTAATTTCCATTCTGTTGCATCTTCTTTAGCAAAAGTTAATGCTTCAAGTTTTGGAATGTCGGTTGTAAGTAAGTTTTCTGCTTGTTTTCCTTCTTCAATATTTGGATAGGTAAGCGCTACATAATTTAGAACTTTTTTATATTCGTCTAAACCTTGTAATCTTCCAACAACTTTTGCTTTTAGTAACTCAAATTTAGCCACAGATTCTTCACCAGTAAATCTATTGATCAATTCATCAACCTCACTGTAAACTTCTCTTAACTGATTGTTTTCTAATTTTTTATAGAGTGTGTTGTATACCAGTTCCGGATTTGCTTCATCAGTAATTTCTATACTCGGATTTTTAATGATTTCGGCATAGCGACTGTTTGGATATTCTGCTATAATTTGTTGTTTTAATTGTTCGGCTTTTGCAGGATTAATGATTTGATAAATTTTATACAAATTATATTTAGCCGGAAGCACTAATCGTTCTTCAGGATTATTTTTTAGTAGTTGTTCAAATCGGGCAGCGGCTAATTCATTTTCCTTAAATTTCTCTTTATAAATAATTCCCAGTTGATAATACGCGAAATTTCTATCTTTAGCTAGGCTGTCCAATACTTTTTGATCTGATGGAAGTTGCTCAAGATAAAACTCCGTGGTGTATTTTGGGTTTTCGGTTGAAGCTTTATCTTTTGTTTCTTTTTCAGTAGCAACATCTTCTTCTTTAGTATCCAAATCTGAATTGCTATCTGTGTTCGATGCTGAACTCCATCGCCAATTATCTTTTAAAGCGCGTTTGCCCCATTTATTTGCAAATTCTTTTTTTCCGTAGGCAACCGTTACCTGATTATAAAAATAAAATCCGCTGTTTTTATCTCCACCAATATCTGAAAAACCTGCTGCTGGTTTTGCAACTGGATCTTTCATAACGTCAGATAGATTATTCTTATCAGATTTTAAAAGAGATCCTCCAGAAGCGTTGTTGTTTGCGGCTAGGTTTGCTTCTTTTTCAGCCTGAATAGCAGCTAACTTGGCTTTAGTTTCGTCTTCAATTTTTAACTTTTTGATGTACTCTTCATAATATGATTTTCGGCCTAAGTCGCTCATCGCCACCACTGAAAGAATACTGTCGTTTGCTTGGGCGATGGTTTCATACTTGATTACATCGTCTAAATTAATTCTTTTCTTTTTTATTTTTCTGTACTCTCTTGTTCTGTCATTTAAATTTACAAGGGTACTATCATAGTATTTTCCTGCTGTTTTGTATTTTGATTCTCTAAAATAAATTTCGGCAGTATTTCTATAATTAGAAGCTACTAAGTACTTGTCTTTTGAATTTGTTTTTAATGATTTATTATACTGTTTTTTGGCTGAAGAGTTGTCGTTTTGTTTGTCATAAAACAATCCGAATTGATGGTGTAATGCATCTAAAAAAGGGCGATTTTCTCTGTCTTCCAATAACTTTGTATAGTCTTTTACAAAAATCAGTGTGTCTCCTTTTTTATAATCAAATTGTTGTGCTTGTTTAATTTTTGCCTGAATCACATAACGGCGTGGCGATTTTCTGTTCATTTGAATAACGCTTTCATAAGCAGCAAAAGCACTATCTTGATGGTTTAAACTTTCATATAATTGACCTAATATAAATGAATAACGAGCCTTTTCATCATTATTTTTGGTAGTTTCTTTTGCTATTTTAATTGTTGCAATTGCACTGTCTTTAGCCTGAATATTTATGTATGCTTGTGTTAACATAGCATTTGCATCTGCTAAATCTTGGCCAGAAATCTTTTTATCTTCCAAAAGTTTTTTCAAATTTCTGATGGCTATTTCGTCATTATCTATGCGAATATTAACTTTTTCGCGCCAAACTTTTGCATGATAAATCTTATCGCTTAATGGATATTTATACAAAATATAATTTAACGCTTCTAATGCAGGAATAAATCGATTATCATAATAACGCGCTTTTGCTAATAGCAAATACGCTTCATCCATTTGCGGATTTTTTTCATTTCCGCCAATGTTCATAGAATGTTTTTGAATGGCTTTTACCGCTTTTTCTTCGGCTTTTTCAAAATCTTGGTTTTTAGTTTGTTCTTTAGATGCAACCGCTTCACCGCCTGAAATTCTTTCAATCGGTAATATATCCCAAAAATTATCCTGATAGGTTGTTTTTAATGTTACTAATCCTTTTTCAAGTGCAATGTTTCCATTATACAAGACATTGTATTCAGTTGTTACTGCATGGAAATTACGATTGATAAATCTATCCTTTTTAACTGAACATGCTATTAAAAAAAGAAGAAAACCAATTGCTAAAGTGTATTTTATGATTGTGCTTTTCAAAGTAAAAACGTTTTTATCTAAACTACTAAAAGTTGAATTTAGTATGTATAGGATGGTAAAAATACGTTTCTTTTTTTGAAGGGAAAAAAAATAAGCCGTTTTTTGTTAATCTAAAACGTTTTTTAAGTCTTTAATTACTTTAAATGCAATGTCGATTTGATCATCACTAACTATAATTGTAAATTCGTTTGTCGTAGAAATTACTTCATGAATAATTATACCTTCCCATGCTAAACGTTGAAAAATATAATAATATACTCCTGGCGTTGAAATGTTTTCTTGAGGCAACTTAACAGTAATTGATGATAAATCTTCTATTTTGTGGGTAAGTTTTTCACTTCTAAAAATAGTGTCAATAATAGAATCAATTGAGGCGCTCACCACAATATTTGTTTCGTTTACTCCTCTTGATGAAGTATAAAAAATATCATGAACTTTATTAATTTCGGCTAATAATCTTGCTTGATTTTCCAATAAAGTATCAGAAATTACAAAGGTGTAGTCGGTTAATGAAGACCGAACTGTAATTTCCCCGATGTTCTTTAATACTTTGGAAATTTTATAATTAATCTTAAAATCTAATTCTTCCGATAATCGCTTTAATGCCATAACTATGGCTCCTTGTTTTACTTCTTTTCCTAAATGTGATTGCAACTCAGGCATCATGATTCTTGACAAAGAAGTCAAATTTATGATTCCTTGCGAAAGGGAGTTTAATAAAAAAGGTTTTGATTTAATGTATTGTTCTACTACAGAAGAAATAGTATTCATATGAATTGAGCTTATTAGGGATTAAGTTGTACAAATGTATAAAATAAATACTATTTGTTATAGATATAACATTAAAAAAAATGAAAAGCGTCTTCAATATGCTCTAAAATAAAGCCGTTATTTTCTTTATGAATCGCAACAATATCAAATCGAACATCTACATCTATGTCATTTTGAGTCACATACTCATTAATGACTTTTACTAACAATTGAATTTTTTTTGGTTTTACAAATTCTTGAGGTAATCCAAAATCAATACTCGAACGTGTTTTAACTTCAATTACAGCTAATACGTTGTTTTTCAGAGCAATAATATCTACTTCTGCTTTCTGAAACGTCCAATTGGTTTCTAAAATTTCATAGCCGTTTTTTTTAAAAAAATCAACTGCCAACTCTTCACCAAGCTTTCCTAAATCATTGTGTTCTGCCATATTTAAAATTCCAAAAATAAAATTCCAAATTCCAAAAGTAGGTTTCAAGATTGGAATTTGGGATTTTTTTATATTGTTATTTAATCAAATTTTAATTTGATTTCTTTTTCATTCACTTCAAAATATAGTTGATCCCCTAAAATTAAAGTTCGATTATCAGATTGATGTCCGGCTGGAAATTGAAAAGCAATTGGAATATAGTTTTTTTTAGCAATTTCTGTAATAATTTGCACTTCATTTTGCCCAAACGGAATTTCGTTATCGTGCATATCAGTCATACTTCCTACTATAATTCCTTTTACATTTTCGAAATAACCATTACGTTTTAAATTGTACATCATTCGATCAATGTGATATAAATATTCGTCCAAATCTTCAATAAAAAGAATTTTATCTTTTGTATCAATTGCTGATTTTGATCCTAATAAACTGTACAAAATAGAAATATTTCCGCCAACCAATTCGCCCGAAGCAGTTCCTTTTACATCATAACTTTTCGAAGGAATTGAATACGAAATCGTTTCTCCAAAAAGTGCTTTTCGCAAAGTTTCTTTTACCTCTTCAGGAGCATTTGGAACAGTAAACGGCATTATGGAATGTAAAGACGCCACGCGTTCTATATTCAATTGACTATGTAAAACCGTTACGTCTGAAAACCCCATAATCCATTTAGGATGTTTCTTAAATTTGGAAAAATCTAATAAATCAATAATTCTAACCGTACCATATCCGCCTCGAGCACACCAAATGGCTTTTACCTTTTCATCATCTAATTGTGCTTGAAAATCAGCAGTTCTTTCGTTATCTGTTCCTCCTAATTGAAAATTGTCTAAGCCAATTGTTTTTCCTAATTTTACTTTCAATCCCCAAGATTCTAATAAATCAATAGCTGGTTTGGCATCTTCAGGAAAAAATTTTCTTGCTGTACAAACAATAGCGACAGTATCTCCTACCTTTAAAAATTGTGGTATAATCATATAAAGTTCAATAAGAATTCAAAAATAAGGAATTTGAACAGAAAAATTCGTCTATTCCTATCAAATGAATTATTTTTGTATCAAATTTAATTACGATATGTTAGAAAATCCGAAAAGATATACCATTACAGCGGCACTTCCTTATACTAATGGACCCATTCACATTGGTCATTTAGCGGGTGTTTATGTGCCTTCTGATATATATTCAAGATATTTACGATTACAAGGAAAAGACGTGGCTTTCATTTGCGGAAGCGACGAGCACGGTGTAGCAATTTCAATGAAAGCTAAGAAAGAAGGCATCACACCTCAACAAGTAATTGATAAATATGACGGAATTATTCGTCAATCGTTTTTAGATTTTGGAATTTCATTTGATAATTATTCCAGAACATCTTCGGAAATACATCATAAAACAGCTACGGAATTTTTCAAAAAACTATATGATAACGGCGATTTCATAGAAGAAACTACCGAACAATTATACGACGCAAAAGCAGCCCAATTCTTAGCAGACCGTTTTGTAACTGGAACTTGTCCAAAGTGCGACAACCCAGAAGCATATGGCGACCAATGTGAAAAATGTGGTTCGACTTTAAATGCAACCGATTTAATAAATCCGAAATCGACTATTACGGGTGAAACTCCAATATTAAAATCAACAAAACACTGGTTTTTACCTTTAAATCGTTACGAATCGTTCTTAAGAGAATGGATTTTGGAAGGACATAAAAACGATTGGAAACCGAATGTTTACGGACAAGTAAAATCTTGGGTAGATGGTGGTTTAGAACCAAGAGCCGTAACACGTGATTTAGATTGGGGAATCGATGTGCCTGTTCCAGGTGCCGAAGGAAAAAAATTATACGTGTGGTTTGATGCGCCTATTGGATACATTTCGTCAACAAAAGAATGGGCGGCTCGCGAAGGAAAAGATTGGGAACCTTATTGGAAAGACGCCGATACAAAATTGGTTCATTTCATTGGGAAAGACAATATCGTATTCCATTGTATCATTTTTCCGGCGATGTTAAAAGCGGAAGGAAGTTATATTTTACCTGATAATGTTCCGGCAAATGAATTTTTAAATTTAGAAGGAAATAAATTATCTACTTCTAAAAACTGGGCAGTTTGGTTACACGAATATTTACAAGATTTTCCTGATAAACAAGACGCTTTACGTTATGCATTAACGGCAAATGCGCCAGAAACAAAAGACAACGACTTCACTTGGAAAGATTTTCAAGCCAGAAATAATAATGAATTAGCCGCGATTTTTGGTAATTTCATCAATCGTGTGGTGGTGTTAACCAATAAATATTACGATGGAATAGTTCCTACGCCAAACGAATTTTCAGAAGTTGACAAGCAAACATTAGCGGAACTAAAAGCCTATCCAGCAGTAATTTCAAGTTCAATTGAGCGTTACAGATTTAGAGAAGCGTTGGGCGAATTAATGAATGTAGCTCGTTTAGGAAATAAATATTTAGCCGACGAAGAACCTTGGAAAATGATTAAGGAAAATCCGGCAAGAGTACAAACGCAAATGTATGTTGCGCTGCAAATTGCATCAGCTTTAGCCATACTTTCAGAGCCATTTTTGCCATTTACATCTGGTAAATTGTGCAACATTTTACAAATTAAAGTCAATAATTGGAATTTAGAATTTGAAAATTGGAATTTAACAAAACCTGGACATCAAATTGGTCAAGCGGAAATTTTGTTTGCCCAAATTGAAGATGCCGAAATTCAGAAACAATTAGATAAATTAGAAGCAACTAAAACCGCCAATCAAGTGGAAAACGCAAAAGCTGAACCGCAAAAAGAAATCATCACTTTTGAAGATTTTGCCAAAGTAGATTTACGAATCGGGACGATTATTGAAGCCGAAAAAATGCCAAAAGCCAACAAATTATTGGTCTTAAAAGTAGATACCGGAATTGATGTAAGAACCATCGTTTCTGGAATTGCAGAGCATTTTACGCCAGAAGAAGTCATTGGAAAACGCGTAACGGTTTTAGTAAACCTAGCACCAAGAGCATTACGTGGTGTGGAAAGCGAAGGTATGTTATTATTAACCAATACCGCGGAAGGTAAATTGGTTTTCGTAAATCCAGACTCAGAAGGTGTGATTAATGGTGCTATGATTTCTTAGTATGAATCCAAAAATAATCGCATTTGATGCAGACGACACCCTTTGGCACAACGAACCCTATTTCGATGAGGCGCAAGAACGCTTTTGTGTGTTGTTTCAAGATTATGCGTCGCATCAAGAAATTTTAGGGTTAATTTTAAATCATCAAGTCAACAACTTGCCGTTGTATGGTTTTGGTATCAAAGCGTTTACGTTATCTATGATTGAAACCGCTTTGGAATTGACTAATCATCATATTTCGGGTAAAGGAATTGAGCGAATTTTAGCTATTGGAAAAGATTTATTGCAAAAACCAGTAGAACTATTACCAAACATCACCGAAGTTTTAGAACAATTGCAAGGAAAATATAAATTGGTCGTTGCCACAAAAGGCGATTTAAAAGACCAACATAGAAAATTACACGATTCGGGAATTGGTGCTTATTTTCATCATATTGAAGTGATGAGCGACAAAACCGAATTGGATTACGAAAAAATGTTAGGCCGTTTAGATTGCCAAGCAGAAGATTTTTTAATGATTGGAAATTCCTTAAAATCAGATGTTTTGCCCGTTTTGAATTTAGGTGGACACGCCATTCATATTCCGTATCACACGACTTGGGAATACGAAAAAATTGATTTTGAAATTGAACATAAAAATTTCAATTCCGTTACCCAAATTACTGAAATTTTACCCTTACTAAAATGAAGCAAAAAATAGACCTTGCTACTTGGAACCGAAAAGAACATTTTGAATTTTTTTCAACTTTCGAAGAGCCATTTTTTAGCATAACAACACCTATTGATATGACTATAGCTTACGAAAAAGCAAAAGCCATGCAAATTCCGTTTTTTGTATATTATTTGCACAAAACAATTGTTGCGGTGAATCAAGTAGAAAATTTCAGGTATCGAATTGAAGGAAAAGAGGTAGTGCTTTATGACGAAATAGATGCTTCATCAACCATTATGCGTGAAGACAAAACGTTTGGTTTTTCATTTATGAAATTTCATTCTGATCTTCATGAATTTGCTAAAATTGTGCAAACTGAAATTGAACGCATTCAAATAACCCCTGGACTTTTTACACGAGAATTTCCTGAGAATATTATTCATTTTTCTGCCATTCCTTGGATTAACTTTACTGGTCTAACACATTCTAGAAATTATACGTTACCCGATAGTTGTCCAAAAGTTTCATGGGGAAAATTAATGGACGAAAACAACAAAAAAACAATGTCGGCAGCAGTTATGGCGCATCATGGATTTGTTGATGGTTACCATATGGGATTATTTGTGGAGGCCTTACAAACCGAATTAAACAAATAAACCACTGATTACTCAGTGGTTTATAGAACCAAAATTTAATTGAATTACTTACCTAATAACAACAATTCATTTACTAAAATTTCGGTTACATAGCGTTTGTTTCCGTCTTTATCGTCATAACTTCTGTGCGATAGTTTTCCTTCGATGGCAATTTCCTTACCTTTGACAACATACTTTTCAATGAGTTCGGCAGTTTTTCCCCAAGCCGTAATTTTGTGCCACTCAGTTTGTTCTACTTTTTCACCTTTCGCATTGGTATAATGCTCGTTTGTTGCCAAAGTAAGGTTTGCAACTTTTTTGTCGTTAATTGATTTAACCTCTGGATCTTGTCCTACATGTCCGATTAATTGTACTCTGTTTTTCATGGCGTTTAAATATTTAATGTTAATAATTGTTCTTTTTTGGAACACAGGTTTTAAAAATTAAAAAATCAAATGTTTTGAATGTTGAAACTGAACTCATTGTTTCATTTCGACAGTGCAAAGATGTGGCATGAAAAAAAGTTTATTCGGTAATTAGCTATTTACTTTCGGTTGTAACTATTTGTAAGCGTTTGTAAATGGAAATTTTGTATATTTGAAAAAAAGCAATTATGTCAAAAACCTGTTTAGAATGTGGCGATAAAATAATTGGCCGAGAGGATAAAAAGTTTTGTTCTGATGGCTGTCGTAATGCCTTTAATAACAAAATGAACAAAGACCAGAATAATCTGATGCGCAACATTAATAACAAATTGCGTAAAAATTATCGTATTCTTTGTGATTTAAATCCAGAAGGAAAAACCAAAACAACTCGAAATAAATTGAGCAGTAAAGGATTTGATTTTGAAATATTTACCTCCATTTTAAAAACAAAAACAGGAAATACTTATTATTTCGTTTATGATTATGGTTATATGGAAATAGAAAATGAACAATATGTTTTAGTCAAAAAAGAAGTCTAAATGAAAACAATTGCGATACTCGGCTGCGGTTGGCTAGGCTTACCTTTAGCCAAATCATTGCTTTCAAAAGGTTACGAACTAAAAGGTTCAACGACTTCAGAAAGTAAGTTAGACGTATTGAAAAATGCTGGGATTTTGACTTTCCAAATTCAGTTAGAAGCACAACAAATCATTGGGACTATTGAAGATTTTCTGAAAGAAACAAATGTTTTGATTATTGATATTCCACCTGGATTGAGAAGAGAAATTTCGTCTTCGCTCGAAACGACATTCGTAAATAAAATAAGAACTCTAATTCCGTTTATTGAAAAATCAGGCATAAAGAAAGTAATTTTTGTGAGTTCTACTTCCGTTTATGCTGATGGTTTTCCAATTGTTGAAATTACAGAAGAAACAATACCAAATCCTGATACCGAAAGCGGAAAACAGTTAGCAATTGTGGAAGTACTTTTACAATCGAATCTAAATTTTAAAACTTCGGTAATTCGTTTTGGTGGTTTGCTTGGCGATGATCGTAATCCAGCGAAATTTTTAGCGGGAAAAACCAATGTTGAAAATCCGGATGCTCCTGTGAATTTGATTCAACGAGAAGATTGTATTGGAATTATTGAATCGATACTGAAACATTCCGAAACTTCGGAACAGCAGGGCAACTGGGGAGAAACCTTCAATGCTGTGGCACCTCAACATCCAACGCGCAAAGCATATTATCAAAATAAAGCTCAGATTTTGAATTTGCCATTACCTACCTTTGTGGAAGATTCAGAATCAAAAGGTAAAATGATTTCCAGTAAAAAAGTGGAAATTATTTTAGGGTATTCGTTCCAAAAAGAAATTTAGTAATGGCCTATTTTAGCGTGTTTCATAATTATATCAAGCAAAAGAAAAATTCGATTGGGTTGCCCATTTTAGCACTAATTTGGATTAGTTTTTTCTGGGGAACTACTTGGATTGCCTCCAAAGAAGGTGTCAAACACATGCCGCCGATGCAATTAGTAGCGCTGCGTCAACTTTTTGGCGGTTTGTTATATCTGCTTTACTTTTTAATCAAAAAACATCCATGGCCAAACCAGCGTCAATGGCGCACGATTTTGGTTTTGAGCGTCTTGAATTTCATGCTGAGTAACGGATTGAGTACTTGGGGTGTGAAATATATTTCGAGTGGTTTGGGGGCTATTATTGGTTCTATTTTTCCACTTTGGATTGTCATTATCAGTTTGTTTCGAGGTGAAAAAACATCTTGGAAAGCAGTAGTGGGAATGGTTGTTGCTTTTAGCGGTATTTGTGTAATTTTCTACGATTACCTCAACGATTTCTTAGAACCTGAATTCCGATTTGGAATTTTGCTTTCGGTAATTGCTACCTTTACTTGGGCACTATCATCGATTTATATTAAAGAAAATAAGACGAATTTCAATCCGTATTTTAGTTTGGGATTGCAAATGTTGATTTCCAGTATTGTAATTTCGAGCGTCATTGGATTCAATGGAACTTCGGTTCCGTTGACTGAAATTCCAGCGATCTCTTGGTGGTCGATTGGTTATTTGGTGGTTTTTGGTTCTGTATTAACCTTTATTGCGTTTATTTATGCCTTAGAAAATTTACCAACCGAAATTAGTAGTTTGTATGCGTATATCAATCCGATGGTGGCGTTGTTTTTTGGTTATTTGTTGTTCAACGAACCTTTAACCACTGCTATTATCCTTGGCGGAACGATAACGATTATCGGACTTTATTTGGTAAATAGAGCGATTAAGAAGAAATAAAAAATCCCACCTAAAGATGGGATTTGATTTTATTTTGAATTTGATTACCAAATTTTCACACGTTTTTCTGGGACAACATACATGCCATTATTTGGTTGAATATTGAACGCATTGTAAAACGCTTCCACATTTTGTAACGGCACATAAGCACGATACATTCCTGGTGAATGTGGATCGGTTTTTACTTGGTTTTTGATGGCTTCGTCACGCATTTTACTTCTCCAAATGGTTGCCCAAGAAATAAAGAACCGTTGCTCTGGCGTAAATCCGTCAATCAACCCTGGATTTCCGTTCGCTTTTAAATAGATTTGTAATCCGTCGTATGCTGCATTAACACCTCCTAAATCACCGATGTTTTCACCTAATGTAAATTTTCCATCTACAAAAATGCCTGGTAATGGTTCTAATGCTGAATATTGGTCTGCTAATGCACTTCCAAGACCTGTAAATTGTTTCAAATCGTCTTCACTCCACCAGTTTACTAAATTTCCATCGGCATTATATCTAGAACCGGAATCGTCAAATCCGTGCGAAATTTCGTGTCCTATTACAGCTCCAATTCCACCATAATTAACCGCTTCGTCCGCTTTATAATCATAGAAAGGCGGTTGTAAAATAGCCGCTGGGAATACAATTTCGTTGTTGGTTGGACTGAAATAAGCATTTACCGTTTGTGGTGACATGCCCCATTCTTCTTTGTCAACAGGTTTGCCTAATTTTTCGATGTTTTTCTTGTGACTCCATTTTGCGTACATTCTTGAATTATCAAAATACGTTCCGCCTTGTTCTGGTGATTTAACTTCAAGAGCTGAATAATCTTTCCATTTGTCTGGATAACCTATTTTTACTCGGAATTTATTCAATTTTATTTTTGCATTTTCCTTGGTTGCTTTTGTCATCCAAGGTAAATTATTGATTCGGTTATCAAAAGCTAGCATAACGTTTGCAATCATTGCTTGAGCTTTTTCTTTAGCTTCTGGCGGGAATTTCTTAGCAACGTAAAGTTTCCCTAACGCTTCGCCTAATCTTCCGTTAACAGTGGCTAAAGCTCTTTCTTCTGCCGGACGTTGTTTTACAGCTCCCGTTAATGTTTTTCCGTAGAAATCAAAATTAGCATTTTCGATAGTTGTAGATAAAATTCCTGCCGAACCTCTTAAAACGGTCCAGCGCATATATGCTTTCCAATCTTCAACTTGGTTGTCTTTTAATATTGTTTCTATTGTTTGTAAATATTTTGGTTGGGAAACCACTAAAGAATCCACTTTTCCCATTCCAACTGACTGAAAATAAGACTCCCATTTTACAGAAGGGACTAATTTTTGTACATCTGAAAAACTCATTGGATTATACGTTTTTCTTCGGTCTCTGCGTTCCACTCTATCAAAAGTAGCCGTTGACATTTTAGTTTCTAATGCTAAAATTTTCTTTGCATTGTCACTTGCTGATGCCTCAGAATCACCTATGAATTGAAGCATTCTCGTTACGTGAGCTACATATTTTTCGCGTTTTTCTTTGTTGTCTGGCGCATCGGAAACATAGTAATCTCTATCTGGTAAACCTAGACTTCCAGTTCCCACATAAATTACGTTTTTGTTGCTGTTTTTTGCATCGGCACCTATGTAACTCCCAAAGAAACCTAATCCCATTTCTGGTTCCATTTCTGCTAATAAAGCAACTAATTGATCAGCGGTTTGAACCATATTTATTTTAACCAAATATGGTTTCAAAGGTTCAATGCCTTGTTTATTTCTGGTTACGGTATCTAAAACCGTTTTATATAAGCTAATTGCTTTTGCCTGATCTGATTTAGGATCAATAGTTTTGTCTTTGATGGCTTCTTTTAAAATGATCATTACGTCATCATCGGTGTTTTTTCGAAGTTCATCAAAACTTCCCCAGCGGGTTCTGTCTGCAGGAATTTCAGTTTTATCTAACCAAGTTCCGTTTACATATCTATTAAAATTATCGGCCGGATTGGTTGATTTATCCATGAAATTAAGATTAATTCCAGTAGATGTTGATTGCTTCACGGCCTCTTGCTTCGCTTTACAAGAATAAAAGCAAGTTGTTAAAATAAGAAGCCCAAAACTTCCTTTTACAATGAATTTTTTCATAATTTATTCTTTGATGATTCGCTTAACTGTTGATTGATTATTATCTATAATTTTAACAAAATAAATTCCTTGAGTTACGTTTGACAAATCTATTTTTGTTTCGAAATTTGATATTATTACTTCTTTCTTTTCATAAACTTTTTTGCCCGTTAAATCATACACTTCAATTTCTGTTGGTTGAAGATTTCCAAGTGAAATATTAAAAATTCCTTTGGATGGATTAGGATACACAAACACATTATTTAGTTTAAAATTTTCAGAGGAAAGCGTTCCTGAAATTACAAAATCATCAATATTGACTCCTCTTTTAGTTTCTAAATCATCAGAATGGAAGACAATTCTAAAAATAATATTTGTTTCGGTATTTAAGGCATTTAACGGATAAGAATAAGTGGTTAAAGCAACGCTTGTTCCTGTCCATTGTGCACCAGGGCAATTTTGACAGTCGTTTTCGGTGCCTGAAGTTGCATTTGTTCTATCACTATTGTACCAATTAGTTGCCAGGTTGCCCAATACATTCCAGGTTGCGCCAAAATTTGTAGAATATTGAACATAAACAATGTCCCAATTTTCCTCCAAATCATATTTCATGGCAAAACTAATTTGAGGGTTTGTTACATTTGATAAATTATAACATTGCGAAACTAAATACGATTTTATCATATCGGGATAATTTCCTGTTAAATTAGTAGTATAAACAGTATTTCCAGCAGAAGACATAATTCCAGACGTTCTTATTCCTCTTACCCATTGTGAACCTTGTCCGCCTTCATTATATGAGATTAATGCATTAGATGTTGTTGTAAATGGATTTACTTGACCTATTGTACCGGAATCATTGATGTAAAAAGTTGTTGAACCACTATTATTGTCAGAATAAGCATCACTTGAAATAGTAGTAGAAACATTTAAAGTATGAACCCCTCTTGTTAATGTTGAAGAAGGTAAATCAATGGTTGCATTATTATTAGCGGCAATAGTTCCATTCCAAACATAGTTATTAGTAGCACCTGTATCAATTGAATAATTAACAGTTACGCTAGATATTGCATTTGTTCCATTGTTTTTAACTTGTACTTGAGGTATTACATTTTGTGCACAATTAATATCTATTCCAGGACTTAAAATGGTTACAAATTTTACATCATTTGCAGGAATTTCAACAGGTATATTCGTTTGCCAAATTCCTCTACCATAAGTTGCTGCAATTAATTTAGCGTCTTCTACATTTATTTCTAAATCGGTTACCGAAACATTGGGTAAATTTGTATCAAACGGCTGCCAAGAAGTCATAGAATCATCTCTATAATACACTCCTAAATCTGTTCCTAAATAGAGGGGGTTTAGTGTGTTTCTGCCTTGGTGAGCAATTACATTTTTACCGATACTTGGTAATCCAGTTGAAAAAGAAGAAAAAGAAGTTCCTCCGTTTGTAGATTTGAATACGCCTCCTGAAGAACTTTGAGTGGTCAAATAAACAGTGTTACTGTCTGAAGAATGGACTTCAATTGATGTAATAGCACTAGAAGCGCTATAAACATTAGTGAAATTTATTCCTAAATCGGTACTTTTATATAAAGTTGACCCGTTTGCAACATACATAATATTGTCGTTTAATGGATCAATACTTATTAGTTCTATGTTTCCTGAACCTACAGAATTGCTGTTTTGTTGTACCCAAGCGCCTGATACTAATTTATATAAGTTATTATATCCCGCAAATAAAAGTCCAGCATTATTAATCGCTAATGGTGTAACCCAATTACCGCTTATACCCGTTGGAGCTGGAACTGAGCCGCTTAATCCATTACCTGCATTATTACTTATATAAAGATTCCCTCCAGACTGTATAAACCCATAATACTGGTTTGGATTATTAGGATTTATTGCAGTATCCATTCCGTCAGCACCATAGTAATTTTTCCATTGACCACTGCTGTATGCATGACCTCCATTATCTTGCAGTCCACCAACCATATTGGCTGCGGATTGCTTTGAAACTGCAATTTTATAAAATTGACTAATTTGAACTCCTGCAGTTAAATCGGTAAAGTTGGTGCCGCCGTTACTTGATACATAAATTCCTCCATCGCTACCGCAAAAAAGTTTATTCCCATGAAATCCTAGATAGTGAATGTCAGCATGCGTATATGATGGTGCTGCCGGCGAACTCCAATTGTTCATTTTTGTAACACTTACACCTCCGTCTGTAGATTTCCAAACATTTAAACAGCCTGTATAAATTTCATCCGCATTAGTGGAGGATACGGCTAAGGCTAAATCATACCAAGATTGATTGGATTCGAATACATCTGTAGTTGTATTTGTTGCTGTAAAAGTAGTGCCTCCGTCAATAGATTTGTAAATCCCTTGAAAACCCCCAGATGTATTGGCACTTAAAATGTAAACGTAATTTGCATTTACTGGAGTAACATCCATTAATAATCGGCTTGAACTTAGTGTTAATCCTGATGTAACTTGAGTAAATGTTGTTCCTGAATCGGTAGAACGATAAAAACTAGTATCTGACACCCCATAAATAGTTGAAGGATCGCCTGGTTTTAATCGAATATTTCCTTGAGAAAAATCGCCTGGTTGAACTTGGCTCCAAGTATTCCCTGCGTTTGTTGTTTTATAGATGCCATTATTAGTGGCACACCAAAGTATTTGATTATTCATTGGATGAATTAAAATATCGCCCGCTCTTGATGGATTTGAACTTCCTAACGTTCCTGTTGGTCCCCAAGTTAGTCCACCATCTGTTGATTTATAAACACCAACTGAATAAGAATCTCCAGCGTCTTTATCGCCTGTTGCTATGTAAATTACATTTGAATTGGAATAATCAACGGCAATTCCTGAAACACCAATTTGTGGTAATTCATCGGTAAGTGGCGCCCATGTTGAACCATTATTAATTGATTTCCAAATTCCACCAGCAGGAGCTCCTAAATAAATAGTGTTTGAGTTCGATGGATCTACATGAACGATATTTACTCTTCCTTGACCTGAAGACCAAGACCCAGTGTTTGTATGGGTAAAAGGTCCTATGGGCTGCCAGTTACTCACCGGTAATGAAGAATTATTTCTATTTAATCTTGATTGATTTTTTTGTCGCCAAACATTCCAAAAATCTTCCGAGGACATGATATAGCCTTGTTCATTAGTATAATTTCTCCAATGATATTCCCAGCGCATAAATGGTTTATACCCCGATCCTCTTGCGTTTTTATCTCTTGTAGACCAGTATTGGTTAAATGAAGTTACCAATTCATCTATCGTAGCTTCATTACGTGATGTAGAGGTGTTAGCCATCCATGGAGCTTTTGAATTAAATTGTGAGAACCCAAAAAAGGAACACAATAAACTAACAATCAAGTAATTTTTAATCATTTTAGTAGTGTTTTATAGTATTATTTCACAAATATAATAAAGAAATTGAACTTAATTAAAACTTTAACAATGGTTTAAAAGGTCATAAAAAATAAATATGTTTACTTTTGTAAAAAAATAATGCTTGCTCTTTTAAAACCATACAGAACATTTCTATTGCTTTTTTTGATTGTATCAATAGCTATTTTTTTTGGCATTTATTCTTTGCAAACGCCCGAAAAAATGTTGCCTATTTATTCACCACAAGATGTAAATCCAGAACTGGTTGATTCTACTGTGCAACACATTGGTAACGATCATAAGATTGCAAATTTTTCGTTTACTAATCAAAACGGAAAAATAATAACCCAAAAAGAGTATGAAAACACCATTTATGTGGCTGATTTCTTTTTTACTACTTGTCCAACTATTTGTCCTAAAATGACCAATAATATGGTTTGGTTGCAAAATCAGTTGAAAAAATATCCCAATATAAAATTGTTGTCATTTTCGGTAACACCCGATATTGATACCCCTGAGGTATTAAAAAAATACGCGCAAGAAAAAGGTGTAGATGATACACGATGGAATTTAGTAACCGGAGATAAAAAAGAAATTTATTATTTGGCTCGAAAATCATATTTGGCAGTAAAAACAGGGAAACCGGAGGAGCTATATGACATGGTGCATACCGAAAACTTTATTTTAATAGATAAAAATAAAAGAATTAGAGGGTTTTATGATGGTACTAATTTAGACCGCCCGTCAGAAGATGGTCAAACCAAAAATATGCAGCAGTTATTATCGGATATTATTTGGCTTGTTGAAAATCAAAAATAATTTAGATTAAATTGATATTTATCAGGGTAACTTGGTTATTAATTTTTACTTTTGTATTTTAATTGAATCTAAATAAAAATGGATCTAAATTCGTCCTCTCTTAAATTAGGTGAAACGGCTACTATAACTGCTGTTAACTTAGACGAAATCCCACTAAAATTATTAGAAATGGGGTGCTTGCCTGGCAATAAAATTACGTTGCTTCAGGTTGCTCCTTTTGGCGATCCTTTATATTTTAACGTAAATGATTCTCATGTTGCAATTCGATTAGAAACCGCTAAAGAAATTAGCATTCAAAAAGAACTTTAAAATGAATGCAAATCCTATCAAAGTTACTTTAATTGGAAACCCAAATGTGGGTAAAACTTCAGTTTTTAATGACCTTACCGGTTTAAATCAACAGGTTGGTAATTATCCAGGGATAACGGTTGAAAAAAAACAAGGTGTTTGCAAATTATCCGACTCTATCAAAGCCAAAATCATCGATTTACCAGGAACATACAGTTTAAATGCGAGTTCAATTGATGAAAATGTGGTAATTGAATTATTGCTCAATAAAAATGATGAAGATTTTCCTGATGTTGCAGTAGTAGTAACTGAAGTTGAAAATTTAAAGCGAAATTTATTGCTTTTTACTCAAATTAAAGATTTAGAAATTCCAACCATATTAGTCATAAATATGGCCGATCGAATGGCGTTAAAAGGAATCGAATTGGATATTTCAATCTTAGAAAAAGAATTAAAAACTAAAATAGCGTTAATCAGTTCGAGAAAAAAAATTGGTATAGACCATTTAAAAGACTTAATTTTAAATTACAAAAATCTTTCGACCGAACCGTGTTTAAATGCTTCATCTATTGATCCTGATTATTTCAATAATTTAAGAAGAGCTTTTCCAAATCAGCTGTTGTATAAACTTTGGCTCGTAATTACGCAAGATGTAAATTTCTTAAATTTGGAACGAAACGAAATCAAAAGTTCGTTTACCAAATCGCATTCCGATTTAAAGAGATTACAACAAAAAGAAACTATAAAACGGTACCAATTTATTAACGATACGTTGAAGCTGGGTCAAAAAATAGATAGTTCAAAAGCAACTGATATTCGAGCAAAAATTGATCGCGTTTTAACCCATAAAATTTTTGGTTATGTAATTTTCTTTGGAGTTTTAATGCTTATTTTTCAATTTTTATTTGATTGGAGTAGTATTCCAATGGAATTTATAGATGAAACGTTTGCCAATTTTAGTTCGATCGCTAAACAACAGCTTCCGGCTGGAGAATTTACAAACCTCATTAGCGAGGGAATTATTCCTGGAATAGGTGGAATTGTGATTTTTATTCCACAAATTGCGTTTTTATTCCTCTTTATTTCGGTGTTAGAAGAAAGTGGTTACATGAGTCGTGTGGTGTTTTTGATGGATAAAATCATGCGAAAATTTGGCTTGTCCGGAAAAAGTATTGTGCCCTTAATTTCGGGAACTGCTTGTGCTATTCCGGCAATTATGAGTGCCCGAAATATCGAAAACTGGAAAGAACGATTAATTACCATTTTAGTTACCCCTTTTACCACTTGTTCCGCACGATTGCCTGTTTATGCTATTTTAATTTCTTTAATAATCCCCGAAAAAAGGCTTTTTGGGTTCTTGAGTTTACAAGGTTTAACTCTAATGGCACTGTATTTATTAGGTTTTGGAATGGCTGTTTTTTCGGCTTATTTACTCAATAAATATTTAAAATTAAGTTGCAAATCCTATTTTGTAGTAGAAATGCCAGGTTATAAAATTCCAATGATTAAAAATGTTGGGCTAAACGTTTTAGAAAAAACAAAAGCTTTTGTAACAGGTGCCGGGAAAATAATTTTAGCCCTATCAGTAATTTTATGGTATTTAGGTTCCCATGGTTTAAGTGCTGATTTCAATAATGCCGAACAAATTATTACCCAACAAAATAAAAGCAAAACTATTTCGGCAGAAGAATTTGAAAACCAAGTGAATGCTTATAAATTAGAAAATTCATACATCGGCTACATAGGAAAAGCCATTGAACCGGCTATTCGTCCATTAGGTTACGATTGGAAAATTGGCATTGCTGTGGTGAGTTCGTTTGCAGCACGCGAGGTTTTTGTAGGCACATTGGCAACTATTTATAGTGTAGGAAGTCATAGTGAAGAAGAAACTACGATTAAAAACCGAATGGCGGCAGAAGTTCATCCAGAAACGGGTAAAAAAATATTCAATTTTGCTACCGGAATTTCATTATTACTTTTTTATGCTTTCGCGATGCAATGTATTTCTACATTAGCGATTGTGAAAAAGGAAACAAATTCTTGGAAATGGCCAATGGTTCAACTTGTTTTTATGAGTGGATTTGCCTACATAACTGCATTAATTGCTTATCAAATTTTAAAATAAGATGGTACAACAAATTTTAGTTTACATTTCTTTAACCATAGCTATTGGTTTCATAGCAAAGAAATTCTTTTGGAAAAAAAGCACTAAAAAATCAAAACCTTGTGGCGATGATTGTGCGTGTCATTAACCTAAAGCAACATCTAACATCATCATAACAATAAATCCGCCAATAAAACCTAAAGTGGCAATATCAGTATTTTTATCTTGTTGTGTTTCTGGGATAACTTCTTCAACCACCACAAAAATCATTGCTCCGGCAGCAAATGCTAAGGCATAAGGTAACAATGGCGTAAAAAAGGTAACTGCCACAGCTCCTAAAACTCCCGCAATTGGTTCTACTAATGCCGAAGATTGCCCGTACATAAAACTCTTCCAGCGACTCATTCCCATTCTTCGTAAAGGCATAGAAACCGCAATTCCTTCAGGAAAGTTTTGAATCCCAATTCCAATGGCTAAAGTAACTGCTCCGGCAATTGATGCTTCTGGAATTCCAGCGGCAACACCACCAAAAAGTACACCAACGGCTAATCCTTCGGGAATATTGTGTAAGGTTATAGCCAAAACAAGCAAAGTAGTGCGTTGCCATGGCGATTTTATTCCTTCTGTCTCTTTAAAGTTGATGTGTAAATGCGGTAAAACTTTATCCAAGCCAAAAATAAAAATAGCGCCTAATAAAAACCCAATAGCTGCTGGGATTACTTTTACAAAACCTTCTCCTTCAGTCATTTCAATAGCGGGTGCTAATAAACTCCAAAAACTTGCAGCCACCATTACACCGCCCGTAAAACCTAGCATTCCGTCAAGAACCACCCGATTCATATTCTTAAAAAAGAAAACAAAAGAAGCGCCAAAAGCAGTTAAGGCCCAAGTAAAAGTAGTAGCAAGTAATGCTGCTAAAATAGGGTCAATGCTCTCAAAAAAATGAATAATTGAATCAAACATAATTATTGTACATATAAGTTGTTAGCAATTTTATTAGAAATAGTCAATGGTTTTCCATCTATTTCAACCGTTAAGGTGTTGTCAAAATCTTCTTTGTCGATTACTTTTAAAAGCGATCCTAAAGCTATTTTTTGTTTGTCTAAATATTTTAAAAATTCGGTGGAGGAATCTTTTACACCTACACAATGAAAAGATAAATGAAGCTCAACTTCTGATAAGAGTTGTTTTTCTGTTTTTTTAATCACACCCATTTGGTCCGGAATTGGATCTCCGTGCGGATCGATTGAAGGATATCCTAAATATTCATCTAATTTATTGACTAGCTTTTCCGACTTGATGTGTTCTAGTTCTTCTGCAATATCATGCACCTCATCCCATGAAAAACTCAGTTTATCTACCAAAAAAACTTCCCATAAACGGTGTTTTCTAACAATCATTTTAGCCGAATAAAATCCTTTTTCAGTTAAAGTAACGCCCTGATATTTTTGATAACTTACCAAACCTTTATCTGAAAGTTTCTTTAACATATCTGTTACAGACGAAGCTTTTGTATCTAACATCGCAGCAATAGCATTTGTGTTCACCCCTTTTGGAGAAAGGTTTGATAAATGATAAATAACTTTCAAATAATTTTCTTCAGAAGTGGTCATTTTGTATATTTGAAAAGCAAATGTAAAATAAATTTACGGATTTAAAAAAATATTTTTAGATTTGTCTAAAAAAATATGAAAAAAATCATTCTAGTACTAACTTGGATTCCTTTTGTAGCGTTTGGCCAAGAAATTGAAACCATACAAACGGATAGACCTGACCAAACAGAAACGCCCTATTTAGTTCCAAAGAAAATGTTTCAAGTGGAAAACGGATTCAGTTTTCAAAAAAATAACGCCAAAAGTAAAACCTTGACTTTGCCGTCTTCTTTGTGGAAATATGGAGTCAACGATAATTTTGAATTGCGATTAATCACTGAATTTTTAATCGACAACAATTTGGACTCAAAAATTTCAGGATTAAACCCGGTGCTTGTTGGTTGTAAAATTAAAATTGCTGAAGAAAAAGGAATTTTTCCAAAAACTTCATTTATAGGACACGTTGGACTACCAAATGTAGCGACATCAAAATATAAAAATGAATTTACAGCGGCCGAATTTCGATTTGTAATGCAACACACCCTTTCAGAAAAAATGTCATTTAGTTATAATCTAGGAAGCGAATGGGACGGAAACTCGCCCGAAGCTACATTTGTTTATACCATTGCAACAGGTTATTCTATTTCGGAAAGAATAGGAAGTTATATTGAAATTTTTGGCTTTTTACCTGAAAATGCAACTGCAAATCATTCTATTGATGGAGGTATAACCTATTTGATTAATGATAATTTTATGTTAGATTTGTCATCAGGATTCGGAGTTACTAAAAATGCGCCAAGCTATTACGCAGCTTTTGGTTTTTCTTTCAGAATGTAACAAATGAAACACCGTGATTACATATTTACAGGTTCAGGATTATCGGCTTTAATGACCGTCTATGAAATGCTATTATCGGGTAAATTCGAAAATGAATCCATTTTATTAATTGATGAGCAAACTAAAAAAACAAACGACCGAACTTGGTGTTTTTGGGATGAACACAATTTATTTGATGAAATTGTTTCTAAAAAATGGAATCAAGCCGTTTTTGCAAATGAAAATTTCAATCGCGTTTTAGAATTAACGCCTTATCAATATAAAAAAATCAATGGTTTAGACTTTTACGAATTGGTTTTCAAAAAAATTTCAGAACATAAAAACATTCATTTTCTCAATCATAAAGTAGTTGATTTTGCCGATTTTGGAACGCATTGCGAAGTGAAAACTGACCATGGAACGGTTACGTGTAACAAAATTTTCAATTCGATTTACCGTCCAAGTGTTGTAAATGGGCAAACCAAATTTCCATTAATTCAACAACATTTTATCGGTTGGTTTATCAAAAGCAAAGAACCAGTTTTTACTCCAAATTGCGCCACTTTCATGGATTTTTCGATAGAACAAAAAGGCAATACGCGTTTCATGTACATTTTACCAACTTCTGAACATGAAGCTTTGTTAGAATATACGCTTTTTTCAAAAGATTTACTTCATAAAGAAGAATACGAATCTGAAATTCAAAATTACATAAAAAATCTGGGCATAACCGAGTACGAAATCATCGAAAAAGAACAAGGTAACATTCCAATGACCTGTTACCCTTTTTGGAACCACAACACTAAAAACATCATCAATATTGGTTCGGCTGGCGGTTGGACAAAAGCCAGTACCGGTTATACATTTAAAAATACAACTAAAAAATCAAAAGCATTAGTTCAGTTTTTAAGTTCAGAATCCAACTTTACTACATTTCATAAAAAAGATAAATTTTGGCTGTATGATTTATTGTTATTGGATATTTTACATTCAAAAAACGAACTGGGTTCCAAAATATTTTCAGCACTATTTGAAAAAGGAAATACAACCTTAATTTTTAAATTTTTAGATGAAGAAACCTCATTTATAGAAGATTTACAAATTATGAGCAAGTGCCCAAAATTGCTTTTTATTAAAGCACTAGCCCAACGCTTTCTTTAGAAACCAAAAAACAATAAAATCATAACAAATCTTTAAGAATTGATATTCGCTCAGAAACAAAAATCTTCGTAGCTTTGTTGTTTATAACTTAATAAATAAATTATGTATCCAGAAGAAATGGTTAAACCAATGCGTGCTGAATTAACAGATGCTGGTTTTCAGGAATTATATAGTGCAGAAGCCGTTGAAAATGCTTTAAAAAATGAAGGCACCACCTTAGTGGTTGTCAACTCGGTTTGTGGTTGTGCGGCTAGAAATGCACGCCCGGGAGCAAAAATGAGTTTAGAAGGTGGTAAAAAACCATCGCAATTAGTGACTGTTTTTGCTGGTGTTGATAAAGAGGCAGTAGATGCAGCGCGTCAACACATGTTTCCTTTTCCTCCGTCGTCTCCATGTATGGCATTGTTTAAAGACGGAGAATTAGTGCACATGTTAGAGCGTCATCATATTGAAGGTCGTCCAGCAGAGTTGATTGCTGAGAATTTAATAGATGCTTACAACGAGTTTTGCTGATAAAAACAAAAGCAAAACCTATTTATAAATATTTATGAACTATTTAATTCGTATTGCATTATTATTTGTTTTGTTGCCAAGCTTTCAGTGTGACGAAGAAGATAACAGAACAACACCTGAGATATTAGCTGAAAAGAAACAGGAAATTCTTAATTATATTCAGAGTTATTCGTGTTCCAATGCAACCGATTGTCTTTACATTGCTTTTGGAGCAAAACCTTGCGGTGGCCCAAGAGAATATTTGGTTTATCCAAATACTGTTGATCAAAATACCCTAGAAACTTTGGTTACAGAATATTATGAAATGGATCATCAATATAATATTGAAATTGGTGCAATTTCAGACTGTATGGTTGTAAATCCGCCAAATACCATAAATTGTGTTAATGGTGTTTGCACGATTATGAATTGATTTTTTTTCTTTATTCAAGACAATTATTTTTATTATACTATGCTTGCATACAATAAAACCACCTCTAATTTGGTGGTTTTTTTATTTAAAACCTTACTTTTGTGAAAATTCGTTTTAAAAATGGAAAAAATAGTATCCTATCCACTATCAATAGTATATTGCTTTTTATTTTTACTTTGGTTGGTAATTTTTCATCCCATCCAATGGATTTGTTATACTTTTTTTGGTTATAATGCCCATCGTATAAGTGTTGCTTATTTAAATTGGTTTCTTGTCAGAAGCGCCCATATTCTAGGGACTACTTATCATTTACATGGACTTGAAAACATTCCAGAAAACAAGCCTTTAATTGTTGTTGCTAACCATCAAAGCTTAAACGACATTACCACTATGATTTGGTTTTTAAGAAAAATACACCCGAAGTTTATTAGTAAAATTGAACTCGGGAAAGGAATTCCAAGTGTTTCTTATAATTTAAGAAAAGGTGGCTCTGCCTTAATTGACAGAAAAGACCCCAAACAAGCTTTACCAGAGATAAAAAAAGTAGCCGAACTAATCAATGCAAACAACTATTCGGCAGTAATATTTCCTGAAGGCACTAGAAGTAAAACCGGCGCCCCTAAACCTTTTGCCTCGAGCGGATTAAAAATGCTTTATAAATATGCTCCAGACGCTTATTTTCTTCCTATTACCATAAATAATTCGTGGAAAATTACAAAATTTGGCTCATTCCCTCTAGGTTTAGGAAATTCTATACATTTTCAAATACACCCTGCGATGAAAATTTCTGAGTTCTCTTTTGAAGAAATCTTTGAAAAAACTGAAAAAATAATTACAAATTCGCTAAAATATTAATAACATGGCTATACAAAATGTGCGTCTTGAAGTGATGCAATTTCTAGGGGAGAAAATTGACTCTTTTGTTGATGAATTTTTAATCCCCGTAGAAAAAATTTGGCAACCAACTGATTTACTTCCAAATTCTCAAAACGAATCTTTTTTTGAAGAGGTAAAAGAATTACGTGAAATTGCTAAAGATTTACCTTATGATTTTTGGGTAACACTTATTGGAGATACAATTACTGAAGAAGCGCTCCCAACTTATGAATCCTGGTTGTTAAACATTGATGGTGTTAATCAAGAAGAAGAAACAAATGGCTGGAATAGATGGTTTCGCCAATGGACAGGAGAAGAAAATCGACATGGTGATTTACTAAATAAATATTTGTATTTATCTGGAAGGGTAAATATGAAGGAAGTTGAAATAACAACACAACATTTAATTAAAGATGGTTTTGATATTGGTACCAGCAATGACCCGTATAAAAATTTTGTTTATACCAGTTTTCAAGAGCTAGCAACATATGTATCTCACAATAGAGTAGCTCTAATTGCTAAAGATTATGGCGACCGAAAGCTGCATAAAATGTGTAATCTTATTTCAGGAGATGAAATGCGTCATCATTTAGCATATAGTGAATTTGTTAATCAAATTTTTAAAATAGATCCTAGTGAAATGATGTTGGCTTTTCAATATATGATGAAAAATAAAATTACAATGCCGGCGCATTATTTAAGAGAATCTGGACAAAAAATTAGTACCGCGTTTGAACATTTTTCAGATGCTGCGCAACGCATAGGTGTTTATACCGCTGCTGATTATGTAGATATTATGCAAAAATTGATAGACAAATGGGAAATAGACAAAATCACAGGTTTAACCGATGATGCAGAAAAAGCTAGAGATTTCTTAATGAAACTACCTTCACGAATGATAAAAATCTCGGAGCGGTTAGTCATTCCAGAATCGGGACATGTATTTAAATGGGTTGAACCTGCCTTAGTAAAATAAATTCTTAAATTCCAATTTTTTATAAAGTTGGAATTTTTTTTGTAATTTGTACACATGGAAGTAATAGACAATACCATTCGTTTTGTGAAACAGCAACTCGAAAATGCAGAAGGCGGTCATGATTGGTTTCATATAGAACGCGTTTATAAAAATACTTTATTGATTGCACATGAAGAAAAATGTGATTTAGAAGTAGTAAAATTAGCTGCTTTATTGCATGATATTGCCGATTCGAAATTTCATGAAGGCGATGAAACAATTGGACCTCAACTTGCCCGAACCTTTTTAGAATCTCAACAGGTGCCTTCTGAAAAAATAAACCATGTCATTGCTATTATTGAAAATATTTCGTTCAAAGGCGGAAATTTTGATCAACACTTTCATTCAAAAGAATTAGCAATTGTGCAAGACGCCGACCGTTTGGATGCAATTGGAGCTATAGGAATTGCTCGAACATTTAACTATGGTGGATTTAAAAATAGAACACTTTATAATCCGGAAATTGCGCCAAACCTATCTATGTCTAAAGAAGAATATAAAAAAAGTGACGCACCAACCATCAATCACTTTTACGAAAAATTATTACTTTTAAAAGATAAAATGAATACCGAAACAGGTAAAAAAATAGCCAAAAAACGTCATGATTTCATGATTCATTTTTTGGCTCAATTTTATACCGAATGGAACGGCGAAATTTAAAAAAGATTCTCTTTACAAAAAAGCTTTAAATTTAAACTACTCCTTGTGCTAACATAGCGTCTGCAACTTTAACAAAACCTGCAATATTAGCTCCTTTTACATAATCAACATAGCCATCGTCATTAGTTCCATATTTAATACAAGAATCATGAATATCGCTCATGATCTTAAATAATCGTTGATCTACTTCTTCTGATGGCCAGCTCAAACGTAATGAATTTTGTGACATTTCTAAGCCCGATGTTGCAACACCTCCAGCATTTGATGCCTTTCCAGGTGCAAATAAAATTTTTGCTTTGTGAAATTCAAGAATAGCTTCTGGCGTTGAAGGCATATTAGCTCCTTCAGCAACACAAATACAACCATTATTTACCAAGGCTTTAGCTTCATCCCCATTTAGTTCATTTTGAGTAGCACACGGTAAAGCGATATCTCCTTTTACTTCCCAAGGACGTTTCCCTTCAACAAATTTTGCGTTTGGAAATTTTGAAATATAATCTGAAATTCTACCATAGTTTACATTTTTTATTTCCATAATATAAGCTAATTTCTCAGCGTCTATTCCATCAGCATCATAGATATATCCAGATGAATCTGAAGCTGTAAGTACTTTTGCGCCCAATTGAGTTGCTTTTTCAATTGCATATTGTGCAACATTACCAGAACCAGAAACAATTACTGTTTTTCCAGCAAACGTAATTTTTTTAGTTGCCAACATACTTTGTGCAAAATAAACCGTTCCATAACCAGTAGCTTCTGGACGAATTAATGACCCTCCAAAAGAAATTCCTTTTCCAGTTAAAACACCCGTAAATTCATTTCTTGTTTTCTTATACTGACCAAACATATATCCTACTTCTCTTCCGCCAACGCCAATATCACCGGCTGGAACATCTGTGTCTGCACCAATATGTTTGGCTAACTCTTGCATAAAAGCTTGGCAAAAACGCATTATTTCAGTATCTGATTTTCCTTTTGGATCAAAGTTAGAGCCTCCTTTACCGCCGCCCATAGGTAGCGTGGTTAAGCTGTTTTTAAACACTTGTTCAAAAGCTAAAAATTTTAAAATACTTAAATTAACTGATGGGTGAAAACGCAGTCCTCCTTTGTATGGACCTATTGCAGAATTCATTTGAATTCGATAACCTTTATTTATTCTTGTTTTACCCGCATCATCTATCCAGGCAATTCGGAACAATATAACGCGCTCTGGCTCAACCATTCGTTCCAAAAGCATTTTATTTTGATACTTTTTATTATTTTCAATAAAGGGAATAACTGTTTCAGCTACTTCATGAACAGCCTGAAGAAATTCAGTTTCGTTTGGGTTATTTTTTGCTACTTCAGCAACGAAATCGTTAATTTTTTGAATCATATTAGTTAAGTTATTTATAGAATATTTAGTAAAAGCTTAAATCGGATATAAAGTTACAATTTTTATACAGAAAAAATATTGATTTGATAAAAAATGGTTTTCAAATTTAAAAAAAATAATGTCCATTTTTTACTTTCCGGGAAATGCAGCTTTTCTTTTTTCTAAAAATGCCGAAGTTCCTTCTTTAAAATCTTCGGTTCCAAAACAAGCACCAAAATTTTCAATTTCAACTTCATATCCATTAGTTCCATCTTCAAAATTAGCATTTATCGCCTGTATAGCTTTTGCAATTGCTACCGTTGAATTATTTGAAATTTTGGTGGCAATTCCTTTAGCAAATTCCAATAATTCATCTTGTGCAACTACATGATTTACCAATCCATAGTTTTTTGCGGTTTCTGCATCAATCATTCCGGCGGTCATGATTAGTTCCATGGCGCGGCCTTTCCCTATTAATTGAGCTAATCGCTGTGTGCCACCATAACCTGGAATTACCCCTAAAGTTACTTCCGGCAATCCCATTTTTGCATTAGTAGAAGCAATTCTAAAATGACATGACATAGCCAATTCTAATCCGCCACCTAACGCAAAACCATTAACTGCTGCAATAACTGGAGTGCTCAAATTTTGAACAAAATCAAACAGCAACGCTTGTCCTTCTGCCGCTAATTGTTGTCCTTCTGCAATTGAAAAATTAGCAAATTCCACAATATCGGCACCAGCCACAAAAGCCTTTTCGCCACTACCAGTTATAATAATTGCTTTTACAGATTTATCTTCGTTTAATGCATTAAATCCATCATGTAATTCTTGAATGGTTGCCTTATTTAATGCATTTAACTTAGTAGGTCTATTGATAGTTACAACAGCTATATTGTCTTGTTTTTCAATTAAAATGTTTTCCATTTTACGTTTTTTATTATTTGTTTATTGGAAAGGAAACTAAAAATTCAGTTCCTATATTTATTTCCGTTTCAAAAGTAATAGTTCCTTGGTAATTTTCAATAATATTTTTGATGATGGCTAAACCAAGGCCCATTCCGCTAGATTTTGTAGTGAATTTTGGTTCAAATATTCGAGCCGCATTGTCTTCCGATATTCCTTTTCCATTATCTTTTACCGCAATTTTTACTTGATGATCTTCTCTATAAACAGTAACAAATACTTGCTTGTTTTCTTGTTCTTCAGGTATCGATTGAATGGCGTTTTTGACCAAATTTGTAACAACTCTTATCAATTGGGTTCGGTCTAATTTAGCAATGATTTCGTCTTCAATTGCTGAAAATGTGATGTAATCTTCGTTGAAAATTTCCAAGGTCATTTGAACTACTTGCACTACATTAAGTGTTTCGTTTTGTTGAGCCGGCATGGTTGCAAAGTTTGAAAATGCATTTGCCACCGAACTCATCGTGTCAATTTGCTGTAAAATAGTTTTAGTATAATCTTCTAGCTTTTTAGAAATATTTGGATCATTTGCTTCAAATTTACGTTCAAAATTTTGCACCGTTAATCGCATTGGAGTTAACGGGTTTTTAATTTCGTGGGCTACTTGTTTTGCCATTTCGCGCCAAGCTTGTTCTCGTTCGCTTTGAGCTAAAATAGTGGCACTTTCTTCTAATTTATCCACCATGTTATTATAGGATTTAATTAAAAGATTGATCTCTTTACTGCCGTCTTCAATTACAATTTTCTCGTTGCGTTGATCCAATTGTGTTTCTTGCATTTTATCTCTAATAATTTTAAGTGATTTAGTAATATAACTCGATAAAAAATAGGATAACACTATAGAAATCAAAAACATAAAAGCATATACTTGCCCAAATCGAATGAGGAAATTTTGCACTTCATTATTATAAAATGCTCTATCTTCTTCATAAGGTAAATTTAAAATTCCTAGTGGTTTAAACTTGGTGTCTTTTAAATAAGTGTATGAAGAACGAAAAGGCTGTCCGTCAATTGTTGAAAATTCTACATATCTTTTTTCTAAAGAGGCTTGCAAAATTTTTAATGTTGCTTCGTTTATTTTAGGCTTGTCTTTGTCAATTTTAAAAATGGCTTTGGAGGAAATTAATAATTTCCCGTTTAAATCAAAAATATTGATTTCCATACTATGAATATCGGCCAATTCAAAGATTTTTTCTTTAAAAATCAGCGGAACATTCTCAGTAGTTAAAGGATATGTGGTGGTTTGCAACACATAATTAATATGTTCGGCAATAGCGGTTTCTTTTCGTTCTAATCGGTCTTGATGGTATTCTCTGGCCTCTTTTCGAAATTGATAAATGGATACCGTAGCAATCAATACCGACGCAATGAGCGTTAAGAATATCATGGATAGAAATATTCTTACGCGAAGTGAAAGATTTTTAATATTAAAAATTCTATCCATTGTTTAATTTTAATTCGAAATAAAGTTATTGCTTCTCTCTTATTCTTTTATAGAATTTAAAACCAAGCATAATAATTACTGAAAATAATACAATTCCAACTACACCATAAATCCAATTAATTGCATTTTTTAAAATTACTAAAAAAACGACTGCAAAAAGAATAATTGTAGCGCCTTCGTTCCATAATCGCATGAAGTTTGATGTATATTTTATAGTGTCATTTTGTAATTCGGTATATATTTTCTGACATTTAAAATGATAAATAAAAAGCAAAACTACAAAGCCTAACTTAACGTGCATCCAAGGCATTTGTAACCAAGCGGGCATCAAAATTAGTAACCAAACCGCGAAAATAGTTGCTAAAACCGCACTTGGCCACGTTATAATATACCACAAACGATAGGTCATTATTTTATACTGTTTTTGTAAAATTTCTTTTTCTGGTGACGGTTTGTCATTCGCTTCAATTTGATAAACAAACAGGCGAACAATGTAAAACAACCCAGCAAACCAAGTAATTACAAAGATTAAGTGTAGTGATTTTATGTAGTTGTAGAATTCCATTTAAAAGTCTTTTTTCTTTGTTCTTTCATCTTTACTCTTTCTTAAACTCCTCAATCCATTTTGCCACCACACCACACCATTCGTCTTCATCATTCATACAAGGGACTGCCATAAATTCTTCACCGCCGTGATGTAAAAATTCTTCATTAGCTTCCATAGCAATTTCTTCCAATGTTTCTAAACAATCGGCAACAAAAGCTGGGGTAACAACGGCTAATTTTTTAATGCCTTGCTCAGGCATTTTATTAATTTCAACATCAGTGTAAGGCGTTAACCATTTATCACCTGCTAAACGCGATTGAAACGTTTGACTGTATTTTCCTTCCGGAATGCCCAATGCTTTCACTACTTGTTTTGTAGTTTCATAACATTGATGGCTGTAACAAAATTCATGTGCTGGCGAAGGCGTATTACAACAAGTTCTGTCCATTTTGCAATGCGATTTAGTTACATCGGTTTTACGAATATGACGTTTCGGAACGCCATGATAGGAGAACAATAAATGATCGTAATCAAATCCTTCCAAATGTTTTTTGATTGAATTGGATAACGCTTCAATGTACCCAGGTTTGTTATAAAAGGCAGGAACTGTAGTAAATTTCATATTTGGGAAATGCTTGGCTCGAAGTTCTTCTGCCAACACCAAAATAGTTGTGGTTGAAGCCATAGCGTGTTGCGGATACAAAGGGAAAAGCATCACTTCGGTTACGCCTTTTTCGTGTAGTTCTTGTAATCCTTTTAAAATTGTAATGGTTCCATAACGCATGGCCAAAGCAACCGGAATGTCAACCAAACCTTTTACTTTTTCGTGCATTTTTTTTGAAATTACAATTAGAGGAGAACCTTCATCAGTCCAAATACGAGCATAAGCTTCAGCCGATTTTTTTGGTCGGGTTTGTAAAATAATTCCTCGAACTAATAAAGCGCGCAATAAAAATGGAACATCAATTACGTATTTATCCATTAAAAATTCATCTAAATACGGCTTTACATCTTTTGCTGTTGGGCTTTCGGGCGAACCTAAATTTACTAATAATACTCCTTTCATGTGTAGTTTGTTTTTTTATAAAAGTATACGATTTACTCTTTTTACTTTTTAATAGTGTTATTTTTTATTGATGGTGTGATATATAAAATTGATGCATTATTCTACACATTAGTGTTTAAGTTCATCAAATATTTCTTGGGCGTTGTGCCAAATTTCTTTTTAAAAGCAGCAATAAAATGACTTCCTGTGCTGTAACCAATTTTTAAACCCACTTCATTTACATTATAAGAACCACTGTCTAATAATTGTCGCGCATAATCCATTTTATAATCAAATAGAAATCCAAAAACCGTATCGCCATATATTTGTTTGAACCCCATTTTTAACTTTTTAAGACTCAGCCCTACTTGTTCTGAAAGCTCTTCTAAACCTGGTGGTTCGGCCATATTGGCAATCATAATTTCTTTTGCTTTTTTAATTTTTAACACGTTTTCTTCATCAATCAAGAACGGACATTGTTCGGCATTTGGATCTTCAGAACGATTGAAATATAAACTCAATAATTCATACCCTTTTCCTTTGTAATATAGGTTTTTAATCGACGGATTTAAATTATAATGAAACAATTGGCTTAAAACAATTGCCATTGACGGACTAATATCTGATTCTTTATAATATTTTTTATCCTTATTGTCATCACTCAAAAAAGGAATATGTTCGGAATCGGAAGAAAATAATCCGTGAAATTTTTTTATAGAAATAATTACAGAAATTACCCAGGTATTAGGCGCTAATTCTAAATGTAACGGCAATTCCTTTTGTGGATTATAAAACAATAGTGCCTTTTCCTCTTTTAAATCTAAAGCATAATTTCCTTGATTGAAGATGAATTTCCCATTTCCTTTAATGCCAAAATGAAATTGAATAAGTTCTTGACTTACAAGACGTTCTACTTTTAAATTGCTGCTGCTTTCATTTTGAAAACGCAATAATATAAAATCATTTTCAATCTTAATTTCTTCTTGCGAACCCATAGCGATATTTTTTTGGATTACTCGTTATATTATATTAGCTATTTATTTAGAATTATTCTACATAACAATTCTTGTACAGCCATATTTTGCTACAAATTTAAAAGAAATAACGCTAAAAAATCAATTTTTATTCAAAAAATCTTTCAGCGACACAAAAAGTACTTTTAGCGTTACTTTTATCGTAACTATAGCTATAGTTTTGTGGAACTTTTAGAAAAGAGTAAATACCCTATGGAAAACAATTCATTTGCAAAACATCCCACTTTCTATGCCATTGGCCTAAGCTATAAAAAAGCAGATGCTGAAATGAGAGGTAAATTTAGTTTGGATGAAAATGCAAAAACAAATCTATTACACCAAGCTAAAAGAGATAAAATTGAGAGTTTAGTGGTTACTTCAACATGTAACCGTACAGAAATTTATGGTTTTGCACAACATCCTTTCCAGTTAATTAAATTACTTTGTGAAAACAGTCAAGGAACGGTTGAAGACTTTCAAAAAGTAGCATTTGTGTATAAAAATCATGAAGCCATAACCCATTTATTTCGAGTTGGAACAGGTTTAGACAGCCAAATACTTGGTGATTTTGAAATCATTAGTCAACTTAAAAACGCCTTCGTTCAAAGTAAAAATCACCAATTAGCCAATACTTTTTTAGAGCGATTAGTTAATGCGGTCATTCAAGCTAATAAAAAAATAAAAACAGAAACAGAAATATCTTCGGGCGCCACTTCAGTTTCTTTTGCTGCGGTTCAATACATTTTTAAAAACGTAGAAGCTATTAGTTCTAAAAATATTTTGCTTTTTGGAACGGGTAAAATTGGAAGAAATACTTGTGAAAATCTTGTAAAACATACCAAACACGAACAAATTACTTTAATCAATAGAACCAAAGACAAAGCCGAAAAAATCGCAAAAAAACTAAATGTTATTGTAAAAGATTATTCCGATTTGCAATTGGAGCTGCAAAAAGCTGATGTAGTAGTAGTAGCAACAGGAGCTCAAAATCCAACGATAGATAAAGCTATTTTAAATCTGAAAAAACCGCTTTTAATTATCGATTTATCGATTCCAAAAAATGTGCATGAAAATGTCAAAGATTTAGAACAAGTTTCTCTAATACATATGGATCAATTGGCTGAAATGACTGATGAAACGTTAGAAAACAGAAAAAAGCACATTCCTGCTGCCGAAGCGATAATTGAAGAAATTAAAGAAGAATTTATAGCTTGGACAAAACAAAGAAAATTTGCTCCAACCATTCATGCGTTAAAAGCCAAATTAAATGCTATTAAAGAAGGCGAACTCAATGTGCAACGAAAAAAAATAGCTAATTTTGATGAGGAACAAGCAGAATTAATTAGTGCCCGAATCATTCAAAAAATCACAAATCATTTTGCAAATCATTTAAAAGATGATGAAACAATGGTAGATGAAAGTATTGAATGGATTGAAAAAATTTTCCAAATAGAAACGATTGCAAAATAATGAGTAAAATAATTCGAATAGGAACCCGCGATAGCGAATTGGCACTTTGGCAAGCGCACACCGTTCAAAAAAAACTGAACGATTTAGGGCATAAAACCGAAATTATAGCGGTAAAATCGCAAGGTGATATTCTATTAGACAAACCTTTATACGAGTTAGGCATCACTGGAATTTTTACCAAAACCTTAGACATTGCTATGATTAATGGTCAGGTAGATATTGCGGTGCATTCCATGAAAGATGTACCAACGGCTTTACCTCAAGGGATTATTCAAGCGGCTGTACTAGAACGTGCAAATCCATTTGATTTATTAGTTCACAAAGGCAACTTAGATTTTCTTACTACAACAGGAACTATTGCTACAGGAAGTCTTCGTAGAAATGCAGAATGGCTTCATAAATATCCCAATCATCAAGTGGTAAATTTACGTGGAAATGTAAATACCCGCTTGCAAAAATTAGCGGAAAACGATTGGAACGGAGCTGTTTTTGCGACCGCAGGTTTGGAGCGTATCAATTTGAAACCAGAAAATTATATCACTTTAGATTGGATGATTCCCGCGCCTGCGCAAGGAGCAATGGTAGTCCTAGCAATGGCAAATGATAATTTTACGATAGACGCTGTTTCTCAATTAAATCATATTGAAACCGAAATTTGTACCCACATCGAAAGACAATTTTTAAAAACATTAGAAGGTGGTTGTACGGCCCCAATAGGAGCTTATGCAAGTTATGATGAGAATAATGACACTATTGAATTTAAAGGAGTTTTACTCTCTATTGATGGAACGGAACGATTAATGGTTGACAAAAAAGCGCCTATTTCAGAGTGGAAAAAATTAGGTTTCCATTTGGCACAAGAAATTTTAAATGCGGGAGGCACTCAATTAATGGTGAACATTAAATCACAATTAAAAAAGTAAACGTGAAAGAATACATCGGCATACTAGCAACTAAAAAATTGGCTAAGAATCAAAAACAATACTTGCTAAATGCTGGTTTTAAAGTAATTGATGAAGATTTTATTCATATTCAACCCATTGCTTTTGAAATCAAAAACACAAATAATATTTTAATTTTTACAAGTCAAAATGCGGTTCTAAACGTTCTTGCCTATAAAGAGGAGTTAATTCATAAACCCGCAATTTGTGTGGGCGAAAAAACGAAAAAAATACTGCTTGAAAATGGTTTTTCGGTAGTTTTTTTTCATTTGAATGCAGCCGAATTAATTAAACATATTGAAAACGAATACTTAAATGATAGCTTTACTTTTTTCTGTGGCACATCGAGATTAAATACGATTCCCGATTTTTTAAACGAAAAAAGTATCACACATCAAACTATTGAAGTTTATAAAACGATAGAAACTCCGGTAAAAATAGCTCCAAAAATGGATGGAATTCTGTTTTTTAGTCCGTCTGGGGTTTCTAGCTATATCAAAGAACATAAAATTACAAACGAAATGTGCTTTTGTATTGGATCTACTACTTCAAAAGCCGTTGAACCATTTACAAAGAATATTGTAATTGCAAATCAGCCTTCGGTTGAAAACGTAATTATTCAATGCATACATTATTTTAAATCAACAAAAAATGATTAAAAACGACCTTTTTTTAAGAGCCTTAAATAACGAAAAAGTAGACCGCCCTCCAGTTTGGATGATGCGTCAAGCGGGAAGATATTTACCAGAATTTAGAGCTTTGCGTGACAAATACGATTTTTTTACCCGTTGCGAAACACCTGAATTAGCTGCTGAAATTACCGTACAACCGATTCGTATTGTGAAACCAGATGCAGCGATTTTGTTTTCTGATATTTTGGTGGTACCAAGAGCGATGGGAATTCACGTGGAATTAAAAGACAATTTAGGACCGATAATCCCGAATCCAATTCGTACTTCTCAAGATGTAGAAAAAGTGTTTGTTCCAGATGTAAACGAAACGTTGGGTTATGTTTTTGATGCGATTAAATTGACCAAACAAATGTTGAACGATGAGGTGCCATTGATTGGTTTTGCTGGTTCGCCATGGACGATTTTTTGTTACGCTGTGGAAGGAAAAGGCTCTAAAAGTTTTGATACTGCCAAAGGATTTTGTTTTTCAAATCCAGTAGCCGCGCATGTTTTATTACAAAAAATTACCGACACCACTATTTTATATTTGAAAGAAAAAGTAAAAGCAGGTTGTAATGCCATTCAGATTTTTGATTCTTGGGGCGGCATGTTGTCTCCGGTAGATTATCAAGAATTTTCTTGGCAATACATCAACCAAATTGTTGAGGCATTAGCTGACGAAACGAAAGTTATTGTTTTTGGAAAAGGTTGTTGGTTTGCTTTAGGCGATATGGCAAAATCAAAAGCTTCGGCTTTAGGAGTAGATTGGACGTGTTCACCAAGAAATGCCCGTTATTTAACAGGAGGAAATATTACCTTACAAGGAAATTTTGACCCAAGTCGTTTGTTGTCACCTATCCCAACCATTAAAAAAATTGTACACGAAATGATTGATGAATTTGGCAAGGACAATTACATAGTTAATTTAGGACACGGAATTTTACCGAATATCCCCGTAGATCATGCGAAAGCATTTGTAGAAGCGGTGAAAGAATACAATAAATAAGCTCACAGCCGACAGCTATTAGCTAAAAGCTATTTAAAATGAAAGACAAGTTTTACCAATACATACAAACCCTTCAAGATCAAATCTGTAAAGGATTAGAGGACATTGATGGAAAAGTCAAATTTCGTGAAGATATTTGGGACAGACCCGAAGGCGGTGGAGGAAGAACACGCGTAATTGAAAATGGTGCTGTTTTTGAAAAAGGTGGTGTAAACATTTCAGCGGTTCACGGGAAATTACCCGAAGCTCTGCAAAAAATGTTTAACGTAGGCGAAGCTGATTTTTTTGCTTGCGGATTGAGTTTGGTAATTCATCCGAAAAACCCAATGGTGCCAACCGTTCACGCAAATTGGCGGTATTTCGAAATGTACGATACTTCGACAGAGCTCAGTACAGGTAATCGGAAAGTAATCAATTCGTGGTTTGGTGGCGGACAAGATTTAACTCCGTACTATTTGTTTGAAGAAGATGCGGTTCATTTTCACCAAACGTGTAAAACAGCTTGTGATAAACATAATCCTGCTTTTTATCCGAAATACAAAAAACAATGTGACGACTATTTTTGGAACGCACATAGAAATGAAGCGCGTGGAATTGGTGGTTTATTCTTCGATTATTTGAAAGCAAGCGAAGCACAATCGATGGTAGATTGGTACAATTTTATTACTGAAGTGGGAAATTCATTTCTTGACGCCTATTTGCCAATCGTGGAAAAAAGAAAAGATTTGCCTTATTCAGTTGAGCAAAGAACGTGGCAAGAAATTCGCCGTGGTCGTTATGTCGAATTTAATTTGGTACACGACAAAGGCACCTTATTTGGCTTAAAAACCAACGGAAGAATTGAATCGATTTTGATGAGTTTGCCTCCCCACGTGCAATGGCATTATGACCATCATCCTGCGGAAGGTAGCGACGAAGAAAAATTAATTCAAGTATTAGAAAAACCTATAAATTGGCTGTCAGCTATCAGCTATTAGCAGTTAGCTAAATTTATAAAAAAAGATAAGCTGATAGCTAAATGCTAACGGCTTAAAGCTCAAAAATATGAGAAATTATAAAAAATATTTAGTTTGGGAAAAATCACATCAATTAACGCTTGATATTTATCGAAACACCAGTTCGTTCCCAAAAGAAGAACAATTCGGATTAATTAGTCAGATGAAAAGATCTTCAAGTTCTGTTCCGACGAACATTGCAGAAGGATGTGGGAGAAATTCGGATAAAGATTTTTGTAGATTTTTATATATTGCATTTGGTTCAGCTAACGAATTAGAATATCAAATATTATTGAGTATTGATTTAAAATTTATAGCCCTTGAAAATGGTCAAAAACTTCTTTTTCAAGTTGAAGAAATAAAAAAAATGTTAAACGGATTAATAACAAAGTTAAATAAAGCTAGCAGCTAACAGCTGAATGCTATAAAGCTAAAAGATATGTTCCCATTACAAAGAGGTAGAAGATTACGTGTAAACGAAAGCATTCGTTCATTAGTTCGTGAAACTACGTTAAGTCCGGCAGATTTTATGTTTCCAATGTTTATCGCAGAAGGAGAAAATGTGCAAGTCGAAATTCCATCGATGCCAGGAATTTTTCGTCGTTCGATTGATTTAACGGTGAAAGAAGTCCAAGAATTATTTGCTTTAGGGATTCGTGCCGTGAATATCTATGTGAAGGTTAGCGAAGATTTAAAAGACAATACAGGCAAAGAAGCGTGGAACCCAAACGGTTTGATGCAACATGCTATTCGAGCTATCAAAGCCGCTTGCCCTGAAATGATTGTGATGCCCGATGTGGCTTTGGATCCATATTCAATATATGGTCACGACGGAATTATTGAAAACGGCGATGTGGCGAATGATGCAACGAATGATGCCTTAGTAAAAATGGCCGTTTCTCACGCGCAAGCAGGTGCCGATTTTGTTGCGCCAAGCGATATGATGGATGGACGAGTTTTGCGTTTGCGTCAAGGTTTAGATGTCGCAGGATTTGAAAATGTTGGTATTATGAGTTATTCGGCGAAGTATGCTTCGGCGTTTTATGGTCCGTTTCGAGATGCGTTAGACAGTGCGCCAAGAGAAGCCGATGTCAAAGTGCCAAAGGACAAAAAAACCTATCAAATGGATTATGCGAATCGTATCGAAGCTATCAAAGAAGCCCTTTGGGACGTAGAAGAAGGTGCCGATATGGTGATGGTAAAACCCGGAATTGCGTATTTAGACATTGTTCGTGAAGTAAAAAACGCCGTGAATGTTCCCGTGACCGTTTTTCATGTGTCTGGAGAATATGCGATGATAAAAGCAGCTGCCGAAAGAGGTTGGCTCGACCACGACAAAATTATGATGGAACAATTAATGTGCATCAAACGTGCCGGCGCCAGTTTAATTTCGACTTATTTTGCAAAAGAAGCAGCGATTTTACTAAACAAAAAATAGATAAATTATGAAAGTATATTTCAAATTACTTCTTACGTTATCAATAGGTATAAGTATCATTAGTTGTGGCGAGAAAAAAGAGACCGATGCAATGGAAAACTCTATTGAAGCAACTGAAGCTTCAAATTCTGGGCTTTCATCAGAAGAATTAGGAAAAGAATTATTTGAAGGAAAAGGCATGTGTGCTACGTGTCATAAAGCTGATATAAAAACGGTTGGGCCATCAATTAAAGACATCGCAAAAATTTATAAAGAAAAAGGTGCCAGTATCGCCGAATTTATTAATGATAAAGGAGAACCGCTTGTTGATCCTTCTCAGTATGAAATTATGAAAGCTAATTTTGTAATTACAAAAGCGATGTCTGCAGATGAACGAAAAGCATTAGAAATTTATATGATGAGTTTTGAATAAACTAGTCTTCAACGACCAATTTAAAGCCCACGCGCGGAATATTTTCAATTCGAACGTGTGTTTCTTGTTTTATGATTTTACGAAGTCTCGAAATAAAAACATCTAAACTTCTTCCTAAAAAATAATCATCACTTCCCCATAAAGCCATTAAGATTTTTTCTCGTTTCAATACCGTATTCGGGTTGTCTAAAAACAACTTAAGTAACGATGCTTCGCGTTCGGTTAATGTTATTTTTTGAGTATCATTTTTCAATAAATAATTTTCTGGCTCAAAAAGAAAACTTCCAAAAGTGTAATTTTTTAAAGCTGGTTTATCTGCTGATTTTTGGCTTCGATGCAAGAAAATTTCAATTTTTAAAATGAGTTCTTCGATAGAATAAGGTTTTATTAAATAATCATCAGCGCCCAATTTCAACCCTTTAATTCGATCCTCTTTCATGGTTTTTGCCGATAGAAAAATAATCGGAATTTCTTGATTGCGCTTTCTAATTTCGGTTGCTATTTCAAAGCCATCCATATCAGGCAACATTATGTCTAAAACACATAAATCAAAAGATCCAGAACAAAATAATTCAAAGGCAGCTTTACCATTATTACAATGAACTACCTCAAAATGTTGTTCTAAATTATCGGTTGTTAAAAACGCTAACGTTTCGTCGTCTTCAACATATAAAATGCGTTTTTTACTCATAGTCGTTTTTGTTTATTTGTATTGAAACCGTTATTCCGCCTTCTTCATTGTTCTTTACAGACACGTGCCATTTATGCCATTCACAAACCCGTTTTACATAGGATAAGCCTATTCCAAATCCTTCAATATCTTTGTTATCTTGACGAGCAACTCGATAAAATTTATCAAACACAAAAGGCAAATCTTTTTCGGGAATACCCATGCCGTGATCTGTAAATTCTAAGGTAAGTCCTTTTGAAGATTCGTAGCCTTTTATCTGAATTTTTGGTTCGTTTTCAGAATATTTAACCGCATTATCAATCACATTATAAATTAAATTATAAAAATGAAACTCATCTGCATGAATGTGATATTTTTTATCAATAAAAAGTGCAACTTGAATTTCTTTTTGATGTTTTAACTGAATATTCTCTTTGACTAATTCTAAAACAGTTGTAATATCAACTTTTGTTTTTTCCAAAACAAATTGGTTACTATCAGTTTTAGCGACATACAGAATTTTTTCAATGTGCTGATTTAGTTTATTACTTTGATTGATAATAATTTGAATGTATTTAAATAATTTAGGATTCTCTTTTATTTCGTTTTGCGAATTTGCATAATTAGAAGCAATTAATATTGAGGCTAAAGGCGTTTTAAATTCATGCGTCATATTATTAATAAAATCGTTTTGTAATTCGGTATAGCGTTTTTGCTGAAGCATTAAGAACACCGAATAAACGTATATAATAAGTACTAAAAACAAAACCCCTGTAAACACCCAATACTGACTAAGACTTGTAAAATAACTTTGTTTTAAGTTAGGAAAACGAATGGCAAAATAGTACGTTAAATCGGTGTTTTTGGAAAAACAATCGGCGCACATTTTTGATGGTTTACCGTCTGTAGAAATGTAATTTCCATAAACCATTGATTCTGAACTACAGTCATAAATGGCATATTCAAAATCCAGTTCTAATTTAACTTTATCAAATTCAGTTTTTAAATAATGTTCTAAAATTCTATTCTCAAAAACATCATTAACGTTTACTATAAAATAATTGGAACTTACTTTTTTAATTAGATTTCCAACAGGCATTTCAGAATTATTATCCTGATAAATTTTTTCCACTACATCTTGTAAGGCAAAATGAATTTTATCCTCCGTATCTCTTTTTTCAAAAATATACGCCTGGTTGAGTAAAAACAATTGCATGATAATCACCCCTACAATGGCTAAAAACCCTATAAATATTACTGTTTTGAATTTATTAAATTTCATATTGACACCGATATTACAAAAATTGTATGGTAAAAAACAACCATTAACAACTTGTTAACAATCATTTGAATGTGATTAACATCTCCTTTTTTTCGATTGTGTAGCTTTGTAACACAAAATTAAAATAACTAAAATTATATTAAGGTATGAAATCGATTAAATTATCAATTGTTGCATTATTAATTGCAAGTGCCTCTTTTGCTCAGACTAAAGAAACAAAAACTGTAAAAGCTCCGGCTCCTGTGGCTGTTCCTGCTCCTGTGGCTGTTCCTGCTCCACCACCAGCACCAAAACAATCTGTTGTTAAGTGGGATCAAGAAATGCACGATTTTGGAGACATTCCAAAAGGAATTCCTGCAACTTATGAATTTTCTTTCACAAACAATACTAAAGAAACTATAATTATTACGAGTGTTAAACCAGCTTGTGGTTGTACAGCGGCAAACTATACAAAAACTCCTATCAAACCAGGAGAAAAAGGAATGGTAGCAGCTACTTTCAACGCAGCTTCTCCAGCTCCGTTTCAAAAATCAGTTACTGTAATGACAAACGAAGGTGGTGCTGAAGCAATAAAAACATTATCTTTTAAAGGCAAAGTAATTGAAACAGCTACTGATGCTGATAAAAAAACAGACATTAAATCATAATTTTTAATTCAACTTTTTTCATCTTAAAAAACCACCTGAAATTCAGGTGGTTTTTTTTTACTAAATGGGAACCGCTATAAAAACTCCTCTCGGATTACCAAAAAATAAAAAGGATGAAAATGGAATTTCAAAAAAATGGCTGTTCAAACAAGAAAATACTGGATTATAAAAAACTTTGTTTTAATTTTTAAAAAAACAATCAAACTTTTTTCTATTTTTATAAAACAATTTTATCCAATTACTACATGAAATTCTTGCTGAAATTCCTAAAATGGTTTGCGATTTTAATTGCAACTCTAATTATTGTCATGTATATTTTTGATGTTGATTATTTACTGCGTGCGGTAAAAACAATTTATTTCAAAGGATACACTACTGCTTTTTTGGAAGATTATAAAGAATTTCCAAATCGAGAAATTAAAAAAGGGATAGCGCAACCTTGGTCAATCGCTTCCGATTATAATTCAGTCCCAGCAACTCAAAATCTAGAAAAAACACATAAAGAACTCAAAACCATTGCTTTTTTAATTATTAAAAATGATCGCATTTGGCATGAAAGTTATTTTGATGGATTTAATAAAAACTCAAAGTCAAATTCGTTTTCCATGGCAAAAAGTGTGGTTACTATGGCGCTAGGAAAAGCCATAATGGAGGGCAAAATTAAAAGTTTGGACCAAAAAGTAACCGATTTCTTCCCTGAATTAAAAGGGAAATTTGCAAAAGAAGTAACTGTAGGCGATTTATCCTCAATGGCTTCTGGTTTAAATTGGGATGAAAAATATTACAGTCCGTTTTCAATCGTAACACGAGCCTATTTTGATGATAATTTAGACAACATGATTCTTGGTTTAAATATCAACGAAAAACCGGGAAAATCGTTTAAATATTTGAGTGGTGCGACCCAATTATTGGCAATGTGTCTTGAAAAAGCAACGGGAGAACATTTATCAGATTATGTTTCAAAACACTTTTGGCAACCCATGGGGGCCGAAAATGAAGCGCTTTGGCAATTAGATGAAGCCCCAGATGGCATTGAAAAAGCCTATTGTTGTATCGCCAGTAACGCAAGAGATTTTGCCCGCTTTGGAAAATTGTATTTAAATAATGGAAATTGGAACGGCCAACAATTATTAGACAGCACTTTTGTTAAAAAATGTATCACACCGCGTTTTAAAGAGTCACCTCAGTATGGTTATGGATGGTGGATGCATACCGTTTTAGGTAAAAAATTATATTACATGCGAGGTCACTTAGGCCAATTTGTCATTGTAATTCCTGAAGATCGATTAATAATTGTTCGGCTTGGTCATTTAAAAGGTCTACAAACAAAAGAAGATCCTCACAGTAATGATTTATACACGTATGTTGAAGAAACATACCAAATGCTTAATAATCGTAAATAAAATTCTGTAACCCCTAAAATAATTGAAATATGATTGAAAAAATAAATCTAAATAACATCTTATTTTTAGATATCGAAACCGTTCCTGAGCATGAAAATTATGGTGTTTTAGACCAAGAAACCCAGTATTTATGGGAACACAAAACACAATACCAACGAAAAGACGACGTTTCGGGCGAAGATTTTTATGAAAGAGCCGGAATTTGGGCTGAATTTGGAAAAATCATTACTATTTCTGTCGGATATTTTGTTAATAAAGCAGATATTCGAAACTTTAGAGTGACCAGTTTTTGGGGCGACGAAAAGAAAATTTTACGAGATTTTTCAAATCTACTGAACACGCACTTCAACGGAGCCCAACATCTTTTATGTGGTCATAATGCTAAAGAATTTGACATTCCGTTTATTGCCCGAAGAATGATTATTAACGGAATTGCTTTGCCAAATAAACTTAATTTATTTGGTAAAAAACCTTGGGAAGTACCGCATTTAGATACTTTAGAATTATGGAAATTTGGCGATTATAAACATTTCACTTCGTTAAAATTATTAACTAAAGTTTTAGGAATTCCATCGCCTAAAGACGATATTGACGGAAGCGAAGTTGCTCATGTTTATTATGTAGAAAACAATATTGACCGAATCATCACGTATTGTGAAAAAGATGTCATAGCAGTAGCACAAATTTTTCTTCGCCTAAGAAGAGAAGAATTATTAATTGACGACGAAATTATACATGTATAACTTTCAAAATTGAATTTTAGTCTTGATTTAGTACATTTACAAAAAAATAGCACATGGTTTTAAGCAGATTTTGGTTAGTCATATTTATTTCGTCAATCTTTTTTATTGTTTTCGGACTGTTTTCTTCGCAATACTATTCTATTGATTATGTATTGAATGGCAAACAAGGCGAACCCCTTTTAATTGGAGAAAAATATTTAAAAGAAGTGCCTAAATTTGTACAAGACAGTGTCCAAAAAGCCGAAGACAAAACTTTCATTATTAATAAAAATGAAGCTGATGCCGACACTACTTATGTGTACAATAATCAAACGGTAAAAATCTATAGCGGAAAACAAAAAGCAGACGGGTTACTTCCCATGACTAAAAGCAGTTTGTTTGATTTGATTCTGCCGTTAATGGCTTATTTGTCCTTTTTCTGTGGAATAATGGAATTACTAATTATTTCTGGAGCTTCTGAACGATTGGCTAAAAAATTAAGTCCGCTTTTTGCTAAAGTATTTCCTTCTATCCCAAAAAATCACGAGTCTATATCCTACATGACATTGAATTTTGCAGCGAACTTTTTAGGACTAGATTCAGCGGCTACTCCATTTGGATTAAAAGCCATGCAAAGTTTACAAGAACTCAACGAAGATAAAGACCGAGCGAGTGATGCCCAAATTATGTTCATGTGTTTGCATGCAGCAGGGTTAACATTAATTCCTACTTCAATCATTGGTTATCGCGCTGCCGAACATTCCGCAAATCCAGCCGATGTCATGTTGCCGTGTATTATTACTTCATTTGTAGGAACAATTGCCGCTTTTATTTTAGTTGGAATCAAACAACGAGTTAATTTCAAAAGCGCCTCTTTGCTAGCGGTTTTAATGGGCGTAATCGGTGCCATTGTTGGATTATTATTTTACGTAAACAGTTTAGATTTAATCGGAAAAAATTACTTTACTTCTAACCTTTCGGGATTATTATTGATACTAATTATAGGCGGAACTTTGATATTTTCCTTCGTTCAAGAGAAGAAATTCGTAGCACAAAAAACAACCATTTTCGACACATTTGTATCAGGAGCCAACAACGGATTAAAAACGGGAGTTACTATTTTTCCATACGTAATGGGAATGTTAGTTGCTATTTCGTTATTCAGAAATAGTGGTTTGTTTGAAAATATAAGCTACGGAATTTCCTTTTTATTTGCTCATCTTGGTGTTGCAAAAGAAATCACAGATTCATTGCCTGTTGCCATGTTGCGCCCATTTAGTTCAGGTGGTTCCCGTGGTTTTATGATTGATGCAATGAAGCAATTTGGGCCTGATTCTTTAACTGGAAGATTGAGCTGTATTTTCCAATGCAGTGCCGAAACAACGTTTTACGTAATTGCTGTTTATTTTGGAAGTATCAATGTGAAAAACACACGTTATACTCTAGGAATGATGCTTTTAGTCGATTTAATTTGTGTGATTACTGCGATTTTTGTGGCGAGTTGGTTTTTTTAAAATCCCCAATTAACCACATTTCATTTTTTCAATCCCGGCAAAAATCCGTAACTTTACCTTTCAAAACTTACACACAAATGGACTTTTTATATCAAGACCCGTATCCTATTTTAAAAGACGATACAACCTACAAAAGATTAACTTCAGATTTTGTAAAAGTAGAGCAACTTGGCGATAGAGAAATCTTAGTGGTTGACCCAAAAGGATTAGAATTATTAGCTCAAGAAGCGATGGACGACGTTTCGTTTATGCTACGTTCTGCACATTTACAAAAATTACGAAACATTATCGAAGACCCAGAAGCCACAGATAACGATCGTTTTGTAGCCTATAATTTATTGCAAAATGCAGCTGTAGCTGTGGAAGGTCAATTGCCTTCTTGCCAAGATACAGGAACTGCAATTGTGGTAGCTAAAAAAGGCGAAAACGTGTACACTGGTGTAGAAGATGGCGAATGGTTATCAAAAGGAATTTACAATACGTACCAAAATAAAAATCTTCGTTACTCGCAAATTGTACCGATTTCAATGTTTGAAGAAAAAAACTCGGGTTCAAACTTACCAGCGCAAATTGATATTTATGCAAAAAAAGGGAATTCATATGAGTTCTTATTTTTAACAAAAGGTGGTGGTTCGGCAAACAAAACGTTTTTATATCAAAAAACCAAATCGTTGTTGAATGAAAAATCGTTAGACGAATTTGTTCGTGAACGCATTATGGATTTAGGAACAGCGGCTTGTCCTCCGTATCATTTGGCTTTAGTAATTGGTGGTACATCTGCGGAAGCGAACTTAGCAGACGTAAAAAAAGCATCAGCAGGATATTTTGACAATCTTCCAACTTCTGGAAATATGTCGGGTCAAGCGTTTCGCGATTTAGAATGGGAGAAAAGAGTACAAATTATTTGTCAAGAAAGTCAAATTGGAGCCCAATTTGGCGGAAAATATTTAACCCATGACGTTCGTGTGATTCGTTTACCTCGTCATGCAGCATCTTGCCCAGTTGGAATGGGTGTTTCTTGTTCGGCAGATAGAAATATTAAAGGGAAAATTACAAAAGATGGTATTTTCTTAGAACAATTGGAAACCAACCCAAGTCAGTTTTTACCAACAACTGCGCCTCATTTAGAGCCAGCGGTAGAAGTCGATTTAAACAAACCTATGGCTGAAATTTTAGCTGAATTATCGAAATATCCTATCAAAACACGTTTGAAATTAAACGGAACGTTGATTGTAGCTCGTGATATTGCGCATGCAAAAATCAAAGAATTATTAGACGCTGGAAAACCAATGCCAGAGTATTTCAAAAACCATCCTATATATTATGCAGGACCTGCTAAAACTCCAGACGGAATGCCTTCAGGAAGTTTTGGACCCACAACAGCAGGAAGAATGGACGTTTATGTAGATGAATTCCAAGCCGCTGGCGGAAGCATGATTATGTTAGCCAAAGGAAACAGAAGCAAAGATGTAATGAACGCTTGTAATAAATATGGTGGATTCTATTTGGGTTCGATTGGTGGACCTGCGGCGATTTTAGCCAAAGAAAATATCTTATCAGTAGAAGTCGTTGATTTTGAAGAATTAGGTATGGAAGCCGTTCGTAAAATAACGGTGAAAGATTTTCCAGCGTTTATTATTACCGATAATAAAGGAAATGATTTTTTTATGAATTTATAAAACGGAAAAACTAAGTCAGATTAACTATACTATTTTAAATCAAATTAGGTATTGAAGCCAACTCTATTAATTTTAGCGGCTGGATTAGGTTCTCGTTTTGGAGGATTGAAACAATTAGAAGAAATAGGTCCTAATGGAGAAATCATTATGGATTATTCCATTCATGACGCTTTAAACGCAGGATTTAAAGAGGTGATTTTAATTGTTCAAGAATCAATGATTCCATTTTTAACCGAACGATATATTGCACAAAAAAAATTGCCTGTTTCTTTTGTGATTCAGGAAAATACAATAAAAATCAATAATGCTGTATACAAAAACACTAAGCCATGGGGCACTGCTCATGCGCTTTGGTGTGCTCGAAAAAAAATTGATAGTAATTTTTTACTAATTAACGCCGATGATTTCTATGGTCAAAACTCGTTTGCTTTAGCTTATTCTCATTTATCTCAAAACACTACTCCCTGCGCAGTGGTTTTCCCAGTTTATAAAACACTGTCTCAAAACGGAACTGTAAATCGGGCAGAAATTCAAATGGAAAATGGGGTGTTAATTAATTCTTCTGAAAGAGAAAAAATAGAATTTTCAGATGAAGGCATTTTTTATCCAAATAAAAATGGGCAAAAAACAAAGCTAGAAAAAGACGCTTTAGTTTCCATGAATATGTGGGGGTTTACTACGGAAATTTTTAACTACTTAGAAAACGATTTGAGCGATTTTATAGTACATTGGAAAACAAATCAATCGCTTGAATATCAATTACCTAATGTTGTTGCTGCCATGACAAAAAAGGAAATCTACCAAGTCAAAATTATTCCTACTGATGAAACGTGGATTGGAATTACATATCAAGAAGATAAAGAGATTGCTGCTAAATTATTGCAAAAATTGCATCTGGATGGAACATACAAAACAGTACTATGAAGGAGCAATTAATAAAAATAACGGAGGCCTTTTTTGATGCTATAGATATTCAAGAAATAACCACTATTCAAAGTGGATTAATTAATAATACCTACAAAATATCTACCGACAAAGGCGATTTTATAGTGCAGCAATTGAATCAAAATGTCTTTAAAAATAGTAGTGCGCTTTTAAATAATAAAATTAAAATTTGCCATTTTCTTGAATCAAAACAATTTCCTACTATTACTTATCTCCGTTCAAGAAAAGGATTGTTTTATGTCAAAGAGGGTGCAGATATTTGGCAATTATCTTGCTTTATACCTTCAACCGTAAAAGATCGAATAGATTCTACTGAGGTAGCGGCAAAAGCAGGTGAACATTTAGCACAATTCCATGAAGCGTTATTAGATTTTCCATTGGATGAATTAGAATATACTATTCCTGATTTTCATAATACTTGTAAACGCTATACTGATTTTTTAGAGAATGTAGCAAAAGCAAATGCTGATCGATTAGTATTGGCTAAAGATGAAATCAAAAAATTACAGCTTTTTTATTCTAAAATTAAAAAAATTGCAACAGCTATTCAAGAAGGAATAATTCCGCTTAGAGTTGTGCATAATGATACCAAAATAAGCAATATGCTTTTTGATGATTTTGGATCCATTATTTGTTTAATTGATTTTGATACGTTAATGCCTGGTAGCATTTTACATGATGTAGGCGATGCGATGCGATCTGGAGCTAATACTGCAACTGAAGAAGAAAAAGAATTGGAAAAAGTCAATTTTGACCATATTATTTATGAAGCATTTATGAAAGCCTATTTAGATATTGCTAAAGGTTTTTTAACAAAAGAAGAGCTTGAAAACATTCACTTAAGCTTGCCTTTATTGCTATTTGAACAAAGTTGTCGTTTTTTAGGTGATTTTCTTATCAATGATCCATACTATTCTACCCAATATGAATTGCAAAATTTAGTTCGAACCAAAACGCAACTTAAATTACTAGAGCAAGTAAGCGCATATTTTAAACTATAATTTGTTAAATAAAATTTTTATATTTGATTCTTTTCCCATCAAAACTTTATATTATGAAAAACCCATTCAACTCAGTATTTGTTCTGTTTTTTTTATTAATTTCTTCTTTAGGAAGTGCACAATTAATTAAAACAAAAACACCGGCTCGAGCTAAAGGACAAACCGATGTATTACGAATTGCTGCTCCTGCTTTACCTGTAGTTCGTGTTGCTTTTATTGGTTTAGGAATGAGAGGTGCCGATGCCGTAGAACGAATGACCTATATCAAAGGAGTAGAAATTGTAGCGCTTTGTGATATGCTTCCAGAACGTACAAAAGCCTCAAATGAAGCACTTGTTAAATTAGGTTTTCCAAAAGCAAAAGAATTTTATGGAGAAAACGCCTGGAAAGAAGTAACAAAATTGCCAAATGTTGATTTAGTTTATATTGCAACCGATTGGTTAAATCATGCACCCATTGGCGTCCAAGCGATGAAAGATGGAAAACACGTAGCTATAGAAGTCCCCGGTGCATTAACCATGAAAGAAATTTGGGAGTTAATAGATACCTCAGAAAAAACAAGAAAACACTGTATTCAATTAGAAAATTGTGTGTATGATTTTTTTGAACTAACCACACTAAATATGGCGCAAAAAGGTATTTTTGGTGAAATTCTTCACGCAGAAGGTTCCTACATTCATGGACTTCAACCTTATTGGGGTGAATATTGGAACAATTGGCGAATGGATTATAACCGTAAACATCGAGGCGATTTATATGCAACGCACGGAATGGGCCCTGCTTGTTTGGCTCTAAACATTCATAGAGGTGACAAAATGAACTATTTAGTCTCAATGGATACAAAGGCAGTAGGAAATCCTGCTTACATTAAACAAAAGACAGGAGAAACCGTTACCGATTTTAAAAGTGGTGACCATACAATGACTATGATTCGTACAGAAAATGGGAAAACAATTCAAATTCAACATGATGTAACTTCTCCACGTCCTTATACAAGAATGTATCAATTAAGCGGTACAAAGGGTTTTGCTAATAAATATCCTTATGAAGGATATGCGATAGACGAAGAGCAAGTAGGTTCAGATATTGTGCCTGGACATAAAAAATTATCGGCACACAGCTACATGCCCGACGAGGTAAAAAAAGCCTTGATGATAAAATATAAAAATCCGATTGTTGTGGACATTGAAGAAAAAGCAAAAGAAGTAGGAGGTCACGGAGGAATGGATTTTATTATGGACTACCGATTGATTTATTGTTTACAAAACGGGTTGCCCTTAGATATGGATGTATATGATTTAGCCGAATGGAGTTGCCTTGGACCGCTAACTGCTATTTCACTTGATAACAATTCTGCACCTGTTGAAATTCCAGATTTTACTAGAGGAAATTGGAACAAATTAAAAACCGTGGAATTCTCTAAATAATAGCGAACCCTCTCAAAGTTTAAAATTCTGAGAGGGTTTTTCATTCTTGCACATGGTTTAAAAACCTGTAGATGTTCATTATTCGTTATAATTTTCTTCTCTTTTTTGAAAACAATTTGTACAATTACCAAATTTTGGTAACTTTACAAAAATAAAATAATCATGGGAAGAAATACATCCATATCTTTAGGTAATCATTTTGAAAGTTTTATTGAAACAACTGTTTCTAAAGGGCGTTTCACTAACGCAAGTGAAGTAGTTCGTGCTGGACTAAGGCTTTTAGAAGAGGAAGAAAATCGCATCATGATTTTACGCAGTGCTATCCGTGAAGGAATTGAAAGCGGTATTTCTATTGACTTTGATCCAAAAAAACATTTAGAAACACTTAAATCTAGTAAAAAATAATGGCTAAGTTTTACTTAACAAATAAAGCCGTTGAAGATTTAAGAGAAATTTGGAATTACACTATTGAAACTTGGTCTGAAAACCAAGCTGAAATTTATTATTCATTACTTATTGATTCTTGCCAAAAATTAGCTTATAACCCCAATCATGGGAAATCTTATGAAATAGTTGAAAAAAATGTTTTGGGATATAAAACCGGTCAACACATCATTTTTTATAGAATTGTAACGGAAAAGGAAATTGAAGTTCTTAGAATAGTACACGGAATGATGGATTTGAAAAACCACATATAACATGGTTTTGTATTTTATGATTTTAAGGTAAACCCCTTCCAATCTTTATTAATACCGATAATAAAGGAAATGACTTTTTTATGAATTTATAATTAACCGCAAAGACGCAAAGTTTTTTCGCAAAGTGCGCAAAAAAACCTGCAAGTTTAATTACTTGCAGGTTTTTTTATTTAATTGAATTGTCAAACTGAACACTTTTAAACCTACTCCACAAACAACACCAATCCTTTTAAATAATGCCCTTCCGGGTGGTAAATGTTGGTTGGGTGATCGGGACCTTGTTCTAATTTATGTAACACTCTGATATTTCTTCCTGTTTCTATGGCTGCTGCGGCAACGGTATTGTAAAACAACACATCGTCAATTACTTGCGAGCACGAAAACGTGAATAAAATTCCGTTAGGCGCTAAGGCTTTTAAACCGGCAATATTTAAACGTTTATAGGCTTGTGTTGCCGTATGTTTACTTTTGATGCTTTTCGCGAAAGCAGGAGGGTCTAACACAATAACATCATAGTGTTGCGTGTGTTCTTTCATAAAGTTGAACACGTCGTCAGCTACGGCTGTATGGTTGGCTTTTGGAAAGTTCAATTCCATATTACTTGCCGCTAAATCAACTGCTTTTTGAGAAATATCTACAGATGTAACTAATTCCGCCCCAGCGTTCATTGCATAAATGGAAAATCCGCCTGTGTAGCAAAAAGTATTTAATACTTTTTTGCCTTTTGAAAATTCACCTAATAATTTTCGGTTGTCGCGTTGGTCTAAAAAGAAACCTGTTTTTTGACCTTCTACCCAATTTACAGAAAATAAAATGTGGTTCTCTTTTGCAACCGTTTCGGCTTTGTTTCCAAATAAGAAATAATCGGTTCCTGTGTTAGGTAACGTGCCTGAACTTTTGCAATAAATGGTTTCACAATACTCGGAAAAATTAGCCTTTATCGCTTCCGAAATTTGCTCCATTTGAATAAAAATTCCAGTAGAGTGTGCTTGAATTACCCAATTTTTATCGTAATAATCTATGATTAATCCCGAAATGCCATCGCCTTCTCCGTGAATCACTCGGAACGCATTGGTAACTTCAAAATCCAATAGTTGAGTACGTAAATACCAAGCTGATTGTAGTTTGGCTGCCCAAAAGTTATCAGAAAAAGTCTCTTCGCCAAACGTCAAAATACGCACTACGATACTTCCTTTATCACTAAAGTAGCCTGTGCCTAAATGTTGGTTTTTTGAATCCACTACATCTACCATTTCGCCATCGTTAATTTCACGACTCACTCCATACACCGCACCGCTGAAAATCCAAGGATGACGACGTTGAATGGATTTTTCTTTACCTGATTTTAGAATTACTTTTGGAAACATAGTTTGATTTGAAAATGAAAAAATTTGAAAATTTGAAAATGAAACCAACCGAGTAGCCCATTTTCAAATTATCAAATCTTCAAATTAATTAATTATATACTCATTTCCGGAATATCTCCTTCAATGATTAAATTCGCTTCTGTGGCTTTGATAATGTCTTCTACTGAAACGCCTGGTGCGCGTTCTAACAATTTAAACCCTTTTGAGGTAACTTCTAAAACCGCTAATTCGGTAACGACTTTTTTCACGCAACCTACACCGGTTAAAGGTAACGAGCATTTCTTTAAGATTTTCGATTCCCCAGCTTTATTGACGTGCATCATCGCAACGATAATATTTTCTGCGGAAGCCACTAAATCCATAGCGCCACCCATGCCTTTTACCATTTTTCCTGGAATTTTCCAATTGGCAATATCGCCGTTTTCAGAAACTTCCATAGCGCCTAAAATGGTTAAATCAACTTTTTGCGCACGAATCATTCCGAAACTAAAAGCGGAATCAAAGAAACTGGCTCCAGGCAAAGTAGTAATCGTTTGTTTTCCTGCGTTGATAATATCGGCATCTTCTTCTCCTTCAAAAGGGAAAGGCCCCATACCTAATACGCCATTTTCTGATTGAAATTCCACCGAAATATCGTTACGAACATAATTCGCAACAAGCGTTGGTATTCCAATTCCTAAATTAACATAATACCCGTCTTTAACTTCTTGGGCGATTCGCTGTGCGATTTGATTTTTATCTAATGCCATATATTATTTGATGATTTGAAAATTTGATGATTTGAAAATTAGCGCTTCTTTGAAGAAGATATAATCTTGGAAATTATCAAATTTATCGATTGTAACTTTTTAAATAATTCTTCATTAGGACTTGGATAAAATTCTGATTTTTGGCAGAGTTCTAACCAAAATTGTAATTCATCTGTTTCCTTTGCTGAGATTTTAAACTTGTGGATAAAATCAGCTTTGCTTTCAGCGTTTTGGGCTTCTCTTATGTTAGCGCCAATTGAAGTTCCGCTTCTGAAAATTTGAGAGGCCATTTCAAAACGATTTGTTTTTCTAATTTCCTCCGAAAAACTAATTATTTCAAGAGCAAACTCGAAAGTTAATTTTACAATTAAATTATCCTTATCGTTTCTCATCTTCAAATTTTCAAATTAAAAAATCTTCAAATTATTTTTGTCTCACCGTTCTTTGCTCAATTCTTTTTTCAAATTTCTCTCCTTGGAAAATACGGTTAACCATAATTCCTGGGATATGAATTTCGTTTGGATTCAATGTTCCGGCTGGTACTAATTCTTCTACCTCAGCAATAGTTATTTTTGCAGCACCTGCCATACAGGCGTTAAAATTTCGAGCCGTTCCTTTGAAAATTAAATTACCCGCTTCGTCGCCTTTCCATGCTTTTACGATAGAAAAATCAGCTTTATATGCCAATTCCATCACGTGCATTTTTCCGTTGAATTCGCGTGTTTCTTTTCCTTCTGCTACTTCCGTTCCAAAACCAGCAGGTGTAAAAAACGCGGGAATTCCGGCTTGTGCCGCGCGGCATTTTTCGGCTAATGTTCCTTGCGGTGTAAGTTCTACATCTAATTCGCCCGAAAGCATTTGGCGTTCAAATTCTGCATTTTCGCCTACATAAGAAGAAATCATTTTCTTAATTTGACGCTTTTGTAATAATAATCCCAATCCGAAATCATCTACGCCGGCATTGTTTGAAATGCAGGTTAAATTTGTAATATTTTTTTCTACTAATTCAGCAATACTGTTTTCGGGAATACCACAAAGTCCAAATCCACCTAACATAATGGTTTGTCCATCTTGAATTCCTTCAAGTGCTTCTTGTACGTTGTTTACTTTTCTTGAAATCATATTATTTAATGTCGTTTTTATAGTCCTTGAAATTCATCCATATTGGGTTCGTCTGTAGGAACCTCCGTGGAATCGACTACTTTTTTAGGGGTCCAACAATCTACTTTAATTGATAAGTTTTCAGGTTTTTCAAAAGGTTCGCGTGAGACATCTAAATCGCTATCGGCATAACATTTTTTCATAAAAATTCCCCAGATAGGCAATGCTGTTGTGGCTCCTTGCCCCATATGTGTGGATCTAAAGTGAGCTGCTCGGTCTTCGTTACCCACCCAAATACCCGTGGCTAAATTAGGCACCATACCGATAAACCATCCGTCAGAATTATTTTGAGAAGTTCCTGTTTTTCCAGCAACTGGATTAGCAAAACTGTAATCGTACTGAATGAATCCGCCGCCGCCATATTTTAAACGGGCACCTGTTCCTGATTCTTTAACACCTTCCATTAATTTTACAACGGCATAGGCAACATCTTTGTTAACCACGTCTTTTTGATACGGAATGGGTTGATCAATTACGACTCCGTTTTTATCTTCAATCTTTATAATAAAAGTAGGTTTTACATATACCCCTTGATTGGCAAATGTACTCATAGCACCTACCATTTCTTCTACTGTAATATCCACTGCTCCTAATGCAATTGAAGGTTGAACTGGAATTTTTGAAGTAACTCCTAATTCTTTTGCCATATCCGCAACTGCTTGTGGACCCACTCGGTCAATTAGTTTTGCAGAAACGGTATTGATGGAATTAGCTAATGCTTTTTGCAACGTAATAGTTCCTCGATAATTGCCATCAGAGTTTTTAGGCGACCAATCGGCATCAATTCCCCATTTACCTTTTGGCATGGTGAAATAACTATCAATTATGGAATCACAAGGCGACATGCCTAATTGCTCAATTGCGGTGGCATACACAAAAGGCTTAAAAGTAGAACCTACTTGTCTTGCCCCTTGTCCCACGTGATCGTATTGGAAATATTTATAATTTACGCCTCCAACCCACGCTTTGATATGGCCGTTTCTTGGCTCCATAGCCATCATTCCGGTTTGCAGCATGTGTTTGTAGTAAATGATGGAATCTTTTGGTTTCATGATGGTGTCTTTTTCACCTTCATAAGTAAAAATTTTCATTTTAGCGGGAACTGAAAACGATTTGATGATTTCATCGGCCGTTTTTCCATTCAAATCCATTTTTCTCCATCGCTCAGAATTTTTCATCGCCTGCATCATGATTTGATTAGTTTGCTCGGGTGTAATATCAACAAAAGGCGCGTTGTCTTTGTCTTTCATTCCTTTAAAAAATTCTTTTTGTAAATTTTTTAAATGTTCTTGCACCGCTTCTTCGGCATATTGCTGCATTTTTGAATCGATAGTCGTATAAATTTTTAATCCATCTCGATACAAATCATATTCAGTTCCATCGGGTTTTAAATGATCTTTTACCCATTTTCGCATGTAATCTCTCAGGTATTCTCTAAAATAAGTTGCGCTACCTTCGGAATGACTTTCGGGTCTAAAATCTAATTTTACAGGTAATTTTTTAAGCTGTTCTTGTTTGGCTTGAGTAATTACACCGTTTTTCACCATTTGCCCTAATACCGTATTTCTTCGATCTAAAACTAATTGTGCTCTTTTTTTTCGGTTTGGATTATATAGCGAAGGATTTTTTAACATCCCCACAAACAAAGCGCCTTCTTCGATAGTTAAATCTTTTGGTTCTTTGTTCATGTAAATTTTTGCTGCCGAACGAATTCCGACCGCACCGTTTACAAAATCTACTTGATTTAAGTACAGTGCAATGATTTCTTGTTTTGTGTATTGTCTTTCTAAACGAATGGAAATAATCCATTCTTTTACTTTTTGAATGACTCTAAAAAGAATAAATCTTGAACCTTCTCCGTGGAATAAATTTTTGGCTAATTGCTGCGTTAGTGTACTAGCACCTCCATCTCTTCCTAACTTTACTACGGCACGCAAAGTTCCTTTTGCATCAATTCCTGAATGTTCATAAAAACGTTCGTCCTCAGTTGCTACTAGGGCTTTTACAATATGTTGTGGTAATTCATGGTATTTTACTGGGGTTCTATTTTCTTTATAAAATTTACCAATAACTACTCCATCGGCAGAGATAATTTCGGTAGCCACATTAGAATCTGGATTTTCTAAATCATCAAACGAAGGCATTTTCCCGAAAAGTCCCCAAGAAGCAAAAAGGAATAATAAAATAATTCCTAAAAATCCATACTTAAAAAGTTGCCAAAACTTTCGAGTATATTCTGAATATTCATTTGTAACTGGTTTCTTAGTCGCCATGTTATTTTGTGTTTTCTATTCGTAATCCTAATTCTGTAATTCCTTTTAGTTCTGCTACACCTTTTACTTCTCCGGTGGCTCTTATTGCTTGAACTACTTCTACTTTATAATTTCCAATTCTATTAAAAACGTAGTTTTCTAGATACCATAATTTGCTTTCTTTAACGTCGGAAAACCCTTCCCCTAAAAGGGTTCCGTCAACATTTGCCATTTGATATTCAAGGGTGTCTATTTTTATTGTAGGCTTTTTCCCTGGCTCTTTTAAGGAAACGATCAAATACATATTATTGAACGGATAATCATTGTTATTTCTTACAGCAAGAAACAGATTGTAGGGTTTTATGGTGTCTTTTTGTTCAAAAGTAAAACGCAAAGTATCGGATTTTTTCCACGAACCATCTAATTCTTTATATTCACTGTAAAACTGTTTTTCATCACAGGCGGTAAAAAACAATAACAACAATAATAAACCAATATAATTAGTCTTTCTTAGGTGCATTTTTAAAATTTGTAGGTTTCTTCTTTTTATTTCTATTATTCGGTTTTTTCTTCGGTTGATCAAAACGAGTTAAACTATCTTGACCGACTACATTTTCAAATTTTTTCTCTACTTCTTGAACCGTTTCAACTACATAATCTTCTAGTCCAGCAACGCGTTCTTTTTTCTTGTTTACAGCAATAATTTCTTTGACTTTTTCAACTGGCAAAACCATCCATTGCGCCGGCGCATTGGCATACGAAAACCACATAATTTCTTTAAAAATGTCTATTTTCTGACAATAAGCGTCACCTTTTTCGGTGTACAATTTGGTTTCCATGTCGGGCATGTCTTTCAATGCGTCTAAATACGTGTCTAATTCATAGTTTAAACAACATTTCAGTTTGCCACATTGCCCTGCTAATTTTTGTGGATTCAACGATAATTGTTGGTAACGCGCTGCCGAAGTATTTACACTTCTAAAATCGGTTAACCAAGTGGAACAACACAATTCTCTACCACAAGAACCAATTCCGCCTAAACGAGATGCTTCTTGTCGAAAGCCCACTTGCTTCATTTCGATTCTAACTTTAAATTCTTGTGCAAATTCTTTAATCAATTGGCGAAAATCTACGCGATCGTTAGCGGTGTAGTAAAACGTTGATTTTGATCCATCGCCTTGAAATTCAACATCTGAAATTTTCATTTCCAATTTTAAATTGATTGCAATTTCTCTAGCACGCATGAGCACAATTTCTTCTTTATTTCTAGCTTCAGTCCAGATGTCGATATCCTTTTGAGTAGCTTTTCGGTAAATTTTTGCTAATTCTTTATCTGGATTTTCATTTTTCTTCTTCATTTGAATTTTAACCAATTCGCCTGTCAAAGTAATGATTCCGATGTCGTGTCCTGGAGAAGCTTCTGTAGCTACAATATCTCCAATAGACAAGGTCAATTTTTCGGTATTCCTAAAAAATTCTTTTCTACCGTTTTTAAATCGGATTTCAACAGCGTCAAAAGGCGCTTGACCCCCTGGAAGTGTCATGTTTGATAACCAATCGAAAACAGAAAGTTTGTTGCAGCTATCGGTGCCGCAAGACCCATTATTATTACACCCTTTTGGTGCACCACCATCAGTGGTTGAACAGTTTGTACATGCCATAATTTCGATATATAGTGATTGTCCTTTGTGGACTACGTTTCAAAACGTTTTTGAGCGTAAAGATATTGAATTTTTGTTGAATCTTTCAAATTCGATAGTGGAAGTTTGTCCAAAATAAAAAAACCTATCTCATAGTAAAACGAAATAGGTAGTTTTATAGTATTTAAAATAGTTGTTAGCACTAATTTTATGTTCCTAATTTATAAAGCCTGTCTGATAATCGCACTCTAAATGGGACTTCAAACGTAACTTTATCGCCAATTTTTGCAACTGTATTTTCAGTTCCGTTGACTAACATTTTATCTAAAATTAATTCCTGATTTCCTGTTGTAGGTCCCGAAATTAATATTTTTTCTCCAATAGTTAATTCGTTATTTTCAATGATAAAAAGTCCTACTTGTGCTTTAACATAAAAATGTTCAGCTTTTCCAACAAGGGTTTTCTTGATTTTTATCTTTTTACGGATATCATTTGATTTTGTGGCTGTTGCCAATGCCGTATCGGATAGTTCCCCCGAATGTTTGAACTTCAATTTTTCAGATTTTCCTTTTCGGAATACTTTATTTCCAACTTGTTTTCCTCGACGCAATTTTACTTGTTCGGCTAAAGACAAATGGGTGATTTCTTGACATTCAGTTGAGCAACAATTTTCCATAGCGGCTTTACAGTCGTCGCATTGAATGAACAACAAATGGCAGCCATCATTCAAACAATTGGTGTGATTGTCACATGGTTTTCCACATTGGTGACATTGCGAAACGATATCATCGGTAATTCTTTCGCCTAAACGGTGATCAAAAACAAAGTTCTTTCCAATAAATTTACTTTCTAAATTTTCTTCCTGGATTTGTTTAGCATAATTAATGATGCCGCCTTCCAATTGGAACACGTTTTTAAAACCTTGGTGTTTGAAGTATGCCGATGCTTTTTCGCAACGAATTCCGCCCGTGCAATACATCACCAAATTTTTATCTTCTTTGAAGTTTTGCAATTGCTCGTTGATAATGGGTAAACTTTCTCTAAAAGTCTCTACATCTGGCGTTATAGCGCCTTTAAAATGGCCTATCTCACTTTCATAATGATTTCTAAAATCGACCACAATGGTGTTTGGATCTTCTAAGATTTGATTGAATTCCTTAGCTTTTAAATGTATGCCGATATTTGTTACATCAAAGGTTTCATCACTCAAACCGTCGGCTACAATTTTATCACGAACTTTTACGGTCAATTTTAAAAACGAATGATCGTCTTGTTCAACGGCAACATTCAATCGAATGCCGCGCATAAACGGATAGACTTCTAAAGTTTCGCGAAAAGCTTCAAAATTTTCGGCTGGAACACTCATTTGTGCATTGATTCCTTCTTTGGCCACATAGGTTCGGCCAAGGGCGTCAAGGGCATTCCAAGCAACGAATAAATCGTCTCTAAATTTCTTAGGATCTTCAATTTTGGCATACGCATAGAACGACAAAGTAAGTCTTTGTTTGCCAGCTTGATCAATCAGCTCGGCTCTTTCTTCTGCGCTTAAGGTGTTGTACAGTTGCATGCTATAAACGTTTAAGTGAGAAATATGTTGAACTCTAAATGGAAGAATTCGAGTGTAAAGGTAATAAATTTGGATATCAATTTCCATTTTCTCTAGAAAAACAAAAATATATTAACATTTTTTGGAACAATTAAAAAAAGCTGTATTTTTACGAAAAATAATATTATGAGTGCAGATAAAGAAGCCAAATTAAAAGCCTTACAATTAACGTTAGACAAACTTGACAAAACCTATGGTAAAGGAGCCGTAATGAAATTAGGCGATAGCGCCGTTGAAGAAGTGGATTCAATTCCTTCGGGTTCATTAGGAATAGACTTAGCTTTAGGAGTAAATGGATACCCAAGAGGTAGAGTCATTGAAATTTATGGCCCAGAATCGTCAGGAAAAACTACGTTAACATTACACGCCATTGCTGAAGCTCAAAAAGCAGGAGGAATTGCAGCATTTATCGATGCAGAACATGCTTTCGATCGTTTTTATGCCGAAAAATTAGGGGTTGATATTGATAATTTAATCATTTCGCAACCTGATAACGGAGAACAAGCGCTTGAAATTGCAGAAAGTTTAATTCGCTCAGGTGCAGTAGATATTGTCGTGATTGACTCTGTTGCCGCCTTGACTCCAAAAAGCGAAATTGAAGGCGATATGGGAGATAGCAAAATGGGATTACATGCCCGATTGATGTCTCAAGCGTTACGAAAATTAACTGGAACCATTCACAAAACGAATTGTACCGTGTTTTTTATCAATCAGTTGCGTGATAAAATTGGCGTAATGTTTGGAAGCCCTGAAACTACAACCGGAGGAAATGCCTTGAAATTTTATGCGTCGGTTCGAATTGACATTAGAAGATCTACTCAAATCAAAGATGGTGACAATGTTTTAGGAAATAGAACCAAAGTTAAAATTGTAAAAAATAAAGTAGCACCACCTTTTAGAACTGCAGAGTTCGACATCATGTATGGTGAAGGAATTTCTAAAGTAGGTGAGATTATTGACTTAGCCGTAGAATTTGAAATCATTAAAAAAAGCGGTTCTTGGTTTAGCTATGGTGAAACAAAATTAGGACAAGGTAGAGATGCTGTTAAAGTTTTAATTAAAGATAATCCAGAATTAATGGACGAATTAGAAATAAAAATTAAAGAGACCATTAAAGAAAATCATGCATAGTTAAAAAATCACGCTTTGAGCGTGATTTTTTTTTATTTTCAATCCGTTTGTTTAAATTTGAACACTGTAATCAAACTAATTTTAAAATGAAAAAATTAATTTTACTTTTAAGCTTACTATTTGTTTTAAATTCTTGTGATAAAGATGAGACTAGTTATAGTGTTGTGGCATTACCCGTAGATTCTGTGGTTATTCCTTCAGCATTTGATTTAGGAGAAACATATGCTATAACTATGAAATATTATAGACCTACAAACTGTCACTCTGATTATGGAATTTTTTATGACAAAGATTTAAATATTCGCACCTGTGCAGTAAAAAATGTTGTAGAAAACCGAAGCAATTGTTCTGAAATTCAAAATGTTTTGGTTGAAGAAACCTTTAATTTTTATGTGACAAATACTGGGAATTATATTTTTAAATTTTGGACTGGAGAAGATGCAAATGGTAACGATACCTTTCTCGAATATGATGTCCCAGTGAATTAATTTTGATTTACTAAAGATTCTAGAATACTTTGCCTTACTAGTTGCTTTATTTCATTTTTATCTTCTAACGTCTTTCCTGTTGTTTCTATAATTGGTAAAATTTTAGCACGCATTTTTCCCGGACTTCCACTGAAAAATGTATAAGAAAAACGTTTTTTATTATCAAAAAATACCATCGGAATAATTGGTAATTGATGTTCAATAGCAATTCTAAATGCGCCATCTTTAAATTCGTCTAAAACAATATGCTCTTCAGGCACACCGCCTTCTGGAAAAATACAAATACTTAACCCTTGTTGAATTCTTTTTTGTGCGCGTTCAAAAACTTGATACCTGCTTTTACTGCTGTTTCTGTCAACTAAAATAGAAGCTCTTTTGTAAATAAAGCCAAAAATAGGAATTTGTGCTAATTCTTTTTTTCCAACAAATACAAATGGATGATTTTTCACTAAAACTAACATCAGCATAATATCGGTCATTGACGTATGATTTGCTACTAACATATAGCTTTTGCCTTCTTCAAAAACACCATCACCGCTGATTTTGTAATTAAATCCCATTCCAATTAGAATCATTTTAGCCCATAATCTTGCTATTTTAAAAAATAAAGAATAGGTTTTTTCACTAATAATTGTTAGAAAAATAAATGGAAACATGACAATTATTGGAACTAAAACCAATATATAAAACCAAATTCGGTACAGAAATGTAAGCGGATATTTTATATATTTCATTTTAAAAAAATTAATAGCTTTCCAAAAGTAATCATTTTAATAAAACCGAACTCTTTTTACTTTTCGGTTTTTACTTTACATTTGTAATTCAAAATAACAACTTAGAAACGTTCTGCGTTAATAAAAAAACAATGGCAAAAATTTTAACAGGAGTTCAAAGTACAGGAACACCGCACTTAGGTAATTTATTAGGAGCAATTTTACCTGCTATTCAAATGGCAAACAATCCTGATAACGAATCTTTTCTTTTTATTGCTGATTTGCATTCGATTACGCAAATCAAAAATGGAACAGAATTAAGACAAAACACCTACAGTACGGCTGCGGCTTGGCTAGCTTGCGGTTTAGATACTAATAAAATTGTTTTTTATCGCCAATCGGATGTGACTGAAACTACCGAACTTGCTTGGTATTTGAGCTGTTTTTTTCCGTTTCAACGCTTAACATTAGCACATTCTTTTAAAGATAAAGCCGACAGACTAGACGATGTTAATGCAGGATTATTTTCCTATCCGATGTTAATGGCCGCCGATATATTACTGTATGATGCTACTATTGTTCCTGTTGGAAAAGACCAATTGCAACACATAGAAATTACTCGTGATGTAGCTTCAAGATTTAATCACCAAATGGGAGAAACTTTTGTAATTCCAGACGCAAAAACCAGCGAAGAAACCATGTATGTGCCTGGAACAGACGGTCAAAAAATGAGTAAATCAAGAAATAATTTCATCAATATTTTTGTGGACGATAACGCACTTCGTAAGCAAATTATGGGAATTGAAACTGATAGTACTCCTCTTGAGGCTCCAAAAAATCCAGACACTTGCAATGTATTTGCTTTATATAAATTGTTAGGTTCTACTGAAGAGATTACAGATTTACGTGCCAAATATGAAGCAGGAAATTATGGCTATGGCCATGCCAAACAAGCACTTTATGATTTAATGGTAATTAAATTTGCATCTGAAAGAGAAAAATACAATTACTATATCAATAATCTTGAAGCGGTTGATAAATTATTACTAGAAGGCGCCGCGAAAGCAAGAAAAGTTGCTCAAGGCGTTTTAACAAGAGTCAGAGAAAAACTGGGATACTAATAAAATAACATATAAAAACCTCAACGATTAGCTGTCTAATTTTTGAGGTTTTTTACTAAACCGCTTCAAAAATCTTTCCTGGCAAAGGACGGATGACTCCTTTTAATTCCATGTTCAACAAAATAGAAGAAATGCGATAAATAGGGAAATCACATTCTAAAGCAATAATGTCCATCATTTCTTTTCCTGTTTTTTGAAGGTAATCATAGATTTTCTGTTCTTCATTCGTTAAGGAAATAAATAATTGTTTTTGAACTGCTTTTTGCGATTCGCGTTGCAATTCCCAATTTAATATATACACCAAATCTGCCGCCGATGTTAGCAAATTAGCACGCTGGGTTTTAATCAAATTATTGCATCCTTGGCTATATTTATCAGTGGTTCTCCCCGGAACTGCAAACACATCTCGGTTGTAATCATTAGCTAAATTTGCAGTGACTAATGATCCGCCTTTTTCGGCGCTTTCAATTACAACAGTGGCTTCACTAATGCCGGCTACGATTCTGTTGCGCTTGATAAAATTTTCTTTATCTGGTTTACTGGTGCTCCAAAACTCGGTTAAAAATCCTCCGTTTTGTTCCATTTTTGCCATATACTTTTTATGAGTTTTGGGATAAATTTGATTCAAACCATGTGCTAATACACCTATCGTTTGCAAGCCATAATCCATTGCCATTTGATGGGCATAAATATCTACACCATAAGCAAACCCACTAACAATAATAGGATTTAATTGTGCAATTTCTTCCAGAAATTTTTTTGTAAATTCCACACCATAAGAGGTAATTTGGCGTGTGCCAACAATACTAATTACTCTACGGTTTTGTAAATTGATATTTCCTGCTTGAAACAAAAGTACCGGACTATCGTAACAGTGTTTTAATCGTTCGGGATAGTTTTCTTCTTGAAAATAGGTGGTGAAAATATTTTCTTGCGCTATGAATTGGATTTCGGCTTCCGCTTTTACAAATACAGCTTTATCTTGTAAATTTTTAATTACGACCGAACCAATGCCGTCAATTTTTTGAAGTTGGGATTTCTTTGAAGTAAATACTGCTTCTGCGTTTCCGCAATGTTGGATGAGTTTTTTGGCGATTACATCTCCTACTCCTTCCACTTGCATGAGCGCAAGCGTGTGGTACAATTCTGATTGTGTCATGGCGGATATAAAATTTATTTGGCATATAATTGAAGTACAAAAATAGCAGTTTTTAGAAATAAACCAAAGATTTTTTAAACAAAGAAAAAGGCCTGAACCTTAAAACCCCTAGAATTTGAAGATTAAAACAAAGACTAAAAATAAAATTGTTAATAATTTTTGTTAATAAAATTTTGAAATTAGCATTGATTATCTAACTTTGTTGTTATGCAGATAGAAAAACACATTTCCGACTTATTATATCGTTATCAGTGCGTAACTGTGCCTGGTTTTGGTGCATTTTTAACCGAAACCGTATCAGCTCATGTAACAGGTAGTGCGAGCTCGTTTTTTCCGCCTAAAAAGGTGGTTTCATTTAATGCAAATGTAAAAAATAACGATGGATTATTAGCTAACCACGTGGCATTACAAGAAAAAATGTCTTATGAATTGGCAGTTATAAAAATAAATGATGTTGCAGCTGAATGGACTTATTTGTTACAAAATCGCAATCGATTAGCAATAAAAAATATTGGTGAAATTTCTGTTAATAATGAAATGAATTGGGTTTTTGAGCCTGCAAATACCATTAATTATTTGACCGATGCTTTTGGGCTAACTTCTTTTGTTTCTCCTGAAATTACAAGAGAAAAATTAAAACAAGAAGTAGAGGCTTTAGAAGAAAGAGCACCGATTATTTTTACACCTCAACGAAAAAGAAATTATTCTTATTTAAAATATGCAGCTGTATTTACAGTTATGTTTGGCGCTGGAACTTTTGGTTATAAAATGTATTATGACCAACAAGTAATGGAGCAAACTTTGATTGTTGAGAAAAAAGTGCAAGAAAAAGTGCAACAACAAATTCAGGAAGCTACTTTTATGCTTTCCAATCCGATTCCATCGGTAGAGTTGGCAATTGTTGAAGAAAAAATGCCTTATCATTTGGTGGCTGGCGCATATAGAAACGAAGAAAATGCAAATAAAGCGATTGCAGAACTTACTGCTGCTGGTTTTGAAAACGCTAAAATGCTTCCGTTGAATAAACACAAATTATACCCTGTAGTGTATGCAAGTTTTAAAACACTTAACGAAGCACAATCAGAACGTAGAGCGATACAAAAATCACATAATGCAGAAGCTTGGTTGTTGATCGACTAAAAGCAACTTATTACATAAAAAGTATTAAAATCTCAGTTTTGGGATTTTTTTATGTGTTTTATTTTCTAATTCCTCGTTATCTTTGCAAAAAAAACAATGCAACCAAAATTTCCTTCAGAATCAGTCACCACTTTAACCGACTTAGTATTGCCGGGAGAAACCAATCCGTTGAATAATTTATTTGGTGGCGAATTATTAGCTCGAATGGATAGAGCTGCTAGTATAACAGCAAGAAGACATTCGCGTAGAATTTGTGTAACCGCATCAGTAAACCACGTGGCGTTTAATAGAGCCATTCCTTTAGGAAGCGTAGTGACTGTAGAATCTAAAGTGTCCAGAACATTCAATACTTCTATGGAGATTTTTATTGATGTATGGATTGAAGACAGAGAATCAGGAATTAAAAACAAGGCAAACGAAGCTATTTATACTTTTGTGGCTGTGGATGAAACCGGAAGACCTATTCCAGTGCCGCCAATTGTTCCCGAAACCGATTTAGAAAAAGATCGATTTGCCGCCGCATTACGAAGAAAACAAATAAGCTTAGTATTAGCCGGAAAAATGAAACCCAACGAAGCAACGGAATTAAGAGCGTTGTTTATGGAATAAATCCAGAACCTTCAGGCTCTTTTTTTCATTTTTGTAAAAAACAAACACACATGTCATCATTTTATAAATTAAGCATTAAAGAAATTATCAAAGAAACAGCCGATGCGGTTTCCATTTTATTTAATGTTCCCGAGGAATTAAAATCACATTATACTTTTGTTGCCGGTCAATATGTAAACTTAAAAGTTACATTGGACGGACAAGAAATTAGAAGAGCCTATTCTATTTGTTCGGCTCCAAAAAGTGGCGAATTGCGAATTGCAGTAAAAGCAGTAAAAAACGGATTTTTCTCAAAATTTGCTAATGAAAAACTAGCCGTTGGAAATGTAATTGAAGTAGGAACTCCTGAAGGAAAATTCACATTCGAACCCAAAACAGATCGTCAAAAAAACTACGCAGCTTTTGTGGCTGGAAGCGGAATTACGCCTGTATTTTCGATTTTAAAATCGGTTTTAGAAGAAGAACCTAATAGCGCATTTGTCTTGGTTTACGGAAATAAATCGGAAAAAGACACCATTTTTCATAACCAATTACACGATTTACAATTGCAATATGTAGGGCGTTTGTTTGTGCAATATGTTTACAGTCAATCAACCGCAGATAACGCTTTACTTGGCAGAATCGACCATACAACGGTGAATTTTATCTTGAAAAATAAACATGCCGAAATGGAGTTTTCAAAATTCTATTTGTGTGGGCCAGAAGAAATGATCAATTTGGTTTCAAATACTTTGAAAGAAAATAACATTTCAGATTCAGATATTAAATTCGAATTGTTCTCAACATCTTCAAACAATAAAGAAGCAACTAGTGGCGCAGACGGTCATACTAAGATTTCTATTTTGGTAGATAGTGAAGAAACCACTTTTGAAATGAGTCAGCAACAAACTTTATTAGAAGCGGCTTTGAAGCAAGGTATAGATGTTCCGTATTCTTGTCAAGGCGGCATTTGCAGCAGTTGTATTTGCAGAATAACCGAAGGTGCTGCGGAAATGAAGAAAAATCAAATTTTAAACGAATCTGAAGTAGCCGAAGGATTGACTTTAGCGTGTCAAGCTTATCCAACAACGACAACCATTAAAATTGATTTTGATGATGTTTAGTGGGCAAAATTCCAAATAAAAAAATCCAAATTCCAATTTTATTTAGGTAAGATTGGAATTTATTTTTTCAATGACCTGAAAAGGTAAAATCGTTCGCATTGCATTTTCATAGCCTGCTACTTTTTTATTTCCGTACACCGAAGTAGGTAAAAATGGATATTGTTTTCTATCTGAAGTCAAACAAAAATCATCGGGTTGGTTAAATGGTTTGAAACCTGCAAAAGGATGGGTAGCGCCCCAAAGTGTAATAACTTTTACACCTAACATAGACGAAATATGTGAGTTTCCAGAATCCATGGAAAGCATGATGTCTAAATTGGAAATTAATTGTATTTCGGCTTCAAATGGTAATTTACCCGCAACAATAATGACATTATCTTGGTTGTTTTGTAATTGACTTAATTTTTGAATCTCTGTTATGCCTCCGCCAAATAAAAAGATTTTAACGTTTTTATTTTTAGCTAAATCGTCTATTACTTTTTGCATTAAATCTGATGGATAGACTTTACTTTCGTATTGTGCAAAAGGGGCAATTCCAATCCAGTTTTGGTTTTTTGTTCCTGTGATTGAAAAAATTTCATCTGATAAAATAGCTTTTTCAGGAAATTTAGGATTCGCTAAATCAATTGAAAATCCAAATTGTTTGAACGTGTCCACATGTCTTTCTACCATTGGTTTTACTGGAGCAAAAACTTTATTGATCAAACTAGTTAACGCTTTTTTTTCGGCTCTACCTTTATCGGTTGCAGCTACTTTTATCCCGCTTAACGCAAATAATGTTCGAACTACTTTTGAGCGAAGCACATTATGTAAATCGGCAACCAAATCAATATCCAATTTACGTAAATCAGAAAACAATAGGAATAAACCGAAGAAACCTTTGTGTCGTTCTTTCAAATCTACTCCAAAGAAATTGACATTCGGAATGCCTTCAAAAAAAGGCTGGAAGAATGGTCTTGAAACCATCGTTATTTTTACGTCGGGATGTTGTAAAACTAAGGCTCTCAACACAGGAACTGTCATTGCGACATCACCCATGGCTGAGAGCCTTATTACCAATATATGTTTTGGTTTAGATAGCAATAGAATACTATTTTTTATTTTGATACAACACCGGATTTAACTCCTCGTCGTTGTACATTTTCATTTGTTTGTACACTTTCATGTATTTGTCGCCTGCTTCAATATCTTCAATTAATTGACTGATTGAAGTAAACATATCGTTTTTTTGGTCTAACAAAACATTTAGTTTTTCTTGACATTTTGCTCTGTGTTCTACTGATGCTTCGACACGAGTTGCCTCTTCATTCATGTGGTAAATTTTCAAAGCTAAAATTGATAAACGATCAATTGCCCAAGCTGGACTTTCGGTGTTTATTTTTGCATTTGGTTTTACCTGAACATTCTTGTATTTATCTAAGAAATAACTATCAATATACTCCACCATATCGGTACGAACTTGGTTTGAAGCGTCAATTTTACGTTTTAAATCTAAAGCCGCAACTGGGTCAATATTTGGATCACGAACGATGTCTTCATAATGCCATTGCACCGTGTCTACCCAGTTTTTTGCGAATAGCAAATATTCAATTGTTCCTTTTTCAAAAGGATTTACAACAGGTTGATACACATCGTCAATAATGTGATAGGTTTTGATACTTTGTTCAAAAATGGGAAATGCAAATTCGGCAAACATAATTATAGCTTTTAAATTGGTACAAAAATAACGATTTTTTGTACTTTTAACCTGAATTACAAAAAATAAAATCGATGCACATTCATTATATTTCAGATCAGAACAGTATTCTCAATCATTTTTTAGCGCAAATACGCGATGTAACTATTCAAAAAGACAGCATGCGTTTTCGAAAAAACATTGAACGGATAGGAGGAATAATGGCGTATGAATTGAGTAAAACACTTGACTATAAGAATATTGAAGTGCAAACGCCTTTAGGAATTAAACACACTACAACGATAGCTGAACCTGTAGTTTTATGTTCGATTTTACGTGCCGGTTTAGCATTGCATCAAGGTTTTATGAACTTTTTTGATGATGCAGAAAACGGATTTGTTTCGGCTTACCGTAATCATTATAACAACGATGAACAATTTGATATTTTGGTCGAATATCAGGCTGCGCCTTCTTTTGAAGGAAAAAATCTTATTTTAATTGACCCAATGTTGGCTACCGGACAATCAATTGTAGCGGTTTTGCAAAAATTGCATTTGGAACACAAGCCTAAAGAAATACACGTTGCAGTTGTAATTGCGGCTCCTGAAGGAATTGAATATTTAGAAAAAAATCTTCCTTCGACCTGTCATTTATGGGTTGCTGCTTTGGATGAAAAATTAAACGATAAAAACTATATCATTCCGGGGCTGGGAGATGCTGGTGATTTAGCTTATGGTAGTAAATTATAATTGCATCACATAGAAAAAAACTGCAGAAATTATCATTCCATACACGATAATTTCTTTTATCCATTTATTATCTATTTTCTCTATAAAATTTGCGCCAATAATTGCCAGAGGAGCAAAACAAAATGCCAAACTTCCATTATTTTTATTTGCAGAAAGCACATAAATTCCGACGCCTAAAATAAAAGAAAATAATATGGTTTTGTGTGAAGATTGCATGTTTAAAGCTTTATTTTGAATATCAAAAATTTGAGAAACAAAGAAAAATAAACTTATTGCTGCAAATAAAGCCAATGCCATTCTTTGATATATGGTATCAAAATAATAAAAATTAAAACTCAGATACGTTTTGCTTAATAAGGAACTCAGTAAGGAATTATCGAAAAAACTATTGGCTAGAAAAAATAAAATGGTTACTGCTAGCAAAGCAATAAAAGGTACCACCCAATTTCTATAATCTCTAGAAACGTGAAGAATAATGGCAATAAAAACCAGAACAATATAAAATAAACTCCAGAAATGAAATAAGCCGGCTAACAAAATCCAAAAAGAAGCATCAAAAATTTTCTCTTTTGTTGCTAATAGCGATTTCAAAGAAATAAGTCGTCTTAAGGCTAATAACAAAAAGAAATTAGCAATAATTATGTTTTTATTTTGAAAATAGGACGAGAAAAAAAGTAAAAAAACAAAAAATAATAATAAAGCGTAATTATTGTTTTTTGTTAATTCATTTTTAAGTGCAATAAAATTGATTAAAAAACTTGACGCAAACACAACAACAAACAGTCCAAATTCTTGAGCAAAATATAGCCATGAAGCATCGGTTTCTGCGGTTATTAGTGTCTTTATAATAAAGAACACAAACAACAAAATTCCAATGGCTAAATAATTAAATGGTCTAGTTTTACCAAAAACACTTGCTATCATGCGAATATTTTATACTTTTGTGGTGTAAATATAATACTTTATCAAAATGAAATCATTTTTTGAAGGAATTGCAAGTCTTTTTGTTGACTTTTTATTTGTTCCATTGGATATGCTCCGTGAATTAGAATTATCTAGCTGGTGGACCGCAAACATTATTAACTGGTTATTTATAATCGTTTGTTGTGTTGCTATGCGCTATTGGATTAAGCAATTAAATATTTTTAAAGCAAACAATGAAGACGCGCAAGACACCACTGCTCATTCATTTTTAAAATAAATTTTAAGAACTAAGAAGCTTTATAAATCTTTTCCTATATCTTTTCTATAATACATCTTATCAAATTGTAGTTTTGCTATACTTTGATAAGATTTTTTTATGGCTTCTTGAAAGTCATTCCCATACGAAGTAACCGCTATAACACGACCGCCATTTGTAACAACTTTTCCGTTTTCTAATTTTGTTCCAGCATGAAAAGGTATCGAATCGGTAATGTTATCTAGTCCGAAAATTTCTTTCCCTTTTTCATAGTCTTCAGGATAACCACCAGAAACCACCATAATCGTAGTGGCAGCTCTTTCGTCGATTTCTAATGTAATTTTATCCAATTCTTGTTTTCCAATTGCTTCAAAAATATCTACTAAATCAGATTTTAATCTTGGCATTACCACTTCTGTTTCAGGATCGCCCATACGCACATTGTATTCAATGACCATTGGTTCGCCTTTTACATTGATTAACCCGATGAAAACAAATCCTTTATATTCGATACCGTCTTTTTGAAGGCCGTCAATAGTTGGTTTCACTATTCGAGTTTCAATTTTTTCTAACAAAATAGCATCGGCAAATGGAACTGGAGACACCGCTCCCATTCCGCCTGTATTTAGCCCAGTATCGCCTTCTCCAATGCGTTTGTAGTCTTTTGCAGTTGGAAGTAATTTATAGGATTTTCCGTCGGTTAAAACGAAACAACTTAATTCAATTCCGTCTAAAAATTCTTCAATTACTACTTTTGAACTTGCTTGTCCAAATTTAGCGCCCACCAACATATTTCGTAATTCGGTTTTAGCTTCTTCCAAATCCGACAAGATCAAAACGCCTTTTCCGGCAGCTAATCCGTCGGCTTTTAAAACGTATGGTGCTTCAAGTGTTTCTAAAAATGTGCAACCCTGTTCAGCGGTATCTTTTGTAAAACTTTCGTAACGAGCTGTTGGAATGTTGTGTTTTACTAAAAATTCTTTGGCAAATTCTTTACTTCCTTCTAGTTGCGCTCCTATTTTTGAAGGTCCGATTACCGGAATATGATTGATTTGAGAATCGTTTTTAAAATAATCGTAAATCCCTAATACTAAAGGGTCTTCTGGTCCAACGACTACCATTTCAATTTTTTCCTGAAGCACAAATTTTTTCACGGCTTCAAAATCATTAGGGTTTAGTGAGACATTAGTAGCAATTGTTGCTGTTCCAGCATTTCCAGGCGCTACAAAAAGAGAAGAGCATTTTGGGCTTTGAAGCATTTTCCATGCCAATGCGTGTTCGCGACCACCTGAACCTAGTAATAAAATTGTCATTGTTTTGTGTCGTTATGTTGTTTGGCAAAAATACTTCGTTTTCGATAGAAAAAAAAGTTTAATAGGCTTTTTCCTCTCCTTTAATAGCGTTGATAACTGTTTTATGAATAATTTTTAAATCTAACAAAATAGACCAATTTTCTATATAAAAAATATCGAATTTCACTCTATTTACAATATCTTTTTCGTTTTCAACTTCTCCTCTGCAACCATTTATTTGTGCTAAACCGGTAATTCCTGGCTTAATAAAATGTCTAACCATAAATTTATCAACGCTTTTTGCATACATTTCAGTGTGACTAACCATATGGGGTCTTGGTCCTACAACAGACATGTCACCTAATAATACGTTGAAAAATTGAGGCAACTCATCAATACTAAACTTTCGTAATATTTTTCCGAATTTAGTAACTCTTGGATCGTTTTTTTGAACTTGTTCTAAATCAGCTTTTGAATTTAATCGCATAGATCTAAATTTATAACAATTAAACTCTTTATAGTTCAAGCCGTTTCTTCTTTGTTTAAAGAAAACCGGACCTTTTGATTCCATTTTAACTATTATTGCTATTAATGGCGTTAACCACGATAAAAGCAATAAAATAACGAGTAATGAAAACACAACATCAAAAAAATGTTTGAATCTTTTATTAATTATTTTATCTAAAGGTATGGTTCTTAAAGATATAACAGGCACATAGCCATAGTATTCTACTGCGAGATTGCGTAACATTCTATTTTTGCTATCAGGTAGCAGTTTTATGGTTTTGAGATTATTATCTGCAAAATGTATTAGTCCTTGTAAATCCGTACTATTGAGTGTATTTAATGAGCCGTAAATTTCATCAACATTATTTTTAGTTACAAACTCATAACACGCTTTAATCTCTTCCTTTTTATTTATTTTTAAACTAAAAACGTTTAATAAATTGTACCCATAATTAGGTTTAGTTGTAAAAAATAATTTTAATTCGTCTACATCTTTTCCAGATCCTAAAATGATCACATTTCTTAAATTTCCTCCATATAACAAACGATACTTTTTAAGTAGAAAAAATATTGAAAACTTAATAAAACCAACAGAAATGAATGAAAAAATAATATAAATCCATACTTCATCTGGAGTTACATATTTATATTTATAACCAACGTAAGCGAACGTAATTAAACTTATAAAAATAAATTGCTTTATTAGTTTGCCTAAGATTGTAATGTCTTTTGTAAATCTATACACTTCGTAATACCCTGAATAATAGGAAATAACTATCCAAGAAAGCGACAAAATAGAATGATAGCCAAAATTGCTCATGGCCGAACGAAGACAAACTAAAATTAATAAATTTATTAATAATAAATCTATTAAAGCGATTAGAGGTCTAATAAATCCTGAATATCTTCCTGTTTTTGGCTTCAAACTAATAAATGTATTTTGAGAAATCTTTGTGTTCTTCTTTTGCTAATTCTTGAGGTGAAAGTGATTTGAAATACTCGTATGTTAATTTCATACCTTCTTCTCTTTTTACTTTAGCTGTCCACCCTAAAATTTCTTTGGCCTTAGTAATGTCAGGTTGGCGTTGCATTGGGTCGTTTACGGGTAAGTCTTTATAAATAACCTTTTGTTTGGTTCCTGTTAATTTAATTATTTCTTCAGCAAAATCAGAAATAGTAATTTCATCTGGATTTCCAATGTTTACAGGTAAATGATAATCGGAAAGTAATAATCTATAAATGCCTTCTACTTGATCCGAAACGTAACAAAAAGAACGTGTTTGACTTCCGTCACCAAAAACCGTTAAATCTTCTCCTCTTAGCGCTTGACCTATAAATGCAGGTATAACTCGTCCGTCATTTAATCGCATCCTTGGTCCGTAAGTGTTAAAAATTCGGACAATTCTAGTTTCCACGCCGTGAAACGTGTGATACGCCATTGTAATTGATTCTTGAAACCGTTTGGCTTCATCATAAACCCCTCTTGGTCCGATAGTGTTGACGTTTCCATAATACTCTTCTGTTTGTGGATGAACTAGTGGATCACCATACACTTCTGAGGTTGATGCGATAAGTATTCTTGCTTTTTTTACTCGGGCTAAACCCAATAAATTATGAGTTCCTAATGATCCTACTTTTAAAGTTTGAATGGGAATTTTCAAATAGTCTATTGGACTAGCCGGTGAAGCAAAGTGCAAAATATAATCTAATTTACCGGGCACATGGACAAATTTTGTGATGTCGTGGTGGTAAAATTCAAAATTTTTATCTTTAAAAAGGTGCTCAATATTTTTTAAATCGCCTGTTATTAAGTTATCCATACCAATAACATAATAGCCTTCATTGATAAATCGATCACAAAGGTGTGATCCTAAAAAACCTGCGGCGCCTGTAATTAATATTCTTTTCATTTTATTTTTTTTCTAATCGGTAATCCGCTTTCATATTATAAAGACAATAAAAAAGCATAAAAAACAATACTCCTCTTTGTCTCCACAAGAAAGATTCTGTCAAAAATAAGCTTATCATTAAGATTGCAAAAGCAATATGTATAAAATCTTTTTTAGCAAATGCATTTTTTGTGTTTATAAACAAAATAACAAGTAATAATAAAAATCCGATTACACCTAACTCAGCAAAATTTTGCACATATTGATTATGAAAATTGAATTTTCCGTAACCAGGGTAAAGATTATAATACTTTTCTTTTTCTAATAATTTATTCAACGAAGCATTTAATCCAAATCCTTTCCAAAAAATGGCTTCTTCCGCTAAAAACTCTGTAAACATTCTAAATTGATATACTCGAAAAGAAGTGCCAGGAAAAAAATCATTGTGTGTAAATTTTTCATTATTCCAAGCTTCATAAATGCTTATATTATTAACTCCTACTTCATTGTTTACTTTTACATTATGTGATAAACTTTTCTCAGTATTACTAGTAAATTCAATTAAAAAACGCTCTTTGATTTTTCCAAATGATATGACTACAGCTAAAACTAGTAACAAAATAGTCAAATTTCGTAAACGAAGACGATTGGCTACTTTTGAATAGAAAAAAACCTGAATTAGGATTAATAAAACAAAGATTAAAATGATGTTTTTAGATGACAAAAGAATTACAAAAGCAAACAACAGAAGACTAAATACTTGTTCCCATTTCGTTTTGTGTTCTTTAATAAAAAAATAGAAAAATGCAATGGCTACATAAACCGAAAAATGAATCGCGTTTAATAATCTAGGAACTAATCCAGTATCGGTATCATTATCTGGACCATGATAAAAGAAAACACTAGTTTCATTTGTAAGTACATATCGAATGAAAGCACGAATTATAAAAAACACTACATAAAGCAACATTGCATAACTGTAATATTTTAAAATCTTATCTTTTTGTTCTCTTGTAAAAATAGGAATAATCATAAAAGCCATTGGAACAAGTAACAAAGCAATTTCTTTTGGAATCGCACTTAAAGTTCTTTTAACATCAATTGACCAGAAATAGGAAGTACTCATCCATGCAAACAACAAAATAGGAACTAAATAAACTAAGGAAAATGACAACTTATTTTTTCCAATGTAAAAAAGTGCGGAAATAAAAAAAACGCCCAATAAAATATTGTTGATTGCTATAGAAATTGGCAACGTAATTAACAATAATACAAAAGGAATAAACGCTTTGTTTTGCTTATTTTCTTCTAGGAGTTCCTTCCAAACATTGTTTAAAAAGCTGTAAATATTGCTCATTTATTTTTTCCCAATTAAAAGTTGACGCTATTGCAGTATAATTGTTTTCTACGAATTGCAAGTTATCACTTTTTTTGATTGCATTTAAGATTTTTTTAACCTCTTCTGCAGACGAAAAATAAAAGGCGTTTTCTTTAAGTGCTCCTTTGTTGAAATCGTTGTTATGAGCTGCAATTAAAGCTCTTGATGCCATGGCTTCTAATAAAGATGGATTTGTTCCTCCAACAGTATGCCCGTGAAAATAAAGATTGGAATAATAGCGTAAATTATTTAAGTGGTCTAAATTATAAACCACTCCTAAAAATCTAATATTAGAAAACGGCTCAAATTTGTTTTTTAAATAGGTTCCGTATTTTGTGTTGTGGTTTCCAATAACTAAAATTGGCATTTTATCCACTGCCTTAGAAACACCTTCTAATACCATATCTAAATTATTTTCAGGCTCAAAACGCGCCATAATCATGTTGAAGTTTTCCTTTTCAACTTGATATTCTTTTAGAATTTCTAGATTGGGATTGTCAAAATTGTGAGCACCATAAGCAATATAAGTACTCTCTTTTTGATACTTTTCTTTAATGTATTTCTGAATTCCAATTGAATCTGCAATTAAATAGTCGCTCTTTTTTACAGCTAAACTTTCCGCTATTTGAAGTGCTTTTTGTACTTTTTTAGAATATTTAGTTCGTTTCCATTCTAAACCATCCATATTGGTAATAACAATTCCGTTTTTCGGATGAAGTGAATACCAAACCGAACTACTCGTGTATCCTAACTGAAGAATAATATCGAAATTTCTTTTTCGAGCGTCTAAAATGCAATTTAAATCATAAATGAACTGACCTACGGTTCCTATTTTGTTTTCAGGATCGTAGCAATGTATGATTTTAACACTTTTGAATTCTGTTTCTTTGTATGGATGGCTGTGAGAATTGTACACGTACACTTCATGTCCTTGACCCGCAGCATAAGTAGCAAAAAATTCAGCGAATTGTTCAAAACCACCATAATGGTTAGGGATTCCTCGCGTTCCTAAAATTCCAATTTTCATTTGGTTTTCTTTAACAAAGACAAAAATAAGTGTTCTCATTTGTTTATTCTATGTTTAGAAAGTATTTTTTTAGTTTTATGATAAATGTCACTCTTAATATCTCATTAAAATTGTTATTTTTGCTTTATACAAGAGTAATGCTATGATAAATTTTGAGTTTTTAGAAAACAACCAAGAAGCACTTAGAATAAAATATTTAACGGCGCAACCGTTTCCACACCTAATCATTGATGGGTTTTGCGATGAAGAAAAATTAAATAGAGCTTATGCTTCAATTCCAGAATTAGAAAACAAAAGTAGAGATTATGCTTTTGCTAATAATAAATTTGAAAAATCTAATTACAAAGTTTTATCTCCTGAATTAGAAGAACTTTATACTGATTTGTCTTCTGAACGATTTAATAAAATATTATCATTCATTACTGCAAAGAAAGTTTTTGTAGATCCTAAAAATCATGGTGGTGGTTTACATCAAGGTAAAAAAAATAGTTTTTTAGACATGCACTTGGACTTCAATTATCATCCTATCAATAAAAATTGGTACAGAGAATTAAACTTGTTACTTTACTTAAATAAAAACTGGAAACCTGAATACAAAGGAGGTCTTAAAATTAGAGATTTAAGAACTGATGAGGAAACTGAATTGGATGTGCCTTTTAACAGATTAATCATTCAACAATGTGCTCCTTATACGCTTCATGGTTATGATATGACTAATTTTCCAGAAGGAAACTACAGAACTTCTATTGCTACATATGCGTACCAAATTCACAATAGACATTTAGAAACACCCCGCACTACAGATTGGTTTCCAAAAGAAGATGCTTCATTCTTTAAAAAACAATTAGCAAAAAACTACAATTTTTTAGTGCAAACTAAAAATAAATTATTTGGTAGTGGTACTGCTAAAAATCAGTAATTATAGATTTCCTAAAGCTTTATTGTAGCCTCGCAAAGTAGATTCTGCGGCTTTTTCCCAAGTGTAATTCGTTAAAATTTTATTTCGTAATTCTTCCTTGAAAGGAGATGAATATGCTTTATCAATTGCTTCTTTGATTGTACTTATATCATCGGGCTCGCAATAAAATGCAAAATTCTCAAAATATTCTTCCGTATCCCCTTTTTTTGTTACAACAACATTACAGCACATTGCAGCTGCTTCCAAAGAAGATAATCCTGGTGTTTCCATCCAACTAACTAAAGCGTGAACTTTAGCTACTTGGTACAACTCTTTTAGTTCTTCATGCGGAATTGCGCCTAAAAAAACAACATTTTTGCCTGCTTCTGCGTGTACTTGCTCCACATAACTTTTTTGGTTTTTCGATTCATTACCTACTAATACCAAAGTATAATCTGAATTATTTAGAGCCCTTACTAGATTTAGTGTTGATTTTCTACCTTCAATTCGTGCTGCGCAAACAATACAGCCTCTGTACTGTTCAAATTTATTCTTATTTACAGAAGAAGAACTATTAAAAATATTTTTATCAATTGAATTAGGTACGGCTTCAAACTTATAATTTTTTAATTTAAATTCTGACGCCACTCTATTCATTTCAGAAATTGAATTAGGCAAAAATACATCTACATTATTAGTGATGTCTTTCATTAAACCATAATATCCTCTAAACATCATTCTTATAACACCTTTGTGAAATCTATTTTCATGATAGTGTCTAATAAGATTTTTCAAGTACCCTATTTGATAAGGTGATAAAAAATTAGCAATTTTTTGAGCAAATCCTCCTCTCGCTTTTCGTTCGTATTCAGTGTATAAACCGTAAATAGTAGATAAAACAATTTTTTTATTTTGCTTTTTTGCATTAACACACTGTAAATAAATATCTTGAGGATCCATTAAGTTAAACAAATGAACAATGTCATAATCCTTTAAATCGGGTTCAAATTCTAATGAAATATCAACTGTAATTCCTAATTTTTCGAGATATTCCTTTGTTTTTTTTATTTGTATTAAGTCTCCTCCAGGAGCGCTATAAAGATTTGTTCTTGTTTGAAATAAGACTTTCATTTAATAATAATTAAAGCTTTACAAATATAGATATTATTATTAGTTTTACGTTTTTAAATCATCATCTTAATGAAGAAAATTCTTTTCCTTTTTGGTACTCGTCCAGAAGCAATTAAAATGGCTCCTTTGGTTAAAACTTTCAGTTTAGATTCTAATTTCAACGTCAAAGTTGGAGTAACAGCTCAGCACAGAGAAATGCTAGATCAGGTGTTAGGTTTTTTTAAAATTAAAGTAGATTATGATTTAAATATAATGAAGCCCAATCAAAGCTTACATGAATTAACTTCAAGTTTGATTTTAAAAATAACTGAAGATATTTTAAACAAAGATAATTTTGATTATGTATTCGTTCAAGGAGATACTACTACAGTATTAGCAGGTGCATTAGCTTCATTTTACAAAAAAATTAAAGTAATTCATATAGAAGCCGGACTTAGGAGTCACAATATTTATTCCCCTTTTCCTGAAGAAATGAATAGAATTTTAACTTCTAAAATTGCACATATTCATTTTTGTCCTACACAAATAGCTGTTGAAAATTTACATAGAGAAAATATTAAAAATAATGTTTTTGAAGTAGGAAACACTGTGATTGATGCATTATTATTAGGGCTAGATGAAATTAAGAATTCATCCGAAAATATTCTAATTAATAAATATTCAAACATTAATTTTAATAAAAAAATCATACTCGTTACTTGTCATCGGCGAGAAAATTTTGGAAAACCGTTTGAAGAAATTTGTGAGGCTTTGCTTGAAATTTCATTTTTATTTAAAGAAACTATTCAAATCGTTTATCCTGTTCATTTGAATCCGAATATTATGAAAATTGCTCATGAAAAATTAACTAGAGAAAATATTATATTAATTTCTCCTCTAGATTATCCCGATTTGATTTGGATGATGAATCGTTCTAATATTATTTTAACCGATTCTGGTGGAATTCAAGAAGAAGCTCCTAGTTTAGGAAAACCTGTTTTAGTTTTAAGAGAAATAACGGAAAGAATGGAAGGTGTTGAAGCAGGAACGGCAATTCTTGTGGGCTCAAATAAAGAAAAAATAGTAGCAGAAACTTCGATGCTTTTAACGGATGATTCCTATTATTCGAAAATATCTAAAGCCAGTAACCCTTATGGTGATGGAACTACAAGCGAAAAAATAAAAGAAATCATTTTATCAAATGACTGTTATTAATCTTTATCAAATATTCTCTCATCGCAAAAATAAACCCTATAATTATAGATTTATTGTCCAACTTAAAATAAACGCCCATAAAAACCCAGGTTGACAAAACCAAAAAGACACTAGTTCCCATTAGTAACATATTCAACTGGTTAATTAATGGATTTTTGTCTCTTTTTTGCGTATAAAGTAAGTATAAAAAAGCCAGTAACAATAGTAAGCCAAGTAATCCTGATTTCATAAAAATAGTCATAAAACCATTATGAGCTATAGAAATGTATTGAATTATTGATCCATCTGTTGTTTTTATTTTTTGCCCAATATTTAAAGTAGAACCTATTCCTTTTCCAAAAAAAACAGCTCTGAATCCATCTGCCGTTACTTGTTTTACAGTGATTATATTTTCAAAGGACCTGTAATTATCATTGAAGTCTTTCCAGTCATTTTTGTTTATTTTTGTTTTAAATGCTTCTTCTGGGGCTATTTTTATTTTATACAAAAGAGCCTCAATACCTTTTCCGTTTCTCTTTGGGTTTGCGTAATAAATTGCTCCATAACTAAGTAAAACACCAATAGATACTATACCAAGAACTTGTAACGATTTTTTTGTAAGCACAAAGTATCCCTTTATGCCAAGTACTAAAATAGCTAATTGTAAAAAATTAGTTCTTGCCAAATACATAAAGATTGAAAAACCAATCACAAACAAAAAAATTGTTTTCCTTTTTTTATCTATCTCAATATTAAATTTATCACTAAACAAAAGTACAACAAACACATATACTTCATAATCACTAAAAAAACCCGCTTCAGCTCTTATTAAATTCATATCAACACTATGAAACTTTAAAAAAGCAAACAATATTAATAATATGTGAATGGTGGACAAAACTAAACCAGCATTTATAAAAACATCAAAACTCTTGCTTTTAAATTTATCAAATATTTGATAGCCTACTAATAATCCTAAAATAGGTTTTAACAGATAGGTAAAATCTTTAACAATCGAAAAAGTTTGATATTTATAGAATAAACTTGATATAGAAGCAATAAGAAGAATTCCTGAAAACAACAGAATAAAATTAAATATAGTTATAGAATATTTCTTCTTAATAGTTAATAAAACTGTTGTTAACCAAATTAAGAATGTTATCTCATAATTTGGGAAAAATGAAGACACTATACAAAGTATATATAAAAAACTATAAAGGTTAATTTTCATTGTTTGCTATTTTTTTAAAGGCACCTTGATAATAAAAATAAACAAATAATATTTCCGATAAAAAAATGGAAGCTATGATTCCAAGTAAATTGTAAAAATAAGAAAATAATAAAATTGTTGTCAAATTAATAATTGTTACAAAAAGTGTAATCTTAAAATATAATTTGTTGTTATGCAAACCAAACATTAATTGTTCAAATGAGAGGGAAAACACAATGGCAATAGGTACAATTAATGCCAATTGAAATAAAACCTGTAAGTCTTTTATTAAATTGTGTTCAACCCTAAAAAAGACTAAAACTTTATCGCTTAGAAAAAACAAAAGTAAAGATGAAATTAAAACACCAGAAAATAAAATTAGCACATACTTTTTCCAATATTGTAAAGCGTTATTTTTATCCTCATTTAACCTAAAACACAATTGTGGATAAAAAAACTTTAAAAAAACTTGCGATAACGTTCTGTAAAGTGAAATAATTTGGTCTAAAATTTTATATTGACCCGCTATAGTATAACCAAATAAATACCCAACAATAAACAATGGTGATAATTGTCTTATGGATAAAAATAGTTGGGAAATACAAAGTGAAAAATCATTTCGTAATGTTTGAAAAATAAATCCAAAATTAGGTTTAATAAAATAAAACTTATTTTTTTTAAAAACATAAATCAACCCTATTGTATTTACAATTAAAGAAGAAATCCCTAAAAGAAAATTAACATATACATAATGATTACTTTCTGTAATAAAAACAAAAATTAATACTACATAAATAACTTTTGAACATGCATTTAATAAACTTGAGGTATAAAAGTCTTCAATGCCTTGTAAAAACCAAATTGGATTAAAAACTTGAGCAAAAACAATTGTAAGAGAGAATAAAAATAAAAGGCTTTCATTATTAAAATAAGGTAAAAAAAAGATACACGAAAAGCCAATAATTGTCGATACAAAAAATAAAATAAATTTAGTATAAAGAGTTGTAACTAATTCATTTTGAAGTTTCATAGGGCTATTTCTGGATTCTGAAATTCTCTTTATTCCTTTAATATCAAAACCATAATCAACTATTAAAATTAAAAATAAACTAAAAGCAAAGGCAATTCCAATTTTACCAAATCCATCCAAATTACACACATAAATCAAATAAGGCGCTATTAAAAGTGGTGTTATTAAATTAAAGGCCTGACCTATTCCATAGACAAGAAACTTATTATTAATTCTACTAAAAATGCTTCTAATTTGCATTATTTAAAACATTAAATCCAAAAATGAATCATTACGGGTTTTGGCTCTTCTCCATGTATGCCTTTTACAAAATAACTATATTCTGGAACATAACTTTTAATTAAAGCTATAATTTCACCCGGATTATTTTGTTTGTGATAAGTGGTAATTGCAATTTTTGGTTTGTTCTTTGAAATAGTTTCTTTAGCTCCTTGAAGCATTTCATATTCAAAACCTTCGATATCTGCTTTTAAATACGTTATTTTTTTATCACCAATTAAACGATCAACAGTCTCTACATCTATGCTTCTGTTGGCTTCGCTATTGTTTGAAATTTGTCCATCTAATGAATTCTCATTAAAGAATAACTTATCCTTTTTTGCACCAACTGCAAGATTGTATATGGTTGTTTTTTCTTTATCTTGTTCAAATGTTTTAGCAAGTGAATTGAAAAAATATTGACTTGGTTCGACCATGTAAATATGGGAACACTTGTCTAATACTACTAAAGGAAACAATCCTTCTGCAGTTCCAATGTCTAACAAAATTTCTCCTTTTTCAACTGGCGTTTTTTTATATTGGTAATAATGCCAATCATTTGTGTCAAACGTTTCTGCTACAACTTGAAAAATTCCTGATACAGCAAATTTTTTAGGCCAATATAATTCTTTATTTAAGTTTAAGAAAGTTACTTTATTATACTCGTCCGAAGAGTCAATTTTGCTAATAAATGTTTTTGCAATTACATCAACTTTAGGTTTTATTAAAAACTTTAATAATTCCAAAAAATTAATGTTATTTTTATTAAAAAATAACCAATAAAATAATATCCTAACTCTTCTCATTATTTATTAAAAATTAAAGATGAAAAATCATCTCATATGAAATCAAAAGTAATTAAAAAATAAATACCCCATTGATTAATGGGGTATTTATTTGTTTTTTTATTTGTTATCTGTACATCTTTTGAAGCTCATACTTTAAATTTTCACCTGAGTTGAAAACTGGATCATATGTGCCATTTTCATCTTTTTTGCTAATTACTTCTCCTGTTGATTTGTCTTTTATTTCTATAGAGTTATTGTGAACAAAATAAGTTTCAAAAAAAGTTGAAGTGTTTATTTCAATCTTTTTATCTAAAAATTCAATTTTCATCCCAGAAATTGTAATAGCTTGTTGCTTTTCATTTTTACCTAAATCTAATCTTAAATAGTTTGGTAAGACATTTTCTGGCAAAGTAAATTCAATATTTTGTGGTTTGTCGCTTGCTGTTACTTTTGTCCAAAGAGAATTCCCTTCTTCAAATGGAGTAGTAATATTATCTTCTTCTCTAAAAAATAATTGAAAGTCATCGTCAACTTTTACTAAAGCAGAAACTGTAACTTTAACATTTTTACTAACTTTTGTAATTTCACTATTGTTAGCCTTTTCATCTTTACAACTAACTAATAATGATAGGGATAAAGCAAACAAGAATAATATTGATTTTTTCATTTTTTTAAATTTTTGACAAAATTAAACTTTTTTAATCATAAACAAAATTATATTTAATTTAGTTTATCTAATAAAACTAATTGATATTTAAAAAATTTTGTGAATCAAAAAGCGAGCTTTCTTTACCCTCAATCACAATTAAAATTCTATAATTCCCTTTCACTATTTCTTTTTTATTTATATCTAAAACAAAACCGGAGTTGTCGTAATTGTATCCGTCATTAAAACTCTGGGTTATATCTTTTCTTTCTTGAATATCTGTTTCAATCAAATAATTTGTTTTTTTGCTTGCAAGTAGAACTTTAATTTTAAAATTATTTGCGTTTTTTGGAATTATTGACCAACCCCTTACTTTTAATTTATTACGATTAACTTCTATTAAATCAATGTTTCCTTTTGATTTATATTCTAATTTTGGTAGTTTGTTAATAATTTCAATTTTATTAGAAGTTTTTACTTTAATTTGTGTTTTAGGGTTAATTTTTTCGAAAATAATATTTGAGTTTTCATCTTTTATTCCTATCCCTAAATCATAAATACCCTCTTCAATATTTTTTTTAAAAATGGTGGTTTTAAATCCAGAATTATCTAAATTTTCTCCTATATATGCTTGTGTGATATCAGTCCTTATTTCTAATCTTGCTTTAGATATATAGGAATAATTTGCGTTGGATAAAACTATATAAATTGAGTCTTTTACATTATTCTTTTTTTTATTCAGGAAAGCCCAGCCCTTAATTTGTAAGTTTTCAGAATCATTTAATTGTTCCACAAAATACTTAATTTCATTTTCAATAAATGTTGGTGTATTTATTTTATTAATTTTTATTTTTTGTGATATAACATTTTTAATAGAATCAAGTTTTTTTGTTTCAATTAAGTTTCTTGAAAATGTTTTAGAATCATTTTTTTTGAAAATTAAATAGTAACCATTCAAAAATTTAATTTCAAGATCATTATTATAAATTGCTGGGTAAAAATCTTCAAGATCTTTAGATGTTGTGATGTATAAATATTTATTATTTATAATACCTTCGGCTAACTCTTTATTTAATTTATTTGCAAAATTAACATTATCACTTCCAGATTCACGTGCAACATATCCGCATGTAATGGGAATATTAGATTTTAAAGCTATATAACATAAATCTTGATAATCCATTGGCGTTAATAAATCATACTGAAAAGGAGGGTATGTTACAATTTTTTCGAATTTTGAAACTATATCAAACCATTCTTTATCAAATTTTGATAATTCATACTTTCCTTTTGGTAAATTTCTAAAAGTTAGTAAATGTGAAATATCATAAATTTGAATTAATAAAAGAAACGATAAAATAATCATTTTTAATTTCGTAGAAATTTTAGATTTAATAAAAATGATAAAAGTTGCTAAAAAAAGGAAATAATAAAAAATCCAAATAAATCTTCCACTCGCTCTAAAAATATTACCAATTTTTTTTATAACTCCAAGAGTTGGATACTCGAAAATTACTTTTGAATCAAGACTTATTTTATTTGTTATTGCAAAAAAAAGAGATATAATCACTAATAAAATTAAAGGAATAAATTTGTTTTTAATTAACTTAAGTTCTCTATTAGTAATTACAAAAACTAAAGAAGTTATAAGTAAAATAATCATGCCAATTCCAAGATAAGCAAAACCTTCATATTGGTGATGATTAGTCCAATCTAATTGTGGTAAAAATTTTGAATATCCACTTGGGTTGTAAAAGTTATTTAAATTAAAACCATACAATCCATAACTATCAACAACTTCTAAACCTTTATCATTATTAAATGTTATCATTCCAATTACAAACCATATTAATAAAACAGCAATAATTGACACAAGAGGAAATAATAATGCTTTTCTAAAACCAATCGTTTTATCATAATAAAAATGCTTAAATGGTATTATGAAATTAAAGCCAACAACCATTAGGAATAAGTATGGATTAATTCCAGCACTTAACAATAAAATGATTATCTGATTTTTATTAATTTTTTCAGATTTATTAATATTATCAGATTTCAGCAAATAATTATATATTGATGCAAGAATTAACCAATGTCCACACAATGCAGGATGCATTCCTCTATAAATTAATATAGGATTTACAATTAAAAATATTGTTGATAAAAATAAAATTACTTTCGATTCTTTAAAGTATAATTTTAAAATTTTAAAAGAAAATAGTCCGTTTAAAAAGAAACATAATAAAAGCCAAATTCCAAAATATTGAAAATCTTCAGGTAACAAAAATTTAAAAAATTTAAAAAAAATTGCCAAAATTGGAATAGAATCAGTAAGACCTATGTTTGTACCTGCGGGATAATTATAGTTTTGAATATCCCCTATTGGATAATTCCATGATTCTTCTCTAAAATAAGCCCAACCTAAATAATGTTGTCCCCAATCGTGATAAACAGACATTAACCAATTAATATTTGTTGGATTTAATGTTTCTATACCGTAAACAACATGATAAGTAATTAACGAAATTAAAAATAAAATAAAATAATTAATCGTTTTTTCGTTCAATATTTTATTTTTCATGAGCTATTTCTTCTATAAAATCTTTGTAAATTTTTGGATTGGGTGCACTAATGTTTTTTCTTGAACTTAATTGCAATAATAAGACAATTAATGTAACTGAAAATAATTGTAAAATAATACCAGATATAATCAAAATCAAGCTTGAAGCCCAACCGGGAATTGCATTATCTGTAAAGAGTTTTTGATAAAGAATAAATAAAACTGAAACAAAACAAATTCCTATACCATACAATGAATACCTTAAAATTCTTAGTGATAAAAAATCAAAATAAACAGCGATAGAACTTAATCCGTGTATGATTAAACTATTAAAATTCATTTTTGAAACACCTTTATAACGTTTTCCTCTGTCGAGCAATACTTTTTCATAAGGAATTTTAGATTGAATGATTCCACCTGAATAATGATTCCAAATATTATTTTGATGTATTACTTTAGAAAGTAGTTTTTTAGGTATTATACTAAAATTCCCAAAGCTGATCTTTTGTCCTGTTAAGAAATAAAATAGATACTTATAAAAGAAATATCCTATTTTAAAAAATGTAGATTCTTGCCGTTTTTTTCGTTGGGCAAAGATGATTTTCTTTTCTTGTTCTTGTTCTGCCTTATTGATTAATTCCTTAATATCTTGTGGTTTGTCTTCTCCATCACTATCCATAACCACAACAAAATCATAATCGGAAACTTCATTGTAAATATATTGCAACCCAACAGCAATGGCTCTTTGATGTCCAATGTTAATTTTTAAATTTAAAACCGTTGCAGGTATATTCTTATAATCAAAATCTTCAGGTAAATCTTCTGTAGAGCCATCATTAACAGCTATAACAAAAAAATTATACTGCTTTAAATCTTGTTTGTGATTACTAATTTCCTGAATCAAGACAGCAAAACTTTCCCAGTCATTATAAACAGGTGTTAAGCAATAGATGTTTTTCTTTTGATTCATGTTTAATAAATTACTCTTCCTCTAAATACTTCTTCCACATCTATAATTGGCGGCACGTTTTCTAAAACAACGTTACCCGTTGCAAAAATAGTTCCTTCTATTTTTTGAACAGGATAAACCATCATATCGTTTGACCCTCTATGATATACTTTTATATTTTCAACTTGTAAATTTTCTCCATAAAAACGCCCGTTACCAAAATAAAAATTTAATAACATTTCTTCGCAATGTCCATTGATATAAAAATTAGAAACATTATTACTTTCAACTACAAATTGTCCGTTATCAATAGCCAAATGAAAATCTCCGGTTCCAGCACCATCTCCATCGTCTCCAATAGAAAATAAACGAATAATAGGGGAATGTAATACGCCTTCTGATTGTATTTTTTGTTCGGTTTTACAATGCAATTCTAATTCTGGTATTAAAGGTAAAATAGTTCCATCTGGAATAGTTACATAAACAGTAGTTTGTCCGTAATCTCTAGCAATATTACAAGAAGAATTATCTCTAACAACAAGCATGTTGCCCTCTAATTTAACTTCTATCTCATCAATAATATTTTCAGAAGTTTTTACTTTTACTTCATAACTTGGGCCTTCTTTTACAACTAATCCGACACCATCATAGACTTTAATTTTACTAAAGTTATCCAACGGAAACGTTTGTGTAATTTGATTGCCATTTCCTTTAAAACAATCTTCAGAAATGCCACAACTGGTTATCAAAATAAGGCAACAAAAAGTAACTATATGTAAAACAAATTTTCTCATATTATAATCGTACACCGAGTGTAGCTTCAATAGCTTCTGCTCTTCCACCGTGTGTTTTTAAACCTACACCAGTAAAAATATTTTTATAAAGATAATATTTTATCCCAACTCTTTGATAGATATCAATTTCATAATCAAAAGGCTTGTAAACATAATATCCAAGTTGTGTTTCGATAGACAGTTTATTAATAAACAACTCATGTCCAACAAACAATCCGATTCGTTTATAATCGGTATCAGGATCAGCATAAGATTCATGATCTTCGGGAAAAGCCACCGATACAAATTCTATATAATCTTGTAAATATCGGGAAAAGAAAACATCTGTTCCCAGCTGTAGAGCGCTTTTTCTTCCAATTCGTTTATCGGCATATAAACCTATGTGATAAAATTGGCGCTGCCCTAAATGTGGAACTGGTCCTTCAGAAATACCTGTTCTAAAAGCAATATTATATTTAATTCGCTCTTTAAAAGTTGCCGATGAAGGTAAAGAATCGATAATAAATTCTTGCTTTTCGTTAAAGTTATAATTCAATCCTACGTTAAAAGCAATCGTATTAATTCCGCTATTGGGCGCTTTAAATCTTCCGTTTGAAAAATGGGTCAACATAAAACCTGCTTGAAATCCTATTTTATCAATAATATTTTCCTTCTTATATTGTAATAAAAAGTAATTATTGTCCATTATTTTAGTTCCAAAAGCGTTGTTTTTATTGTTGGTTTCTTTATCATAAGGATTAGATGTGATGCCTATTCCTTGTGAAATTCTGAACATTAATTGTCGTTTAAAAAAATAAAAGTTATAATGCACTCCAATTGCGTGATTAAACCCTAAGTACTGGTTTTTAAAATCTAAATAATGATAAGAAATTCCATAATCTGGATAATTATATATGCGTTGCCATTCTTTTTTACCAAACGTTTTCCAGTTATAACTTAACAAAAAACCATCGGGATGACCTGTAATTAAATGCCCAATATCATTAGTATGTTTGTAAATATTTCCTCTGAAAATTTGCACATCAAAATAGGTTGATGCTTTTTCTTGTGAAAATGATAAAAAGTAAGTAAAACAAAAGAGTACTATTGTTTTTTTCATGAAGTTACAATTGATTAATACCTTTTACTAAACTTGCTTTCCATTCGCTAATTTCAATATTGAATGTGTCTTTAATTTTTTTCTTATCCAAAACACTGTATGCTGGTCTTTTAGCCGGTGTTGGATAAGCCGAAGTTGGAATAGGTTTTAAATCAATTTTTATTTCTTTCTGATGAAATATTGCTGCCGCAAAATCGTACCAAGAACAAACGCCTTCGTTACTGTAATTGTAAATCCCATAGCAGTCGAAAGTCAAAAGTCGAAAGTCGAAAGAGATAATAGTCAACAAACATTCTGCTAAATCAACAGCGTTTGTAGGTGTGCCAATTTGGTCTGAAACTACAGATAAACTGTCTCTTTCAGAAGCCAATCGCAACATGGTTTTCATAAAATTTGTGCCAAATTGTGAATAAACCCAAGAAGTGCGAATTATAAAATGTTTCTCCCATGTATTTTGAATAGCAATTTCGCCTTCTAATTTAGTTTGTCCATACACACTTTGGGGATTTGGAAGATCAGATTCTAAATACGGTGTTTTTGAAGTGCCATCAAAAATAAAATCTGTAGAAATGTGAAGTAAAATAGTGTCGTATTCTTTGCAAACTTTGGCTAAATTTTCGGGACCTATACTATTAATTAAATGTGCTTTTTCGGGTTCACTTTCGGCTTTGTCAACTGCTGTATAAGCAGCTGTATTGATGCAAAATTGTGGTTTATATTTTAAAAAAGCATTGGTACAACTTTCGATATTTGTAATATCCATTTCATCAAAATCAGTATAAATAAACTGAATCGTAGGATATTTATTAGCAATAAACTTGATGGATTGTCCTAATTGACCGTTTGCGCCTGTTACGAGTACTACCATACTTTATTGCAATTTTGTAAAGTGGGCAGTACTAAATCTTTATCTGAAATGATCAAATCTTTGAAAGGAAAATTCCAATTGATATTTAGGGTTTCATCATTAAATATTAATCCTGCTTCACTTTCTTTATTATAAAGATTATCGCACTTATAAAAAAATGTAGCGGTTTCGCTTAGTACTAAAAATCCGTGTGCAAATCCTCTCGGCATAAAAAACTGCAATTGATTTTCTGCCGAAAGTACCACTGATTCATATTGTCCATAGGTTTTAGAATCAGGTCTTAAATCTACGGCAACATCTAAAACTTCACCTTGCAGCACTCGTACTAATTTGGCTTGTGCATATTCGCCGCACTGATAATGCAATCCTCTTAAAACACCTTTAGTTGAAAATGACTGATTGTCTTGAACAAAAGTCACCTTTTGTCCAATTCCTTCCTGAAAAGTTTCCTCGTTAAAACTTTCCATAAAGTAACCGCGTTCATCTTTGATTATCTTTGGTTCCAGAATAAAACATCCTTTAAGTTTTGTCTCTATAAATTTCATATAGTTAATGTGTCGATTAGACGATATGTCAATTTAAAAAAAATATTTACACATTGAATATTGATAATTGGCTAATTAGATTAAGCTCATTAAGTGTTTTCCATAACCACTTTTTAATAATGGTTCGGATATTTTTTTTAATTGGTCTGCATTAATAAATCCCATTTTATAGGCAGCTTCTTCGATTGCGCCAATTTTTAACCCTTGGCGTTCTTCTATAACTTGTACAAATTGTCCGGCTTGCATTAACGATTGAAATGTTCCTGTATCTAACCAAGCGGTTCCTCTATCTAAAATAGAAACTTTTAAATTTCCTTGTTCTAAATACGCTTTGTTAACGTCTGTAATTTCTAATTCACCTCGATGACTCGGTTTAATGTTTGCGGCAATGTCAACCACTGAGTTATCATAAAAATAAATTCCGGGTACCGCATAATTTGATTTTGGATGTGTTGGCTTTTCTTCAATAGATAGTACTTTTCCGTCTTGATCAAATTCAACTACTCCATAACGTTCTGGATCTTGAACATGGTATGCATAAACAATGCCGCCACTTGGATTGCTGTTTTCTTGTAATAATTCGGCTAAACCTGTACCATAGAAAATATTATCTCCTAAAATCAATGCGACTTTATCGTTTCCAATAAATTCTTTCCCAATTATAAATGCTTCGGCTAAACCATTTGGGTGTTCTTGAACCGCATATTCAAATTTACAACCCAATGATTTCCCATCGCCTAACAATTGACGGAATAATGGTAAGTCGTGAGGTGTTGATATTATTAATATTTCGCTGATTCCTGCCCACATTAATGTGGATAATGGGTAGTAAATCATAGGTTTATCATAAATAGGCATTAATTGTTTACTTACTGCTAAAGTTAACGGGTGTAAGCGTGTTCCTGAGCCTCCTGCTAATATAATTCCTTTCATGTTTTTTTGTTTATTTTGTTTAAAGTTTCAGGTTAGTTTAACTTTAAACCTGAAACTTTTTTAAATACCAAACAATTGTTTTCTTGATGCCCGTTTCGAAATTTTCATCTGCTTGCCAGCCTAATTCATTTTCAATTTTAGTAGCGTCAATAGCATAGCGCAAATCGTGTCCGGGTCTATCTGTTACAAACGTGATTTGGTCTTGATATTTTCCTTCAGATTTTGGTTGAAGTTCATTTAAAATTGAACAAACTACATCAACTATATATAAATTATTTCGTTCGTTTCTTCCGCCAATATTATATGTTTCACCAGATTTTCCGGTTTTAAATGCTAATTCTATTCCTTTACAATGATCTAAAACATATAACCAATCGCGAACGTTTTTTCCATCGCCATAAATGGGAATATTTTCACCTTTAAGTGCTTTTCTTATAATGGTAGGAATTAATTTCTCATCGTGCTGTTTTGGTCCGTAATTATTAGAACAATTAGTTGTTACTACATTCATTCCATAGGTATGGAAATAACTACGAACAATCATGTCTGAACCTGCTTTTGATGCAGAATAAGGGCTATTTGGCGCATATGGAGTGGTTTCTTCAAACAAACCCGTTTCACCTAATGTTCCATAAACCTCATCGGTAGAAACGTGATGAAAACGCGCATTTATAAAATCTGCATTATATTGATTTGGCGCAGACATCCATAGTTTCCTTGCTGTATCTAACAAATTAAATGTGCCTAAAACATTGGTTTTAATAAAAGCTTCTGGACCAGAAATCGAATTATCTACATGGCTTTCAGCTGCAAAGTGAATCACATCGTGGAATTGATATTTTTGGAATAATTCTTCTATAAAATTTCTATCACAAATATCCCCTTGCACAAAAGTATATCTTGGATGGTTTTCAACTTCTGATACATTTATTAAATCACCAGCATAAGTAAGTAAGTCCAAATTTATTATATGATAATTTGGATTGTTCTCAATAAAATAGGGTATAAAATTTGACCCAATAAACCCAGCTCCACCGGTTACTAAAATAGTGTGCATTATTCTTTAATTATAATCATTTGTTTTTTGTAGAGCACAATAAAATTATATATAATTACATACAAAAATATAAACAATATAGGTAAAAAGAATTTCATCTTATGGTTCAGCCCTTTTGTATTAATATTATTAATTGAAACGTTTTGTATTTTAATTATTTCTTCAAACAAACTTCGATTTATAATTAAACTCTGCTTTTCATTAATTAATTGATCTTTTTTATTAATGAGCTCACTAATGCCTTTTTCTTCAGAAAAAGAAATGTTTCCGCCTTTGTTAAATGATAAATTTAGAATCAATTTATCTATTTGAACAATTAATGAGTCATTGAAACTGATTTTATTGTCAATGTTTTTTTGATATATTTTTTGTTGTATTTTATAAAAATCGCTGTCTTGTAAGTAATTTAAAATAGGATTAATAATGTCTTTTTGACTAGCTTTCTCTGAGGTTTTAAATTTTATGTTGTGAAGATAGTAATTTTTACTGGCCACTTCGCTTTTTACAATTTCTTGAATATTCCCCTCTTCTGCCATCAATTTAAGTAATTCGAAATTTTGTTTGTTTTCATCCCCTTGATTAACAAATTGAAAAACACCATTAACAGCTTTTATTTCTAGTTTTCCTATTATTTCTGAATTTGAAACCCCTATACTTTTAAAAAATACAGAGTCGTTTTCAATTATTCTAGAATTTAAAAAATCAATTTTTTTGTATAAGTACTCATTACTCCTAAAATTTGGAATCACTAAAATATCTTGAGTATACGAACCATTTTTATCTAAAAAATAGCCTAAGGCCACACCTATAATAAAAAGGGAGCCCACAATAATAATCTTCTTTTTTAGAAAGAAAATTAAGTCAAAAAAAGAATTAATTATCCCCTGAAAAAAATTTTGAATTCCTTTACCTATTTGTCCTAAATCAATTTCTTGGTCTTGAGAATTTGTACTCATACTTTTTATTTTACATTAAAAATTTGTTCAATTATCTTAATCGTGATTAAATATGTTGGTTTTACACCTGTGGTTCCTAATCCTCCTGAGGCTAATGTGCTTCCGGTTTCAAGTGGATTATCTGAGGCATAATAGGCATAACGCACTTTTACGTTTGGATTTATACTTTTTCTAATTCTTGAAGCCGATTGTATGGCTTTTTGATAATAAGCGCCTTCCATTTCTAATCCTATGGCTTGCCAAGTTGACTCGTGGAAAAATTTCAACAAATCTCTGTTTTGTAAAGAAGTTCCTAGAACAGTAATCATTGGTCCTTCAAAAACCGGAATGTCATGTCCTTTTAGCATCTCTGCAGTTAATTCATTTTCAAAGAAATAATTGTCTGCCGTTCCTTCATTCACGTGGGCTGTTGGAATCATAATATCGCCTTTTCCTCCTTCTAAAATACCTGCTTTCCCCATTATTGAAACCGATTCTACATTCATGAAAATCTTTCCTTTATTTGTTTTGTAGGGTTTCAATAACTCATCAATAGTTTCATAAGCTTGCTCTCCAAAAGCATAATCCATTACAATTAAGACGGGTTTATTGTCGCTTAACTTTGCATTTGCAAAAGCAGTTTTTGTAAGATCGATTTTAGCCGTGTCAAAAATTTGTACGTCAATATTTGTTCCTGATGTGTCTGGCAACGAAATCATACCTTGTGATAACGCTAAATCTTCCACTTTCTTGCGCAACTCTTTATTATTTGAGCTACTTAAATCTTCAAATATCTGAAAATCAGCTGCCTCTTTATATTTTTTTCCTAATACCGGTTCGGCAAAAATGGAATTCATAACACTGTGCATATTGGCACTAATAATATGAACTGGTCGTTCAATCAATTGGTTTTGAACTAACACTTCTTTAATGTTATTTGCCCAAATTTCCCCATAAATATGGTGTCCTAAACGTTCTCTTAATATCGGGCTAAACGTTATTGTTCTCTTATTATTGTCAACCACTTCTTCAATGGCAAGTTTTCCTATCCAATATACGATGTGTAAAAAACGCTCAGGAGTTTCGGTAGTTCCAAAATCAGTATAAATAGCTTTAACTTCGGCAAAAGTTCTTCCTAAAATATTAGATGCGTGCGATATTGCTTTTTCTCTATCAACTAGTGTCAGTTTTTTATTTTGCAATACTACTTGTTCTAGTTTTTCCCAATCACGGGTAAATCTTCCTTCTTCATCAATTAAAACCCGGTCTTTAATTTTATGCGATTCAATAAAAATAAACGTTAAATGGGTTAAAATGTCATAAATATCAGATCGTCCGCGAGTAATTTCAATGTTCATTTGCTCGTCGTCGATACGGTAGCAATTTCTTCTTCTTTTTGGTGGAACGATTGCTTTAAAATGAGAATTTGAATAACCTTCATCTGAGGTTAAATTGATGTATCTGCATTGTTCAATACCTACAGGCAAGCGTTCAATTACATACAATAATCCGTTTAATTCTACTTTTTCTTCGGCAATGGAGCCGTAAATTTCTGGTCGAAGTGCTAATAAAGCATCTCTTAAAGTTTCCCCTGAAACACCCATTGGTTTATAAAAACCTCTGTTGAATAAATGTCTCATGGTAATGTACAGTCGCTCAATAGCTGCTGAGGACTCTTGCGCTCTAGAGCGCGAAATGTTTTTAATGTCTTTCATTAATATTTTGTTTATCTAACCTGCAAAGTTACAAATTTTATTTTTAGTTAGATAATACTAGGGTTATAGAAGGTTCGTTTATTCTAAGCGGCTCTGTAAAATTAGTCTCTTGTTTAGTCCATTTTCCATAAGCATAAGTATAGAAAAAATCTCGGGCAACATAATTATAAAGCACATAGGGTTGATACTTTGTTCCTTGTTTATTTTGTTCAATTAATAACTTTTCATACGCCACAAAAAGTCCGTTTTTAGGAAATTCAAAATCCAAATTACTTAAGTTAAATTTATGTTTTATTACGCCTTTTTGTAAGGAAACTATATAATCTTTGGTCAATAACTCTTCTCCTGGCGCACCGTTTTCATTCACCTTATAGAAATGTAATTTTATAGTGGCATTATCAATTCGGCTATCGGTAAAAATGGTAACTTCTTTAATAAATCTGGTTTTGCTATACGCTTTTTCATACGGAAAAAACTTAGCTTCTACTTTTGGGCCATTATCAAAAGCCTGAAAAGTGGTGTTTTTAATAATTCCTATTTCAACTTGCTTGGATTCTTTCTTGTTTAATATCACCATTTCTTTTAAATCAAAAATGGTAGGGTTTAATAAAACAGTTTTAATTTGATTGGCTTTGAGTGTTTTTTTGTTATATCCTAAAATCGAAAAAACAATATTTTTATCAGATGAAGTCGTTAAAACAAAACTTCCGTCAATTTCAGAAATTGTTCCAATAGTTTCATTCTCCACCCAAATATTCACATAAGGTATCGGTTCGCCCGAAAGACTGTCTTTAACCACGCCTTTAATTTGTGAAAGCGCAAATTGGCTAACAACAAGAAAAAATAAAATCAATCTATTTTCTTTCATCTTTATTTTTTTTTCTCAAAAAAATCCGCAATAGCTCTATCGTTACTCAATCTCGGTAATTTATTTTGTCCGCCAAGTTTGCCTTTAGATTTCATGTATTCTTGAAAACCGTTTTTTGAAACTTTAGTAATAACAAGCGTTCGCAACACGTTGCCAACAATCAAATCGTCATAATATACATTTTGTTTGCGCATGGCAGCATCAATTTGTAACGCAAATTCTTCTAAATTATTTGGTTCTTCCGACACTTCCGAATCGAATTCAATGAACCATTCGTGATAAGGTAAACCTTCTTTTGGATTAATTTGTGGCGCCACCGTAAACTCATTTACACGAACATCGGTTCCTTCCATCGCTTCTTTAAGAGCAGATTCGACTTCTTTTCCAATAACATGTTCACCAAAGGCAGAAATGTAATGTTTGATTCTTCCCGAAACAATCACTCGATACGGTTTTAAACTCGTAAACTGAACGGTATCGCCAATATTGTATGCCCAAAGTCCGGCATTAGTAGAAATGATTAAAACGTAATTTACATTTAATTCCACTTCTCCAATGGTGTATCGTTTTGGGTTTTCGGTGAAAAATTCATCAGCTTTTATGAATTCGTAAAAAATACCGGAATTCAACAACAACAACATGCCTTTTTCCTTCTGCGAATCTTGATATGCAAAAAACCCTTCAGAAGCCGGAAACAACTCAATCGAATCTACTTTTCTACCAATTAGATTTTCGAATTTAGCCCGATACGGTTCAAAATTAACACCGCCATAAATGAATAAATTAAAATTTTTGAAGATTTCGCCCACAGGCTTATTCGCTTTTGTGGCCAATTTTTCAAAATACATTTGCACCCAACTCGGAATGCCCGAAATCACTGTCATGTCTTCCTTAATCGTTTCTGCAACAATAGCATCAACTTTGGTTTCCCAATCTTCAATACAATTGGTTTCCCAACTTGGCATTCTATTTTTTTGTAAGTATTTCGGAATAAAATGCGCTACAATACCTGATAATCGCCCTAATTTAATTCCGTTTTTTTCCTCCAAAACAGGACTTCCTTGCAGAAATATCATTTTTCCGGAGACAAAATCTGCCTTTCCGGTTTCGTGAATGTAACTTAAAATTGCGTTTCTAGCAGCTTGAATATGAAAAGGCATAGATGCCGAAGTAAGCGGAATATATTTTGCGCCCGAAGTTGTTCCTGAGGTTTTAGCAAAATACAAAGGTTTTCCTTTCCAAAGGATGTTTTCTTCCCCTTTTACCACTAAATCAACATAGGATTTTAAGCCTTCATAGTCGCGAACAGGAACGTTTTCAGTAAAATCGGAATGGGTTTTTATAGCGCTAAAATTATGATCTTTTCCAAATTTTGTTTGAGTCGCTTCTTTGATTAATTCTTGAAATACTTTTTGTTGGGTTTCAATTGGATTATTGACCCATTTTTGGGTTTTAGCGTGAATTCTTTTTGCTAAAATTTTTGCTGCTAAAGCTTTTAACGACATGCTAATTGAAATTGATAAATTGGGTTGGGTCAATTGGAAAACCATCTTTCCATAATTCAAAACGTAATGTGGCGTTTGTTTTTTGTGGGGTGGAAGTTCCTGCTAAGGCAATTACCTCGCCCGATTTCACAATATTTCCTTGTGATTTTGTAACCGATGCCGCATTTTTATACACCGATAAAATATCATCTTTATGGCGAATAATCACTACATAACCCGAGCTGGGCGTCCAATCAGAAAAGATAATAGATCCAGCAGCAATAGCTTTAATGGGTGTGTTTTTTCCTAATGCTAATGTTACGGCTAAATGTTTATTTTTTGGTCTATATTTTTCAATAATTGTGCCTTGAACTGGAGCAAATAAAACAAATGCAACTTTTGGCTTAGCCGAATCAAAAACATTGAATTTATCTTCTTTAATTACTTGTTGTCTTAACTCTTTTTCTTTTTCTGTTGGATCCACTTCAGATTCATCTAAGAGCTCTAAATTTAAAGCTTTTATTGAATCTTTATTCAGTTTTGCATATTCTAAATCACCGGTTAACACTTTTTTTATTGAAGCAATATAAGTGTTATTGATTTTTACTGATTTTTCTAACGAATCTGATTTGATGGCCATTTCTAGCGCTTGCTGCTTTAACTTAGAAGAAGCATAGCCAGGAATATACTCTCGAAGCGGAGTAAAGGCGATAATAAAAGTAGTGAAAAAAATGATTAAAATAGCCCCTACAGATCCTACTACAAAAACATTCATTAAATTTAATTTTAATGAAAAAGTTTCCTCAAAAGTATCTTCGTTAAGAATTACTAACCTTCTTTTATTGTATAATTTTTTGAGAAGTAATTGTCGTTTTAATCGATTATTGGACATTATTTTACTAAAATTTGTAACACAAATATACTAAATACAACGTGTTCTTGCTTTATTACGTATAATAATTCGTTAAAAAATAATGGTTTGTGAATTTCTTATTATCTTTGTATGGTTATAAACGAATTAAAGTTTTAAATTATATATATCATGGGAAAATTAGGTCTTACAGAAATATTAGTCATTTTAGCTATTGTTTTATTACTTTTTGGAGGTAAAAAAATTCCAGAATTAATGAAAGGTTTAGGAAGCGGTATTAAAGAATTTAAAAATGCTGCTAAAGATGAACAACCTGCTAATTCTAAAAAAGAAGAGGAAACTAAAGAGTAAATTTTTTAAAATTCCAAGAATAAAATTCCAAATACCAATATTTATTGAGATTTGGAATTTTTTTTGTTAATTAGTGCAACCATTTTGTTTTTTGATGTCTTTTAATAGTAACATTCAAATTATGTACCATGATGAATAAATTAGTTTCCATTTTATTTGCAATAATTCTTATTAGCTGTACTGATGTAGATGATTTAGTGAATTCTTCAACACAAAACCCTGTTGATGTATATATAGCTGGAGTAAAGACAAATAATGCTGCCTATTGGAAAAATAATCAATCGTATTTATTAACTGGTGGAGATGGTGGAGAAGCAACTAAAATTTGTGTATCAAATAACAACGTCAATGTTTTAGGAAAGAAAACGTTAGACAACTGGAGAACAGAATATTTATATTGGGAAAATAGAAATCTAACGAATTTAAACACCTCATTCAATACACCTGCACAACATCTGCATTCAATAACTGATATGGAAATTGTTGGTAATGATGTGTATTTTGTTGGATATACAAAAAATCCATTGATTGCTGCTGAAATATATGAATTAGCGTATTGGAAAAATGGGGTAAAAACTGTTTTAGACAACAATATTAATAACATAACTTTTCAAGCAAAAATAAAAGTAGTTAATAATACCGTTTACGTAATTGGCTACACCTCTAATTGCTTTAACTCTTGTCATGGAATATATGTAAATAACGTTTTTCAATCTGTTTCTGTAGGGGATTTATTAAAAGATATTACCGAAAAAGACAATCAAGTTTATGTGTATGGTACGAATACTACAACAAATACAGGGTTTTACAAAAATATTGGTACTGGCGCAGAAACCACTTTAACCACAATTCCATCAGTTGATAAATTAATTTTTGATAATAATAACATCTACTTAGCAGATGGTGTAAATATTTTTAAAAACAATACACAAATATATAGTTCACGCTTTTTTTCTTTTTACATAGACTTTATTGCTTTAAATAATAATGTTTATATATTGAAAAGAGAGGGTGATTTCGGAACTTTCGATGCATTATATGTTAACGATGTAAATGTTTTCCAAATCTTTGTTGACCAAGGAAAATTTAATGCGCTCACAGTGGTTCAAAACTAAAAAAATGCAAGAAACCAATTGGCACGAAATATATGTTACGCTTTCTCCTAAACTCTTGGGCGTTTGTCGCAGATATATAAAGGATATCGCGACAGCAGAAGACATTGTTCAAGATGCTTTTATTGTTGCCATTCAAAAAGAGGGTGAATTAAAAAACAAAGACGCTTTAAATGGATGGTTGCGTAAAATTGTAGTCAACCGAGCCTTAAATTATTTGAAAAACGAACAGAAAATAAATTTTACAAGCACAACAAATTTTGAATGTGTTGATGAAACAAACGAAATGAATATAATTGAACTCGATAAAAAATCAGCACTTTTAGCAAGTGATTTCAGCCACAAAGAATTGTTGGAAGCGATTGATTCGCTTTCTGAAAATCATAAATCCGTTTTTAACCTTTACATAATTGATGGTTTTTCGCACCTTGAAATTAGCAAACTATTGAATGTATCTATTGGAACTTCTAAATCAAGTTTATCAAGAGCAAGAAAAAATATTCAAGAATTTCTTTTTGAAAAACTTTCTTTACATCCAAAAGAAAAAAGGAAAAAACGAATAATTGCATTTTTATTATTTTTAGGATTTGGAAACCAACTTTTTGCTAATTATTACAAAAAAGCCTTTTCTGGTTTTGAGATTTCACCAAAAAACACGTTTAATCCGCATAAAGAATGTAATAACTTAGACTTAATTTTACTTAATACATCTATTTGTCGAACTAAAATATTAAAATTAATCACTCTTTTTACAGGCTTAGTTTCATTGATTATATTTTTCTTATATAATAACTCAACACCTAAAATAATACAAGAAACTAAAAAAGATAAAATTATAAATACCATTACCACAAAAGACACAATACATTTATCAAATGAATTGAAAACTTCGGAAAAAAAGCAGGTGGAAATTGAAGAAAATAGGCCTTTGTTAAATATAAATACGGTTGAAAAAAAGGATTCAACAACCAATACTGAAACGCCAAAAGTAGTGGTAATTAAAAAACAAATTATTAAAAAAGACACGGTTTATGTGGAAAAAGAATAACTGTTTTTTCTGGTTTTTACTTCTTTTTCAACTTGGTTTTTCTCAAGAAAAAAAGGTTGACACGGTATATGTTTATGAAGAAGTAATTATTAGAGACACTGTTTTTATTGAAAAACCATTAACAAAAATAAAAGTCGATAAAGTAATTTTGAACAAAGAAATAAAAGGAAGTAAACCAAGTATTTCTGTTATTCAAAAAAAACAAACAACTATTATTTCTGCAGACACTATACTAATTAAACGGTTCAAAAATAATATTTTCTCTAATTTAGATTATAATTTAAAACTTAACAGCGGTATAGCTTCTGTTAGTTTATTAAAAGAATTTGAAATAAAAAACCAACCTTTTTTAAGTTTTGGATTGTTAGTAAAAAAGAAATTATTTAATTCGAATTTTTCGATTGGTACTGGATTTGAAACTTCTTTTTTATTAGATGCTGGAACACAAAACAAGACTAATTCTGAATCTGATTTATTGGGTTATTATTTCACAAATGATGGCAGCCCAAAATTGTTTGAAAGTATAAATACAAAAGGGTTTCAATTTCAGGTTCCACTCCTGTTTTTTTGGAAAATAAATAAGTTTACACCTTCGGTTGGTGTGTTTAGTATATTCAGCAAATACAATGCAAAATTTATTGGTTCTAGCGGAAATTTACCGCTACGATTTGATGAAACGCAAACGTTTAAAGCAAATGCTATTTATTTTGGCTATTTAGCTCAACTAGAATATTCTTTACATAAAAATTGGTCTATTGGAGTAAATTACTCATTTGCTTCGGCTAAAAAATTAGTGTTTCGTCGTGACGATGAATCTTTTGCAATATCAAAAAAACAGACGCAAACCACATTTGGAATTGGTTTACGTTATACTTTTTTGCATTAAAAGACCATCGTCAACTGAATGCGTTTTCTCGCATCATCCACCTCAACAACTTTTACTTGAACATGTTGGTGCATTTTTACCACTTCATTGACATCGGCAACATACCCTTCTTTTAGCTGGGAAATATGAACCAAGCCGCTTTCTTTAATTCCTACATCAACAAAGCAACCAAAAGCGGTAATATTATTCACAATTCCAGGTAAAATCATACCTGTTTTTAAATCTTTTATCGTTCGAACATTTGGGTCAAATTCAAAAATTTTAGCCGCTTTTCTTGGATCTAATCCTGGTTTTTCTAACTCTTTTAAAATGTCTTTTAGCGTTAAAATTCCAATTTCTGAAGTAATGTATTTTTCAGGAGAAATTTGGGTGATTTTTTCTTTATTCGCTATTAATTCACTTGTTTTTACACCTAAATCTTTAGCCATTTTTTCTACTATTGTATATGCTTCTGGATGCACGGCCGAATTATCTAACGGGTTTTTTCCGTCTTTGATACGAATAAATGCTGCGGCTTGTTGGTAAGCCTTTTCACCCAAACGCGGCACTTTTTTCAGTTGTTTTCTGTCTTCAAAAGGACCGTTTTCTGAACGAAAGGCTACAATATTTTCTGCCATTTTTTCTCCAATGCCCGAAACATAACTCAATAACGATTTACTAGCGGTGTTGATGTTAATTCCTACCGAATTCACGCAACTCATTACCGTACTATCTAATGCTGATTGCAACTTGGTTTGATCTACATCGTGCTGATATTGTCCAACTCCAATAGATTTTGGATCGATTTTTACCAATTCCGCCAAGGGATCTGAAAGTCGTCTTCCTATAGAAACCGAACCACGAACAGTAACATCATAATTTGAAAATTCTTCCCGGGCAATTTTACTCGCCGAATATACTGATGCGCCTGCTTCTGAAACCACAAAAACCTGTACCGGCTTATCAAAAGCAATTTTTTTAATAAAAAATTCCGTTTCTCGCGAAGCGGTTCCATTTCCAATTGAAATCGCTTCAATATTATACGCGTTTACCATTGAACGTATTTTTTTCATCGCCATAGCGGTATCATTTTGAGGCGCGTGAGGATAAATGGTTTCATTATTTAATAAATCGCCTTTTTCATCCAAACAAACTACCTTACAACCCGTTCGATACCCTGGGTCGATGGCTAAAATACGTTTTTCACCTAAAGGCGGCGCCAATAACAACTGACGTAAATTTTCTGAAAACACATCAATAGCTTTGATGTCAGCTTTTGCTTTTGCTTCTTGCAAAGTTTCGTTTGAAATAGCCGGTTCTAACAAGCGTTTAAAACTGTCTTTAATAGCCAATTCTAAGTGTTCGGTTGCATCAGAATTTTTGTTTTTAATGGTGTTTTCTTCTATGAAATTGATCGCTTCTTCTTTTTCAATGGTAACATTTAGTTTCACAAAACCTTCTGCTTCGGCACGCAACATTGCTAATAATCGGTGGGAAGGTGCTTTTGAAATAGGTTCTTCCCAATCAAAATATTGCGAAAATTTTTGAGCGGCTTCATCGTCTTTTTTCGTCTTTACTACTTTTGTGGTAATTAGCGCTTTTCGTTGGAATAAACGGCGTAAATTTTTACGAATGAAAATAGTTTCATTAATCCATTCGGCAATAATGTCGCGAGCGCCTTGTAATGCTTCATCTTCGTTTTTAACGTTTGCATTCAAATAGTTTGATGCCAAAAACTCAAGATCATCATTTTTTTGACTCATGATAATTTTTGCTAAAGGCTCTAATCCGTTTTCTCGAGCTACATCGGCTTTGGTTTTTTTCTTCTTTTTATAAGGCAAATACAAATCTTCCAATTCTTGCAAATCAAAACTATTTTCAATTTTAGATTTCAATTCTGGCGAAAGCACATTTTGCTCTTCAATAGATTTTAAGATGCTTTCTTTTCGCTTGACGATTTCCTCAAATTGTTTGTTTAATTTAAAAATCGCTTCAATTTGCACCTCATCTAAATTTCCGGTTTGATCTTTACGGTAACGCGAAATAAATGGAATAGTGCAATCTTCAGAAAGTAATTTTATAGTCGCTTCAATACTTTTAGGCGCAATATTGGTTTGGTTTTGTATGAATTGAATATGGTTCATTATGAAAAGAAAAAATATTGGGTAAATTTATAGGCTGAATTTATGTAAATGTACAACTGATTAATCCTGAACAATAAAATCTTTTGGGTCTTCTTTTTTAAATTCGGGTTGAATAGTGGTGTGGTTGATGCCAAACTTTTCAAACAATACCAATTCAATTCGGTTTAAAACCTCATCAAATTGAGTCAATGTAAAATCTTCCGGGCAATCTAAATGCGCTTCTAAATGTATTTCTTCTTCATTTAAATGCCATACATGAATGTGGTGCAACTTTCCGGCTCCAGACACTTTATGTACTGCTCTAACAATTTCTTTAATATCAATGTGTGCGGGTGTAAATAGCATTAGCATTTTTGTGGACTTAAGTAATAAATCTATTCCCACAACAATTAAATAAATAGCAATTAAAATAGTCATTACACTATCAACCCAAAACCATCCGAAAAATTTCATTAATAACCCACCTACTAAAACCGCTATTGAAGCCATCATATCAGTAAGTAAATGTAAGTAGGCCGATTTCATATTCAAATTATGATTGGCATCTTTTTTTAATAAAATAACCGAAAAACCATTTACAGCTATTCCAAGTGCAGCCAACCAAATTACAAGATTTGATTTAATATCGTGAGGATGTATAAAACGTCCGGCAGCTCCATAAATTAAAATGAAAGCCACAATAATTAAAGTAGCGGCGTTTACAAAAGCCGCAATTAATTCAGCTCTTTTTAAACCAAAAGTTTGATCTATAGAGGCTTTTCTTTTCGATAATTTATTAGCAATTAAGCTAAAAACCAAAGAAAGAACATCGGAAAAATTATGTAAAGCATCAGAAATTAATGCTAAACTACCTGAAACAATTCCGCCCACAACTTGAGCTATTGTAATTAGTAAATTAAATAAAATAGAATACACTAAATTTTTAGCTTTTACTTCGTGTTTTTCGATGTGAACGTGATTGTGGTTCATTGAAAATTATTTACACGCAATTTTATGCACACGATTAGCGTGTCTTCCACCTTCAAAAGAAGTGGTTAAAAAAGTATCTACCATTTCTATAGATTGTTGAATAGAAGTGTATCGAGCTGGTATACTAATAATATTAGCGTCGTTATGTTGGCGCGCTAAAGCGGCAATTTCTTTTGTCCAACACAAAGCAGCGCGAATATCTTGATGTTTATTAACCGTCATAGCAATCCCGTTTCCTGAACCACAAATAACAATACCAAAATCAGCTTTTTTACTTTCTACATCATACGCTACTGGGTGACCAAAATCTGGATAATCAACACTTTCAAAAGTATCGGTTCCATGATTATACACTGTGTGTCCTTTTTCTTCTAAATACTGAAGGATTGCTTTTTTGTAGTCGGGACCCGCGTGGTCGTTTCCAATAGAAATTTTCATAATAGTTTGTTGTTTGTTTTTACAAAATTACTAAAGTTACTAGTAGATAGTACAAAAGCTTTTTATTTTTTAAATATTTTCTAACTAATTGTTTCATTATTAAAGAATTATATTAAAAAATTAAGCAAATAATAAGGATTGTTAATTACATTTTATAATTCGTTGATAATCAGTTAATCTTAATTTAACATAAACTGTTAACAACTTTGAATAGAAAATAATAAGTTTTTTTAGGTTGTATTAAAAAAATTTGTAATCCAAAAACATAATTAAAAATGCAAGAATAGTTTTTGTTTTTTATTGGTAAATTATCAATAAAAATTTGAGGGTTATCAACATAATTTACAACTAAAAGTTATTTACAAAACAACTATAAAAAACAATATAAACAGCTGTTGATAAATTATTTTATTAATTAGTATTTTCCTTAAATTTCAAGTAGTTATAAAATTAATAAAGTGTTAATTAAATTGTATAAATAAAAATAACTTTAAAAACACCTGATATTAAAAAAACTTATGCTACCTATTAACACACTATAATCATCATCATAAATTTAAATTTAATTAAAAATAATTTTTGTTGTTTTTAATAAATGTTGAAAACTTCTACTTTTTCAAATTTGTTATTTTTTGGTTAATTATGAATTGAGTATTCTAATTTCTAAATTCTTCTTTGTAACTTTAAACAATATTTAGAAAAGATACAATGAGTAAGAAACCAAAAAAAATAGGAAA
>ERZ887849.26-NODE-26-length-137382-cov-11.207308_pt1 | contig 137382 bp, 124 predicted proteins | sample MGYA00521267_ERZ887849 | MGnify/ENA primary metagenome ERZ887849 (study PRJEB32303, sample SAMEA104408601) | aquatic metagenome | biome: Brackish water; feature: Pelagic; material: water | place: Baltic Sea | collected 2014-06-06T16:11:00 | depth 2,863 m ...
GCGACAGGTGTCGCAGCAACGAAGGCCGTTATAGCTGCCGCTAAGGGCAAGCGTTTATTGGAAAACAGCATGAAAAATCACCTCTTTGTGTGTTTTTTGGGAAATCTAGCAATACACTCGTTATTTTTAGCTTAGTGTTACTTTTTTGGTGCCAAGCGTTATTTTTTTGATTCCGACATGCTATACACAGTCGCCCTTTGTCTCAAGTAGGAATATGGCCAAAATATGACACAACACCAACCTATCATCGTTGAGTATCACGGAACCGTAGCTCTAGTCACTCTAAACAGGCCTGAAGCTTATAACGCGCTAAATCATGATCTCAGCACCGCTATTGTGCGCACATTTGACGAACTTGCGACCAACACGTCGGTGCATGTCATTGTCTTAACCGGCGCCGGAAAGGCCTTTTGTGCTGGGGTAGATCTGAAGGAGCTCACAGCAAACCCAGGTGTACTCAAGGACGGTGGCATGGGTACTAACTCACCCATGGTGAGAGCCTTGAGAAACTGCGGAAAACCCATTATCGGCGCCATTAATGGACCGGCCGTGACCGGCGGTTTCGAACTTGCCCTCGCATGTGACTTTCTATACGCCACAAAAAATGCACGCTTTGCCGACACCCATGCACGTGTGGGCCTGTTACCGGGTTGGGGCCTCTCGCAAAAGCTAGGACGCCTAATCGGCATTAACCGCGCCCGCGAAGCGAGCTTAACAGGCAACTTTATTGACGCAGAGACCGCCATGGCTTGGGGGCTGGTAAACAAGCTGTGTCCGTCAGACACGCTGATCGTAGATACGCTGGCCGCTGCACAGCAAATTGCCGAATCAAATCCGCAGACTATTTCAGCCATGCGAAGTCTCATGAACGACGGAGATTTATTAGCGCTGGGAGATGCCCTTGAACTAGAGGGTGCCCGGGGCATTGCTTATTTGGAGCAAGCAGACTTCAGTCAAATGGAATCTAGATTGCAAGCCCTGAGAAGCCGGTCTCAAAGTACCTAGACACCAGCACGGGGAGAATCTGATCAAGGAACCAAATCGAGTGCCTTATTATCAACACACTGGAGTTTGAGGGCACTGTGGGGTTGCATGTGCTCTATTCTGTCCATGCACGGGCCCTCAGTTTAGAATTCCAATAAAGACAGCGATGCAAATTCAATAACGAGGGGCCAGTGTGCCGGCGACTATTAGTCAGGAAAAATGGATTGAATGGACCGTGTCAGAACCGCGTCGAATCGCCGTGGTGGGGCTCTCTAATCGTGAAGACAGGGACAGCTACAGGGCCAGTTTTTATTTGCACGACAAGGGCTATGAGATCATTCCCGTCAACCCCAACTGTGACAGCATTGAGGGCCTTCGCTGCTACCCCAGCTTAGCTGACATTCCTGGCACCATTGATATTGTCAACATTTTTCAGCGCATTGACAGGGTGCCCTCCACCGTTGCTGCGGCTATTAGACTTAAGCCCAAACTTATCTGGATGCAACTGGGTGTCATACATGCAGAAGCCGCCGATAGTGCCAATTCTGCAGGCATTGGCGTTATCATGGATCGCTGCATCAAAATTGAGCATCAAAAAAAGCATGGACGCTGATACCCCTCGTTTTGATCGGATTTTAGACCTGAGTTAGTAACAGACTAAAGACCTTGCTAGCGCGCTTGAAGATTCGATGGGTAAACGCGAATAAGGGTCTCACCGGGTTATGGTCGGCCCCGATTAAAACTGACAGCGCCCATGGGTAGTGAGCACCTAGCCATTTAACGAACCACACTGACGGAATCTAGACATGAATACGCCCTACCCCACGCTAAACCACGGTCTCAGTGAAGAACTCAATATGCTGCGGGACACGGTTTATCAGTTTTGCCAAAAAGAGCTGGCTCCTCGGGCGGGTGACATTGATAAGAGCAACACATTTCCCATGGATCTCTGGCCAAAACTAGGAGCCCTAGGCGTATTGGGCATGACCGTCGACGAGGCTTACGGCGGAACCAACATGGGCTACCTTGCACACGCTATTGTCATGGAGGAAATCTCCCGGGCGTCGGCAGCGGTTGGCCTGTCCTTCGGTGCGCACTCAAACCTGTGCCTAAACCAAATTCAAAAAAACGGAACACCGGCCCAACGGGAGCAATACCTGCCAAAGTTGTGCTCGGGGGAGCACATTGGCGCACTGGCCATGTCCGAGCCCAGTGCAGGGTCAGACGTCGTTAGCATGCGTTTACGCGCTGACAAAAAAGGTGACAAATTTGTTCTTAACGGCAACAAATTTTGGATTACCAACGGGCCCGATGCTCACGTTTATGTCATCTACGCCAAAACCGAACCCGATGCTGGGAGTCGAGGTATTACGGCTTTTATTGTCGAGCGCGACAGCCCCGGGTTCTCTCGAGCGCAAAAGCTCGACAAGTTGGGCATGCGCGGCTCGAATACCTGCGAGCTGGTCTTTCAAGATTGCGAGGTGCCCGCAGAGAATATGTTGGGCCAACTGAATCAGGGCGTTGCGGTGCTTATGTCGGGATTAGACTACGAGCGGGCGGTGTTATCGGGGGGGCCTGTTGGCATTATGCAGGCCTGCCTAGACGTGTGCGTACCCTACGTACATGAGCGCAAGCAGTTTGATCAACCGATCGGTGAGTTTCAGCTGGTGCAAGGCAAGCTTGCCGATATGTACAGCCTAACCGCTGCGAGTCGATCGTTTTTATACGCCGTTTGCCGTGCCCTTGATCGCGGTGAAGACAGCCGAAAAGACGCGGCAGCGGTTATTCTGTATACCGCAGAAATGGCGACCAAATGTGCACTGGACGCCATTCAATTACTGGGCGGCAATGGCTACATCAACGATTATCCGACCGGTCGATTATTACGTGATGCCAAACTCTATGAAATTGGTGCCGGCACTTCAGAAATCCGCCGAATGTTGATTGGCAGGGAACTGTTTCGAGAATCCGACTAACGCAAGTAATCCTGAAAAGGATTACTGACGTAATGCAGTCAATCAGCGATACTCCGCGGCGTCGAACTGCTGAGAAATCAGCCGGGAAAAGCCCATTGAGTTGTTCGAGTGAAGCCGCAAAGCTAACAGCACGGATTTAACGAAGGCAACAAGAACCGCCAGCCCTTTATAGAGCTGGGTTACATATGGCCGTCTAGGAACGATGGCCCTAATGACAACAACTTGTCCTACCTTTAATGGCGTTTTAGTCCACTAGAGGCATGACGCTAGACAGTGAACCCGCAACAATGCGCGCTGTCTTTGACCAATTGAATGGGAGTCACCATGGCACGCTGGGAATGTATCGTTTGCGGCCTCATCTACGATGAGAAAGAGGGCTGGCCTGATGACGGCATCCCGGCAGGCACCAAGTGGTCGGACGTGCCCGATGACTGGTTATGCCCCGACTGCGGTGTTGGCAAAGACGATTTTGAGCTCATCCCAGGCTCAGAAGGCGAGGCCGTCGACGCAGCCGCATCTGAAAATGAGGAAGCTGAACACACTCAGACCAACAGCACGCGCCACATTGTCATCGTTGGCAGTGGTCTCGCAGGTTATGGTCTAGTCAGTGGCCTGCGAAAGCTGGATGCTGAGGTGCCTATTACCCTGGTGACCCGTGACGGCGGTGAAAGCTACTCTAAGCCCATGATTTCGACGGGCTACACCAAAAACTTATCCGCACAGAAGCTGGCAGCACAAACTCCAGAAGCCATGGCCGAGCAACTGGGCATCACCCTTTTGACTCGAAAGACCGTAGACCGTATCGACCCACAAGGAAAAGTGCTGCACATGGAGGGCGGTGACACACTCGTCTATTCAGAGCTGGTTTTAACCCTGGGCGCTGAACTTATTCGGCCACCGATGGGTGGTAATGCCGCTGATGAGGTCATGGGCGTTAACGATCTCGATGACTATCGACGATTTCGTGACACTCTCGAAGGGAAAGGCGCGCGTAAAATTGCGGTTATCGGCGCCGGCCTCATAGGCTGTGAATTTACCAACGATTTACTGAACGGCGGCTTCGAAGTGGAAGCTGTCGATCCCATGAGCTGGTGTCTACCGACTTTACTGCCCGAGCCTGCAGGCCGTGCTGTACAAGCCGCACTGGAGGCCCAAGGTGCACGTTTCCATTTTGGCCCATTAGCCACCGAGGTAAACCGATCGACTAACGGCTACCAAGTGCTTCTCAACAATGGCGAGCAGATAGAGGCTGATGCTGTGCTATCCGCCGTCGGCGTACGACCGCGCACCCAACTTGCCGCTGCGGCGGGATTGGAAATCGGAAGAGGCATAAAGACAGATCGCTTTTTAGAAACCAGTAGCCCTGGGATTTACGCCCTCGGCGACTGTGCCGAGGTAGCTGGGCACGTGCTGGTTTACGTTGCGCCCTTAATGGCAGGAGGCAGAGCGCTAGCGGCGACACTGGCTGGCAACCCTACCGAAGTTAGCTATCCCGCCATGCCTGTTACTATTAAAACGCCGGCATGCCCAGTTTGCGTGTCTCCCGTAGCAAAAGATGCTGAGGGCAGTTGGACACTCACCGGCGAGGGCTCTGATATCAAGGGGCTCTTTCACAGCCCGGAAGGCCAACTCTTAGGCTTTGCGCTGACCGGAGCGGCCGTTAAGGAACGTATGGCATTGGCTAAAGAACTACCGCCCATCCTGCAATAGATCCTCAGTGCCAATGACTACAGGGAATCAGACTGACACTCTGATTCCCTCGCTCACTCGGATTCCCTGCAGCGTGATCTGTTAAGGATTCTGTCATTCGTTTAACACAACCCCGTCTATTCAAACTTGTCACTGTGACTTCAGTGCTCAGTTCATTCAGCCGAAATAGTAAAACGACTCAAGGCGCACTGGGGCAGAGCCGAGACGCCGTTCTTCCAGATAAGCTCCCAATGAAAACGATGCGTCTCGACCACGTTCACTCGAGCAGCCAACGAGGCAGGTAGCGCAGACAAATAAACGTTCGCTGTAAAAAACGCCAGCGGCTAAAACGAAGTCGTCTTACCGTTAAGCGTCGGGAATGGGCTTAACCCGCAACTTAACGTGATCGCCTCGCGCATGGTGTTCCTCCCAAAGGCGAACATACCCCGTCGTCGCGATCCGCCATACACCGTCCTCACGACGATACTCGTCCTCATAGAGCGCACTGCCCATCACGGTGATGTCGTGCTTAAGCTGCACAAAAATATCCTGCAAATACCAAATACCCGTGGCGTGATTACCGGAGACTTCGATTTCAGGATGATGGCCGTTGTGCATACCAAAGGCATCGGCACTAAATGACTTGCGATAAAACGCTTCCAACGCCGGCCAACCGTTTAGATCGAAATCATAGTCGGGGCCCTTGAACCTAGCGCTCGCATCCTCAGTAAAAACGCTGTGCAGGCCCTCAATATTTCGCGTGTCCAGAAAACGGAAATACCGTGCTTTGAGCTGCTTAATCAGCTCAATGGCTTCTAAATCCAATGCCATCCCATTAACCCTCAACACCGTTAATTAACTTCGCACTCTGATAGGCCATGGTCATGGCCGGGCCTAAGGTCGCTCCGGGGCCCGGGTAAGTCGGCAATATGGCCGCCGAGCAATTACCTACGGCAAACAGCCCTTCCAGCACTCCCCCTGCCTCAAGCTTGACGCGCCCGTGCACGTCAGTGTCCAACCCTCCTAGTGTGCCGAAGTCGCCCGCCTCAATTCGCATGGCATAAAACGGGCCCTCATCGATCGTCGCGAGGCAGGGGTTGGGCTTAATATTGGGGTCAGCATAGTAGCGATCGTAAGCCGATTCACCACGATGAAAGTCTTCATCAGTGCCGGTCTCTGCATAATGATTCATTTTTGAAATGGTCGTCTCAAGACCTTGCGGGTCAATACCCACCTGCTCAGCGAGCTCACGAATCGAATTCGCTTTTGCCACAAATCCTGTGTCAAACCACGATTTTGGAATTTGCCAATCGGGCTTCATCGCGGCAGTCATCAGCGGGCCGACCATGAAGTTGCGGCGAAAACGCGCATCAAATATTTGCCAAGCCGGAGCGTTCGGGCTGGTTTCGCTGTGGGTCGCAAATAAGTCTTTCTGGAAGGCCATATAATTCTGCGACTCGTTAGCAAAGCGCTCACCCGCACGGTTGACCACACAAGATCCAGGAAAGGATTTTTCCATAATCGCGAGGCGCGGCGTAGGCTCACCGGGCACACAGAGCGTTGTCGTCCACCAAGCGTCCTTCATCAACCGTGTCTTAGCGCCAATAAACAGTCCCGCGAGCAGTGCATCGCCCTCATTGGCAGGGTTACCGGCACTCCATTGAGTATTCGTTGGCGCGGGTAAATACTGCTCTCGCAGCGCCTGATTTTTCTCAAAGCCCCCCGCACCCAAGACAACACCTTTACGCGTGCCAATGCGAAGGGTCTGACCACCCTGCTCCACCACAGCGCCAGTAATGCGACCCGACTCTTCAACCAAAGAAATAAGTCGCGTGTTGAACAGCAGCGGAATGGCCCGCTTGTTCACCGACAGGTATAGACGAGCAATCCCTGCAGAACCCGTGCATAAACGTCGATCTATTGACGTTCGGAAACGCCATCCGATATCGGTGACATACCCCAGCAGCATTTTCGCGAGCAATGACTTCCAGCCAGGCGCCTGGGTCATAATGGTGTGTGCTTCTACCTGCGTAAAATGAATGCGGCCAAACATACGCATCATATGGTGGGTCCAGCGCAAATTCTTCCAGTCATCACCCAGTTCCGACATGTCTATCGGTTTGGGTTCGAGGGAGCGATGCCCCGACTTGGCACCTTCATAATTGGTGTAGTAGTCGGGATAGTGTTCCAGCGATTCATAAACCACATCGGTGCGATCGGCCAAAAACTTGAGCATCTTGGGGGATTGATCGATGTAGGTATCAATCATTTCTTCAGGCACGTCTTCACCGAACAGGGTACCCATCAGATATTTTTTGGCGTCCTGTGCTGAGTCATCGGCACCACAGGCCTTGGCATAGTGGTTCGCTGGAATCCAAATCCCCCCGCCGGACGTCGCGCTGGTGCCACCTACCTTGTCTGTTTTCTCGATAATCAAGACATCACGGGTGCCCATTTCCCAATTGCATAAGGCCGACGTCAGCGCCCCGTTGCCGGTACCCACCACCAGAATATCGACCTCTCGATCCCATTTGGTTTCACTCATCGTTTTTCTCCCGCAATGTTCTCACTGGCCATCGGCAAACCCTGCCTCACAAACTCAAGCATGCTGACTCGATACCGAGACAACTTCCCCCGTCATATAGCTTGCGTAATCAGACGCCAAAAACATCATGACATTAGCGACCTCCCAAACCTCGGCCGCCCGTCCAAAAGCCTCTTTCGATGCCAGCTCCTGCAACAACTCCGGCGGTGTAGTTTTGCGGAGAAAGTCATGCATTGCGATGCTCGGTGAGACCGCGTTTATGCGCACCCCGAACTCGGCGGCTTCCATGGCAGCACAGCGGGTGAGAGCCATAACGCCCGCTTTAGCTGCCGCGTAATGACACTGCTCTTTCTGCGCGCGCCAACCCAAGACCGATGCATTGTTCACTATCACGCCAGCTTGACGGGGTTGCATAGCCCGCAACATTGCACGGGTCATACGCATCGTGCCGGTTAAGGTAATATCAATAACCCGATGCCATTCTTCATCGGTCATATCGACAAGATTTTTAGTGCCGCCCAAACCTGCATTATTGATCAGAACATCAACCCCGCCAGTTGTCTTTTCTGCAGACGCCACAAGATTTTGTACCGCCTGTTCATCTGTCACATCTGCCAGGAAACTCTGAACATTCACCTCAGAATTAAGCAACTGGAGTCGCTGCGCGGCGTCAGAAAGTCGCCCTTCATGAACGTCACTGATCACAACGGCTCTAGCGCCCTCTTCAACAGCACGCTGAGCGGCGGAATACCCAATCCCAGCACCTGCTGCGGCAGTGATCAAAACGGCTTTACCGGCCAATAGTTGATGCCCGGGAACATAGGATGGAATCGTTGCGCTCATAGGTACTCTCCTAAGACTCGCCGCGGGGCTCTCTGGGCATACCCAGAGCACGCTCGGCAATGATGTTGCGCTGAATTTGATTTGTCCCACCGTAAATGGTGTCGGCTCGGGTGAACAGAAACAATGACTGAAGTCTGCCTAAGCTATATGGAGCAGCTTCCAAAATTTCGGCCTCAGGGCCCAACACATCCATCGCCAGCTTGCCCAAATTACGGTGCCAACTTGACCAGCACAATTTGTAAATCATGGCCTCTCTATTCAAACTGCCGTCATCGCCGCCTGACAACATGCGTAAGCTGTTGTAGCGCAGTGTTCGTAGGCCGATATGAGCCTCTGCTATACGTTGACGGATTGCGGGGTTTTTACCCGTGCCATTCTCTCGGGCAATACGGATGATCTCGTCCAGCTCGGTCTGAAATAGCATTTGCTGACCTAGGGTAGAGACACCTCGCTCAAAACCCAGCAGACCCATGGCAATCTTCCAGCCCTGTCCAGGCTCACCCACAATGTCATCGCTGCCACATACCGCATCGTCAAAAAACACCTCGTTAAACTCGGCTGTACCCGTGAGCTGGGTAATAGGCCGAATCGTGACACCCGGTTGATTCATAGGAACAAGAAAAAAGCCCAGTCCCTTATGGCCCTTTTCAGCCAGATCGGTTCTGGCCAGGACAAAAACAAAATCAGATTCATGAGCAAGGGACGTCCAAACTTTTTGCCCCGTGATTCGCCAAGTCTGCGTATTTTCATCGAGTACCGCTCGGGTCCGTACCGCTGACAAATCCGACCCGGCTCCCGGCTCTGAATAACCCTGGCACCAAAGCTCCTTACCCGCTCTTATACCGGGCAAATAGCGTTGCTTTTGCAACTCTGAACCAAATGCCAACAATGTGGGGCCTGTCAGCGTTTCGCCAATATGCCCAACACGACCCGGGCCACCCGCCCGAGCATATTCTTCATTGAAAATGACCTGCTGCTCGATGGTTGCGTCTTTGCCGCCCCAAGCTTCTGGCCAGCCAATACAGGTCCAGCCCCCTTCCGCTAAGCGCCCTTCCCAGGCTTTACGTTCTTCCACATAAACGTGCTCATCACCCGGTCCTCCGCGATGGCGAATGACCGCAAAATCGCCGGATAAATTATCGGATAACCAATCAGAGACCTGACCGCGAAATTTTTCATCTGCCTCGGTAAACCTAAGCTGCATGGCAGTCGTCTCCGTCGAGCAGCATAGCTGCAAGAAGCTCCCGCTGTTCATCTGGGCGACCTAGATAAGCCTCCATGGAGCGTGCCCGCTTAAAGTAAAGCTGTATATCGTACTCTTCGGTGATACCCACGCCACCGTGCAACTGAATACCTGTGCCCGCGCAAAAAAACGCAGCATCTCCCGCTGAAGAAGCGAGCATGGCCGCCGCTTCCCTAAGATCATGTGAGGTCACAGTTTCCATTAGCGCTTCGTCGCCAACGCAGGCGGCGTAGTACAGCAGTGACCGCGCAGACTCCACTTTTAGCATCATGTCTGCTGCTTTGTGTTTTATCGCCTGGTAAGAGGCAATGGTTCGCCCAAATTGGACGCGCTCACCGACGTAAGCAACACTTTGGTCAAGACTCGCCTGAGCACACCCAACTTGCTCTGCCCCCACTAGCACTCGGCTCAGTGCCAGCACCGACTCCAAGTGATCCTCCCAGTCGGTTGACAGACAATCCGCTACGCTGACCACAGCGCCCGACAGCCCAAGCATGCCCATGGGGCGGGTTTGATCCATTGTGGGCATCTTCGATAGCGTCACCCCGGACTGAGATGGAGCCACTCGAAACAGGCCTAGATTGTTATCGATCTGTGCAACCACCAGCAGCGCATCGGCGGAATTTCCCGAGGCAATAAAGCGAGCTTCACCGTCTAACACCCACCCATTAGGCGCCTCAGTGGCGACGACCTCCACCCCCTGGGCGTCCCAATGAGGGCGCGCGGCTGTATGAGCAAACGCCACAAGCTGCCCTTGGGCAAGATCGGCGAGCATCGTTTGCGCCAACGGTTTCTCGACCAAAGTGCGCAGTGCCAGCGCACTTTGTACCCCAGCAGATAAGGGGACGGGGGTTAAGAAACGGCCCATTTGCTCCAGTACTATTACCACCTCAAGCAGACCCAAACCCAAGCCGCCAAACTCCTCTGGAACCAGAATCGCCTGCCAGTACATATCGGTACAAATCTTCTGCCACAGGCGCTCGTCAATTCCCGATGTCGAGCTCATCGCTGCCCTGACGGCAGGGCTGTCAGAATGCTCAGTGAGGAAGCCCTCGACCGAGTCTTTCAGCATAAGCTGTTCGTCTGTAAAGCTGAATTTCACCGGTGGATCCTCAAGTTCCCCACACCTTTTGTGCCGGCACTTCGTCCTCTAGCAACGTATCGAATGCCAGGCCCACATCCTGAGGTGCCCAGCGAGCGCCACGATCGACACCCTTCGTGCTGCGCCAGCCGTCGGCGATAGCAATGCGTCCGCCTTCAGCCTCTATAATTCTGCCCGAGACATGGTCGCTCAGAGATGAACATAGCCAGGCGACAACTGAGGACACGTTCTCCGGAGCAAAGTGATCAAAACCCCCGTCTTCGGGAGCCGCCATCCGCGTTGCCATTTCCGGCACCGCCGTAGTCATTCCCGTGCGAGCAACCGGACAGATGGCATTTGCCGTTACCCCATAGCGTCCGAGCTCAGCTGCCTGATTAAGCGTCAGCGCCGCAATGCCTGCTTTTGCAGCGGCGTAGTTTGACTGTCCAACTGAGCCTTGCAGGCCGGCACCTGAGGTGGTGTTAACCAAACGGCCGCTGACACTGTTGCCCGCCTTAACTTGATGGCGCCAGTACTGAACCGCATGACTGGCGAGACAAAAATGCCCTTTTAGATGGACCGCCATTACTGCGTCCCAATCGGCCTCGCTCATTGAGGCGAACATACGGTCACGATTGTTACCGGCGTTGTTCACCACTGCGTGAAAATCACCAAAGGTGGCTAGCGCCTGTTCAATCGCCTCTCCGGAGCTTTCATAGTTGGTGATATCAGAGGCGTTGGTCACCGCTTGTCCACCCGCGCTTATGATCTCTGCCACGACTGCATCTGCTGCCTCTAGGTTGATGTCATTAACCAGCACAGCGGCACCCTCAGCCGCCAAAGTACGCGCATGGGCCGCTCCCAAGCCACCACCCGCGCCAGTAACGATCACCACCCGCCCTGAACATATTCCCGACATAAAACGTTTCCCTAAAGTCTTTCTAGGATGGTGACATTGGCCTGACCACCCCCTTCGCACATAGTTTGCAACCCGTATTGCACTTGTCGGCGCTCCATCTCATGGAGCAGGGTTGTCATTAACTTTGTTCCAGTAGCCCCTAAAGGATGCCCCAGTGCAATCGCCCCGCCATTCACGTTGGTTTGCGCATGGGGATAGCCCGTTTCGGCGAGCCAGGCCATAGGCACAGGAGCAAAGGCTTCGTTAATCTCGACCAAATCAATGTCCTGTAACGCGATACCCGACCGATCAATCGCGCGCGCCGTCGCCGGTATCGGCGCGGTCAGCATCCAAATGGGATCATCGCCACGCACCGTCATGTGTGCAATCCGGGCTCTAGGGGTCAGGTTGTAGCGCTTAAGAGCCTCCTCAGAAACAATGAGCACCGCCGAGGCACCATCACAGGTTTGGCTAGAGACCGCCGCCGTAATAGAACCGCCTTCTTGCAACGGCTGCAGCTGCGCCATGGCCTCAAGGGATGTATCGCGAATGGTCTCGTCTGCAGTGAGGCCCTGATAAGGCAATATTTCGCGATCGAAATATCCTGCATCGGTAGCGGTTCGGGCGCGACGATGGGACTCCAGGGAAAACACCTCCATAGCCTCTCTCGACAGCTGCCATTTATCGGCAATCATCTGCGCCGACCGAAACTGAGTGACCAAGCCGTCCCCGTAGCGTGAGACCCAGCCATCACTGCCACTGAAGGGGTCATTAAAACCCAGGGGCTGCCCCGCTAACATGGCCGAGGAAATCGGAATAGCGCTCATGGTTTGTACGCCGCCGGCAATAATGACATCCATAGTCCCCGACATAACCGCTTGGGCCGCGAAGTGCACCGACTGTTGCGAGGAGCCGCACTGGCGGTCAATAGTCGTGCCAGGCACCTCATCACTAAGGCCTGCCGCCAACCAGCAGGTTCTAGCGATATCACCCGCAAGTGGCCCCACGGTATCAACGCACCCGAAAATCACGTCATCGTAATCAACATCCGGAATGCCATTGCGCTCAACCAGCGCCTTTAAAACGACGGCACCGAGATCAGCACCATGAATCTGAGCGAGGCTGCCACGTCTTCGTCCCGTTGGCGTTCTCACTGCATCGACAATATAAGCGTCGGCGATTTGCTTCATTAACGGGTCTCCTCCTCAGGCGGCCACTGAATCGGTAATAGAACCTCGACCAAAAGTAAGATCAGGGCCTAGCAATGCATTGGGTCGCAGCAGCCACTCGTGGATACGATTTTTATGGAAGCCTTCATCACCCCATTCCCGGGCTAACGCCCAGGCACGCTTTACCCAAATTTGCAGATCACATTCCCAGGTGTAGCCCATAGCGCCGTGAGCCTGTATGCAGTGCCGGGTGGCAAGGAGTGCTGCCCTCGTGGCCGCGACCTTCGCGTGAGACACGGCCAAATCGGCGCGGTCAGGCGATATTTCTGCGGTATAGGCGGCACGGTATATCACCGGTTTTGCGTATTCGATTTGCACCGCCACGTCGGCCAACAAGTGCTTAACGGCTTGATTCGCACCAACAGCTTTCCCAAACTGTTCGCGATCTGTCGTGTACTGCACGCTCTGATCGATCATCGCCTGGGCGAGACCTGCGAGTTGTGCTGCCGCACTCAAAGCACCGCGGTTTAAGGTGGCCCGCCACAGCGCAGCCCCGGACTCACCCTTGGCTATACAGTGGGCATCACCTGCCTCAAAGCTCACCTCGGCAATACGCCGGGAAGGATCCACACTTTTACAGGCCTTAATCGTGACCTCTTCTGCAGGCAACAGATATAGACCTTCGCCATGCCCCAGCAAAAACCACTCAGCCTGCTCAGCAAAATTAATAAATGGATTGATCGGGTGTCCGGTTGCGACCATTGCCCCCCCCTGCAATGCGTCTAGCGCCGTTTGCACTGACCCATTCCCTAGTCCTTTATCGAGAACATCGACCAACAGGGGCGCCGTCACCATCGCTTGTTCTGCAATAGGCTCTGGACAAGCCACGTAACCACAGGTTTGCGCCATCATGACAAAGTCCGTTTGCCCCAAGCCCAACCCGCCTAGGGCCTCGGGTACCAACATGCCAGGCAACCCCAGCTCCTGTATTTGTTGAAGCAAAGGCCCATCAATACCCGACGCCGTCAACCAGCGGTCACGAATACGGTCGGCAGTCACCTCCGCGGTAAGAACAGCTCGAGTAGCATCGGCAAAAGTGTTCTGATCTTCAGTAAACGTAAAATTCATCGCCTTCGAATCCTATTTTCTGGGCATGCCCAGCATGCGCTCGGCAATAATGTTGCGCTGTATCTCGTTGGTGCCCGCATAAATAGGGCCTGATTGGGCGAACATAAAGCCATCTAACCAAGTCCCCAAATCGCCAAACTCCTGTGCTGTTTGCGGCTCAATCTCCCCCCGGGCACCCAGAAGCTTCATAGCCGTTTCGTGAATCAGCAGATCCAACTCTGACCAGAATATTTTATTGCAACTCGCCTCCGGTCCAATGCTGCCACCACCACACAACAATGAGGCCGTCTGGTAGGTAGACAAGGCATAGGCCTCTGCATCCATGTAACAACGCAGGACCGCATCTTCTATTGAGGGATCCAGTACTTCATTGCTACGCGAGCGGTAGAGTTCGACGAGTCGCTTCGCGGCCTGTTGAAAGCGCGCAGGACTGCGCAGCATCAGACCTCGCTCAAACCCTGCTGTCGCCATAGCGATACGCCAGCCCTCACCTTCCCCGCCAAGAAGGTTAAACGCAGGAACACGTACCTCGTCAAAAAATATTTCAGCAAAGCCGGGTAATCCATTGAGCTGAGGTATCGGTCTTACCGTGATGCCGTCAGCATTGAGCGGCACCAGAATTTTAGACAGCCCATGATGACGCTCTGAGGTCGGGTCGGTTCGGAACAAACCAAATACCCAGTCGGCATACACAGCACGGGTTGACCAAATTTTCTGACCACTGATGATGAAATCGTCGCCGTCCCTCTCAGCCCGGCACCGAATAGCCGCCATATCGGAACCGGCGTTGGGCTCGGACCAACCCTGAGCCCAAATCTCGTCACCTTTGGCCATGGCTGGAATAAAGCGCGCCTTTTGTGCCTCGGTGCCGTACTCCATTAGCGTTGGACCGAGCAAGAATATTCCATTTTGATTGACTCTTAGTGGCGCGCCCGCCCGGTAATATTCTTCTTCAAAAATTAACCATTCGAGCAAATCACAGCCGCGTCCGCCAAAAGCCTCTGGCCAGGTGACCATGCCCCAGTTGCCCTGAGCCAAGGTTCGCTCCCAGTCACGATGTGCCTCGAAACCTTCTGCGGTATCAAAGGAAGGCAATGGCGTCTTGGGAATATTAGCCTCTAGCCAAGCCCGCACCTCATCCCGGAAAACGATTTGCTCGTCGGTGTAGCGTAAATCCATACTCAGCTCTTATCCTGCTTTTTGTTCGCAGCTGCCATCGCTTTCGCATCGAAGCCACCGAGCTTGTCACCCGACACCAGGTCATTGTGCGCATGGGAAAAGTGATGCCAAGCAAAAGCCGCTTCCATTCCCGATCGCTTGCCCTGCAAGTCTTCTACGTGGTTTATGGCCTGCTTCGTTAACGCGAGTCCCATGCGCGGCATCCCCGCTATTTTTTCTGCTAAGGCTGTGACGTCATCTACTAGCGCTTCACGGCTGCTAATTTGGTTGACCATCCCCATTTGCCATGCCCGCTCTGCCCCCATTTTGTTGCCAGTGAATAGAAACTCTTTGGCAATGCGAGGGTTCAATTCATAGGGGTGTGCAAAATACTCCACCCCGGGAATGCCCATGCGAACCACAGGGTCTGAAAAATACGCATCGTCGGTCGCCACAATAAGATCACAGACCCAGGCCAACATGAGACCCCCAGCAATACAGGCACCCTGCACTGCTGCAATGGTCGGCTTTGGTATATCCCGCCAACGTCGACACATACCCAGATAGGCTTCCGCTTCACGAACGTAGAGAAACTCTCCACCCTCCTTATTCGCGTGGTCATACCACATCGAAACCCGATCTTGGCTGAGATGCACGTCTCTACCGGGGGTGCCAATATCGTGACCCGCGGAAAAGTGCTTACCCTCGCCGCGCAGCACGATCACTTTGACCTCGTCGTCGGCCACCGCACGCTTAAAAGCTGCATCAAGTTCGTAGGTCATGCGTCCGTTCTGCGCGTTGTTGTACTTTGGACGATTCATAGCAATCCACGCTATGCCGCTTTCAGCCGAGTAGGTGACAATATCGTGCTCTTCCACGCTCGACGCACTGTCTTCAGTCATGATTAGGCCTCCTGTGCCTGGCGGATTCCCGGGGGATTATTTTTGAGCTGCTTAGCCCGCGCATTCAGTGGGTCTAATTCGTTCAGTAGGTCGAGCTGTCTGTCAGACGGCGCCGATGTTTCAGGAATGTCATCCGGCACGGCCAAATCGAACCCCGTATTGTCCTGCACCTCGGCCAAGCCCACGCCCGGATGGAGACTCACCAACCGCATTTGTTTATTGGGGCCATTAAAATCAAGGACGCATAGGTTCGTGACCACCGTTCTGACGTCAATATCGGAAAAACTGTAACCCCTGGGCAAGCGGTCGTTGTTGTATCCCACGGAACACACCACATCGCACTCGCCCTCCACAAAAACTCGTCGGCTGTGACTCGGCACAAAAAAAGAATTGGCATGGGATATCGAGTTACCGGGAAAGCCGCGAACACCCAGCAGCTGCACCTTGGGGGCTTGATGGGTACCGCCCAGCGCCGAGATGTTACTTTGTCCGAAGCGATCAATTTGTGAAGGACCCACCAGAGCATGGCGACGGCCACTCCAGACATTGTCAAAGATGCGCGCAAAACCCATCCAATTCTCATTAGCCTGCCCCGCGTGGCTTTCTAGGCCACTGACCGGATTGGGCTGAGACAGCACGAAAGACTGGCTGTCCGTCATCAAAATATCGGTATTCGAAGATCCCATTGCCAAGCTCGCAGCCAGTCGAGGCAGCAAGCCAATACCCGTAACAAGGACTTCACCTTCATCATCAAAAATACGACTGGCGGCGCAGACCATTAATTCAGAGAGTGAAAAGCGCATAAATCCGACCTCAGTAAACGGGCAGTGGCAGCGACTGTATGGCATCTAAACCACCCACAGCGCTTTGATAAGACGACTCGCTGTCACCTAGGAAAGCCTCAACCCAGGCGGTGTAACCACCCGTAGCGAGCAACTCCCCGTACTGCTTGAAATGCTTAACATCAAAACCGTACAAGGGATCACTAGAACTCGGATGTGCCCCCCCGGGCGCATGAACAACCGCCTGGGTGCAGTTACGCTCCCAAAATACACGCCTCGCGACCTCGGGATTATGAAAATGCTCTGACGGCACCATTTCGTCAACCGACACAATGGTGTGTGTAGCGGCGCGCGCAAAAAGATCATCCATGTAGTGATCAGGGCTGGCAATTTCACAAACGCCTCGCACGTCAGCGCGCGTGGCATGCACCAGCGCAACGTCGGGCTTTAAAGCGGGCATAGCCACCCATTCCTTTTCGTCGTAGGGGCTGTCAATCAAAGCGATGTCAGGGGCATTTTTAAGCACATCGGTACCCAGGCCAATGCGGGTTGGGATGAAGGGGCAACCCCACGCTCCAGCGCGCAAGCCCAGCAGCAACATACCTTCGTCAACTTCCATGACATCGATAGCACCGGATTCACGCGCTTTTCGAAAAGCAGGTTCCAAGGGCATAAAATCGAGGGACACGAAGGCATAAATGACTTTGCGTACCTTGCCCGCCGCACACAACAGCCCGACATCGGCGCCGCCATAGGCGATTACCGTTAAATCTTTAACCGGAGACCGAAGAAGTTCCCGAACTAAAGCCATGGGCTTACGGCGCGGACCCCAACCACCAATTCCAATTGTCATGCCATCTTCGATGGCAGACACGGCTTCGCTGGCTGACACCAGTTTGTCCATGACAAGCATCCTGTGTGAGAAAAAAACTGAGATTTTAGTATCAAATTCGCCTCAATGAGTATCATCCCCCATTGAGACTATGACAGGAATTAAACAGCCCTTTAGCGTGTCGACTGTAAACTGCGTTCATGTATTTGGAGCCACGAATGACCACAGCTGTCAATCAATTGCCCCGCACCATTCCGGCTCTTCTGGCGCGTCGGGCCGCCGCGACACCGGATAAACCCTTTATCGTCGACGGGGCCATAACGCTGTCCTATAAAGAGACTCAAGACCAAGCAGCAGCATTGGCTGCCTGGTTACTCTCACAAGGATGCCTTTTAGAGGACCGCGTTGCTATTTGGGCGCCAAATTGCCACCAATGGATCGTGGCGGCTTTGGCTGCACAGACGGTGGGAGCGACAGTGGTGACACTCAATACCCGCTATAAAGGTGCGGAAGCTGCCGATATTTTGCGGCGCAGCGGATCACGCTTTCTGTTTTCAGTAGAGCAATTTTTAGACGTAAACTACCCGGCACTTATTGAACCCTATGACTTACCCGACCTCGTCAGTACGGTCACTCTCACGGTTCACTCTCAGTCCGATCATTTTGCCCAAGTGGTGGAGAAAGGTCGGGGCATTTTGAGCACTGAGCCCGGCAATGAAGCTCTAACCGCCGCCTCAGCACACGTTACGCCCAGCACGATATCCGACATACTCTTCACCTCGGGAACCACCGGCCGAGCCAAAGGCGTGGTGACCGACCATGGACAGAATCTGCAGGCTTTTAGTGCCTTCGTTGACATCCTCGGGTTAGAGCCGACTGATAACTACTTAATCATCAATCCATTTTTTCACAGCTTCGGCTATAAGGCCGGATGGCTGGCCACCATGATCGCGGGCGCAACCGCTTTTCCCCAGGCGATTTTTGATGTGCCTACTGTGATCCAACAGATACAGCGGCATGGCATTAACGTCATGCCAGGGCCACCAACATTGTTCCAATCGCTACTAGACCATGAAGATTTCGATCGTGAAAAACTAAAAACTCTGAGCAAAGCCACCACCGGGGCTGCCGTTATTCCAACCCAGCTCATTGAGGACATGTGGCAGAAACTCGGCATTGATACTGTCATCACCGCTTATGGTCTGTCGGAAACCTGTGGCTTGGTGACCATGTGTCGACAAGGCGATGATGCCGAGACCATTGCGACAACATCGGGACGGAGCATTCCCGGCATTGAAGTCGCGATTTTCGATGATCAAGGCAATGCACTACCCGCCATGGAAACCGGAGAAATTGTTGTTAAAGGCTACAACGTGATGCGCAGCTATTTTGAAAATCCAGTAGCAACCGCTGAAACTATTGACCGCAATGGATGGCTACATACCGGGGATATTGGCTTTTTAAACCGTGCAGGTAATCTGCACATCACCGACCGCCTGAAAGATATGTATATTTCGGGGGGCTTCAACTGTTATCCCGCGGAAATTGAGCAACAACTTTGCCAGCACCCCGCCATCGCACAAGCTGCTGTGATTGGCACTCCGGATCCTCGCATGGGTGAAGTGGGCGCCGCGTTTATTATCGCGAGCCTGCCTGAGCCTCCACAGGAACAGGAACTGATTAGCTGGTGCCGCGAGGTCATGGCTAACTACAAGGTTCCCAAGCAATTTTTATGGGTTGAAACTCTACCTCTAAATGCCACAGGTAAAGTTTTGAAAACTGAACTGCGCAAACAATTACATCTCTGCACGTCATGACAGGAGCGTATCGATATGGCAATTAAAAGTTTAGGTTACATCGGGGTTAACAGTCAGCAGACTGACGCCTGGCGGGAATTTGCTTGTCACGTAATGGGGCTAGAGGATGTTAGCGCGCGCTGCGAGGCTGAACCCGATGAAGCTTATTTTAAAATGGATGACCACCCCTACCGACTGTTTGTGACACCTGGGGAGGCCGAAACCTTGCAGGTGTGTGGCTGGGAAACCAATTCCGCTGAGGGCTTACAAGAGGTGGCAGATGCGCTCTCTACGGCGGGGGTTGATTTCACCTGGGGCGATAACGCGTTAATTAACCGTAGACGGGTGCAAAATTTATTGTGTTTCAAAGACCCTTCTGGGAACCAGCACGAAGCCTTTTGGGGTGTGGTCTCTGATTTTAGAAAGTTTAACTCGGCGACGGGTGTACGAAATTTCGTCACCGGCGAGCAAGGCATGGGCCACGTTGTGCTCCCGGCCCCCAACTTTGATGAGACAGTGACTTTTTTGTCAGATGTCTTGGGCTTTGGCCTGTCCGACTTGATGAAGCTGCGTTTTACCCCAGATCCCGATGAGCCCGTTAAGCGCCTGTGGTTCATGCATTGCAACCAACGTCACCACAGCCTAGGGCTTTTTGAAATGCCCATGCCCGCAGGCTGCGTACACATGATGCTCGAGGTAAACGATGTCGATGAAGTCGGTCGGTGTAACGACCGCCGGATTGCCGCTGAGGTCAAACTCACCGGCACGCTAGGTCGTCACGCCAACGATCACATGGTGTCTTTTTACATGCGCAGTCCCTCGGGCTTTGATGTTGAGATAGGGGCCGAAGGTCGCACAGTGACCGACTGGAGTGAGTATCAGGTGTTCGAAAGTACCGTGGCCAGCTTTTGGGGGCACGACTTCAGTGTTGGCCAGATGGACTAGGTGTCCATCTGGACTATCCATACGGACTAACCCTTCATTTGGACATTGGGTTACCACATACGGGTGATGAAGGTTCGGATCGGCTTTGTAAGGATGCAACTGTGTTATCGCAGTCGTGGCCGACCCGACGTGGTCAAACAATTAAAAACAGGGGAAACGCATGAGCAGCCATCAACCCGTCGTAACTGATCAGATTCTCGAGCTTATTGAGAGCCGGTCTGACGAGCAGCGCGGCAACCGGAAAATGAGCGATGAAGTCGTTCAAGCACTCAAGGATTGTGGCTTTTACACAATGATGCTGCCGAAGAAATGGGGTGGTCAAGAGCAGCGGCCACAGGAGTTTTTCCGGGAGCAGATACGCATTGCCGAAGCTGACATGAGCACTGCATGGGCAAGCGGTATTATCGCGGTGCACGCTTTTCAAATTGCGCTCATGTCTGAAGAAGCGCAGCGTGAAGTTTATGAGAGTGACCCCAATACCCTGGTCAGCAGCTCCTACAACCCTGTTGGCGCCAAAGCCGCAAGCTGTGATGGTGGCTTTATGCTCAGCGGTCGCTGGGGCTGGAGCTCTGGCTCAGAGCACTGCAGCTGGGCGCTACTCGGTGGCGTTATCCCCGGAGACGGCTATCGCACTTTTTTGGTACCCCGAGATCAATATGTCATTGAAGATACCTGGAACGTGATGGGTCTTCAGGGGACAGGCTCTAACGATGTCGTTATTGATACGCCCATTTTCGTTCCCGACCATCGAACCCACAAACAAATGGATGGCTTCAACTGCGTGAATGACCAGGAGAACCCTATATACAATCTATCCTGGGCGCAGACCTTTGTTCGGGTCGTAAACTCTGCGGCCATTGGTGCTCTCAAAAAAGCGCTGAAAATATTTATTGAGACTCGAACGGGCGCGGCAACAAGCGACCCGACAAAGTTGGCCGGCGACGTAGAGACGCAAACACGCATTGCTCAAGTGATGAATACCATCGCAGAACTCGAGGCCGTGATGTTTCATAACTTCGACAAAATGGAAGACAGCAACTGGAAGCCTTCGATCGAAGAGCGCGTACTATTTCGATACCAAGCGTCGCTGGTGATTGACAAAGCCATAGCCGCCATCGATACCCTCTTTGATGTGGCCGGAGGCCGAGCGGTATTCAACGGTCACCCGCTACAAAACCTCTGGCATGACATTCACATTGCGCGCTGTCACGTCGCCAACAACCCCACGGGATTTGCACGCAATTTGGGGGCTATGCAACTCGGTATTGAGAATCAGGACGTTTTCGTTTAAATGCCAGCGAATCCTGCCGCGGCTCAATTTCTTGAAACCTCCAGGGGTTTGTCGATCCACTATACCGATCACCCCGCTACCGGTGCGGAGAGTGGCACGCTGGTGTTTATTCATGGCAGTGGCCCCGGTGCGAGTGGCTGGAGCAACTTCAAGCACAACATCGCAGCCTTCCAAGTGGCGGGCTATCGTTGCGTCGTTTATGACCAGTGGGGCTACGGGAAAACCGATAAACCCACCGATATCGATCACACGCTGGACTTTTTTGTCGAAGGACTGACCGAGCTCCTCGATGGCTTAGCCCTGCAAACCGTAACACTCGTGGGTAATTCTCTGGGGGGAGCGGTGGCTCTAGGCATGGCGCTGACGCAGCCTCAAAGGGTCAATCAACTCATTCTTATGGCACCCGGTGGTATTGAGTCCCGGGAGGCCTACTTTGCCATGGAAGGCATTCAGACCATGGTAAAACACCCCATGGGATCTCCAGAATTTACAAGAGATGTATTGGCTAAGCTTTTGACTTTATTGGTTTATAAGGCGGAAATAGTTGACCAAGAACTCATAGACGAACGCTGGACCACCCTGCAAACGCAAAACAGCCACGTATTGGCGACAATGGCCATTCCAGACCTGAGTGAACAGATCGGCCAGCTGGAGCAACCCATGCTGGTGTTTTGGGGTACTGAGGATAAGTTTTGTCCCGCGAGCGGCGTTTGGAAAATACTCAAAGGGGCCGGTAACGTTCAGGCCGAATTGCTCAACCACTGCGGGCATTGGGTAATGACCGAATACCCAGCGCTATTTAACCGCCGAAGCCTAGAATTCCTGTCAAAAACACCGAGTCAGTAATACCTGGGACATGCCGTCACCGTGATTTTAAGTGATGGCAGAGTGCCACAGGTTTTGATTGACCTTTCCTGTCTCTGCGCTATCTTGAAGCGATCGATGTCAAAGGCTGTTTTCACTCGATGACTCAACCAAAATTGGAAGAATTATCTCGCCTGCTAGGGTTACTCTACGATGGCCACATCGAAGAAGACCCCTACAACGGTTTTTTGGCGGAAACACGACGCCTAATTGGCAGCAATTTTGGCTCCATAACCATGCGTGAACCCCAGGGTGACGATGGTGGCCTGCTTTTCGTATCGTCGGACGTTTTACAAAAAACCTTTGTCGACGACCATAATAATCCTTACACCGATCGCCATTACACATCGAATCTCATGACCAACCTCCCCTGGGGGCAGGTCGTATGTTTAGACGAATGTATTGCCTACAGTCAGCTGGAGAACACCGATCTTTATCGCTTTTGTATGGCGCCGATTGATATTCACCATATGGTCGGCGTAGACCTCCGTAATGCCAATGGCCAGCGCTTTAGCGTGCGTTTTTGTCGCCCCAAGACGTCGAACAATTTTGGCTCAGAGGAGCGAGACTTTTTAGCCCTGCTGGCCCCCCATATTCAGCGGGCGGTGGCTAACGGCATGCAGCTGATTCAATTAGACAAAGAACGGCGCCTCTACAGCTCCACCATTACTCGACAATCCGTCGGCGTGGTCACCCTCGACGAGCGCGGCAAAGTGGTTACTCGCAACGTTGTGGCTGACAACATCATTCGTGAAAAAGATGGTCTGACCATTCTCAACGATCAAATTCATCTCGAGAGCCCAACTGCACGTGGGAAATTTAACGATTTCATTGACGCCATTGTGATCGCCCAACGCAATCAAGACACCGCCCCCACCAACGCGCTTGCAGTAGAACGGCCTTCCGGCCGTCCAGATCTTGAGATTCTGGTAAAACCTATGATGATCGACAAGACGGTAGAACCAGGGCATACGGCCCATATGACCGTGTTCATCAACGAGCCCGAGCGCAGCTATGAAATCGATACGCGCATACTCATGTCACTGTACAACCTCACCAAAGCTGAGGTTAATCTGGCCAAACTCCTCGCCGAAGGCGCGAATCTGGATCAGGCATCCGCAGAATTAGGGATCGCCAGAAATACTGCCCGAGCGCAGCTGCGCTCTATTTTTGCCAAAACCGGGGTATCGCGCCAATCGATGCTGGTGAGTCTGATGCTCAAAAGCGTGGTGACCTACTCTTAAAGCACGCGCGGCTGTGGCTTGGCTTTTACCCCGGTTAGTCCGCAAAAGCAGATCTACAGCCTCAGGGAATAAGCTCAAAGGGTTTAACACCCTAAGTCTCTCTGCCACCGCGCTTAAGCGAGGCCATAGTGGCGGCTAAGCCCATGTAAAAAATGCGATCGCCGAGATCAACACAGCGATGACATAGCCTAGAAACAACCGACCCGTGGCTTTAAAGCGCTGTTGATAGGCAAGAACCTGAGAATTCTCGATAGTGTCCAAAAGGCGCTTACGATGCGGCGTCACCAAAAACAGAAAGGGTGCAATCCAATAATTTGGAGCGCCTAATTCCGTCCAAATCTCGGGCTCGTATTCTGCGACTGCGCAGTAATAAGAATATTCAGCAATGCTAGCCCGCACCATAAAAAACAGCCAGCCCAGCAATAACAAACCCCCCACTATCATAAACACCCCAGCACCTCAGGCGTTATAAGACGAAGCATAGGTTACTCACAACGGCGCAAAGAAAAAGCGTCGCAACACGATTATTAAGACTTGCTGCCCACATTGTTCGAGCCCCAAAAGGCACGCATTAAGTCAACCTTACCCTCAGCATTGAAACGAAAAACATCAATAATATTAATTTGAATTTCCTCTCCGGGCTGTCCGGCAATAACCTGAAACGGAAATGCAACCTCATTCCCCGCCACTCTTGGCTGCCCCGTGAGCGCTGCCTCAACGACGCCGGTGACCGCTCCGGTGTAAAAGGATCGCAGGGCATCTTTACCGCTGCGGGACTCGGTGCCAACCGGGTCTTCAACGGTCGCATCATCGGCGTACAAATCAAGAATCGCTTCAACATCATTAGTGACTAATGCGTGAATATAAGTTTCACAGACTCGCATTGCTTCATCATAGTTAATCATGACAATCCTCTCTCACCGTCCTTGTAAAAATAAACCCGCTATAGACCCATGCTTCTATTCGCGTAACCCTAAAGTTAGCCCAGAAAACTATTTAAATTGCAGCTGACACCCAGATGAAACGCCCTCAACCACGGGCGGCCGTAACTCATTCGCCAGACGTAAACTTGACCTCACGCTTTTCATTAAACGCATTACGCGCCTCTTGGGAGTCTTTGTAGCTGTAGGCCTCCAGGGTCATGCCCTGCTCCCGGCGATACTTAGCCTCGAGATCACCATCCTCAATGCCGTTAAGAGCCTCCTTCGCAAGCTGCACCATGATGTTGCTTTTGGCTGCAATCTTTTTTGCGATGGCCATTGCCTCAGTTAACAGGGCATCGAGGGGAACCACCTTTTCGATGGCGCCAAGTCGCCAGGCCTCATGGGCATCGATGAAATCACCGGTAAAGTACATGTGTCGGACCTTCTGCACCGGAAACATTCGCTGCAGGTGGGCGCCACCGCCCATAGCACCCCGATCAACCTCGGGTACACCAAAGGTGGCACACTCGGAGGCTACAATAATATCGGCCGCTCCGGCGATACCAATACCACCACCGAGAACAAAGCCGTGTAACGCGACGATAACCGGCTTCGGATTTTTGTGAATAGCCTCGAAAGTGTCGTAATTACCCTTGTTCACCGGCACGATCATTTCGGGGTGCGCGCCCAACTCTTTAATATCAACACCCGCACAAAACCCGCGGCCTTCGGCACTCATCACAATGACATGAACATCATCCCTTAGACCCAAGGCCTGAATCTCTGCAGCGATAGCCGCCCACTCATGGCTGTCAAACGCATTCACAGGGGGTTTATTGAAAATGATGTGTCCGATATTTGCCGATACGTGACTGGTGAATGCCGCCATCTCGCCTTGTCCTCATCTAGTCTTGGTTGGTGTCACCGGTGCGATGTTTACTCAGCACTTCTAGGGTGCTCTCGGCTTCGGCCATGATACCGCTTATCAACACCTCAACGCTGGGCAGATCATCGATGAGTCCGGCAACCTGACCCGAGGGCAAAATCCCATCTTCCGGGCGTCCATGAACCATCGCCTCCTGAATCATCATAGGTGCGTTTGCCGCCATAAGAGTTTGTCCCAGCGACAAATCTCCGCCACGACGCATATGCCACGCTGACTTAAGCATGTCCCACAGCGAGCTACCTGTCATTTTTGTAAACGCCAGACCGTTACGTAAAGCACGCAAAAGTAAACCTACCTGGCTCGCATCGATGAGGCGCGCTAGATAACTATTGGCAATCATTCTTTGAGGTAGCCCATCGAGGCGTGTGCTCACGACTATATCTTCAGGCGGCGTTCGCAGGTACACCGCTTTAGTAGCATCAGGCACCGGAGATTCTTGGGTCAACAAAAATCGGGTACCCATGGCTATACCCTGTGCGCCCATAGCCAAGGCGGCGACTAGCCCACCGCCATCGCGAAACCCCCCGGCCGCAGCAATAGGCACAGATACAGCACCACGAACCTGCCCCAGTAAAATACTGGTGGCCACAGAACCCGTATGGCCTCCACCCTCCCCGCCTTGAATGACCAAAGCGTCGGCGCCCAGCTCTACCGCCTTAACCGCGTGTTTGAAGGCACCCACGGTCGGTATGCAAACAACCCCTGCAGCCTTGAGCTTTTCCACACTTTTGGCAGAGGGAGACCGGCTATAGCTAACGGCACGAACACGCTGCTCGATGCAAAGGTCAACGATGTCCTCTGCGAAGGGCACATACATATGAAAATTAACCCCAAAGGGTGCGTCGGTTTGAGATTTTATCGCCAAAATACCGGCCTCAATCTCATCCAGTGTCATGACGGCACCTGCAAGAAAGCCAAAACCGCCGGCCTTTGCGGTCGCAGCGACCAAGGTAGGATCAGCGACCCACCCCATGGCAGTCTGGATAATAGGGTATCGGCAACCAAGAAGTTCTGTGAGCGGAGTTTGCATGACCGTCGTTGCACTGCTGTTACTGTGACAGCTTGTACCTTACTGGCGAGCTGGAAGGCAGGTCAACGCATGTCCGCATCCGTTGATAGGCTAAAAAGACCATGACGAAGCCCGTATGACCGCCCACCATAGCGGTTCTGTTCACCGTAAAACTGGAACTCGGACTCACCGTATGAGCCTATTCACACAACCCTATCACGACGCCGTTGCACAACTTACGAGCCCGGGTGCCCCGTTTGAAGTCACGACACAGAGTATTGGGGGCCAATCTTTAAAAGCATTCTCAAGGGCTCCTATGAGCCTCAGGGATTACTTAAATGCCGGCCGTCAGCACGACGACAAGCTCCTCTTACAGTATCAGGGAGCAAGCTGGAGCTTTCATCAATTTTTTACTGCAGTCGATCGACTGAGCCAATGGATGCTCACCGAAAAACGCATCACCGTCGGGACGCCTGTTGCCATAGCAATGCGCAATCGCCCCGAGTGGCTAATTGCCTTTGTGGCTGTTATCAACCTAGGCGCGGTAGCCGTACCACTTAACAGCTGGGGGAAAAGTGCGGAGCTTAAGCAAGGGCTTGAAGACAGTGAGGCGCAACTCCTCATTTGTGACGCTCCCCGCTGGAAGTTTGTTCAGGACAGCGAAGGCGATGTCGAGGCTCTTATTGTTGATGCTGATACACCTATGGGTCAGCAACCCGAGTTTGCTAGTGTCATAACCGCTAGCTATTACGAGCCCATAACACCGCCCCTCATTGATGCTCAGGCGCCTGCCATTTTATTGTTCACTTCGGGCACCTCGGGTCGCCCTAAGGGCGTCATGTTGTCGCACTTTAATTGCTGCCAAGCATTGATGAATCTCGAGTTCATCGGCGCAGCCACCTATATGACAAATCAAGAAGCCATGACGGCTCACTTAGCCTCCCCCACCGCGCCTAAAACACTACTGGCGGTGCCCTTATTTCATATCAGTGGCCTGTTCTCACAGTTTATTGTCAACATGCACCACGGTCGAAGTCTGTACCTGATGTACAAATGGGACGCCGCTGAAGCGTTGCAGCTACTCAGACAAGAGGCCATAACGGTTGTAATGGGCGCCCCGGTTATGATGATGGAGTTACTCAGCAATCCTGAATTTACTCCCAGCGATGCACATCAGTTGACCAACATTAGCTCAGGAGGCGCCGCGACCCCCGAAACTCTATCAGCGCTTTACGCAAGCAAGGCGGGGGCAGCGTTCCCAGGTGGCGGCTGGGGTATGACTGAGACCCTAGGCACGGGCGCCGCGTTTACCGGACATTTTTGCAGTCATCGCCCCAACGCCTCTGGCTTTCCCTCACCCATTATGGAATTTAGCTTTCTTGATGAAGACGGCAGCCCTGCCGCACCCGGGCAACCCGGCGAAATCCACGTGCGTTCCAGTGCAGCGATACAGCAATACCATACGGGCAGCACTGACGGTTTTCATGCCGGCTGGCTTGCAACAGGAGATGTCGGATACATCAACGATGAAGGTCTGCTCTTTATTTGCGGCCGGGTCAAAGACATGATTATTCGTGGAGGCGAAAATATTTACCCCAGTGAAATTGAAGCCTGCCTCCTGGCGCTACCGCAGTGTCTCGATGCCGCAGTAGTGGGCAAACCAGACGCCAAGTGGGGCGAAGAAGTCGCCGCCGTTCTTCAAGTGTCTGACACGACCCGGGGTGATAGCCACACGGTTATTCAGCACTGCCGGGCGCAGCTCGCGGCCTTTAAAGTGCCTGCGCACGTTACATTCACCGAAAAACCCCTGCCACGTAATGCTTTACGAAAACTGCTCAAAAATAAAATCATTGAAGAGTACTACCCACAATGACTACGCCGACTCACAGATTACTCATTGTTTTTTACGACAAGGTACCCAGTGCAACTCAGGTACACCTTGCGCTCAAAGACTATGCCGGCGTCTCCAGGGCCGCCCTCGCGACGAAAAATGCCCGAAGTGAGAAGGCGGCCATGTGGACCCGCGATCCTCTGGGCTGCCTACCCACAGGGCGGCTGTCAGTAGATGCTGATAGCCAAGAGATCGCCGCGCTGGCAGGCTCTCCGCTCGCCGCAAGTTTGGGTGGGGTCGCCTATCTATGCGATGGAACGACACCCTTGCAGCCGACACTTACCGTGGGAGAGGCATTCTTGGGCACGCTGCAATTGTGCTGCTTTCAGCGCCGCGCCGGGCTGAGCCCAGCAGCGCTAAAGCAGTATTGGCTCGACGAGCACACCAACGTGGCACTGAGCACCCAAAACACACTGGGCTACCATCAAAACCGAGTCATAAACGGTGGCGAGCCTCACTTCGATGGGATCGTAGAGGAATACTTTCCCCCCGAGGCCAGTGACTCGATGCACGCCTTTTTTGCTGACGGCGACAACGAGACCCAAATGTGGGAACACATTCAAAAGCTGACAGAGAGCAGTGAGCGATTCCTTGATTTGGAGCGCTCAGAAGTGATTCACCTTTCCGACACACGCATTATTTGAGGATTGACCATGGATAAGCCCCTTACTGATCAAGTTGCTCTTATCACCGGAGCTGGCCAGGGTGTCGGACAAGGTATCGCCTTCGGATTGGCTAAACGCGGCGTTCGAATTATAGCGGTGGGTCGAACCCTGGCAAAATGTGAAGCGACCGTAAACACCATAAAAGAGCGCTTTGGCACCGAGGGTGCTGCGATCGAATGTGATATCGGCGTGATAGCCGATCTAGATGGCTTAATAGCCTCGGCCGCTGAAACATTTGGTCGGCTCGATATTCTGGTCAACAATGCGGTGTCAGCACAGATCACGCCACTGCTAGAGGCCTCCATTGAAGGGTTTGAACTTGGACTTCGGGTTGGCCCCGTGGCCTCCCTGCGACTTATGCAGCTGATACAACCGCACCTGCTTGCCGCCGGGGGTGGCAATATTATTAATTTGGCGTCCTCAGCCGCCATGCGTTGGGACAGCAGTAATTACGGCGTTTATGCCGCTGAAAAAGAGGCCATTAGAGCCCTCACACGGGCAGCCGCCAACGAGTGGGGAAGCTTGGGCATTCGTAGCAACTCAATACTGCCCCTCGCACAGTCACCCGCACTGGCGGCCTGGGCAAAATACCGCCCCGAGGAGGCTGAAGCCTTTATGAAAACCGTACCACTAGAGCGCATCGGCGACTGCGAGCAGGATATTGGCGATTTCGTCGCCACGTTATGCAGCCCAGAATCACGCTTCGTCAACGGTCAATCGATCGCTTTGGACGGTGGTCAGGTTAATTTAGGTTAGCGAATTATTTGACCGCAGCACCACCGTCAACACTCAGCAGCTGCCCGGTGATAAAAGACGCTCGATCTGACGCCAAAAAACAAACGGCCTCCGCAATTTCCTCGGGCTCGCCAAGGCGTCGCATTGCTGCAGCTTGCTTGAGCCCCTCTGCGATTTTTGGCTGCTCCTCAAAATAACGCTCTACCCCGGGAGTTCTAATGACACCGGGAGAAACCGCATTAATTCGAATGCCTTTGTGACCATACTCCGACGCACTGCTTTTGGTCAGCAGATTAACGCCACTTTTTGCGGCAGCATACGCTGTATTGTAGGGTTGACCTCGCAAAGAAGCATTGGAAGAAATGTTAACGATGCTGCCACCACCATGCTCCAGCATGTGTGCAATTTCATGCTTCATGCATAAAAAAGTGTTCGTAAGGCAAAGCTCTAGAGTTTGATCAAAGACCTCTCGGGTAAAGCCATGAATGGGGCCTGAACCCCGACTGACCGCAGCGCTGTTACAAGCCACCTGCAAGCCACCAAACGCATCGACGGCGGCCTCAACCATAGTTGCCACTCTAGCTTCGTCACTCACATCTGCCACATGCGCACGGGCCTCGCCACCACCAGCGCGAATCAAGCCCGCCGTCTCCTCGGCCGTGTCACCGTTAAAGTCGACCACAAGCACATTCGCGCCCTCTCGCGCTAATGCACAGGCAATGGCGCGACCAATTCCTACCCCGGCACCGGTAACCAATGCCGACTTTCCTGTTAACTCTGCCATACCTCGATCCATCATCAATTCAGACTACCCAAAAAACGCTGGTTATTTCCCTTAGTGAGAACTTCGTTCTATCGTGGACCTCCGGTCGGCCACAAGCCTAAATGGACTAAAACCCCAAAAGCAATTTGAGAATTAACGATCATGCTTACAGATTTTTTTCGTCTCGATGGCAAAACCGCGTTGGTAACTGGCGCGGGGAAAGGCATTGGTGCGCGCATTGCGACGGCATTTGCCGAGATGGGCGCTGACCTCATTTTACTCGCTCGCACCGAGGCTGATCTTGAGCAGGTCGCCGCAGAGGTAAGGGCTCACGGCCGACAGGCTCGCGTCTTCCCTTGTGATATTACCGACGAAGCAGCCATTGCCGCGACAATAGCCAGCCTCAAGAGTGAATTATCACAGCTCGATATTTTGGTTAACAATGCCGGGGCCCCGGGCAAGGGGTTTGGACCACTGGCTAAAGTCAATAAGAAGCGTTTTGAAAGCACCCTCGACATTAACCTCAGCGCCGCCTACGGCCTGATTCATGAGGCATTGCCACTACTGCAGGCCTCCCCAGAAGCAGCGATCGTTAATATCTCTTCCGCTATGAGCTGGATGGTTGATCGCCATATGGCCGCCTATGCCGCAGCAAAAGCGGGTCTGGATCAAATGACACGGGTGCTTGCCTACGAACTGGCCCCGACAATTCGAGTCAATGGGATCGCACCCGGCGCCATAGAAACACCTGCCACCGCGTTTATCACCCAGGACCCAGATCGACTTGCGGAAACAGTACGGTGGATCCCCCAAGGCCGGCTGGGACAACCGACTGATATTGCCCTAGCTGCGCTGTATCTCGCGTCCAGCGCCAGTAGTTTTATGTCAGGAAAGATCTTAGAAGTCGACGGCGGCATGGCAGCCTTACCGGGCAGCGCCATTCAGTCTCAGTTACCGCAACCCAAAGTCTAGGAGAGATCTCACCATGGCAACTTATCTTATAACCGGTGGCGCATCGGGTATTGGCGCAGCAACTCGCCAAGTTCTCATCGAACAGGGTGACACGGTTATCACAGTCGACATCAAAGATGCCAATATTTGCGCGGATCTCAGCGACCCTGAAGCGCGTGATGCGGCTACTGCCAAAATTCGCAGTGATCACCCAAGGATTGACGGAATCGTTACCTGTGCTGGGGTCGCCTCTCATTTTCCCGACTTTAGCAAGATACTGGACATCAATTACTTTGGCACCCGCGCCATGATCGAGGGGTTGGTCGATACGATAGAACCCGGCGGTCGAATCATTGCCATCAGCTCCAACTCGGCCCCAATGTGTCACAACGCAGCTTTAGTTGACGCCTTGCTCGAAAATGACCGGCATAGAGCTCACGCGCTCGCTGAAAACAGTGACGGACATGAGTGCTACGCCGGCAGCAAACAGGCCGTAGCACGGTGGATGCGCAAGATCGCGCCTGACTATGCGCATCGCGGGGTCAACTTTAATGCCATAGCGCCAGGTTACATTGAAACACCCATGACCGAAGGGATTGCGAAGGACGAAGCCTATGGTCCACTCATTCAGGAATTTGTAGCATCGATTCCCATAGGCCGCCCGGGACAAGCCAACGACGTTGCCCAGCTCATTCGCTTTTTATTATCCCCCAATGCAGCTTACATTGCGGGATCTTTGATTTATTGCGACGGCGCTCACGATGCCATGATGCGAGCAGAAGGTCTGTTTTAGCAGAGGCTATGGGTGCGTGTTTTTTCGCCACCCAGAATAACTGAGGGAAGTTTTGTGCAGACGCCACTTGATGCAACGGGTTGGCAGCAACACATCGGGCGAAATACGCTCACCAATGGTGTTACCAACGCTCTAGCCAATGGCCTAATTTGCTGGCTGCTGTTTCGCGACAAAGCGTCCTTAGCATTCTGGGATTCCTCTGGCGGATTTGCGGTAGATTTACTGGCAACGGGTTTCTTACTGGCGATGATCGTCACGCTGATATTACTACCCATCCAGCGAAAGCAGCTAAAGGTAGGCTCAATCAACCCGGGAGTTCTCTCAGCGTCGTCGCCATTAACACGTCAATTAGTCGTTGTGACCGAACCCTACCTTAGCGCTGTGGCATTAGCGTCCCTGCTCGGATTAATCACTGCTGCGGGGACTTTGCTAATCCTACACATAATGTCTATGCACAGCTTCTCAACGGTTCATTACAGCGTGTTTAAAGGACTCTGGGCAGGATGTTTTTCTGGCGCTTTAGCCTACCTGATCATTAATCTGACAGGCCATCGTACTGATGAGTTACTGGGCACTAAAAGTAGTTTATAAGTAGCGGGGAGGCTCATTATGACTATCCGAAAGGTACACACCACTGCGGCTCTGATGCTCCTTGGTGTTCTATTAACTCTGACAGGACACCCAATCCTCGCAGCAGAACCCTGCGCACATTTTGCGCCAGAACGGCAGCCATTTTTTGGTGACCTACATATCCATACTCGTTACTCCTTCGACTCATTTCTATCGAATCAAAAAAATGATCCCGACGGTGCTTATCGATATGCCAAAGGTGACGCTATTACCCTTCCCGACCCCTTTGGCGATCAAACGATCAAAGCGCGTATCGACCGGCCCATCGACTTTGCCGCGGTAACAGATCACGGTCAGTTCCTAGGGGAAGTGGCCCTATGCGATAGCGACTGGGCCACACTGGCCTGGTGGGCACCTACGTGCATCATGTCGCGCACAAAGAATCTCTGGGTACAGCTTTACGCCGCCTCACAGTGGACCCTTTCAGGCGGCATGGACGGTGTTGCACCTGAACGCTCGCTAATCTGCGATCTGGGCGACTGCACTTCGGCCGCAACCGCTATTTGGAGTGACATTCAGGGCGCTGCTGCGCGCCATAACGACACGTCTACCGACTGCGCATTTAGTACCTTCGTGGGCTACGAATACACCCAAGGGCAAGAGGCCGCCAATTTACATCGCAACGTGATTTTTCGTAACCAGCATGTCACTGAACGCCCTATTTCCGTTTTTGACAGCAACAATCAGGTACCTGAGCTTTGGCGGCAACTGCGAGAGCAATGCCTGGATAAAAATAATGACTGTGACGTTATGGCGATACCTCACAACAGTAATCTCGGGGGAGGCCTCATGTTTCCCGACCCCGCCAACCGGGAGGAAGCACACAACCGACGTGCCCTTGAGCCCTTGGTGGAGCTCATTCAACATAAGGGCGCTTCAGAGTGTCGCTTCGATAGACTTCAGGGGCTGGGCATAGACACTGAAGACGAGCTCTGTGATTTTGAGCAGATTCCCGCGGACAACCTACATATGCTCGGCTCTGTCGAGGGCAAAATGCGCTCTGCAAAGGGTGAAGCCGTTAAGCTAGAGTCGTTCCATCGCCGAAACATGATGCGCAATGTGCTCAAAGACGGATTAGCGCTGGAACAGGCCAATGGGCTAAACCCGTTTATGCCTGGCTTCATTGGCAGTTCAGACACCCACACGGCAACCTCGGGAGGCGCACAAGAGCGTGATTATGTCGGTCACCTAGGTTCTAGGGATGCGGGATTTCGTAACGTTCAGGATCATTTTGTCTCCAACCCCGGAGGTCTCGCCGTAGTCTGGGCAGAAGAAAATCGGCGCGACTCACTCTTTGACGCCATGCGCCGGCGAGAAGCCTATGCCACCTCCGGCACACGCCCCCTAGTCCGATTTTTTGCGGGCGATTACCCAGAAAATCTTTGTGAAGACCCTCAAGCGATTAGGCACGCCTATGACAAAGGTGTTCCGATGGGAGGCGTTCTCACCCCACAAACCGGTGATATGCAGCCCCGCTTTTATCTGTCAGCCCAGCGCGACCTGGGCACTGCACGGTTTCCCAGCAATCCTTTGGAGCGCCTGCAAATTGTAAAAGGCTGGGTTGACGACAATGGCAAGACCCATGAGCGTGTTTACGATGTTGCCGGTTCACCAGTCACTGGCCTGGGCGTCGACCCACTCACCTGTGCCGCCACCGCGCCAGGCAGCCAGAATCTCTGTGCAGTTTGGCGTGATCCCGATGCAACCCCCGGACAATCGGCCTTCTACTACGCCCGGGTACTGGAGACTCCCAGCTGCCGTTGGAGCACGCATCAATGTCAAAATATGGGCGTGAATCCGCTATCTGAGGCTTGTCCTCAGCAGCTGGCAGCCACAACAGAACAAGTTAGAGCTTTGGGTGCCACTGAAGACGCTTTCAAAAACTGTTGCCGCGTCGCCAAAGACGAGGCGTTTTACACCCCCACGATTCGTGAGCGCGCGTGGACATCCCCTATTTGGTTGCAGCCGCCTCGTTAGCCAAGTGTAAAAATACCGGCACCTCGCCGCCCCCTTCCACCTCTAAGGCCGCCCCTGAGATGTAAGCTGCTTTGTCGTCACAAAGCATGAGAACCGCATTAGCGACGTCGACAGGTACCGCCATGCGCCCTAGGGGCAACATGTCAGCAACGCGCTGAAAACCTTCGGCACCACCATAGTGTTCGATACCCGCCGCGTTATGAACCAGTCCAACGACAATGGCATTGACACGAATACGTGGCCCCCATTCCATCGCTAATGAACGGGTGCTGCTGAGCAGTCCGGCTTTTGCCGCTCCGTACGCCGCAGTGCCTGGTGATGGGCGCGCACCACTCACGCTTGCAATATTGACGATACATCCAGGCGCCTCATTAGCCGACAGGGCCCCATGAGCTTGCTGGGACAGCACCAAGGGCGCGACCAGATTAAGTGCAACAATCTTTTCAGTGAGACGGGGACTGGCTGAAGCAGCTTCAACGGGAGGGCTCCCCCCCGCATTATTGACAAGAATATCAATGCGACCAAATCGCTCAAGGGTAAAATCCACCAGGGATTGAGAGCTCTCGGGATCCCGAAGATCTGCTGCAAAGAAAATCGCCTCCTCTGGGCCATCACCAATCGGCACTTCAGGCGGACGTCGACCGCAGGCTACGACCTGCGCGCCTTCACTTAAAAACTCCTGACAAATGGCACGGCCAATATGGCCTGCGCCACCTGTAACCACCACCACCTTATTGTCGTATTGCCGCATCTGCGTATCCCTCGCTGTCAGGTCTAACTATCCCCATAAAACCCACGCGTCACATCGTCTAAATACGTAATGCCGGTATTTGCACTTGTAGAATTCTCACGCCAGTATCAAGCTCCTGAGATAGCGCATCAACCCCGGCAACACACCGATGACTTTGTGACTTGCCCTCTGACCATTAGGAGCACCCTGTATGTCTACCACCCGCGTTGCCCACCCAAAAGATCTAATGACCATGACCGGCACGGCATTGGGCCCTACCGCGAGCCTGCGAATCACCCAGGAACGCATTGATCAATTTGCTGAGGCGACGGGTGATCATCAATGGATCCACGTCGACCCAGCAAAAGCTGCCCAAGGCCCTTTTGGCAAGACCATTGCCCACGGCTATCTCACGCTGTCATTAGCCAACTGCTTCCTTCCCGAGCTCATTGAAGTTGACAACGTATCCATGGGCGTCAATTACGGGACCGAAAAAATCCGCTTTCCAGCGCCTGTACCCGTCGATTCCGAAATCACTGCCTCAGGCGAAATTGTCGCGGTAGAGGAAAACAAGGGCGGCTACAAGGCGACCATTCGAGTGACCATTACGGCTCAGGATGCCGACCGGCCCGCCTGCATCGTTGATACGATATCTATCTTTTACCCCTGACAGAAAAATCAAACAGCAGCGTGGCAATTCACGCTGCCCAGCACAGCAAACGCCGATCCGCGAGAATTCGAGGCTAAAGCTTAAACACTCGACGGGCATTTTCGTGCAAAAATTTAGGCCATACCTCGTCCTTAAACGGCACGTTAGGCATGTCGCCAAAGATCCTTTCCAAAGATAAACCCATGGGAAAATAGCCGGCATACATAATTTTGTCAGCACCACGGGTATTGGCGAAGTGAATAATGTCTTTGGGGTAGTGCTTGGGCGCAAAAGCACTGGTCATGTAAAACAAATTCTCGTATTTCAGCATCAATTTCCACGCTAGATCTGTCCAGGGCTCGGCGCCGTGTTTCATCACAACTTTCAACTCCGGGAAAAACCAGCAAATTTCGTCAAGGTGTTCGACCTTTTGAGGCTCCATGGGTATTCGGGGACCGGGCACACCGACACAGGTACAAAACGGAATGTCTAAATCAATGCAGGTGACAAAGATGGGGTACCATTTTTTATCGGCCAGAGAGACCTGCGGACAGAGCCCCGCTGGGAAGGCGTTGACCGATTTAATGTCGTACTCTTCCTTGAGCCGACGAATCTTTCTCACCTCATCCATACCTTTATTGGGATTGCAGTCGTAGGAGGCGAAAAAGCGATCAGGATGCTTTTTTACCGCCTCGTTTTGCGTTTCGTACTGGCCCTCATCCACGCCCAACATCGCCTTCTCGATATTAAATTCATCCATTTTTTCCAATGTGTAGGCAATATAGTCATCGCGTTTACCCACTTTTGGAAGGTCTTTAAACATGTATTGCGCTGGCATTTTAAACATCTGCCGACTCTGTTCATCCATTAACAGCGGACGAATAAAATCATAAAAATTTGAAGTGTCGTCATTTGGGACCGCCAACATTAGATCAATGATAGGCACGTCAGTGGGCATTGGCATCGGTCTTTTCCTCTAGCCATTTTGGCAATTAATAGTGGGGTTAGCGCGGCAAAAACATCGTGACCCCTTTTCTGTCAGTGGCCATCATGTGTGGCCGTTCACTTTTTATAAAGGTTTTTTCGCAGCGGCTTCACCATGATTAAGCAGGACGCCCAATGGCGCCCGGGCCGACACAGCGGTTAGCCCTAGGAGGACAAATTTGGGTAATCGGTATAGCCTCCTGCGCCCTCACCGGCATAGATTGTTCGTTTATCCAGTGCATTTAAAGGTGCATCAAGGGCAAACCTTGTCACCAAATCAGGGTTGGCAATGTAGGCTCGCCCGAAAGACACCGCCTCAACAAGACCATCGGCGATAAATTGATCCGCCTCACCCGCATCAAAACTGTCACTGCCGATTAATGCACCTGAAAAGTTGGCACGACTCAACGCCAGACTATCAATGCCTGTCGACGCCATGCGGATAGCATGAACCCAAGCCAGCCCCATTCGATTGGCCAATTGCAGGAGCGCGGCGTATGTTTCCTTCGGGTCGTTATCGACGTGATCGTTGTAGGGATTTCCGGGTGAAATTCTTAGCCCTATGCGCCCAGCCCCAGTTTCAACCTTAATGGCGTGAAGAACATCTTCAATAAAGCGCAGGCGATTCTCCAGATTACCCCCGTACTGATCGTCTCGAAGATTACTGCCCGTCGCTAAGAATTGAGCCGGCAAATATCCGGATGCACAGTGAAGCTCCACAGCATCAAAGCCCGCCTGCAATGCTCGGGCGGCGGCTGATTGATAATCTGCCACAACCGATTTGACCTCGGCTACAGTCAACGCCTCGGGGGTCGGCATGGGTTGCATTCCTAACTCAGTAAAAATCTCCGCCGAAGCGGCTACTGCTGAAGGCGCTAAAAATCGCGTGTTGGGCCCTTTGTTCAGTGCATGCCCAACCCGGCCGCAATGCATGAGCTGACACGCTATTAAGCCCCCACGCTCATGAACGCGACGGGTCACAGATAACCAAGCCGCCGTGTGCACGTCGTTGTAAATTCCGGGGGTGCGATTGTAGCCTTTACCGTCAGCAGAAGGGTGTACCCCCTCTGTAACGATCAGCCCGGCATCACCGCGCTGCCCATAATAATTGGCCTGTAATTCTGAAACGGCATCGTCATCTTGCCGAGCTCGACTACGGGTCATGGGGGCCATGACAATTCGATTGCGAAGTCGCAGATCGCCCATCTCTAGTGGGCTGTATAAATGCGCGTACTTCATGTTTGGATCCTCATTTTTATAACCACCCCAAGGGTTATCGCGTTTTTATTGATGGCTCTAAACTGCCATCACGCATCGAAGCTAAAAATTGCTCAAGGGGTGCAGGGGCGGCTACAGCCGGCAGCTCTTCAGACGGCGGTTTTGCCCAAAATTTCTGCCAGCTTGGAAACAAACTGTGAAACGCTCCATCGTAATTCTCACGGTCGGGCCAGCGCATTTTATTGTCGCCACAAGGCGGCTTATTAAGATCAGTGGCATACCAGTAGCAAGGCAAGCGCCGTCGAAAATACCAGCGACCTTCAATTCGCTCATAGTGGTCCCAGTAGAGCATCTGCATAATCACCCATTCGCAACCGCCCTGCGCCATGGGTGTCTCGTGCTCATTTTTACTGTAGACGACGCCCACCGCTCGGTCTGGATCTTCAAATTCAATGATGTGGTTACCAATGTGATGTGCTGTGCCCGTGAACTGAACCCGCAAGGTCTCATCCATCCACTGCTTAAAATGTGCCCGCCCAACTTTATTCTTACCAATCCGAATGTCCTCGGGAAAGAGATTCACGAGAGCATCGATATCTCGCATGTCTAGGGCTAAGGAATATTTAGCGGCGAGTTGCCGTATTTCATCGAGGGATTCGAGACGACTAAGCCTCGCTAGCACGTCATCCTGACTCATGACGCACCCTCCAAGGCAATACGGCGCCCGGCCCTACGTCCCGAAAACGTAGCATCACCAACAGAGCTGCCTGAAGCATAACCATCACCCCGTCTTGGCACGCCACAAGCCGTTCGGCCTGCAGCATATAGCCCTGCAATAACACCCCCATGGACAGAGCAAACAGCGCCGTCGACCGTGGTATCGAGACCCCCTAAAGTGAAGCAAGGGAAAAAAGCACCTGCCCCTGGGGTACAGTCCAATGCCACAAAGGGGGCCTCCAGCGTCTTAAGCCAAGCGGCATCTTTGTGGAACAAGGTATCGACACCCTCAGCAACATCGCTGTTAAAGCGATTAACGGTCAGCTCGAGCTGTCCAGGGGGCAAATTTAGTTCGGACACCAGCTCATCTAGGGTTTCACCCGTGGCTACGACTGGCGCCTGAAGCCAGCTCTCGGTTTCGTAATTGCCGTAATCCGCTACATTGAGTATCAAATAAACCGGATAGCTCTGGTTGACCAGAAAGCTTCCGATTCGACCGTGATAGGCATCTTCGTTAATAAACCGCTGCCCCTGGCCATTGATAAAAATGCCAAAGGTTAATGTCGCCGGCGGGTAGAACGGCAGGCTTAAAAACCCCTCATGCATATTAATTGCCCGGGCACCGACGCTGAGCCCCATTTGTATGCCACTGCCGGTATCGTTGGGATTACCTATTTGGGTTTTATTGTCGAGGAATTGCGGGCAATACTCACGCACCATGTCCTCGTTCATAATGAAGCCACCTGCGCACAGCACAACGCCTCGCTGCGCGCGAAAATAGCGCTCCTCCATATCTTGCCTTACCACGAGACCCACCACCCGTTGTCCGGGGCCGTGCTCGTCAACAATCAGGCGTAAAGCCCGGCTGTCATAGTGAATCGGTACCCCCCGCTCCTCGACCTGCTCCAGAAGAATTTTGGTCAGCAAAGGCCCCCCGTTATCGCCCTCTACCTCGAGGTTGTGTCCTCGTGGCGCCGGCTTGTAACGCGCTTTGTATGGCCACGCTTTTTCACTGCCGGTATAGAGCAAGCAGTCATCTGTTAAAGCCATCATCGCTCGCTCCTTGAGCTCTGAGGGCTTAAAGGGCACGCCAAGGGAGATCAGCCAGTCGAGATGCTCTGCACCACCCTCGGCATAGGCCCGAACTTTCTTGGCATCAGCTTGAGGACCATTGCTATCCATTAGGTAGCCAAACACATCTTCAACACTGTCCTCGTAACCCACCGCTTTTTGAATTTGCGTGCCACCCCCTAAATAAATCTCTGCTGAGGACAGGGCCGTAGAGCCGCCAGAGGCCGATGCGGCTTCTACGATCATCGCCGATGCGCCGGAATCGACTGCCGCAATGGCCGCGCAGGCACCCGCGCCGCCAAAGCCAACAATAATGACGTCAGTGTCGCCAGACCAGGACGCCACATCAGCTTCGAGCATAGGAGCAAAAGACATAGGCAGGCACTCGCCGATTGAACTTGAAGTGCCTCACAGTAGCGACTTGGTGCTAGTCGATCAGCCTCCGTTTGGACGATAGAACAAGGTTGCACGCTGCCCCATCACACGCCACGCTGCGCGCCATCGCACACCTAGAGACAACATTATGGTCTGGTATACCGGCAACGCCCTTTATGACACTTTGCTACTGATAGGCTTTGCCTATGCCCTCTTAGTCTTCGCCGCAAGCTTTGTTGGTACCGCTGCCTATGGCGGTCGTTTTGGGCTAAAAGGAAAAAAACAAGGGCTCAAACTCGGGTCTCGTATGGGCTGGATCATTATGGAGCTGCCGGGATTACTGGTATTTCCTGTCATCTACTTTATGGGGACCAACGCCTACGAGGCGGTACCTTTATTTTTTCTTGCGATATGGATGATGCACTACAGTAATCGAGCCCTCATTACCCCAATGCTAATGCGGGTGCAGCCGGGCACACCCGCAAGCTTTTCTTTTAATGTCATCATTGCAGGTTGGATTACCTTGTTTCTTCATGGGTATTTCAACGCCGCTTATCTGACGGAATTTGGTGACCAATACACGCAGGATTGGTTTAGTGATCCGCGGTTTTTTATAGGCTTATCCATTTATTTGACAGGCTTCATACTGAATATTTACTCCGATCACATCTTAAGAAATCTTCGCTCAAAAACGCCCGGGCCCAACGAGCCGCGCTATAAGATTCCCTATGGTGGCGCTTTTCGCTGGGTTACTTGCCCCCAGTATTTAGGGGAGATTCTCTCCTTCACCGGCTTTGCCATCATGACCTGGAATCTGGGCGCCGTATTTGTACTCGCGATGACAGCCGGCAACCTGATTCCACGTGCCCTTTATACCCATCGCTGGTTCAGGAAGAACTTCGAGGATTACCCGATAGAGCGCAAAGCGATTTTCCCGGGACTGTTTTAGCTTTGTAGATATTCCTGCATGAATGCGGTGGGCGGTCACCGCTAGGAGGCCGCTCGCAGCTTCAGCTTCTACAGTGGTGCAGGCTCGTACCAAATTGCAGAGCCAATAGCGCGCTCCTGAATGGCCACAGGCGAGATAGGTTCTATGCCCAGATCTCGGGCGTCATAGGTTGACCATCGCGGGGTAGGGATCTCAAGAACCCGTGGGTAGTAAAACGCCGGGCGATTGGGGTTGAAGTCGTCATCCTGCCACCAAGCTGTCAGCGACGGTGCACCAATGCTGTTGTCATAGCTGCTTGCCGTCGTATTCACCGTACTGCCAACCGGTTGCAATCGCCCTGTGAGTGGATCAACCTCTCGCCCCTGGGACCAGGCCACGTCGATCACTCTCTCATGGGTGATGCCGCTGTCGTCAACCCAACCCTTGATAATTTGAATACGATCGAGGTGAGCCCCCAAGGGGTCCTGTGCTGCAAAAACCACAAACTGTGGCAAAGCTGAGCCCGACCTTAGCGGTAAAGCAGAACCCATGGGCACGCCGTTAGCGTCGGCCTTAGCGACGCCATCAGGTGCTGCAACCAGGCCCGCATCGAGCTGCCACCCCCCAAACATTCGAAGGGATAAACGAGGCCCGGAGGTGGCAAAGGTCTCCCGCCGCTGTAGGGCTGAAAACAGTGCGCCCCGGGTATTATCCTCAGCCCAGACACCCGCGAGACCACCCGAACCCCAACTAGGCGCTGGCGTCATATAGCTTAGCCCTAGCCCTGCCTCGCCAGTTCTTAAACCAGCACTGCCATCCATCATCGGTAACTTTCCCGTATGGTTGTCTTCATCGGTAACCGAGCTGGCATTGTGACTATCGCTCGATCCAATCACGCCGAAGGTAAATGGATTGAACCCCTCCCGATGCGCCAATGAAATCCCACGCCGCAAGGCGTCTCGCGCGTAGGAGCCCTTCACGGTTTCCAGAGTTCCCTGCTGACCGGGTATGGCACTGGCAATTTCGAATGCGGCGAATTCGTCAAGGCTTGATAACAACGGGTGTGTTTCAGACGCGCCCTTCACCTGAAGAATTTCACTGATCGGTTCAAGCTCTGATCGGTCGGGTGGGACCGATTCAACTCGCAGGCGACCATTGGCGTCTTCGCTTCGATACATTAAGCCTTGAGACAGGTTACCGTTGTGCGGTATGGCAATGACCGACCTTCCCTGAGCGCGCTCACTGCGCAAAAATCGCCACAGATCCTGGGGCTTGGGCCCGTCGATAGCACTGAAAGGACGACTAGGCACCGCACTGTCTCCATAAATAACATTGCGGTGCAAGTGCGTCGTCACATCACCGCCATCGGCTGACCATTCCCAGCCGATAAACGCTGTGAATTTTCCTGGGTCGTTATAGGTATTCGCGGCATCGATACTGCGCTGCCACGCTGCGGCGTTAATACCCTTATCGACACCACTAAGCGTCAGCTGAAAGCCGTTTCCGTGCATTAGCGCCATCGTCTCCACCCAGGCACGAGTAACATCAAGCCGACTCCCCTCTTTTAACAGCTGGGCGAGTGGTTGGCGGGTCGTTGGAATATCGAGATTAGCCAGCCGGGCCTGCCCCATATATTCGGCATGATCTGTCACCGCCGCGAAGTCCAGTGGACGTCGAATCGTTAACGGGTAACCCGCGCCATGCTCAATCGTTAACCCACGAGAAAATCGATAAACATCGGCGGGGAGTGCTCGCACCCCCATCGCAAACGCATCACTCGATAATGCCGTATGAATGTGCAGGTCACCCCAATAGAGATTCCTTAAAGGGTTGCTCGGCAGCGGTTTAACTTCAGGATATTGCGTTACGGGAAGCCGTGGTTCCGGCTCAAGGGAAGAATCTGCTATTGGTTCGCAGGCCGTTATAAAGATGCCGATCACCAAGAGCATCATTGCTAGAAAAGTCTGAGAACTCAACCTTCCCGAGACACCAGCAACACCCACCTTGTCCCCTCGTCGCACAGTTTGAAGCATCAATAAATCACAGCTTTGGAGCGTTCAGGGGGAGCCCCCAACATGTCTCGATGGGAGGGTGGATAAATGCCGGCATCAGAAATTTTTAATGCGATACCCAGCTCAGCGCCAATAACCGTCTGACCTGCATAAGCAAAACGATCGCCGTGACCGCGTAAACCATGGATAAGGTGGCCGGTGTACTCCGGTGACTCTGCCACCTGCATAATTTGCTCATATTGTTCAGGGTGAACCTCCGCCGCTTTCATCGCCCGTTCAGTTTTTAAAGGCCCCATCCAGATCGATAAACTATTGACGCCGGTTCCCTCCAGATCATGTTGCATGTCGGTCGCAAACTTATCGAGGCCTGCTTTTTGTGCGCCATAACCGGGACCATGCATATAACAATTAGCGCCAAAGGATGAGCCGAAGATAATCCACCCTGTACCAGCCGGCACCATCATGCGTGCCGCATGCCAGCTTGCCACGTAGGCAGAACGCAGTCCCACATCTAAAATTTCGGCGGCTTCGATGCCTTTTTCCCAAAAAGGCTTTGGCGTGATCAATTCGGGATGCATGAAAGCTGCATTGTTAAACAAGACATCTAAGCGGCCGGTATCGCGCTTGATTTGCGCAAACACCTCAGCGACAGCAGCGTCATCTCCATGATCACAGCAAAGGGCAACGCCTTGACCTCCTGCTTCAGTGACCGCTAGTGCTGTCTCATGAATAGTGCCGGGCAATACCGAGCCGTCCCAGGCCTTTGCGGCACCCACCACCTCAGAACGACCGGTGATGTAAACCGTGTATCCGTGCTGCCCCAGTGCCCGAGCCACCCCTGCTCCTGCGCCCCGACTCGCTCCGGTTACCAGTGCCACTGGTGCATTACCCTGCATAGCATTACCCTGCATAGCATTCTCCCCCGTTGAAACGGGCACTACCGTACCCCCAAAAGTCTTCGCCAATCTATCTCTTACTCACCTCTCGCTTAGGCGTTTTTGCAAGCACCACCGAGCACTGAGCCTATAAATGGCTTCAACGTCCGATGTCGGCTGCGCGTCAATAATGGGCGCAAAGTTTTAGCGTTGTAGCACGGCTCCCAGTGATTGAAGCCAGTCAAAGATCAATAAGTAAGTACCTCAGCGCGGGTCTTAACGGCATTCGTCATCCGGCGAAAACCCCGCCACAAAAAGAAACCCATAAAGAGAGTGACTAAGGGTGATAACCAACCCCGCAGTTCAAAATAGGAGGTATAGCGGCACTCTTCAGTACCCACAGGCTCTAATCGGTGCTGCCGTTTGCTGTACAGCAAACGACCAACGGGTCGCATACGATATTCAAACAGCTTTTCATGCTCAACTTGAGCCACCTGCTCGGTTTGCTCAAGTTCAAATGGTCCCATATTGACCTGCATAACAATGGGTGCCCCAGGTTGCAGCTCGGCTGAACATTGTGTGACGAAGGGGTTCCAATCGTTGTAGGCTGGAAAATCGACAACAACCTGCCAGACGGTTGCAGGCTTAGCCTTAATCGTGCGAACAAACTTAAGTGTCAGCATAGGTCAGGCGCCCCCGAGGAAGCTAGCAGCTGATTATCTTTCAGGACATTTGCTGGGCGGTGTATGCACCAGGTGCCACCAGGATGGTAAATATACGCAACGCAGCTGTTGCAGTTGTCACACAGTGATGGCTCCTCGGGACGCGCTTGCCACTTGTTAACCAGGTCAGGTTCTCTGAGTAGCGCACGTGCGAGTGCCACGGCTTCAAAATCGGCCGCCATACACTGCGCCACGTTGTCGGCTGACTTAACGCCCCCTAAATAAGCCAAGGGAAGGGAGACTTGCTCTCGAATCTTTTTCGAATACTCCCAGAAATACAACTCTTTAAAGTCAATCGTTGGCGCCGACTTGGCTGTTGCACCGATAGCCATACCGCTGAGAGACCATTTACCCAATACTCGATGCATCGCCTCAAGGTTCATGTTACTGCCAAACATAAACCAGCCCGACTCAACGTTGCGACCCCCTGACAATACCAGCATATCTGCGCCGGCCGCCTCTAAAAGCTTCGCCGTAATAATGGCATCGTCAACATTAGCACCACGACGCCGTCCGTCAGCAACGTTAATTTTAGCGAGCACTGCGATATCTTTACCCACGCGCTGCTTTACCGCCGCGAGAACTCGAGCCGGAAACCGCGCGCGATTCTCAGCACTGCCGCCATAAACATCTTTCCGGTTATTGTCCATGGGCGATAAGAACTGGTTCAGTAGATAACCATGGCCCATATGAATTTCAACCGCATCAAATCCGGCGCTCACACAGTGTTCAGCTGCAGCGACAAACGATTCAACCATGCGCGCCATGTCGCTTTCATTCATACGACGACGCAGAAAGTTTCCACGGAGAAGACCTGCTGGGTTAAATCCCGACACAGAACTCTGCAGCCGTCTGGGCACAAAGACCCCGGTCACAAAGGAGCCTCCGTGGGTAATTTGGGCGGCAATCTTGCCCCCTTTGGCGTGTACCGCATCGGTAACTGCTCGCAGCTCAGGAACAGCGCCCTCATGCAACCAAATTTGATCCCCCAAGGTACGCCCCACTTTCTCAACCGCTAGGTAGGCCATAGTCGTCAAGCCTACGCCACCTGCCGCCATGCTTTCATGATGTTTCAACATGGCACGAGTAGGCATGCCTCGCAACGACATGTTTTCGTTAGCTCCGGCTTTGATAAAACGATTGGGCAAAGTCACCGGACCCACCCGCAACGGTGTATAAGCTCTATCGAGCATGGCCTGTTCCACGGTCTCTCCTGGGTTATCTGACGCGCTAGTATAGCCACAGGATGACAACCGACTATCGTCCCTTTGCAGGTAATCAAAGGGGGATTCAGTTCATTTCAACCGTGGCTGATGAAGGCGGAGGCAAGTCGCTCAAAGCCAGCCTCAGGTAAAGCCAAGCTCAGGTCTTTCTGCTACTAGGGTCAGTTAACAAAGCCTTGAGACTTTCCTGCTTATTGACATCAAAATCTAAGGCTCGACTCATATAGTCACTCGTGTCCGAGTAGCGGGTCTGTATCTCCGTAAAGGCCGCCGCCAGGTAGCGCTCCTCAACCTGCATCAGAACGTCAAGGGCTATACGTGTTGCCTCAACCCTCTCGCCCTCGGGCAGCCCCGCCATGAGAGCGCGGCGATGATCTCTGTTGCAACGATTAGTCGCCAGATAGTCTGTCATGACATCATGTTTCGAGGCACCCGCAACCAGCAGTGTCAGTGCTGCAGCATAGCCGGCGCGATCTTTTCCTGCTGAGCAGTGAAATACCAGCGGTAAACTGTGAGGCTGCAAGAGCAAATGCAAAAACTTGCTGTAAACATGAGAAAAGCGCGTGACGAATAATCGATTGGCTTGCACGAGAAATTCACTCGCCGCTTGTGCATCAACCCGGCCAGCTTCAACCTCACGTCGAATATTAATCACATCCGCACCTTCAGCCTCCACCGGTAACCAAACTTCGTTAATGCCGGTATCCCGCAATAGATCGGGGTTTTCCGCCCGCTCACTGGCCCTTCGCAAGTCGACCACGGTCTTTATTCCAAGCTCCGCGAGCCTTTGCCGGTCGGTATCGCTCAAGCGCCCCAAGTGATCAGAACGATATACCCGCCCCGATGTGAAGGAACCTCCGCAACTGAGAGGGTAGCCGCCTAAATCTCTAAAATTATGCGCCCCCTCAAATCGAATTTGACGCGGCAGGCTCTCAGTGGATGGCAACAAGGGGTAACTCCCGCTGACAATCAGCGTTTAAACATCGACGGTAAAGAGTGCTTAAAAGCCCTCAGCATCGTGGGAAACCCGCCAAATCAGCTGCGGGAACAATCGGCGCATTATCACACCTAATTGTGTTTGCTTACCGGGATAGGCAAAAAGCTTTCCCTTGTCTAGGCAGCGTTCGATCTCATCAATAACCGCGTCCGGCATCAGCGTTTCGCCCTTTGAAGGCAGCTTGGGAACAACGGTGGCCTCGGCTTGCTGCCACAGGGCCGTCTTCACCGCAGGCGGGCAGACGCAACAAAAACGGAGCCCGCTGTCCCGGTTTTCGTGATACAGAATTTCGGTGTAAAACTGAACGGCCGCTTTACTCGAGGCATAAGCCCCCATAAGAAGCCCCGGTACGATGCCAGTCATTGAGGAAAAACTGACAAAATCACCTCTGCCCCGCTCAATCATTTTGGGCAAAGCTGCCGTAGCCACGTTGACGAGCCCACCATAGTTTATAGCCATAACGCGTGTTGTGAGCTTGGGGTCTTCCTCGAGCAAGCGACCAAATGGCATGATTGCCGCGGCGTTGGCCACTCGGTCTACCGGCCCCAGGTGCGTTTCGATGTCGGCAAAGACCTCAGCAACCGCATCGGCATCGGTAATGTCTACTGTATAGGGTTTGATGTTTTGAGTAGTTGCAGCGGTTTCCGCCATACCCGCCTCATTAACATCGAGGATGGCAACTGTTGCGCCTCCTGTGGCGAGCCGACGCGCCCACGCCTGACCCATACCGCTGCCGCCACCTGTGATCACTGCAACCTGACCCGTAAAAGACATCAGAGCTCCCTAAAACCGTAAAGCGCGTTATTCAGCCCTCAGCGACTTCTGGGGTAAAGACCACCGGCATCGACTTAATGGTGCTGATCATAAATGAACGCATGTAGGTGACCTCTCCATTGAAGGTGATATCGCGCAACCTGGGTATCACCTCCTCAAACATAATCCGCATCTCGAGTCTCGCCAAATTCATTCCTAAACAAAAGTGCTCACCAATACCAAAAGAGCGCAGCTCCTGATTCAGCGTCGGCATGCGCTTTTTACGATGAATATCGAAACGCATGGCATCGTCACCAAAGACGTCTTCATCGTGATTAACGGCGTGGTAGTGCATCACGATCTTTTCGCCCCGCTTGAAGGAGTAACCGTTCCATTCAATATCTTGCGTCGCGGTTCGACGCATCGCGATAAAAGCCGTGTTGTATCGCAACATCTCTTCGATGGCGTCGGGTATATCCTCGGGATGATCAACCAAATGCTGCAGCTGATCAGGATTCTCCATCAGCAACCGCATACCGTGAGCGGTTGCAGTACGGGTACTTTCGTTACCACCCACCATGAGCAAAATAAACACCCATGCAAACATTTCATCGCTAATAGGCTCGCCGTCAACTTCACCCTCCAACAAGGCCTGAATCACTGGACCGGTAAAGCCATCGCGCTGCTTTTTCGCCAACTCCATAGCATAAAGAATCACCTCAAAAGAAACGGCATTCGCCTCTTCGGGACCCGTAGAAATGTCAGGGTCATCGCCGAAAGCCATAATGTTGGTCCATTCAAAAAACTGCTTTCTGTCTTCCTGAGGAACACCCATTAGCTCTAAAACGGCAATCAAGGGTAATTCCGCCGCAACCTCTTCGACAAACTCACAAGACCCAGCGGCGGCCACTCGGTCGACGATCGCTTTAGCCTGCTGTCGCAACCAAGGCTCCATGGCAGACACTGCCCGGGGCGTAAAAGCATCTCGAACTACGCGGCGATACGACCTGTGTTTGGGAGGATCCATGGCAATAAATGCGTTGTCCAACATGACCTGCATGGTTTCTCGCTGCATCTCAGATACTGGCTCCATTGGAAACGGGCCTTCCATTTGCGATGAAAACAGAGAGGGGTTTTGTGAAACAAAATCAAGGGCATCACGCTTTACGGCGGCCCAATAGGGAATCCCTGATGTGGGGTCCTCAAACCGCACAAAACTTCCCTCCTGGCGGATATCGGCGAGGGCCTGATAGGGCATGCCTTTGCTGTAGGCATCAAGGTCTAATAGGTGAGTAAAGGGGCAACTCGCTTCAACGTTTTCCATACCTGTGGATATCTCCATTCACCGCTCCAGCACCTGCTATAAATATCTCTGCAGTGCTGATCCAGCCATCATTTTAATTAAAACTACGTAGCCCTTGTCGCTGATATGACACATTTACGTCCCTCTTCAGCGAGCGACAGTACGTCGTCCGTTTGTGTGTAGGAAAACATTGTTTTTTTAAAACGTCCAGTATTACTATGCAGATCAGCCGTGCAATCGCGGATTTGATTCATAGGAGCTGTAAAGTAAACATGCCTCGCCCGCTGGTAGATACAGAGACCATCATTACCGTAGCGCTCGACGCCATGGAGGAGCCTAGCGCGGGCCCCCTGACAGCCCGGCGTTTAGCCACGCGGCTCAAGTGCTCTACGCGCACGCTGTATCAGCAGATGGGCAAGCAGGAACAGCTAATTTCGGCGCTGCTTAACCACTATTTTGTTCAGAAGACGCCTCAACTCGATCCCAATCTGGATTGGAAGGGAGCCATCGACACCTGGGCTAAAGAACTCCGGCTGGCGATTTTAGCGCGACCCAATCTTTCTCGACATCTGAGTACCGAAAACCGACCCGCCCTTATTGAATTTACCCGTCCTTTGCTAGCAGCGCTGATCGCCGCACCGCTTAGCGAGCCCGTGGCAGTAGAAGTTTGTCGATCTCTTGTCCACGTTATTGTCAGTTTGACGTTAGGCGAGCTCGAAACTCAATCTCATCGTTACGACGAAACAGCTATCGTCGGAGACCACCTGACCCGCTTGTTGTCAAACGACGCCAACGCTTATGAACGGTCACCCGATGGTAAAATACCCCCTCCGGTCTTTGTCCAAAGTATTGACTGGCTGATCGGCGGCATCGAAGGGCAACAACAAACTCGTGCAGAACGCGCATGATCCGGTTGTCAGTGCGCTCAGTACTGCATAGACCATCGAGTAGATGGAGATCACGGGTCATGGCTGAACAAAGATCACCCGCCATCCATGACTTTCCGCGCCCTATATTGACTCGAGGGTTATGCGCTCTGTTGTCGCTAGTCACACAGAGCATTATGTTTTCTTTACTTTTGTCATTACCTATCAGGACGAGATTACGATGAGCGAACGATTACTGGTTGTTTCCACCGACTGTCACGCTGGTTTACCGATCAGCCAATACAAGCCCTATGTCGAAACCAAATACCATGACTTTATTGACATGGCGGTCGATATTCAGGTCGACATGATGGACAAGGCTGAGGCGCAATTCTTAATTAAAGAAATCAACGACGCCTGGCGCGCGCCGATCAAAGAAGGGCTGACGGGCGCCTGGGACTACAAACAACGTAATAAGATGCTCGCCGGTGATGGCATCGCAGCTGAAGTCATCTTCCCCGATGGAATCACCGAGCAGAATACACCGCCCTTCGGTGCAGGCCTGGGTCTCTCGCCAAAAGATGCAGTGCCAGAGCTGCAGTGGGCCGGAGCCATGGCGCACAACCGCTGGCTTTCGGAACTCGTTGCCAACGATCCAAAACGTCACTTTGGCGTGGCATCAATCCCACTACTTTTCGATGTTGATCAAGCTGTCGAAGCGGCTCGCTGGTGCCATGAGAATGGCCTGAAAGGCGTGATGCTGCCGACGCTGTGGGGAGAGCATGCCGCTTATCACGATCGTAAATACGATCCTTTCTGGGCGGTTTGTGAGGACTTGGGCATTGTGGTGCACTTTCACTCGGGGCCAGCACCGCTAAACGAATACTTTGGGCCTGAATTTCCCGTAGTCGATGCCAGCGAAACACTCCCTGGCGCCATGGGCTGTTATGTATCAGAGGTTATGTTTTGGCTCTTCAGACCCCTAACATTCATGCTCTGGGGCGGAGTTTTTGAGCGTTTTCCAAAGCTGCAAGCCATGGTAGTCGAGGGAGGCACTATGTTCATGGTGCCGTCTTGGCTGCGTTTGCTTGATCACAATTATACTGACATTCACTTTTCAGCGAAGTTGGGAGACTTTCGGTCTCATCTCTCCATGGCCCCCAGTGAGTATTTTGCCCGTAACTGTGGCATCGGTGCTTCCTGCGTGCCCAGACGAGACCTCGATCTCAAGGAGCAGATTGGCCTGAAGCAAATCATGTGGGGTAGCGACTTTCCTCATCCAGAGGGCACTTGGCCTAACACCGCCGATTATTTTGCCGAGACCTTTGCCGGCTTCCCGGTTGAAGACGGCAAGGCCATTCTCGGCGGCAACGCCACAAAGTTTTACGGTATGGACGAAGATTATCTGCGCACTATCGCAGATGAGATTGGCCCTCAAGTTAGCATTTTTAACTAACAATAAATCAGTACGATAACGCGCGAGGAAACAGCATTATGGAGTTGATTGCAGTTTGTGACTCAAAAGTTAATACGGCACCGGACTTTCCCATGGGCTGGTGGTCATTGGCCCGCAGTCATGAGCTGCAGGTTGGCGAGGTAAAATCTGTATCGGCGTTAGACAGAGAGCTGGTCCTTTATCGAACCCGCTCTGGTGCTGTGCGCGTTCACGATGCCTACTGTCCGCACCTAGGGGCAAATCTGGGCATCAATGGGCGGGTCGTGGGCGAATCGATTCAATGCCCGTTCCACGGCTGGCAATTTGGAGGCGACGGTGCCTGCGAACTTATCCCCTACTGCGACGACATTCCCTCACGCGCCAAAGTCACTAACTGGCCGGCCACGGAAATTAACGGCGAAATTTACATGTGGTTTCACCCCACCGGAGGGGAACCTCAATGGCAGGTGCCAAAGGTGGAGCAACTGGACGACGAAAATTGGACCGCCCCGCGTCAGGTGGAATTCTTAGTCCCTACCCATGTACAAGATATTGCCGAGAACTCCTGCGACCCAGAGCATTTCCAATACGTTCACAAGCAGAGCGAAACACCCCCCTCCTCGGTCACTGTCGAGGATGACGGGGCTGTTCACCTGCGCGCAGACATGAACGCTAGCGGCATGCCAGGACAGCTACACGCAACAATGTTTCAACCTGGCCTCGCTACCGTACTGACCAGCTATGGCCCTGGAGCCGAGATGATTGTTTACAACTCAGCACAGCCCTATAGCCGCGAAGAGACGCTTTTACGCTGGACGTTGACGGTCCGCAAGGAGATTGCCGATCTCGCGGGTGACCAAGTTATGAATGGCATTATCGATGGTCTGCAAGATGATTACCCCATTTGGAAAAACAAAGTACACCGTAAACAGCCCATTTTCTGTAAGGGTGATGAAACCCTGGTTCTTTTCAGAAAGTGGGTGCGAAAATTTTACCTACCTGACAGTGAGCGGGGTCTCCAATGACAGCTAATTATTTCGCCGGAAAAACTGCGATCATCACGGGCGGAGCTAGCGGTGTGGGGCGTTCTCTAGCCATGGCTCTAGGCGCCGCAGGCAGCAATGTGGTGGTCGGTGACGTCGATAAAAGTGCCATGGAGATCATCGGCAAGGACCTTGATGCCGCCGGCGTCCCCCATCGCGTTGATCATTGTGACGTCACACAAACCAGCAGTTTGCAGGCAGTCCTCGACAATGCTTTGGAGACATTTGGTCAGGTTGACTTTGTGTTTGCCAATGCCGGAATTGGCGCGGGCGAGGCTGGGCCTATTTGGGGTTACTCCGAAAAAGATTGGCAATGGTGTTTTAACGTCAATGTCTGGGGAGTTGTAAACAGCATTAACGTTTTCATGCCCTATTTAGCGAGCCGTTCAGAACGCACACACTTGGTCATCACGGGTTCGGGCAACGGGGCTTACGCGATACTACCTGACGTGCCCATCTACACGGCGAGTAAAGCAGCGGTGCATACCATTACCGAGAACCTGCATTATCAAGTGCAGGCCGGCGGTCTCCCCGTTGTGGTTAGCGCACTCTTTCCGGGGCCACATGTGGTGGAGACTGGCCTGTTCAACTCCGGGCGGGTTCGCCCTGAAGAATTTGACAAAGGCGTTGTAGGGAACGAGACGGGCATTAACTCTGTGGAAGACATGAAACGCATGGCCGAGGAGTACGGAATTAACCTGCAAACCACGCACCCCGACGAAGTCGCTGATATGGCGCTTCAGGGCCTGCCTGAGGGTAACTTTTGGCTGCTGGCGCTGACCGAGGAAAATGAAGCCAAAATACAGCGACGCGCCGATATGATCATTGGCAAAACCACCCCGATACCGGAATCAGTAGGCTAATCAATAATACTAAAAGAGGACTGACCATGACCGATACTCCACAAGCACCCCAAGGCAACACCGGTGACATTATTAATTGGCCCATGCTCAAGGTGCACTACCGTACTGACCCCGAGGCCATTGCCGCACTGCTCCCTCCCGGCATCACCGTCGGTGCCGAACCGAATGTAAACTTAACGATCTATAACTTTCCGGTGCCCGATGTGCCAGAGTATGGCATCGTTACCACCGTCAATGCCGACTTCAACGGCGTGCAGGGTGAATACACACTAGGCTATGGTATCGACCAAGAGTCTGCGATATTTATTAGTCAAGAAACCAATGGGCAGCCCAAGTACCCCGCTGAAGTTGACTACCATCGGATTGGGCCCATGGTACGGGCGCGCTGCGTTCACCAAGGCTATACCTTTGTGGAGTTTGAAGGTATGAGTGAGGGTCCTGCAGGCCCTCAGCCAGAATGGGAACAAAACGAATGGTGGATTAAAGTGTCACGGGCGGTCAGTATTGGGGGTCCCGCCACAGGCTATGACTTCCCGCCTCATGTGGTTCACGTCAAGAGTAAATTTGGCACGGCTTGGCAGGAATCGGTGCAAGGCAAACTGACGTTGCGGGACAGCCCGTGGGATCCTCTCAGCACTAAACTGCCCATGCGCGAACAACTATCAGCGTATCTCTGGTGGCCCATTTTCTTGGACAGATCAGTCACCTTGTCTGCACCACTTGATCCCGAGGCCTTTCTGCCTTTCGCCGATACAATTTCCGGTTCTCGCTGGCCTGGCGTCAATGGGGCTCCACCACCTCAGCAGTAGCGCAGCACTGCCGCTTTGAACCTAGAACAGCGTATTCAGTGCCTCGAGGACATCGAGGCTATCAAGCAGCTAAAAGCACGCTGGTGGTTTTCCTGTGATACACGGGACACCGCCAGTATGCGTGCCTGTTTCGACGAGGATGATTTCGAAATCGACTTTGGCTTTATTGGTAGGTTTACCGACATGAATGCCTTCATCGAGGTTTTCGAATCACTGGCCTGCCACCCTTCCCATATTGATATGCATCACGGCTTGGCTCCAGAGATAACCATTCTCGATGGGCACAGCGCCCAGGGCCGCTGGCGTATGCGCTTTCAACTATTAGAGACTGAACTTAAGCAAGTGCAACTGATGAGCGGTTGCTATGAAGACCAGTACGTAAAACTGGGGGGGCATTGGAAAATGCGCAAATCGAAATATACGCTGATGTCTAATCTCCATCTGCAAGACAGCGCTCAAGGGCTGACCATAGACCAGATCGGTACTGGGCCTGGGCTTGTGGGAAATAAGGAAGCCTTAGGTTGAGCGCTGAACCCCCCTCGAACAACCGAGCTCGCACAACCTGGCATGAATTCTGCGATGTCTTAAAAGACGCGGGCGATCTTTTAACCGAGCCAGCCGTGCCTCAGGATGAGCAAACTCAAGCCGAGGGCCTCCGTTACTTATCGAGAATGGCGCGCGCAGCCCTAGAGTGGTATGTGGAATTCAATGACCCTGCGTTTCCAATTCTTTACAGACCCGCCCATGAAACGATCAAACTCGGCGCAGATAACCCTGACAATCTTTACCAAAAGGCGGTAATTGATGGCCGACATGAATATCGGCTGAAGGGTCAGCGAGGCAGCGTTGACTATCTCAGCATGGCTACAAGCCGCGGTAGCTATGCGGAAAATTTTACCCAAGTAGAAACGGGCTTTCTTGATGGCGACAAGCTAGCCATTGAGGCTGATGGCTCATTTGAAGTCATTATCAGTGAACAACAACACTCCGGTAACTGGCTACCTGTCAGCAAGGACAGCGAATCATTACTGATACGCCAAACCTATCGCCACCGCGAACTGGAAGAACCTGCCGAGATCACTATTGAACGGCTCAACACCGACGCAGTGCCTGCACCACTTGAGCTTATGACTGCAATCGCGCATTTTGAAAAGGCGATTGCCTTTTATAGAAACACCACGCGGATGTTTGCTGACTGGAGCCAAAAGATCTCTGAGCAGCCCAACACGCTCCCTCTTTGGGATCAGGCCTTTTGTCAAAGGGTGGGTGGCGACCCCAACATACTGTATTACCACGGTCACTTTAAGTTACAAACCGACGAGGCCATGGTGATCACCCTTCCCGAAATTCCAAAGTGCCAAACCTGGAATATTCAGGTTGATAACTATTGGATGGAATCACTCGATTACCGCTATCACCGCGTGTCACTCAATCAGGCCCAAGCGGAGGTCAGTCACACCGGCAGTGTCACGATCGTGCTGTCTGGAGTGAATCCGGGCTGTACCAACTGGATTTCTACCGCCGGTCATAGTGAGGGCACGCTGTGTTTTCGCTGGGTTGGCGCCGAAGGCTGTGTCGATCCACAGGTTGTCGTGACCCCTCTGAATAAGGTCTTAAACGATGAACACCTCGGCTTGTCGCGTACCTAATGATCGATATTGATACCCTACTGACGCAGGGACTAGAGCTATCGCCGAATAAACGTTATACCGACGCTAGCTTTGTCAAACCTCTAGAAGCACTGATTAACGCCCTCAACAAAGAGGCCCAGCTAAACCCCGACGGAGACCGGTTTCATGAGGCGCGGCTCCTGGGTTTGTTACGCAATCGTAAAGCCCTGGAAGACTGGACGTTAAAACACCCTGAAATAGCGGAAGAAAAATTGTTGGCGCCCATTATCATTATCGGGCTGCCCCGCACCGGCACGACCTTGCTGCATAGAACAATTGCCACTGATCGCAGTCTTATGGCCCCTCTGTGGTACGAAGTACGGCAGCCAGCGCCCCTTGATATTGATTTTGTGTCAGATGACGCCAGAATTGCGATAGCAGCAGCCGAGGTCGACGCCATGCTGACCGCCATGCCTGGTCTCGCCGCGATTCACCCCATCGATGCTGTCGCTCCTGATGAAGAGATCATGTTGCTGGAACATTCCTTCATGAGCACAGTACCCGAGTGCTACGCCTGTATACCGGAGTATGGTGACGCGCTATACAGCCAAGACCCTTCAGCGAGTTACGACACCCTTTATAAAATGCTGCAGTTTTTACAATGGCAGAAACGCCAGCAAGGAAACCCCGGTCGCCGTTGGTTGTTAAAAACCCCACATCACTTGCATTATCCACACCAACTCTTTCAAACCTTTCCAGATGCTGTGGTCATACAAACGCACCGGCACCCCGACGAAGTCATGCCCTCTTACGCCAGCATGATGTGTGAACTCGCGGCTCCGTTTACCAATAATTTAAACAAACAGGCCATGGCGGCCCACTGGGTCAACAAATGGCAAAAGGGTCTCGCAGCGACCCAAGGCTATCGGGATCAATATCCTGAAGCACCGTACCTAGATCTTCAATTTAGAGACTCGATCCACGAACCAGAATCTGTGCTGCGGCAACTCTACGCCTTCGCAAATTTGGACCTGACCGATCAAACGCTTCAAGAAATGCAGCGCTGGCGGGAGTTCAATCAGAGAGAAGCGCGACCAGAGCACCACTACACGGCAGAAGAGTTTGGGTTAGACGATGCGCAACTCAACAGACAGTTTGCAGACTATATCTCGCGTCACATCACTAGCTGACAGCGGTGTCGGTTGCTAGACCCCTATCGGGAGAAAAAAATTACTGTGCCGCAGTATGATCTCGGCATACTACTGCGGAAAACCTACCACACTGCCCATCTAAATTTACACTTCATCTCAGATTTTGCTTATGAAACTCGTCTTTCTTGCCTATCAGCGCGCTATGGTGAGTGAAAAACAGGTCAGCCACAAATGGCCGTCAGTTGTAAACCGAAGGACGTAAGCGTTAGTGGCTTGTAGTAGTAGCGCCACGCATAGTAGCGCAACGCAATCCTAGTAGCGCCACGCAATCCGGCTGATTTCTATGGTCAGTTTAAAAACCCCGGAGGTTCTGGCAGCGTAGCAACGTCAGAGGTCTCATGCTGAATAATCACCCTGGCCCCTAATTCTTTGGCGAGTTGCTCAAAGGCTGCCATAGACAGTCGCGTCTGGGCCTCATCGCTATTGAAACGCGGCACACGTCCCAGTTCGCGACTTTCAGCACGGTGATAAAGGTCCCCTGATAAGAGCACCGGACCACTTTCAGGCAGGCCAACCAACAGCGCAGTGTGTCCCGGGGTATGCCCCGGCATTTCTAAAATCACCACCGAACCATCACCAAACACATCATAGTTATCACTGAAAATGACCTTCTTTAATTCAGTGAATGCTGCGTTCTGTGCGATACCCTCCTCAGTGCCAAACATATGCTCAAACTCATCCTCATGTACCAACCACTCAGCACTCGAAAAAAGAGCGGCTTGGCCGGTATGGTCAAAGTGGCTATGAGAGATCGACATCAATTCAATATCGGCGGCTGTCAGATCTATTTTGGTTAACAAATCCGTCAATGCGCTGTCGAGTGACAAGGTAAAAATACCGTTAGTCTGTGGCTCAGCCCCCACTAGGGCATGGGGCAATCCCAAGTCCCATAACAAGTCGCCTTCAGGATGGCGGACTAAATAACAGGTATTAACTAACTTACCCCCCTCACCCGCATAGTCTCCGCTCGAGGAGAATGCGTCGAAATCAGACACTTCAATGTTGCCGCAATCAAACGTGTAAAGTTTGAGCGATGGTGCCCCAACACGCTCATTGACGGTCTCATTCGATGAGGTCTGCTTCGGGGTTCCCTGTTCACCTTCAGAGCACCCAAACATCAGCAGAGAAAGACACAACCCCACAAACCATGACTTCTTCATCGCCACATTCCCCCTTGTAGTCATTGACTGGCGTGCCTGAATCCACGCTGATAATACTCTCTGGCTTCTTATAAGCTGGCATCGACCCAAGTCCCATCTCATGTTTTTACGGCCTCAGCTTCAACAAAAGCTTTCAATGCATAGGCCGTATCGTCGAATGCCCGTTTCACCCAAGGCCCCGCAAAACGCATCACGTGAATTCCGTGAGGTCCTAAAAAGGCGTCGGTGGAGTAATAAATGCAACCGCCCTGCTCCCTCGCCTCGATAAATTGGTCGCGCCTCGCGGGATACGGCCAGGCATCAAGCCAGGGAGCCGACCAAGCGATACAGTGGGGTGCATCAATCTCACAAATCGTCTCAACGTTATCGAAATATTCGCCGGGTACTAGGTAATTTTTTAGCTTCATCGTTAGCGGTTCTCCTACCGCCAACTTCCCACTCGCCTCAACACAAAATGGATTCCATTGGTGGTAGCGCTCAAAGTCTACAAGCACTTCCCAGACTTTCTCGACTGGCGCAGCGATAGCCACCCTTTCCGAGCACACCACGGCTTCCGGATCGAACGCTAATCTTAAATCCTCTGACATGACCTATCTCCCTACGGTGCCATATATTCGCCGCCGTTGACGTCTACCGACGCCCCCGACACCACCCTTGAATAATCTGACAGGAACATCATTACCGCTCGTGCACAATCAGCCTCTGGGGGTATTTCACGCAGTGGGATTCGATCAGTGATGCCGGCGATGACTGTGTCGCGATCAGCGCCTGCGGCCACCTGCTGATCAATATAGGCATAAACCGGCGCACCGCCAATCCAGCCCATGCGCAGTGCATTGACTCTAATCCCCAAAGGGCCGAAATCATTTGCCATGTGTCGAGTTGCTGCATTTAACGCGCCTTTGGCCGCGGCATACATTGCCTCTCCTGAGAAGGGTTTAACCGTAGAAAGGGTTGAGATATTCACGATAGAGCCGCCCCCTGCCGCCTGCATGGGCACCAGGCAGGCCTGAGCCATACGAATGGCCCCCTGACAGATAACGTCAAACACATCGCCGAATTTTTCGGAGTCAGCAGCCTCCATGCTGGCCCAATCACCATGAACATAAGCGCTGTTTACCAAACCATCAATCCTGCCATAAGTATCAACACCCAGGGTGACCAACGCCTGACATTGATCCTTGGAAGTAACGTCAGTTCCTCGCGCCACGGCGGCACCGCCGGCAGCCTCAACTTCAGCCACCACCGACGCTAAAAACTCTTGATTGCGAGCCCCTAGCACCAACTTCGCGCCATCGGTAGCAGCTTCCAGTGCCAGGGTTCTGCCTAGCCCTGGTCCCACCCCACTGATTACGACCACTTTATCCTTTAACAACATTGTCAAAACCTCCTAGCAACTGCACTGAACAAAACCGAACTGATTAGCAACCATCTCACAAATTTGCAAGAACAGGCCATCAGCCATTAGGAGATAGACAGAATAAATACGCGCTGCCATGCTGGCGATTAATCAAAGGAGCGGCAAAAATATGGAAACTCAACAACGTATTGCATTAGTCACCGGCGCTGCGGGTGGTGTTGGTCAGTCCACTGTGGAAAAACTCGCCGCTGAAGGTTGTATCGTCATCGGCACCGACATTAGGGCCATTGAAGAAACACCCCCAGAGGGCGTGGTGTACCGGCAGCACGATGTCACCAGTGAAGCTGATTGGCAGTCCTTGGCTGCTTGGCTAGAAGAGGAATATGGTCACCTCGACGTACTCGTCAATAACGCTGCAATTCTCATGGCTTACCATATCGAAGATCAGTCACTAGAAGACTTTAATACCATTATGCAGGTCAATTGCACCTCTATATTCCTCGGCATGAAAATATTACTGCCGGTCATGAAAAAGAGTGCGGCTGCCTCTATTGTCAATATGTCATCGACGTCTGCAGTGGGGGGCTACCCTCACTTTGCAGCTTATGGTGCAACCAAGGCTGCCGTGCGGAACCTCACCGTTAGCACCGCTGTTTATTGTCAGACGAATGGCTTTCCCATTCGCTGCAATTCAGTGCACCCCGACGGTATCTTCACCGATATGATTACTCGCATGCAGGGAAATTTTCCCGAGATGGACCCTGATAAAGGCGCGCGAGCTATGGAATTTGCCTGCGAGCCCGCAGCCGTTGCCGACGTGATCTGCTTTTTAGCCTCTCAAGGCGCCCGACATATCAACGGCGCGGAAATCAGGGTAGATAACTCATCTACCGTTCAGGTCCCCTATTTCTAGGGCCTGCGCGGTTTCGGCGCATCAAGCCGTCCTGTTCTATGCTCCGTAACCGGGCAAAAACCTTGTGTGTCTTTGATAGTCCATTTGCTGTATTCAATTACTCGCCAATCCGCGACACAATCGCGACAGACAAAAAATAAAATATTGGATTCCTGCAAATATTCTAAAACAAAGAGGTCGATTTCATGAAGCCATCCGTCCAGAAGTCCCTACTCGCCACCGCGGTCATCTGTGCGCTCTCTGCTGAAAGTGCGCTTGCCCAGCTTGAAGAGGTTATCGTTACTGCAGAACGCCGTGAGGCTAGCCTGCAAGAGACGCCGATTTCCATACAGGTTCTGAGTTCCGAGGAGATTCAGTCACGGGGTATAAAAAGTGCCATGGACCTTGTGGATCAAGTTGCGGGGGTGCAGGGTTATGCCCCTCCTGGCACTACCAGTGATGTTGGCTTAAATATTCGCGGTATTGGCGATGGCTCACCCAACCTGTCGGTTGACCCGGGTACCGCTCGATATATTGATGGTATTTACATCGGTAAAGTTGTGGGCTCTGGCATGGACGTCACGGACTTAGAGCGCATAGAAATTCTTAAAGGGCCACAGGGCACACTGTACGGGCGCAATACGATTGCCGGCGCGATCAATTTCGTCTCCAAAGCCCCAAGCAATGAACTTGGCTTTGATATTAGGGCTACCGCGGGCAACTACGATCAGCGCAATATTTCAGGCCGTGTTGACGTACCTCTAGGTGACAACATCAGGGTGGCAGCGTCGTATTACCAGCGTGAGCGCGATGCTTTTTGGGATAACACCAACCCCTTCCAAGAGGGCTTTAATAGTACCGATCGCGATGGTCACCGACTAGCTCTGCAATGGGATGTTACAGATCGTCTTACCGTCGACTATATCTATACCAACGACAATGTCTCTGACGAACGCGACAACCACAGCGTCGTAAGCGGGCTTAATCCCACCTATGCCGCCGTTGCTGGTTATGGTGGCGCAGGTGGCGACCTGACCTCAGTTCCTATTGTCAGCGACTCTCGCCTGCAAACTGTGGGGGGCATTGCTGGCTTTGTTGAGGCCTTTGTTTTGCCCGCATTACCGCTGCCGCAGGTCAGCCAATATCTTCAGTGGAGTACTGATTACGCCACCTGGGGGCAAGGCGTTTTAGATGGCGTCAGCAGCAATCCAGAAACTGGATCTAGCGATTTTGACAGCTACAATAGCCAAGAAACCGAGGCCCACACCTTTAAAGTGCAGTTTGAACTCACTGACAACATCGACGTTAAGTACATGTTTGGGCACCGCGACGTGACCTCGTTCACGTCGCAAGATCTTGATGGCATGGATAACTCGGTGAACTCGGGTGTCATGCACGATCTCATTCTGCAAACGGTGGGTGGCGCCTTCCTCACTGGGGTCGTGCCCTCAGAGATTCAACTGGCTCCTGGCTTTGTTGTACCCATCACTGACTACATTATGGAAAACATTAATCTTGGTCTCCTGATGGTCGACACGATCAATGAATTTGGCAGCGCGCCAGTATTTTCTACCTACGCTTTAAATGAATACGAGCAAGACAGCCACGAACTGCAAATCGTTGGAACTACTGGCAATTTTGACTGGGCCGGAGGGTTCTTTTACTGGGAAGACGAAGGCAGTTTCCGCAACGTTCAAAATGCAACGTTCCCTTTAGCCAACGGTTCCCAAGCACGCTCCTTCGATAATGGGGGCGATGCGTGGTCGGTCTTTGGCGAAACCACCTGGCGACCGGGTGACGGCAAGCTGGCACTGACCGCCGGACTACGCTACACCGAGGAAACGAAAGATATGACCTGGTTGTGGCGCGATGCCGCATTGGGTGGTGTCGGCGGCTATGTCGGCGCAGCAATTAATGAAGCCGCCGTACTTGCTACCCAGGGCGTCGTGATCGATATTCCTCGTGACCTCACCTCGGGCTATGTCTGGTCCCTTGATGATATCAATACGATTCCGGAAACTGCAGGTGTATACGGTCAATCAGAGTCTCAAAAGTTTGACAACACCAGCGGTCGACTCGTAGCACAGTACACCTTCTCCGACACCTTCAATGTGTATGCAAGCTATACGACGGGCTATCGATCGGGCGGCTTCAACGGTGGAAGCTACAACACCATCACCATGATGGGCGACTCCTTCGATGAAGAGACCATAGAGAGCGTTGAGGTGGGCTTTAAATCGGTACTGATGGATGGTCGGTTCCGCCTAAACGCGTCGCTTTATAGCTATGACTACGACGACGTACAGATCAGCACGGTGAAGAGCGACGCCAACGGTCTTTCCACCGAGATCGACAATGCGGCAAAGCTATCTCGCGAAGGTTTAGAAATTGAGGCCGCGTGGCTCATTACCGATCGCTTGCAGTTAACGGCTAACTATAGCTATATCGATGGCAGCTATGACGCCTTTCCTCCCTATCTTGGCTTAACCATTACGCCAACCGAAGGTTTGGCGCCCGAAAATTCAGCCTACGTTGCGCTGGACTGGGATGTGCTGCGTATGGGTAAGAACGTCGTTAGCTTTAATTTATCAGCCAATTACCAAGACGCGACTGAAAGTATTGGGGCTTCCACGTCGCTTTACAGCGCAGCGGGCGCCCCTCAAATCCCTGTCAACTACCAACAGCCGATTAACCAATCACGTACGTTGGTAAACACACGCCTCACCTGGGCCTATGAAAGTGATACGGGCACCGAAATTAGAGTATCAGCTTGGGGCCAGAATATTACCGATGAAGACTACCGAACCTTTGGTTACAACTTAGGTGCTGATCTGGGCCTACCGGTCCACCAATGGGGCAATCCTGCAACATACGGCGTCGACATCTCAGTTTCCATGTGACACAGCAACCCTCTAAAAACCGCCTTCGGGCGGTTTTTTTTGCCCCCTCAGTGAGCGGTAAGCTGGCGAAATAAGGTAATATAAAGCGTCAAAAAAACTCGTTATATTACTGTTTTTAAACAACTAATAAGGTTTTTTATGAGCGTTAAAAGCACAAACTTCCCCAAAGGAACTGCTTTGATTTTGGGCGGTAGTGGCGGTGTTGGGAGTGCCATTGCCGCTGAGGTAGCCGCCCAAGAGGTTCCTGTGTGTATCACGTATCAAAGTAATCAAGACCGCGCTGAGCAGGTCGCTTCTGATATACGCGATGCTGGTGGTCAGGTCACCACGGCACAAGTTTCATTACAGGACATAAACAGCCTAGAAAACTGCGTGACAAAAATCACTAACCAAGGCCGTCTCCACTCTGTCTTCATAGCGACGGGATACGATATTCCCCAGGTGAGCATTGCAGAATTGACCCCGGATTTATGGCAGCGGGTGTTAAGAGCCGACGCAGAAGGCGTTTTCAACGCTATTTACACCACCCTGCCTCGTCTGCGTGCTGGCGGTGGCGGCAGCTATGTGCATATCAGTTCTGCAGGCCTGCTGCGCTACCCTCCCCTAGATATTCTTTCTGTGGCTCCAAAAGCTGCCATTGAAGAACTTATTAAAGGCGTCGCCAAAGAAGAGGGTCAGCACAACATTCGCGCTAACAGTATTGCTATCGGTGTTATTGAGACCGGCATATTTTTACGCCTACGAGAGCAAGGGGTTTTTGACGATCAGTGGGTCGCACAGGTCAAACAAAACCTACCCATGAAACGCTTCGGAACCCCCGAAGAGGTGGCAAAAATGGCGGTTTTTTTGGCCTCGTCAGCCTCGGGCTATACCACGGGACAGTTAGTTCCCGTCGACGGTGGTTATGGGCTCTGATCCAACGCTAGCTAGCCGAGAAGGCCTCGGGATACGGATTCCTTCGGGAGTTCGCGCCAGCACCATGAGTTTCTTGAGTAGACCATCTGGGGTAATTTTTAAAAGGCGACCTCAAGTAAACTACACACCTCATGCAACAAAAACTGCGAGCGTTGAGCAATGATTGCGAGTGATTCCGGACGATGCCCTCTCCCTATTCCCATGGGTTGGTTTCAAGTTTTATTTTCTAGCGATCTTGAGATCGGTGACGCCATCCCCTTACATTATTTTGGCCAAGAGCTTGTCGCCTTTCGCACAGAAAGTGGGATCGCTCGAGTTGTGGATGCCTATTGCCCTCATATGGGCGCACACCTGGGCTATGGGATTCGCGACAACGCCGGCAAAGGGCCTCGGGTTGTCGGTGAAAGCTTAGAGTGTCCCTTTCACGGCTGGCAGTGGAATGGCGAAGGACAATGCACTCACATTCCCTATGCCAAAAACCTACCGCCCCGGGTCGCCAAGGGCGAGTCTATTCTCGGCGCATGGGAGGTTCGAGAGTTAAATCAACAGATCCTTGTGTGGTACCACCCCAACAAGGAAGCGCCTACGTGGGAACCTGAGAGCATCGAAGAGGCCCAGAATGGCAATAATGAGTGGACCGCTTTTGACCGGCATGAGTGGGAAATTCACGCGCACATGCAAGAGATCGGCGAGAACGGAGTCGATGGCGCGCACTTTCACTTTGTACACGGCACGTCAGAGCTGCCCGAAACTGAAATTCAGTCCTTTGATGGCTATAAGCGCCACGCCAAATTTGTGACCCGACAACCGACCCCGCGTGGCGTAGTAGATGGTGCGATCGAAACACGAAGCTACGGTACCGGCTTATCGGTAGTTCGTTTCAGCGGTATTTACGACACGATACTGCTCGCCAATATTACGCCTGTGGAACGCGAGGTTAGCCATGCCATGTACGCGTTTATTCAACCCAAGGCCACCGCTGACACCCTGGGAAAAAGTGTAGGGCAAGCCATCATTGCCAATATCTGCCAGCAGATGGATGAGGATCAAATTATCTGGCAGCGCAAGCAGTACTTTGAACGACCCCTGCTATGTGACGGCGATGGACCCTTCGCCAAATTTCGGCGTTGGTATGACCAATTTCTAGTAGAAGCCCAGTAACAGGAGCGACCAGCTCAGCTTTTATAAAGCCCGCAGCCTCTTTGTCCTAGACGAATTATGGCAACAGTGATTTAAGCTAAAACCCCAATCGCTCGGCGTAGCGCAGACGATGCCAATGCGCGTCGCCCAACAACCGGTTGCAAACTCGGGAGCGCTTTAAAAACAAACCAATATCCAGTTCATCGGTTACACCCATACCACCGTGCATTTGCACCGCTTCATCACTGATCAACTGAAAGCAGTCATTGGCCAAGGCTTTTGCCGCGCTGACGAGGGCATACTGGTCCCCCTGCCCCGAATCAAAACTCACCAGGGCAGCATCAACAGCAGCTTGGCTCAGCTCCAGTTCGGTGTACATATGTGCCGCCCGATGTTGTAGGGCTTGAAAGCTGCCAATTTTGGCATCGAATTGTTCCCGCTCCTTTAAATATTCGACCGTCCGTTCGCATAATTCTCTCGCGCTTCCTAGCATCTCAGCCGCCAAAATCACCGTCGCATTATTTAAGACTTGAGCCCAGTCCCTCTCAGCAGAGCCTCCTGCGAGCCATTGGCCGCTGGACTCGGGAACGTCGGCAAATTCAAAGGTGACATACTGACGTCCATCCATCAGCCGCGCGGGGGTCTGCGTAATGCCCGGAGCTTGGGCATCAACCAAAAACAGCCCAAAATCTCCGCTTTGCTTACGCGCCGATATCAGCACACGGTCTGCAGCCGCCCCATCGAGAACCATGCACTTGCCTCCCTTGAGGCCCCGGGCTGTCATTGTGGTCAACACACAGTCAGGGGCGAAATGCGCGCGCTCCTCAAAGGCGACTGTCCACACCTCGTCACCATTGAGCAGTGCCGGCAGATAGCGATCGATCTGAGCAGGACTTGCGCATTGAATTAACGCACCTTGGGCGAGTACCACACTCGATAGCAGCGGTGTTGCCGATAGCCTCCGTCCCATCTCCTGTGCTACTGCGCCCATTCCCAACCAACCGAACTCGGCGCCTCCTAATGTTGCAGGCACTGTCATACTAGTGACGCCTAGAGCGGCTAGCTGCCGCCAAGTCCCCTTATCGTATGCCGTCTCCAGCGGTAGGCTACGCAGAGTGCGCAGCGCAGCAAGGGGCAACTTCTGGGAAAGAAAACCGGCAAGACTCGCCCTGAAGAGCTCCTGCTCGGAGGTCAAGATCATTATGAACTCCTACCTGAGGGAAGCCCCAGCGCGCGCTTGGCAATAATATTGAGTTGTATCTCTGAGGTACCGCCTGCAATGGTCAGTGTCTTGTCAAACGCCCATTGCTTAACCCTTGAGTCATACAGTTCTGAGTTATCAGAGGCATTAAGGGATAGGCCTTGAGCGCCCAAAATTTCGAGTATTATTTCATTCTTCTGTTGCACTTCCCGGGTACTCAAATACTTCATAAGAAGCGGTAAAGCAGGATCACCCGCCTGAACCTCATGCTGTCGGGCGATGCGCTCCCCGAGCTGCTTCACTGCGCTATCACGCATGAGATAGGTAGCTAACCGACTGCGTATATTGGCGTTAGAAATAGCGCCACTCGCTTGAATATCTAAGTGTTGGTTAGCCAGCTCGACAATGTCAGCTTTAGGTTTTTCGGCCATACTTTCAAAAGAAGCCATTAACTGGCGCTCGTGCCGAAGTACCTCCTTGGCAACGGCCCAGCCACCGTGCAGTTCACCGACAAGGTTTTCTTTGGGAACGCGCACATCATCGAAAAACGTTTGGCAGAAATCTGAGTCGCCGCTGATTAGGGGTATTGGCGCAATCGACACCCCCGGGCTCGCAAGATCAATCAGTAAAAAACTAATGCCCTGCTGCTTAGGCCCTGAATCGTCAGTACGCACCAGGCAAAAAATCCAGTCGGCATCATCGGCTTTCGTGGTCCAGATTTTCGTGCCATTGACCGTAAAAGAATCGCCCTCGCCCTCAGCTTTCGTCTGCAAGTTGGCTAAGTCTGAACCTGCAGCCGGTTCCGAGTATCCTTGCGCCCAACGAACTTCTCCACGACAAATGGCCGGTAAATGCTGCTGCTTTTGCGCCTCGGTCCCAAAGGCCAAAAGAGCGGGGCCGAGCATCCACAGCCCCTGATCATAAAGAGGCGGACGGCAGCCCATTGCCTGCATTTCTTCCCTGAGAATTCTCGCCTCCTCAAAGCTCAAACCTCCACCGCCATACGCAACTGGCCACTGGGGCGCAGTGAAGCCTCGGTCCCTCGCTGCCTCAAACCAAAGCCGCGCATCATTGCTATAAAAATGCCGTCGTCGGCCACCCCATATCTGTTCTCTCTGCACAATCGGCTGGCGCTGCGATAGGGGGCAGTTTGCCTCTAGCCAAGATTTAACCTCTCTGCGAAAAGAATCCTGTGTATCCGACTCATTCATAGCCTTTCTGCGCTCCCAAGATGGCCCTAACGCCATAGCACGTTCACTGACAGATCATGCTTACCTTCCAATCTCAGAAAATCATCGTCCTTTTTGTCTAGACGTCGTGCTCGGCAAATTTTGACCGCACCAACGGTTTACACTTAACTTACTCTAGCGAGACAATTCAAAGCTGAAACATCATTCTAGATCACCGGCTCGCTCAGGTTTTAAAGGAGAACGGAAGTGGCGAAAGCAGCTGAATATGGTTTGGGGCCCAACACCTTCCCTAGGGGCTGGTTTGTGGTCGCAGAGAGTCGGGAGATAGACGCAAGTCCCATAGGTGTCACTTTTTTCGACCGAGACTTTGTCATTTATCGTGGCGAGAGCGGTAAACCTGTCATGCTCGATGCCTACTGCAAACACATGGGAACCCACTTAGGGAAAAACACCAGCGCGATGTTAATCGTTGCTGACGTGGGTGGTAAGCGCATTGAAGGCGACGCGATTCGCTGCCCCTATCATGGCTGGCGCTACAACGCCGAGGGCGATGTCGATGACATTCCGTATCACGATGGACCTTGCCCGAAATCTGCCTCGATTAGATCATACCCCGTGGTCGACAATATGGGCTGCATCATGATGTGGTTCGATGAACAAGGCAGCGAACCGTTGTACCCACCACCGTACCTACAACAGTGGGATGAAGCTGGATGGGTACATTGGAACCTCGATCATTTACCCGAACTCGATATTCACCCTCAGGAAGTGCTCGACAACATGGCGGACAATCGACACCTCGGCCCCACTCATGGTGCTCCCTGTGAATATTTTGAAAATGAAATAAAGGATCACGTGCTCATTCAACGACAGGGTGGGCCTATGACGTTATATGGCGGTGTGATGCTGTACACCACCACCTGGTACACAGGGCCCGGCGTTCTGCTAAGTAAGCAGGTCTGGGGCGATACGACACAGTTTGAAATGATTGCCAACACACCGGTAGCCGATGGCCGCATTAAAGCCTGGCATGGTTGTTTAGTGAAAGCTCAAGGCGAAACCATTGAATCAGCTGATCGCGAGATGGCAAAGCAAGTTCAGGCTGGTGCACTGGAGGCGTTTTCAAAGGATTTTGAAATTTGGCAGCACAAAGCACCCGCGCTCAAACCTATGGCCATGAAAAGCGAAGGCCCATTCCTCAATAACAGAAAGTGGTACGGCGCTTTCTATGGTAATTCTGAGAGCGAACGGGCGAGTCAATCGCCCATGAATGGGCTTTATCATGTTCGTGGCGTCGCGACACCCGCTGAGCGTGAACACGCTATCGATCACGGCATACCCATTTGAAAATAACCGCCGTCTAGGGCGCCTTTTGTCACTTTGTCTGGCGCACAAATGCTAGACTGCCGGTCGCGTAAATTCAGTGCACTTTAAGATTCTGGGAACAATATGAGTAATGAGGACATCAGAGGCCCCTCACGGCCATGGCTGCGTCAACGCATTGCCTACCCCTTGGCTTTTATAGCAGGCGCCCTCGCCATTACCTCCTTATTGCTGGACTCTGGATCTGACATTGACACCTCGGACGGCGAAAAAAATACCATCGCTATACGCAGCCTCGAAATCACTCTTAAACCCGTCGTGCTCAGTGTTCGTTCAGAAGGAACCGTGCAACCCAGCATAAGAACCAACCTAGTCGCTCAGGTATCGGGCGAGGTCGTCAGCGTCAGTGATGCATTGCGAGCTGGCGGCCGCTTCGAGAAGGGAGACCTACTCTTACGTATTGATTCTAGGGACTATGATCATGCCAATGCGCAAGCGTCAGCACATTTGCAGAGATCACAAATTGAGGCCCAATACTTTATTGCTGAGAATCAGCGTTTAATCGCGTTATCCCGAAATGACATGGTCAGTGAATCGCAGCTTCGAGCCGCCGAACGCTCCGCAGGCGTCGCTCAGGCGACTCTAATCGATGCCCGGGCGCAACTTAACAATACCCAGCTGAATCTCACGCGAACCGAAATCACGGCACCCTATCACGGCCGTGTTGCATCAGAGCAGGTTGATATTGGCCAATTTGTTCAGCGTGGCGGCGTGATCGCACAACTGTATGCCACAGAGCAACTCGAAGTTCGGCTTCCCTTAGCAGATCGCCAGCTCGGCTTTCTGAACCCCCTAATTCTTGAGACAGGAATTTACTCAGAAGCTACGGCACCCAAGGTTGCCTTGAGCGCTAACTATGCCGGAAAGCGACACCAGTGGAATGCCAAGCTCGTTCGATCAGAGGGCGTCATAGATAAACAGAGCCGGGTTGTTTATGTCGTCGCTCAAGTCGACAACCCAAAAAGTCAGTTAGGTGTTGATCTACCGGTTGGACTCTTTCTCAATGCAGAAATTATGGGCAATACCATTGAAAATGCTGCGGTAATACCGCGGTCAGCAATACGCGAGGGCAACCGTGTTTTGGTGCTATCAGAAAACAACACGCTCCATTTCAGATCGGTTGACATACTGCGTTATGAAGATGGACAAGCGATAGTGGCTTCTGGCCTAAGGTCTGGTGAAAAAATATGTCTGTCGTCCTTACAGTACGTGGTCGAGGGTATGCCCGTGACCCCGATAAATTGAAGTAACCTTTCATGAAAGGACTTATCAGTTGGTTTGTAAGAAATCCTATTGCAGCCAACCTGCTCATGTTTTCGCTAATAGTCGGCGGACTCCTTGGGCTTATTGAGGTACGAAAAGAAGAGTTCCCCAATATAGACGTACCGGCGATTACCGTCAGCGTTCCCTATTTAGGCGCTGCGCCCTCTGAGGTAGAGACAGGGGTCTGCGTTCGAATAGAAGAAGCGGTCCAAGGTGTTGACGGTATCGACAAAGTGAGAGCATTCGCTGCTGAAAATCGCTGTGTTGTTGTTCTGGAATTGACGAGTGCAGCGGTGCAAAACCGCGCACTTGACGATGTCAAAGCGCAGGTCAACGCGATATCCACCTTTCCTGCCAATACAGAAAGGCCCGTTGTGACCTCCGTGAGCTTGCGCTCAGTGGTGATGTATATCGCTGTTTCGGGCGATACCGACGAACGATCATTGAAAAACCTCTCAGAGTCCTTGCGCGAAGAAATGCTGGAAATTCCATCAGTGAGTCTGGTCGACACAATGTACGTACGTCCCGACGAAATCTCGGTGGAAATTCCTGAACACACACTACGACTTTATGGCTTAACACTAGGCCAAGTCGCTGAAGCCATACGCCGCAGCAGTGTTGATATACCGGGTGGGTCGATAAAAAGTGACTCAGGCGAAATTCGCTTAAGAGGCACTGCACAACGTTATTCAGGTCTCGAGCTAGAAGATATACCCGTCATTACTCACTCAAACGGTACGCGAATACTCTTGAGAGACATTGCCGAGATTCGTGACGGCTTTGAGCAGCAGGACCTCGCTGCCAAGCTTGACGGGCGCCCCACACAAATGCTCAAAGTGTGGCGCCTTGGGAAAGACAACACGCTGGCAATGGCCCGAGATCTCGCAGAATTTCTAGAGGTAAAGCAACGAAGCCTCCCCCCAGGAATTGAATTACGCATATGGAGTAACGAAGCCGATGAGTTGGTCGCCAGACTATCGACACTCATCAGTAACGCGACCGGCGGCTTGTTGCTGGTAGTTCTATGTCTGGCACTTTTTTTGCGTTTGCGGCTTGCGCTGTGGGTAACCGCCGGCATCCCCGTTTCGATCCTGGGAGCGATCGCCTTTTTCCCCTCTGCTGACCTAGGCATCAGCACCCTGTCTCTGATGGGCTTTTTATTGTCTCTGGGCATTTTAGTCGACGACGCCATTGTGGTGGGAGAACGCATACATACCCATGAAGGCTTTACCTCTGACAGCCAGGAAGCGGCTGTCAATGGCACGACGGAAGTGGCAATCCCGGTATTCTTTGGCGTGCTAACAACCATGGCGGCGTTCATACCGATAGTGACTGTCGACAGCGTCTTAGGCAGTTTTTTCGGCGCCATTGGCTGGACCGTGATTTTGTGCCTGATATTTAGCCTAATCGAATCACAGTTAGTGCTGCCGGCACACTTAGCCCACCGCAGTAAAAAGCGAGGACAAACTGCTGTGGGACAACGCTGGGAGAACTTTCAAGGAAAAATATCGGACCGTCTGGAAAGCTTTGCCCAGCAACGCTATCAGCGAGCACTTCGTTTTGTCTTGCAGCACCGTTATGCCACTGTGGGTTTTGCTGTAGCCGCGCTCATCATTATCGTCGGCTTACTCGCCAGTGGCCGAATCATCTTTCAGTTTTTCCCAACCGTGTCAGGGAACATAATTTATGCCAGCATTGAGCTACCCGAAGGGTATCCCATCGAACGAACAGAACTGGCTTTGGAAGTCATTCAAACATCTGCAGATCGACTCGTAGCGGAACTCGATCAAGATCTGCCAGAGGGAACCTCCGCAGTTATCAGTCAATTTAAAACTCTGGGCCTGCCCATTAGCAAAAGCACGATTTCTGAAAGTGATGAGACTGGCAGTCATATTGCAGAGATGTCGATCACATTGCACCCGCATGATGAACGCGGTGGTATGACGCCCAAAGAGGCGGCAAAACGTTGGCGAGAACTGACTTCAGATATTCCTGATGTTATTGAAAAAAGCTTTACGGCATCAGCTGTTTCGCTGGGAGAGGACATTAACATTCAGATTCGCGGCAAAGATCTCAATGTGATGAGTGGCGCTGCATCAGCTTTGACTGAAGCACTCTCAAGTTTCGATGCGATTTACGATATTACTGACACTTATCGCTCGGGAAAGCAGGAGTTGGTGCTGCGTGTGCGACCAGAGGCGGAATCACTGGGCCTCACACAAGCTGAGCTAGGCACCCAGGTAAGGCATGCGTTTTACGGCGCAGAAGCCCAGCGAGTGCAGCGTGGGCGAGACGATATGAGGATTATGGTTCGATACCCCGAATCAGATAGACGCTCACTCGATGACTACAGCCAGATGCACATACGTTTGCCCAATGGCGCAGAAATGCCTATCGAAAGTGTCGCAAACACCCAGCTCAGTGCAGGCAATGCGCCCATTCGTCGCGTGGACGGCCAGCGCACGATTAATGTCACTGCCTATGCTGACCGCTCGCGAATTGCGCCAGAGGCCATACTGCGGTTGATTGAAAGCGAGCATATCCCTCGTCTTGAAGCCGAATATCCAGGCACAACGTTCTCACTAGCCGGGGAGGCAGAAGAGCGAGCCAGCGCCCTAAACGGCCTAGCTCGCAACAGCGTTCTGGCATTGATCATCATTTATACACTGCTCGCTGTACCGCTTAAATCCTACCTACAACCTCTCGTCGTTATGGCTAGCATCCCTTTCGGCTTTATTGGCGCGATCCTAGGGCACTTCATACTGGGGTATGACCTGGTCTTCTTCTCGATACTGGGCATTGTTGCGCTCTCAGGTGTGGTGATCAACGCCAGTCTGGTGCTTGTAGATTTCATTAATAAGCGCCGTTTACAACTGGAACTCAGTGTTGCAGAGGCCATTACCTTGGCCGGGGTTTCGCGATTCAGACCTATTTTCCTAACCTCAATCACGACCTTCATGGGACTTCTGCCGCTGATGCTTAACTCCGACTATGCAACAGCACCGTTCGTGCCGTTAGCGGTATCTTTAGGATTTGGCGTGATTTTCGCCACAGCGGTGACGCTGTTACTGATACCAGCGCTCTACTTGATTTTGCATGACCTGAGCAGCGCCATTGGGAGTTCAACTGAAGAGGATCGCAGTTCCTCCTCGGGGTAACGCTGAGGGCTGCGGAAAACCCTTTCCCCTGAGATTAAGTCACCCCCTTAGGCGTCATCTGCTCCACGTCACTTCAGTTCAACTCTCAAATATGTCATCTTTTCAACATTGAGAGGTATTGGCGAACGAGACATGGCGTGCATTGAAATCAACAGACAAGTCAGCGCAGCAGGTCTGCAACCGTTAATAATGTTGCCTGCAGCCCAACTTAAGCCAAGGGGAAGATTTTGCCCACAGCACTGTTAACTCTGGGGAGGCTTCCAAAAGCGTTGGCTATTGCACGAGCTCTTCGCACACAGGGTTATCGCGTCATTATCGCTGAACCTTTTGCCTGGCATGTCAGTCGCGTATCTAGGGATGTCGATCAATCCTTTCGACTACCGGCCCCCAATAAAAACCCCCGGGCCTATCAGGAGGCGCTACTCAGTCTGATCAGAAAAGAGCGGGTAGATCTGGTCGTGCCTATATCAGAGGAGTCACACTATGTTCTGGCCATACGCCCATACTTACCACCTCAGGTAACACTATTTGGTCCTGAGATAACGCTATATCGTACCCTCGCTGATAAAGCCGAATTTATCGATGCAGCGGCCCAAAAATCGCTAACAGTTCCTCGCTCAGCACTTGCGAATTCTCCTTTGGCGGCCAACATAGCTGAAACCGTTGACTATGTGACTAAGCCGATCAATGGCTGCTCCGGCATTGACGTAGAATTTCATCGTGCCGGAGACGCGCTGACCCACCAAAGCCCAGGATTGCTCGTTCAGCAAGCGATTCAGGGCGATGTGATTAGTAGTCTATCCATGATCAAGGCCGGAGAACTTCAAGCCACCACGGTTTACAAAGGCTCAGTGTTTGCCGGTACTGTCGCGATCTGCTTTGAGCGCCTCGAAGACAACTTAGTCGATAAAGTCAACGAATGGATACAGCGCTTTGTCGCAGACTTTAATTACAGCGGCTTCGTCGCCTTTGATTTTATTGTAGATGCCTCGGGCATTCCGCACGCTATCGAATGCAACCCGCGGCTAACCAGTGGCGTGCATTTTTTTACCGCGGACAGCCTAGGCGCTGCACTGATTACTAATGACAAGGCAGCGCTTGTCACCCATAAAAACGCGGCCTGGCAGTGGCGCTACAGCACCCTGACCGAGGCGTATTCAGCACTTTTCGCAGGCGATTTAAAAGAATTCTGGCGTCGATTAAAATTATGCTGGGCCGTTTCTGACGTGGTCTGGTCCTGGCGTGACCCCCTGCCCTTTTTATTAATGACCCCGCTTTCGTGGCCCATTTTGAAACCGGCGCTTCTTGAGGGAATATCTTTGGGAGAGGCTTGCCAGCGCGATATTGCGCCGCTGTGGTCTGCGACGACTACTCAACACCCCTCAGGCGCCGACAATGAAGTTTAATTTGCTGAGCTGGCCGTGTCGTCAATCGCGCAGCGGGCCGTGCAGGCTGACTGTCGGCACGACTAAAATCGAAGCGACGTACCAGTTCCGCAATAATCAAAACCGCCTCAGCCTGAGCAAAGCCTGCACCAATACACGTGTGTGGACCAACCCCAAAGGGAATATACGCGCCCTCTTGTATAGAACTTCCGCCCTCGATGAGAAAACGATCGGGTATGAAGGCGTTGGGGTCCTGCCAATAACTCTGGTGCCTATGAATGGTCCATGGCGAGACCATCACCAGCGCCCCGCGCTTCAGTTTCCTCGAGCCAATTTGACAATCCTCAAGTGCAACACGAGGGATAAAGGTTATCGGCGGATAGAGCCGGAGGGTCTCCCTGAACACGGCCCGAACCAGCGGCAGTTGTTTCACGTGATTAAAATGAATGGGACCCGACCCGACCACTTGTTCAAGCTCGTTACGCAGTCGCAGGACCAAGGCTGGCTGTTCAGCCAACAGGTAAAAAACCCAGGTCAAGGCGCTGGCGGAGGTCTCATGTCCCGCCAGAAAAAACACGCCCAACTGGTCGATCAGCTCCTCTCGCGTGAATGCTTGCCCCGTATCCGTATCCTTGGCCGCAATCACATCACTTGCAATATCATTGAAGGCGCTGGGATTTTCCAAATGCGGATCCAGCAAATCACCCAGGTGCCCTCGGATACGCTGGCAAGCGGCCAATACCCCCGGGGGCTGTGGCATCTTTGCCCAGGCTTTTTGGAAAATGAGCCGAAAGATATCGACCTGCGCTACCGACTGCTCGAATTCTGTAAAGTCTTCAAAAACATCGCTGGAGACGCCCGCGGCCAACGGCGTCGAGAATATCGTTCGGCAAATGACATCTGCCGTCAAATGGCTCATGGCCATATCGAGGGAAAAACTGTCCCCGCTTTTGGCATGACCGTCCAAGACACCCAAATGATCGAGAACAGCAGACTGCATGGCATCAAAGGCGTGGCTTACCCGCAGCTGAGAGAATGCGGGGTCTATCATGCCCCGCTGACGCTTCCAGCGCGCACCATCAGTGACAAAAATCGACTGACCAATCAGCGGCTCAAGGGCATTAACCATCAAATCACTTTTCGGGAACCGGCTGCCGTCATCCCGCAAAATCTCTCGCACCAATTCCGGCTGGTTAAACAGCACTGTCGAGCGCCGGGAGTAACCCAAGTCACCAAAATCAAATCTATAGGCTGCACCGGGCAGCAATTCGAGCAAATTGCCATCGCCATGCCACAAAACCCTGGCGAGCGCCGGCAACGCAGGCAGCGGTTTGGGATGGGGCGGGACAAAGTGATTGCTATGAGACATAGTGAGACGCCACGACAACAGATTCACCAGTATGCGAGGGCGCTTTGACTGTGTCGACCCATGACATCTTTATCACGCTAGTGGCTATTCATATCGCTACCGGAACGGTCGGGTTGATCTCGTTTTGGATTCCAGTCGCAGGACGCAAAGGCAGCGCCAGCCATCGTCGTTTTGGCCGAGTCTTTATCAATACACTATTTGCCACGGGTGTTACGGCAGTGGGCATCGCCACGGCAACGCTAATAGCCCCCTTGGCAACGCACCCTCACCTTACCGAGCATGAGGTATTTCACGACCCAATAATGATCCGTGCTATTTTCGGCTGGATGATGCTTTATCTTGCAACGCTGACCGTCAATCTTGCTTGGCATGGCCGGCTTGCTCTGCGCCATAAAAAGAACCATCGTGCAACCGGAACGGGCAGCAACCACCTCCTGCAAATGGCGTTAACCGCTGCATCCATAACCTGCCTCTTCAAGGGGTACTCGGTACAGCAGCCCATGATGATGGGGCTATCCCTCGTAGGCTTTGCAACCGTGGCGACCAACTATTGGTTTATTTTCAAACCTCAACCCAAGGCTCACGACTACATCAAAGAGCATATCAAGAGCCTGGTGGGAGCGGGCATCTCGGTTTACACCGCGTTTTTTGCTTTTGGCGCCGTGCGCCTCATGCCTGAGCTGGCACTAACGCCAGGACTTTGGGCGATTCCCCTAGCCACAGGTCTCAGCTTGATCATTTACCATCAATACGCAGTGACCCATAAATTTCAGCTGCAAAAGTGGTGGCGAAGTGAGTAAAAAACACGTCATTGTTATTGGCGCTGGAGCCGGCGGGCTAGCGGCAGCGGTAGAACTCGCTGCGGCAGGCCGCGCCGTTACCGTACTCGATGCAGCGCCCACCGTCGGTGGGAAAATGCACCAGGTTCGCTCGGGTGAACACTGGATTGATGCGGGACCCACCGTATTTACCATGCGCTGGGTGTTTGATGAGCTGTTTGCTAATGCTGGAGCTCAATTCGCTAGCCGGCTGCCCTTCAAACCTGTGACCACACTCGCTCGACATTGGTGGACCAGTGGTGCCTCAATGGATTTACACGCTGACCCACAGGTTACCGCTGCAGATATTGCAGCGTTGGCTGGCAGCGCTGATGCCGAAGGGTATTTACAACTTTGCCGGGATTCGGGCCACATATTCGAATTGCTCAAAATGAGTTTTATGGCCGCGCCACAACCCAATCCCATAACCCTCGCACTGAGAATAGGGCTATCTAGGCTGGGTGAAATGCTGGCATTGAGACCTCACCAAACCTTATGGCGAGCGCTGGGAGATTATTTAAGAGACCCCCGCCTACGCCAGCTTTTTGCCCGCTACGCCACCTACGTAGGCTCCTCACCTCTGAAAGCTCCAGCGACCCTGTTATTGATTACGCATTCTGAACAACAAGGGGTGTGGGTGCTGCCAGGAGGTATGACGTCTCTGGCGCGAGCCATGCAAAATTTAGCGGAGGAGCACGGCGCTCAATTCAAGTTAAATACCAACGTTGCAGCGATCAATACCCACAATGGCCGCGTTTCCGGCGTCACCTTGGATAACGGAGAAACACTGGCTGCTGATGATATTGTTTTCAATGGTGACCGCAGCGCTCTAGCAACGGGCTGTCTTGGCCCCGATGTCGTTTTGGCCACCCGGAGTACACCCGTAGAGCAAAGAGGTTTATCGGCCGTTACCTGGTGTTTGCGTGCAGATACCGCTGGATTTCCACTGAGTTACCACAACGTCTTTTTTGATGAAGATTACCCCCGGGAGTTTAGCGCGCTGTTCGAAGATAAAGCCGTCGCTGAGAGACCCACCGTGTATATCTGTGCTCAGGACCGCTTATTAGCCGGTCATCACGAGGGACATGAACGCCTACTTGTGCTGGTCAATGCGCCGGCTACGGGCGACCTCAGCACATGGACTCGAGAGCAGATGTCCCAAATTACCGCGCGAACAGAGGCCATTCTCGCCGACTGTGGACTCAAAATGTCACTGAGCTCGGCAACTTGCCGTATGGCCAACCCACAAGACTTCGCGAGCCGATTTCCCGGAAGTGGTGGCTCCCTCTACGGACAAGCCACCCATGGGCTCTTTTCCAGCTTTACGCGACCCAGCTCACGCACAAAAATTCCTGGGCTCTACATGGCCGGTGGCTCTGTTCACCCCGGGCCTGGCGTACCTATGGCAACCTTATCTGGCCGACTCGCGGCACAAGCGCTGCTAAAGCAAGACCAAGGGCCCAATAAACTGATCAAGCTGTTACTCCGATTCGCCCCAAAACTGGGTTAACGCCATAAAGGTCTCTTCCGGCCGTTCCCAATGCGGTAAGCCGCAGGTAGGGACAATCGTCTGCGCACTGATAAGATCATTATTGCGCAGTAAATCCGGCACACACTCAAAGCCAATATTGGGGTCTTGATCATATAACAGCAGGGTCGGCACCTTTAGCGGCTGATACAGCAGCACGAGCGCATCGGTGGTGAAAAGCTGCATGGTCAAGAAGGCGAAGGGCGCACGAGCTGCGTCAGGTTCTCGAGTTGTTGCAACCGCGTAATCAACCATAGCTTTTGGGACGGGACCATAAAATGCTTTATTCAAAAAATATTGAATGCTGCGCCGCGTGACTAATGCTCGCCACAGCCCCCTGCTCAACCAACCAATATTGAGAATACGATTGATCCTTGCACCCACCTCGGCAGAGGGCGGCTGACGGCGCCCCAAGCCTGTTGGCGAAATTAAAGTCAGTGAGTGAATCTCGGCGCCATTGTCACGTAGCGCACGGGCCGTAAATTCGCTGGCCAAAGACAGCGCGATGACATCGGGCGCAAGTCCATCGACTTGCTGCAAAAAGTCGCTGATCACTTGCGCATAAAAGTTGGGTGAGTAAGGTAAGTCACCTCGCTGAGACTGACCGAAGCCGGGCAAATCTGGTGCGTAAACCACACGGGAATCCGCGAACCGCTCAAATAGCGGTTTCATTTCCATAGCGCTCGGTGCCGCGTTAATGCTGTGCAACAAAATCAGTGGGCGAGTATTGCCATCAGGATTGTCCGGTTGAGAGCGATAGCAGCGCAGTTGTGTACCGCCAGCAACGGTAAAGGTACAAATCTCGGCAGCAACCGCCTTCCCTAAACCCATAAATTTCTCCCCCACATCGGCAATAATGTGCGCCCATTGTTACACTTTTCGCGTTAATTGTGGTTTACACTTATAAGACTAAGTTTCAGAACGGAAAACTCGGATGGCAGCACCGTACCCCTTCACGGCTATTGTGGCCCAACAAGATATGAAATTGGCGCTACTTATCGCCGCCGTCGACCAGGGTGTCGGTGGCGTTCTGATAATGGGTGACCGTGGCACGGGGAAGTCAACCGCTATAAGAGCACTGGCCGCGCTTCTGCCCAAGATTCCTGTCGTCGCGAACTGCGCCTACAACTGTGACCCCGAACGTGCAACTGCGGGCCACTGTCAGAGCTGCCAACAAGAGAAAGCAGGATCACCAAAAAAGACGACCACCGTCAGCATACCTGTGGTCGATCTTCCATTGGGGGCAACAGAAGATCGGGTCATTGGCGCACTGGATATTGAGCGCGCCCTGCATGCCGGTGAGAAAGCTTTTGAGCCTGGATTATTGGCGCGGGCTCATCGTGGATTTTTGTACATCGATGAAGTCAATCTGTTGGAAGATCATATTGTTGACGCGCTGCTTGACGTCGCGGCTTCCGGGGAAAACGTCGTAGAACGTGAGGGGCTGAGCATTCGCCATCCGGCTCGCTTTGTTCTCGTTGGCAGTGGCAACCCCGAGGAAGGCGAGCTAAGACCTCAGCTGCTCGATCGATTTGGACTGTCCGTTGATGTAGCGACCCCTCAGGACGTGGCATCCAGAGTCGAAATCATTCGGCAACGGGATCGCTACGAGCAAGACCCCGACAGCTTTATTAAGCAATGGCGGCGCAAAGAGTCTGCGCAACGACGTCGTATAGAGCAAGCGAGGCTTCAGGTGGCCTTAGTCAGCACTCCTGATGAGGTGCTCGAATTTGCCGCCTCGCTGTGCCTGCAGCTGGGTACTGACGGGTTGCGCGGTGAGTTAACGCTGTTGCGCGCAGGACGCGCCCTAGCCGCGTTGAATAAGAAAGACATTATAACCTGCGATGATATTCGCAGCGTCGCACCCATGGTGCTGCGGCACCGGTTACGCCGCGATCCGCTGGACGAATCAGGTAGTGATAGTCGTATTGCACGCGTGCTGGAGTCCATGGAAGCGTCATGATGCCTTCTTCAGCGTCCAGCCAATGGGCACTGGCCGAAGCGGCACTGGCTGCATTTTCAGTCGCACCTCATGCCCTTGGCGGTATATGGGTTCGCAGCCCGCCGGGGCCCGTGAGAACACTATTTCTTGAGCTAGCTGAAGACTGGCAGCTCAGCACTATTGCCAAGCGAATTCCTTTGCATGCCCAAGAGTCTCGCCTGCTGGGCGGCATCGAATTAACGCAAACGCTAGCTACTGGAAAGTTGCATTGGGAGAGTGGACTTCTAGCCCAGAGCCACGGTGGCGTAGTGACATTAACCATGGCTGAACGTGTGCAGCGACAAACGATTGCCCATTTATGCAGCGCCTTAGATGCGGGAAGCCTGACGTTAGCCCGTGAAGGTCTGAGCCAAACCGTTCCCGCGGCTTTTGGTGTTATCGCTTTGGACGAAGGCCTTGAAGGAGAGCAACCTCAGACAGCCCTGACAGAACGTTTGGGATTGCGCGTTGACCTGGGGAGTCTGAGCATTCACGACGCCCTATCGAGCGATATCGACAGTGCGAATCTGCGTAACGCCCAGGCACGCTGGGCAGCAGTAGCCCTCGATGACGCTCTCGTCGAAGCGTTAGCCGCCACCACACTCGCCTTAGGTATTGATTCGCCTCGAGCTATGGTGCTAACCGCCAGACTGATCAAAATTCTGGCGGCGCTAGAAGGCCGTAGTGAAGCCATCGACGCCGATTTGGAGCGTGCCGTTGTCATGGCTCTGGCACATAGGTCAACGCGATTACCCGAACTGCCCCCGGAAAATGCTGACGAAGAGGCAAGAGAGCCCGAGCCTCAGGACGAGCAAACAGAAGAACCCGAGTCACCCGATAATCAAGAGCAACCCGAAATCACCCCACCATTAGACGCGGTCATTGAAGCGGCAATAGCCCATATCCCCCCCGGATTACTCGCCTCGCTTCGCCAGGGCCATCAACCACGAGGCAAAAGTTCGAGTGGTGGCAAATCGGGCACCCAACAGCGGCATAAGCAGCGTGGACGACCGGTGGGGACTGAGGCTGGCGATCCCCGCAAAGGATCCCGACTTAATTTAATGGCCACCTTAAGAGCCGCCGCACCCTGGCAAACCCTCCGTCGTCAGCAGGCGCCTGCGGACCGCCAAGGGCAATTACAGATCAAACCTTCAGACTTTAGAACGACCCGTTTCCGACATCGGCGCGAGAGCACTACCCTCTTCGTGGTAGACGCATCGGGGTCTGCAGCCATGCACCGAATGGCCGAAGCCAAGGGCGCCGTCGAACTCCTATTAGCCGACTGTTACAGCCGTCGTGACAGTGTTGCCTTGATTGCATTTCGAGGAGATAAAGCCGAGCTTTTACTGCCTCCAACTCGGTCTCTTGTTCGCGCCAAAAAAGCCCTGGCGGCCCTTCCCGGCGGCGGAGGCACGCCACTCGCGCACGCCGTTGAGCTCACAACCTTGCTGTCGGAGCAAATCTTACGTGATGGCGCCACACCGACCGCGGTCTTTCTAACCGACGGCGTGGCCAATATTGCGCGAGATGGCACGCCTGGCAGGCAGCGCGCAAAAGAGGAGGCAATGACGGCAGCAAAGCACTTCCGAGCATTAAATAGCCGAGCTCTGGTTATCGATGCTTCGCCTCGGGCACAACAGAAAGCGCGAGAATTAGCCGATGCCTTAGGCGGACAGTATTTAGCGATGCCACAGGCTGATGCCGCGGGCATGCGCAATATTGTGCGATCGGCAGAGGCCGTCAATTGAACTTCAGTGATCTACCAAAATTTTGGCCCAACCGCGAGTTCAGCCAGTTTATCCATGTTGACGGCATCGACTGGCACGTTCAAACCCGGGGATCGGGGCCTGCGATGCTCATGATTCACGGCACAGGTGCGTCGGCACACAGCTGGGCCGCTCTGGCAGAAAAACTGTCCGATCGATTTACGCTCATCATGCCTGATCTGCCCGGCCAGGGATTTAGCAGCCCACTGCCGGCTGAAGAGATCTGCATAGAGGGCTTCGCCCGTCGCCTTCAAGGACTGCTTGCTGCGCTTGGCGTGCGCCCAAAACTGTTGGTGGGCCACTCTGCTGGGGCCGTTATTGCAACCCACCTGACGCTTCATGCACAGTTTGCACCCGCTGCCGTGATCTCACTCAATGGTGCCTTTCTCCCCTTTGGCTCTGCAGCAGCGCCAGTATTTAATCGGCTGGCGCAATGGTTGTCTAAATCTCGCCTGCTCGCCTACATAACGGCGGCCCATGGCATGTTTAATCGACCCGTAAGAAATATGCTCGTTGAGACAGGCTCCAACCCCAGCACCCAAATGATGCAATGTTATCGGGAGCTGATCTCACGACCGGACCATGTGACGGGGACTTTAAAAATGATGGCTGGCTGGGACCTTGGCGATCAGCGGCAGCTTTTACCCAGCCTTCGGACCCCGTTACATCTGATTGCCTGCAACAATGATCGCACCGTCTCGCCCTGGCAATCTGAGCGTCTTTCCGAGTTCGTTGCGTGCTCCAAACTATACAAAATTCCTGATCTAGGACACTTGGGGCATGAAGAGGACCCCACGCCCTTTGCCGACATTATTCAGGCCACCCTATAGGCCTTAAGCTGACTCTATTCACTGGCGTCATGGACTGATAGACTGTCACTATAGCTTGACACTAAGAGCGTCTAAAATAATGAACACTCAACTCGACCTGACAAAGCTTGGAACTCAAAATCTCGGCCCCCTTGATGAGCGCCCCCATGCCATTGTCATCGGTAGCGGATTTGGTGGACTGGCTGCTGCAGTCAGGCTTGGCGCAAGAGGTTACCGCGTTACTGTTCTTGAAAAACTCGACGCCCCCGGTGGACGTGCCTATGTTTATCATCAAGATGGCTTCACCTTTGACGCCGGCCCAACGATCATCACCGCCCCCTTTCTGCTCGAGGAACTGTGGGGACTTTGTGGCCGTAATCTCAGCGATGATGTTGACCTTCGTCCTATGGACCCCTTCTTCAGAATTCGCTTCGACGATGGCCGAAAATTTGACTACTCAGGCGATCGCGAACGCAACATTGAACAGATAAAAACCTTCAACGAAGCCGACGCCGAGGGCTACCTCAAATACCTAGACGCCAGCGAGCAGCGTTACCGCGTGGGTTTCGAACGCCTTGGATTTAAATCATTCGACAGCCTGTGGCAGCTCATTCGATTTCTGCCACAGCTCATTCGATTACGTAGCGACAGAAGCGTTTATAGCCTAGTTTCCAGCTACATCAAGGACCCTTATTTACGTCAGGTCATGAGCTTTCACCCGCTGCTAATAGGCGGCAACCCCTTTTCGGTGACGGGTATTTACTCACTCATATCCCACTTGGAGCAGAGCTTCGGCGTGTGGTCGGCCATGGGCGGCACAGGCCGCTTAGTCGATGGCTTCGTGTCGCTGATCGAGGGGCAAGGCAATCATATTTTCTACAATACTGAAGTCGCACAGATCGATACCCAGGGGCGTCAGGTAACGGGCGTCACCCTTAAGGATGGCTCCAAAATAGACGCCGACATCGTGGTATCCAATGCTGATTCGGCCTGGACCTATCGCCACCTGTTGCCCGCAAGCAAGCGCAAGCGCTGGACCAACAAAAGACTCGATAAGGCCGCCTACTCCAATGGCCTGTTTGTCTGGTATTTTGGTACCCAGGGTCGCTATGAAGATGTGCCTCACCACTCAGTATTACTGGGACCTCGCTACGAAGGCCTGCTCAAGGATATTTTCAAACATAAAATCTTGAGCGAAGACTTTAGCCTGTACTTACACCGGCCAACCGCAACAGACAGCTCCATGGCGCCCGAGGGCTGCGATACATTTTATGCACTGGTTCCCGTGCCTCACCTCGACGCGGGGGTTGACTGGCTAGAGCATGCGGAAACATTCCGGCAGGCGATCGAAACGCGTTTGGCCGAAACCGTACTACCCGATATTTCAAACCGCATCGTTACCTCCAGACTGCTCACACCGCTAGATTTTCAAGACCGCCTAAACTCTTTTAAGGGCGCTGGATTTAGCTTTGAACCCAGAATTAGCCAGAGCGCTTGGTTCAGGCCACACAACCAAAGTGAAGACTTCGATGGCCTCTACCTGGTGGGTGCTGGAACCCACCCCGGGGCCGGAATTCCTGGCGTCATTTCTTCCGCAAAAGTACTCGACGAAGTCGTACCCCATGCAACTACTCTCAGAACTCGCTGAACTACCAACCCCTCACACTGATCTGGCGCATTGTCGTCAGACGTTATCCGGTGGCAGCCGTTCGTTTTGGGTCGCCTCGCAGCTACTCCCCCCCACCCTGCGCAATGACGCCTGTGGACTTTATGCTTTTTGCCGAGAGGCCGATGACTTAATTGATGAAGGCGATGACGCCGACGCCGCGCTTGCCCAGCTGCATGAACGCCTCGACGGGATTTACAGCGGAGCGCCTCAGGAGCGCACGGTTGATCGCGTGCTGCAACGCATAGTAATACGTCATCAGCTGCCCCGAACGCTGCTAGAAGCGTTGCTCGAAGGCTTCGCTTGGGACGCAAGCGGCCGGCAATACCATACCTTGTCCGATGTTTTCGCTTACGGCGCACGGGTGGCAGGTGTCGTCGGCGTTATGATGGCCGTTCTAATGGGCGTTCGCGAACCCAATGCCCTCGCCCGAGCCGCCGATCTCGGTGTCGCCATGCAGCTTACCAATATTGCAAGGGATGTCGGCGAAGATGCCCGAGCCGGTCGCTTGTACTTGCCTCGGGAATTACTGGTCGATGCTGGCATTGACCCTGAATCCTTTCTCCAGACACCCACATTTTCACCGGCGCTGTTTACCGTCGTTGAGCGCTTATTACTGGAGGCAGAACAGCTCTATCGACGCAGCGAGAGTGGCATTGCATTGTTACCGGTAGGCGCAAGGCCCGGAATTTATGCCGCTCGATTGCTTTATGCCGAGATCGGACACGCCCTGCTCAAGAGCGGCGGCAACTCCGTAGACACCCGCGCCTACATTGGCATGGCAGGCAAGGCTAGACTGGTTTTAAGAACACCCCAATGGGTCGCCCTAAATAACACCGGGTTACAGGAGTCCGCGCTGCCAGAGTGCCAGTACTTGCTCGATGCTGTGCAGCAGGCGCAAGCAGCGCAATCGACAGAGCTGCAGCATAATTCGATTTTTCGCCGTATTCATCGACGTATGGTTTGGACCTTGGATCTATTTGCAGTCCTCGAAGCCAGACAACAAGCTGCAGCCTCGGGCCACAGTAACGCCCTTAGCGAGGGACATTCATAGGGATTGTGAAGCCGTTCTGCACAGAGCCCCTGTACACAATTGATAATTGGCGGAACTCACCCTAGGCTTACTCAGCACTGTTCGCCAGGCCATCTTTAACGTCAGCAAACTGAAAACCGCAGATATATCGAGCCAACGACGGCCAGTATTACTATGCCCGAACCAGAGACCGACGCGGCATTCGAAAAGGCAGCAGCCATTGCATCCAGGGTCGCGCAAAACGATCAAGGTGCAGACTCTCGTGCATAACTTTACGCGGCCCCAAACCCGTATCCAACTCCAATACCGAGCGCGCATAAAAAGGCGATTCTTCAAGGGTCTCAACAACACGCGGCCGACCCGTAACCGATCGACAACGGCGTTGAGCACGCCATAACGGCGTCGCAGAAATTGGCGTATCTCTACCCGAATCAGCGAGTTCAGAACACGACATATCGGGGTCATAACGCAGGCCCAGAGATCGACGCTCGCCATTGGCCAAGGTGGCATCGTAATGAATGTGGCCACAGCCAGCCTCCGCCGCACTGCGCTGCCAATGCCAGTTACGAAAGGTTTGCTCCAGAGGCACAACGCCAGCATTGCAATCTAAATAAGCCGCACCTTCCCATGAGATACCAGGCTTTGGCATTGTCACTTTAACCCGCCCGGCGGGTGCCGCCGGCCACCATCGATGGAGCCCATCGGGATCGAGTTCAAACGATTTTTTGCCCAGTGCCGGCACGCTGAGTTCAATCTGCCCTGATAGACGCGTAGGCCAAGGATTGCATACCTCATGAATAAGAAAGGTAAATCGATCTTCGCCACACTGGTCTACACGACTGGGACCAATAGCAATATGATCCCGCCCCCGCGTAAGATCACCTGCTCCCCTCTCAGTCAGAGACCATCTGCGACGATCTGGGCCATAGAGAATAGCGTTCACGCTGCAAAAATTCTCTGGGTTACCCGCCTGCCGACGTCGAGCACGGAAATAATAGGGGGAAAAGACGCTGCCCACAAAAACGATAATCGTTAGAGCTGCTTTGCCATCATCGCTGAATGCATCCAAGTACCACCAGCGGTATCCACCCTCCGGAACGTGCGCATCAAACCCCAGTTCTGGGCCGGCAATTTCCTGCTGAGGCTCATTTTTTAGCATCGCTCCCATGACACGTTTCCTGCAGTGAAAGTGTAAAATATCTTGAACATCTTATATGTCTTGTTTACTTTACAACAAACCTTCCCATCAATGGAGGCTTATGCCATGGGGAAAGAGTCACTGGATTGTGAACATACCCTCTCCCTCGCCATAAGCGAGGCCACAGGACAGGGCTGCCCGCCCTTGCTGGCAAAGGCCCTCGACTATGCGGTTTTTCCCGGTGGCGCTAGGGTGCGACCGCGCTTGTGCCTGGCTGTCGCGCTCGCCAACGGCAACTCAGAGCCGCGACTGGCGTCTGCTGCTGCAGCGGCTATCGAATTGCTCCATTGCGCATCGCTCGTTCACGACGACCTACCCTGCTTTGACGATGCCATTGAACGTCGCGGTAAACCTTCCCTTCACGCTGCTTTTGGGCAGCGCATCGCCGTACTCTCGGGCGATGCTTTAATCGTGGCGGCTTTTCAGCAGTTGGCGCAGCTCGGTTCTAGCGTGACCCACCCGGTACGCATGGCACAAGTCACTGCCATTGTCGCTGCAGGAGTGGGTGGACCCATGGGCATATGCGCAGGGCAGGCATGGGAGTGTGAACCCCGAGTCGACCTTGAGCACTACCACCAAGCCAAGACAGGGGCCTTATTTGTTGCGGCAACTTGCGCAGGTGCAGTCTCAGCGGGTGTACCCCCAGAACCCTGGCGTGAACTTGGCAACAGCATTGGTGAAGCCTATCAGGTTGCTGACGACATTCAGGACGCCATTGCCGATACCGCCACCATCGGCAAACCAACGGGCATTGATGTCGCGCTCGATAGACCCAGTGCCGTACGGGAACTGGGCCTACAGGGAGCGGTAAAACGCCTAGAGCGTTGCATCGAAAAAGGGCTGGACTCTATCCCAGCCTGTAAGGGCCGTGCTCTATTGCATGACGTCGTACAACAACAATCAAACCGCTTTTTCCCGCAGGGTATTAAGCACACGGCGGCCTAAGCTATGTCTGTACCAGGACAGTTAACACGCAGTGAAATCCCAGGTTACTCGACATCCTGGCGATTGCGCTGGCATCAATACCGCAACAAGTTAATCGCCAACCCGCGTTTTCAAAAATGGGCCGCACGAACCCCCCTGACCCGGCTTATCGCGAATCGGCGAGCCACCCAACTTCACCACATCACCGCGGGCTTTGTGTATTCCCAAACCCTCGCCGCTTTTGTAGAACTTGATATTCATAACCTGCTTGCTGACGGACCCGCCCAAACAGAGGGACTGCTATCTGCTACCGGCATCCCAGAACCCGCCCTGTTAACACTCCTGAAGGCCGCTACCGGATTAGGACTGCTAGAATCCTATGAGGGTGGCTTGTGGGGCTTAGGGGAGCTGGGCGCTGCAATGCTCGCTAATCCTGGCATAGCCGCAATGGTCCGCCATCATCAACACCTCTACGCCGATCTCGCGGACCCAACCGCACTTCTTCGTCAGCGCGACAATACGGCGCTGGCAAATTACTGGGCGTATGGCGAGGTTAAGACGGGCGAAATTAGCCCAGAAACTTATAGCGAGCTCATGGCGACCTCCCAGGGAATGATCGCCGATTACGTGCTCGACGCCGTCGACTTCAGGGACAAAGCAAGTCTCGTGGACATTGCCGGTGGCACGGGGGCGTTTGCCCGTCACGCTGTTGCAAGATTCCCCCAGCTTCGAGCCACAGTTTTCGATTTGCCGGCGGTAGCAGAACAAGCTGCCGCGGCACACAACAGCCACGACACGACCAATGTTATGCAATACCAGGGTGGCGACATGTTCGAAGACCCGTTGCCCGAACAAGCCGACATCATGACTTTAGTGCGCGTATTACACGATCACGACGATAAGCCTGCCCAGCACCTTATTAACAAAGCCTTTCAGGCCCTGCCTCTAAACGGCCAGCTGATGGTGGCCGAGCCCATGGCAGAAACTCCCGGATCAGAGTCGATCGGACACACCTATTTCGGATTTTATCTCTGGGCAATGGGGAGCGGTCGCCCACGAACTGCAACAGAATTGACCTCGATGATGCAAATAGCGGGATTTAACAACGTTCGAGAAGCCAAGAGCCCCATGCCTAGCCTTGTAAGAGTGCTTATCGGGGATAAAATCAATACGTAATCTTTTCTTGACAGTTTGAAATGTCTGTTTAAACTGACACCTATTGAAAGCAGGAATTTCGGCCTTCGATAAGGCAGATAACAAGAAGCTAAAGGAGCTAAAAGCTCCGGAGCCTTTAATGACCCAGGTAGCAACAGCTGTAGTTTTTGAGTCACCCGGGAACCTCTCTTTACGCGAGGTTGGCCTTCCCGACTGTGCCGCGGCTGACTGCTTAGTTGAAATTGACTGGTCAGGCATAAGCACCGGCACTGAGCGCCTCTTATGGGACGGCCGCATGCCACACTTTCCCGGACTGAATTACCCACTGGTGCCCGGTTATGAGAGCGTGGGTCGAGTCATCGATGCCGGCAGCGAATCCAAAATAGACGCTGGCAGTGTTGTCTTTGTACCGGGAAGCCGGGGTTTTGAAGATGTCGCGGGTCTGTTTGGCGGGGCTGCACGAAAATTGGTGGTGGATTCATCTAGGCTTGTCCAACTGCAACCCGATACTGGCTCGGAAGGCGTGCTCCTCGCCCTGATTGCAACAGCGGTACACGCCATTAGGCGCTTCGAAAATGATGAGTTGCCTCAGTTAATCGTTGGGCATGGGGTTCTAGGCCGCTTAGTGGCGAGAATCTGCCAATCCATGGGCGCCAAAGATTTGCGCGTTTGGGAGCAAAATCCGGCTCGCCGAGACAGCAATACGCCCTACCCCGTATTGGATCCCAAGGACGATACGGGCAGTCGCTATGAGCGAATTTGTGACGTATCGGGTGATGCCTCAATTTTAGAGTCACTCCTGCCTAGCCTGAGCAAAGGCGGCTGGATCGTTCTAGCCGGTTTTTATCACCAACCCATACAGTTTGATTTCCCAGTTGCGTTCATGTCGGAAGCAACCTTACGCATCGCCGCAGAATGGCAGCCAGAAGATCTTGAGTTTGCGCGAACCTTACTCGCTGAAAATCAAATCGCGGTTCGAGATCTCATCACCCATCAATACACCGCCCAAGACGCTGCGCCAGCCTATGACAAAGCGTTTTCTGATCCCAAATGTTTAAAAATGATTCTTGACTGGAGGGCCGTATGAGTCCCAGCGAAGCACAAGTCTATGATCCAGGCCTAGAGGCTAGCGGCGAACGCGCTGACATGATTGCCAGCTCTACCGCAGAAGCCCCGAAAACGCAGATTATTGCGATTTATGGGAAAGGTGGCATTGGCAAGAGTTTTACGCTCTCTAACCTGTCTTACATGATGGCGCAGCAGGGCAAAAAGGTCTTACTGATAGGCTGTGACCCAAAAAGTGATACCACATCACTGCTCTTCGGTGGCAAGGCTTGCCCGACCATTATTGAAACCGCAGCCGCCAAAAAAGCGGCGGGAGACGAAGTCAGGGTAGAAGACGTGTGCTTTAAGCGCGATGGGGTTTTCGCCATGGAGCTTGGCGGTCCTGAGGTAGGACGAGGTTGTGGTGGGCGCGGCATTATCCACGGATTTGAAACATTGGAGAAGCTGGGCTTTCACGACTGGGACTTTGATTATGTACTGCTCGATTTTCTCGGCGATGTCGTCTGCGGTGGCTTCGGTCTGCCGATTGCCAGAGATATGTGCCAGAAAGTTATCGTCGTGGCGTCCAATGACCTCCAGTCGTTATATGTTGCCAACAACGTTTGCTCAGCGGTGGAGTACTTCCGAAAGCTCGGTGGTAACGTCGGTGTTGCCGGCATGGTCACCAACAAAGACGATGGTAGCGGCGAGGCTCAAGCATTTTGCGAGGCTGTGGGCATCCCCGAGTTGGCCTCAATTCCCGCAAACGACGACATTCGGCGCAAGAGCGCTAACTACGAAATTATAGGCACTCCAGAGAGCGAATGGGGGTCTCTATTTGCAGGCCTAGCCAGCAACGTTGCAGAAGCACCCCCAGCCCAACCTGCCCCATTAACCCAAGACGGCCTTCTAGAGCTGTTCGATGGCGACGCCGTTGGACGTAATGTTGTGCTACAACCGGCGACCCTTTCAGACCTTTGTGATGTCACAAAACTCGAGCAACCTTCTCTGGAGGTTGTTTACGACAATGTCTGATCACGCACCAAAGAGCCCAGAGACTATTCCACTGGTGGCAGAAGATGCCACCGATGCACCGGGTTGTGCCGGAGGCTCTAGAGCCCTGCGTGATCAAGCAGCAGGTAAGGCCAATCAAGAGACGCTCGATCAGTACGCTAAAGACTACCCCGTAGGGCCTCACGATCAGCCTCAGAGCATGTGTCCGGCGTTTGGGTCCCTAAGGGTTGGCCTACGAATGCAACGTACGGCAACCGTTCTGAGCGGCTCAGCATGTTGTGTCTACGGATTAACATTTACCTCGCACTTCTATGGCGCCCGTCGAACCGTAGGATACGTGCCCTTTGATTCTGAATCTCTCGTTACCGGCAAACTCTTTGAAGACATCAGAGAGTCAGTTCATACCCTGGCTGATCCTGACAAATATGATGCAGTGGTTGTCATCAACCTTTGTGTACCTACAGCATCTGGCGTTCCATTAGACCTATTACCGAAAGTCATTAATGGTGTGAGGATCATCGGCATTGATGTGCCAGGCTTTGGCGTGCCAACCCATGCTGAAGCAAAAGATGTGTTGGCTGCTGCCATGCTGAAATATGCGCGCACGGAAGTAACCGCAGGTCCTGTGGCGCGGCCTAACAGCATAAAGGCTGGGGACAGCAAGCCCTCAATCGCACTGTTGGGTGAAATCTTTCCTGTCGATGCCATCGTGATCGATCGTTTATTAGCGCCGTTAGGCGCAAGTGCTGGCCCCGTTGTTCCCACGCGTGAATGGCGAGAGCTCTACGCCGCATTAGACAGCAGTTTAGTCGCCATGCTTCATCCTTTCTACAGCGCCTGCAACCGGGAGTTCGCCGCCGCAGGTAAGCCGGTCATTGGCTCTGCCCCTGTCGGCGCGGAAGGAACCGCAGAATGGATCACCGCCATAGGCTCGGCTCTGGGTACCCCCGCCGAGGTCATAGCCAAGCATCGCGACACGCTACGTCAATCTATTGCCGACGCCATCGCTGCAAACCCCATCAAGGCGCGCATGACCCTATCGGGTTATGAGGGCTCCGAATTACTCGTCGGTCGCTTACTCGTCGAAAGTGGCGCGGACCTGCGTTACGTCGGCAGTGCCTGTCCTGGCACAAAATGGAATGCGCACGACAAAGAATGGCTTGAGGCCCATGGGGTCAATGTCAAGTTTCGCGCATCACTGGAGGATGACCTCTGTGCCGTCGATGCCTTTGAACCCGATCTTGCCATTGGCACCACGCCGGTCGTGCAACACGCGAAGCAAAAAGGCGTCCCTTCACTGTACTTCACCAACCTAATTTCTGCTCGACCATTGATGGGTCCTGCTGGAGCGGGTTCGCTCAGCCAGGTTATTAACACTGCCGTGAATAACAAATCGCGTTTTGATGCCATGGACTCATTCTTTGAGGGCGTGGGTTCAGGTGATGCTGCCGGCGTTTGGACTGAAGACACGATTAACCGGTCTGGCCTTCTCAAAACGAGAGAGGTCGCCTGATGCTTGTCTTCGATCATGACAGGGCTGGCGGTTACTGGGGCTCCGTGTATGTGTTTACGGCAGTAAAAGGACTACAAGTTATTATTGATGGCCCAGTGGGCTGTGAAAACCTACCTGTGACCTCGGTGCTGCATTACACCGACGGACTTCCACCCCACGAATTACCTATCGTTGTCACTGGACTGGCCGAAGAGGAGTTGGGGCAAAAGGGCACCGAGGGTGCGCTGCGCCGGGCCCATCAAACCTTAGATGCAGAGCGCCCAAGCGTCGTCGTGACCGGATCCATTGCAGAAATGATTGGCGGCGGTGTCACCCCCGCAGATACCAACATAAAGCGTTTTCTGCCCAGAACCATCGACGAGGATCAGTGGCAGAGTGCCGATCGCGCCCTAGTCTGGCTGTGGGATCAGTACGGCGGTAAAAAGAAGAAGCGAAAAGCCGCCAAGGAAAATGCCGTACCTTTGGTCAACATCATCGGCCCCGCCTACGGTTATTTCAACACCGCATCAGACCAGGCTGAGATTGTCCGATTAGTCGAGGGCATGGGCGCCCAAGTCAATCGTGTATTTCCTTTGGGATGTCACCTCGATGATATCCCCTCTCTGGGAGATGCCGATGCCAACGTGTGTATGTACCGAGAATTTGGCTCGAAGCTCTGTCAGGCTCTAGAAAAGCCCTGGTTTCAAGCACCCTTTGGGCTGCACAGCACCACCAAATTTTTACGCGCACTGGGCGAGGAACTCGGGTTAGATCCTGAGCCGTTTATCGAGCAGGAGCGCCATACCACCCTCAAGCCCGTCTGGGATCTTTGGCGCTCAGTCACACAAGATTTTTTCGGCACCGCAAATTTTGGCATCTCGGCAACCGAAACCTACACCCGGGGTGTGCGACATTTTCTTGAAGACGAACTGGGGCTGCCCTGCGCCTTCCACTTTTCTCGTAAACCCGGCGTCAAACCTGACAACGAAACCATCCGGCAAACGATAGCCGATACATCACCACTTATTCTATTCGGCAGCTACAACGAGCGCATGTACCTCGCAGAATTGGGCGGAAAGAGCATTTACATTCCAGCATCGCTTCCCGGCACGATTATTCGACGCCACACGGGAACGCCTTTTATGGGGTACAGCGGTGCCAGCTATTTACTGCAGGAAGTCTGCAACGCCTTATTTGATGCCTTGTTCAACATCCTGCCACTGGGCACCGAAATGGATGCCGTCGAAGCAACACCTGCGCGAGCAGCACTGCGCTGGGCTGAAGAGGCTGAAAAAACACTGGAAACACTGGTTGCCAAGCAACCGATATTGGTACGAATTTCTGCGGCGAAAAGAATCCGAGATGCTGCAGAACATGCCGCGAAGCACCAAGGTGCTGAAACCGTGAGTAAAGAACATGTGCTGCGTGCAGGTCTTGAAGTCAAGACCGGTCATGCAGCCTGAGCGCGAGGGAGAAATACGATGAATCATTCATCAGAGCAAAAAGGACATCAGCAATCATTGGGCGAGCAACTGCAATTTCGATTGCTGCTTAGCGTAGCCTTCTGCTGGTTTTTCATAGGTGCAGTGGTGTGTCGCCTGACGTTTCAGTCAGTGGCCCATGCTTCACCCGATGAAAGCTGTTTTCAAGCAGCTAAAAAGGCAGCATACGGCGTGGTTCCCTACGCCTTCATGCACGTCTGAACAACAGGGACGGCCGGGAAGGTCGTACCTACCGAGAAGTAATAACCGATGGCGCGCAATGGATAGCGACGCACAGGGATTGAGGGACATGACATGTCATTACTGAGTTTTGAGAGGAAGTACCGTGTCAGGGGTGGCACGCTGGTTGGAGGAGACCTCTTTGACTTCTGGGTGGGGCCATTTTACGTCGGCTTCTTCGGAGTCAGCACTGCCTTCTTCGCCTTACTTGGAACTGCGCTTATTTTGGTCGGCGCATCCATGGGTGACACCTGGAACGTTTGGCGCATAAGCATTGCACCACCCGATTTATCGTATGGCTTAGGGGTGGCCCCCTTCGCAGAAGGAGGCGCGTGGCAATTGATTACCATTTGCGCGATCGGTGCGTTTGTCTCTTGGATACTCCGACAAGCAGAAATTGCGCGAAAACTAGGCATGGGACTGCACATTCCCTTTGCCTTTAGCTACGCCGTTCTCGCCTACGTTACTCTGGTTGTGATTCGCCCCATGCTTCTCGGTGCATGGGGTCACGGCTTCCCCTACGGCATTCTTAGCCATCTCGATTGGGTCTCAAACGTCGGCTACCAGTTTTTACATTTTCACTACAACCCAGCCCACATGATCGCAATTACATTCTTCTTCACAACGGCAATGGCGTTGTCCATGCACGGATCTTTGATCCTGATGGCCACCGACCCTCGGGATGGCGAGAAGGTGAAGACTGGCGAGCACGAAAATACCTTTTTCCGCGATGATATCGGTTACTCCATTGGTGCCCTTGGCATTCACCGCTTAGGTCTATTCGTAGCACTGGGCGCGGCCTTCTGGAGCGCAGTGTGCATCGTGATCAGCGGCCCCTTCTGGACTAGAGGATGGCCGGAATGGTGGAACTGGTGGCTTGAACTGCCCATCTGGAACTGAGGAGAGACTGAATCATGATTGAATACCAGAATATTTTCACACAGGTTCAGGCCGATGCTCCCGATTACCCTGGAGTGCCCATCGGCAAGGATGAAGAGCATCGAATGGGTGGCCCCATTCACAGCTGGATAGCGGGCAAACTTGGTGATGCACAGATTGGCCCAATTTACCTGGGCCCGTCAGGCTTCTTCGCCTTTTTGTGCGGCTTCATAGCCTTTGAGATCATTGGTCTCAACATGTGGGCCTCGGTTAACTGGGATCCCATCGAGTTCATTCGCCAACTGCCGTGGCTAGCTCTAGAGCCGCCCCCCCCCGCCTATGGACTGAGTATTCCACCCCTTAACGACGGTGGCTGGTGGTTAATAGCCGGGTTTTTCCTCACCGCATCGATATTTCTTTGGTGGTGGAGAACCTTCACCATTTCCAGAAACCTGGGCATGAGCAACTACCTAGCGTGGGCTTTCGCTGCGGCTATCTGGTTGTACCTGGTGCTTGGTTTTATCCGCCCCGTTCTCATGGGCAGCTGGAGTGAAGCTGTGCCCTTTGGCATCTTCCCGCACCTGGATTGGACGGCTGCCTTCTCAATGCGTTACGGCAACTTGTTCTACAACCCTTTCCACATGCTTTCAATCGTCTTCCTTTACGGATCGGCTATTTTGTTCGCCATGCACGGAGCTACGATTCTCGCGGTAAGTCGCTACGGCGGCGATCGCGAGATTGATCAGGTTACCGACATCGGCACTGCCGGTGAAAGGTCCATGCTGTACTGGCGCTGGTGCATGGGCTTCAACGCCTCCATGGAATCTATCCACCGCTGGGCTTGGTGGTTTGCTGTGCTAACCGTAATAACCGGTGGCATAGGCATTCTGCTCACTGGAACAGTTGTAGAAAACTGGTATCTCTGGGGTGTGAAGCACGGTATTGCACCGGCTTACCCTGTTATCGACGCGGTACCTGTCGTTGATCCTATGATGGAGGCGAACCCATGAAATTACCTCAGTTTATTCGCGCCACTGTAGTGGTTCTCGCTGGCAGCTTGTTGCTGACCGGCTGTGAAAAGCCACCACCAGAAACTGTTCAGCTAGGCTATCGTGGTGTAGGAATGGAATTGGTCGCTAATCCAAAAACTCTGGCAGCGACTGTTGCGGCAAACCAGGTTCCTACGCCTCAACCGCCCGTTCCTGCTGTCGGACCCAAAGCCGGCGATATTTATCAAAACGTACAGGTTCTGGGTGATCTCAGTGTCGGGGAATTCACCCGCCTGATGGCCGCCATGACCGAATGGATCTCTCCCGAAGAGGGGTGTAACTACTGCCACGTGGCGGAAGGCTTTCAGTACGACACCAAGTACACCAAGCGCGTTGCCAGAGTCATGACTTTAATGACCCAGCAAGCCAATGTTGAATGGGGCGACCACGTCGGGGGCGCAGGTGTAACGTGCTATACCTGTCACCGTGGCAAAAACATTCCTGAGTATGTGTGGGCCACCGATCCCGGACGGCCCCATGCCCCAGGCGTCATGACGGCAGGTCAAAATATTGCCTCAGTGACAGCCGCGTATAGCTCCTTACCCAACGATCCTTTGACCCCATACCTAGAAGGTGATGAAGAGGACGCTGCAACACTGCCGTGGCGGGTTGCGGGCCAAACCGCCCTACCCAATGGCAACCGATCGTCGGTCAAGCAAACAGAGTACATCTACAGCTTGATGATGCATTTTTCTGATTCTCTAGGCGTGAACTGTACGCACTGTCACAACACTCGAGCGTTCTACGATTGGGAGCAAAGCTCTCCGGCGAGAGTACGCGCATGGCATGGGATTCGGATGGTCAGGGAGATGAATACCAAGTATGTCAATCAGACCACTGACTGGTTGCCAGACCACCGTAAAGGGCCCATGGGAGATCCCCTTAAGGTGAACTGCGCCACCTGCCACCAAGGGGCCTATAAGCCCATGCTTGGCGCCAATATGGTGAAAGACTATCCGAACCTAGCACGTACAACGCTGCTAGAACCGAAGGAAGAGACGGCGCCAGCTTCTGAAACAGAAGCAGCTGCTGAGGAAATAACCGAGGACATGCCCGCACAGGCAAATGCGGGCAGTAGTGACCAAGGGATGACTGCTGGAAATTAGTCATCTCACGCCGATCTTAAAATCGGCACCTAGCTTTGCACTTGGAGACTTCTCCTAGTGCAGGGGGATGAGAGAAGGCGCCACCTAGTGGCAACGACTCTCAAACAACCGTCGCACCGACGCCTTCTTGGCATCTTAGCGGCATCTGCTTGAAAAAACATGGGAGGTAAAACCATGAGCGAGCAAGGCGGAAGCCCATCAGGGCTAACAAGCAATGAGGCCAAGGAGTTCCATAGTGCTTTTGTAATGGGATGGGTTGGTTTCGTTGCCATAGCGGTGGCAGCACATGTACTGATATGGATGTGGAAACCCTGGTTCTCTTGATCAGGTTGTCATCGTAAACCCTGTGGAAGTGCCCCTAGTAGGGGCCGAACCACGACTAACGGAGAAAAACTATGCATAGAGTATGGATGCTATTTGATCCACGTAGGATACTCGTAGCTCTTGCTGCGTTCCTGTTTGTTCTCGCATTGTTCATTCACTTCATTCTTTTGAGCTCTAGTTATAACTGGCTCGACGGAGAAGTAATGGCTACAGCGAGCCACATGCAAGCCCTACCCGCAGAACGTAAGTGACGCGGTAGCTACCCTGGCCCCTAGGGGCCGGGACTTTTTTGACCCGAAGAGAGGACATCGATCTTCTCTTAGACCACAGAGACTGAGTTAACATGCGCTTCCCCCAGTGCCAACTCGCTCACCCTAGTGTGAAATCTCTGAGGCACCCTTCGGGGCGGGTCACTTTACCCCCGTCTATTTAGGAATTCGTTATGAACGAAGTGCTCGGTCAGGTCTCTTTTGACTCCGAGGACCTCATTTTGGTTGACGCATCGGATCAGGTGATCGGCAACGCACCCAAGAAATCCGTACACCTTCCTGGGGGACAGCTCCACCGCGCCTTCTCGATTTTTGTTTATGCAAACCACAACAAAGTCTTGCTGCACAAGCGTAGTCCTGAGAAGCCACTATGGCCCAATTTCTGGACTAATAGCTGTTGTAGCCACCCTAGAATGGGGGAGACCTACCAAGATGCGGTACACCGCCGACTACAAGAAGAGCTTGGCATTCAAACGCCGCTCACGCGGGTTTATCAGTTTGAGTATCAGGCACATTTTGGTTCAGTGGGGACTGAGCACGAGCTCTGTGCCGTCTATGTTGGACATCTCGAAGAACCCATCGACATTAGGCCGCATCCCAACGAAATTTCACAATGGGGCTGGTTTGATGTAGAGGAAGTTGATCGTTGGGTAGCAGCTGCACCTGAGGAGTTTACGCCTTGGTTTTTAATGGAATGGCGAACTCTGCGCGAGAAATATACCGAGTCAGTTGCATCGCTTACATCGAGTGCACCAGGCAAACTTTGATCGCTGCCCTGCCCTGTTAAAAGGTACGTTTGATAGCAAACATCCGAGAAAGCCGGATCCGACGCCACTGTCCACAGCGCTACGGCACAGTATTAACGACGTTTAGGCAGATTTCGAGATACGGAGATCACCTGAATCAGGGTCCCAAAACTGCAGCAGCCTGAACCGACCCGAGTCAGTCACATGCACCCACTCCGATTCAGCCGTGACTAAATTTTCAGCCTGTAAGTTGTCGAGTAAATCCTTCTGCTCAGCCACTTCAAAATCAGCCAATGGTGCGCGTAGCTCTTCGCTAAGCCTGTGGACTAATCGACGCTGCTTGGCCTCTGCAGTAGTGAATTGCACGCCAGCAAAAGTTGGGTTTTCATTATTCTCAAGGGCAACCTGCCATGCATCGAGACTGTCTTGATTTCTTGACAGTAGGTTAGGTAACTCAGATACCGCACCAAGACCCACACCAAGAACGATTCGCGTTGGCTTATCCGAATAACCTAATCGGTTACGCACCAAACGCCCCTCTGCCTGGGCGAGGCTCAGTGCGTCAGCGGGCTTTACAAAGCTGTTAATCCCAACCCATTCGTACCCGGAGTCTTCCAGGTGATTTACGATCGCGGCAAACATTGCCATTTTTTCTGCCACCGAAGGCATGCTATGGGAGTCGATACCTCGTTGATGCTCAAAACGCTGTTCATCACGCACGAAGGGTCTGCAAAGTAATCGGGAAGGGTTCATTTCGCTAAGGATACTCAGCCCCTCCCGCACTGCGCTGACTGTTTGGCCAGGCAATCCATAAACAATATCGAAGGTTATGGTGTCAAAATTGACTGCGTTGGCCGTGCTTAGCATGTCGTGCAGTAACTCCGGAGAGTAACTTCTGCCTAGCCCCTGAGGCGAACTGGCATCGATCTCGCGCACCTCAATGCGTAAATTGCGGAAGCCCAAACCTTTGATCAGCTCGAGTTGCGTCCTAGATGTTCGGTCCGGAGTAATTTCAAAAACCGTTTCACAATCATTACCGACGAAAAAATGCTTATCGATGAGGGTGGTTAATCTCGCTAATTGAGCGTTACTCAACATGCTGGGAGTGCCGCCGCCAACATGCAGCTGAGCCAATGAGCGCCCTCGTCCGATGCGTCCTGAAATTAAGGCCAATTCGGTTTCCAAATTGCTGAGGTACCGGTCAATGACGGTGGTGTCTACCGTGATTTCAGCAACCCTATCGCAGCTAATGCAACGGGTGGCGCAAAATGGCAGGTATATTTGCAGGCTAAAGCCTTTATCAAAATCACCCCGCATGGCCGCGGTGTCTAGGGCGTTAGCAAATGCTGTGGAGGAAAGTCGTACTTCTCGGTCACCCAGAATTGGGGTGTTGGTTGGGCCTGACGTGACGAGCGGCGGTTCCGGTCTGACTGGGCTTGTATCTTGGTTCATCAACAGCCTCCATCTGCTCGAAAGCAGAGCTGGCAAGCCTCAAAACCACCCTGTTCCCTCATCTTCTTGAGAGCACTTAGCGGCGCCCCACGGGCTAGGCTCTGGGCATCATTTCTATATTTATGCGGCCCTTGGATAGAACAGTAGACCTCCGGCTTGTTTAGGTCAAGTTTGTTTGCCAGAGTTTTTGCATTAACTTCCTGCATTAACTGATTCCGCTAGGACTGAGGTTCAGATTTGGTCACAGCCGGCCCCCTATCGGGTGCTGCCCAATCCCAAAGTGCTGCGTCTCTAAAAGGCGCCATTAAAAATAGGTGCTCTAGTGTGCCAAGAGCAGCAATTGCACCTGCTAGTGTCAATGCGATCATGAGACCCAACTCAGCCGTCTGCATTGCTGAATCCATGAAAAGAAAAGTGACGAGAGCCCCAAGTGCCACCGAAACCGGAAACAAAGGGTTCAACAGGCGTCTGGGAATGTATGAGTGAACATAAGCCAGATGTTCAGGTAACCAACTCTGGTTGTAGTTGCGCACGCCCAGCACTAGATTCAGTTTGCTGCTCCAGCGCATCAACCACAGCACAGTAAACGTCCACAGCGCAGTTTGGTTGGTTTGCTGCCAACTCAGCCAAACCAACACACCAACCATCACGAGTAGCGTGAGTTCGTGCCACAAACATGTGCTCAGGCCGAGTCGCATCCGCGATGCCGTGGTTGCTCCCTCAGGGCAGGCCTCTTTTCTGGGGCCGGTGATAAAGCCCATGAGATAGCCCATTTCCAACCAACCCCAAAGCAATAACGCCAGACAAAAAGCCAATACAACGCTCTGCGGGGTGGACTCATAGACCGACGTCGCGACCCCATAAAAAGCCAGCAACATGGTTAGCGTAGACACCACAAATATCTTACGGTGATAGCGCTCAGAGCGATGCACAAGCCACAAAATAACGCCGGTGGAAAACCACCACCCAGTTAACGCAACGAGCAATGCCAGCCCAAATTCGTTCATCGACTGCCAGCCATCAACGGCAACCCCGGCTCTTGCGCGAGTAAAGCTGCGAATTCCGCCATATTGGTAGGGCCAAAGGCCACTAGATCGATAACCTGCTCAGTCAGGGGGTCAATCAACTGCAACCGCCCGTCTTCGTAGAGGTTTAGGTGAAATCCGGTTTGGGCAAATAACCCTTGTTGGTGGCGAGTACGCACCAAACTTCTAACGACACCACGAATAAAGCTGCCCTCTCCCGCCGTCAGCGTGCGAACAATGACACTGGAGGCTGCATCAGATATGACCACCTCACCGTCAGCGCCATCACTAAACAGCAGAGTTCTAGCTTGGACGAGGGCACCGATCGGAGCATCAGCCACAATAATATTGTCTGTTGTACGCGCCAGTAAAACAGCCGCAACAACAAAAAGAAGGCCGAGAGCAATCAGAGCCATAAGCCGATCACTAACTCGGCGGATGTGTCTAACTTCTCCCGACATTTCAGCCTGCGACAACGGATTGACCACTCACTAAAGCCTCGCGCTGCGCCGCTTTTACCTTGCCACCATTGACTAAATCGCCCTCTAAAGGCGCCATACCTTCAGAGCGTACTGTCTGAGCCAACAGGCGAGCCACATTTTGTGCATCGGGTATACCGCGAAATAGCGGTTGAATCTTTCGGAAACCTAGCAGGCGCACATGTGGCCAGAGCAGCATGTAGTAAAGCTTGGTATCTGATGTCGGGGTGAACAACATATCGCCTGTGCCGTCGCTACATAGACGCAGACCTGCACTTTGTAACTTTTCTAATGGGAGATTCACCATCATTGGCGTCGCCACACCTGAACGCAGTACTAGGCGTTTATTGGTTAAGGTGTAAACCGTACTTCGAGCATATAACCAGGCCGCCCCGGCCAACAGGCCCAGAGAAACACTCGCCAGGGTTAACTGCCAAGAAACCCCCGCCCAAATATGGCTGCTACTAGCGCCATCCATGAGCTTATAAACAACGTGAATACCAATCAAAGCGGCAAAATATAAGGCCAGAGTTCGCACCTGAAAAACCCGATTGGCGAGCGCCGTCCAGCGAGGCACTCCCTGCCATACAATCTTTTCACCTTCTGGCAGGTCCTCGGGCAGTCCATGGACGGGCTCGTATTCGTACTCTCTCACAGCCAAGGCTCCTGTCTTTCGGGCATCGCATAGAGCGTACCGCCACCATAAAAAGCCGTAATCTTGTCTTCTTCTTGCAGTGTCACTTGGTCAGGATTGGCCAACTTTGGCACCTGGACAAATTGATCGCTTCGAATCGATTTAACCTGCACTGTGCCATCTTTAGAAACCCGGGCCATGGTCATAGGCAAAAGACGTGTACCGTCCCCGACATCGACTTCGGCGTAACGGAATAATGGCTCAGCACGATCAACCCAAAGGTCAACAACAGTCCCGCCTTGTTTTCCATCGCAGGCCATCACTGCACAGCCTCTGGGATCGGGATCGCGGCTGTTTACGTTGTGCTCACCATCGACTCTAAGCGGCACGATTCTAGGCTCGCCATCGACCGTAAGGTCCGGCTTTTCAGGGCGAGTGGCCCAAGCTGCAGGGCCCACACCGTCGACCATAGGATCACCGGTTGGCTCTATGGGGTAACCCGCCGATGGACCTGTTGATTTGGCCTTAAGCTCATAGCTCGCAGGCGCAGGTCCGGGTAACGTTCGACTGCCCTGGCCATTGGCCAGATCGTAGGTTTTAGGCATTGGCATGCCGCCAACCCCTTCACGGAGTGTATCTCCTTTCCCTTCAAGCTCGAGAGGCCAGCCCTCACGCTTGCCCTCGCGGTGCAGGTAAAACACCAGCACGAAAAAGAAAATCCAAAAGGCGTACAACGCCACCTGTGCGACATCAATGTAACCGGTTATGGCTCCAGTACCCATTGTATTGCTCCTCAGTTTTTACTTGTTATCCCGGAAAATCTGCGAGGCGCAGATCCGGTGGTTGCTGTAACTGTTCACCGGGCTGACGCACTAATGGTCCCAGTGCAATCAAAGCGGCAAACAGAATGAAAATTTCAATGTGATAGACCACGGCGTAAGCGGTGGTGGGCATATTCAGTGCCGTACCCATCATGCCTAAGCTGACCCATCCTTCGACCACATCGCGGATCGCGCCTCCAGCGAAAATAGCGATACCCGTAGCGGTGACTTGCACTGCACCCCAAACGCCCAAGGTCAAACCCGTGAGTTGGTCCGTTCGATCGAGAGTCATGATGGCGGTCAGAGTACCGACTGCAAACAGGCCGTTACCGACACCAATCGCCAAAGTCCCAAATCTGAACAACGTTTCTGACACCAAGGGAGCGGCGAAAACAACCGCGGAAAAAGCAAAAACGCCTATCATCGCGCCGACGGCAGAAATTCGAATAGGATCAGCCCCCCTTGCCAACAAACGCGCAGCGATGAAGAAAGCCAGCAGCATGCCAATGCCTAATATCGCCGTGAGTTGCGTGGTTTCACTGACTGACATGTTGAGAATTTGAGCACCGTAGGGCTCCAGTAAAATATCCTGCATCGTGAAGCCCACCGTACCAAGGGCGACAGCCACCAAGAGCCTTCGTGCTTTGGGTTGCTCATCAAATTGGCGCCAGACTTCTCTAAACGCCGGTCGTACAAGATCATGGCGTGTCAGGTGCGGTTGTCTGGCTTCCTGCTTCCATAGGGCTACGAAGTTGAGCAAAACCGTGACGACCGCAACGCCTTGCAGTACCTGAATGAGTCGAATGTAGTTGAAATCTGTCAGCAACTGAGCAAAACCGAGACTCGCAACGACGGTTCCAACCAGCAACATGACGTACAGAAGCGCTACGACACGCGGCCTCGACTCCTCGCTCGCAAGATCAGTCGCTAGCGCTAATCCTGCCGTCTGGGTCGTATGCATGCCGATGCCCACAAGAATAAAAGCAAGCATGGCCGCGGCTGGCCCCAACAGTTCTGGACCGTTGTGAGGCTCAGTCATGACAATAAGCGCAAAAGGCATTATGGCGAATCCGCCAAATTGGAGTAGCGTTCCCATCCAGAGATAGGGAACTCGGCGCCAACCCAAATAGGACCGATGAAAATCTGAGCGAAAGCCTACCAACGCACGAGCCGGTGCCAATAGCAAAGGGATAGCCACCATGAGTGCCACCAGCCAAGCAGGCTGCCCTAACTCAACCACCATAATGCGATTAAGCGTTCCCGTAAGCATCACCGCGGCCATACCGACCGACACCTGAAACAAGGCAAGGCGCATCAAACGGCTCAAGGCCAAATTTTCGCTGACCGCATCGGCAAAAGGTAGCCACTGGCTGCCTATTCCCTGAATGAATTCACCGAAATTTTGGCGGGAGGTGATCATCTGCGCGTTAGTTCCATGGCATGGGAAATATAAAACCCTCTGGACACACGAAAATCTCGAGCCATCTGCCATTGCGCAAATTCAGGCTGAGAGGCCACGGCGCGCTGAAGCTGGGATACAGCCATTGGCGCAATAGCCGGTGAGCGGTTGCCCCTAGGGAACCATTGCCCCACGCTGTGCATAGCCGTCAACAGTGGCGTTTTCGGCGCAAAGGTAAAGACAATGCTGCTGTTCACGGTCTCAGCCATTGCCGCCAGTGTTCGCAGGCCGTCTTCAGATTCGTAGTGGATCAGCGAGTCCATAGCGACAATATGGTCAAATGTCCCGAGATCTAGATCACCCATATCCCCGACTTGAAAATCAATACTGCCGCGCATCGCCGTATTACCCACCCGCTCTTGAGCGAGGGCGACCAGAGTCGGTGACAAATCGACAGCAACAACGTCTGCACCCCTGCGACTGGCCTCTACTGAAAAAGCCCCGGTTCCGCATCCCGCGTCAAGAACGCGTTTACCTGAGAGATCCTCTGGCAGCCAGTCTAGAAGTTGGGCGCGCATGGTATCCCGGCCCTCACGCACCGTTTGGCGGATGCGTCCCACAGGGGCATCCGATGTCAGCTTGGCCCAGGTGTCCGCTGCAGTACGGTCAAAATACTGTTCGATTTCCTGCCGGCGCTGTTCATAAGTCACCACGTTTATTTTCCCGTCCCTAATCAGTCAAAACCAAGAAAATCGAAGAGCTCACGATCTTTCATGGGTGTTACTGGCAGTGCTTCTGTGCCATCCCAAAGACACTGTGCCAAATTCATGTACTCGCGCTGCACCAAATCGAGGCCATCGGCATCACCCATTTCGAAAATCGTAGACTTCTTCAGCCGGCTACGGCGTATGACATCTAGATCAGGGAAATGCGCCAGGCGCTTCATACCCGTCGCCTCATTGAAGCGATCAATTTCATCGGTACCGGCACTGCGATTGGCAATAACCCCGCCCAGTCTCACAGCGTAATTTTTGGCTTTTGCGTTGATGGCAGTGGCAATCCGATTCATGGCAAAAATGGAGTCGAAGTCATTGGCGGTTACAACAACCGCGCGCTCTGCATGCTGCAGAGGTGATGCAAACCCGCCGCAAACGACGTCACCTAAAACATCGAAAATAACCACATCGGCATCGTCTAAAAGATGGTGTTGTTTTAACAGCTTGACCGTTTGCCCTACGACATAACCACCACAGCCCGTACCTGCAGGGGGTCCACCCGCCTCGACACACTGAACACCGTTGTATCCTTCGAAAACATAGTCCTCAGGACGCAGTTCCTCAGAATGAAATTCCACCGACTCAAGCACATCAATCACTGTGGGCATAAGCGCTTTGGTGAGAGTAAACGTTGAGTCATGCTTTGGGTCACAACCAATCTGAATGACGCGCTTACCGAGTTTTGAGAACGCCGCGCTCAAATTCGAGGAGGTCGTACTCTTGCCAATCCCTCCTTTACCATAGACAGCAAACACCTTGGCCTTGTCTATTTGAATTTGGGGGTCTAGGTGGACCTGAACACTGCCATCTCCGTCAGGAGATTTTCCACCCGCGTCAATTGCTTTTATAGGGATATGATTATTGCGTACATTCATGCGACCGCCTCAGGTGATATTCCTTCCATCCAATCTTCCAAGTCCTCACCAGCTTCACGCAGAGCGCTCAAAGAAGCTTCGTCAGGATCCCAATACTGGCGCTCGTGCGCCTCCAGTAATCTGTTGGCCACGCGGGACGCAGCCTTTGGGTTTAACAGCGCAAGTCGTCGACGCATATCCTCATCAAGGATAAAAGTTTCCGACAACTGCTGATAAACCCAGGGGGCAACTTGGCCCGTTGTAGCAGACCAGCCCATGGTGTTCGTGACATGGGTTTCAATAGCCCGAACCCCTTCATATCCGTGGTCTAGCATGGACTCATACCACTTGGGGTTTAAAACCCGTGTGCGAGTTTCCAGTGCTACCTGTTCGGCCAAAGTGCGAATTTTTTCATTACCGGTGGTGTGATCAGCAATGTAAACGGGAACCGAGTCACTACCGGTACGACGTATGGCTCGACTAATGCCACCGAGCGTGTCGAAGTAATGATCGACGGTAGTCACACCAATCTCCACAGAATCAAGATTTTGATAGGCCAAATCGACTCTAGAAAGCATATCGGTGAGCAGTTCAGTATTCTGTGACACCGCACCGTAGCGGCCATAAGCGTGCCCTTTGCGTGCGGTAAAGGTCTCGGCCAACTCGTCCTCGTTTTCCCAAGCTCCACTGTCGATCAGCATGTTCACGTTAGATCCGTAGGTGCCCTCAGCGTTACTAAACACCCGCAGAGCGGCAGTTTCGAGGTCACATCCATGCTCCGCCTGATAAGCCAAAGCGTTGGCTCTTATGGCGTTTTTAGAAATAGGTTCGTCGGCCATAGCCGCGAGATAAGCCGCCTCGGCCAGTAATCGTGTCTGCAAGGGCAGTAAATCGCGAAAAATACCCGAAAGCGTCATGACAACGTCGATACGAGGCCGACCCAAGGTCTCTAGATCAATCAGCTCGGCGCCACAAAGGCGGCCGTAGCTATCGAGTCGCGGCTGAGCTCCCATTAAGGCCAGAGCCTGAGCAATGGCAATTCCCTCTGATTTAAGGTTATCGGTACCCCATAAAACCAGCGCAATTGAAGTGGGTAATCCGTCGCTGTCTTGCTCATGCCTAGCCAACAGTTGGCGCGCTTGCCGATCGCCCTCTTTGACGGCGTATTGGCTGGGCAACCGGAAGGGGTCAAAGCCATGTAAATTGCGCCCAGTGGGAAGCATATCTGGGGAACGCAAGAGATCACCCCCGCCCACGGGAGGAATAAATCGTCCGTCCAATGCTCTCAGAAGCGCAGGAAGCTCGCTGTCGTGTCCCAGCGCAGTTTTAGCCGACACCAGTAACTCGAGGTAGGCCTGACGTTCGGCTTCAGGATGCCCCGATAGCTCGGGGTAATTGATCAGCTCTGAGATTTGCGCGTTATCGAGAACACGCTCTAGCAGGTTATCACTGGGTTGAAATTGCCCCTGTGCTGTCGAAATTGACTGCAACAGGGTCAGGCGATCTTCTCTGGGCATGATTTCGCCGACCACATGTAATCCATAAGGGATCAGTGATTCTTCGATCTCATTGAGTTGATGGCGCAGATCCTCAATGGCAACTTCGACGTCTTGATCCCAGCTCGCGGGGTTTAGATCGCAAGCCTCTGCTTGTTCTCGAATCAGCCCCACCAGCTCACCGAGAGAGTCCGCGTCCTGATCATGATCTCGTCGGCGCCAACGATCAATAGAATCGCCCAAGGTTTTGAGCTCTTGATATAGATCAGCATTAGCCACCGGGGGCGTCAAATAACTGATTAAAGTTGCTGCCGATCGGCGCTTCGCTATTAAACCCTCCGAAGGGTTGTTGGCGGCATACAGATAAAAGTTAGGCAGAGCCCCAATCAATCGATCGGGCCAGCAATTAGCCGATAAACCCACCTGCTTACCGGGCATAAACTCCAGGGCGCCATGAGTACCAAAGTGCAGTACCGCATCAGCCTGCCAGGTCTCACGCAAATACCGGTAAAATGCCGAAAACGCGTGGGTTGGAGCATGCCCACCTTCAAACAAAAGTCGCATGGGATCGCCCTCGTACCCCATGGACGGCTGCACAGTCACCAGCACATTGCCAAATTCTGCGCCCAAAACAAACAGTGACCGACCGTCCGTTAGCTGCTTACCAGGAGCCGGCCCCCACTGTGCCTCGATCTCATCTAGCCAAGGCTCGTTGCGCACATGATCGTCGACCGCGATCGTTGCACAAACATTGGCGTCAGTGCCGCGCTGTGGGGCATTGCCCACCAAAATGGTATCTCTTAGGGCATCGACAGAATCGGGCAGCACTACGTGGTAACCGTCGTGTTTCAAAGCTTTTAGGGTGTTGTACAGCGACTCAAAAACCGCCAGATGTGCAGCGGTACCGGTACCCCCTGAATTGGGCGGGAAGTTAAAGAGAACCACCGCCACTTTGCGTTCTTGCTGTTCCCTACGACGCAACTTGACCAAGCGACTCACCCGATCAGACAGCATACTGATGCGTTCATCATGAGCTTGCATCGCGTTAGGCGTATCTGTCGCCTTGTCACTGCGACCACCAAACACCAAAGGACCTGTTGCCCCGTCAAGCTCCGGTATAGAAACCATCATGGTCGCTTCAATGGGCATAAGGCCCAAAGCGGAGTCTGACCATGTTTCGAGGCTCTGGAACTCTAATGCCTGCACGGCAAGATAGGGCACATCTAACGATTTTAGGAGTTCCTGTGCTGCGTCTGTATCGTTATAGGCTGGGCCGCCTACCAAGGAAAATCCTGTCAAAGAGACGACCGCATCGACAATGGGCACATCGTCTTCCATAAAGAATCGATGCACTGCTGGACGCGCATCTAGGCCAGCGGCAAAAGCCGGAATGACACGCAAACCCCGCAGTTCCAGCGCCTGAATAACAGCGTCGTAGTGACTGCTGTTACCGGCCAACGCGTAAGAACGCATAAGCAGCAGCCCCACGGTACCGTCGCTGCCTTTACTGGATTGAGCTTTTTTCGGCAAAGCCGCTAAATCGGCACTGATGCCTGTTTTAATTTTAGGGTGATAAACCCCCACTTCCGGATAATCAATAGGAGCGCCGGGCTCGGGTATCTGGCGCAATGCCTCTCTCGGGCCTGCGGCATAACGTCGCACAACCAACTGAATCATTCGCGACAAATTCTCTTCCGACCCCGCCAACCAATATTGCAAAATCAAAAAATAAATGCGCAGGTCTTGTGCCGTACCGGGTATAAATCGCAAAATCCGGGGCAGTCGGCGTAATACTGACAGCTGCTGTGCACCGACATTGCTTGGCTTGCCACCGCTGGTGCTTTTACCTCGAAGTCGCTTTAATAACGACATTGCACCGCCCTGCTCCCCATCCATGGAAAAGCGCCCCATACGGGTGAGCTTCATCACTTCACCTGCAGACATGCAGCAGATCATGGCATCGCAGTGTTCACGACGCGCGGTAAGCGCATCAAGAACCCCGGCAATATGGGGTTCCATAAACATCATGGTGGCAATAATAATATCGCCCTGAGCAATATCGGCTTTACAGGCCTCAAGCTTCTCTGGCCGGGCCTCCCAATCAGCCGCTGCATGAATCGCCAACTCTAGACCAGGTATAACGCCGCGTAACTTTACAAATGCCGACTCCAGTGCTGCACTGACGTGATTATCCAGCGTGAGTAGCACCACGCGGATCGAGACGTCCATGGCCGCTTCAGCGGCTGTAGTGCGCTTTTGCTTCATACAGAGTCTCAATATCGATCGCAGTCAATCCATGCTCTTCGGCGTAGCGTTCCGTATTACGCTTTGCCTTACCTCGAACAAAGAATGGAATTTTCTTTAACTCTTTCTCGGCACCGTCCTCCCAATGCACGCCCGCCAAGGCTACGACGTTACTTTCTTCCACTGCCATAAGCGTGCCTTCGCCGTGACTTAAATGTGAAGGCGCTGCATGGTCGTTAAATTCAAAGTCGTCCCGGAACATGTGGAGCAAGTGCTCCTCCAGGCCCATAATTAAGGGGTGTACCCAGGTATCAAATAAGACATTTGCGCCCTCAACACCCATTTGCGGCGAAAACCGAGCCGGGTAATCCTGCACGTGAGCCGGAGTGGAAATAACGGCGCAACCTATACCCAATCGCTTGGCAATATGGCGCTCCATTTGAGTGCCTAGCACCAGCTCTGGTCTCAGGTCGCTAACGGCCTGTTCAACGACCATATGGTCGTCGGTAATCAGTGCCTCAAGACCCAACTCTTTGGCCATACCGCGCACTTCTCGCGCCATTTCTCGGGAATAAGTGCCCAAGCCAACAACTTCAAAGCCCATTTCTTGCTGGGCAACTCGGGCGCAAGCCATCGCATGGGTGCCGTCACCGAACACAAAAACCCGTTTGCCGGTGAGATACGTTGAGTCCACTGAACGACTGTACCAAGGCAATCGGCAGTCGGCGACCGCCTCGGCGCTGATATCGACCTGAAGCACGCCTGACAGCTCAGCAAGAAAATCCTGAGTCGCACCAAACCCCAAGGGAACGGTGCGAATAATAGGTTGTCCAAAATTGCGTTCCAGCCAAGTGCAGGTGGTTAAGGCGACCTCTGGATACAGACAAACGTTGGCGTCCGCCTCAGGTATACGGCTGATATCGTGGATATCGGCGTTCAGTGGCGCTATCACATTCACGTCGATACCGACCGACTGCAAAAGCCGTGCAATTTCTTGAACATCGTCTCGACACCGAAACCCCAGCTTACTGGGACCCAGCAAGTTAACGCTGCGGCGACGATTGCTCACATCCTGATCAGTTTTTTCTTCGCCAGAATCACGCTGTGACGACAAGACAGCCCGCACCAGATGATAAAACGTTTCACTGGCGCCCCAATTTTCTTTGCGGGAGTAGGCAGCCATTTCGAGAGGCACAACAGGCACCGGCAGCCCGGAAGTCTCCGCAAGCGTACCGGGCTGATCTTGGAGGAGTTCTGCGGTACAGGAATCGGCCACTAAAATAAGACTGGGCTTATGATGATCGTAGGCAGCTTGCAAGGTATTGAGAAATTTCTCAGCCGTGCTGGCGCCAAGATCTCGGGCTTGAAACGTTGTGTAAGTCACCGGAGGTCGCTTACCGTCACGCTCGATCATGGTGAACAAAAGATCAGCGTAGGTGTCGCCTTGAGGTGCATGAAGCACCAAATGAACGCCTCGCATAGACGCGGCAATTCGAATCGCCCCCACATGAGGAGGCCCTTCATAGGTCCAAAGTGTTAGCTCCACGATCCCACCTCCAACGCCTTTTCTCGACGCAATGGCCGCGCAAACAACTCTGCCAAATCTCCCGCCTGCTCAAACCCTTGAATCGGGGTAAAGAGAAGCTCAATAGACCATTTTGTTCTCAGGCCCTCTGCCTCCAAGGGGTTGGCGATACCTAATCCGCAAACTGTCAGATCAGGACGGGCTGCGCGCACCCGATCCAACGCCGGATCGAGGTCTTGTCCCTCGACCCAATCTACGCCTGCGGGTAATAAGGGAACTTCCTCTGCCATCACCCGCGCATCGAAATAAGGCGTTCCTACCTCTTTTGGCGTCATGCCGCATTCCCGGGATAGAAACCGTGCCAAGGGGATTTCCAACTGAGAATCTGGCAGCATGGTGAAAGACTTTCCGGACAGCTCACTGCGATACTTGACCAGCGCGGCCTCTGCGCGCTGGCGCGGGGGCTGAAGCACGGTCTCTTGAGTTTCTTGGTCGACCCCAAATGCATTTGCGGCCGCTCTAATCCAGGCTTCACTGCCCTCGGCCCCCAGCGGGAAGGGTGCCGATAGCAACGTGGCTCCTCGTGATTCGAGCGCACGCAGCGTCTCTCCCAAAAAGGGTTGCGCTAGCAGTAACTTCGTCTTCGCCCCAATACCCGGCAAGTCTGTCGACTGGCTTCCTGGGAAAAAGTCGACATGCTCAATGCCCAACTGAGTAAAGAGCCGGCGAAACTGATCTTCAACAATATCGGGGACTGTGCCTACAACGAGCAACCGGTCTTCCGCCGAGGTATCAGCAGGCAAGTCAGCCGCCAAACTCGCCAGACAATTGTCCTCACCCTGGGTAAAGGTGGTTTCAATGCCCGAGCCCGAGAATGATACGAATCGAACTTGCCCCTCATATTCCCGGCCCAATCGGCCAGCGGCATTGTCGAGATCTAACTTAATCACTTCTGAGGGGCATGACCCCACCAAAAATATACTCTTGAGTTCGGGGCGACGGGCCAGTACCTGCGCCACCACACGATCGAGCTCATCATGGCAGTCGGCCATACCTGCAAGATCACGATCTCCTAACACCGCCGTACCAAATCGTGGCTCGGCAAAAATCATTACCCCCGCCGCCGACTGAATGAGGTGTGCACAAGTTCTTGATCCAACCACCAAAAAGAAAGCGTCCTGAATCTTTCGATGCAACCAAATAATTGACGTGAGACCACAGAAGACAGCGCGCTGCCCTCTTTCCTGAAGCGGTTGAAAACGCTCGGGCGTGACTTCAGAAACTGCAATCACCTCAGCAGTCATCCAGATACCTCTGCAGCAAACTCTTGAACGGGGTCAGAATTGTTGTATGACGATGCCACTCTGGCAGCGCGCAACTTCAGCAGAAACTGGGCTGCATTAATGACGTAGGCTGTGTAAGCCGCAATTGCCAACCACATTTGCTCCCGGGGAGCCTGCAAATCGAACAGCCAAGATATAACGTAGGCAACATGCAGACAGATGACCAGCATGCTTACCACGTCTTCCCAGAAAAAAGCAGGTGCGAATAGGTAGCGTCCAAAGACAACCTTTTCCCAAATTGCCCCCGTTACCATGATGGCAAATAAAAATAAGGTTTTAATGAGTACCGAGATCACTGCAGCTGAGTAGCCCGTACCATTCGCCAGAAAATTAATGACGAAAACAAGGCTTAACGCAAACGCCAGAAATTGCAGCGGCGCCAACACACCTTGAACCGTCGTCCAGATGGAAGTATCTCGCCTTAAACGCTGCTCCGGGGTGTAAAGATCGGAGCCCCTGTTTAGGGATTTTCTCGGTTCACCCACGATGACCTCCAGCGCGATCTGCGCTCCACGGGTACTTTTAACGGAGGTTATCCCTCCCCCTCCCAAGGTGTCAACTTCTTATTACACATTGTTTAGGTCAAAAAAAGTGACGTACCGACCCAAGATTTGGTTAAATATCCGAGATATGTCCATTTTAGGGTGCGTTTTTGCCTCGGCTCGTGTACACCTCGCTTCCATTGAGGGTGCCCAAACCGTAAAACAACCCACTAGACCCACGACAAAGGCCGATAAAGGATTATGCGTTGCTAAAAAACCTCGACCCAGACGCTGTCGCCTCAGTGCTCGAAGCAGTAGCTGATGTGCAGCTACACCTAGATGCCGAAGGCTACTGTCTTGACGTAGCGATCACCAACGCCGAGCTCACTGACCTCATGCGCATTCCCTGGCGCGGGCAACGCTGGCAGGAACTCTGTGTCGATGAGCATGCGGAACGCGCGCAAACGGCGCTGTCTGCCGCCATCCGCACGCCCAACACGCCCAATCGGGTTGATCTAAATATTCGTGCTAGCGAAACAAGCGATGAACTGCCTATGAGCTTTAGGCTCATTCAATCCTCTGATGGTAAGGGCGTTATTGCCGTTGGTAGAGATCTGAGAGTCGTTAGCGATCTGCGACAACAGGTACTCAATGCCCAGCATGCAATGGAGCAAGATTATTGGGCGCTGCGGCAAATGGAAAATCGATACCGGCGCCTGCTAGAGCTCACCAGTGACGGTATTCTCGTCGTCGATGAGGGAACCGGGCGGGTATTGGAAGCCAACTCTCAGGCCAATGTCATGCTGGGCATTGAGGGCCAAAGCATTATAGGCCGCCCCCTTCCCCTTGACTCAAGGGAGATGCAAACCCTGCTTGACTCCGCCCGGGAAACGGGAGCTACCAGCCTGCGGCGCATGGTGCTCCCCAACGTTCCCCACGGCAGCGATGTTCTGGTAAGTTTCCAGCGTCAAGGCGCAGAGTCTCGGTATTTGATCAGACTCTCGAGTACCGGAGAGGACATTAATCTACAAGACATGCACCTGGCGGATACCTTTCAACTGGCCCCGGACGCCATTGTTCAAGTTGACAGTGACGGTCGCATTGAGCAGCTGAACGCAATCTTTCTCGAATGGATTAGCGTCCCCTCACCCGACCAGGTCATTGGTAGAACACTCGATAACTGGGTCGGACGCTCAACCGTCGACCTGTCCGTGATGTTAAGCAACCTAAAGCAGGGGCGGCCTATAAAAATGTATGCCTCCGTGCTGAAGAACACTGTCGGCACCACATCAGAAATAGAAATCTCTGCCGCGACGGTTCAGCGCGGGGACAACCCAAAGATTGTCTTCTTTATACGGGATATCAGTCGGCGCCTCACAACAGACCATCCGCTCACTGAACAACTGCCCCGCTCAATAGAGCAGATCACTGAGCGCGTGGGTCGTCACCCACTCAAGGAGCTCGTTCGCGAGTCTACCGATGTCATAGAGGCACTGTGCATAGAGGCTGCTCTCAAGCTGACGCGGGATAATCGGGCCTCTGCCGCCGAAATTCTAGGGTTGAGCCGCCAAAGTCTGTACACCAAATTACGGCGCTACAACATTGGCGAGTCAGGGGCTGACGACCAAAACTGACCAATTTTATTTACGCTTTATGTGTAAATAAAGTTTGACGTTGGTTGGGAGGCCTGTTTACCTTCCCAACTATGGAAAGAACTTCTTCTTTTGATCCGCGCGCAACTCGCCCCCAGGCGAGCGCCCTGCTTGAATTACTCAAGCCCATCACGTGGTTTCCCCCCATGTGGGCGTTTCTATGCGGCGCGGTGTCTAGTGGCGCGGGTTTAGTTGAAAACCCCGTACTGCTTATTGCCGGCATATTGCTTGCCGGACCGATGGTTTGTGGGGCGAGTCAAGTCGTAAACGACTGGTTCGATCGCGACGTCGATGCTATCAATGAACCTCAGCGCGCCATACCCTCGGGCAGAGTCCCAGGTAACTGGGGACTGGTTTTTGCCATAACATGGACAGGGCTCGCTGCCGCTTGGGGTGCAGCTCTGGGGTTTTGGGTGGGTATCGCCACCTTTGTAGGCCTTGCTCTAGCCTGGGCGTACAGTGCCCCGCCTTTTCGGTTAAAACGCAACGGTTGGTGGGGCGCAGCTGCCGTGGGCATCAGCTATGAAGGCCTCGCGTGGCTCACTGGGGCAGCCGTTTTTCTGGGAGGGGTACTGCCCCCTTGGCAAGTGCTGGCTGCTGCGGCTCTTTACAGTATTGGTGCCCATGGCATCATGACACTCAATGATTTTAAGTCGGTCACGGGCGACCGCGCACTCGGTCTGCGCTCGCTACCCGCCGAATATGGACTCCAGAAGGCGGCTGTCATCGCCTGCTGGTTTATGGCGGTACCCCAATTCTTCGTGGTAGCCCTACTGATTACCGAGGGCGCCAACTGGCAAGCAATCGTGGTTTCACTCTTGATTGGTGCGCAACTTCTCGCCATGGCGAAACTCGTTAAAAACCCAGAGGAATTGGCGCCTTGGTACAACGGCACCGGGGTTATGGCTTACGTGAGCGGCATGATGGTCACCGCAACAGCACTCTCGAGTATGGCCTTATGACGACCCTGACCACTCTCAGCTGGCTAGGCATCGCAAGGCTTGGGCTTATACAGACCGCCTTGGGTGCCATCATCGTACTCACCACCTCCACGCTCAATCGCGTCATGGTCGTAGAAATGGCGCTACCTGCCATGCTCCCCGGCTTCCTCGTGGCGGTACATCATTTCGTCCAGCTCGCTCGCCCACGAATTGGCTACGGCTCGGATGTTGGCGGACGCCGTACACCCTGGATTCTTGGTGGCATGGCACTTCTGGCAGTAAGCGGCGTCGTGGCGGCCTTTGGTACCGTGTTAATGGCAAGCAGTGTCATCACTGGCTCCATCGTGTCGTTTATTGGCTTTTTTGGCATTGGATTAGGATCGGGAGCAACCGGAACTTCCCTCTTGGTATTATTGGCCAAAGTCGTGGCACCCGAGCGCAAACCTGCAGCTGCGACCCTAGTATGGTTTATGATGATCGCTGGCTTTGCGATTACCGCCGGGATCGCTGGCCATTATTTAGATCCCTTTTCCCCCAGTCGACTGCTAACCGTGACGGCCACCGTATCGGCGCTGGCCATGATTGTTACTGTGGTGGCAATACGCAATGTAGAGCCCCACAACTACGCCGCACAACCCGTTACAAATTCTGAAAAGCCGGCCTTCAGTGTAGCCCTGAGGAAAATATGGCAGGAACGCCAAGCCCGACAGTTCACCATGTTTGTGTTTTTCTCAATGCTTGCGTACTCCTTTCAGGACCTAATACTGGAACCCTATGCAGGACTGGTTTTTGGTTTATCACCCGGCGCATCCACTCAGCTCGCGGGCACTCAACATGCGGGCGTCCTTGTGGGTATGATCGCAGTGGCTGCAAGCGGCTCTTTGTTGAGTAAACACGGCGTTCGCCTACTGCGGGCCTGGACCGTTGGCGGTTGTATTGCCTCAGGGATGGTACTTCTAGCGCTTGCTAGCGGAGGATTAAACCCTGAGACATGGCATCTTTCAGGCAATGTATTTCTTCTAGGTTTCGCCAACGGTGCCTTCGCCATCGCAGCCATAGCAACCATGATGACGCTCGCAAGCGCGGGTGAATCGGGCCGAGAGGGTTTGCGCATGGGGCTGTGGGGCGCCGCTCAAGCTATCGCATTTGCTTTAGGTGGCTTTTTGGGCACCGTCGCAGTTGATGTTTGCCAAATCTGGATCGAAGTACCCGCACATGCTTATGGCTTGGTATTCAGCCTTGAGGCACTGATGTTCCTTGTGGCCGCATGGCTGGGCCTGGGCATCGGAAAAAATGAACAACAAGATGTAGAAAAATCGACCCCAAGCTTTGGGGAAATCGCCATGCAGGAAGTGATGGCAGGTCGCAATTAAAGGGGGAATCAAATTGTGTCCAATACAGACTATGACGTAGTGGTTGTTGGTGGGGGCCCATCGGGCGCTAGCGCTGCTGAGCATTTGGCCAAACAAAATTATCGGGTGTTGCTGCTAGAGCGCGCTTTTCGAATTAAGCCTTGTGGCGGCGCCATTCCACCCTGCTTAATCGAGGAGTTTGAAATACCAGAAGACCTTCTAGTCGCTCGCATACGCTCAGCACGCATGATATCGCCGACTGAAAAGAAGGTAGACATGCCCGTGGGCGATACGTTTGTGGGTATGATTGATCGCGACGTGTTTGACCCCTGGTTGCGAGAGCGAGCCGTGACAGCCGGTGCTGAACTTCGTATCGGAGCCTTCAAAGCCTTGCACTACGACGACGAAGGCGTCTTGCATATTGACTTCCAAAGTAAGGAAGGTGGGCTTGAAAACGTGAGCGTTACCACCCGTAGCGTTATTGGAGCCGATGGCGCTCGCTCCAACGTAGCCCGACAGGCGATTCCCTGTAGTAAAAACGCACGATGGGTTCTTGCCTACCACGAAATCGTAGAGGCGCCTGCCGCCAACGACGAGCTGTATGACGGCGACCGCTGCGATGTGTGGTACCAGGGGGATCTATCACCCGACTTCTACGCCTGGGTATTCCCCCACGGCCGGCATGCCAGCATTGGGGTCGGTAGTGAGGCTGACGGCTTTTCAGCGCGCAATTCAGTGGCGGCTCTGCGAGCGAAAACAGGGCTAGACACCTGCCAAACGGTTCGTCGAGAAGGTGCCCCGATACCGATGAAGCCCTTAAAACGCTGGGACGATGGCAAAGGCGTGTTGTTATCGGGCGATGCAGCCGGCGTCGTCGCACCCGCATCGGGGGAAGGCATATACTACGCCATGCTCTGCGGCAAGCTTGCGGCGCAAACCATGGATGAATTCTTGCAGGTGGGCGATGCTCGCATTCTTAGCACCGCACGACGTCAATTTATGAAACTGCATGGCAAAACATTCTGGGCGCTGGGGCTGCTGCAACGGATCTGGTATCGATCAGATAAGCGCCGCGAGAAATTTGTGTCTATGTGTCAGGACAAAGATGTACAAGAACTTACCTGGCAGGCCTATACGCAAAAGCAGCTGGTCAAGCGTCGTAAAACGGCACACTTAAGGGTCGCGTTGAAAGATATCGGCAACCTGATAGGCCTTACTAGAGCCTCCTAAGTCGATGGAGGCTCTGCTGTTATCGGGACGGCTGTTAGACGGCATCCTCTGCCTGATCGTCATCGAGGGTATCGTCATTATTGTGGCCCATCGATACAACCGTGCCAGGCCTAGCCCGTGGACGCTGATTCCGAATCTTATCTCTGGAGCCGCATTGATGCTGGGCATCCGCCTCGCCCTCTCACAAGCCGCTTGGTTTTGGCTCGCGCTATGCTTGGGTTGCTCGCTGCTCGCCCACTTAACGGATCTGATAATGCGGTATCGCCCACAGCAGCAGACACCCGACTCGCTTCAGACCGTTAAATAACCCGTGAAATCGATTGCAAAGGGCTTGGACAAGGGGCTTGGATTAGTCGCCGCCAGGAAAAATTAGACCAAAGGGCTGCAGCGCCTAAAGCGCAACACTAGAGGAACCGCTCCATACCTTTGGGCTTCACCCTGACAGCCAATTCAACTGCCAGAGTTGAGTCTTCTACCAAGCAGGTGCCATACAGACCTGATCCGGCAGCGTATTCGGCTTGGTAGGCAAACAATACAGCCGGGCAAACGTAAGACCCGATTGCGCCATAACCCCCAGTCGAAGGCATTTATTCCACAAGCCCCCTTTTACCCGCAAAGCTTCGGCTTTCTCGCTCAAAAATAACAGGCGCTCCATGCCACGCCGGAATCTAGGATCATCGGTATTCAACGTCATAGGGAATACCTGCTTGGAAATTTCTGATGTGATATCAAATACTTGATAATCAAACTCAGTAGGATCCATGCCAAAGGCCTGATACAACTTCGGTCGTGAATGATCGCGGACATACATCGTCGAATAAACGGCTAGCAGAAAGAAACGTATCCAGAGCTTGTTGTGACCACGTAATAGTTTGGGATCAGAGCGCATGAGTAACGCGAAGGCTTCACCGTGGGCATACTCATCGTTACACCAACGCTCAAACCAGTTGAAAATGGGATGGAACTGATTTTGTGGGTTGCGCTGCAAATGGCGATAAATCGTTATGTAACGTGCATAGCCTATTTTTTCTGAGAGGTATGTAGCGTAGTAAATGAACTTAGGGCGAAAGTAATGATATTCCTTGGTTTGCTTCAAAACACTGAGGTCTACTGCGACACCCAGCTGCTTGAGTGCTCGGTTTATAAAGCCAGCATGCCGCGACTCGTCCCTGGCCATATAGCGCATTAATTTGGAAATATCGGGGTTGTCTACATTCTTCTCAATCTCTTGGTAGAGAACACAGCCGGAATATTCAGAGGTAATGGAGCTGACTAAGAGCTCGAGAAATTCTCGCTTGAGTTCCATGTCGACATCGAGAGACGCTGGATCAAACTCGATACTCTGCTTGAAATGCGCGCGATTTTTATCCTCTTCGAAGTTCGCCATCATCACGTCCCACTCACCACGAACCGAGGAAACATCTAAGGTATTCATAGCCTTATAGTCAGTTCGATAGAATTTCGGTGCTAGCAATCTGTTTTCTAATGCTTGCTGCGTTGAATTGTTTAGTGCCGTTGATGTTGCCATGTGTGCTCCTTTGGCCCCCGAGGCCACGATGGCGTGAGTTAATCACCTTCCTATATTGTACATTCTACACGATATGTCATTATTTTATTACAAAAAGACTTGTCTAGAATATTTTACTTGCGTAGTGTCTTCAAGGGGGAAATTGCTGCCTTTAACCGGGTGGGGGGAAGACAGTTGACCCGCGGCTAATCCCAGGCTGCGGTCAAATCCAACATTTGTGGAGGCTTCACCCATGTGCAGCGATAGTGTAGTAACCCGTGCCGAGAATGAAGTCTCTGGCACTTCCGATGACGAGCTCATCCACCTTGCTTATGTAAGCACACAGACTCGCGAGATGAAGGCAGCCGACCTCATTGGTTTATTAAGAGAGGTCAGAGGATTAAACGAGCATCATAATATCTCGGGGCTACTGCTACACAAAAACCAATCATTTTTTCAGGTCATCGAGGGTAGCCGCTGTCAGGTGCAAAAAACCTTCAATAGCATTATGACCGACCAACGGCATGAGGGCGTGGAAGTGCTTTTTGACGAGCCTGTTGAATCTAGGGAGTTCAGTGACTGGCAAATGGGCTTTTTGGATCTCGATGGCATCGACGTGTCAATGCTCAGGGGCTATTCCAACTTTTTTGACAGTGATGAAGAGCCCAGAGCGTTCCTAAAGGCGCTGAGTCGAGGAGAACGCCTCGCCCTACTTTTCCGAGACCTGGGCTGAATCGAATCGGCGTCGCCCTAAACGAGGACGCCAAATACCAAGCACCACATTGGCGATGGCAACACTCCCCAGCAATAGAATCGAGTAATTGATGGTCTCAAAACTCGTCGCTAACGCAGCCGCTTCTACATCACCACTCAAATACTGCCGAGTCAGACTTGCCTCGCGCTGAATAGGCCCCTGAACGGCAAGCAACGTGCCTTCAAACATCACCACTCCGGTCGCCAGTTTGAGCCAAGCCCAACCCGCGCCGTGAAAAGCAGTAACAGCACCGATAGACAGCAATCCAGAAATCAGCGTCAATGTCAGCGAGGGCAATAAAACCCAGCGGGCCAAGCGATCAACAAGCTCTGTTAGCGCGGCGTAGCCGTCAATATCCTGTGACGGCTCAGGTAACATGACAAACACTATGATTAACGTTAGCAGGGTTCCCAGTAGACCCACGCCACCCAGGGTATGGCAGAACTTTAGGGCTTTACGCACGCTATTCATCCTCTTCCAATGTCAGTATAAAATACGGTTTAAGCACCCGTAATATATCGGGTCAATCGGCTTCGCAACGACGCCGGCAGCAGGCCATTAATGGCGTACCAAGCCTTCGTGTTCCGCCCCAGAATTCGATGGGGCTTACGCTCAATCACCGCTGAAAAAGCCGCCTCTGCGACCTGCTCAACCTGCATGCTGATGGGCATTTTTTCAAGATGACGAGTGTCTAGTGAGTGCCCCATTGCGGTGTTAATGGGTGGCGGCTTTAAACAAGTGACATGAATATCGTGATTCTGCCATTCAATCGCGAGTGCCTGAGTCAAGCCATCGACATAGAATTTACTAGCGCTATAAACAGCCAGCCAGGGGATACCATGAATGCTACTGGCAGAACATAAGTTAAGCACCACTGAATCTAGTGTATCTCTTAGGTAAGGAAACGCCAGATGCGAAACTGTGGTGAGACCGCTAACGTTGACTGAAATCATAGCGTTGATGCTAGCCGCAGGCATGTCTGAAAAATTGCCCGCAGATAAGACACCGGCATTGTTGACTAAAACATGCAGCTGACCACCACTCGCATCGGTAAATGCTGTTAGGGCCGCCGCAACAGACTCGGCATCAGTCACGTCACAAAACCCTGCTACCGCATTGTGAAATAACGAATCCTCTAAATGCGCTTTGCACACCTCTGCGTTGATGTCATAAAGGCCTACCAGCCAACCTTTTTCGGCAAATAATCGAGCAATAGCAAGCCCAATCCCCTGCCCTGCGCCGGTAATAAAAATAGCTTTCATAACACGCTTTGCCTGTTTTGTTATTCTGTTAACGAACGATGGCGCTTTTAGCGTACATGAGCAAGCCTGAACGAGGGTTTATCCCGCCCCATGACACAGCCAAAACGCGTAGCTGCCATCGAAGCCGGCGGCACAAAATTTATTGTTGGCGTCGGTCAGCCAGAGTCGATTACCGCGCAGTGCACCCGTATTGCCACGCGCTCCCCCAGGGAAACGCTGTCACAGCTTCTAGACTACCTACGCGCTGAACATAAAAAAGAAGCTTTCAGCGCCATAGGCGTGGGATCGTTCGGGCCGCTGGGCATAGATCCTACGCACAGCAATTTTGGCGTGATTGGCCCCACAACAAAACCTCATTGGAGCCAAGTCAGCTATCCCGCAGTACTGTCCGAATTTGAAGTGCCTCTCGCGATAACCACAGACGTCAATGCCGCCGCAATGGCCGAATCATCCCTGGGGGCAGCCCGCGACTGCAACCGAGTCATTTATGTCACCGTCGGTACCGGTATTGGCGGCGGTATCGTTATCAACGGTGAGGTCAATCAAGGAAAATTTCATCCTGAGATAGGCCACATGCGCATCACGGTTAATCCCAAAGATCCCATGCCCGAGGGGGTATGCGCCTTCCACGGCAACTGTTTGGAGGGTCTGGCCAGCGGCCCTGCCATTGAACAGCGTTGGCAGGCCGATTTAAGCCGTCTGGGTGAAAACCATCCCAGTATTAATTTGCAAGCAAATTACCTCGCGCAAATGTGTATGAATCTGCTTCTGACAATGACCCCAGATATCATCATACTAGGCGGCGGGGTTATGGAAACGCCGTCACTACTGGCCAAAGTTCGACAAGAGTTACCAACTCTGATGCAGCACTATTTGCCGCAGTTCGCGTCTGAAGCGGCGATACAAACTCTCATCAGAGCCCCTGAACATAGGCCCTATTCGGGACTGATTGGCGCTGCCCTACTCGCTCAAGGCATTCGCTAGACACAATACGCTAAGGATTTAGATGCATGTCGAGCACCAGAAATATTGAAAATGACCTTCAAAGTGCCGCCCAACAAATAGGCAGTGCTCGGATAACCGAGTGGTTCGAAGGCGACACTAATCGTGCTGTCGACTTCCGCTGTACCACTAACGGTCTGATACTTGATTACAGCAAGCATCGCATCGATATCCCAACCCGACAGCTGTTGCTCGAGCTGGTAGAACAATCGGCCTTATCTGCAGACTTCGATGCGTTAACTCGGGGTGACGCCATTAACATTACTGAAGAACGTGCCGCTTTGCATACGCTCTTGCGAGGCACTCGTGCCGATGAGAGCCCTGAGCTACACGCTGAAATACAAGAGACCAATACCAGACTCGCACAGCTGGTAGCAAACATTCACAACGGAGAGCGCACCGGCTTTAGCAACACGCAGTTTACGGATGTGGTTAACATGGGTATTGGCGGCTCTGATTTTGGCCCCAAAATGGTCTGTCGGGCACTACGGGGGCAGGCCGATAAATTAAACACCCATTTTGTTGCCAATGTAGACCCTCAAGATCTTGATGACACCCTCGCTTCATTAGACCCAGGCTCAACGCTTTTCATTATTTGCTCAAAATCCTTTACGACGGAAGAGACCCTGACCAATGCACTGCGCGCTAGAGCTTGGTTACTCGCCGGTGGAGCCACAGCATCTGACATCAATCATCATATGATCGCGGTTACCACCAACCTCCATGAGGCACGTAATTTTGGTATTAGCGCCGAGAATTGTTTTCCCCTGTGGGATTGGGTCGGCGGTCGCTACTCACTCTGGTCTGCCGTGGGTGTATCGATAGCGCTACAGTCTGGCTGGGCAGCATTTCAACGTTTGCTTGAGGGTGCTCACAGTATGGACATGCACACCCTAGATGCCGCGGGGAGCGATAATTTTCCTTTGATGATGGCGCTGCTCGAGTACTGGAATACGATTTATCTGAAGACCGACACCCATGTTGTTTTACCCTATGCACAACGTCTCGAACAGCTCCCCGATTTTTTACAGCAGCTATCCATGGAGAGTAATGGCAAACGCGTGGATCTCTCGGGTATACCCCTAGCCCTGCCCAGTGCACCCGTTCTTTGGGGCTCAGCTGGAACGATAGGACAGCACAGTTATTATCAGCTGCTCCACCAGGGAAATCGACGCTTTAGCGTCGATATTATTTTACCCTTAAGCCAGGAAGGCAAAGACCTCGACGCCCAGCGCAAGTTGGTCGCAAACGCACTGGCCCAGAGTCGTGCGTTGTTGGTAGGCCGGGATCAAAGCGCGGCACAGCAACTCGCTGCTCAGCGAGGTCAACCTGAAAGTTTTGCCGCACATTATGAAATGCCCGGTAATCATCCCCACTCACTATTCTACTTTGACGCCGTAACTCCCGAAACTTTGGGTGCTCTCATCGCGGCTTATGAACACAAAACCTTTTTCCTTTCCCGTTTACTTGGCATTAACGCCTTTGACCAATGGGGTGTTGAGTTGGGCAAAGTCATTGGCCGACAAATTCTTACGATGCTTGAGCATGGGGAAGGCCTCGACACCATCGACCCCGCAACGGCTATGGCAGTGCAGGCGTGGCGCACTCTCAATCTTAAAGATACCCCTTAGAGCTTAGGAGCATTACACTTCTGCTTTGGGTGTACGAGCTAACTTTCAGAATGTAGCGATTGAGATCGCCTGATTCAAAGACACCCGAGCACAGAATCACAAAAGCTGTAACCTCACAGGGGTGAAAAGCCATTTTGTAAACTGCTTTCAACACCGCAGACTGGGTAATTGATCACCGCCACTTTTTAGGATTGGAGGATCAAGGCCTCACCGTTTTCTGGAGACACCTCATGTACCGACACTTACTACCTTTATTTGCCATTGTGTTGGCGCTACAAGCCTATGGGGCTGAAGAAGAAGTCAAAGACTGGGAGGTCTCCAACCCGCCGGGTGAATGGCGAGACATCACCATTACAACAGACACGACGACCTGGTCTTTCGTAGACGTGAGCCCCAACGGCGAGCACGTGGTCTTCGATATGCTGGGCGACCTGTACAGCGTGCCGGTATCAGGCGGCGCAGTTACCGCCCTGACCCAAGGCATTGAGTGGAATTTTCAACCCACGTACAGCCCCGACGGCAAGCGTATTGCTTTCGTTTCTGATCGAGACGGTAATGACAATATCTGGGTCATGGATATTGACGGCAGCAATATTGAGCAAGTCACTAAAGAACGTAAGCACAACCTGCACAACCCCGCGTGGACGCCCGACGGGCAGTGGATCGCCGTGCGTAAAGGCTCCGTTTCAAGGCGCAGTATTCCCGCGGGGGAAATCTGGATGTACCACATCACTGGCGGCAGCGGCATCGAAATCGTTGATAACACCGACGGTCAGCGCGCTCAAAAATCCATTGCCGAACCCGCCTTCTCCCCTGACGGCAAGTACCTTTACTACAGCCAAGACACCACATCGGGCTGGGTATGGCAGTACAACAAAGATTCAACTGGCGAGATTTTTGCCATCAAGCGGCTTAATTTAACGACCGGCGAAACAGACATCATCACCGGAGGCCCTGGAGGAGCTGTCCGCCCCACCCCATCGCCCGATGGCAGCAAACTCGCGTTCGTAAAAAGACTCCCCGATTTTAATAGCGCCCTTGTCGTTAGAGACCTTACATCGGGAATGGAATCTATTGTGTATGAAACCCTGGAACGTGACGAACAAGAGACCGCTGGCAGTCATGGCAATACAACCGCCTTCAACTGGCTTCCCAACGGGCGTGATCTGATCTTCTGGACCGCAGGGCAGATTCATCGACTCAATACTGAGACCCGAGATGTAGAAGTACTTCCCACGCGATTATCGGTTACGAAAAAAGTAAGAAAGACCGTTCGATTTCCCGTAACCGTAGCCCCCGATGAGGTCGCGAGTAAAATGCTGCGCTGGGCCCAGCAAACGCCCGATGGAACATCAGCAATTTTCGGCAGCATGGGTCACCTCTACCGCTCTAGCATTACCCCTGATGGCGCCCAAAATCCCGAGCGACTCACGCAGCAAAAAGGCCATTTTGAGTACTGGCCCGCGCTCTCCGCCGATGGCCAAAAGGTGGTCTACACCTCCTGGGACGATCAAGCCCTGGGCCGTGTGAAGGTAGTGAATACCGAGGGGGGTGTTAGTCAAACCCTAGTAGCAACACCGGGCCACTACGTACAACCCCAATTCTCACCCGACGGCCAGCTTGTGGTTTACCGCAAGACAACAGGCGGTTATTTACTGTCGCCTCTGTGGTCCGTCGACCCCGGTATCTATCTCGTTAATGCTAAAGGGGGTGCGCCGGTTAAAATTAGCGGTACTGGACACCACCCAGCGTTTAGCACTGACGGTAGTCGCGTGTTGTTCACGACTCGGGGAGAGAATGGGCTCGAGCTGCACAGCGTTGACCACAAGGGACTCGACAAACGCGTCGTTGCCCAGGGCGAAGATGTGACGAGTTATGCCGTATCACCCGATGGCAACTGGTTAGCATTCACCGAGCACTTTAGGGTTTATGTTATGCCACTAACAGACACTGGAAAGCCAATGACGGCTCAACGTTCGGGCAGTGCAGTACCTGTTCGCAAAGTCTCCCAATATGCGGGTGAGTTCCTTCATTGGTCTGCAGACAGTCAGGCACTGCACTGGTCGAATGGACCTTTGTTGTTTACCCGAAAACTGGACGACGCCTTCAGTGCCCTCACACCGAGTGGCGACCCAGACAGTGAGATCGCGACCGTGGAGCCCGCAATACAATCCGTGAACCTTGGCTTCTCGGTGAAGGCCGACAAGCCCGACTCTGTGATCGCGCTGGTGGGGGGCACCGTTGTCACCATGCATGAGGCAGATACTCAGCAGCAGGTATTATCTGACGGTGTCGTCGTTGTTGAACAAAATCGAATTACCGCGGTAGGCGTTCGCGGTGAAATCGACATCCCTAGCGCGGCAAAAATTGTCGATATCAGCGGCAAAACCGTCATACCGGGACTCATCGATGCGCACGCTCATGGCGGCATGGGCAGCGAAGAAGTTATCCCCCAACAAAATTGGATGCAACTCTCTAATTTGGCTTTTGGGGTGACTAGCATTCACGACCCCTCTAACGACACGAGTGAGATATTTACGCATGCCGAGATGCAGCGGGCAGGCCTTGTGTTGGGCCCCAGAACCTGGTCCACAGGTACCGTGCTTTATGGCGCCAACGCTCCGGGAATCACCACCGAGGTCCACAACCTTGAAGATGCCGAATTTCATATTGAGCGCCTTCGGTCATCGGGCGCCATATCGGTTAAAAGCTACAACCAACTTGCCAGAAGTGCCCGACAGCAAATTATTGAGGCTGCCGATGAACGGGGCATTATGGTCATGCCTGAAGGCGGCATGAAGTTTCAACACAATATGAACCACCTTATTGATGGCCACACCAGTATTGAACATTCGCTACCGATAGCCGACATTTACGATGATGTCCTACAGCTTTGGTCTCAGGTCGACACGGGATATGTACCCACATTTGTGGTGTCCTATGGTGGCCTCATGGGTGAGGAGTATTGGTATGACCGAACCGATGTTTGGCTTAATGAGCGTCTCATGCGGTATTCACCCCCGCAGTTTGTAGAACCTCGTAGCATGCGTAGGCCGAAAGCGCCCGACCACCATTACAACCATATCAATGTGGCTAAGACCGCTAAAAAGCTGCGTGATAATGGCGTGAGAGTAATGATCGGCGCGCACGGCCAACGGGAGGGACTAGCCCCCCACTGGGAAATGTGGATGATGGTTCAAGGCGGGTTTACCCCTTGGGAGGCCTTGCGCGGTGCGACTTACGATGCCGCTGTGCATCTGGGTATGGAGGCCGATGTCGGCACAATAGCTGTGGGCAAGTTAGCGGACCTGGCGATCATTGATGGTAATGTTCTCGAGGACATCCGTTTATCAGAGTACGTCTCGCAGACCATGCTTAACGGCCGTCTTTTTAACAGCGCCACAATGAACGAGACGTTGACGGGGGAGCACACTACGGCCCCACTCTTCTTCCAACAAGCCGGCGGGCAGCAATTACCCACAGAAACGCTAGAAGCCCTCGAGGCAAAGCAAATGCGTCATCATTGGCGGCACTAGCTTAATTGAAGACACTCGCCAGGCGTCAAAACAGGCGCCGGCGATACCAAGGGGCTGCCGTCGCGCCACTTAAAGCCGAATCAGCACCCTGAAATGACGGTTATTTTATGTGCTTAAATTACATTTAAAGAGCCTTTTTATGAAAGTAATGCGTTATATATGTTATTTTATTACTCAAATAAGCCCTGGGTAACGTATCCGTGAGCACCCCCGTCTCTCCCATAATTGCAAAAGTCACTGCCGATATAGAGCAACGTAGTCGCCATCTACGCGGCGAATATCTCACCATGGTTGATTCAATGGCCGCTCAAGCCCCCGGACGTGAGCAGTTAAGCTGTGGCAACCTGGCCCACGGCTTCGCGGCCTGTAATGAAACCGACAAATCGACTATAAAGCTCATGGAGGCCGCTCACGTCGGTATTGTCACTGCGTTTAACGATATGCTCTCGGCACATCAGCCTTACGAGACTTACCCAGATCAGATCAAAGCAGCCCTGCGCTCTGTCGGTAGCACAGCACAGGTCGCTGGCGGTGTACCCGCGATGTGCGACGGTGTCACCCAAGGCCAAGCCGGTATGGAATTGTCGCTGTTTAGTCGCGATGTCATTGCCCAGGCCACAGCGGTATCGCTGTCCCATCAAATGTTTGACGCCGTATTGCTCTTGGGCATCTGCGATAAAATCGTGCCAGGGCTGTTAATGGGCGCACTGCAATTCGGACACTTGCCCTGCTTATTTATACCCGCAGGCCCCATGCCATCGGGTCTTCCTAACAAGGAAAAAGCTGCAGTACGCCAGCGATTTGCAGAAGGTAAGGCCACCCGTGAAGAGCTGCTGCACGCTGAGAGCGCCTCCTATCACAGCGCAGGTACCTGTACTTTCTATGGCACGGCAAACACCAACCAACTGTTGCTTGAGGCCATGGGACTGCAGCTTCCTGGCGCCTCATTTGTTAATCCGGAATTGCCATTGCGTGAGGCGCTAACGCGCCATGCGGCTCAACAAGTGACTCGACTTACTGCCAAGAGTAACCATTACACCCCATTGGCTGAGCAAGTCGACGCAAGGGCCCTAGTCAACGCCTTGGTGGCACTGGCAGCCTCAGGCGGATCCACCAACCACTGCATACACCTCATTGCGATAGCCCGTGCAGCAGGTTTTATTATGAACTGGTCTGATTTTGACGCGGTATCACAGGCGACACCCTTACTCGCTCGGGTATACCCCAATGGCAATGCAGACATTAATCACTTCCACGCAGCTGGGGGTACCGGCGTCTTATTTCAGAACTTACTTTCTGATGGCCTCATGCACAGCGACGCTCGTACATGTCGAGGACTGCCTTTCGCTGACTTCGTCAGTGAACCCTGCCTACGAGACTCGGATGTAAGCTGGGAACAACCCCCATCGGCAAGCCTAGACAACGACGTCATCAGAGACACCAAAACACCCTTTGCAGGGGAAGGCGGGTTGCGGTTGTTGGAAGGCAATCTGGGACGTGGGGTTATAAAAGTATCCGCGGTGAGTGCAGCCCACAGAATCGTCGAAGGTCCAGCCATTGTTATTGACTCACAGCACACGCTTCAGGAGCTGTATGACGCTGGCCGCCTTAATCGTGATTGTATTGTGATCGTACGATTTCAAGGACCCATGGCCAACGGTATGCCCGAGCTTCACAAACTCACTCCCCTTCTGAGCAGCATTCAGGACCAGGGGTATTCCGTAGCCCTGATTACCGATGGCCGTATGAGTGGTGCGTCGGGCAAAGTGCCGGCCGCAATACACATCACACCAGAAGCTGCCGCAGATGGACCTTTAGCTCGAATCAAAGACGGCGATATGATTCAGTTAAACGCCAATACAGGTGAGCTCAATGTAGTTTTATCAGCGTCAGAACTCGCTGGCAGAAAGCCAGCTGCACCCCCCAAAGCCGATCAGTTTACGGTGGGTAGAAATCTGTTTTCGGGTGCACGAAATCAAGTCAGTGATGCTGAGCAAGGCGCTAGCTTCCTCTTTAACGCCACCACGCATTTCACTCACCAAACTGCACGGGCTGAGGTCAGCTAAGATGGCTGATAAATGGCATTTGTTAGGAGATATCGGTGGCACCAATGCCCGCTTTGGTATCTGTGATGATCAAAAAGATCAGTATCAATTAATTGGCTCCTATGAAGTCGCGGCATTCCCAACATTTAACAACGTTTTAGAGCAGCTTCAATCCGATCTTGTTAAAGGTGGTTTATCCATGAGCGACGCAGGCCAATCCTGCCTCGCAGTGGCGGGACCCCCCGATGTACAGCCTGTGAGCTTTACTAACAGTGCCTGGCGATTTGATCGAAAACTGGTGATGACCGCGCTGGGGCTGCAGTCGGTGCAAATTATTAATGATTTTGCCGCTGCTGCCCGGGCTCTTCCTCTGCTATCCGAGAGTGACCTCGAAAAAGTAGGCGGCGGCCGCGCTGAACCGGGAGCCCCTTGTGTCGCACTAGGACCCGGTACCGGCCTCGGCGTCGCAACCCTAGCAACCACGCACACAGGCGATCCGCTAGTGATCAGTGGAGAAGGCGGGCACGTCGACTTTGCCCCTGTTACCAACGTAGAAGCCGCCGTGCTGGATTTCTTGAGGGCACGTTATGGTCGGGTCTCCATTGAAAGGCTTTGCTGTGGAGAAGGCATCAATAATATTTATCAGGCACTCGCCTACCATCGAAATCTGAAAATAAAATACAACACCGCCGCTGAAATTGGCGCTGCGGCCCTGACCGCAGATGACGCTTTGTCCAGAGAAACTATGGCCATGTTTTTTGCCGTACTGGGTGCAGCCGCCGGCAATTTTGCCCTAACTTTAGGGGCTAAGGGCGGCATATTCATCGCTGGCGGCATTGTTCCCCGTTACCTAGACTTGCTTCGGCGCAGCGATTTCAGAGCGCGCTTTCTCGCCAAAGGACGCTTTGCTGATTATCTGTCTGACATTCCTACCTTTGTTGTAACCCATAGCCAACTCGGTCTTTTAGGCGCCGCAGCGTCACTCAATGACCCCTTTCTCAGAGGTTAATCGTGCTATCTGAACCTTATAGTTTTCTAGCGTCTGCATCTGTTATACCGGTTATGGTCATCGACCGTGAAGCTGACGCTATTCCGATGGCCAAAGCATTAGTTGCCGGGGGCATAAAGGTTCTCGAGGTAACCTTGCGCACCGGCTGCGCTCTAGCAGCAATTAAAGCCATTGCCCAAGCCGTTCCAGATGCGCATGTTGGTGCTGGCACTGTCTGTAATGGCGATGATTTTTCTGCCGCCGTCGATGCCGGTGCTCGGTTTATTGTGTCGCCGGGGCAAAGTGAAGTGTTGTTCAGTCACAGCATTAACCAAAATATCCCCCTACTACCCGGCGCAGTCACCGCAACAGAAGTCATGCGTGCTGCCGAAGCCGGCTTCAAAGTCTTAAAGTTTTTCCCGGCCAGCACTTCGGGTGGCGCAGCTGCAATTCGGGCTTTTACTGGCCCCTTTTCAGGTATTAGCTTCGTCCCCACAGGCGGCATCCATGCCAATAATTTATTGGATTACCTCAACCTGCCCAATGTACAAGCTGTCGGCGGTTCCTGGATGCTTCCTAAAGACAAAGTACAAGCAGGTGATTGGCAAGCAGTGACTGCGCTCAGTCTTGAGGCCTCAGAGTTATCAAATATGAAGGAATTAACCCAATGACCGGTGTTGACCTTATTATTTTTGGTGCGTCTGGAGACCTTTCTGCAAGAAAGCTTTTTCCTGCGTTGTTTCAGCTCGATCGTGCTGAGCTACTGCCCAGCGACCTGCGCATTACCGCCATCGCCAGAGATCAGGTTGACGTCGACGTTTTCCTAGAGGGGCTGAGGCAGCGAATGAATGGCTATATGGGTTCGGAGTCACCCAGCGATGCCGAGTGGCAACATTATTCAAGGCACTTTCAATATGTAGGCGCTGATTTCACCAAGGGTGACAATTACAGCAGTATTAGAGAAACACTCGACGATAGCCGTGTCAGCTTATTTTATCTGGCTACGCCCCCCAGTATTTTTGCACTGATCTGCAACAATCTCGCCAACAATAATTGCCTGACGGGTGACTGCCGAATTGTCTTGGAAAAGCCCATCGGCGAATGTCTGGCCTCTTCAAAAGAAGTTAACGAAACCCTGGCGCGCTACTTTGACGAAGCATCGATTTATCGGATTGATCATTACCTGGGAAAAGAAACCGTTCAGAATCTGTTAGCGCTGCGTTTTGCGAACCGCTTTATCAACAGTCAATGGGATGCAAACTGTATCGATCATGTTCAAATCACTGTTGGTGAAATCGTCGGCATTGAAGGGCGCTGGTCTTACTACGACCGCGTCGGACAGCTTCGCGACATGGTTCAGAATCACCTCATGCAACTGCTCTGCCTCGTCGCCATGGAGCCGCCCAATAGCCTGGAAGCCGACAGCATTCGCGACGAAAAAGTTAAAATCGTTAAGGCCCTAAGGCGCGTCGATGTCGACCAAGTGGCTGAGCATGTGGTTAAAGGACAATACAGCCAGGGCTGGTCGTCAGGTGCCGCGGTACCCGGATATCTTGAAGAGGCCGGTTGCGAGCGCCCAGATAGCGAGACCGAAACTTTTATTGCCATCAAAGCCCATGTCGACAACTGGCGATGGGCTGGGGTGCCCTTTTATCTGCGAACGGGCAAACGTGTTCCGGAAAAACTGACGGAAATTATTATTCAGTACAAAGATCTCCCTCACAACATTTTTAGCAGCGGCACAAACATAGCAAACAAGTTGATTATTCGGCTGCAACCTCGCGAGGGTATCGAGCTGACTATGGCGTCTAAACGTCAAACGCTGCGCGATAAACTATCGTTACAAAACCATACGCTGGATTTAGATTTTCGGGAAACAACAGGCATGAGTAGAATCCCCGACGCCTATGAACGTCTATTTTTAGATGCGATCAATGGCGATCAGTCTCTGTTTGTTGGCCGTGAAGAAATCGAAGAAAGCTGGCGCTGGTGCGATGAGTTAATCGACGCCTGCAACCAAAAAAATATTGAAACCAAACCCTATCATGCAGGGTCTTGGGGGCCACCTAAAGCCGAGCTACTGATTGAGAAAGACGGTCGTAGCTGGCATGTCTGACCAAGCCTTCGCATCGCCAGATGCACTCAATAAAGAATTGGCCAAAACCATTGCGCATCGCTTGGAGCTGGGCATAAAAGCAAGAGGCAGAGCAACGCTGGTGGTTTCTGGCGGCTCCACTCCCCGCCCTCTATTTGCTCAACTCGCAACAGCAAATATCCCCTGGGAACACGTGACCGTGCTCTTAGCTGATGAACGGTGGGTGCCATCAGATCACGAGGCATCGAACGAGGCAATGGTGCGTCAACATCTGCTTCAGGAACGTGCTGCTGCCGCACAGTTTTTAAGCTTGCTGCCAAACTTCCCCGATGAAGTCAGAAATTTAGCAAAAGTTCGCGACCAACTTGAGCAGCTCGGGACCTTTGATGTGGTTATTTTGGGCATGGGCGGTGACCGCCATACAGCCTCGTTATTTCCCTGCGCTAAAGAAATTCATGAGGGCTTGAGCACCCTGCATACCGCACTCATGACCCACCCAAGCACGGCCCCTCACGCGAGAATCTCGTTGTCTAGAAAACGGCTCGAGGATTGCCGCTGGGGTGCGGTTCACATTGTCGGGCAGGAAAAGCTTGAAGTGGCTAACCACGCCAAGACGATCAGCAAGGCCGCAGAGTCCCCCATCGCGACTTTCTTGTCCCCGAAAGGGCAGTTTCAGCTTTGGCATGCACCGTAAAACGGTTGGTTAACAAGCCACCGGATTAAAACCTTTTGCTCAGCAACGTTTAAGCTATGGTTTACCCTCAGGGGCTTTCGTTTGACCTAAGCCGCTTTGTCTGTGGTGAGCCCAGCGACCGCGCTCAGCTCTAGGGCATTATCGAGCATGCGGTTGGAGAATCCCCACTCGTTGTCGTACCACGCTAATACTTTCACCAAGCGTCCAGCTACGCGGGTGTGATTGGCGTCAAAGTTTGCTGAGTGACTGTCGTGGTTGAAGTCGACAGACACCAAAGGGCGTTCGTTATAGCCCAGAATGCCGAAAACGTCCTCGCTTGCTGCCTTTGCCATGAGGCTATTAACCTCTTCCACTGATGTATCTCGAGCTGCTGTAAAACTCAGATCAACCAAGGAAACGTTGAGGGTGGGCACCCGTACCGCCAGACCATCTAGGCGGCCTTGCAGCTCTGGTAGCACCAGTCCAATAGCGTTAGCAGCACCAGTCGCCGTAGGAATCATGCTTTGTCCGGCGGCTCTCGCCCTGAACAAATCCTGGTGATAAACGTCATTGAGGTTTTGGTCATTGGTATAAGCATGGATAGTCGTCATCAAACCACTCACTAGACCTATCGCGTCGTGCAGTGGCTTCACCACGGGAGCTAGACAGTTGGTGGTGCAGGATGCGTTTGAAACGACCCGATGCTCTGGCCTCAAAGTGTCATGATTGACACCATAAACAATCGTCGCGTCAGCGTCCTTTGTGGGCGCAGACACCAAAACGCGTTGTGCACCCGCTTCGAGGTGTCCGGCTGCAGTAGCCCGCGCTGTAAACAGGCCTGTGCACTCCAGCACAAGATCAATATCCAACTCTTTCCAGGGAAGCTGAGCGGGTGACCGCTCGTTGAATACAGCAATACGATCACCGTCGACCGTCAAAAAATCTTTTCCCGAGGTCACTTCATAGGCAAACCGACCATGTGCCGTATCAAACTCTAGAAGGTGGGCGTTAATGGCGGGTTCACCGAGATCGTTGATAGCGACAATACTCATGGACTGCGCTAGCTCTGGACGGTCGTAATAGGCACGTAAAATATTGCGGCCAATCCGGCCAAACCCATTAATAGCAACTCTTATCATGACCTGTCCCTAGCGCTGTTTACTGTGTGATCGACGGTTTTCATAATGAAGCTTTATTACATATTTAGCTATTTATGTTGGTTTTGCAACCGATTATTTTGTTATGATTACACGCCATAGCTGCCACACTGACCGTCATACACCAAGCCATCATTGCGAGAAGGTCCCTAATGACGAACGACAATAATGTACTGACGCAAATTCAGGCAGCGCTACCCGGGCTGAGCAAATCGGACACCAAAATTGCTCAGGTGGTACTCGCCGATCCCGAGGCAGCCACCCACGCCAGCATTGCTTTATTGGCCCAACAGGCCAATGTCAGTGAGCCTTCGGTCAATCGCTTCTGCAAGCGATTGGGTGCGACGGGATATCCAGACTTTAAAATTTGGCTGGCGCGCTCATTGGTCGCAGGCGTGCGCTATATCAGCCAGGTTGTAGACCCTCAAGATACGGTGGCTACCTATCCCGGTAAATTGGTCGACAACACCGTGAACGCCCTGCTTTTAGCCCGGGAGAACCTACCTCTGGACATCCTTGAAGAAGCGGTGACACATTTAGACGCTGCCAACCGTATTTATTTTTTTGGAATGGGCACTTCCGCCGCGGTAGCACAAGACGCTGAGCACAAATTTTTTCGCTTTCAAACCCCAGTAACAACCCATACCGACCCATTAATGCTGAGAATGCTGGCCGCCGGTGGCTGCCAAGGGGATGTGTTCGTTTTCATTTCCCACACAGGGCGTACTGAGGCCATCGTCGATGCAGCGGTGCTCGCAGGTAGCAGTGGCGCAACGATTATTTCACTGACGGCCCAAGGGTCACCTTTGGCGCAGGCTAGCCATTGTGTGATTGGGCTTGAGGCATCAGAAAATACTGAAGACTATTTGCCCATGACATCGCGAATTGTGCACCTCGTCATTATCGACATTCTGGTGACAGGCGTGACCTTAAAACGCGGCGAACCCTGTATTGAACACCTTGCACGAATGAAAGAAAGCCTACTTCCCACGCGCCTGCCACTTAATAGAAAGCGAACAAAAACATGACCCCCTCATCGCCAAGCAACACCACACAACTCCGTCAGAATGTTCGACATCTAGGAGAAATTCTTGGTCAGGTCATACAAAGCCAAGGAGACGCTGGTCTGTTTGAGGCTGTTGAGGCCATTCGCTTACAATCCAAAGAGAGTCGGAACGATGACAATCACGAAGCACTACGCGCCCTGCTAACAAAGCTCAATGACAAACAAATTTTGGATGTCGCTAGGGCTTTTAGTCACTTCTTAAACCTCGCCAATATCGCAGAGCAGCACCATACCGTGGCCGACTACAGTCAGACTGTTTTTTCCGCGACTGCTAGCCTTGATAACGCCTTCAAACAACTCGCTGCAGATTATGACCACGGCAGTTTGTGCGCAGTACTGGAAAACTTGTCTATTGACCTTGTGCTCACCGCCCACCCCACGGAGATTACACGCAGGACACTTATTCACAAGCACGGTGAAATTAATGACTGTCTCACGGGATTTGAAACTTTAAGAGAGGGTTCGGGTGAAGCCGCAAAAGGCTCGGCGCGCCTGAAAGAATTAATTTCCCAAATTTGGCATACCGAAGAATTCCGGTCTGATCGCCCCACCCCCATCGATGAAGCTCGCTGGGCATTTGCGGTAATTGAAAACTCATTATGGGATGCAGTGCCACAATTTCTCAGGGTCGTCGACGAAGTTGCTGCAAATCACGCCCTGCCCGCCCCCGCGCCCCAGTGGAACCCAATAAAGATATCGAGCTGGATCGGTGGGGACCGGGACGGCAACCCGAATGTCACCGCCAGCGTTACCCGAGAGGTCTTGTTACTGGCACAGTGGCAAGCCTGCACCTTACTCGAAAATGACCTGGCTACACTCTACGAAGAGCTGTCCATCACAACGGCATCAAAGGCGCTGAAAGCGCGCACTCATGATGCCCTTGAGCCCTATCGATCCCTGCTCAAACCGCTTCGAGAACGCCTGCAAAGCCAGCGCCTACAAATTAAGAAAGCCCTTGATGGCCAGACTCAGGCGCCGCCACCACTGACTCTTAATGAGCTCGTAGCGCCGCTGGAAGCCTGTTATGAATCGCTACAAGTCGTGAATCTTGGTGTGCTCGCACAGGGCTACTTATT